>Ga0307478_10000047_pt1 | contig 144206 bp, 111 predicted proteins | sample atmos_gasesECM4C_2_FD_203713 | JGI IMG/M metagenome (GOLD analysis project Ga0307478, IMG submission 203713) | Hardwood forest soil microbial communities from Morgan-Monroe State Forest, Indiana, United States - atmos_gasesECM4C_05 | ecosystem: Environmental > Terrestrial > Soil > Temperate...
CTATAAAGGCGAAATCTGGCCTCGGCAGCTTCTTTTGGGGTAATTATCCCTTGACATCACGTTAGGTTTTTGCTAATCTACGCTCATCATGAACCGCAGACAGACAATTCCAAAGCACTTACGGTACACGATCAATGATTTCAACCGTCAGTTTCCAACTGATGATGCCTGCTTTGAGCATCTACGGGAATCACGTTTTCCTGACGGGGTGGCGTACTGCGAGACGTGCAAAAAGGAATGCCAGCATCATCGCGTCAAGGGTCGCCCTGTCTATGCCTGCGATGAATGCCTCACTCAGATTTCTCCGATGGCCGGGACGATCTTCGAGCACAGTAGCACGCCACTGCGTCTCTGGTACTACGCCATGTACTTGATGGCTTCTACTCGCTGCGGGATTTCGGCAAAGCAGATTCAGCGTGAAACCGGAGTCACCTATAAAACCGCTTGGCGGATGTTTCGCCAGATTCGCTCGTTGCTGTCCGAGTCAGACATGCAACTGGAGGGAGAAGCGGTGGAAGTAGACGAAGCATATTTCGGCGGCAAGCGGAAAAGCGGCGGCGGTCGTAGACTTCGCACCGACAAAGGCGAGAAGTACAAGACCGTGGTCGTAGGAGTCGCAGAGCGCAAGGGCCGCGTGATTGCAAAGGCCGTGCCGGATGCCAAGAGTGCCACATTACTGCAAACGGTGCGCGAATTTGTGTTGCCAGAGACAACGGTGTTCACCGATGAATACATCTGCTACGACGGTCTCAGCCACATGAAAGAAGGCTATGAGCACAAGCGCATCAATCACAGCAGCAAGGTCTACGTGATGGGGAACGTCCACACGAACACGATTGAGGGATTTTGGTCACTGGTAAAGAGGGGAATCGGCGGAGTCTATCATCAAGTCAGTCAGAAGTATTTGCAGAGCTACTTGGATGAGTATTCGTTTCGGTACAACCGGAGGGAACAAGGGAATCTGGTCTTCACTTCGCTTTTGCGGCGCGTTGCGGAGAAGGCCGCGCCGCATTCTTTAGTACCCGCTCAAATGAAGCCCGCGCCAACGGACGCATTTTAGCTAGTACTTCCTTTGAGGGTTGCAAACTTCTTTTCGCGTGGGCTTGATCGCTCTTAGCTTCGTCGCTCATCAGCGTTCATTCTCTTCCTAGCCGCAGTGTACCACGCGGCGGGAAGGACAAAAAATGTCACATATCATCGGCAGAGAACAATCGGACGATATTCTCCGTGACGTGCAGGAGATTCGTGAGCGATGGAACAACAGGCTCGTTTTTCCGTTTACCAAACTGCGCGAACGCTATTTGCTTGGCGTACTTAATTTCTGCCTTAAATGCAGGCGGGGGGGTGATAACTTCCTGCTCATCACTAAAGCCGCTAACGCGCTCGGAGAAGATAACGGACAAAGGGATTGTGATAGATCGCTGGAACATTGGAAAAATGATGACCAGTGTTTGATGTTTATCCAGACGATCCAGATCATTGATGATGGTCAGTGGCTCATCAAGCGGCTCAGGAGCACGGTACGGCTGCAACTCTATGACAAGAGTCTTCGCCTTGACGGAAGTGAAGCCCTGTATTTTTCCATTGAAACGGGTCGTTTTCTTTTCATCCCAGGTATCAGGCGAAGTTCGCTCAATTGGGAACGAAATACTAGCCCGGTGAGAGCTTCGGTAGCTATCGCTGGACAATCCCCACGCAATGTGGTCAAGGACGGAGCGCAGATGGTGGACAATCTCTCCGGCCAAAACTCCAAATCTCTGCGGGATGTCACGATTGAAATGCGACTTGAGCCACTCTTTGAATCTCTCGTAGTCCTGATGAGTGACAGTGCCTTCGGTGCCGAATTCATTAAGGAACGCAACAATCTCTCCGTCGAGGTTGACGATGTTCTGTTTGGCCCGTTTTAGCCGTTCCTGAATTCCGGCGAATTGCTCAGGGTCGAGTGGCACACTGAAATCATAGCACGTGAGGTCAAGGGATAATTACCTTAAAGCAAGCACTTCGCCAAACCTTCGCTACGGGACGCGAATGGCTAAAGACTTGTGATCGCTCAGTTTCGTTCGCGGATGGTGCCAGCTGGGGAGATTCCGAAAAGCCAGAATGGGCGCAACGCTCACCATCGGTCCCGGAATGGGTTTGGTTAGCGAGAAGTTTCACGCGCGCGACTTATTCGTAGCGGAGCGCCACCATAGGATCGACCTTGGCCGCACGTAGCGCGGGAATACAACACGCCGCCAGTGCAACCAGGCCGAGCAGCATTGCGACCGCGAGGAAGGTTACCGGATCGGTCACGCGTACTCCGTAAAGCACGCCAGTCATGAAGCGGGCTAGTCCCATCGACGAGATCAAACCAAGGACGACACCCGCGCCCGCCAAGGCTCCGCCCTGCCGCAGAATGAGCCACAGAATATCCGAGCGTTGCGCGCCCAGGGCCATGCGAATTCCCATTTCACGGGTGCGCTCGCTCACGACGTAGGAAATCACGCCGTAGATGCCCACACTGGCCAGAAGCAATGCCAAGCCGGCAAAAACACTCAACAGGATCATGGAAAAGCGCCGCGCCGCCAGCGATCCGGAAATAAGTTCGTCCATACTTTCGGGACCGTAAACCACCTGCTGGCTGCTCATCTGTGCACTGGCGTGACGCAGAGAGTCGAACAGCGTAGGTGCCGAACCGGAGGGAGACCGCACCACTACTCCCGCTCCCGGAGCTGTCAGCTTCATGATCGGGTCTCCCAGTTGCATAAACGAAAGATAGACCTGAGCCTGGACGGCTTCGGCGTCATCACGATCGAGACCCCATTGTTTCACGTGGCCCACGATGCCGACGATCTCCGCCGCATCGGGATCGAACACATCCAGATACAACCGCTTGCCGATGGGATTCTGATTGGGAAAGTACTTGCTGGCAAAAGCATCGTCAATGACTACGACTGGGGGTGCGTGTTCATTGTCTTGCGCGTTCAGGAATCGGCCCCGTTGCAACTGGATTCCCATGGTCCGCAGATAGTCTGGTTCGATCACGTATTTGACCGCCCAGCTCTTGTCGTGTTCGCTCGAGGGTTTTGGCTGACCTGCGATCCAGAAGAGCGCTTCATCATCGCCACTCAGGGGAAATGCGCCCCATGACAGCGAGATGGACTCGATGCCGGGAGTCGCTTTCACCTTGTCGTCGAATTGCCGCCAGGCTGCGCGAATGGCATCAGGACTGGCTTGAGCCATGGAGGGCGGAAGCGATACGTTGAACGTCAATACGTTGTGCGAATCAAATCCGGGGCTGACGCTCCAGAGCCGTACCAGGCTGCGGATCATCAATCCGGCACCGGTCAATAGAACCAACGCCATCGCCATTTCAACAACCACAAAAGCATTTTGGGTGCGATGATGCACGCCACTGACGCTGCGGGAGCCTTCTTTGAGGGTGCCATGCAAATCTTGCCGGGAAGTTCTCAGGGCCGGAACCATGCCAAAGAGCACGCCGGCGATCACAGAGATAGCCGCAGTAAAGAGAAGAACGCGGATGTCGAGCCCGATTTCCTGCGCACGCGGCAACGCCGCCGGCAATAGTGCGAGGGCGGTGCGAGTTCCCCAAGCCGCAAACAGCAGACCGAGTCCGCCGCCGGCCAAGGCAAGCATCATGCTTTCGGTGAGGAGTTGCCGGACCACGCGTCCCTGGGACGCGCCCAGTGCCGTGCGAATCGCAAACTCGCGCATGCGCGTGGTGGAGCGGGCGAGTAGCAGATTGGCAACATTCACACAGGCGATCAGAAGAACAAAGCCCACCGCGCCCAGCAACACCAGCAAAATCGGCTGAATGCCGGCCACTACCTCAGCCTTGAGAGACACTAGCTTGGCACTGATGCCGCGGTCGCTATCAGGATAGGCGACAGCCAGATTGCGAGTTACGCGGTCCATGTCTGCCTGGGCTTGCTCAATCTTGATGCCGGGGCGTAGGCGGCCCACGCCATGAAGTCCCAAACCAGCGCCACGGTTCAGTAACGCGGGATTGCCCCATTGACCAATGGGCACATATACTTCGCTGGGCTGAAAGCTCCGGCTTGAGCTCCGCAGCAGCAGATTGAAATTCGAAGGCATTACGCCTACAACGGTGTAATCTTTGCCGTCGAGCGTGATTCCCTTGCCTAGGATGCTGGGGGAAGAAGAGAACTTGCGTTCCCACAGGCTGACGCTGATGATGGCGACGGGAGCGGCACCGATTTCATCTTCTCCGGGCGCGAAAACCCGGCCGATCACCGGCTTCACGCCGAGCAACGAGAAAAAGTCCGACGAAATTAATTCTGCGTTCACTTGTTCGGCTTCGCCGACGCCAGACAGAGCGAAGGAACTGCCACGCGAAATCGCCATTGCGGAAAACGTCTTGTTTTCTTTCTGCCAGTCGCGAAAGTTGGGATAGGAAATGGAACCGGTTTCAAAACTCGGTTTGCTTTCGTGGAGCCGGACCAGTTGTTCGGGCTCGGGATAAGGCAAGGGATGCAGCAGGACGCCGTTCACGACGGAGAAGATCGCCGTATTGGCGCCGATGCCGAGCGCCAGCGTCAGCACTACAATCAGCGCAAACCCCGGAGCTTGGCGCAACATGCGCAGCCCGTAACGAATATCTTCCGTCAGAGTTGTCATATGAATTCCACCGCCGAAAGGCAAGACAAATCGCCCCTGTGACCACCACCAAGCAATGTGCAAGCCTGCTTCCGCTGGCGAGATTCATAAGTCGCTGATTTCATGGCGCGTACATTGCTCCACCCGAAGATATCTGTTCGGGCGCGAGATTCAAATGTTCACAACCGGACAACCCGATAGCGTGGAGACTTCCCTCCTTAAGGGTGCAAAGTCTTGCGCTAGATACCGCTGGATCTTTGGTAAGCGTTACCTTGACAGGAGGCAAGGTGAATGTGGCGGAGCTGCCCCGGATCCTGGCCGGCGTCTTAATCATAAGAGCTACAAGCACTTTGGCAGCTATGACGGAAGCATAGTTTGGCTTGACCAAGGCTGCTAGAATCAAGGGCTTGCGGGCGTGTCAGCGGCGTTTGGACTGCCAATTGCACTTCTTTGGGGCGGTAGATTGAAGCGATCAATACGGAGAAATCGGTCAGAGGTGAACCCGCAAATGGCAAGTGCGCATACGCTGCCGGGCTTGGACGAGGGCACTTTCCAGCAGATGCTGGAGGCTGCCTATGTGCTTCAAGAACGCCGCAAACAACAGCCCATATCACCTCGCAAGCTGGAACTGGGCGATACCCTGGCGGAGATTGCCGCCACGCAGGAAGTTCTGCATTCCAAAGAATGGGACTTGAAAACTTCCGCCCGACTGATTGCCGAACAACTACAAAAGATCACAAGCGCCACGGGAGTAGCGGTGGCCCTCATTCACGAAGATCAATTGGAATACTGCGCGGCAGTCGGGAACGCTGCTTCCCTGGCAGGAATGGCAATGCCAATCGATTCCAGTTTGTCCGAATTCCTGCAAACCGCAGCCACGGACCCTGCGCTGATTGGTGCACTGTTGAAACGACAGAGCAGCAAATCGCCTTTTTTATTTCCGATTTATCACGAAGGGAAAGTATCAGGCTTGCTCGACGTGCGCTTCGCGGAATGCGATGGCATTCCTGTGCAGGAAGTTCAGAGCTGTCAGGTCATGTCGGGGTTGATGGGTCAGGCGATTGCCAACGCCGCTAAAGTGGAATGGAAACAAGCGCTCGCGACCGAGCGCGCCACCATGCTCGACGTGCTGGAACGGCTGCGGCCCCAACTGGAGCGTCTAGCGGCTGAACCAGACGAAGGAACTTCGACCGAAGTTGAGGCGGGGGAGCAACTCGAATCGGCGCCAGCCCGAGAGAGAACAGCTCCCGAAATCGAGGCACTGCTGGCTGCAATGAGCCAGGCAGCGGAAAGAAACGGCACGGGTGCAACTTGTGGGCAATGCGGATACCAGTTTGGAGACAAAGAGTTGTTCTGTGGGCGCTGTGGAACGCCCCGTTTGATGAGTTCCAAAACGGAAGATTTGGACTTCTCTAATCAAACACCACTATCGCCACAAAACTCACTTGGCGAAGCACCCGCGGAAGTGGAGGACGAGAAGCAGGAAGCGGAAGGTGGCCGGCACTTGGTCAATGAGCAGATGCTCTTTCCGCCATTTGAACCAACATCAGCGCAATTTTCAGATGAGGAATCTCTGACCGATGGCAGCTCTGCTCTCGCACTCAGCATCACTGACGAAGTGACGGCTCCGGAGTACGAAGTTCAGGAAAAATTGCGGGGAGACATACAGGAACCCGAAGCCGCAGTTGTCCCGATTTCTCAGCAACCGGAATCAGCTTCGCCCGCAACCTGGACATCCGCAGTCGGGGCGCTACAGTGGCTGAAGTCTCTGGAAAAGGACAACTCGCCGGGACGCATCTGGCTCACCAAGCACCGCGGGGATATCTCGATCGCACTTTCCGCGCTGGTCCTGCTGATTGCCCTCACTGGCTGGGGATTGCATCCGGGGAGTGCCGGAAGTTCAACTCAGCCCAGACTCACCTTGTTTGAACGCATGCTGGTGAGTCTTGGCGTAGCGGAAGCCCCACCACAACCGGCCGCGGCCGGCAATCCTAATGTGTGGGTTTGGGTAGACGTTCACACCGCTCTCTACTATTGTCCCGGCACGGAATTGTATGGGAAGACTCCGGGCGGGAAGTTCGCCCTTCAGCGCGATGCCCAAATCGATCAGTTCCGTCCAGCTGAGCGCGCTAGCTGCCAATAAGTCCGCTAAAGTGACGACGGTTCGGCATAAACCAAACCGTAATTTCAGGCGCTCTCACGCGCGGGCGATGTTTTCATAGCGGCGCGCTTCATACCACAGCGCTAATTCGACCCGGTTCCAGAGTCCGAGCTTGTCGTAAATGTTCCGGAGGTAGTTTTTGACGACGTGTTCCGTGGTCCCAATGACGGCCGCGACTTCACTATTCTTCAGTCCCTGGGCCACGAGTTCAATGACCCACCGCTCTCGTTCACTGGGGACGCGGCTGCCGTAGAGTTGGGCTGCTGCTGACATAGTTGCCTCCGGTATAAGAGAGTTGCGAGCTTAACTCGTTTGATTCCATCGGTGATTCCAAAGCGGAGGAACAGCCGGTTGAAGTGGGCCTTGACAGTACGCCGCGCCATTTTCAGTTCGCTGGCAATTTCAGTGTTGTCACAACCCTGCAACAAGAGGTTGGCGATTTGCTCCTCTCGCGGACCCAAGCGAACAGTCTTCTCCGTCATCCCAACTACCCGAAATCCCCAAATACGTTAGAAATAGAGGTTGGCTGCTGCGACCTTCCCTTCACACACGCTCGCCTACTCGGTGAAGAAAAGATCAACGTATCCGCTGTGTCAAAGCAAAGAGCATTCGAGATGCCATATGGGATCATCTTCTCAAGTATTCTGTGGACAATTTCGCCCGGCCCGACAAGCCACCAACCTAGACTGCCGATTTGTCGAGCAGGGCCCGGATTCTATAGCCTCTATAGGGGTTGGCTCCGACGGAAGTCAAGCAAACACACTCTTTGCGAAGTGCGCCACCGGGAATTCCGCTCACGTCTTTCAGCCGACGGAACGGGCATTCATCGTGGATAGTAAGACTTTGAGTGGACCAAACTCTACAACAGGTGGACCCTCCTAGCTGGTAATGGCACCGTATTGGGGGAATGTCTCTCGTGTCAAAATTCCCCGATTGGCCGACGGCCGAGGAATTAATTACACGTCCCAGTCAGTCAGCCGGAATAAAGCATTGCAAATTCGCGTGGAGTTTTATCGCAAAAAATTGCACATTGTCGATAGGATTACAGGGGATTCACAAATAATATCGCCAATATATTTGTTTTCAATGGCTTATGCGGGTCTCGCTATCTCCAGAAGGCAACCGAATTGCTCCACACTTAGTTTGCTGCAACTGGCCCCATCTGGAATTGATGCCGCACCCAATTGCGTAGTACTCTGGCAGGGCAACGCTTTTAGGTTTCACTTCCCTTCTGGAATCCGCAAGTGCTGAGCCTCGCAGTTCAGTCTGGAAAAAGGCCGGGAAAGATATAGAGATAGTAGACAAATACTCTTATGAACCTGGGAGGTTCACGGATTTGACCGCTTCGACCAGTCATCTTATTCCGCCCCACGGCGGAGAGCTTGTAAATCTCATTGCAACACCCGCACGTTCCACTGAACTCAAGGCGCAATCACGCGAATATCCATCGTGGGACTTGACCGCTCGTCAGACCTGCGATTTGGAACTTTTGTTGAGCGGTGGTTTCTCGCCTCTGCGTGGCTTCATGACCCGGGCCGACTATGAGGGCGTCTGTCACAACATGCGGCTGAAGAGCGGCGTGATCTGGCCCATGCCGATCACCTTGGATGTCACCGAAGCCTTCGCCAAGACTTTGAAGCCGGGCAGCAGCAAGATCGCCCTGCGTGATCCCGAAGGCGTGATGCTAGCGGTGTTGTCCGTAGAAGATGTCTGGCAACCCGACCGCGCAGCCGAAGCGAAAGCGGTATTCAATAGCACCAGTGCCGCTCACCCCGGCGCCGACTACGCGATCAACAAATCCAATCCCTGGTACGTCGGTGGAACTTTGGAAGGTCTCCAGATGCCTTCCCACTACGACTTCCGCACGCTACGACTGACTCCCGCTGAACTGCGGGCCGAATTCTCACGTTTAGGATGGCGCCGTCTGGTCGCATTTCAGACCCGCAACCCCATGCACCGCGCCCATGTGGAACTGACTTTCCGTGCCGCCAAGCAGATTGAAGCAAATCTGCTGATTAACCCTTCGGTTGGCATGACGAAACCCGGCGACGTTGACTACTTCACCCGCGTGCGCTGCTACCAATTACTCCTGTCCAAGTTTCCCGCAGGAACCGTAAAGCTTTCCCTGCTTCCGTTGGCGATGCGCATGGGTGGACCGCGTGAGGCTATTTGGCATGCGTTGATCCGCAAAAACCACGGCGTCACTCACTTCATTGTGGGCCGCGACCACGCTGGTCCGGGCAAGGACACAGACGGCAAGCCGTTCTACGGTCCCTATGAAGCTCAGGAATTATTCAAGAAAAACGAAGCCGACATTGGCGTGACCATGGTCCCGTTCAACATGATGGTGTACCTCGAAGACCAGGACCAATACGTCCCCGACAACGAGGTGCCAAATGGATCTCGCGTTCTGAACCTTTCCGGTACCGATCTGCGAGATCGCCTCAATCAAGGGCGCGACATACCGAGTTGGTTTACCTATCCCGAAGTCGTGCAGGAATTGCGTCGCAGTTTCCCGCCACGACACCAACAAGGCGTCACCATTTTCTTCACCGGGCTCTCGGGCTCTGGCAAGTCAACCATTGCCAACGTCCTGCTGACCAAGTTTCTGGAAACCGGTGGCCGTCCGGTCACCATCCTCGATGGCGATTTGGTGCGCAAGCATCTTTCCTCGGAACTGGGTTTCTCCAAGGAGCATCGCGACATTAACATTCGACGAATTGGTTACGTGGCTTCGGAAATCACCAAGAACGGCGGGATCGCCATCTGCGCTCCCATCGCACCCTACGATTCAACCCGCAAGGCAGTTCGCGGCATGATCGAACCGGTGGGTGGTTTCATCCTGGTGCACATTGCCACCTCGGTGGAAACCTGTGAGCAGCGTGACCGCAAGGGGCTTTACGCCAAGGCGCGCGCTGGCATCCTCAAAGAGTTCACCGGCATCTCCGATCCCTACGAAGAACCGAAGGACGCCGATGTGGTGATCAACACCGCGGATCTCAGTCCTGAAGAGGCAGCACAGCAAATCATTCTGCACATGGAACGCGAGGGGTTCATTGGAGTGAACGGCCACAGCGCCTAATGGGTGGAGTTCGTTCTCTCCGCCAGATGCGATGACGTTATGCTAATCGAGAAAATTCTAATCGGTTTTGTAGTCGGCACCCTGATTGGAATGACCGGCATCGGGGGCGGCGTCCTGCTGTTGCCCATCCTGATCTTTGTGCTTCGGGTTCCGCCTATTCTAGCGGTGGGATCCGACGCACTCTTCAACTTCGTCACCAAGATCGGTTCCGCCTGGGTTCACGTAAAAAAGGGAACCATCAAACCCAGAGTAGTCATGTGCCTGGCTTCCGGGAGCGTCCCCGGATCAATTGCCGGCGTCAGCTTGCTGGGCCATCTGCGAACCGTCTATGGCAATGGCGTCAATACCTTCATCACGACTGCCGTCGGCATCCTGCTGATCTGTGTTCCCACCTTGATGCTCTTCCAGCGCCGGATCGAAGAACATGTAACTCAACGGAAGCCCACCATGAAGTCCATTGTCGGGATGTTCTTCATCGGCTTGCTGGCAGGCTTTCTGGTGGGCATGACGTCAGTTGGTTCGGGCAGCATCATCATGATGCTCCTGCTCCTGTTCTACAGCTTCCCGCCGAAAATGATGGTGGGCACGGACATTATGCATGCCGTCATCCTGACCGGAGTGACCAGTTTGATGCACTTCCGCATTCACAACATCGATCCTTACCTGGTGGGCTCGCTGGTAATTGGCTCGATTCCGGGCGGCCTTCTCGGTTCTCAACTAAGCACTCGTATGCCTACGGTTTGGTTGCGGCGCATTCTCTGCACTGTTCTGCTGGCATCTGGAGCGCGCATGCTGATGGCATGACCGGCTGGACCTGAAACTATCCATGACAAAAGATTCTCATACCGAAATAGTAAAACGCATTCAGTCTGCTCTTGGGGCGGCCCGCTCAGTGTTCGACCGCTTCACCGCCGGGGCGATCGACGCCGAATACAAACTGGGCCACGATCCCGTTACCGAAGCCGACCGCGCTGCTGATGCTGTGCTTCGCAAGGAGCTTCTGCGCGATGGCGAAGGCTGGCTCTCGGAAGAGAGTGTAGATGACTTCAGCAGGTTGGACAAAAGTCGAGTGTGGGTCGTCGACCCGCTCGATGGCACGCGCGAGTTCGTTGCCGGAATTCCCGAGTACTGCATCTCCGTCGCAATGGTGGAAGATGGCGTACCGGTCGCCGGCGGAATTTGTAATCCTGCGAGCAACGAGGTTTTTCTCGGATCACTAGAAACTGGCCTAACCTACAATGGCAAACCAGCGCGGCCCAGCCAACGAACCGTCCTTGAGGGATCTCTTTTGCTTGCGAGCCGCAGCGAAACCAAGCGCGGGGAGTGGAAAAGGTTCGAGAGCGCGAAATTCAAGATTCGGCCCATGGGATCAGTCGCCTATAAACTAGCCCTGGTATCAGCGGGACTGGCGGACGCGACTTTCACACTGACTCCCAAGAATGAATGGGATGTGGCCGCCGGCGCGGCGTTGGTAAGAAGTGCCGGAGGTTACGTCGGCACTCTGGATCACAAACCGCTTCGCTGCAACAATCGTGACCCGCTTCTTTCCGGGTTGGTCGCCTGCGGTTCCGGACTGCAAAAAGAACTGCTTGCCCTGGTGAGTGACAATCTGCCGGCAGCATCGGCGAAGCGCTAAACCCCGCAGGATCAGAACATCGATCCGGTACTCTAGCCCTTCATTCGCGATATCGCCAGCCTCGCTGCATGATATCCGCACATTCCATGCACTCCGCCGCCCGGCGGCGTGGATGACGAGCATAGATAGATATCTTCGGCCGAAGTCGCATATTGCAGGCGCGTCGGACGAAACAGAAACTGCCGCAGATCCATCGCCCCCCCGCCAATGTCTCCTCCCACCAGATTCGCGTCCATGTTTTCAAGATCCGAGGGGGAAAACACTTTTCGCGCCAGAACACAATCGCCGAATCCCGGCGCAAATCGTTCGATCTGAGCTTCCATTCGCGGCAACATGTCAAAGCGCGATCCATTAGGGACGTGGCAATAGACCCACGCCGTATGTTTGCCGCTGGGCGCGCGCGTGGCGTCGAACAAGCTGGGCTGAGCCAGAATCATGAACGGCCGCTCGGGAGGCTGCCCGGTCGCCATGGCTTTCTCGGACGCGGCAATCTCACCAAAGCTGCCGCCGAGGTGAACGGTTGCGGCTCGCTGACAATCTTTGGCTTTCCATGGAATCGGTTGCGAGAGCGCGTAATCGACCTTGAAGGCTGCTGGGCCATAACGATATTTTTCCAGCCGCTGCCGGTAATCGTTCGACAGTCGGCTGCCAGCGATGCGTACGAGTTGCCGGGGAGTAACATCACAAAACGTGACGTCGTACTCACGGAGCGCTTCCAGACTTTCGATGCGGGCGGAAGTATTCACCTTGCCTCCGATTTTGGCCAAGTGGGCACACAAGGCATTCGTAATCGACTGCGATCCGCCCTGAGGAATGGGCCAACCCACTGCGTGAGCGCTCACTGACAACAAAATGCCGAACGCCCCACTCAACGTGTCGTCCAGTCTTAGAAAGGAATGCGCGGCCATTCCTGCGAACAGCGCGCGTGTCCGATGGTCACGAAATGCACTCGCCGCCAGAGATTCTGCCGAGCGAAATGCGCTCAGCCCGAAGCGCGCCATCAGCCAGGGATGGCGAGTGAACAAGTGAATCGGCTGAAGTATTTCTGGCGCGAAATCCTGCCAGTGTTCGACGAATGGCCCCACCAGCCGCCGCCACGCTTTTCCATCAGCGCCTAGCGACGCTTCGGCATCGCTCAGATTGCGCTCCAACATCACCGCTGTGCCGTCGTCCAAAGGGTGGGCGAGAGGCGCAGGCGAGTGAATCCACTCCAATCCGTACTCGCGTAATGGCAGAGTCGAAAAGAATGGCGACCCGACCACCCAGGGGTGCACCGCCGATCCGAAATCGTGGAGAAAGCCGGGTAAGGTTAGCGGGAGTGTCCGCACTGCGCCACCGGGAGTAGGCTCGGCTTCGAACACGGAGACGTCGAAACCTGCCTGCGCCAGAACAATGGCTGCCGCCAGGCCATTGGGGCCAGCGCCGACCACGCACGCTTTACGGCTCATCGAAGCACGCTCCGCATGTCACTTCATGATGGCACATCCCGTGTGATCTCCATCGGCTATTCGTGCGGAGCCACATTCGGCATCTCGACGGCTCCAATCTTGCCGTCGGCTGCGCGCTCCAGCGTCGGCGCATACAAGCCGAGCATTTCCCGGCGCCACCACGCTCCGGTAATCTGCTTCTCAGCCGACGTGGTAAACCAATACTGCCAGAGGACCGCGCGAATTTGCCTTGGCGGACTTTGCGGAAAGGGATTGCCACCAAACAAAGCCAGGACATCTTTGTCACCAGACAACAGCCGCACCTCGGTATTGAGCACGATGGGATATTCTCTCCACGTCCCTAACGATGCGAACCACAGGTTCCAATCAAAGCGCGGCTGATAAGGCGCATAAATACGGGGCGGTTGGCGAATGTCCTGTGGTTTGAATGCGAACGGATAGGCCACCCAGTTCTGCCCGTCGTTCGATCCCTGGAACTCGATTTCATATCTGCCACGAGTCATAACCGCAAACAATCCGTAGCGATTGGCAATGCGAAACGGTTCGAGCGCGACGATGGGCTCAGTCGGTAGAGGAATGGATTGCGAGAACATCAGAAGCATCAGCGCGGTGGTGGCGTAGAAGATACAGAGCAGGATTGCGGAAGCGAACGAAAGCTTGATCACCCTGTAGGTTGAGCGAAATGGAGATTCATTAGCCGCCGGCGCGTTCTCAACCGATGCAGAAGCGCCTGCGGCGGACTTAGAATGCCGAATTCCAAGTATGCGCAGCAGATGCTGACAAAACCGATCATCCAGCAACAACACACCCAGCACCAGCACCAGATAATTCAAGAACGTATAGTTGGCGGTCACGATGACCATGATCTGCCACGGCGTCACGATGAAGAAGCAAACGATGCGCCAACGCCGTGGCAGAAGGAACATCCAAACCAGACCTAGCTCGAGGCCAAGCGTCGCATAAACGCTGGCGGCGTGGACCCAGTGCGGCAGGTGTTGCACATGCCAGCCGATCCAGGTCGGCAGCGGGCCATTCTGGTAGTACTCGTCCATGGCGGTAAAGTTGCGCCATTGCGGATCGCCGCTCAGCAACTTCACCGCACCCGACTCAAAGTAGATGCGAAACCACTCCCATTGCAGTAAAAACATGCTGGCACGCGACGACGGATGCTCACGCCCAAGCCCCGGTCGAAGTCCCGGTGGAGCAAAGAAAAGAGAAATGAATCCTGCTTCGAGCAGCATGCCGTCCGATTGATAGCCGGAGAAATCCTGCGCGGCGCTCACGAACGACAGAAAACATACGAAACAAATTGCCAGCATGGCGCGCGGCCAAAGATTGAACACCAGCAGCAGCGATGCCGCCATGCCGATCCAGCACAATGCCAACAGCATTTGTGAGCTACTCGAGAACCACAGCAGAGTCGGCGCATACCAGACGCGGGAAACGTGGCCGAGCGATTGCGCCACCGCCTGTAAGTAATCTCCGGCAGGCAGGATTCCATTCGGGCCAATCAATCCGCGGATTTGATAGACCAGCGGGAAGAATGCAGAAAAGTAAATCAGTCCAAGCGCCCGCAGGAATAGCCAGCGTGGGATCAGGCGATTCGAAGCGCCACGCTTCGAATCAAACCAGCGGAAGGAAGCTGCCCAATCCATAGCCGCCGGAATTATACAGAGATGAGAAGGTGGACCGTTAGCTGGAAGCGGCTACACGACGGCCGTATCCTGATCAGCCTCTTCTCCAACCACGGCCTCGGGACGCTTGCGGGCGATGCGGTTGGGTGGCAAGCCGGCATCGCGAATCTTGTACAGTAACGCCCGATAGCTGATGTTCAGCGCGCGCGCCGACTGCTTGCGGTTCCAGTGATGGGCTTGCAGAACTTTCAGAATGATCTTGCGTTCCAGTTCCCGCGTAGCCGCGCGAGTCACTTTCTTCAGTGAGATTGGGCCGTCCAGATTGATTTCGGAATTGTAAAACTCTTTTTCGTTGCGGGCGATCAGATCGTTGCTGATCACATCCTCGGTGCCCAGAATCACGTAGCGCTTCATCAGATTTTCGAGTTCGCGCACGTTCCCCGGCCAGTGATACTTCCGTAGAATCGCAATCAGGTCGGCAGACAAAGGTCGCGCCCGGCAGTTGTACTTGTGGTTGTAAAAGTCCAGGAAGTAACGGACCAGGTCTTCGATATCGCCACGCCGATCGCGCAACGGTGGCAACTGGAGATTCACCACGTTGATGCGGTAGTACAGATCCTGACGGAAGGTCCCGGTTTCGATTTCATCTTCCAGTTTCCGATTGGTGGCGCAGACCACGCGCACTTCCACTTTCTTATCTTCCTGGGCGCCGATGCGGCAGAACTGTCCGTCCTGCAACAACTGCAAGAGCTTCGATTGCAAAGACAGATCGAGTTCAGAGATCTCATCCAGAAAAAGCGTGCCGCGATGTGCCATCTCTACGCGGCCGGGTTTCGAGCCGTAGGCTCCAGTAAAAGCTCCTTTTTCGTACCCAAAGAGTTCGCTCTCGAGAAGCGTGCCAGGAATCGCGGGACAGTTGACCTTCACCCAAGGGCCACTCTTCCACGGAGACAGAGCATGAATCATGCGGGCGATAATGTCTTTGCCAGTGCCGCTCTCCCCTTGAATCAGGACTGGGACGTTGGCGCTGGCCACTTTGTTCATGCGCGCCCGCAGCGCTTGCATGGCCTCCGACTTGCCAAAAACCACCGCATCGGGAGGAAACTCGCCTAGGGATTGAACCAGCGAACTGAAAGAATTCGTCGTTTGCATTGCCATAAGTTGCCTACGCCGGTCGCAGGCACGAAGGAACGTGCACCCCGAGCGCCAAAGTTTTGCGCATTCCAATTATGCCGTGGAAATTGATATTAGTGGTTTATAATTCAATCAGTTAAATGGAAGTTGGAGGTGTGGAAAAGGGATGAAACGACCGTGGTCTAATGTCTCATAGCTAGATTTTTGAGTAGGAAAAACTTTTCACATTGTAGAAACAACTTTCCTTCGCGCCGCCACTCGCGGAGGCTTGCGTCCAAGTAGCGGTTGAGAGAATCGCAAGCCCACGAGCTGGTAGGTTGCGGCGTGGGCGATCCACATGGTCTTGGCTCGCAAGTTGCGGCAGGACTTGGGTAAAACCGCAGTCGAGGCCAGTGGAACACTGGGAATCTCCAGCAAGACCTGTGAGGAGAGCGGCAAAGAACGCCGCACGGCAACCAGGGCCCCGGTTGCGGAAATGTTCAGTGCAGTCGCGAATTCCAGCAACTCCTTGCCATTCTTGTCCCGGCTGCGAACAAAAACGGGGATGGCCAGCGGCAGACGGACCCACTCACGGCGTTCGTGCTGCAGTCGATTTCGGTTCAAGAGGGCTCCTGGAAAAGCCGAATAACCTGCTCTTTACCGCACCTGGGGGGCCAAATGACCCATCGAATGCATATCGGTTACTGCTTAAAACCACCATATCTCGGGTGTTCGCCTGTAAATCAGGCTGTAAAGACGGAGTTTCACGGAGTTGCCTTTTGCCATCCTTTCGCCACACTCCGAGATCAGTCAAGTCTCCATAAGTACTTTCGACTGCATACTTTTGCCCATGAGTGGCAATTCGCTTGCGCGTTTTCCGTTGACACGTGAAAATCGCTGCCTTACCATCGAATGATTCCTCCCCGTCTTTGAACCAATTGAGTACTGACCATGGCAGTGGTGCCAGAAAATACGTGTCTCCCCCAAGCCAAAGCGGCGGGGGTGGCTGGTTCCGGTGTGCGCTCGCTTAAGCCCGCCGTCGCCGAAGCAGCCCCGGGCGCGCTCGCAGATCCCGATCTACAACAGCAGTATTCCCAGCTGCAAGAACGCTTTTCGCGCACTACGCACGCGCTAGCTTCCGCCGCACACGATCTGAAAACGCCCCTGGCTATTCTCAACGGATACGTGGAGCTTCTGCAAAGTGAGAAATTGGGTGGCCTCAATGATCGCCAGCGCGAGGTTTTGGGCGACATGAGTTCCAGCGGGCAACGGTTACAGCATTTCATCCAGGACTTTCTCAGCTACAGCGTGTTGGAGACCGGCGAAATTAAAATGCGTTTCGAGATGGGCGACATCAATACCTGCCTGTCGGAAGTTTGCCGGCTTTGGTCCCACCCTTTCCAGGAAAAGGGACTGGCGCTTTATTTTCTTGCCAACGACAAATTGACGGAATTCGCTTTCGACTCCGCCAAAGTGCAGCGTGTGGTTTCCAACTTACTCGAAAACGCTTCCAAATTTACGCCGGCAGGCGGCACGGTGTGGCTGCATGCGGAACCGTACATGTGGGAGCGTCGCAGCGTGGACCAATCCGGTCTACCAGCCGAACGGCGTCGGCAACCAAGTTCACAGCCCAACTCAGTCAAGGTCAGCGTAGCCGATACCGGGCCGGGGATTCCTCCCGAATACCACATGGAAGTGTTTGACGATTTCTTCCGGCTCCCACAGAACGAGCAGCAGGCAGGCATGGGACTGGGACTGGCCATTGCGCGCCGCCTGGTCACCAGCATGGACGGAAAAATCTGGGTCGAAAGTGATCCCGGAGCCGGTTGCAAGTTCTCGTTTATCATTCCCCTCCACCCTGCCACCAATCAAGGGAAACGCAAATGACAGACAAAGCCCACATTCTTCTGGTCGACGACGAACCGGGAATGTTGCGGTACATCCGTACTCTGCTCGAAGTGGAAGATTACAAGGTCGAAACTGCCAGCACCGGTGAAGAAGCCGTGGAACGCGTGCAAAAAGGCTCGCGTCCGGACCTGGTGTTGTGCGATCTGTTGATGCCGGGGATTGATGGCTTGCAGACGTTGGAACAAATTCGTCATCTTCAGCCGGGGGCAAAAGTGGTGATGCTCTCCTGCGTCGGTGACACCCGCAAAGTTGTCCAAGCCATGCGCCTCGGGGCTTACGACTATTTGACCAAGCCTTTTCAGAAAGCAGAATTGGACGCAGTACTCGACCAGTGCCTGGGCACCAATCAGCAGAACTATCCGGGCGAAGTGGAGGAATTGGCAGAGGACCAGTTCTTTGTCGCAGCCAGTCCGATTATGCGCAAGCTACGGTCCGAGGCCGCGCTGGTCGCTAACGTAGATATTCCCGTGCTCATGCTGGGCGAAAGCGGTACCGGCAAGGAAGTCATGGCGCGCTTAATCCACAAGCTCTCGCCGCGCGCTCATCGCACTTTTCTCAAAGTAAACTGCGCCGCCGTTCCCGCCGATCTGCTGGAAAGCGAACTGTTCGGCTACGAAGCCGGAGCTTTCACCGGAGCCAATCATCCCAAGCCGGGCAAGTTCGAACTGTGCAACAAAGGCACCATCCTGCTGGACGAAATCGGTGAAATGCCGACCACGCTGCAAGCCAAGCTGCTGCACATTCTTCAGGACGGACAGTTCTCCCGCCTGGGCAGCCGCTCCGTAATCAAGGCTGACGTGCGCATCCTGGCCGCCACCAACATCGACATCCCCGAGGCTCTGGCCACCAAACGGCTACGCGAGGACTTGTACTACCGCCTGAATGCCTTCACCCTGAACGTTCCGCCCCTCCGCCAGCGCAAAGAGGAAATTCCGATTCTGCTGAAACATTTCATGTCACGCCAGGCTGAGCGCTATGCCCGGCCGCCCTTGCCACTTACCCCCGACCTGCTACGCGCTTGCATGGACCATCCCTGGCCCGGCAACTTGCGCGAGTTAAGCAACTTCGTCAAGCGCTACCTGGTGTTAGGTGACGAGAAATTGGCCATCAACGAGTTACGTCCGAAGGGCGACGGTAGCGGTGCGCAATTCGATCCGGCGGGAAAGAACGCCGAAGGTTCCGGGGGCCTGAAATCTCTGGCCCGCACCGCCAAAGACGGGGCCGAAGCCGAGGCCATCGCCAAGGCACTCGACGAAACCAACTGGAACCGCAAACAGGCTGCGGCCCTGCTGAAGATCAGCTACAAAGCTCTGCTATACAAGATCCGCCAATATGGCATCGCCCAAGCGAAAGGGCACCACAAGCTGTCCGCTGGCGCGTAGTCCCGCGCACCCAACATCCATCTTGCTGCTCTGGTGGAGAGCAATCAATTTACAGCCCGTTCGCCTGGTCGCGTATACTTCCCCGGAACCGATACAACAGGGGAAAAACCATGCCAAAAGCGATTTGCGCTGTCGTACTCATGCTGGGGATTAGCGTTCTGACTCTGCCCGCCCATTCCCAAGACAAGGCCAAGAAAGACATGGCTATTAAACCCGCGCCCAGTGTGTCGCAAGCAGTATTAGAAGCCTGGAATGATATTGGACGGAAGCTGATTGCCATGGCAGAGGACTTCCCCGAGGACAAATACGACTTCAAGCCTAATCCCACGGAGCGTGGTTTTGCGGACCAGTTGCTGCATGCCGCCAATGCGAATTACTTCTTCACCAACCTGGCCTTGGGACAAAAGCCGCCGGCGGAAGAAGATCCCAAGCGTGAAAATTACAAGACCAAAGCCGATGTAGTCGCATTCGTGAAGAAATCAGTTGCCGATGGCGCGGCCGCGATCAAGACAAAGGGTGACAAAGGTATGTCTAGCCTGGTGGTCGATCCTGACAGCCACCAGCAAGAGCGCCTTTACGATCTCGCCTATGGCCTGATCGAGCACAGCGGAGAGCACTACGGTCAACTTGCGGTCTATTACCGCGTAGCGGGTTTGGTGCCCCCGGAGTCGCGTCCCAAGAAATAGTGCGCAGTGCAGACGAGTCGCATCCCCGACAGCTGTACAGCTCTACTGCACTACCAGCGTCACCGTCTGGGTGCGCGTGGCTGAACCGGACGTCGCAGTCACTGTGATAACGTAGGTTCCAGCCGGCGTCCCTATGGTGGTAGTGGTGGTGGCGCTGGAACTGCAACCGACTTGGAAGACGATCAGCGCTAAAAATCCGCTAAGCAGCAAACCCAGCACAGCGCGCCGTGTGCGCGGGACTTTCCCCACGCCTATTCCCAGTACTGCCAAACCGAATATGGGCAGCCCCGTGGCGTAGAAGAATCGTTCACGCGGAGCCAGTTGCGTGGTAGTGGTTACTCGCGCAACCGTGTTGATGATGAGATCGGTGCTTACTGGTCCGTTCAGGTTCTGGAAGCTTGGAGTCGTCTCGGTGCACGTAGCCGCTGTTGGCAGGCCCGAACTACAGGCAACCGACACCGTGCTCGGAAAGATACCGGTGGGCGCAAGGGTAGCGGTGTATTGGGCTGGCACGCCCGCCGCCACCGTAGCCGTGGACGGTGCCATATTGAGACTGAAGTCATTCACCGTGACAGTCGCCCCGCTACCGGCTGAGAACGTGGAACCGGCCACGGTGACCGAGCCACTGTTTGACAGCGAAATGGGGCTGGTTTGCGGAGTCGTGTTTGCTATGGGCGTCAAGATCACGGTAACGGTGGCCGATCCTCCGGTCTCACCCGTGCCACCGGAATTCAGCGATCCGATGTTGCACACCACGGTTCCGCCGTTGGGCTGGCCACAAGAATTGCTCGAGTTCGAAGTCGTGGCTGAGACAAATGTCGCTCCCGGTTGAAGGTTGTCCGTGAAAGTAATACCGCTCGCGAAATCGCCGACGTTTTCTATGGTGTAAGTGAATGTGACCTGGTTCCCCACGCTGACCGTGGTGCCGGGAGACGTCACCACCGTAACATTGAACGCGAGTAGCGGACCCAGTTTACTTAAGAACGCATCACTCCCCCCGTTAAGGCTGGGCTGGAATGAAGGGTTCTGAGGAGGCGCCTCAATCAAGAAGTTGGCCGACTTTGTTTCCCCCGACACATAACTTGCCCCCTGGACATCGACCGCAATCCCCGTGCCGTAGTCGTCACTGCTTCCACCGAGAAACGTGGCGTAGTGACCGGAGGCATCTGAACTAGTGGCAGTGGTGTCTATACGGGCCACAAACGCGTCATGACCGCCTCCAAAACCTGCTTGCACCGGGTTGTTCCTGACGGGAAAATCCGCCGAATTCGTCCATCCTGTAATGCGCGCCCCCTGACTACCGCCCAGGCCCTGGCCGGTATTATCCACCACGATCCCAAGACCTACATCGTCAGCCGACCCGCCCAAGTAAGTGAAGTAGTTGAGAGGAATCGTGCCCACATTGATCCCGTTAGTCCCAACCGCACCGAGTTTTGCCACAAAGGCGTCGGTTCCGCCCCCCTGAGCAGGTTGGAATACACCCGTTCCCGCGGCCGGGAAGTTGGTCGAAGTAGTTGAACCCGTGACATATGTGTTCAGTGCGGAGTCCACTGCAATCCCGTAACCGATATCGTCACCCGTCCCACCCAGGTAAGTGGAATACAGAAGCTGAGTGCCCGTGACTGCGGCAGGATTGAACGAAGCCACAAAGACGTCCAGCCCACCCGCCAGCGTCGTCTGAAATGCGTTCAGCACTGGCATGTCGGTAAAGTTTGTTCCGCCAGTAATGTACACATTGAAATTGATGTCGACCGCAACACCACCTCCCATCGTTTCACCGTTGCTGGGTGTACTCCCGCCGAAGTAGGTCGAGTACGGCACGCTGTTCACTCCCGAGAGCGATGGGTTCACTTTGGTCAGGAAAAACTGGCTTGGGGCTTTGGGAGAAACCTGGAACGCCCCCAAGGTCGAGGGGAAACCAGTCTGCACTTCTGTGGAGGTGGTTATGCCTGTCACGTAGGCATTGCTACCGAGATCAAGGGCCACGCCGGTCGCCGTATCAACCCCATTGCCCGAAAGGTAGGTGGAGTAAATCAAGGTGTGGCCCAGGCTATCCAGTTTGCTTATGAAGGCGTGGTTGTGAGTACTGAGCGGTGTGGCCTGAAAAGCCGCATTGGTCCCGCGAGTTGGGAAATTGCTCGAAGTCGTATTTCCCGCCACAATCACGTTATTACCGGCATCCACCGCGAGACCGGCCGTCGTATCAACTGTGTTGCCACCCAGGTAGGTCGAAAACAGCAGGGTATTGGCGGTACTGTTGAACTTTGCGACGAAAACGTTGGCGGTGCCCGCCAAGCCGGCTTGAAATGGAGATCCCGCCTTCGGAAAATCCGTGGACATAGTGGAACCGGCGATGTAGGCGTTGAGCGAAGTATCCACGGCAACCGCCGGACAGCCAGCAACTCCGGTTGCCACTCCCAGAATCACGGTGCAGGCTTCATCACTGCTGCCGCCAAGATAGGTGGAATAAGTGAGTACCGGATCGATGATGATGGCCCGGCGTTGGTCGTACGTGCCCAGCGCGAAGCCAACACGATCCTGGCCGCGCAACTCGAACCGGCCATCCACCCTGCGCTCCTCTTCTCCGAAGCGTTGATAAACCCGTGGTGCCTCAAGACTGACGCGGCCATCTCCGACCGCCAACACCAGATTTCCCGCGGCGTCGATAGCAAGGCTCTCAGCTCCCTGAAAGCGGAGTGTCACTTCTTTAGGATTGCTCCCCGGAGCAGCCTCAAAGTCGTATTCCAACTGACCCTGTTTTCCGTAATAGACCAGATCGATGCCCGGATAGACTTCGTGATAGCGCACACGCGCAAATTGAGGGACATCCGTGTGCCACTTCGCCGGATCATTGCCAATGAAGTAATTGCTCTTTCCTGGAAGCTCGTCCGTTCCGCTCATGGCGGAATTCGCGCTAGCACCTTCCAGCGTCATACGGACCACCGAAAATTTGGGAACTGAATGCTGGGAGCCAGCCGCGGAACGCCGGAGGGTGAGCACGGCCTTGTCCGCGGTCAGAAATAGGCCATATCCGCTGCCATGAGCCAGAAACTTCACCTCGGGATCGCTTTGCCCCTGGTTCGGCTCGAAGATCAGCGGAAGGTGATGGTAGGCAGCCATCACCGGGACCGCATTTTGCGAAGATGCAACTGGACTGGGGCTGGAACCCTGCCGTTGAGTCTTTTGCGCACCGCCGGCGACTTGACTCGCATGCGAACCAAGCATCAAAACGGCGGCCGCGAGGGCCACCAGCACTGCCAAGGCCACGAAGATTCCGCCCGGTGCGCAAGCTACTACCAACCGACGGCGATTCAATCTCAAGAGCTCCTCCGGATTTCCTGATTCCCTGGACGAGGAAGAAGGACGGCGTACAAACCTAGCCACGCAGCCCGCAAAGCCGGCCTGTGTCACCAGAAATTGTATGCGAAAAATAAATAACTACTTAATCATCTGACGGATAGCATGTCAAGCCGCCGCATCGCCTTTCCTGCCTTTGGAATCCTCAGATGCTCCGAATGCGGCCCCGAGATGCCGCCGATTCTCTCGAATTCCCCAGAATCGACGATTCTTCGAAGAGGTTTGCCAACCCGCTGCCCATGGACTACCGGTTTCGCTTCAATTCATCGATTTCTCTCTTCAGACGAGCGTAACTGCGCGCCAAATGCCCAAGGTAAGCGATGTGGATGACCCAGGTGGCGACATAAGCGGCAAAAAGGTAGGTCATCGTGAACTTCCGGCCGCAAGCAGAGACTCCAGCGCTTGCGTCTCCTCCACCTGGCGGCGCAGAATCTCCAGGCGATAGCGTGACCAGCAAACCAGGGTTGCAAAACACATGAAGGCCAGCCAGTTCATGAGCAATACGTGCAACATTCGAGGATCAATCGATCCGCCCCCGCCAATCACTGGCTGCGGGTGCTGGGTGCGGAAAAACCAAATAGAAAAGTAAACCAGCGGCACATCCAGAGCGCCCAGCACTGCCAGCACGGCAGCCATCATCGGGGTTTGTCCGCTGCTGGAAAAGCGCCGCAACATCAGGTAGCTGACGTAAATCAGCCACAGCACCAGCGTCAGTGTTAGGCGTAAGTCCCACGTCCACCAAATTCCCCAGACCGGCCGAGCCCAGATGGGCCCGGTCACCAGCACGACGGTGCAGAACACCACGCCGACTTCCGCGGACGCCAAAGCTAGCGCATCGGCTTTGGGATTGCGCCAAACCAGATACACGATCGAAGCTGCCAGATTGACGAAAAATAAACAAAATGCGGTCCAAGCTGACGGCACGTGGTAATAGAAAATACGCTGCACATCGCCCATGGTTTGCTCAGTGGGCGCCTGAATCAAAGCTCCGTAGAGACCGTAGGTCAGCAAACCAGCTGTCAAAACCGCGAAGATGGGGAAAGCCCGTTTCATTCGCCGTGCAGAACAATCTCAAAAAAGAGAAGGCAACCTGTAGTAAACACCACATCGTAGACCGCAAGCAACACGATCCAGAACTTCGCGGAAAATTCGCCGGTCAGGATCGACGAAGTGGCCTCGACCATGGCCAAGAGCGCAGGAATCGTGATGGGAAAGAGCAACAGCGGCAGCATGATTTCGCGGCTGCGAGTGCGCACAGACATGGCGGCAAAGAACGTCCCATTGACCACCAGTGCCCAGGTTCCCAGCACCGCGACGAACAATAGTTGATAGGCTGGGCCGACTGCCCGCAGATTGTAGAAAACAACAAACAGCGGCGTCATCAGCGCTTGCAGCACGCTGACAAAAATGAAGTTCCCCAACACCTTGGCGAAAAACAGCGAGTTCGCCGAAGCTGGCGATACCCGGTATGCGTCCAGCACCTGATTGCGCAGCTCCCGTGCCCAGGTCTGGTTCAGGGCGACCACGGCGGCAAACAGAAACGCCACCCATACCAGGCCGCCCGCGATGCGCCGGGATTCCTCCGCCGTCGGATCAAACGAAAAGCTAAAAATCACAACCACCAACAGCGCAAAGAACAGCATGGAGTTGACCGCGTCTTTGGATCGCCATTCCAGCCGAAGATCCTTCACCAACGTGGCTCGCGTCACTCCTGGAGGGCTGGTCATATTGCCTCCGCCGGTTGATAGTCGCGAGTGTGGTTCACAATCTGCCCAGACTCCATCCACACGAACTCATCCGCAATTCCGCGCAACAATGCCGCCTGATGCGTCACCACCAGTATCGTTTTGCCACCATCTCGCAATTGCCGGAGCAGTCCGGCCATTTCGCGGGCAGAACGCACATCCACGTTGGAAAATGGCTCGTCGAGCAGAAGAATCTTGGGATCGTTCAACAGCGCCCGTGCCAGCGACATACGTTGTCGCATGCCTTGCGAATACTGCCCCACGGGAAGCTCCAGCAACGGATCCAGATTGACCGAGCGGATTACCGTTTCGCAGCGAGCATCATCGTGAATTCCATACAGTCCCGCGAAGTAACGCAGGTTCTCCATGCCGCTCATCTCGTCGTACAGCAAAGACGGATGAGCCATGTAGCCAAGCTGTGCGCAAACCTCGCGTAGCCTGGTAGCTCCCAGCATAGAAATGCTGCCACGGGTGGCGGGAGTCAATCCCGCGAGCACGCGCAACAGCGTAGTCTTCCCTGCTCCGTTGTCGCCGAGAATTGCGTAGAGTTGTCCCGCTTCGAAGCTGGCATTCACTCCGCGCAGCGCCGCAAATCGTCCGAACTGTTTCACCAGATCAGTGACGGTAATGAGGGAAGAGTCGGTCACAATCGCAGAAACTGCCTGAACTGAGTGAAGATATCCGATGCAGGGTGGGAAGTCGAGGGCGGGATTGTCATCCTGAGCAAGCGTTCTTTGCGCCGCGAAGGATCTGGGCGAGCCGCGCGATGGGTCGCGTTCTGCACGACCCGGCAAACGCGTGTTTGGCTCGCTTCCTTATTGAGTTTTCGCTTATGTCATGCCCTTCGGCGCCGCCGTGCCAGGCGCCGTTCCCGGCTGCTGTGGCGCGTACTTCGATGCGCACTTGGCTTGTAGCTGCTTGGCGTGAAACACGCCATCGCGTCCGAAGCTGCCATCCGCCAACGCCTGGGAATTGTCTTTAAACGTATCCGGAGGAGCTTCGCTTCCGGTGTAGACGACGGGCAGAGTCTGATCGTTTTCCACCAGCAGGAATTCCACTTTGATTCCCACCCGCTTGATGGATCCCGGCTGCACGTTGCCGGCAACACGCAAGCGCTTGCTGTAGGCATCGTCGCCCATGCCGCGCAGCTCCTTGATGGTGACGTAATAGCTCTTGCTCTGTTGCACCCCGGTGTAGGCGAGGTAGGCGAGCGAAACCAGGATGAGAGCGATCGCGCCCCCAAATCTCAGAAACCGGCTGCCTTGACTGGACATGGGAATAGTCGACACTTACATAGAATCTATTCCCAGCTTGGGTGCGGGTCAAGCTCCCCGATGAAAACTGATACGACGGCCGGCGAAAGGTAGAGCCGGAAATCCACTAGGAGGACACCCGTGCATACAGTCCCTCTCGCCGCGCCATCGTTTTCCATTGACTTAAAGACGAAATCGGAGGAGCGGCTTCGCCCGCGTCAATGTGCCCGCACAGCCAACTGCTTCAGTTTCAGTTGCGGTGAGCAAATTCAGTCTAGTAATGGCGCGGGCGTCGATTTGTCACCGCATCGTCATAAGTTCGTCAATTCTGCGTAACATTTGCGAAGCGCCGGTAGCGAGAATTTATCGACATCCTCGCAATCCGGCGCTTTTCGCCTCAGCAGCACTTCGTCTGTCACATGGCCTTGAACACAAAATCCACACGCTTGGTTTCGTTGGCGCCAATGGTTACCTGCTGGGTAGCTGTCCCCAGCTTTTCATGCCAGGCCTTGATGGTGTAAGTCCCCGGCGGGAGGGTGCCCAATTCGAAGCTGCCATCCTTGCCCGTGACCGCAAAGTAGGGATGGTTGAATACGGCGACGTAACTCCGCATCCAGGGATGAACGTTACACTTGATGGGGATGGCAATTTCCTCCCGCGAAAAGGTTTCTTCGCTGGTTGTATTCGGGCCCTCCGCCTTATTCCACTCACGATTGTTCGCAGGCAAAGGATGAATGTTATGCAGGGTAGGATCGCTGTTGACGACCTCCAACTGTTGATTCGCGCGCACCGCTAGAACGTGCGGCGCATACATGCAGCCTTTCTGTTCGATGACCGCCGGCTGACTCGGAGGGTCAAAAGTGCGATTGCCCAGGCCCTCGGAGACAAACACCACGACATTTTGCAGATCACCCTTCGCGTCGGCCACAATCTCCTGACTCATCGCCGGAGATGAATGTTGTTTCGCGCAGCTGGGGTCGGCGGACATGTTGATGGGTTTAGACGCGGGCACAGATCCCTGGAACTTGACTGTACCTTTCAACGATACCGTCCCGGCGCTGACGTTTGCCGGACCAGCGGCGTTCGCTTTCCATTGACTGAGAAAGAGGGCCGGAACTACCAACGTAATCAAATGAACTAGGTTTCTGATTTTCATGACTCCTGCTTGCTGCCTTCCCCATTAACGGAGAGAGCTTGTTCTGAGAATTGCCGGAATTTGTGCTCCGGTGAGATCAAATTTATGAGGAATCGACTGGCTGAGTGTCACCGTGCGGTCATGGCGCGGTTAATTTCTGTCACTACGCTGTCATTTTTCTGTCAGCAGTTAGGGACAAGAAGGTGACATTTGAGATGGATTGCAGTGACATCTACGTGAAAAATGGCCAGGACATTGCGATCACAAGCTACGCGGAGGCTAGCTTCTGCATGGCCCACTCGTGCTACCCCACTCACCTCTTGTGCCATTGCATGCAATCGTGAAGCGCATCATCTTAGTAGCACACCAAACGAGGCACGTGGAAGATGCTGCAATCGATGCCAACACGGGGAGTGAGCACGACAACCTGGGTGGGCGCGGTTTATGCGGACAAGCAACGCCGCAAGTTGGTCGTTGCAGTTCTCCTCCTGCTCGCGGCCATTACAGCGGTCCTGGTGAGAGACTACAAGTCCGCTCTCGGCAATCATAATGATGAAACGGCTGCCGTTTACAGCGAGCAACCCGTCTACTCGCCGAGCACAGCCGGACCACCGCCGGCTGTCCCCGCCGCCGAAGCCAAGATGCCTGTTGCCTCCGGGCATTCCGTTGAGGCGACATCCAGCCGAACGCTTTCTAGCCACGGACACGGCACAAGCCACCTCACCGGCAATTCCGCGAAGCGTGACATCCCGCGCAACTCGCGATCTGTTTCTGCGGGACCTTCCACTACATGGGGTCCGGCTACAGCCGCCGCGAAGCGGGCAGGCACATCTGATCAAGCTCAAGCACACCAGCCAACGCCGTCGTATCCTCTGCTAACTCAGGCGACAGCGGTACAGGGTTCGGTGTTGCTGCAAACCCTAATCGCCGCGGATGGTTCGGTCGAGGAGATGCGGGTGATCAGCGGTCCCACGATTCTGGTTTCAGCCGCGCGACAAGCCGTGCAGCAGTGGAAATTCAAACCCTACCTACTGAACGGGAAGCCGGTCGAAACCTACGCCAGGGTCACCGTGAACTTCACCATTGATGTCTCGAATACCGAGGCCCGGTATCATGTCAACTCCCTGACCAGCAGCGGCGCAATCTAGAATCCAAAAACAGGACTCGGGAACATCTACGCACCGGCGATCATCGCCGCGCCCATGTGTGCTCAATCTTCGGCGGACTCTGCAAGGTTTGCATCACCACGCAGTACTGTTCCGTTTTCGTCTGCAACGCACTTAGCTGCTCCGCCGTCGCCTGCGGTGCGCGGACGTCGAAAATGACTCTGATGCTCTGAAATCCGACAGGGGCCTCTTTCGATATTCCCAGCGTCCCTTGCAGGTCAAGATCGCCCTCGACCGTGACATCAATGCCCTCGGTAGGTATTCCCATCGCAGCGGCCACCATTTGACAAGTAATCTGAGCGCAGGCGGCGAGTGCACCCAACAACAGGTCTCCGGAGCAGGCTCCGGTACCAGCTCCGCCAACGCCTTGGTGCGCTTGCGCATTGTAGATCGCCCGCCCCAGGTCGACTGAGCAAGCGATGGGCGCGTCGGTCTGACTGCCCCGCGCGGTCAGCGTGATTCGGGAACTCGTCGGGTCTTGCCGGTACCGGTCTTTCAACGGGCGTTGCAACGATCGAACATCCATGAATCGTCTCCTGATCTGGGGTATTATAAGCGCACTAAGGGGTGCCGCTGCGGATCTGGTCGTAGCAGTAAGTCAAAATTCAAACAAATCACGCAGCAGACAATCTGTGTCAGGCTGATAGCTGCGCCACACCGAGGTCCATGAACCCGCCGGAAATTCCATCATCAGTGCCGTCCACCTTGTCGCCCGGCACACGCTTCGGCAACTACGAGATTCTCCAGCGCTTGGGCGCCGGCGGCATGGGTGAGGTTTATCGCGCGAAAGACACTCGCCTCGAACGCGAAGTCGCCATAAAGACTCTTTCACTCGAGTGGTGCTCCCAACCGGAAGCTCTATCGCGCTTCGAGCAGGAAGCCCGCTCCGCATGCGCGCTCAATCATCCCAACATCGTCACCATCTACGAACTTGGTCACATTAACGGAACCCACTACATCGCCATGGAACTGGTGATTGGGGAGACGCTACGGGAATTGTTGGCCTCTGGCCCGATTCCATTCCGCAAAGCGGTCGCCATCGCGGCGCAGATTGCCGACGCTCTCGCCAAAGCCCACGCGATTGGAATCGTTCATCGCGATTTAAAGCCGGAGAATCTGATGATTTCTGGCGAAGCGACCGCCAAGATTCTGGATTTCGGCCTGGCGAAACTACTGCGAGTCAAAGCTACCTCCGATTCGGATGCTTCTACCTCCATCACCGAGCAAAGAACGGTGATGGGCACGGTCGGCTACATGTCACCCGAGCAAGCGACCGGTGACGAGGTTGATTTTCGTTCGGACCAGTTTTCTTTCGGGTCGGTGCTCTACGAGATGGTCACCGGATTTCCTGCATTCCGGAAAAAGACTTATGCGGAGACGACGGCCGCCATCCTTCGCGATGAGCCCGAGCGTCTCGGTTCCAGAATGCTGCAAGCGCCCCCTCCCTTCCTTTGGATTGTGGAGCGCTGCCTGGCCAAGGATCCCAAAAAGCGCTACGCCTCCACCCATGATTTGGCTCGCGACCTCACCGCAGTGCGCGACCGTCTAGCCGAAGCGCCCTCGCACTCTTGGCAGTCTCCTGCCAACAACCTGCCGGTGCAACGCACCGCATTCATCGGACGCGAACACGAAGCGGGTGCTCTCCGTCAGCTCTTGAACCGTGCGGACGTGCAACTCGTGACCCTCACCGGTCCGGGTGGCATCGGGAAGACTCGACTTGTCCTGCAGGTGGCGGCCGAAGCCTCCGCCGAGTTTCCAGGAGGTGTTTGCTTCGTCCCTCTGTCGGCAGTGAGCGATCCTAGTTTGATACCTTCCACGATTGGGCAAGCGTTGGGCGTACGCGAAACCGGGAATCAGTCGCCGCAGGAAAGCTTGAAAGAGTACGTGAGCGGTCTGGGTCAACCGATGCTTCTCTTGCTCGACAACTTCGAGCACCTGGTCTCCGCCGCGCCGGTGATAACACAGCTGCTCACCACCGGCCCGAAGCTCAAGGTTGCGGTCACCAGCCAATCGCCGCTTCACGTCTATGGCGAACATGAATTCCCTGTGCCGCCTCTTGCGCTACCTGATCTCAAATCGATTCCGCCCCTCGAAGTGCTTTCGCGTCTGCCCGCGGTTGCGCTTTTTGTGGAACGTGCGCAGGCGGTAAAGCGCGAATTCGCGCTCACCCGGGAAAACGCGCCCGCAGTGGCGGCCATCTGCGCTCGCCTTGACGGCCTGCCTCTGGCCATCGAATTGGCGGCGGCGCGCATCAAGCTGCTTCCGCCGTCCGCCATGTTGGCCCGCCTCGAAAGCCGACTGAACCTGTTGACCGGTGGTGCCCGCGACCTGCCCACCCGGCAACAAACTCTTCGCAGCACCGTGGACTGGAGTTACGGCTTGCTCAATGCCGCTGAACAAACTCTCTTCCGGAGGCTTTCGGTATTTACCGGTGGCTGCACCCTGGAAGGCGTTGAAGCCGTCTGCGATACCCAGGGCGATCTGGGCCTCGACGTACTCGACGGCATGGCTTCCATGGTGGACAAGAGCTTGGCGCAGCAGGTGGAACACGTCGATACCGAAACCCGATTCCTTTTGCTCTCCACCATCCGCGAGTATGCACTCGAATGCCTCGTCAAAAGCAATGATGAATCCGCGGCACGCCGCGCCCATGCTGCTTATTACCTCGTGCTTGCCGAGGAAGGCGCTGAGGACGTGGTCGCTCATCCTGAGTGGCTCGACCGTTTTGAGATTGAGCACGACAACTTCCGCTTGGCGCTCGATTACCTGATTAAAACTGGCGATGCCGAGTGGGGCCTCCGCCTCGGCGCCGCCCTTTTTCGTTTCTGGGAAACGCGGGAACATCTCACCGAGGGACGTGACTCGATCGCCAGGCTGCTCGCCCTGGAAGGAACCGCGGCGCGTCCGAAACTGCGCGCGCGCCTGTCGTTCGCTGCCGCAGTTTTGGCTGGTGAGCAGGGCGACTACGCCTCCGCCCAACGACTGTTCGAAGAGAGCCTCGACACCTGTCTCGAACTCAACGATAATCGCGGCATTGCTGTCGCCCTGAACGCATTGGCGGTGAACGCCCGTGATCGTGGCGAGCTTCCCGTCGCATCCTCGCTCTTCGAGCGATGTGTCGGGCTATGGAGGAACCTCGGCGATTCGGCCGACATCGCTCGTGCCCTCAGCAACCTCGCCAACGTGACCAAGTTGCAGGGCGAATATGCGCGTGCATCCTCGCTTTACGACGAGTGCCTCACCATGTTTCGCAAGGCCGGAGATGGCGCAGGTGTCGCCTGGACATTGAACTACCAGGGCGACGTTGCACGGGACAAAGCCGACTTCGTCGCCGCTCGCTCATTTTGCGAACAGAGTCTGGCAGCCTTCCGCGAGCTGCGGGACGGCTGGGGAATTGCCAGCGTCCTCTCTGACCTGGCAGGTCTAAGCTGCGATCTCGGGAACGACGCAGAGTCGCGTCGTTTGTACGGTGAAAGCATCCAGATGTTTCAGGAACTGGGTCACAAACGCGGTATCGCGAGAGCGCTCGAATGTCTTGCCGTAAGTGCTGCGGCGCAATCGAACGCCGAACAATCATTGCACCTGGCAGGAGCCGCCGCTGCACTTCGCCAACGCTTGGGTGCGCCGCTCACGCTGACTGAACAACCAAGATTGGAAAAGGCCTTGGAATTCGCACGCCGAGCGCTTGGCAATGCCGCAGGTCTGGCGGCGTGGATGGAAGGCTGGGCGATGCCGGTCGAACAGGCGGTGCAAGAGGCTCTGACCTGCGTCGGGGAGCCTGGCCTTGGAACCAGAAACTCCGCTTAGTCCACTGTTGAAATCAACCTGCCGAGCTAGGATCGAGCAGGCGACGCACGGCCGAAACCCGATTCGCCGGAAAACCTCCGCGGCGGGCGTGTTCGCGAACGGTTTCCTCGTCCGGCGCCACGTACACACAATAGAATTTATCGCCTGCGACGTAGCTATGCAGCCACTTGATTTCCGCCCCCATATCCTTCAGCACGCCCACCGATTTCTTGGCGATTGCCTGCAGTTCCGCATCCGACAAATTACTCGCACCCGGGATTTCCCGCTCGATTACGTATTGGGGCATGACCACCTCATCGAACGATCATCGTAGCAGAAGTTGCTTGGTGAATGCACCGGCAGTGCCATGCGGTTTGTGTCTGCCATGCGCGCTTTCCTGGCACTCTCTGCCACGACCAGTGCCCAACGAATCCAGATACTGCACAACCAGCGCCGGATTTTCTAGCGAAAAAATCGCCAACAACGGCCGCTTACGATTAACACCGTTCCCGTGGTCGCGATGGCTCGGCTACTTCGCGGCCTGCAATTGCGGGATCGAATACTTTCCCTTGACTGGCTGTTCCCGCTTCCAATCGTGATATGAGTGGCACTCCGAACAGCTCCCGCTAGCTGCGTCATGTTGCGGCCCCCGCTGCTGGTGGCAACTTCGGCATGACGCGACGCCGGGAAGCAGGATGTCAGCCGTCTGGCGACTCTCGGGTGTCTGGTTATGACAGGCAACGCAGGTTAGCAAGCGATGGGAATTGTGGCTGAAGTCGGCATGCAGCAGCCAGCGCGCAGGAATCGAAGACTTGGCAACCACGGGCAGCAGCGCGTTCCCCTCGATCATCAGATGACACAACTTGCAGCCTTTATCGAACAACAAGCGATCCGCCAGCATGACTTGCTGATCCATCCATTCCTGGCGATTGTGCGGGACCGGCAGAGGTAACTTAAACTTGCCCGGCAGAATCCGCTCCGGCGCAACCGGCTCTGACAACGCTCCCGGATGAGATACGAAGTAGTCGCTATATTTCTGCAACAGGAAAGCCTGAACAACTTCCGGCTTGTCATGCGGCGCCGACTGATCGAAGCGCTTATCGAATTGCAAATCCTTCACGTGACAGCCAGCACATTGCGTAGCGTAAAGAATCGGCGACATGTAATCCCTGGAGCGCGGTGGCCGCATGTCTCCGCTGATTCCAACCGCGACCGGCTTTAGCTGAGACGTTGGCTGAGCCGCGTATGGCCAGTTCCCTTCCATCCCTGTCGGACGATGGCAGTCCTGACAATCCATTTGCACCGGGCCATTCGGGCCCGGAAGATTAGGACGCAGGTGCGCGTAGTGGTTGAGCTTAATCTGGCCAGGGTCCCTGCCACCTAACCGCAACACAGCGAACTCCGGATGGCTTTTATCAAAGTCCTTGATTTCACGAACGTACTGCGGGCTTCCCGTTCGCGTGCGCAAGTCCGCATGGCACTGAGTGCAACTGGAATCGGCAGTGCTGGCCAGTCGCAACGAACCTTTGTGCTCGAGATGACAAGAACCACAGGCCGGTGTGAATGCGACTTTGTCGATCTGGTGCGCGGGGGCGTCGTGACATTTCAGGCAGGCGTCATCGTTTACTTTCGCGCGGAAGAATCCCAGAGTGGTTACGTGACAAACATCGCAACGCTTGGCGAAGACAGCGTGAGACTTCGAAAGCGGCCCACTGCTGTAAACCTTTTGTCCGTTGGCACGCAGCGCGGCAAACCACACCACAGCCACGACCGGAACCAGAACCGACAACCACAGACGCCAACTGCGAAAAGGATGGGGCTGCGTGAAATACTGCAAGTCCATCCGCTTGGCCAGCTTCTTGGTTGTCCGGATGCGTCGCAGCATGTTCGTCTCAGTATCGCAGCGCCATTACTGCGTGCACGGCTCCCAGGATCAGCAATGCGTAGGAAGCCGGAATGTGGACCAGCAGCCACCCGTGCAGAACGCGATGATAGCGGGCCTGCTGGTCGATCTCACGCTTTTCCTCGCAGATGTTCTCGAGGTCATCGGCGGTCGAATGCAGATTGGGAGGAAGCAGCGTTCTCAGCTGGCGAAACATGGCTTGCGCGCGGTTGCGATCGGCCAGGAAATGTCCGTGCGATCCGCTCAACGCGAGAAATGGCTGGATCTCACCTTGAAAGAACTGCTTGAGTTCGACGCTGGCCTCCTCGTCCACCTGCATGCCGGACGCAACCGTCAGCCCTCCCATCGTACCCGCGCTCGCCGAGGCAGCACGCTGCAGCTCATTGGCCTGAGAAACGTCACCGTGAAGCACGGCATAGGCCTCATCCACCAGAGAAATCGCCTCTTCCATCAGTTGCAGCCGAACCCGCCCGATCTGCTCGTAGATGGTTTCCAGCGGAATTCGTTGCGTGGTGATCCGTGGCATGAAGTGCTGCAGCACCGCTCCTACAATTCCACTGACAAAGACAACCGTAAACAACCACATCAGCGCCTTGGTAAGTCCCACACCAAAATGAAATCCGGAGTGCAACACGATCAACGGAAAGCTTACAAACCCCAGCCAGAGGTGCCCTCGCATCCACGCCTGTGCACGCCCCAACCGCCAGATAGGCACCTTTTTGCGCGCGCCCAGCAAGCCTGCGAACAGCATGAAGGCAAACGCAACGCTGCCGTAGATGAGGCCCATCGTGGTTCCGCCGCCGGCTCCCTGCGGCGAACTTCGGCTATAGGGAACATACGCGATAATGGCCGCGGCCAGCCCGGCGAGACTGCCGATAAACCATTTCCGATGTGTCTCATCAATCCGCAAGTATCACTTCCCCGGCCTCGGCACGGTCTGTTGCTTCAACAAACCGCCAAAAAACTCCAATGGGTTTACGCGATGCGCAGCATCATGTGGGCAGGCGTAAACGCAACTCGGTTCCGCGTGATCCAGGCATAAGTCACACGACGTAGCTTTGACCTTCACTCCCGCTATCCTCCTACCTGGGTAAGCCGGATCGTCCATCTCCACTGGGAAAGGGTGCATATTAATGTTCCCATACGGACAATTGTTGGCGCACTGGCCGCAGCCGATGCACCAATCTTCAATGATCACTTCAAGCGTGTTTCGGCGGCGAATGGAACCGACCGGACAGCCGACCATACACAGCGGGTCGCGGCATTGCCGGCAAGAAGTAGCAACCAGATAGCGGTCGAAACGCAGCCCGTCACGGATCAGCCGGCTGACGCCATCGTGAGCGTCGGCGCAGGCCCGCACGCACTGGTCGCACCGCGTGCAGCGGTCTAGGTCGAGAATCAGCAGGCTCTGCGCTTCCATCAGGCCCTGGTTGAGGAATTGGTCCACGGTGGCGTCGGCAACTTTCGTCACACGCTGCCGGTTTTGCTCCATGTGTTCGGCTGCCGCTTCTTCGAGCTTCCGGCGGATCTCCGGAAAGCGATCAAGCATGACCTGGAAGTCTTCTCCGGGGACCCGGACAACCTCCACATGATCGAGCGCGCTACATGTGGCCATGTGCGGAGTACCCGTGAGCAGGGACATCTCGGCGAAGTATGAACCGCGTGCCAGATAGGCCAACACCAAGTCTCCGCCCGGACGGCTCTGAGATACCTTTACAAAACCAAGACGCACCAAGTAGAAGCTGTCCGCGGGCTCACCCTGAGTACAGATCACCTGTCCAGGCGTAAAGCGCAGCAGTTCCACGCGGTTCCGCAAGTGATCGATGAAGTCCGGAGTCAACGACGCCAGCACCGGAACGCTGCGCAGATGCGAGTCCAGCGCCCGCTGCCGGTACGTGCGATCCAGTTGCTCGCGGAAGGTTTTGTTGCGCTGCATGATGTCGAGAACGTTGCGCAGCATCTCCAGCATCGTGCAGTCCGTCTTGGCGCGCACCGTCGCCGAACGCGGGTAGTAACTCATGCACGTCATTTCACCGAACAGGTCTCCTGGCCCGAGTTCGGCAATGGGGTGGTCATAAGGAAGATCGACCGGAGCATCAATCGGAATCGAGACCCGGCTGCTTTCCTCGCTGCGCTCATCCTGCTCGCGCGACTGAAGCATGCTTCGTAGTTTGCTCAAAAAGCCTTTTGCGCTGCCTTCGGTCTTCACATGCGCGAGGGGGCTCGAAAGATAAACTTCCGTCTTGCCCTCCACGATGTAGAAAGCCGTGGCTCCGAAGTCACCTTCGCGGCAAATGATTTCTCCGGCATGAAACTTACGTTCAACAATTGCGTGACTGTTCAACTCCAAGAATGTTCCGGAAACATTCTTGAAAATCGGCAACCCCAGCAGGGCCCCAATATCAAGAGCGCCGCCCTCCAACTTGGTGCCAACCACCGCCCGATTGGTCAAAGCTCCTGTAGGACAGGACACCATGCACTCACCGCACGACACACACGAAGATCCGCCCATGGGCAAATTATTGTCGAAGGCAATGCCTGCCTGATATCCCTTCCCGCGCCGCGCCAACACCCAGTTGTTGCGAATGTCATCGCACCCACGAATGCAGCGGTCGCACAAGATGCAGGCTTCGTGATCGACGGCAATCGCCAATGACGAATCATCGCGTCCGCGCGGAGTGGTGCGCCGTTGAAAACGCGGCTGCTGGACCCCGGATTGCTCCGCTAGACGCTCGAGTTCGCAATCTCCGGATTGCTGCTGCCGCGCGCACGGAGAGGGGTGGTCTGACATCAACAACTCGACCAGCGTACGGCGAACGCCCACCACCGGCTCGGTGTTCGTCTTCACCGTCATCCCTTGCTCGGCTTGTCGAATGCACGAAGCAGCGTAGACTCGCTGGCCGATGTCAACCACGCATACCCGGCACACTCCTACCGGATTCTCATTCTGCTGGTGGCAAAGTGTGGGGATGGGAATGCCGTGGGTGCGGGCCGCGTCAAAAATAGTAGTCCCCTGCGGCACGGACACCGGCGTGCCGTCGATGGTCAACTCCACGTGCTTTACGACGGGATGCATGATTTTCTCAGCACTAACTGAAGCAAATCCCTCCCGGACAGCTGCGGCGGACGAGGTGATCCTCCACCACACCCGGGAAATGTTTCATCACCGAGGCGATTGGAACCGGCACCACCTGCCCCAGCCCGCAAATCGATGCCTGCCGCATTGCGAGTGAGAGTTCGTCCATAACCTGCATGTCTTCTTTGGAGCTTCGCCCTTCGGTCCAGCCTTTGAGCATCTCAACCATCTTTTGCGAACCCACCCGGCACGGTACGCACTTGCCACACGACTCGTTGCGGTAGAAGCGAGTGGCGTTAAGCGCCATATCCAACATGCATCGGCCTTCGGCGCATACCACGATTGCTCCCGATCCGACCATCGATCCCGCTGCCGCAACCGCGTTCCAGTCGAGCGGCAGGTTGGTCATGGCAGCTGGCAAATATCCCGAAGACGGTCCGGAAGGTGCAAAGGCAAGAAGCTGTTTGCCGCCGGGTATGCCACCGGCATTTTCGTTGATCAATTCGCCATAAGTGGTTCCCATCGGAACTTCAAAAATCCCTGGGCGAACCACATCCCCGCTGACACCCACAAACTTCACTCCCACTGATCCATTCTTGCCCTGCGACTTAAACCAATCAGCGCCGCGCGCGAGAATTACCGTCGCCAGGCAGAACGTCTCTACGTTATTGAGAACCGTAGGCTGGTTCCACAATCCATTGATGACCGGAAACGGAGGTTTATTACGCGGTTCGGCGCGCTTGCCCTCGATCGCCTCAAGCAGCGCACTTTCTTCTCCGCATATGTAGCCGCCGGGGCTGACGAAAATCTCCAGGTCGAAGGCCAAATCGCTTCCCAGGATTCGACGCCCCAATAAACCCTGCTTGTAGCAACGATCAATCTCTTCCTGAAGAACCTCTCTGGGATGTTCGTATTCGTGGCGGATGTAAAGAATCCCTTTGTGTGCTCCCGTAACCATGCCGGCTGTGATCATGCCTTCAATCACCAGATACGGAACGTTCTCCATGATGCCGCGATCTTTGATGGTGCCGGGTTCACTCTCATCGGCATTGCACACGACGTATTTCGGCGTCGCCGGCGCGTTGCGGACAATTTCCCACTTGCTCGAGGTAGGGAAACCGGCGCCGCCCATGCCACGCAGGCCAGCAGCTTTCAGAGCAGCAATAATTCCCAGGAAATCACGGCTCTCGACCAGGCGGCGCACCACCGCATACCCGCCCGACCCCTTGTACGGGTCAGACATTACTGCCATGCGTTCCTGGCTATGATGATTTTCTGGGAGCGGTTTGCCCGCGAGCACGTCTTGCGCCATGGCGACCGCATCGCGGCCATTCGCGTGAGCGTAAATCGTGTCATTGACCATCAACGCCGGGGCTTGGTCGCATCTGCCGAGGCATGAAACATCACGGATACAAACTTCCTTCACGTCCGTACCTTGAAAGGCGGAGTCGAGAGCGGAGCGCACCTGTTCGCCTCCCCGCAGGTGACAACTCATGTCCGCGCAAACCCGTACATCGACTTTCGGCGGCGGGCTGAGATGAAAGTGAGGATAAAAGCTGGCTACCGCGTGGATTTGACTAACGGGGACATGTATCTTTCCCGCGAGCGCCTTGAGTTGATCGGCGGGCAGGTAGCCGAAATCTCGTTGTATAGCCCTCAGTTCTTCAAACACGACGCCAGAGACTCCGTTACGCGGTCAGAGATCAAAACCTAGCGTAGACAGGCGAGAGCGCGAATGCTATAGCAAAACGCATTCCGTGTCCAGACAGGTGAATAGATGGTGTCTCAGTTTGCTTGTTTATGGAGCTTCCACACCAAGTAACCCGCGCAAGGTAATGCCATCAGGGCTGCGGGGATGGTGGGGACTGTTGTGTTGTGTCTCGGCAAGTAACGAAGGGCAAGAAACAGCAGCACGTAGAAAACAATGAATTGTAGCGCTCGCTTTATGGCATTTCCTCAATTCCCCAGACGCTACCGAATGGTATCTCACTTTGCAAGTGCGTGAAAATCGCCTCTGCTTGCTCCTCATTGATTTCTTCCCGGACTCGTCGTATAACCAAACACCCCGGTAAAAATTACTCCCGGCGCGGCGGTTAGGGATCACGAGGCGGCAAAATCCTACTCGTGCGGAGAGATAGCAAAATGCGAAAGCAAACGCTGGCGGTCATCCTCCCGCTGCTCATGCTGCTCGCTGTGAGTGCGGCGCAGAATGCTGGGCCAAGTCCAGCGATGGCCGCATCCCCGCCCGCCGTTCAACTTTACGATCAGAGAACCGTCGCCGCCGGTAAATATAACGGCCCCGGAGGATGCGCCGCCAGCAGTTGCCATGGCAGCGTGCAACCCAGGACCACCACCCGCATTTTTCAGAACGAGTACACCATCTGGATCGCGCAGGACAAACATGCGAAGGCTTTCGCTGTCCTAAGCAGCCCGACTTCCGAGCGAATTGGCAGAATCCTGAACATTGGCCCGCCCAGCAAAGCTCCCAAATGCCTGGCCTGCCACTCCCTTTACGTCCCCGCCGACCAGCAGGCGCAGACCTTCGAACCAGCTGATGGCGTGAGTTGTGAGAACTGTCACGGTCCGGCCTCGGGTTGGCTGGGGCCTCATACCACGAAAGACTGGCCGCACGAGAAATCCGTACAACTGGGCATGTACGACACTCGCAATCTGGAGAAGCGCAGCGCCAAATGCCTGACCTGCCACCTGGGCACCACCGATAAATTTGTCGATCACGAGATGATCGCCGCCGGACACCCCGACCTCACGTTTGAGCTCGGGCTATTCACTTCTGTCATGCCAGCACACTGGAAGATGCCCGAGCAGGGCAACCCGTGGCGAGAAGTGCAGGCCTGGGGCGTTGGACAGGCGGTGCAATTGCGTGAATCTCTCAACCGCTTGGCCCGTCGCGCGAATGGCCCGGTATGGCCTGAGTACGCTGAAATCGACTGTTCTGCCTGCCATCACAGCCTAACGCGCCCCGAAGATAGCTGGCGTCAGGAGCGCGGTTACACAGGACGCCGGCCAGGGAATCCACCGTGGAATGAATCGCGCGTCGTAGTATTCCGCGATCTGGTCGCGGAGATTAGTCCCAACACCGCCAAGCAATTGAACGACGACGTTACGCAGCTCGCAAGCCTGATGAATCAGCTAAACGGCAACCGGGAACAAATCGCCGCATCGGCAACGCGGACGTCCGCCCTCGCCGACGAGTTGGTGAAGCAGGTTGACGCTCAGGGTTACGACTCGGCCCTCACCTTGCGCCTGATGCGGCGTGTCGCTCGTGATGGTGCGGCCATTTCAATTGAAGGTGAGCGTTCAGCCGAGCAGGCTGCCATGACTCTCGACTCGCTGTTCAGGGCCTATAACCAGAATGTGAAGCCGGCCAACGGCGCCGAGTTACGCACCGCGATCGACGGCCTGTTCGCGTTGCTGCAAGATCCATCAGCCTACTCAGCGCCTCGATTCGCGGCCCAAATGCAGAGAGTCAGCGACGTCGCCGGCCGCTAGCCTTCCTTAACCTCGAAAGCATGCGCCTGGTTCGGCGCCAGCTTCACATATAGCCCATTGCTGTCCAGGTCTGTGCGCGCCCACGAATACTCGTTGCCGTCCAACAAGTCGCAGAACACACAATTCCGGGATGCTCCCACTGCCGCCTCACGGACTTTTCCCTGGGCCGTTCGCCTTCCCAGGTTCACAACCATCAGCCTGCAATCATCCTGATGACGCCAGCTGTAAGCGATCAAGTCCTGAAACGTATCGTCCCCGGCAGGCTGCACTTCGAGAAGCTTCCATTCACCGCAGTGAAACACGTCTGCGTCAGAGAAGCGCAGCAACCGTTCGTAGAGCGCCCGAATCTGCAGATCTGCAGGTTCCGGTCGCGCCCTGGCCAGAGGCATCGGCACGAACGTATTTTTCCCGTCAAGCTGACCGTGATGGTAAAAGCGCATCCCCGGGAGCGTCGCCAGCAGAGTGGCCAGGGCTGCAATTCTGTCCCGCGAGAAGGTCATTGCGGAGCGCGGCTCGTCGTGGTTCTCGAGAAAGCGCGCCAATTTGTTTTGGTACCCGATTTCAGCACAAAGATGGGCACGCATCTGTCCGATCGAATCCTCCTTCAGGCGATCATAGAGGCGTTTGTCGTAAGTGAATTGGAACCCAAGTTGTTGCATTCTCCATTCCAGGTCCCAGTAAACTTCCGCCAGCCACACTAAGCCCGGCACGGCCCCAATCGCTTCTTCCCAAAACTCGGTTTTCGGCATAGGCCACGATTGAAGAAAACGGCCCCATGTGCGATTGAAAATTTCATTCGTGACCAGCATCGCCATATCGCAGCGCACTCCATCACAATACTGGGCGATGGTCTTCAGGATTCCAATCATGCCCTGGCGGCATTCGGGATTGAAATAGTTGAGCTGTGCCACGTCAGACCACGGGGGAAAGTAGGGATCTCGGCCACGAGCCACAAACAAATTCTCACTGCCATCCCTCTCCACCAGGTAAAACGCAGCGGGATCGCTTCGGAAATCTTCTTCCCTGCCCAGGATGTAGCGCTCAGGATGCTTCAATATCCAGCCATGGTCGAAGCCGGTATGATTAGGCACAAAGTCGAGAATCAAACCCATGCCTCGCGCTCGCAATCGACTGTGTACTTCGGCCAAGCCTTCGGCAGTAGCAATACGAGGATCGGGACTGTAGTCCTGAATCGAGAAGGGCGAACCAACCACATCGCTCGCCTTCCAACCCGGCAATGCCACATCGAAATTATGGAAGTTTCGGGGGTCAGTGCGAAAGATTTGCCGGCCTGTAATGCTTCGCTTCCACACTCCCATCAGGTACACAAAATCGAATCCTAAGCCCGCAAGGCGGTCCCATTCTTCATCCGGAACATCCTGCAGATTCAGGCAATGGCCGTGCTTGGCGGAAAGCTCTTCCAACCACACCCAGGTGTTGATCTCGTATAGCTGCGGGTTGGCACGATAGGAGAATTTGGCCAACGCTTCTCGACCACGGCTCTGCAACACGTTGCATTCCTCCAGCCGATGAATCAGCTTGAGAGTGTACTCGTATCGGCCCGCAATCCGTCTATTTTTGTTGAGATTCTCTTCTCTGCGACCACCCAGCGAGAAAACTCGGTGACCTGATTTGCAAAACTTCAGATACAATTTCGCCCTTACGGGGTGCGACCGGCAGCTGCGTTCGTTCGCCGGAGCACTGGAGGACATTTGGCCGATCGCAAGCAGCAGGCAGTGCATTCCCCTCAGACCAGGACTGCCGCCCGGACAACGACAAAGGAAGATGCCCGTTTAGCGGAACCCTACGTCGGCTCGGTGCCACCCTGGCAAAAATGGGGACCGTACGTCAGCGACCGGAGCTGGGGAAGCGTGCGCGAGGACTACAGCGCCGACGGCAACGCCTGGGATTTCCTTTCGCACGATCAGGCGCGCAGCCGGGCTTACCGCTGGGGTGAGGACGGTATCGCCGGCATCTGCGACCGCTATCAGTTGCTGGTCTTCGCTCTGGCTTTTTGGAACGGCCGCGATCCGATTCTTAAAGAACGCATGTTCGGACTCTCCGGCACCGAAGGCAATCACGCCGAAGATGTAAAAGAATATTGGTTTCACCTTGATAACACCCCCACTCATAGCTACATGCGCATGCTCTACAAATATCCTCAGCGCGAATATCCGTATCGCCAATTGATCGAGGAAAGCCGCCGGCGGGGAGCGGGACCGGAATTCGAACTGCTCGATACCGGCATCTTCGATGACGACAGATATTTCGATATCTTCATCGAATACGCCAAAGCATCACCGGAGGACATCTGCATCCGGGTAGAAGCGTTCAACCGCGGTCCCGATCCCGCTGAGCTCCACATTCTGCCGCATTTGTGGTTCCGCAACACCTGGAGTTGGACCAACCCGCCTAGCGGCGAGCCCACCATCCAGAAAGGAGCCGGCGGGAAAGAGCACCTGATGCTCGTAACCGACGATTCCACCGCCAAACCGCTGGAAAATATTCAACTGAAGTACGCTCTCGGCCGACGCTACTTGTATGCCTCCAAGGGCGGCGAGTTGCTGTTTACCAACAATGAAACCAACGCCGCGCGCCTCTATCCTCCTGCGGTCAGCCGTTCTCCCTATGTGAAAGACGCGTTTCATCGCTATGTGGTGAATGGCGAGCAATCTGTGAATCCGCGGGCAGTGGGCACCAAGTCCTCTATCCATTACCGCGCTCAGGTCGAGGGAGGAAGTTCGGTGGTCTTCCAGTTGCGCTTGACGGATAAGGAAGTCGACAGCCCGCTCCGCGATGTAGACAAAGTAATCGCAGAGAAAAAGCAAGAAGCCGACGAATTCTACGAAACCATCCATCCTCCCCAAGCGACCGCGGAAGAGAAGATGATTCAACGCCGCGCTTTCGCTGGCATGTTGTGGGGAAAACAAATTTACCTCTTCGACGTCAATCGCTGGTTTGAAGGCGATAGCGTCCCTCCGCCGGAGGGCCACAAGAAAACTCGCAACATTCATTGGCGCCATCTGAACTCGATGCGCGTGCTTACCATGCCCGACAAATGGGAGTTTCCCTGGTTTGCCGCATGGGACTTGGCCTTTCAGTGCACCACGCTATCCTTAGTCGACCCGGCATTCGCCAAAGAGAATCTGTTGGCCTTGCTGTTCGAGCAGTTCCAGCATCCCAATGGACAGATTCCCGCTTATGAATGGGAATTTTCCGATCTGAATCCCCCGGTTCATGCCTGGGCCGTCTGGCGCGTCTATCAAAACGAAAAAGTGCGCACCGGTAAAGGCGACAGAGACTTTCTGGAGAAATGTCTGCACAAGCTGCTGATGAACTTTTCCTGGTGGGTCAACCGCGTCGATAGCACCGGAAACAACGTTTTCGAGGGCGGCTTTCTGGGTTTGGACAACATCACCGTCGTCGACCGCAGTGAGAAATTCCCTGGAGGCGCCGTGCTCGAGCAGGCAGACGCGACCGGCTGGATGGGCTTCTTTTGTCTTTACTTGATGCGCGCCGCTCTTGAACTAGCTAAGGACGATAAAGCCTACGAACTGCTCGCCACCAAGTTCTTCGAGCACTTCATCTACGTCGGCGCGGCTATGAAGAAGATGGGCGGCCAAAACTACCAGCTTTGGGATGAACAAGACGGCTTCTTTTACGATGTGCTTCGCCTGCCCAATGGCGACTTTAATAAATTCCGCCTGCGCTCCATGGTCGGCCTGATCCCGCTCTACGCCGTGGAAGTGATCGACCAGCAGGACTTGGAACCCCATCCCGAATTTCTTGGCAACGTCGAGTGGTTCATCAAAAACCGCCCAGACCTGGTTGGCAACGCCTGCTACTCGGTCGAAGGGCAACGCTACGTACTATCCATCGTGGACGCCGGCCAGTTTGCCCGCGTGCTGCAATACTTGTGGGACCCGCAGGAGTTCCTTTCCCCGCATGGCATTCGCAGCCTCTCCAAATATCACGAGCAGCATCCATTCTGTTTCCGGGGAGCATGTGTTGGCTACGAACCGGGCGAGTCCACCGAACGAATCAAAGGCGGGAATTCCAACTGGCGGGGTCCATTGTGGTTTCCAACTACCTACCTACTGATTCGTTCCCTGCTGAAATTCAGCCGTGCCTTAGGCCCTGACTTTGCCGTGATAACGCCCGGCAGCAATGGCCAGCCGATCAAGCCGCTCACTATGGCCACGGAAATCGCTGATCGCATGATCGGCCTGTTCCGCAAGGATGAACATGGACACCGTCCTTGCCTGGGCCCGCACCGCAAGTTTCAGCAGGATCCTCACTGGCGGGATTATTTGCTATTCAACGAATACTTCCATGGAGACACCGGACAGGGCCTCGGCGCGAGTCATCAGACCGGATGGACGGGCATGGTGGCAAACCTGATCGAGGAGTGGCGTCGCTGATGCTTCGCCGACGCCTGATTTTCGCGGGAATTCTGTTCCTGAGTCTCATCATGGTGAGTGTTACTGGCTATCGCCTGCTCGGCGGACCATCCATCACTTTTCTGCAAGCACTCTACATGGCCGTTATAACACTGGCTGGAGTTGGCTATGGAGAGATTGTGGACACCACTCATAACCCCGCCCTCCGCGTCTTCAACATGGGAGTGGTCCTCTTCGGCGTAGCGGTCACGGTCTACGTGTTTTCCGTAGTCGCGGCTTTCCTGGTGGAAATCGAAATCACAAATCCCTTTTGGAGACGTACCATGCAGAAACGAATCGGCGAACTCAGGGGACACTACATCGTCTGCGGCTTGGGGGATACCGGCCGGTATACAGCGGAAGAACTGCATCGCACCGGGACGCACTATGTAGTCGTTGACCTCCACGAGGAGTCGATCAAGAAAGTCGGCGAGACCCACCCCGATCTCTTCCGCGACATGCTGTACGTCGTGGGTGATGCCACCGAGGAGGAAACCCTCAGCAAAGCGGGTATCGAACATGCCAAGGGCCTGATCACCGTTCTTCCTGAGGATAAAGACAACCTGGTGGTGACGGTGGTAGCTCACCAGAAATTCGCTAATCTGCTCATCGTGGCCCGCTCCGCCGAGCAGAAGTTTGCGGACCGCATGTTGCGGGCGGGGGCAAAATCTACAGTCTCTCCAAGTCACATTGGCGGACTCAGGATGGCGAGTGAAGCCATTCGGCCCCAGGTCGTAGGATTTCTTGATCTGATGTTGAAGGATCAGTCGCAAACCCTGCGCGTGGAGGAGATCGAAATCGATGCTTCGTCGCCATGGGTGGGCCATCCCTTAAGCCAACTACAGATCCATCCCAAGCACAATCTGCTGGTGCTCGCGGTCAAGAACGCGGGAGAATCAGCAGCTCCCAAGTTGTGGGTCAATCCTCCGGAAGGTTTGATGATCCGCGCTGGAGCAGCGATTATCGTGATGGGCGACGTGAAAAATATTCGCGAGGCACGTCACGAAGCCAAAGAAGTCAACGCCGCAGATCGATAGACCTTCACTTGGATTTCATCTCGTATACGCCATCCCAATCCGGTTCCGGCGCTTCCTGCGTGAACTCTACGCACCGCTGCAGCAGAATCTGTGTCGGACCGTCATCGGGGAAGTCCGCCAGCAGCTCCCCCAGCTTGCCCGCCGCGTTCGGCCAATCCTGAGTCCGGTAGGAAGCGAGCGCTTCGTTGAACCTCGATAGAAGAGGTTCGAAGCGGGGGCGCTCTTCCATCGGGGCCAACAGTTCATAGATTGTGACCGGCTGGGTTTTCCCTTTGACCCGAATCTTGTCGAGCTCACGGCAGGCAAACTGGCTGCTTACCTGGCGATAAGTGTTTTCGCTGATGACCACCGAACAACGATATTGCTTGCTCATGCCTTCCAGGCGTGATGCCAGATTGACGTTGTCGCCCATCACCGTCCAGGCCAGCCGTTTGTCCGATCCCATGTTGCCCACGTTTACCGGACCGGTATTCAAGCCGATGCCAATGGAGATTCGCTTGCGTCCTTCTCCCTCCCACTTCAGATTCAGCTTTTCCAGAGCTGTCATCATCTGGACGGCACACGTGCACGCCTGGAATGCGTGGTCTTTTTGCGGATAAGGTGAGCCCCAAAAAGCCATGATGGCGTCGCCAATGTACTTGTCGAGCGTGCCCAGGTTCTTGAACAATACGTCGGTCATGGCGCTGAGATATTCGTTCAACAATCGTGCCAATTCGTCCGGGCTGAGTCCTTCAGAAATCGTTGTGAAGCCGCGGATGTCGTTGAACATGACAGTCAGTTCTTTCTCTTCGCCGCCTGGTCGAATGTACTTTTCCGGATGCGCTTCAATCAGCGCAATCACTCCCGGGGAAAGGTATTGCGAAAACGTCTTGCGAATCCTCCTCTTTTCGCGCTCCTCAAAAATCACACGGTAACTGGTAATGGCGGCGTAATTCACGACCAGGGTGCCGGCGGGAACCACGAATCCGGTCCAAAGCCCCCAATGCGCAAAGGTGAAATAGCTGAACCCCGCAAATGCCGCCAGAACGAAGAGCAAAGAGACGGTGGAGGTAAGCGGCTGGCTGCGCCCGAACCAGGTTCCAAGCGCCAATCCAAAGAAGAGAATGAACCCAATGTCGAATAATTCTTCACGGAATCCGCGGACCAGGAAAGTGCGGGAGGGATCGTCGCTGTGCAGCAAATTGTCGAGAATGTTGGCGTGGACTTCGACTCCCATATAGCCGCTATCCTGCTTCTGGAATGGAGTGTTTCGAATGTCGCCAATTCCCAGTGCGGTTGCGCCAACAAAAACAATCTTGTCACGAAAGGTTCTCGGCGGGGTGGTTCCGGTGATTACGTCCCACATCGATATTTGAGGATAGGTACGGTAGGGGCCGGCATAGTTGATCAAGGCGGTTGCGTCATGCCACGGCCGCAAATTGTGTTTCCCATATTGAATGTGTTCCACGCCATCTTCTGAGATGAAAGCGGCTATTTCTTGATCGGGAATGTTCTCGCTTTGGCGGAGAACTTCGAGGTCGAGTGACGGAAAATACAAATCTTCGTGATAGCGAATAATGAAAGTCGCACGGCGCAGGGTGCCGTCGGCATCGGGACGAATGTTGAAGAACCCGTAAGAAGCCGCAGCTTCCGCAAGCTTCAATAGATTCGCTTCCGCACCTTCCGCGACCGAGCCTCCGCTCGCGATCCAGGCCTGTCCAAGATCGAAGTCCTTTCCATGAGACTTCACTTTCAATATCTGCGGGAACGCCTTGGCCCAAATGACGTTGAGATAATCTTCCGCCAGTTTGGGATCGACCTGCGTCGCTGCGTCGTGGCCAAGAAAAAGGTGTCCTAAGACCACGTTGCCGCTCGCCTTCATGGCCGCCGCGAACTGCGCATCGGGATCTTCGCTTTGTTGCAGTTGCTTGATCTTCTTCAATACTCCCGAAGGAGCGTTGTGCCCCAGTTCTGTCTCCAGTTTCTGCAAGGCTGCCCCGGCGGGATAGCTCTCCGGAATCGGAAAAGTAGCGTCGAAGGCGATGACCCGAGCGCCATCCTGCGCCAGCTTGTTTACCAGGACCGCATACGAGCTGCGCGGCAAGGGATAAGCCCCGGTGTTGAGTACAGTTTTCTCGTCGATGCCCACAATCACAATCCGCGGATCGGGTGGACGGGATCCACGCAGAGCGAAACGCAGATCGAGAGTTCGCAGCTCGGTATTTTGCAGAAACAGAAAACCGGCGCGCTGGTTACCCCCGATTCCGGTGAAGGCAAGGATCACGAGTCCCAGAACGGTGACTACTACAGCGATAGCAGCATCGGCATGGTGGCCGGCCAGCTGCGCCACGATTCGTCGGGGTTTGCCGCTGTCTTTCAAGCAGGAACGCTCATCCTTTGCGACAGTGTACGGCAAATCAATAATTACATTGCTGGCTTCCCGCCATCACATGTGTTGGCGGGGTGGGTTCAGCGGCAGGCCGGCTTGCAATTGCATCAGGTTGGCAGCGGCGCCGGTATGGCCAGGGTCGAAGCGCAGACACTGGCGGTAGCTGGCCATCGCTTCCGTCCTTCTGCCAAGTCGTGCCAGGGCATTGCCGCGATTATGGAACGCCTCCGAATAAGCGGGGAAAATGGCAATGGCACGGTCGTATGCCGCAATAGCGCCAACGTCATCGCCGCGGGAAGCGCGCAACGCGCCATAAGAGTAGTAGGATTTGGCGCTATTGGGAGAGGTTTCAACCAGTTTGGTGTAGAAACGATCCGCGTTGAGCCAGTCGAGATTGCGGAAGGCGGTGCGCACCCCAAACAGCAGCGCCACTGCGATCAGCACAGTTTTCCAATGGCGGCTTCGGGCCAAAAGAATTGCCAGTAGCAGAGCCAACCCCAGGCTGGGCAGATAGATGAGCCGCTCGCCCATCATCGTACCAATCGGAAACAGAATGTTCGCGGTCGCGGAAAATAGGACCCCGTAAAACAACACCGGGGAGCGGAGTTGAGGACGCCGCCAGATCATCCAGATCGCGCCACCCGCAAGTCCCAACCCCATCCATGCGCGCCAGTCGTCGAGTCCCATCACCAGAGGGATCTGCTTGTATGAGTAGTCAGCCGAGAGCGTAATCGGCAGTACGGTCTTGAACAAGTAGAGACATTGAATCCAGAGCGCGGTGAAAATACGCGGACCGGCATCAACCAACCCCATCGGATTATCGATCGCCGGAATACTGGAACCGCGCGCAACCATGTGATGAGCCAACAGAGCAACGGCGATGATGCCAGCCGCGCCGGCAGCGGTAAGCAGAGAAGCGCGGGAACGCCAGTCCTTACGCGGAGAAATCAAAGGCAGCGCGGCGATGGCAGCGGCGCTCTCCTTGGAGAAGACCGCGAGAGCAAACAGAAGTAGTGCGGGCAAATGCCGCTGGCGATAGTAGAGCAGAAGCGCGCCCAAGCCGAACGCAGCAGCCAACAGCTCAGCAGACCCCACAACCGAAGTTGTGGCGTCAGTGTGAATAGGAAACAGTGCGAACAACATGGTGCCAATAAACGCAGTGCGCGGCGGAGTTTGCACGATCAGCAAGAACCGGTAGAGCAGCAGCACCACCACCACGCCCAGCACCAGATTGACGGCATGAAACACGGCCGGGTGTGCGCCCCCACCAGCAGTCCAGATCAGGGCCCAGAGAGTTTGCGCTACCGGGCGATAGAGACCCAGGCTGCGGCTGTCCGGCCAGTAGCCAGATGCCCAAATGTGAGCCAGTTGGCGAAATGAGTGAAGGTGCAGAGACTCGTTGTTAACGATCAGCGGCAGGTCGTCGAGCAAAAAGCCGCAGGCGAGCACGCCGAGATTCGGTAACAAGAAAGCCGTCGCCAACCAAAGCCAAGCGCGAGAAACCGGAGGCTGAGCCGCTGCCGCGGCCTGGACTGAGTTCGCCGCCTGCTTCTGCTTTTGACGAACGCGTCGCGTGCGGCTCATCGGCCCAAACGCCTATTTCACCACCAGATTGAAGCTGACCTTCTCCGTGAATGTCGTTCCCGCCGCCGATTTGAAAGTTCCCGTCACCGTTAGCGGGTAAGTTCCGGCTGCCGTGCCCGGAGGATCCGTATTGCCCCCACCCACGCCGCATGACGACATCGTAGCCACACTCGCGAGCAGACATAAACAGAAGATCCACCCGCACAATCTCCGCGCATGCTTAATCCGGCTCTTGCCCGGGAGGATAACCAACGCGGCGAATCCCGCCATGCCCGCAAGCCCGACCAATCCCGCCATCCTGTTGCCATCGCGTCTATCGAACGGCGACTTCAGGAAACCCGAAGTCGGCGGCGTAGTGGTGGCCGTGACCTTCGCCTGAACTGTGGTCGCTCCGTCCAGCGTCATTGAACTCGGATTCACCGTACACTTCGCGAGCGCCGGCGCTCCGCTGCAACTGAGTGCCACTGACTGTGTGAATCCTTTGGCCGGCGCAAGATCCACGGTGTAAATCGCCGACTGTCCAGGCACCACGCTCAAGCTGGTGCAGGTAGTGGAGAGATTGAATGGCATCTCTCCCACGCCGGCCAGCGGCACATTGTGAGGACTGCCAGCGGCATTGTCAGTAATAATCAGCGTGTCATTCGCGGCTCCTGCGGCCCCCGGCGTAAAGATGATATTGATGGTGCAAAACTGCATCGGTGCCAGCGGAGCAGGCGCAATCGGACAATTATTGGTCTGCGCAAAACTGTTGGCATCCACAATGCTCGAAATCAGAAGATCGTCACTTCCCGAGTTGGTGAGCGTAACCGGGACGGGTGTGCTGCCGACCCCCGCCGCCTGATCGCCGAAGTCGATGCTCGCCGGAGCCAGAACCGAAACCGGAGCAAGCTGCACGAACCGGATGCGATTATTGTCTGCAATGTAAAGGCCTCCAGTAGCGTTAATCGCTAGGCCACGGTTCGATAGTGTTGCGCTGGTGGCAGGGCCGCCATCGCCAGTGAATCCGAATGGTAGAGGCTGCTTGGCATTCCCCGCCACGGTTACAACGGTTTTGGAGGCGAAGTCTATTCTTCGCACCACTTCATCAAGACCGCCACCAACGTAAAGATTGCCAGCTGGATCTACGGCCACCTTATTAGGCGCTGCCATGCTAGCCAGTGCGACTGGGCCGCCATCGCCTGAAAAAGTGGCCGTACCGTTGAAGGCCACAGTAGTAATGACTTGGGTCGTCCCATCCACCCTGCGGATAAGGTTGTCGCCGGAGTCCGCAATGAAGATATCGTCCGCAGTATCGAGAGCAATCCCGCTGGGGCTATTCAACTTCGCCAGCGTGGCTTGACCGCCATCTCCGCAAGCAGTAGGAACCGTGCAAGCAGCCCCAGTTCCCGCCACCGTAGAAATATTGAGAGTCGTACCGTCAACCCGGCGAATTCGATTGTCGCCTGTGTCGGCAATAAAAAGGTTGCCGTTGCTGTCCACCGCGACGCCATTTGGCATGTTTAGATTGGCCGAATTTGCCGCGCCACCGTCCCCGCAGACTCCGGTAGAAGGGCTACATGTAGAGAACCCAACTCCTGCGTAGGTTGTGATCACGCCGCCTTGAACCAGGCGAACCACTGAAGTGGCCGAGTCCGCGATGAAAATTTTGCCCCCTGCACCCAGAGCGACGCCCCGCGGATAATCCAAGGTTGCACCGGTCGCTGCCTCTCCATCGCCACTGTAGGCCGCCGTGCCGCTCCCCGCCACAGTCGTAATCGCGCCCCCTGTCACTTCCCGGATGCGGCTGGTGCCGAAATCTATGATGAACTGGTTGTTCGCAGCGTCGAGCGCCAGGTCGTAGGCATAGGAAAAATTAGAATTCAACGGCGGACCACCGTCACCCCCGGTACCCCCGCCGATAGTCGTGCTGATGTTTCCGCCACTGACTTTTCGAATGCGATTGTTGCCTTGATCGGCGATGAAAATATCGCCGGCGGCATCGACGAAGACCCCGGTGGGATCGGAGAGAGAAGCCGAAACCGCAACTCCTCCATCTCCAGAGAATCCGAAAGTGCCATCGCCGGCATCCGTCTCAATGGCTCCGCCAAGAGTCACTATCCGAATTTCTTGATCGAACTCGTCAGCGATGTATACGCTGGTGCCACCTGTCGGGGGCTGCACTACGAACACTCCAAAGGGATTGGTCAGCGTCGCCCCGGTCGCCAGGTCACCGTCCCCGCATCCGCCTGGACCGGGGTTCAGGCAGGGGTTTCCGGTTCCCGCAATGGTCGTAATCGTGCCAGCAATAATTTCGCGGACCCGGTTATCCCCTGTGTCGGCGATGTAGATGTTGCCTGCGCCGTCGACTGCAACACCCGAGGGGTTATTCAAGTTTGCCGCTGTCGCTTGTCCTCCATCGCCACAAACCGCCGTGGAGGGCGAACAAGGAGTACCGTTCCCCGCGATGGTCGTGATCGTACCCGTCGTCGTGTCAATTTGGCGTACCCTGTTGTTCGCCGAATCTGCGACGTATATGTTGGTCCCGAACACGGCGACGGACTGGGGCGTATTTAGCAGCGCCTGGGTCGCGGGCCCACCATCCCCACCAAAACCACCAAGAGGATTGGCTGGGGCCGCACTTCCGGCCACGTTCGTCAGTACCCCAGTCGTGAGATTTATTCCGTAGACGTGCTGATTGAACGAGTCGGTAACCAGCAGGTTCCCGTTACTATCAAACGCAATGCCGGTGGGAGCCGTCAGGGTCGCACTCGTCGCTTTGCCCCCGACTCCGACGAAGCCAGCAACACCCGTTCCCCCAAGAATGGTGATGTTGCCCAGCGCATCAATCTTGAAGACATATTCGCCATCGAGCGAAGTTACGTAGGAGTTCCCGTTAGCGTCTACCACCACTCCCGTAGGTGAGCCAAGTGAGGCAGTCAGCGCCGTCCCGTTGCCCAGCGGTGTTCCCCCGCCCACGATCGTGTTGATGGTGTTTTGACCATAGCTAACCGACGGCAGCAGGACTATCAGAAGTATCCATCTGAGAGCGTCTACTCTACGCACGGCGTCCTCCGACTTTTCGTTTTATTGGCCGCACTTCGCCCTGCCCGCAGTCACAACCCCACAAGTCGCCGGCGGCGGGATGGTTGAAGTAGATGCCGATGACCCATTGCTGTGTGTCAGCACGATGCCGGCGGCAATGCCGCCGCCCACAGCTCCGGCCACAACCGGGATCCAAAACTTCGGCTGTGCAACGAATACCGTAGTGTTGATCCTCGTATCCAGCAGAGAAGCCTGAATCACTTCCGACTCGGGCGGAAATCCGGCGGGCGGAACCTTCAGTCCAACCACAACCATCTGCCCCGGTCCCAAAGTAGTTTGCTGTTGGTTTGATTGCGCCTTTTCAGATTTCCGCACCACCTTGGAAGCACCCTGCGCCGTTACCGTGACTTGGCCGACGTAACAAATCACCGTAGTCAGGTCGTTTTCATAAGCCACATAAAAGTCGGTACCAATGACACCGATGACCGCATTGGGCGTCTTTACTTCGAACTTGCCGTTAGGCTGCGTGATCTTGACCACTCTGCTGCGCAGCTTCCCGTAGCCAATTTCCAACGAGGTTTGTTGCGATGCGGCGTCGTGCTGCACCACTCGCAGTTGGCTGCTCGATCCCAGACTCAGAATCGAGCCGTCGGTCAAGCCCGCCCGCAGGCGACCGGTGTCGGTCGTCTGCAAAAGGTCATTCCATTGCAAGCCATCTTTGTTCTGAGCCGGTTGGGCGTTGCGGGTCGCGGACGGAATAATGGCGGTGATTTTTCCGGCAGACTGATCGGCGCCCATCGCCGGTAGCCAGGTCATCGTAAGCGACAGCACAATCGCAAGAATGCGCTTGATCATGTATACCGCCTCATGGAGACCATCTTTAGAAGAAAGATCTGGTTTCCAAAATCCAGCCTGGATTGACAACAGCAAAACCAAGTCATGTTGCGGAAATGAACCGATGTGCCACATCCTCTCGCCGGATCGAATCCATGTCAACCGGAAAATCGGTACGTCTGACGATGGAGAATCTCGTTCGGCCACACCATGCGCTGTGTGCCCTCCGGTTGACCGCTTTCACAGCCCGGCTTACACTTCCCCGACTGGCCGGACATGTCTTCAGACCCAACTCCCGTCGCACCTCGCCCGGATCTCGCGTTTGAGATGGCGCATGTCTTGTTTTTGGACATCGTTGCCTACTCGCGCCTGCCCATGGAACAGCAAGCCGAAGTGTTACACCGTTTGCAGGATCTGGTCCGCCAAACTCCGGAATTCCCACGCGCCCAGAAGACGCATCGCTTGATCACGCTCCCCACCGGCGACGGCATGGCGCTGGTTTTCTTCAACGACCCCGAGGCTCCCGCCCGCTGTGCCGTCGAGTTGGCTCAGGCGATCCGCGCGGAATCAGGGCTGGAACTCAGGATGGGGATTCATACCGGGCCCGTCTACCGGGTTGCCGATATCAACGCTAATAGGAATGTGGCTGGGGGCGGAATCAATCTTGCCCAACGAGTAATGGATTGTGGCGACGGCGGACACATCCTGGTTTCACAATCGGTTGCGGACGTGCTCGGACACCTGGACGCCTGGAAAAACACTCTGCACGACCTCGGCGAAGCGGAAGTCAAACATGGCCTCCGCATCCATATCTACAACCTCTACACCAATCAGGCCGGCAATCCTGCGCTGCCCCACAAGCTTCGCGACGCCCAGGAAGCGGCGCGATTAGCTCGCTCCAAAGTACGGCACAGACGGATGCGCTGGTTTATGGCTTTCGCCGGAATTCTGCTGCTCGCAACCGCGGCAAGTGTATTACACTGGATGCGCCCGCACCCCCTCACCGAGAAAGACACCATCGTACTGGCCGACTTCGTCAACAACACGGGAGACCCCGTTTTCGATGATGCCCTGAAACAAGGGCTTGCGGTTGAACTCGAGCAATCGCCATTCCTGAACATCCTGTCCGAGGACAGGATAAGCCAGCAACTTCGCTATATGGGCCGCTCCGTCGATGATCGTGTGACCCCGGAGATTGCCTTGGAAGTCTGCCGTCGTGAGGGCAGCAAGGTCATGCTGTTGGGTTCGATTGCGAGCTTAGGCAGCCATTATGTGATCGGACTTAAGGCGGTGAATTGCCGGAATAGTGACTCCCTGGGCAAAGAACAAGTGGAGGCCGATCGGCGGGAAGACGTGTTGGCCAAGGTGCATGAGGCAGGGACACGTTTGCGTAATAAGCTCGGCGAGTCACTGGCCTCCATACAAAAGTATGACACTCCTCTGGAGCAGGCGACCACATCTTCCCTTGAAGCATTGCAGGCTTATAGCATTGCGATAAAAATCTGGCGCACCAGGCAGGATGCGGCCGCCCTTCCCCTGTTCAAACGTGCGGTGGAACTGGACCCGCACTTCGCGCTGGCCTATGCGGATTTAGGCCTGATGTATGAGGACCTTGGAGAAGCGGATTCAGCTGCAGAATGCGCCAACAAAGCCTACGAGCTACGCGGACGTGTGACCGAACGGGAAAGGTTTTCGATCGAGTCAACCTATTATCAGTCGGTGACTGGCGATCTCGAAAAGGCCGCCCAAGTCAACGAACTGCGAAAACAGACCTATCCGCGCGACTTGGCGCCGTACATCAATCTTGGGGTCATCGACTCCAACTTGGGAAGGCTTGAGCCGGCTCTCGCTCATGATCTTGAGGCCATGCAACTGCAGACTGACACCGCTACAGTCTACGAAAATCTATCGTACGATTACATGAATCTGGATCGCCTGCCGGAAGCCAAAGCCGTACTTGAGCAAGCCCACGCCAAGAAGCTGGATGAATCCTTGTTACCGAACCGCTATCAACTGGCGTTCCTTGAAAACGATGACCAGGGAATGTTGGCGTGTGTTTCTGCCGGCCCCGGCACCGGGAACGAAAGTGCATTACTTTCGAGCCAGGCGGACACGGAGGCATTTCACGGTCGACTGGGTCACGCTCGAGAGTTCTCCCGCCGCGCAGTGGCTGCGGCAGTACAGGCCGGCGAAAAGGAAACGGCGGCTACCTGGCAGGCGACTGCAGCCTTGCGCGAAGCGGAGTTCGGAAATACGGCAGAGGCAAAACAGCAGGCTGCCGCCGCTCTAGCCCTCGCGCCCACCCGCGATGTCCGCGTCGCCGTAGCCATGGCGCTGGCTCGCTCCGGAGAGCTTGCTAGGGCGCAGACTATGGTCAACGATCTTTACAAACAGTTCCCTGCAAATACCTTGGTGGTCAACTATTGGCTGCCGAGTATCCGCGCGGCCATCGCACTCCGGGAAGGCGATGCCCCGCTTGCCATCGGATTCCTGCAAGTAACAGCCACCTACGAATTGGGCGGCGCGACTCCACCGTTCTCGTCAGGAGCAACCATGTATCCGGTGTACCTGCGTGGCCAGGCGTATCTGGCACAGCAAAAGTGGAGTGAAGCAGCGGCAGAATTCGCAAAAATTCGAGCCCACCGCGGGCTCGTCTGGAATTTCCCCACTGGCGCTTTGACCCCGCTCATGCTGGCAAGAGCCAGCGCCGGACAAGCGGACTTTGCGGCAGCCAAATCGCAGTACCGCACTTTCCTGGATCTTTGGCAAGGCGCCGATTCCGATGTGCCCATCCTTCGCTCAGCCCAAACCGAGTCCGCGAAATTCAAATAAGAATCAGCCTCGCTTTGCTCTGGCAAGGCGGCCGCGACGCCATCCCCTCGGCAACCGGAAAAGTGTCCTCAAATTAGCCTGGGCAGCGACCCTTGGTAGGCGGTGTACTCGCCTTATCCCCTGAGCCATCTGGTACCCGCGTGGCCGTAGGACCAGAGATCACGCAATACCCGTGGCCCTTCCCATCGGAGCCAATGTAACCCCCAACAAAGGTGCCGTTGTTCCCAAGACCACCCAGACTGGAACTACTCGCGCCCGGATAGTCAAGGGTCACGTATTCCTTCTTGCTCGGCAGGCCTGCCCATCCATGTGTGGCACCTGCGGGATCAGTGTAGGCTCCAGCCACCTCGTTCAAATCGTTGATACCGTAAACAAGTGTCACCACTGCGCCTGGGTATTCGACGTTCGTGTAAATTCCTTTTGTGCTCAGCATGAACCCGTTCGTTTGCTCATTGGGACCGGTATTTCCCCAGCTACCGGAGATTTCGCCGGACGAATTGACATCGCTCGCAACCGTACTCACTGACTTCGGATAAACCAGGCCCGTGAAGTTTCCGCTGATCAGCGAGAAGCCCGACGTGTTCCCGGCCGCGTCGAACCAGGTTCCAACAATCTCCTGCGCCTTGTTAATCCCGTACGCCTGCGTCTGCGCCGCGCCAGGGTAATCGATGGGTGTGAACTTGTTCGGCGAAACGAACATGAAGCCGTGCGAAACATTGTTGGAATCCACGTAAGAACCCACCACCTGGTTGGCATCGTTGATGCGCGCCAGAACCGTTGAGATTGCGCCGGGATAATCCAGGCTTTCGAATTTGCCGGTGGGCAGAAGGGCGAAACCATGCGTCACATCATTCGTATCCGTGTACGCGCCTACCACGACACCCACTGTGTTGATGCCCATCGCTTGTGTGTAGATGGCGCCCGGATAGTCGAAGGAAGTGTAGGTGTACGAGAGGGAAGACGGCGTCTGCTGTCCTTGCGCAACCATGGCGGACAGAATCACCGCTACCGCCAGAATCGCGAGACCACAGGAGAATGCGTTGCTTGGCAAGTTCCGAACTCTCATCCGAACAGCTTCTGATCCAAACATGCAAATCATATAGAGACACCTCGCGTTTCAAAGTGGTCGTGCCGGGGGAGTGAGGGAGGGAGGTCTACCCCGCGTATTTCTTTTCTCGGCTTCCAAAAGCGCCAGCCATTCTATACCCATCCCGACCCGTTTTCGTGCAATTTGTTGGTTGTTGGGTGTTTTTCTCGAACGCACCCGGAGCCCCGAACGGGCCGGGAAAGGCCGGCTTTCTTCAACTGATTGATGATGGGACACATCGGGCAAGACAGAGCGAGCTAGTTTAACCTCAGTAAGATGGGTGTATGATGGTGTCTTTTTCGAGGTAAAAGGAGTTTCCGGATGGATTGTCTGTTTTGTTCCATACAAGAAATGTCGAACCCTTCCAATCCGGAGGACGAAATCATCGATGAATCCGAAAATTTCTACGCCAAGGCGGCTTTGGGCCACTTTGTCTTTGGGTACACGCTGATTATCTCCAAAGAACACTTTCTCAGCTTTGCGCATGTGCCCGAGCACCAATTCCCCGAACTTGAAGCCTTCAGAGACACTGTCCTCGACAAACTGCACAACATTTGCCAGCACCCGATCACCATACTGGAACATGGTGCCGTCAATCGTTGCCAGCGAGGGGGCTCATGCATCGATCATGCTCATCTGCACCTGATGCCTCTTGCCCCAGACTTATACCCGATCTTAAGCGAGAGATTCTCATTCGGTGAATTGAGGTCCGTCAGCGAGGTGCGGCGCTTCAAAGACGTGCAGATTCCTTATCTGTACTACCAAAGGGAAGGGCTCCGCGGTCATGCTGTCGAACTATCGGAAGATGTCCCCAGCCAACTGCTGAGGCGAATCGCCTGTCAAGCCTTGGGTGAGCCTGATTTGTGGGATTGGCGCGATACGCCTCTGCGGGACGTTCTTCAACGGTTCAAGAGTGAATATAAGCATCTCGCAGTCGCTGCCCCGAAAGTTATTCGGAACGGCACCGATGGCTGAGGACAGCGCTGCTGCTTGGAAACGCGACCTAAAACTGGTCGTCAGTGAGCACACCATTTCGAACTGATCGGTATGAGTCCGCGATGAGTCCAACCGCAAATTGCCCATTTTGTCGAGAACTCCAGAGCGGCAGGCTGCCCGACTTTGTCGATGCGGATATCGGTTCCCGCATTTTGCATGAGACCAACCGGTTTGTCGTCATGGCTGATATCAGCCCGCTTGTGCCTGGCCATGTGATGATTGTGCCCAAAGCCCATATTCTCTGCTATGGCGCTGTCGAAGACGTCGCGTGGGACGAGTTTTCAGGCCTGGTGAAGGCCACGCGCACCATCATAAAAGAACACTATGGCCCATCCGTCATTCTTGAGCATGGCACAAGGTCGGTCGACGATGTCGCTGATCATGTTTCACACGCGCACTTGCACATCGTACCCGCCGCCATCGACATTCGTGACTCCCTCTTGAACTTCGACACAACCACGATTGCGAGTCTCTCTGACCTATCACGCTGGGCCGCTCGCGATGAAGCCTACATCTACTTCGAGAGTTGCGCCGGCGAACGCGTTGTTGCGGATCGAATTGTCGACCTTAAAAGGTTATTCTTCAGGTCTGAAATAGCCAGGCAGATCGGAATTCCTGATCCGCTTTGGGATTGGCGCCGTCACATACTGAGCGACAATCTTCGTTCAACCGTAGAGACGCTAAGACGCGCGAATTGGAAGAGCTATGCAAGCTGCTGAAGTTGACACCGTCCATCAACGGGTCTGGCAGGCAGTCTGTCACCATTGGGAGCCAAACAAAATTCATGGCCACGGTCCCGATCACGCCATGCGTGTGTATTCAATGGGACTCCAGCTTGCCGCGGCGGAAGGGGCTGACCCTCTCGTAGTGGGCCCCGCCTGTTATATCCATGACGCAGGAATGCGCCCCGACGTCGGCAGAGAAGGACACATCGAGCGATCTTTGCAGATCGCCTCGGCACTATGCGAGGAGATAGCTGAACTGGCTGGTGTCCGGGATCTTCTGTTGACGGCGATTCGCTACCACGAGGCAGAGATTGCGTTTCCGGCTCCGCTGCCGATGGAGGCAGTGTGTGTCCGCGATAGTGATACTCTCGACCGGCTCGGTTTCACCGGAATACGAATGACACTCCAGTATGGGGTTTGGATCGGGAGAGCACTTTGTCATCCCACCGACCCTCTATGCTGCGAACGCACCCCCGACCTTAGCGGCTTCACCATGGATTACGTGCGCTATTTAGAATCGCTTCCTCAACGTCTAATGACTCCTCTTGCCCGCACTAATTCCACCGAGAAACGAAAGCAGCATGAGTTCTATTGCAACGAATTCTTGTCATCTTTTCGACAGGGGCACATGCGCAATCACCAGGACGCGTTGCGGTTGGTTACGGCACACATGGAGGAGAAATCTCGCCTCGGATGAGCCGGTCAGACCTCGTGCCGCCAGTGCCAGTGAAATGGAGGAAGTATCTTGCGCTCGTAGATTTTGGTTTCCAGTCCGCAGACGAGCTAGCCGCGGAGATTCGGCGTTATCCAAAAAGCAAAGTTCATCGTTTGGTCAGTGATATCGGCTCCGATATTCGGCATGATTCCCGGCGAGCTCGCCGTAGCCTTTTTGTGGTGAAGTTAGTGCCTACCGATCTTCAAGGTCAGCTTCCTAACTTCAGGGTGGAACGGAGCTCTCAGTTGAAACAGCTGGTTGCATTTCTGGCTGCTCACAGCGAAGTGAATTACATCGAAGCGTGGTATTGCCGCACTCGTATTGATTCTGAAATCTTCAGTGTCGCGGGCCGTATCGTCTTCAGCTCGGCTAACACTGGAGGGACCCAGCTAATTGAACAACTGTGGCGAGGCAGTCCTCGACTGCTGGAGACCTATTCTGGTGATTTTGCATTTCCCTATGTGAGGGCATCGCGATATTCCTGGGGTTGGCCATACTCAATTGAGCATGTTCATCGTCCCCCGAAATCGGCGCAGAAATTGGCACTCAGCAATTTGCAGTTGCAATCTGAATTTGCCTATTCCATGCGCTGTATCGAACAAGAAAGGGAAAAGATCGCGGCGTTTTGCGCATTTCTCGACTCGTTTTCGTTCAAAGCCTATAGCCTCGAATACAAGATCGTTGCATCGCAACTCAGAATCATCGACTGGGATACACCAAACGATAAGCGAGTACTAGCATCACGGGATGTGCATCTCTTGGATGGAATGCATTGAGATTAGGGCCACGAGTGCAGAAGGTAGAGGCAGCTCGACCACTTATGTCTTGCCAACCGCCGCAAGCGCGGTTATACTTTGGGTATGAAAACGGCAGTTTCCATTCCCAATGACCTTTTCGACGTAGCGGAACGCCTTGCGCGGCGCACGCGGAAGTCGCGGAGCCGGCTGTTTAGCGATGCCTTACGCGAGTATGTGGCGCGCCGCTCGCCGGACAAAATCACGGAGGCGATGGATCAGGCTCTCGCTGAGATCGGTGAGAGTAACGATTCCTTCGTAGCGGCGGCTTCCCGCAGACGGCTGGAGCAGAGCGAGTGGTGATCTCGCAAGGGGAGATATGGTGGGCAGACTTGCCCGCCCCGGCCGGTTCAGGCCCAGGGTTCCGTAGGCCGGTAGCAGTTGTTCAAGGCGACGCGCTCAACCAGAGCCGAATCTCCACAGTGGTTTGCGTACCGCTGACGAGCAACTTGAAATGGGCCTTGGCACCGGGCAACGTCAGCTTATCCGCGCGGGTAGCTGGACTGCCAAGAGATTCGGTCGCCAACGTGTCGCAAATCATTTCTCTCGACAAATCCCTGCTGACGGAACGCGTCGGAAAACTTCCGCGGTCCAAGTTGGAGTTACTTTTTTCGGGGATTGATCTGGTCCTGGGCAGGTAGAAACTTGTTCCACCCATCCAAGTCTGAATTCATGCTTAGTTGAGAGAGAGGCCCGCTGCCCCAGCTTCAGCCCGGTTTTTGGGCGGGAACCTGGGAGCCGCGTCAGTATGTGCTGCCCCAGGTTAAGCGTCAAAACCGACGCGAACCCGGGGCACCAGGCAGCTGGACAAAGTCCTCCCGCGGCTCGTTCGCGTTTTCGTGCCGTCTGTTTTGACTCGATCTCCAGCGTTCCCTACAGCCGTGCGACGTCATAACAGCAGTCCACTTCGACCTCACTCAGGGCAGGCTTGCCCCTGTGCTAACGTGACTATCTGTACGCCAACGAGAATAAGATTCTGGGATAGGTCGATGTTACGCAAACTAGGCCTCGCAATTTCGTATTTCATTGCCATCGTTTACGCCTTGTCGATTCTGCTGCCTTCTGTTTACTGCCTCCAACACGGATGCAAGGGACCGGGTGAACTCGATGCTTTTTTGCCCGCCTTCGCTCTTATTCCTTTTGGCTCAATCGCTGCTGCTTTCTCATTGCGCGACACTATACAACGCATCAGAAAAAGACAACCATGGTCGTGGGTTTTCTGGCCGTTGGCAATTGTTTTCGCGATTGTTCTTCTCTGTACAATTGCTTTTATCGCGTGGGTAATTTATGAGACCGCATTTCACCGTAGCTCCCTTCATTAGAGTGTGCCGCCTGCGGGTATAGGATCACAGGATGCGCATCTTTTAGGCTTTGAACCGATATGAGCAAACTCCTCCCACCGCACGGCAGTTCTGAACTGAAACCGCTCTTGCTGGAAGGCCAAGCCAACCTCGAAGAGACCAGGAAAGCTCAGGGGTTGAAGAAGATTCCTCTAACCAGCCGCGAAACCGGCGATCTGATCATGATGGGCATCGGCGCTTTCACTCCGCTCGATGGTTTCATGGGCGAGGACGACTGGAAAAGCTGCTGCGACGACTACCAACTGCCCAGCAAGAACGGCCTGTTCTGGCCCATCCCGATCACGCTCTCGGCGGACGAGGCCTTGGCGAAATCCATCCGCCAAGGCGAAGAAGTGGCCCTGTGGGACGCAGCGACCGACGCGCTTGTGGGCACCATGAAAGTGAACGAGAAGTACACCATCGATAAAGAGCATGAGTGCAAGCAGGTGTTCCGCACCAACGACCCGAAACATCCGGGCGTGCAGAAGATCATGCAACAAGGGCCGGTGAATCTGGCCGGGCCGGTGAAAGCGCTGTCTGAGTCATATTTCCCGGAGGAGTTCAAAGGGATTTATCAGCGTCCTGCGGAAGCCCGCAAGCTGTTTGACGAACGCGGCTGGAGCACGGTGGCGGTTCTGCAGCTCCGTAACCCGATGCACAACTCACACGCATATCTGGCGTGGATAGCCATCGAAGTCTGCGACGGAGTTTACGTGCATCAGTCGCTGGGCAAACTCAAACCCGGCGACATTCCCGCCGATGTCCGCGTGAAAGCCATCGATGCGCTGGTAACCAAATATTTCCGCAAGGAACGCGTAATCCAGGGTGGCCACCCGCTGGAGATGCGCTACGCAGGCCCGCGCGAAGCCTTGCTCCACGCCACTTTCCGCCAGAACTATGGTTGTTCGCACCTGATCGTAGGACGCGACCACGCCGGCGTGGGCGATTATTATGGACCGTTTGACTCGCAGAAGATCTTCAACGAGATTCCGCAGGGGTCGCTAGGCGTCCGGCCGCTTTGCATGGACTGGACCTTCTACTGCTATGAGTGCGGGCGCATGGCTTCGATGAAGACCTGTCCCCATGAGAGCAACGCGGTGATCGACGACAATGGCAACTACCAGGGCGGCGCCAGACTCCTGCTTTCTGGTTCACTGCTTCGCAAGCTGATGAGCGAAGGCAAGCCGGTTCCCGCGGAGTTCTCCAAACCCGAAGTAATCGCCGTTCTGAAGCAGTACTACGACACGCTGGAAGAAGAAGACAAGGTAGAAGTGAAGTTGCACGGTGCAGCCACAGGCGTGGTGAAGCCACGCTGAGAAGCACGAGTATATAATCCGACCGGTGTCGCCTCATGGGTCCAACAGCGCACGAGTCTTCGAAACCTGCCACGGGCGCGAGTCTGGCTCCGGGGCCGCTGTTCATCGTGGCCATGTGGCGTGGTGGCTCCTCACTTCTTTACGCACTCCTGAACAAGCATCCCCAGGTCGCACTGACTTTTGAGGCCGACCTTTGGCTGTTGCGCTCGGTGTTTCGCAAACCCCCAGCTTATTGCGATTGGGCAGCGCGTTGGGAACTTCGCTATGGCGCATTAACCCGGCATGGAATCGTCGCGAACGATCTGCCTCGCGAGGCGGCGAACTTTCCCACCGCGTTTACCGCCTTTCACCAGGCCTACGCCATCCGCAAAGGTGCGGTGATCTGGGGAGACAAGTCTCCCATCTACTATGATTCTCTGCCTGCGCTCGCCAAACTATTTCCTCAAGCGCGGTTCATCATTCAATGGCGAGATCCCGCGGCGACAGCGAATGCCATTGCACGCGCCGCCCAAGCCGGCGCCCCTTCGTACCAAAAGCGGGGAGTCTATCTGCGAGGATTGATTGGGTACCAGGTTCTCAAGCGCGGGGTTGATGCCCTTCTCTCCCGCGGACAACCCGTCTGCCAGATAACTTATGAAGAGTTGACCAGCGATACCGCGAAAGTCATGCGCGAAGTCTGCCGCTTTCTGGAGATTCCCTACCGCGACGAATTGGCTGACCTCCGCGGTGCCGACCGATCCGCCATCTTCGAGGAAGAATTTTTTTCTCTGGTGCGCGGAGATGAAATAGTTAGTACGCCGCGCACGGTCATCCTCGACCCAGCAACTCGGTGGAAAATAGACAGCTACGTGAAGCTCTGGAAGCGCCGATATAACAACCAATGGCCGCCATCCGTTCTGACGGATGCTGACCATGTAGCACTGCCCCGGTTACCACAAAGGGTTGGCAACCAGGTGGCCTATCGCGCGCTACGCGCCTTCGAACAATTCCGGGAGGTTTGTTTCGCCTATGCCCCCATGGCCTTGCTCCAAAGCTACGGTAGCCGAAGACGCGGCCTTCGATTCCCGGCAGACAAGCAAACCGGGAACGCTCAGGACCAGATCTAAACCTTTCGCCAGAACTTGCGCGGAAACCAAGGCTAGGGGATATTCGGTTGGTTGCGGGGGCTTGCAACCATCCGAACGTACCCTCGCTTCCATTCTCCGTCACAATCCGACCTAATCACATCGGGCACGACAGAGCGGGCTAGATGTGTGCGTTTGGCGGTTCTCGCACAGCCAACGACAAGCAATCGCACAGCTTAGTGCAATTGCGCTTGATTGGGCCGAAAGGAAATCCTTTCTGCACACGAAAAACCCCAAACAGTGCAACAAGGTTATAACGAGGAGAATCGGGCTAGCAAAATCAATTATGTAGGGCGTGATTTTCAACAGCGTTGCCCTACGCACGCAAGGCTTCACGAACCTCGCTCATTGTTGGGAAAAGTAGCCGCAGCTACGCTGGAAACACGATTTTGATTTTCCTATGCTTCTAGTGCTCCGTAAGCATCGTTTAGTCTGCCTTCCCCGTGCAGGTTGAGGAGAATGTGTAGGTATCGTTAAGGATCGGGGTTCCCCAAAACTCGATAACGTCCGTCGTCGTCGTGGGATTGTCTGTGACCGCAACCGTCAACTGGGACGGTGAATCGGTCGTGGCGTTGATTTTGGTGGAGCAGACCGGAATGGCTGACCACATCCCGTCATGGAATGTCAGGGTTATGGTTGGATTCGCTGCCTGTCCAGTTCCGGTGGACTTAACAACACCGCTCCACGCGCCATCACTTCCCTTCAAGCTCGAAGTCATGAAAGTTGTAGTCGATCCCCATCCGCCAGAGAAAGCGAAATCCGTCGCGGCGACAAGCGGGGTTCCATTCGAGTCCTCGAAGCGGAACCCAGCGACGTCACCATGAAAATTCCCTGCGCCGCTGGCGGTAACCGTTGAAAATGACGACAAGGCGCTTGCGGCAATCGGGGATTCATACACCCAAGTGGACGGTGTGTTGGTGATGTTCCCGTTTGACATCCTTTCTGTCGCGCTCGCCGCGTTCGCGCCGCCGACGATGGTCAAGCTTGACGCGCCCGAATTGAATCCTGAAACGCTGATACGCGTATTGTTGGCCGCATCCACTATGCCGTTGGCTGGAGAGCCGCAGGTGCCTGCGTTAAACGTCATACCGTCAACGATGAATTTGTTCCCGCTAGGCAGGAAAAACCAGTTGTTATAGGTAGTGCAGCTCATACTACTGTCGTTCTCTGCCACTCCCCCAGAGATATAAACGTCAACGTTGCCCTCGATGTAGTTCGGGGGTGCAGTATGAGTTTGTCCATTCTCCAGATGAACATCGTCAAGAAAGAGAAACGCCGGCGGGCCTGCGTTCGCCGCGCCATTCGGGCATGAGCCACTTCCTCCTACCAATAGGTAGTTGAAGGCTAGCGAATTTCCCACAAAGCTGGTGCTATGGAAATGCAATTCGGAGCGACTGCATTTGTCGTACGCTTGTATGCCTTGCACATTGCCATTGACAAATCCGCCAAAGATTGCAGTAGTGGATACGTCTCCGAACATCATACCCACGCCGTTGTCCCAGATTTGCGGGTTGATCCAGGTCATCGGATCGGAATAGAAGTTGATGTTCTGGACACCCGTCGCGAAGCCGATAACGGAAACGTTCTCCATTGTGCCCGACTGAGCGCCTTTGTTAACCGTCCCGTCTCCGAAGTCAATCCCTATAGCAGTGTCAGGAGGCACGGTACATCCCCCTGCCGTCTGGCATTGGTTGTTAATCAAAGTGCAGTTACGCACTCCGTGTGCGGACGCCAGCGCGGAACCTGAACCGGGACCGACTGCTCCAACAGCGTAATCCAACAACAGCGCTGTTCCTGACAGAGGCTGGTAATTCAAGCATCCTTGCACTGCCGAAGTGCCGAGGGACCCTGAAGCGGAACCGCACTCCAGCAAGGCATATTTCGCCTTTGTCTGAAAGGAAATCTGAGTCGAAAAATTCCGGCAAGTCCCATCGGGCGTAGCTGGGACAATCATATGGCCACCAGTCGCCGGGAGAGCGTTATACGCGTTTTGAATCTGCGCCCCAATGTCAACGCCGGGAAACTGGGTCGCGTCGAGGATGTTCGCGAATCGTGATGGACTCCATCCAGCGGTGACCGTCCACGACGCGTCCCGAAACACGGCCATCTGCATCAGCCAATCTCCGGGTGTCGTCCCAGGACAAGTTCCAAGTGTCGTCTCAAGACAAGACGTCGCACGCTGAAGTGCGGTGTTACCGCTGACCGCGTTATCCTCGACAATACCGCTTCCGGAGGCACCGTGCGCAGCTTGACGGCTCGTAAATCCGCCGCCAGCGATCAACCCGTATGTGGTATTAGCATCAATTATGCCAGCACCGAAGACCAGCAGGTTCGAGTTCGCCGGAGCAACGGTGCCACTGTCCAGCAATTCGGCGGCACTATTGCTGTAACCGGCGGAGGCGCTGTCAAGCGGGTTACTTAGGTCTGCGCCGCTGTATTCGACGATCACGCAATTAGAGGAACTCGTGGTTCCACTGAAGCTCACCGTAACAGTATCGACGCTGCCTCCATGGATATTCGCGGCGTAGAAAATCTGGCCAGCCGTGTTCGACGCCGATTGTATCGTCGGACCGACAGCGCTGGGGTAAACCGCCGGGGTTCCAGTACCGTTACCCTGCGTGTCTTGGACTGTCGTTACCGTGACAGTATTCGCAACGCTTGTAGTCCAGGAGGTCCACACGGCGATCAGGTCGCTGGAATTCGTCGTCGAGAGGGCAACCTGACAGGTCGTCATAGTATTGCCCCACGTTGCATTGCTCCGAACATAGGTGGGGGTCGCGGACGCTAGTAGCGAGGACAGCAGGACAATGCTGAGTAAAACCCGTTTCACGGCCACCTCGAAGATCACTGCGAAACGTTCCCTAGGGGAATGTACGACATCGACTATGGAGCAAACTTAGCCTGCTGCGAACGTTCAGTCAATTAACTAGCAATATTCGTGCCTTCGAGGCCGACGGCGGAGTAGAGCCGACGAGAGGTTTGTCAGGAGTCGCTATGGTGTAATCTGGAATACCACGCCACAGCCGTCAGGAGCAAAGCACGAGTCATCTCCGCCAGCAACGGTTGTCCCGTAGAGGTTACCTTTGCTATCTATGGTGAGACCGGCCCAAGGGTTGGCACCGTCGGAGCCACCAGTAAAGGTATGTAGTATCGTCTCCTTGCCGGTTGTATCAAGTTTGAAAACGACCCCACAGCCGGACTTGCAAAAGCCCGACGTCTTGCCACCAAAGTAGGTTGTTCCATATAGATTTCCGGCCGTATCCCGAAGAAGAGGACCGTTGAGCGGGTCTTGCCCGTCCGTGCAGTTGGGGAGGGAGCAGAACGTGTAAAGTGTGGTTTCCTTCCAGCTTCCGTCCGGTTGGGGCGAAAGCTCAAAGACAACGCCGCAGCCACCGTCGACGCCGCCGCAAGCCAAGTTCCCCCCATGCTGGGTTGTTCCGTAGAGGTTTCCCTGCGGATCGAAAACCAGTACGGAAAAAGGATCGCTGCCGTCTGACAGGCCGGTGAAGCTGTAGAGCACAGTTTCCTTTCCGTTTGGATCAAGCTCGTACACCACCCCTGCATTATGGCCGCCGCCCCCGGCGGCAGCCCCGTACAGGTTTCCGGCGGGGTCGCGTATTACACCTGCGTAGGGGGAATACCCGTCCGCACAGTTCGGCTCGGAGCAAAAGTTGTAAAGTATAGTCTCGTTGCCTTCGCTATCCAGCTCAAACACGGTTCCCGCGTTCTCGAATGTCCCTCCGAGGAAGGTCGTTCCATACAGGTTTCCCGATGAGTCCTCGACCAACAACGCCTCGGGCTCCTCCCCATCCGGACTACCGGTAAACTTATGAAGCACGACTCCCTTGCCCGTCTTGCTGACCTTGTACACCGTGCCGCAGCCGTACTCGAAACAGTTCGTGTTTCCGCCCAAGACTGTGGTTCCGAAGAAATTGCCCTCGGCGTCGCGCAACAGGCCAGCCATGGGCGCGCACCCTTGGGCGAGTTTGAAGTCTAGGTGGGCGACTTCTTTCCCAACTTTGTTGAGCATGAATCCAGTTCCACAGGTCCCGCCACTGCCGAATTTCCCCGTTCCGCCTGAGCCGGTCGTGCCGTAGAGATCGCCGGCCGAATCGCGGATCACGATGCCGAGTGGGCCCTCACCATCATTCGGGGCACCACGGAACGTGTGCAGCACCGTGAACGTCTGCGCGTGTGCCGGGGCAGGCAGAAACGCTGACGCCAGCGGGAACGCTAGGAGAATCCGAGAAACTAGATTTGCCACAGAACTGGGTTGCATGGCTCGGTTACCTCACATTCAAATTCAAGGGTGGGCCGGTAGGCGGGGGTGCAGGTCGGGGACCACATCCTGTGGGCAGTTTAGCATGGAATTTGGCTTACCCAGGCGCGTTGCACAAATCGTTGCACAATTACTGCCGACTGGGAACGAAGAAGTTACTGCACAATTTACTGCACAATTGAATGCCGACTGGGAAGGTTATACCCCCGATTTAGGTGCTTCTACAACCTTCTATCCGATTGAACGACCCGCGTATTCAGCCTTGAATTAGGAAACCGCTGCTACGATTCTCTCTAAATTTGCCACAATCCGGCAGTGGCTTGCCGTGCGGAAACCATGACGTTCTGGCACGCCCAATTCCCAAAAGGTGGTGCCTCGTAAATCCTGCTGTTTAGAGGCCCTGTCAAACCGGCGTTTCTGGCACACCCCAGGCGGGGGGAAACGCGCCGCTACCCGATCATCCATTTCCTTGGTCCGCGTTTGGGTTGGGCTGCCCCATCCCAAGGCGGCGCCATCGAACGTCATCCACCAGGGCACCACGCCCGGCAAAGGGAATGTTCCCAAAACCTTGCCATCGCTGGCCCGAACTTTGCTTACTGTGCTGTCCGTGCTGTTCGTCACCCACATGTTAGCTCCGTCGAAGGTCACGCCCGCTGGTGCATTACCCGACACAAACGTACCCAGAGCTGCTCCATCGTTGGCCCGCAACTTCGTCACCGTGCTGGCACCATAGTTCGCAATCCAGATGTTGGCCCCATCGAAGGCCACGCCCACCGGCGCAGGCCCGGCAGGAAACTCCGTCGCCGTGTTCGCCCCATACCACTTCAGCAACGCCACCCTCAGCGGGTTCGATAGCGGCGGCCCACCCGAGCCTGCCGGTAGCTGCGCAGGTGCACCAGTGGCTTGTTGCACATGGCTAGCAAATAAATTCGCTATCGTCAGCACTACTACAATCAGAGACACGCCAATCACGATTCGAGTTTTCATGTCTTCGTACTCCCCGGGGGCGCTTCAAATAAGGAAAATGGCTAACGAGAACGACAGTCTGTGAATGAAGAATTGGAAGATCGACCAGCGCTGGAGAAGTCCGCAAACGCCAGCCGGTCAGGCGTCGCGATTGTGACCCCACGCCCATCGCCATGTCAATGACAAAAACTCAGCCGCGAGGATCGTTGCAAGTAAACGAGTTGCTGCCGGGATGGACTGTTTGAAAGTTCGGATACAGACACTAGGCGCGATAGTCTGTGCTGGCGAGGCAATCGCCGAAACGCCACTGAGCACAACCCCCGGCTTCAGGATTGTTTGGCGTAACTTCGCCGCTGCGGGGCCTGGTGGGCTAAGGAACGTGAGTCGAAATGATTCCCTTTCGACACACCAACATTCCTTCATTTGAGGAAATCTCCCGCTGGGTCCAGTGTCATCTAAGTTCTCGAAGGGGAGAAATTCCTTGCCCTATAAAGACCCGGAACGAAGACGCCAGTGGGAGCAAGCCCACCGCAGTCAGCGAAGCGCGCGCCGCAGATTGCAACGGGAGCATCAGCAGCCGCTACCGGATAACAGTCGATCGGCCGCACCTAAGAAAGAGGAAAGCAGTGCAGGCTGGTGGGTCGCGCTTATTGCCGTTGCTGCTGCGTTTCTGGGCGCAGCATTTTTGCCGAATACACAATCAGGACAATAACGAAATCGTTGATTCCTTTTTCCCCCGTTGGAAGTTTTGCGTCATTTCCCGCTACTATTTTAAATTCCATTTCAAAAAGCACGGGTCGGGACAAAAAGGAGTCTTACCCCGTTTCCTTTGGTAACGTATGCTAGTGTATGATAACTCAGAGATGGAGATGGTTTAGTCGTGACCAAGCAACAAGTTCTGGGAGTATTTGCACGCAACCCTGGTTTCATTACTCCCGATCAAATATTTGAAGCTCTACAACGACGCTTGGACCGCCGATCCGTGTATAGCTATCTGCTGCGACTGAAGCGCCAGGGCTTGCTCGAAACCGGCGCTCATGTGCGACGTGGGCACTTGGCGTACAGAATGACAGAGCGCGGACATGCTCGCCTCAAGTATTTTCGCTCCCGCCCGCGCCAGATTCCGTGGTGAGGTTCGGTTCCTTGTCCGTTTGTTGTTCCCCGCCAGCCCGGTTCAAAACCGGCTGTAGGGATTTCGGCACAGGACAGAATGATCCGGTGAGGTTCCGATCCTGTGGCGCTGGGATGTCGAATTCTTCCCGGTAGTACATGTCCAGGTTTAGAGCAATCAACGGTTCCGCAGGCTGGTCGGAGCAACGGTCGAGCGAGGTGCGCCAAGCGATTTCTGGAACGCCAGCCATCGCGTTAGCAATCTGGCGAGTTGGAAGCTGATTGGCAGCGCGCTTGCGCTTCTCGTCCTCCCAAGGCAGAGTGAGAGCGCCGACCACGGTCGCTCTGGGCAGCGTCTTCCTAAACCTCTCATCCCGTAGGAATTCGAAAAACGCGGCCACATTCTGTAACAATCGTCGCTGCCAGGGCGGCCTCTCTGGCATCTCCGCAACCGCTTCGAGAAGGGCTCTGATGTGCTCCGAGTTTCTGGCAGCCAAAATTCGATCCTCCATCCAGGGCCAAATTGGTTCCAGCCATTGGATCAGTCCGTCACGGTTGCAGAATAGGTCTTCGTCGCTGATCTTCTGCTTCGCTCCAGACTTCTTCTTTTCATTCTCAGTTACTTCGTCGGCACAAAATGGCAATGCCGACACGCTCTTGAGCAAGGCAACATTCTTCTCCAACGCAGCCACACGGCGCTCAAGTTCCTCAAAGGGGCTCGGAGACGGCTTTGGCAAACCCTTGTCAAGAGGCTTGCTCGACCTTTTCTTGCGTGCGTTCATTTCTCTTTTTCCGCCCTGCCCGTGAATTAAATCCGGTCCATCCCCCGCTTCCGTGCAATCCCGAATCCGGCTGATCTCCTGCAAAGGTCATTTCTCGAAGCCCGCCTTTATGATGCCATTTTGCGGCGGACTCCCGGAACGATTGAACCAAGAAGGCCCGCCGGGCAAGGGTTTCTATTGCATGCAGCATATCAAAGGCCACATTCGACGCCTGCGGGGACCCAAAAGCAACGTTAACGTTGGGAGGACGGAAAAATGGACCGAATTCCATGTTTTCTGTGCGGCACGGAGCTAACCGTTCGCACGGACAAAAACGGCAAATCGTATCTGATCTGCGATCCATGCGGTTCCCAACACTTTATAAGGCGCAAACAAGGCATGGAACGCCTAGCCGAACTGGGTCATTACTTATATGTGCAGAAGGTCGACTTGGCTGCCCGCACACAAAGCCTGCTCCGACTGCAGGCCAGGCTGCACGAAATAGAGACACTCCAAAAAGAGATCCAGCGGCTGGGGATTGAAGCGGGAATCATTTTCCGGGATGAGGAAAAACTGCGCGCCCGCGATGCTCTGCAGAAGCACGTTGACTTCCTGCTGGCTGAATTGGAAAGAGAAACTGAACACTCGGACTAGGCAGTGGCGAAGAACAAATCCCAATTCGGTCAGCCCGCTAGCCAGAAGGGTGAACCGCTGCCCATTCCTGATGATCTGCGCTGCTGGATTAACCGCGTGATCGTTCCTATCCTGGTACAGGAATTCATTCGTGCGAAGAGTTTGCAGAAGGAGGCGAACGATGGATAATAGCCAGAATATGCGATACGCCACCTATGCCCGCTATTCCTCCGATTTGCAGCGGCAGTCCTCAATCGAAGATCAGATCCGTAAATGTGACGAGTTCGGTCAGGCACAGGGATGGGTCCCCGTCAAAGACTGCATCTACACTGACGAGGCCATCTCGGGTGGCAGCGCCCAGCGGCCCGGACTACAGCGCATGTTGGCAGCTGCCGTCTCAGCCCATCGGCCGTTTGACGTAATCCTGGTCGACGATACCAGTCGCATTTCGCGCAGCTTGTCGGATGCGGTGCAACTCTTCGAAAGGCTTCGCTTCGCCGGAGTCCGTGTAATTGCCGTGGCGCAGGGTATTGACACGGGAACTGAACAGGCAGATGTGCTGGTAACCGTGCATGGTCTTGTGGATTCGCTGTACGTGAAGGAACTCGCTAAGAAAACCCATCGTGGGCTGGAAGGTGCGTTTTTACGTGGCTTGCACGCGGGCGGGCGCTGCTTCGGATATCGGAATGTCCCGGTGGATGGCGGAGGAGTGCGACTGGAAATTGAAGACAATGAAGCTGCTATTGTCCGAAGGATTTTTGAGATGTCCGCCAGCGGTATGTCTTTGAAGGCGATTGCCGCGGCCCTGAATGCCGAGAGAGTGCTCCCACCTCGCCCACGCGCTACAGTGAAACATGCGACTTGGGCTCCTACCGCTATCCGGGAAATGCTCCGGCGTGATCTGTACGTCGGCAAAGTCGTTTGGAACCGGTCGCGTTTCATTAAGGTTCCGGGCACTAACAAGCGAGTAGCCCGGCCACGGCCTAGAAGCGAGTGGCGAACGAGCGACCGCCCTGACTTGAGAATCGTGAGCGAGGAACTCTGGCAAGCAGTCCAGCTAAGACAGACAAGAATGCACCAGCTCTATGGAGGGAACCATGGGTTGCTGAACCGTTCGGCATCGAGCGGCCATCTTCTGACTGGCTTCCTCAAATGCGGGTTGTGCGCTGCGAACTTGGTCATCGTGACCGGACGGAAGCGACGGCATGCGATGTACGGTTGTCCGCAGCACTGGTATCGCGGAGCGTGCACGAACGGCCTGCGAATCCGCCAGGCGGAGTTGGAATCGCGATTACTCAGTGAGCTCCAGAAAGCTCTTCTTCAACCTACGGCGATTGGTCATGTTCTCGACCAGTTCAAGCGCCAACTAGACGCCGCGCAAGTGGATCTCTCCCAAGGAAGGGATCGTGCCGGGGAACGAAGGAAGGAACTCTATGAGGAGCTAGCACGCTTGACCGCGGCTGTGGCCGCAAGCGGCCATTCTGCAACCCTACTCGCTGCCATTGCCGACCGAGAGCGAGAACTGGATGAAATCGAGACTTCCCTCCGACATCGAAGCCGGGCCTTTGGGACCAGTTCAGAGGAGTTGCAGGAATTCGCGCAAATGCGGCTCTCTTCCCTGCCTGATTTACTCTCCTGCGATGTCCCGCGAGCGCGAACCGAACTCGCCAAGCATGTCACCCAGATCACTATGCACCCCTCCGACCGGAACGGTGATCGACACTATATCTGTCAGGGAGACTGGAACTTGCTCGGAAACCAAGACTACCCAGGGGACGTTCGGATGGTTGCGGGGGGTGGATTTGAACCACCGACCTTTGGGTTATGAGCCCAACGAGCTACCAGACTGCTCCACCCCGCGCATTCATCATAACAACCGCGTTCCACAGCGTCAAACCGCGCGATCAGGGATCGCGCGGTTGATCTCGTTCAGTTCTTTAGTTTTGGGCGCTGACAGGCGTCGACGATCTTGGTGGGATCGATGGCGTCTTTGTCGATTTGTTCTTCCAGGATTTTTCCGTCTTTGCCGATGAGGAAGTTCACGCGGCGGGCGGCTTTGTATTTGTCCAGGTAGATGCCGTACTGGTGGGTGGTTTCGCCGCCCCAATCACTTAGCAGCGGGAACGTCACTCCAATTTGGTCAGCGAAGGCTTTGTTGGCGAAGGGGCTATCCATGCTCACACCCAGGACCTGGGTGTCGGCGGCTTCCAGCTTTTGCAGACTCTGCTGGAGCGCCTTCATCTGAGCGGTTCAACCCCCGGTGAAAGCGAAGATGTAAAACGCCACCACAACGTTTTTCTTGCCGCGGTAATCGCTGAGGCTGACGTCTTTCAAATCGCTGCCGGTGAAATATTGCAGTTTGAAGTCGGGCGCAATGTCGCCGACCTTCAGTTTGGGCGGTGGTGGCTGATCCGCCGCGTTCGCGGGGCGAACAATCGGCGTTATCAGAGCCAGAAAAAGCAGAATTACAACTTCGGCACTAACCCCAACTCGTCTCATTATGGATACCCCTTCTGAAGCTATTGTCTCAGGCTATGGGGGAGAACACTAGAGTCTCTTTCTTAACCACAGAGGACACTGAGGTACACAGAGGAAATCGGAAACCTTCGTGAGACTTCGTGTCCTTCGTGGTTCACGGCTCTTCAAAAGGTTCATCAGGCATTGCGTAAGTAACGGAAAAACCAGTACATTCGGTCGAGAGAGCGCCTCGTCCCGCGCATGAACCTAGAAACCCTTAACGACATCTTCTTTACTGTGGTGGAGCGCAATGACCGCGTGGTGATGATGCATCGCCGTGAGATTCAGTGGGTGTCGATCTCTTCGCAGGACTTGTATCAGAAAGTTATGGGAGTGGCGCAAGCTTTGCGCGAGTGGGGTATTGCCAAGGGAGACCGGGTCGCAATTCTCAGCGAGAATCGGCCGGAGTGGACCATCGCCGACTTCGCCAGTTTGCTGATTGGAGCGATCACCGTCCCGGTTTACGCGACGTTGACCGCGGAACAAACGGCTTACATCCTGCGCGACTCTGGAGCGCGGGCCATCTTTGTTTCATCCGCTAAGCAATTGATGAAAGTCAACAGCATTCGCGAACAGACCAGCCTCGAACATATTGCCCTCATGGACTCCGACCCGCCGACGAGGGCCGTATCCATGCAGGCGCTCATGGACAAAGGCCCGCGCGAACGTGACGCGAAGTTCGATGCACTTGGACGATCGGCGCAGCCGAGCGATTTGGCCACCATCATCTATACCTCGGGCACCACCGGCACGCCGAAGGGAGCGATGCTCACCCACGGCAACATGGCGTCGAATGTGGCGTTCTCGCTCGGGGCCTTTGGGGTGCAGAAGGACGACATCAGCATTTCGTTTCTTCCCTTGTCGCATGTGACCGCTCGCCACGTGGATTTCGGCATGCTCTATAACGGAGTGACGCTGGCTTACGTTTCTTTTCAGGAGCATTTGCTGCCGGCGTTGCGGGAAGTTCGTCCGACGGTCTTCGTCGGGGTGCCGCGCATGTATGAAAAGATTTATGCCCAAGTGGTTCAAAAGGCCAAAGGCTTCCCCAAAGAGATGATCTATCACTGGGCGCTGGCGGTGGGCGAGGCCCACCGGGACGAGACTCTTGCAGGCAAAACGCCTCGGACTGTTTCATGGATGGTCGCCGATCACTTGATCTACTCCAAGGTGCGCGCTGGCATGGGCGGGCGGGCGCATATCTTCATTTCAGGCGGCGCGCCGCTGGGCCGCGAACTGGCTGAGTGGTACGCCGACATTGGCATTCGCATTCATGAAGGCTATGGGTTGACAGAAACTTCTCCGGTAATAGCCGTCAACAATCCCAATAACCATCGATTGGGCACGGTGGGCAAACCGTTGGCGAACGTCGAGGTCAAGATTGCTCGCGATGGAGAGATTCTGGTGCGTGGCCCGTCTGTGTTTCAGGGATATTGGAACAAGCCGAAAGAGACCACCGAAGCGTTCAGTGATGGCTGGTTCAAGACTGGCGACATTGGCGAACTCGACGCCGACGGATTCCTGTCGGTGACTGATCGTAAGAAAGACTTGATCAAGACTTCGGGCGGAAAGTTTGTGGCGCCGCAGCCGTTGGAGAGTTCGCTGAAACATAATCCGCTGATCGCCGAAGCGGTGGTGCTGGGAGACAAGCGAAAATTCCCTGCTGTATTGATCGCACCGTCGTTTGCTCTGCTGGAAGACTGGGCACGGAGTAACCAAGTCGTCTTCTACTCGCGGGAAGAACTATGTGCCAACGCCAAAGTCTGCGCTTTGTATGAAGGCATGGTGGCGGAGCTTAACAAAACCTTGGCGCGTTACGAGCAGTTAAAACGAGTAATTGTGATTGCGGAAGAGTTCTCGGCAGAGAACGGGACGCTTACTACCAGCATGAAGCTGCGGCGGCATGCGGTCGAGGAGCGTTATCGCAGGCAGATTGAGGCGATGTATGCGAAGGCGGAGCGGGAGGGGTTTGTGGAGAGGGAATAGGAAGTCCCTGTATCCGTGAAACTGAGCTTCCAGGTAACGCCCAGAACCGCTTCACCCTCAGGGGCTAAAGCCCGGTCTTTCTGATCTTTTCGGCACGGCTGAAGCCGTGCCCCCGTTGCTTCAGTTCAAAGCCAAAAGCGGCGGACAAGAGTGTCCGCCCCACACGGTCTGGAGAGATCATTAGGTAAAACTGTAGAGCTTCGCTCAACCGCCCAGACCCTTCAACTTCGCTCATGGCAGGCTAAGGGCGTCGGGCCCGCGTGGTTCGGTGAGTTTCGCTGTTTGCAAAATAGCTAGGCGGTTTTAGATTTCTTGTTTGCTGCTTCTTCGAGTTTCTTCAGAGCGGCCATAGTGCGGGCGGTGTAGTCGATGCGTTTCGCGGACTTTGGGCGGCGGTGGCGTTTGGTGGCGGTATCGTGTTTTGACATTATTTCCTCGTGAGTTATTTACACTACCACATTTGGCTTGAAGTGCGGCTGAAGCGGTGTTGTTCCACAGTGATGCCGATTGCGCACGAGTGAGGACGCTTTCTGGCACCTGCGTTCCCTAAACTAAGTGACTAGTCCATTCGGAGACATTTACAACGTCATATTAAGCGGTATTCTCTTACCTCGAAATTGCGTATAGCGAGGGCATATTCGAGTGAGCGACGAAAATTATGATTGGATTGACAAGTATAGGGCAGCGATTAGCGTAGCCCCGATTCAGCAATCGAGAGTTTCCATCTTCACTGCGAAATTCAAAGAAACAATCCAACAACTCGTTTCAGTTATTGGCAGAGCCTCTCACCGGGAAACAACCGCTCAATTAGGTGTCGAACCATTCGAAGAGTTATGTTGCCCGAGCACCGTTCAGGTAGAGGCGTCTGGGCTGAAGGCGCAGAGTCGATCCGATGAATCGCGAAGAAAGAGTTCGGGCAAACGTGCCGTGAGTGAATCACAGCAGCGGAGAGCAGGTTGAAATTAGGCTGCAAGGCAACATTTCCGAGGCCTATGGGACGCGAGCTAGCCGTACTGCCTAATCCAAATGGGCTAAGGTAGGAGAAGCGTCCATTATCAAACAAAGAGCCTTGACAAAGGCCGCGAGGTAGACGAAAATTCGCATCTGAAATCAACTGAAGTTTCCGCTCGACTCCCCCGAGTAAAAGAGAATTCGTATTTGTGCTCCCCCAGAGGCAGGTGCGTTAGTGTCCAACCTTGCGCGAAATGATACGGACTTTGTAGCGGCCAATCTCTCGATTCTTGGGCAACCGGGGCTGGTAGTGGTCGATCGCTCACTGAATCTGGTCGCCTCGAATGTCGAAGCCATTCAAATCCTCACGTTTCCATCTTCCCCCGAGAGAATTCCCAGCCTGGAGAGTTGGCTCAGCAAACGAATCCGGACAGGGTTGGTAGATCGAACGTCGCCGACGACGCTCAACTTTGTCGAGCAGTTCAAATCCGCAAAGAGAACCTATCGCTGCCGTTTTTTTCCGCTGAATCTCAACGGCAATGCCGGAGTGCAGAATCACCCCGCGCTGGTGCTCCTGCTGGAACGGAACGCGAATGGAGGCGTACAGTTGCATGAAATCGGTACACGCTTCGGTCTTACGCGGCGCGAGGAGGAGACGGTAAAGATGCTCTTTGAGGGTCTGACCAGCAAGGAAATTGCCGACCGGATGAGGATCAGTCCCAACACGGTGAAGGCCTTTTTGCGGCTGGTTATGGTCAAGATGGGGGTCTCGACCCGATCGGGAATCATCGGAAAAATCGCAGGATCGAGGCAGCTCTCGACACCGGAGCTATTGAGGCGAGCTAGTCGGCAATAAGGTGGTTAGATTCGGAATTTGCCGGGTTTGCTGTATAGCAGAAACTCGTGATTGACTCCCGAAAGTTCTCTGTTTCTGGCGCTTTGAGGGCGCTATCTCGCGCAAAATACAACGACAATACGAGTGGCCACACTCGTGCTTCTTAGGAATAGGACGTAAGGTGTCTTGAGATTTTCGTCGCTTTGGAGGCGGATACGATGGCAACCAAGCTACGATCCGAAGATGCGGAGTTCGCGAGGAATGATCTCGCTCTTGCCGGCCGAGCGGGCTTAATCGTGGTAGATCACTCGCTGAACCTGGTCGCCTCGAACATCGAAGCCATCCAGGTCCTCACATTTCCCAGCACCCCAGAGAAGATTCCCAACCTGGAGGGCTGGATCACCAAGCGAATTCGCGAAAGTTTAATCAATCGCGAGTCGTCGGTTCCGCTCAAGTCAGTCGGGCAGTTCAAATCCGCAAGAAGGACATATGATTGTTGTTCCTTTCCCTTGAACCTCGAAAGCATTGCCCCGATGCCAAGTCGTCCGGCACTGGTGTTGCTATTGGAAAGGCGCACGAATGGAGGGGTGAAGTTAGCCGAGACCTGTACTCATTTCGGTTTGACGCCGCGCGAGCAGGCGACAGTAAGGTTGCTGTTTGAGGGTCTGACTAGCAAGGAAATCGGGGACCGGTTGAAGATCAGCCCTAACACCGTCAAGGCTTTTCTGCGGCTGGTCATGGTCAAGATGGGCGTCTCCACGCGATCCGGCATCATCGGAAAAATCGCAGGGTCCAATCAGTCAATCTCCGCAAGACAGACATTCCGGCGTAGTCCGGCAGGCTAATCCAGAGCGTATGGAAGATGGATTAGTACATCTGGGCAATTGGGAAAAACAGCGATTGCCGCTACAGTGCCGATGCGCAAACAGCCGAGCTTCCTCCCCCAGCCGGCAGCGCAATTCTGAAGGAGGAAGAAATGTCTCGAACCAAACTGCTAGTAGCTTGTACTTTGGTGGCAGCGTTGGCCTCGTTCGGTGGCATCGCAGTGGCCGAAAACCCAGCCACAGGGGGCACACCGAATGTGTACAACGTTGACTACTTCTCCAATGCCAACACGTCGGGCGCTCCGGATGGCACGCTGCGCATCATCAACCCGGGAACGTCAGGCGGAAACCTGTGCGCGGATATTTACGTGTTCGACACCAATGAAGAGATGTCTGAATGCTGCAGCTGCACCACGACACCAGATGGTCTGCTGACGCTTTCTGTGAATAACGACCTCACCAGCAATCCCCTGACCGGTGTGGTCCTTAACACAGGCGTCATCAAGATCGTGTCGGCCGCGACGTCTGGTGGACTATGCCCGGTGCCGACCACGCCTGCCCCCGTGGCAACGCTACGTGAGTGGACCACGCACATTCAGACCGGTGGCACGATCACGGAAAATCCCTCGCAGGAAGCGTCCCTCAGCCTCGCCGAAGGTAAAGCTCTGGCGGGGCAATGTTCCGCCATTGTGAAGGATGGCAGTGGGCATGGGATTTGCGCCAACAGCGCTGCGTTATCGGCAATCTGCAACAACTAGGCACCCGGAGAAACCCAACGTTGGCCAGCCGAGCTTGTAGCTGGGCTTTCCACCTTAACTCGCCAGACAGGATTTCTGGTTTCTTGTCTGGCGATTTCTCGCTCTGGACGGCTCTACAAATATCTGAATAAGCGGAGGAATTTTATGCAGTTCTCGCAAGGACTTCTAGGCTTCGGGTTAGGAATGACATTGGTTGTGTTTGGCAATGGAAGCGCGGTTGCCCAGAAAAGCGCGGATGTAATCGCTGAGATAGGGTCGGTCAAGCTGACCATGAACGATCTTGAACAACAAGAATCGAGCAAGCTGCTGCAGGCGCGTTTCGATTTCTATCAAGCGGAAAGTAAGGCGCTTGACGATCTGATTGACACGACGCTGATCGCGCAGAAAGCCAAGAGCGAGAACCTGACCGTGGAGCAGCTTCTCGACCGCGAGGTGAAATCTCAAATCAAAGACCCAACAGAAGATCAAATCAGAGTTTATTACGAGGGTCTGGAAACCGACCAGCCCTACGAAACCATGCGGGGAAAGATATTAGAGAAAATCCGGACGCTACGAACCAACAAGGCCGCGGCCACATACGTCAAGACCCTTCGTGAGCAGTCCAATGTCTACGTGGCGCTGACTCCACCGAGCACGGTAGTGGATCTGGGAAACGCTGATGTGCTGGGGTCGAAGGACGCGCCGGTTATGTTGGTCGAATTCGCCGACTATGAGTGTCCCTATTGCCAAAGGGTCGCGCCCGCGATCAAGAAACTCAAGGAGGATTTCGGTGGCAAGCTCGCGGTGGCCTACAAGGATTTCCCTTTGCCTATGCACGCGCACGCTGAAAAAGCGGCGGAAGCCGCGCGTTGCGCCGGCAAGCAAGGACAGTTCTGGGCTTTCCATGACGAATTGTTCAGCAGCAAAGAGCTGGACGTCGACCAACTTAAAGCTCAGGCGCATGCCTTGAAACTTGACGCGGCGGCATTTAACCAATGCCTGGATACGGGCGAGACAGCCGCCGCAGTGCGACAAGATCGCGAGCAAGGCCTGCGCCTCGGACTTACCGGCACTCCCAGCTTTTTTGTGAACGGTCACTTCCTCAGTGGCGCGCTTGATTATGCCACTCTGCGCAAGATGGTTGATCAGCAGCTCACGCAGCCAGCGAATGAGGCGGCGATGACGGCAAAGAAATGAATTGGATTCGGAGGACGCCAGGATAGGAGGAGGGAATGGTGACTTCGGCAAAAAAGAAAAAAGAGGAGCTCATGAGCCAGCGCAAGCAGGCGAACGCTCTTATGATTTGCGATATGATTCGACAGCAAATACTGTTGAGAGCAGTTCTAGCAAGACTGGAGGCATCACCCATGCGAACGGCGTGGCACGGTTTGAGTGATACTCGAGGCCGGAATTTAGTCAGTACGTGATGAGACGCCATGAGAACAAAGCCGAGCTTTCGCGCAACCTCCGGATAGGGCGTCGGCATAGCGGGCTTGTGATCGCAGTACAATAGTTGCATGACGGACTCCCTGATTATTGCTGGCCGTGAGTTCCGTTCCCGCTTGATTGTGGGGACGGGAAAGTACAAGTCGTTCCAGGAAAATGCGCGGGCTTTAGAGGCCAGTGGCGCGGATATGGTCACAGTGGCGGTGCGGCGCGTGAATCTGGATCGCAGCAAGGAATCGCTGCTCGACTACATTGATCCCAAGAAGTATTTTCTTTTGCCGAATACCGCGGGTTGCTATACAGCCGACGAAGCCATTCGGGCGGCGCGGTTGGGGCGCGAAGTTGGGCTGTCGGATTGGGTGAAGCTGGAAGTGATTGGCGACCAGGCGACGCTTTATCCGGATGTGCAGGCGACGCTTGAAGCCACGCGAGTGCTGGTGAAAGAAGGCTTCACGGTTCTGCCTTACACTTCCGACGACGTGGTGTTTGCCAAGCGGTTGCTGGATGCGGGAGCGAGTGCGGTGATGCCGCTGGGCGCGCCGATTGGCAGCGGCCTGGGGATTCAGAATGCGGCGAACATCCGCATACTGCGGGAAGTGATCACGTCGGTGCCGCTGATTCTGGATGCGGGGGTGGGGACTGCGTCCGATGCGACGATTGCGATGGAGTTGGGCGCGGATGCGGTGCTGATGAATACAGGGATTGCGAGCGCCCAGGACCCGGTGTTGATGGCCGAAGCCATGAAACATGCGGTGCTGGCCGGGCAGGAAGCGTATCTGGCGGGACGGATGCCGAGGAAGCTGTATGCGACGGCGAGTTCGCCGCTTGAGGGCGTAGTGCGGTAAGAGAAAAAATAAAGGGCGGCTGCTCGCCGCCCTATGAAGCTTGCGTCGAATTAGCCCTTCAACATTGTCACACTGTCAACGTGGATGGAGTCGCCAGTGACCTGTCCACTCACGGCCACGTGATGGCCTTCATGTCCCTTGAGGGCGTCGGGGTTATCCACCATAAGCACTTTTTGATCGCCGTCGGTGACGATGACAGCCTTGGCACCTTTGCCCAGGCACTTAGTCATGCAGGCAGCATGGGTAGTGCTGGCCCCCTTAGCACCGCACATGGAGTCGCTGACCGTGCCATTGACAGTGGTGGAATCGGCGGCTATGGCCAATGCCGCCATGAACAGCAGAGAAACGGCAAGCGAAAGCAACGAGAGTTTTTTCATGAGATCCTCGAATTCAGCGGCCAAAGCCGCAGATTTGTGTTGCGTGCAACCACTCAGTCCGTTGCATTGCCGCTGCTGGGCCGAGCGGAACCATATTTTGACGATTTTCCCGCAATATATCACACCGGGGACTTGCTTACGTCACGGGTATCCCTGACTACTTTTGCGCGGACTTGGTTTCGGGCTTTGGAGGTGCGGGCGGCGGAGGCGAAACATAGATAACCTCGCCGGGACGCGCATAATGTAATTGCTCGCGAGCTTCTTTTTCGATGGTCTTGGGATCGGTCTGCAACGACTTGATCTGATCGGTGTAGCGATCATTTTCCTGCTGAAGGCTGCGAACTTCGTTTTGCAAGCCAACGTACTCGGTCTTCTTTTGACGATAAACCACCATGCCGTTGGCGCCGAACATCACATGCACGAACAACCATATGGTGAGCGCAGCCACGGCAACGGTGGCCAGGCGTCGCCAAATTCCGTGCAACATGGTCAGCGTGGGGCGAAGTCTTGCCATCATACGGTCGGCCCAGGCTTCGGCTTCTGGAGCGCGCTGGACGAGCGTGCGCAGCCGTTCCTCAGGGCTGGGGATGATGCGAACTCGGGAAAGAGGTCCTACTCGAAGATCCATTGCTTGGCTGCCGCGCTCATTTGCTGCAACTGTTGCTCACTGCCGGCGTGTAGACACGCACCACCGGCTCGGTGCCGGAAAGCCGGTAACACACCCACGCGCCGTCATCACCAGCTTCAGTCCGTCGGTGCATACTACTTCCTTCACCTTGCGACCGCAAAAGTCGCGAGGATTAAGCGCCAGTTTACCAGTGAACTTCGCTTTCACTTCCCGCGTCAAGCGGAAGTTCTCACGCATGGGGTAAAAGGAACCAACTTTGACAAATAGGGCATTCAACTGGCGTTTCAGAGGCTGGTTTCGGCGGGCGACCATCTCACAACAGAGTCCGGCGAGGATTCCGTCTTCGTCGGGATTGGCACGCGCTCCTACGGGTTTCTGTGAAGCTACGTAGCGGGGCGATGCCGCTGACGGCGCGGCGTACGTTGGCGAAAGTGAAGTCTTCGGCCATGACTGGGCGCCAGCCGGGAAGTGCCGAACTTGATTTGAGTGGGCATGGATTCAGCGCGAGCGCGCAAAGTGATAAGCTTTTTCCGTAAAGGAATTTTATATGACTGACAAGAGACTCGTCCTGACCACGGCGGGATCGGTAGATGAAGCGCGGCGCATCGCCGAAGGGCTGGTGGACCGCAAACTCGCTGCTTGCGTCAACATTGTGCCGAAGGTTGTGTCGATTTACCGCTGGAAAGGAAAAGTGGAAGAAGCGGAAGAGTGGCTGCTGTGGATCAAAACGACGGCAGCGGCGTATCCTCGGGTGCGCGACGCCATCAAGGAAATGCACTCTTACGAGCTGCCGGAATGCATGAGCCTAGTGGCGGACGATGGTTGTCCGGCGTATATGAAGTGGATTGATGAGTCGGTGGAGTAATTGCAGCCGCAGATTTCGCAGAAAAGCGCAGATTGAACCAAGCAATATATCTGCGTTGATCTGCGTGATCTGCGGCTTAGATCGCGGCCAGGGCCTGATCGAGGTCGGCCATGATGTCGTCGACGTCCTCGATACCGACGGAGATTCGAACCATTCCGTCGGTCAGTCCGATTTCTTTTCTTCCTTTTTCGCCGATGGCGGCGTGAGTCATAGTGGCAGGATGCGAGATCAGAGTCTCGACACCACCCAGCGACTCGGCCAGCGAGCAGAGCCGGACACTCTTCAGAAATTTCTTAGCGTTGGATAGCGAACCGGTTTCAAAGGTGATCATGGCGCCGAAGCCGGTCATTTGTTCACGCGCCAGATCGTACTGGAGATGGTCGGGCAGGCCAGGATAGAAGACCTGCTTCACTTTGCGATGCCGCGAGAGAAAGTCCGCAACAATGCGGCCGCTGCGGTCATGCAACTCCATGCGGACGGCCAGTGTCTTGACTCCGCGCAACACCAGCCAGCACTCGAACGGCGATAGAATCGCTCCGACGGTCTTCTGCACAAAGCTTAATTGTTCAACCTGATCGGGCCGGGTGCACACCACGACGCCGCCCAGACCATCACTGTGTCCGTTGAGAAATTTGGTGGTGGAGTGAACGACCATGTCCGCGCCCAGCGCAATGGGCTGCTGGAAATAGGGTGACATGAAAGTGTTGTCCACGACCAATTCAACCTTTTTCTTACGGCATAGGCCGCTGATGGCACGAATGTCGCTGAGGGCCATCAGCGGGTTAGTGGGAGTCTCGACATAAACCATGCGCGTGCTGCGGCGAATCGCACGGTCCACGTTTCTTACTTCGGAGGTATCCACGTAAGTGACTTCGATCCCATATCCGGAAAGTACCTGGTTGAACAGTCGTGGTACGCCGCCATAAAGGTTGTGGCCGGCGACAATGTGATCTCCCGACCGGAACATGGTGCACAAGGCATTGATGGCAGCCATGCCGCTGGCGAAAACCCGCGAGGCGATTCCGCCTTCGAGCGCCGCCAGATTTTCTTCGAGGCGAGTACGCGTGGGATTTGACACGCGGGCGTACTCGTAGCCTTTGTTCTTTCCCAATTCTTGCTGGAGGTAGGTCGAAGTGGGATAGATGGGGACGGAAATGGCGCCAGTTTCAGCATCGGCTTGCTGACCGGTGTGAATGGCGCGAGTGGCGAAACCGGGGAGTTTGGATTTGGACATAGATAAGACTCGTGTTCGCTCGTAGCAATTAGCACTCAGCATTCAGCACTCAGTCCGTCACCAGATGGATCGGGCTAAAATTGCTTTGGAGACTACATGGCTCTTGCTGAATGCGAACTGCTGAGTGCCGACGGCTTTCAAATTCCGCCTTCGAAGATCTTCTTTGATAAATAGCGTTCGGCGGAGTCGGGGATCACGGTGACGACGTGCTTCCCTTCCCCCAACCGCTTGGCGATCTGTAAGGATGCGAAAACGTTGGCGCCGCCGCTCGAACCTGACAATACTCCTTCACGCGCGGCCAGTTGTTTCACCATTCCGAAGGCGTCGACGTCGCTGACCATCAAGACTTCGTCGCATACCGTAGGGTCAAAGTTCCTGGGGATGAAGCTGGCGCCGATTCCTTCCACTTTATGTGGGCCGGGCTTGCCGCCTCCAAGAACCGAACCCTGAGTCTCGACAGCGAAGGCCAGTACTTTGGGCAACTGGTCTTTAAGATAACGTGCCACGCCGGTGAAGGTTCCAGCCGTGCCGGCGCCGATCACCACGGCGTCAATCTGTCCATCCATTTGCTCGAAGATCTCGCGAGCAGTGGTCTGGTAGTGATAATCAGGATTGGCGGAGTTTTCGAACTGCGAAGCCATGAAAGCATTGGGATTGCCGGCAGCAAGTTCCTTGGCACGTTTGATGGCTCCCTGCATACCCTCAGCGTCCGGGGTGCGTGTGACCTCGGCACCGAGGGCGCGCATGATCATGACTTTTTCCTCCGAAAAGCGTTCGGGGACGAAGAGAGCGACCTTATAACCTCGGTTTACGCCGATCAGCGCCAGGCCAATGCCAGTGTTGCCGGCGGTAGCTTCGACGATGGTCCCGCCCGGCTTGAGTGTTCCTTCAGCTTCGGCGCGGCCGATGATGCCAATTGCGGCACGGTCTTTCACGCTGCCACCGGGATTCAAGTACTCCAGCTTGGCGTAGATGGCGGCAGAGGTAGCGGGGGCAATCCGCTTCAGTTTAAGGATGGGGGTTTCGCCGACGAGTTGAGTAATGTCGTCGGCTACCTGCAAGCGGCTTCGCTCGATGAGCGTCTTGTGCACTCTACAGAGTACGGAAGGCGGAGTAGAAGCGTCAATTGCACGAAGGTAGGGGCACGTTAGAAGGGCGCGAGAAAAAGCTTTTCATCGCAGAGTTCGCAGAGAAAAGCCGCAGAGCGCGCCGAGACAAGCTAGCGTGATTGTTCTTGACCTGGATAGTAACCACTGCGGGTGCGGACTGTGAGCTTCTTGTATCCTTTGGCGCGGGCTTCGACTTTGATGGTGCGGTAGCCGCCTGCACTCTTCGGGGTGGTGGGTTTGTATCCGATGGTGTACTGGCTGCGAATGTCGTGGGCGACGGCGCTGCTGATCTGGTCCACTTCGGCAAGGTTTTTGGGCAGAAAGGCAATGCCTCCGGTCGCCTGAGCCACGGTTTCCAGGGCGCGGCGGGAGCGGCGAGTCCTTTCGTCGCTAAGCAAGCCGATGGCGTAAACCGTCGGACCATTTTCCTGTTGCAGGTTGCGGACGGTTTCTTCCAGGGTCTCGCGGCTGGCATTATCTTCGCCGTCGGTGACCACGAATAAGACCTTCTTTTGCCGACGGGCGTGGGCTTTCATTTCATTCGAGGTCGCAACCATGGCATCGTAAAGGGCAGTGCCACCGCGCGCTTCCACTTTTTCGAGAGCTTCTTTCAGCAGGGGCAGCTTGCCGGTAAAGGGCTGGTCGAGGTAGTACTCGTCGTTGAAATTGACCACGCAGACTTCGTCCTGCGGATTGCTGGAACGGACGAGATTCAACGCAGCTTTGTTCACCTGCTCGCGCTTTTCCCGCATGGAGCCGGAGTTATCGATCACGATGCACATCGAGACCGGAATATCTTCCAGACGAAATGACGTCATGGGCTGAGGATGGCCGTTCTCAAGGACGGTGAAGGCGGTCTTGGGCAGGTTCATCACCATGTGGTTTTTGTCGTCGACCACGGTGGCATGGACAGCTACCTCTTCGACATCTTTCTTGAAGACAAAGATGCTGTTGTCCTCGAGGGGAGCGTTCTCTTGTGATTGCTGGGTCTCGGACTGAGTAGAAGCAGGCGCGGATGTGCTCTGGGTTGGAGCGACCGTTGTGAGGAAAAGAAAAATGATCAGCAGGGCCAGCCAACGATCATTCGGAAGGCGCATAGTATCCCGTTTTGGCGAAAACCCGGAGCGGCGGCAATCCTTTGGGTGGAATGAGCTTCACTTTTATTTTACGCCATTTGCCGTCATGCCCAGGGTTCTTGGGACGGTAACCCAACACATACTGGTTGCGGAGTTCGATGCCAATCTTGGTGGCTACATCGGCCAGATCGTTGGGATTGTCGATGGTGAAGGCGCGGCCACCGGTGATTTCTGTGATGTCAGAAAGCAGGGACGGGCCTGAGGCTTCCTCTGGAGACGCCATATAGCGGTCGTAAATGCCGATGGCGTAGATCATTACATCCGCTTCGCGGACGGTGGACTTGATCTCGTTCTCGGTGTAGCGGCTGTGATTGTCACCGCCATCGGAAATGATGAGCAGCGCCTTCTTGGGATATTTTGCCTGGCGCATTTTGCTGACGCCGAGATAAATGCCGTCGAGCAGGGCGGTTCTTCCTTTGGGAACGGTGTAGACGAGTTTGCCTTGAATGTCTTCCACCGAAGAAGTGAAGTCGGAAACTTCCTGCGGTTTGTCGGCAAACGCGATCATAAAAAATTCGTCCTGGGGATTGGCAGTTTTGAAGAATTCGATCACGGCTTCGCGGGCGCGCTCGATCTTGGTGCTCATGCTGCCGCTCATGTCGAAGATCACTCCGATCGAGACGGGTGCGTCTTCGCTGGAGAATGATTTCAGTTCCTGCTGGTCTTTGTTCTCGAAGATCTCAAAATTTTCTTTGTCGAGACCGGTGACCAGTCGATTCATCGGGTCAGTAATGGTGACCGGAATCAGTACCAGGCTTACATCGACCTTCATGGGACGAGTGTGGGTGCGAAGCGAGGGATCGACAGAATCTAGTGGATTAGGCTTTGCAGGCTCGACCCGCGGGGCAACATGCACATCCTCGATAGAGACTTGAGCGAATGCAATAGAAATCAGGGAGGTCACAACGATTGCGAGAGCGACGAAACCGCTCGGGGTTCGGCTTATGATGCCAGACATAACACTACGCTCAGCGTCCAGAGAGGGACTGACTGGGAGCCGTCTTTGGTCAGGGCGAGATGACCCGCTCCGCCCACAAAGGCGGGCCATAAGTACCTCACTGAGGCTGATCGTAACACAGCCCGAGGGGCGCGGTGACAGGCTTTTTTTCGAAGTGTAAGGGCGCGTTTTCAGGCGAGAATTTGTTCCTGCTTCCTTGCCTGCTGGAAGCCGGACTATCGGTCCTATGAAATTCGGGAGCCGCAGCTTTTTCGATGGCCGATCTTCCAAAATCTGGATATGCACGGGAGTTTTAGTAGAATGTCAGATTCAGTCGATGGCACACATCGCTCCATTTCGCGCATTGCGATACGATCCCGCGCGGGTTGATCTCTCGCAGGTGGTAACTCAACCGTACGACAAGATCACGCCAGAGATGCAGGAGCGGTACTACGCGGCCAGTCCACATAATCTGGTGCGCATAATCCTGGGGAAGCGGGAAGCGGCGGATCGACCGGGAGATAACACGTACACCCGGGCTGCGGCTTACTTCCAGGATTGGCGGCGGCAAGGGGTTTTTCTGCAAGAGGCGAAGCCTTCGATTTACAGCTATGTGCAGCATTTCACTGTCCCTGGAGGAAGCACGGAATTGGAGCGCCGGGGATTCATCGCGCTGGGGCAGTTGGAAGACTACGACAATGGCGTGGTGTTTCGTCATGAGCAGACGTTGGCCAAACCCAAGGCTGACCGGCTGGATCTGTTGCGGGCTACGCGGGCGCACTTTGGACAGCTGTTTATGTTGTACAGCGATCCGGCGGGAGAAATTGATGATCTGCTGGCGGCGACGACAACGGCGCCGGAGATTGAAACTCGCGACGAATATGGGGTTCGGCATCGAGTGTCGACGATCTCCGATCCTGACGTGATTGATCTGGTTCGCGGGAAGATGCGCGACAAGAAGTTGATCATTGCGGACGGACACCATCGTTATGAGACGGCGTTGAATTATCGCAACGAGCGTAACAGTACGGCGGAGACCGCGCCCGGCCCGGTTAGTCTTTCTGCGGTCCCGCCCTATGAGATGGTGATGATGACGTTTATCAATATGGACAGCCCCGGTTTGCTGATCCTGCCGACTCACCGAGTGGTACATGGGCTGGCGGGGTTTTCGGCAGAGGAACTGCGGCAAAAGGCGGGACAATATTTCAGCGTGGAGGAAGTCGATCCGTCGGTCGATGCGGCGCGGGCGAGTGGAATCCTGCGAGAGGCCGGACGCGCGGGTACGACGTTGATGGCGGTGACTGCGGACCGCGTGTTTCTCCTGGATACTCCCAAGTCAGTCGGCTCAAACTTTTTCAGCGGCTTCTCGATCCGGCAGCAATCGCTGGATGTGGTTCAATTGCACAAGTGCTTGCTGGAAGGGGTGCTGGGGATTTCCGAGGAAGCGATCCGCAATCAGCAAAATATCAGTTATGTGCGAGATGCCAGCGAAGCCATGGCTCGGGTGAGGTCAGGCGAGGCGAATGTAGCTTTTCTGATGAACCCGGCCAGGATGCGGCAGGTGCGGGACATTGCGTTTGCCGGCGAGGTGCTGCCCCAGAAATCGACTGACTTCTATCCGAAACTGCTCAGCGGGCTGACGATTTACGCGTTGGAGTAGGTGAAAAGTTCAGCGGGCAGTAAAGCCAGAGCCATCGGGAGGAGTTTTTAACCGCAAAGGCCGCAAAGGGAGACCGCAAAGGACACGAAGAAAAGCAGTTCAATTCAAGCGAGTCGCGCCATAATGGATGCATCTTGACCACCACGGCAGGCGACATCGTAAGTTCGGGAAGTCGTGGGCTTATGCGCGTTGCGGTGGCCGGAGTGCTGGTAATTGCTTCGGTAGTTCTGCTTTCCTGGTCCGCGGAAGATAAACGGGTCTCCATCTATTCGATGGTTGCGAACTACTCGCTTCCCGTAGTCGAACGAAACAAACAGGATTATGTGGGCTTGCTTGAGGTGCTCGAACCTTTGGGCACGGTGAGCGCCCGGGTCAGTGGAGACCATTGGAAGCTTCGCTACAACGGCGCCGAGGCGGAGTTCACAGCGCGCAAACAGGGTGCGCGGACCCGGAATACTAATTTCGATCTTTCTGGGAATTTCGTTCTGGAAGGCGGGCGGGGATTAGTGCCGCTGACAGATCTCAGTAGCCTGCTTTCGCGCATTCTCGGCGGCCCGGTGACCTTCAATCCCAGAGCACGACGGTTGTTTGTGGGCAGTGTTGCGATTCACTTCACGGCGCAGGTCAACGCCATTACATCGCCGAAGCTGATCATGAACTTTAGCTCTCCGGTGAACCCGGCGATTGCCACTGAGCCGGGAAAATTGCGTATGACATTCAGTCATGACGCGGTGGTGGCACCCAGTTCTCCGAGACTTACTTTTGACAGCACGGTAATTACTTCCGCCAGTTTTCTGGAGAACAACGGTGAGGCTGAAGTGGTGATCACCAGCACCGTCCCGGTACTGGCCAGCTTCAGCAATAACGGACGCACTATCATTGTGGGACCACCGCCGGTGGTTGCGACAGCAGCGCAGGCTACACCGCCAGTCGCAAGTGCACCGGTATCTGCTCCGGCCGCGGCGCCGGCATCCGCGTCTTCGTCTGTTCCAGCAGCTGCGCCTGCGGCGCCGGCAAGCGTTGCCGGTGTGCCGATCTCCGGCGCGCCACATTACTTTGCTGTGGTGGATGCCAGCCACGGTGGCGACGAGCGCGGGGCGGCACTCGCAGGCCAGATGGCGGAAAAAGATGTCACTTTAGCTTTCGCGCGTCTGCTTCGCCACGAACTCGACAACCGCGGACTGCGCACGCTGCTGATTCGCGATGCTGATACTACGTTGACGCTCGATCAGCGGGCTACGATGACGAACGCGACGGCCCCGGTAATTTATCTCTGCGTGCATGCTACCTCGGAGGGAACCGGAGTGCGGCTGTACACCGGATTGACTGCGTCCGGGGGAGAAAATACCGGACCGTTTCTTGACTGGGACACAGCACAATCTCCATTTCAAGGGGTGAGCGAAGCGGCGGCCACGAGCGTAGCAGCGGCATTACATGACAAGCAGATTTCGGTTCGGACCCTGACGGTTCCGCTACGGCCATTGAACAACATCACTACCGCGGCGGTAGCGATTGAGATTGCGCCGCCAGGCGGCGACATAGCTCAGCTAAACTCTGCTGCCTACCAGCAACCGCTTGCCGCTGCGGTGGCCGCCGGGGTAGCCGATGCGCGTGACAAACTTCAGGCGGCGCGAAGATGATTCCACGTCATCTCATTCTGGGCGCGGTGGTCATGATTATTCTGGCAATGGGCATGAGTTTCTACGCATGGCGCATGCGCGGAGGCGCGAGCCGGCCCGAATCCGCGTCAACCCAGCCGGTGGCTCCTCCGGTTTCGGGACCTACAGAAGCGGTAACCTTATATGTCGCTTACGATGACGGCGGAGTCTTGCGCGCCCAGTCTGCGCGGATTCCATTGCCGACCGGACGCCAGGAGCGAGCGGAAGAATTGCTGCGCACCCTGCTCAACATTTATCTTGACAAGGCATCTCCACATTTACTGGCCACAGGTTCAGAAATCCGCGACGTTTATCTGGTGGATCCGGGGCTGGCTGTGATCGATCTCAACGCGGCGTTCGCGGACGGGCATCGCTCCGGAGTGCTGATTGAAGAACTGACCGTGGCTTCGCTGGTGGAGACACTATCCGCCAACATTCCAGGGATTACGAGAGCGAAGATCCTGGTGGACGGCAAAGAGCGCGACACGCTGGCGGGACATCTGGACCTGACGAATTTCTACGATGTCGCCGCCTTTTCTCAATTGGCACTGCAGCTGCAGAGCGGCCGCTGAGCGGTACCGGCTACCATCATTTACAATCGCGAACGATGATCTATCGCTCCGATAATCGCACTTCCGACCAACTCCGCCCAGTGAATATCGTCGCTGACTACATTAACACCGCCGAAGGTTCGGTTCTTATCGAGGTGGGAAATACGCGGGTGATCTGCACCGCGTCCATCGAAGAAACGGTGCCGCAATTCATGCGCAACAGCGGCAAAGGCTGGATCACCGCGGAATACAGCATGCTGCCGCGCGCCACGCTGACCCGCACGTCGCGCGAGGTGAATAAAGGCAGACCTAGCGGGCGCACTCACGAGATCCAGCGGCTGATTGGGCGATCGCTGCGGGCGGTTACCGACCTGGAACGCCTGGGCGAACGCACCATCTGGATTGATTGTGACGTGATACAAGCCGACGGCGGTACACGGACGGCCTCCATCACCGGCGCGTTTGTAGCGCTGGGGCTGGCTTTTGAAAAACTGGTAGAGGCCGGAACGCTGACTTCCGCCCCGCTACGCGACTTTGTCGCGGCGGTGAGCGTTGGGATTGTGGATGGAGAAATCCTGCTCGATCTTGCCTATGAAGAAGACTCCCGTGCCGATGTGGACATGAATTTCGTAATGACGGCCGGCCATAAGCTGGTGGAGGTGCAAGCAACGGCCGAACATCAGGTATTCGATCAGGCGCAGTTGGACAAGATGCTGGTGCTGGCTCGCCAGGGAGTGCAATCGCTGATCGCCAAACAGCAAGGAGTTCTGAGGACGCTGACGTTGAGGCAGTAGTGGTCCTGCCTTCGCTCACACCTGCAACACATCGCCTTCGCGTGCCACCATCTGGTAGAGCACGGGACTCACGATGCGGCCCAGGAACAGCCGCGAGATGAGTCCGGCCACGATTACGATCGCAAATGGTTTCTGTGAGTCCGAGCCGACGCCGGTGGAAAGCGCGGCGGGCAGAAGACCCAGGCAAGCGACAAGTGCTGTCATCATGATCGGCCGGAGGCGGATCAGCGACCCGTCCAACGTGGCTTGGCGGATTCCCTGGCCTTCGAGGCGGAGCTTGTTGATATAAGAAACGTCGATGATGGCGGTCTCCGCCGAGACGCCCATCAGCACAAGCAGGCCGAGAACGGAGGAAACGCTGAAGGTAGTGTGGGTAAGTTTGAGCGCCAGCAACGCCCCGACCGGTTCGGTCATCACCACGCCGATGACCACGGTGACGGGGAACTTGAAATTGCCGTAGAGCGCAAACAAGATGATAAAGATCAGGAGAACGGCAAGCGGGGCGATCACCGCGAACTGCTCGCGTGCCGCTACGTATTCGCTGTATTCGCCGCCCCAGTCCAGCCGGTAACCCTGCGGCAATTTGACCGACGATTCCACAGCCTTCTGCGCCTGGTCGACGGCGCGAGCCAGGTCACGCCCTTCAATGCTGAACTGGACTCCGATGTAACGCGAATTATTCTCGCGGTAGATAAACGACGCTCCATTGCCTTGATGAATGTTAGCAAGCTCGGAAATTGGAATCTGCTGCCCGGAAGGAGTCGGTACCAGTAAATTGCTGATGGCGTGCTCGCTCGAGCGGTATTCGGGTTTCATGCGTACCACAAGATCAAACAGTTGCTCGCCCTGGATCACCTGAGTGGCGGCCTGGCCGCCGACTGCAGCCTGGATCACTCCCTCAACGTCAGAAACATTGATGCCGTAACGTGCGATTTTCTCGCGGTCCACGTCGATCTGGACGCTGGGTTGTCCCAGTTCGCGCACCACCGTGAGTTCGGTGAAGCCGGGCACCTGCTGAAGGACGCGCTTGATCTCGACTGCTTTATCTTCGAGTACTTGCAGATCGGGGCCGAAGATCTTCACTGCCAAAGCGCTCTTCAGGCCGGTGAGGGCTTCGTCCACGGCGTCTTCGGCGGGCTGGGTGAAGTTGAAAATCACACCGGGGTAGGATTCGACCTTTTTCTGGATGTCCTTGGTCAATTCAGCCTTGTTATGGATCGGCCCCTTGCTCCACGCCGCGTCCTTATAAGGTTTCAAACCAACATAAAACTCGCAATTGAAAAAGCCGGTGGGATCGGTACCGTCGTCGGGGCGGGCCAATTCCGAGCCGACCTCGGTGACCATGGGGTAGGCCATGAGGATCTTGCGGATCTGCGGGGCGAATTTAGCGGCTTCCTCGAAGGAAATGGTGTAAGGCATGGTGGCGCGGACCCACATGGCGCCTTCGTCCAGGTGGGGCATGAATTCACCGCCGATGAAAGGAATCAGAAGCAGTGAAGCGCCGAAAATAACGGTGGCCAGAACCATCGTAAGATTCGGACGGTCCAGGCACCAGCGGAGCTCGGAGGCGTATTCGTCCTTGAGCCAATCATAGGCACGGTTCGCCTTTTCCTTCACGCCCTTGGTGAACCAGTAGGAGGCGAGCACGGGAACGAAGGTCAGAGTGAAGATCAGCGAGCCCAGAAGCGCCCAGGACATGGTTTCCGCCATGGGGTGGAAAAGCTTGCCGGAGGGACCGCTGAGCGCGTAGATGGGAATGTAGCCGGCGAGGATGACGGCGATGGAATAAAAAATCGGGCGGTCGACGTCGTGCGCGGCCGCGATGATCACTTTGTGAAGTTTGTATTCCTGGCCGTGACGGATGGCTAGCTCGCGATGGATGTTTTCCATCATGACGACAGTTCCGTCGATAATGATTCCGAAATCGATGGCGCCGATGGAAAGCAGGTTTGCCGGAATGCCGCGTGCGTGCAGGAAAATGAAAGAAAATAGCAGGCTCAGCGGAATGGTCAGAGCGACGATGATCGCCGCACGCACGCTGACCAGGAAGAAGATCAGGACGATCAGGACCAGGCCCATGCCGAGCAGCAGATTGTGCTCCACGGTGTCGATGGTCACTTGCACCAGGTCGCTGCGGTCGTAGTAAGGGTGGACTTTTATGTCAGGCGGCAAAAGATCGCGGTTGATTTCCGTGGTCTTCTCTTCCACTCGTTTAAGGACATTTTGCGTTTGCTCGCCCGTGAGCATGAGAATGACGCCTTCGACCCGGTCATCGTCATTCTGGAACCCGAATTCTCCGAGACGAGGAGCATGACCGATGGCGACCTCACCAATGTCGCGTATGCGTACCGGCACGCCGTTGTTGTTGCCAACAACGATATTGCCGATGTCTTCGGTCTTGGTCACCAGCCCCAGTCCGCGCACGTAGAAGAATTGGGAACCTTGCGAATAGAAGCCGCCACCGGCGTTGGCGTTGTTGGCACCCAGAGCATTGAGCACTTGCGGCAAGGCAATGTGGTAGCTGTAAATCTTGGCGGGATCGAGCAGCACCTGATATTGCATCACGGTGCCGCCAAAGCCGGAATCGTCGGCCACGCCGGGCACGGACTTGTAGGCGCGCTCGATCACCCAGTCCTCGTACGTCTTCAACTCTTGCGGAGTGCGGTCCGGGCTCTCGATTACGTAGCGATAGACAAGGTTGGAGGGACTCGACAGGGGCGCCAGGCTGCCGGTCACGCCGGGAGGAAGATTGGCAGTGGAGAGCCGTTCAAACACGACTTGCCGGGCGAAATAGTTGTCCGTGGTGTCCTCGAATGTCATGATGACGTCGGACAAGCCGTATAGCGAGATCGAGCGCATGAACACCATGTGGGGCACGCCGTTCATCTGTAGCTCGATAGGCAGTGTGACCAGGCGCTCGATTTCCTCTGCTGCGTGCCCGGGCCACTGGGTGATGACTTCGACAAGTGGGGGTGAAAGGTCGGGATAAGCATCCACGGGCATGCGCTGAAACGAGAACGTGCCGGCCACCACCACGAGCACGGCCAACATCAGGACCAGGAAGCGCTGGCGAAGAGCGAATTGAACGACGCGATGAATCATTCCCGGTCCTGTTTCCCTCAGCGCTGGAGCGAATTCTGGAATTGCAAGAAAAGGCTGCCGTCGCCAACCACGCGGTCGTTGGCTTGCAACCCGGTGAGGATTTGCGTTTGTCCGTCATGACTATCGCCGAGCGTAACGTCACGCCTGGCGAACTGTGCTTGTCCGGTCTGCAGATAAACGTAGGGCATGTTTTGTTCGTTGCGCAGCACAGAAGAGTTGGGAACGAACAGTGCATTGGGAATCATGCCAGCCTGAACCTCCGCGGTCACGTACATCTCTTTCTTTAGGCGCTCGCCGGGATTAGCGGCTTCAATGCGGGCCTGAAGCGTGCGGGTGTTGGGATCGAGCGCGGGAGAAATGTAAGCGATCTTGCCGTGAACCGCGCCGGGATACGATTCATTCTCAATGGTCACGGGATCACCGACATGCACATAGGCCACATCGTTCTGGTAAATGTTGACGAGGATCCACACCGAACTTGTATCCGACAGGGTGAAACACTGGGTGGCGCCGGCGGCCAGCAACTGTCCGGGGGAACACTGGCGATCCACCACCTCTCCCGCCACCGGCGAGTACAGCGGGACTTCTGGCGACGCAGGCTTGGTGACAATGGTTTCCGGGTTCGAGATGCCTAGGATGCGGATAGCATCGGCACTGGACTCGAAGTCCGCTTGCGCCTGGGTACGAGTCGACTGCGCCTGATCGAGGTCAACCTGGGAAATGGCGTGATGCGCATAAAGGTCCTGCGCGCGTCTATAGACTTTGTCTGCGAGTTGGAAGGCGTCGCGAGCCTTGATATAAGCGGACCGGAGCAACGAATAATCGGGGCTGGCGACGTAAAGCAGAGCCTGGCCTGCGCGCACGTGTTCGCCCTGCACTACCGCCACGCGGCTGACTGGCCCTCCCACCTGCGTGATCACTGGAGTGGTCTTGAAGTCGTTGTACTCGACTGCGCCGGTCAGTCGGAGTATGCGTGCCAGCGGGCCCTGCGTCACCGCCACGATCTGGATGTGAGACATCTGATCGGCGGGCAACGAGAACAACTCGGCTTTGGATTCTCGACTCTCCGCGGTTGAGAATGAGGTCATTTTGCTGGCTTGGTCAGCTGCTCTTCCGCAACCGGCCAGGGCCAGCGAGAGCGCCAGTGCGGCGGCCAGTGCAATCATCCGCTTTTCATTATTCGGGTGGAGGCTCATGGCAGGTTCCTCGTTCCCACTGCTTCCTTTAATTGCTCTAACGCGGTCATATAAGCGGCCAGCGCCTGCCGATAGGCCAGTTGAACGGAACGGTAGCTGCGCTCGGCGTCAAGAAAATCCAACAAGCTGGCGGCTCCGCGTTTGTAGGCATACTCGCTGATGTCGCGGGAATCCTGGGCCTGCTTGAGATACCCGGAAGTGTAGAGTTGCACCACTTCATCGTTGCTCCTGACGGCTTCATACGCGTTGGCAACATCGGAGAGAACTGTATCACTGGCCGATTGCTGCTGTTCCTGAGCCTGGGTAAGTGCGTAGCCGGTGCGCGCGATCTCCCCTTGATTGCGGTTGAAGATGGGAAGCTCAAAATTCACGAAGATCGACGCCGTGTTCTCGCCGGAAACATGGGTAAAGTCGTAGGTGCCATTTACGTCCACTTTGGCGTTAGCTTTGGCCAGGGCGATTTGGCTCTGGGCGGCAGTGATCCCCAATACAGCAGCCCGAAAGTCAGGGCGCTCACTCAACCCCCTCGTCTCGAAATCTTCCAGGTTTCCCTTGAGCGGCTGGTAGGCAAGATCACCGACTACGTCATAATCGGCGGGCACTGCGTTGTAACCTAATTGCTCGCGCAAGCCGACAAGCGCCTGCACTTTTGCCAGGCGGGCAGATGACACGTCGGTCTGGAACTGCAAAAGCTGCAGCTTGATCTTTAGGTAATCGCCTTCACTGATGGAACCGGCCTTTAATTGTGCCTCGCTAAGATCGACCGTCTGCTGAAAGCTCTTTAGATCCTGAAGCGCGAACTGAAGCGTGGATTCCGCCAACAAAACGCTAACGAACTGCTGGCCCACGTTGAACGCCAGGGTCCGTTCGGCGTCGGCGACTTGAGCGCGCTGGACGGCGGTTTGATCGCGGGCGGCTTGCAGGCGATGCTGCCGTTTGCGGCCACGTTCGAAGAGGTAGCCGATGCCGATATCGAACTGTTGGGTTTCGTTCAGATTCGTCCCGGAGAAATCCTGTGGGCTAAAAAACGGGACGAACTGGCTATCGGCCCCCAACGTCGGATTGGGGCGCAGATTGGCAGTGATCTCAAGGGCCTGATCTTGAAGAATCAGAGTTCGGGTGGCCAGGATGGAATGGTTGTGAGCCAAGGCCAAATCGATAGCTTGGTCAAGAGTGACAAGGGTTGTATTTTGCCCAGCGCCCATGCCCACCAGCAGCACCACGAAGATTGCAACCGGGCCGAACCTCCGAAAGTGCTTGAAAAGCATCAGGCTAAAGTGCATAGGGGGAGAGACCAAAGCGCGCTGACGGTGGCGCAACCGGTCTCGCACGGAGGCTCGAACCTAACCCAGCACCACGCCAAGCTCCGTCGTTCGTATCATCCTCCTGTATCTAAGAGTGCGAGTAGGGGTTAATGGATGTATTGTAATTCACCGCACATTCATGATCCTGCGGTCTGGGAGTTCTTACTTTGGCTGTCCCTGTTTCAGTTCGTCGAACCAATGCAGCACGACATTGATCTGGGTTCCTGAAGCCTTGTCGGTAGCGTCGCGTACCACCACGAGGCGTCCGTCCGCTGCCACATCGTAGCCAGTCCACGGCGCTTTGTCTTCGAATAACAGGACCGGCTTGCCAGGACTGATCCCATCTCCGGGCGAAAATTTCACCGACATAAGCCGGGTCTTGGATCGAAACAGCAATTCATTATGGCCCGCCCACCGGGGTTCATTGCCGCCCTCGGTCGAGATCTGGACGCGAGTGTTGGGATCATTCAGGGATTGCACGAACACCTCCCCCTGGCCGGATTCATCTGAAACGTACGCCATCCATTTTCCGTCGGGTGAAACACGCGCGAAGCCTTGATTGAACGGCGCCACCACCAACGGACGCACTTTATGATCACCGTCGACAGTTACCGCGTAGAGATCCCAACCTGTGTCTTTGTTTTGCTGGCCGAAGATCATCTCGCGACCGTCCGGCGTCCAAGCATAGAGCGCTTTGGTTTCAGGTCCCTCGGTTAACATGGTTTCTTCGCCTTGCAGAACACCGTGCTTCAGATATAGCTGCATATGACCGGATTTTGAGGAACTATAGGCCAGCATCTTTCCGTCTGGCGACCACAGCGGTCGATAATCGTCACCACCAAAACTGACTTTTGTGAGTGCGTCTCGCTCCAGGTCGTATACCCAAACATCGAAAGTGCTGCCCTCCAAGGTCAAAGCAATGCGTTTGCCGTCAGGCGAGATAGCAGGCGAGGCATAAGGCTTTACCTCCGGAGTGATATTGGTGGCCTTGCCGTTGCGATCCATCCAGACCAGATTGCGCTGAAACGAAGTCAGGGTTCCAGGTTGGAATACCAGCGTTCCGTTGTTTGAAACCGCGAAATCGGCATCGCCGTTCGACGCCCCAGTCATGACTCCCTCGATCACCGGAACTGGCGTGCCCTTCACTTCTAATCGTTCAGCATCGAAACCAACCACAAACAGCGTGCCATTGCGCGTATAGGCGAGGTGACCGCTGGGAAGGTAGCGTCCGCCGGTGGCACCCTCGATCAACACTTTCCGTTGCCCCGACTTGAACAGCAGGCCCTCAATTCGTGCTTCGTTGAAAGTTCGCCCTGTCCAAACTGTGAAAATCATGCCGGTGTTGCCGGGAAACACGCTGGGCCACAGATGGGCGCGGTCCTCCGGGGTTGATCCCGGGTTGGTTAACTGCCGCGGTTGACCTCCCCCGGCCGGGGCGGAAAATATACCTGAAGTGAACCCCTTGACATAGTAGATGGTGTCGTCTTCCCACGCGCCACCGAAGAACGGCCCATCGAGTACGACCACAGCGCTCCCGCCGCGTAACAACACTTTCTTCAACTTAAAATCGTCCGATACGAACGCCAGCCATTCGCCGTTTGGTGAAAAGAATGGACTCCGCGCTCCCTCGGTGCCGGCAACGAGCGTGCTCTCAAAGCTGCCCAGCTTGCGAACATAGAGTTGTGCCTTGCGGTCATCGCCGTACGCCGCGTACGCGATCGTGGAACCATCGCGCGAGATGGCCAGAGGCTCGGTCGAGTTGTTGAGCAATGACCTTCCGGGCGGAAGCATAACCGTCAGGTGCACGGGCGTGGTGCTGGGTTCGAGGTGTCCGATCTGCCAGCCGAGAAAAGCAGCTAGCAGAATTAGAGCGAGTGCAGCGCCAATCCAGAGGGCACGCTGGCGCGGCGTCGGGCGGGTGGTCGCTGGCGCAGCCACGTTCGCCTGTGATCCGCCCGTCAACATCCAATTCAGTTCGCTGGCCAAATCACTGGCGCTTTGCCAGCGGTCGTCGGGATCTTTGGCCAGGCATTTCCTGACCACTCGCTCCAGCGATGTGGGGGCGAGAGGCTGGAGTTCCGCGATGGACGGCGGATCTACGGTCAGAATGGCGGCGATCAAGCTGGCCCGGCTCTTGCCGCTAAATGCGGGCTTGCCGGTAGCCATTTCGTAAATCACTTCGCCCAGCGCGAAGATGTCGGTGCGCGCGTCGGCCTCTTTGCCCTCGAGTTGCTCGGGCGCCATGTATTGAAATGTACCGACGATGCTGCCTTCGCTGGTAAGCTTCGCCTGGTCGACAGTCATCTCGGTAAGTGCGGTTGCCAGAGGCGCAGGCCCCGCTTGTTTGGCCAATCCGAAGTCCATGAGCTTGGCGCCGGACTTGGCGAGCATGATGTTGGCGGGCTTCAGATCACGGTGAGTGAATCCGCGTTTGTGCGCTTTTGCCAAGGCATCGGCGATTTGAGCAGCATAGCGAATGACCTGGTCGGCCGGCAGCGGGCCTTTGACCAGACGCTGCTCCAGAGATTCGCCCTCGACCAATTCCATGACCAGGAAGTCAATTCCATCCTGGTGGCCGATATCGTGCAAAGTACAGATGTGAGGATGAGAAAGTTTGGAGACAGCCTTGGCTTCGCGCTCCAAGCGTTGTTTCAGGGAGGGATCGGAAGACAGATTGGTCAGCAGAACCTTGATGGCAACATCACGATCCAAGCGCGTGTCGCGGGCGCGATAGACTTCGCCCATGCCGCCAGCACCTAACGGCGAGATGATTTCATACGGTCCGAGTTTGGTGCCAGTGGCGAGGGCCATCCGTGGGCGTCATTATAGTCCTACGGGACTTTCGTCAGATCATGAAGAGTCCTCCCCGTGATCCGGGTAGTTTCCCAACGGGACACTGCGAGAAAGTTCTTCCAGCCTCTTGTCTTCCCGGTGGTATCCCATAGTTTACAATTGGCTGGTTTGAGCACTCATAGGAGGATTTATGAAACTTAGCCCGGGAAAATTGGCAGGACTCAAGCGGGTTTCGAACGATCGCGGCGTGATCGCGGCTGCGGCCATGGATCAGCGCGGCTCGCTGCAAAAGGCTTTAGCAAAAGAAAAGGGCGGCGAAGTCAGCGATGCAATGATGGAAGAGTTCAAGTCGCTGGTCACGGAAGTTCTCACGCCACATGCGAGCGCGATTCTTCTGGATCCAGAGTGGGGGTTGCCCGCTTCCAAGCGCCGCGCCAAAAATGCCGGCCTGTTGCTGGCCTATGAGAAAACCGGCTACGACAAGACAGGCCCCGGACGGTTAGGGGACCTGTTGGATCACTGGTCAGCCAAGCGATTGAAAGAAGCCGGAGCGGATTGCGTGAAGATTCTGCTCTACTACACGCCTTTCGATCCCAAGGACGTGAATGACAAGAAACATGCATGGGTGGAGCGCATCGGAGACGAATGCCGTGCCAATGACATCCCATATTTTCTGGAGTTTGTAGGGTATGAAGAAGGCGCCGACGAAAAAGGCCTTGGGTACGCTAAGAAGAAACCAGAGATAGTAATCGAGAGCATGCGCGAGTTCAGCAAAGACCGCTATGGCGTCGATGTGCTGAAGGTGGAAGTGCCGGTGAACATGAAGTTCGTGGAGGGCGCCAAGGTCTTTGGCGGGCAGAAAGCCTACACCAAGAAGGAAGCCGCCGATTTGTTTCTGAAGGCAGCGAAGGTTGTCAGCAGACCGTTCATTTATCTCTCCGCCGGGGTCAGCAATGCCGAGTTTACCGAGGCGCTGGAACTGGCGGCGGAGTCGGGAGTGAAGTTCAATGGTGTGCTTTGCGGGCGCGCCACCTGGAAAGAAGGTATCCCGATTTACGCCAAGCAGGGAGCTGAGGCTTTCCGCAAATGGCTGCAGGACGTTGGCGTGAAGAACATCAACAATGTCAATGATCGCCTGAAAGCCGCGACATCGTGGCATTCGATCTATGAGGCTGCGCCGGCGATGGCGAACGCGTAGGCGCATTAACAGAAATTGGATTTCGGATTACAGAATTGGCGGGAGGTCGTCCCCGCCTTTTTTTCTTTTACCCAGGGTGCTCAGTGACCGCTGTGATTTAAGATTTTCTTGATTTTGCCGCCCGCGGAGACAACGTGACACCTTCAGCCAAGACAGCTCTCATTACCGGTGGCTCGGGCGGCATCGGGCACGAACTGGCAAAGCTCTTCGCCAAAGATCATTACAACCTAGTGTTAGTGGCCCGCAGCGCTGATAAGCTGGCGCGAGTTGGGGATGAATTGCAGCGCCAGTTCGGCATTTCTACCAAGGTGGTTCCACTTGATTTGACGGCAAGCCCCGCGCCGCAATTCTTGTTCGACCAACTGCGACGGGAAGAGATCGCTATCGATATTCTGGTGAACAACGCTGGCTATGGCGTATTCGGCGAGTTTGCGAAGATCCCTTCGGAACAAGAGTTGGGCCAGATTCAACTGAACGTTGCCGCGCTTACACAGCTGACCAAACTCTTTTTGGTACCGATGCTGGAGCGTCATGCAGGCAGGATTTTGAACGTTGCCTCGACGGCTGGTTTTCAGCCCGGCCCACTGATGGCTGTTTATTACGCGACGAAAGCTTATGTGATTTCATTTTCCGAAGCCTTGGCCAATGAGTTGAAAGATTCGGGTGTGACCGTAACCTGTTTATGTCCCGGCGTGACTGATACCGGCTTCCAGGGCCGCGCCGGAACCGAGAAGACTCTTCTTTTTAAAGCCATGCGCCCGATGGATGCCAAAACAGTCGCGCGCGACGGCTATCGCGGGCTCATGGCGGGAAAGACGCTCGTGATTTCCGGCCTCCGCAACTGGCTGGTTACGGAAGCGTTGCGAGTAAGCCCGAGGAGGCTGGTGACGGCGGTATCTAGAAAGCTGCTGGATGGGGCGAAATGAATCGCCATTGTTCCATACACATAAACATGATACTTTTACACATAGGGAATGCCATGCGAACTAACATTGAAATTGACGATCGGCTCATGCGCCAGGCCATGAAGGCGAGCGGCGCCCGTACCAAGAAAGCAACCGTTGAAGCCGCGCTGAAGCTGCTTGCGGAAACCTATGGCCAAGGTTCCATTCGCCGCCTTCGAGGGAAAATTCACTGGGAGGGCAACCTCGAGGAGTCCCGCACTAGCCGATTTCTCGAATAGGGCCTTCGCATGGTGATCGTTGACGCGACCGTGTGGATTGACTACTTGCGTGGTAAGAAGAACCTCGAAACGCATTGGCTTGAAAGTCACCTTACACAACAGCCGATTGGGCTTGCCGACCTGACCCTGTGCGAAGTGCTACAAGGAGTTCGAGGCCACACGGAGTTTTCGAACACTTGCGATGATCTCCTTCGGTTTCATGTTTTTTCGACGGGTGGGCTAGAGCTCGCCATCGCCGCGTCCCGCAATTATTTGAGCCTGCGTGAGCGAGGCTTAACGGTCCGTAAGACCATTGACTGTATCGTCGCAACTTTCTGCCTCGAGGCAGGTCATGAGCTGTTGCATCGCGATCGCGATTTCGATGCATTTGAAGAATATCTTGGGCTGCGGGTTTTGCATCCGGAGTAAGGCGCTCGACAGGACATCCGAGAGCGTCTGTCCCCACGTAGTCTCACCAACGGCTAAGAGCTACCAGCCAGGGCATCACTCCCACTCGATCGTGCCCGGCGGCTTCGACGTAATGTCGTACACCACGCGATTCACGCCTTTCACTTCATTCACGATGCGGCTGGAGATGGTCTTCAGCACTTCATGCGGCAGCGGTACCCAGTCTGCGGTCATGCCATCCTCGGAATGGACTGCACGCACCGCGCAGGTGTAGGCGTAGGTGCGCTGGTCGCCCATGACTCCAACTGACATCACAGGCAACAGTACCGCGAATGATTGCCAAATTTTCGAATACAAGCCTGCGTTCTTTATTTCATTGACGACGATGTCATCGCATTCGCGCAGAATCGCCAGGCGTTCTGGAGTCACTTCTCCTACTACGCGCACTGCCAAGCCTGGTCCGGGGAACGGTTGCCGCTGAAGGATTTCTTCGGGCATCCCCAGATCGCGGCCAATTTTGCGGACTTCGTCTTTGAATAATTCTTTCAGCGGCTCGATCAGTTTTAGCTTCATCTTCGCCGGCAAGCCGCCGACGTTGTGATGTGATTTGATGATCTGTGACGGGCCGCGCACCGAGCGCGACTCGATTACATCGGGATAGAGCGTCCCCTGCACCAGCCATTTGACCTTGCCTTCTTTTTTCTCGATGCGGCGGGCTTCCTGCTCGAACACTTTGATGAATTCTCTGCCGATGATTTTTCGCTTCTTCTCGGGATCAGTAACGTGAGCCAGTTGTTTAAGAAAACGTTCGGTAGCATCGACCGCGACCAAGTGCAGGCCCAGTTTGTCACGCAGGTTCTGCTGCACTTTCTGAAATTCGTCTTTGCGGAGCACGCCGTTATTCACGAACACGCAGATCAAGCGAGTGGGATGTTTAGCGTTGCGCATGGCGCGATCCACGAGAGTAGCCGCAACCGCGGAATCCACACCGCCAGAAAGTGCGCAGATGGCCCTACCGCTGCCGACAGTCTGGCGGACGCTGGCAATGGTAGCGTTAATAAAGTGCTGCGGGGTCCAAGTGGGTTTGGCGCCGCATATGACCAGCGCGAAATTCCGCAGAATGTCGGTCCCGTGGTGGGTATGGTGAACCTCGGGATGAAACTGCACTGCCCACATTCTCTTTTCCACGTTCTCGATGCCAGCCAACGCGTGGGGCGAACTAGCGGTTTCGTGAAATCCGGGTGGCAATTCGACGGCCTTGTCACCGTGAGACATCCAGACGTTTAGCTTGCCGGGCAAGTTGTGGAACAAACCTGAAGCCGTCTTGAGGTTGACCGTAGCGTGACCGTACTCGCGCTTGTCCGCCGCTTGCACCTTGCCACCGAGGGCGTGCACCATGAGTTGCAATCCGTAACAGATGCCGAGCATGGGCAAACCCATGGTGAACACACGCGGGTCCACGGCGGGCGCGTCTTTGTCGTAAACCGACGACGGACCGCCGGAAAGAATGATGCCAACCGGCGAGTAACTGCGGATTTCGTCGAGGCTGGCGGTGCAGGGCAGGACGACGGAAAAGACGTTCTGTTCGCGGATGCGGCGCGCAATCAGTTGCGAATATTGCGCTCCGAAATCGAGGACAACAATTGATTGGGTTTCCACTGACGAGTGTCTCAAAAGTCGCGCGTCATGTAAAGAACAGGCCTTAACCACAGAGAGCACGGAGGTTCACAGGGAACTTGTGTGGCTGTACTCCGGTCGGTTTCCTCTGTGGGGGAGATGTGTCCTCTGTGGTTGCCGCCCCTTAGCCGGACGCAGGCACATCGCTGAGAATCAACTCACTCGCATCGACATTCCCGCTGGGCTGAAGGCTGAGTGCTGATGGCTGAAAGCTTGGCACAGGCACTTCCGGCAATTCCAGAATTGCGACATAAGCGGCGAGGCGGCCTATATATAAGAAGTCCACGACAGCGGAGTAGAGCAGGGTGACGGCAATCAGGCCTCCCAGTACCATCCAGCCGGGAAGAATCGTCGCCAGTCCTAAGGGGAAGGCGGCAATGCTGCTGGCCGCAATGAATGCCAGTGTATGGGCCAGACCGAACCATGTGCCAACGGCCAACATCGGGCCGCTGCGGCGACGCAGCAAATCTACGGCATCTGCGATCGCGCTAAAAGTATCTCGACCTTTTGCAACCACGAAGATAGCCGCCAGCGAAAGAAGCCAGTTCATCATCGACCATGCCAGCCAGACCAGCCCAGCAATGCTCACGGCAATGAGAAAAGTGGCTCCAGGAGCTGGGTCATCTTGGGGAAAAGCCATTCCACCCAGCACGAAGCCAGCGAAGCAACCGACGACGGCTGCAAGAGTGACGGCAGCGCGCAGGAAGTTTAGACCCAGCAGCGGACCAAGCCGCCATCCGGTCTTGTGTTCCTGCGATTCGGATTTCTCACGGAAATGCTGCAACAAAGCCTTGATCGTCGCGGCCCGCGCCAGCGCGGCCACTAAAATCCAGCCAATGGTAAGCGCCACCGCCAATACAATGAACGCTTTAACCAAGCGACCCCCGCTGCCATGGACGATGTTGCCCAGAGCTTGCGAAATCAGCACTGGCTGGCGGGTTCGAAGCAACAGCAAGTCGCCGCGAGTGACAGGTAGAGTATCGAGATATTCGAAACAGGCGAGTGTGACCAACAGCCCGGCGGTTGCTCCGAAGCTCCAGCGCCAGGCGATTTCCGCGAAACCGAGAGACGGCCGGCGGAATATGGCGCGAAAGCCTTCGAGCGTTGGAGAGCGAGAAGTCATGGAGGAACCAGCGTCACCGCACCACGATGTTAACCAGCTTGCCGGGAACGACGATCTTTTTCACGATCTGCTTCCCGGCGATCAGAGACTTGATCTTTGCATCAGCCAAGGCGGCCTCGCGAATTATATCTTCCGAGGAACCCGCGGGCACGACCACAACGCTTCGCAGCTTGCCATTGACCTGCACGGGAATTTCAATTTCATCTTCTTTTGCCAGCGCCGGATCATACTTCGGCCAGGGCGCTTTGAGCAGACTTCCCTTTTCACCCAGCATCTCCCATAGTTCGTGCGCGAGGTAAGGGGCAAAGGGCGCCAGCAAAAGAACGAGATCATGCTCGACATCGGCGAGCAGCGACTTGGGCAGGGCTTCAGCAACATAAAGATCGTTCACCAATTCCATGATGGCGGCGATGGAGGTATTGAAGTGCCAGCGCCCCTGAAAGTCGTCGCTTACACGCTTAATGGTCTGATGAAGTTTGCGTTGAATGGCCCGCGCCGCTGCGGGTAAAGAGGTTCCTTGCGACGTGTCGTCATTAGAAGAAGCATTTCTTGCGACGAAGCGGTAGATTCTCCCCAAAGCACGTCGAATGCCTTCGACTCCTTCATCCTGCCAGTCGAGTTCGCGGTCTGGAGAAGTGGCAAAGAGCGTGTACATGCGGGTAGCGTCGGCTCCGTAGCGGGCCACCATTTCATCGGGCGACACCACGTTGCCCAGGCTCTTCGACATTTTCGCGCCGTTCTTAATGATCATGCCCTGAGTGAACAGGCGTTCGGCAGGCTCGTCGTTGGCGACCATGCCCATGTCGCGCATGAACTTGGTCCAGAATCGCGAATAAATAAGGTGCAGAATCGCGTGTTCCACTCCGCCAATGTACTGATCAATCGGAAACCAGTAAGCAGCCTTCTTCGAATCAAACGGCGCGTGCTGATTGTGCGGGTCGGTGTAGCGATAGAAGTACCACGACGAATCGACGAACGTGTCCATCGTGTCGGTCTCGCGCCGCGCCGGGCCACCACACTTGGGGCAGATGGCGTTGACGAATTCCGGCACCCGGCCCAGTGGTGAACCGCCCGTAAGCGTGATATCAACGTTCTCCGGCAACACTACCGGCAAATCTTTTTCCGGAACGGGGACGATCCCATCTTTCTCGCAATAAAGCATGGGGATGGGCGTGCCCCAATAACGCTGGCGCGAGATGCCCCAGTCTTTCAAACGATAGGTGACCGTCGCCTTGCCAAAGCCGTGCTGCTCGGCGTAGGTGGACATCAGAGCGATGGCATCCTGACAGGAAAGCCCGCTGAATTGCCCAGAGTTCACCAGAGATCCTTTTATATCTGTAAATGGCGGGACCGGTTCGGCGACGGTTTCGTCGGGATCGTCGGGGTTGGGTACGATGACAAGCCTGACTTCAAGAGCGTACTTGCGGGCGAACTCGAAATCACGCTCGTCGTGCGCCGGAACGCTCATGATCGCGCCGGTGCCGTAGTCCATCACGATGTAATTGGCGACCCAGATGGGCAGCCTCTCGCCGTTGTATGGATTCACGGCAAAGTGGTGGATATTTATTCCGTGCTTTTCGATGGCGCCGATGTCGCCGGTTTCCTTGGCTTTGCGCTGCTCGGCAATCAACTGTTCCACCTGCGTCCGCAAGGGATCGTTGAACTTGGCCATCCGAGTCACCAGCGGATGCTCCGGCGCAAGCTGAATGGAAGTCGCGCCGAAAATCGTATCCACGCGCGTGGTAAAGACGGTGATGGTGTTCTCGGGAGAATCGGCGGCGCCGTCGAGTTTGAAATCTACCAGCGTGCCTTCGCTGCGGCCGATCCAGTTGCGCTGCATGGTGCGTACTTTTTCCGGCCAGCCTTCGAGCTTGTCGAGCCCGTCGAGCAATTCTTCGGAATACTTGGTGGTGCGCAGGAACCATTGCTCCAGTTCGCGCTGCTCAACCAGCGTATCTTCGTGACGCCAGCAACAACCGCCCACGACCTGCTCGTTCGCCAGGACGGTCGCGCACTTTGGGCACCAATTCACTTTGCTTTTCTTGCGATAGGCCAGACCTTTTTCATAAAGCTTGAGAAAGAACCACTGGTTCCATCGGTAGTACTCGGGCAAACAAGTTGTGACTTCGCGCGACCAGTCGTAGGCGAAACCCAGGCGCTTCATCTGCGCCTTCATGTTGGCGATGTTGCGCAGGGTCCAGTCGCGCGGCGGTGTTTGGGCTGAAATGGCGGCATTCTCCGCCGGAAGTCCGAACGCATCCCAGCCCATGGGATGCAACACGTTGTAACCGTTCATCCACATGTAGCGGGCGAGCGCATCGCCGATCGAATAATTGCGTACGTGGCCCATGTGCAGGGCGCCGGAAGGATAGGGCAGCATTTCCAACGCATAATATTTGGGCTTGGCGGAGTCGGGCTCGGCGGCGTAGAGCGATCCATCCTGTGGCCAGCGCTCGAACCACTTGCGCTCGATGCGCTGGGCATCATAGCGGTCGTCGGCCCGGACCTCGTGATCAGCGGACGTAGTTTCTTCCTGCGGCATAGATAAAGGAAATCAGCGCTGGTTAAACTTTAGATTTTACAACGAGAGACGGTGCAACGGGGCCGCACAGCTTCGAATACGCTAGTGATCGTCAGCGACATACATCCTCGCAATGGCTAGCCGCTCCGCAGATTTCCCGTTCCCGTCGTCTACGGAATTTTGTCTTCTACCAGCATCTTCAGTGTCGCAACGTTCCTACGGTCATCGCCAGGCCGATCAATCGGCGTCTCGGCTATGAAGGCTGCATGCGCCAAACGTGGATCGTTCAGCAATCGTCGAAATGGGTCGAGGCCGATGCTTCCTTTTCCGATTTGCTGATGGCGGTCCAGCTTCGACCCGCGTTCCGCCTTGGCGTCATTGCAATGCCACACGCGTACATTTTTCAAACCGACGGTTTCATCCAGATGTTCCAGCGTATCGATCATGCCAGCTTCACTCACAATGTCGTATCCAGAGACGTGGGTATGGCAAGTGTCAATGCAGGCGGCGACGGGAACTATGCCGTGCAGTCGGTCGAGCACTTCGGCGACCTGTTCGAAGCTTCCTCCGAGCGAAAATTCTGCTCCGGCAGTATTTTCGATCAAGATGGTCAGGTTCCCTTTGGCCAGATCCAGCCCCTGGGTCGCAGCCGCAATCGCGGCCGCGGTCTGCAGCAACCCAGCTTCACGATCTGTGCCGCGAAACGATCCGGGATGCAGAACCAAATATTCAGCGCAAAGCTGAAAGGCGCGTTCAATTTCGCCGCGAAAGGCCGCAATCGACTTTTTCAAGAATGCCGGTGTGATGCTCGCCAGATTCACCAGATAATTGGTGTGGATGACCAGAGGCTTCAGATCGTACTTCGAACGCAACCGAGTCATCTCGGCGCATTGCGGGTGGCTCAATTCATACGGCGCCCATTGCCGCGGACTGGAGGAGAAGATTTGAAATGCGTTGCATCCCAAACGATAAGCACGCTCCGCCGCGTTATGTACGCCGCCCGCGCTTGAAGTATGAATGCCAATGCGGCGGGCTGTGAGGTCGCTTGGGCGAAGAGTGCCTGAGATTATCCTGCTCCCGGGCCATCGAAAAACGCATTGGAAAATTATAAAGGCGAGACGCAGCCTGCACATCCCGCCCGTTTAGACCTCTCTTTGATGTCGCTCTAACGCGACGCCATTTGCGCCAGCTCCGGCATCGGTTCCCACGGCTCGATATGGCTACGACGATTTTGGCTCCAGCAACTCTCATCGGCCTGTTCGCAAGTTGGGTAGAGCTTGCCCCATCCGGTGAAGAACACAATACGATCGGCGGGCACGCCCAGCTTAACCAATGCGTCCTTGGTCGCAATGGCACGACGGTCGGACAGGTCGACGTTGTAAACGATATCGCCGCGTTCGTCTGCGTCACCCTCAATGGTGATCAGAACCTCGGGATGTGCCTTGAGCCATTCGGCATCCGCCACCAAGGTCCTGCGCTGATCCATGCGGAGATCGGACCGGTCAAAATCGAAGTAGACATCCTTTACTTCTTGCTGGAATTGCTGTTCCTCGGGTTTAGGCAAGTCGCTTGCAAGGGGAACATTGACGTCGTTCACCGGACGGCCGGCATAATCCTTGCCCTGGCTCTGCTGTGGGACTGCGGCCGAGGTGTCGTCTTGAGCGAAACACAGGCTGCTCAAAACAATAATGGCGAAAGCTAAGAGGGTGCGGCGCATTTGATCCTCCAATTTTCAGCTTTAATTATCAATACGTGATCAGCATCGCAAATCAGGCTGATACTGTAATTTGCGGGGGTAAACCGTTTACGGCGCAAAGACCGTTTCTGCGCGGCCGTATTGCTGCAATGCGTTAACAAACGATAGACTTAGATAGTCTGAGGTAAAGATTCCCATGCTAGTTGTCATGCAGGCGCATGCCACAGAAGAGCAGGTGCGTGCGGTGTGTCAAAAGATCGAGTCGCTGGGCTACCGCGCCCACTCCATTCCGGGCGCGGAACGGACAGCCATTGGGATCACTGGCAACCAGGGCGAGGTCCAGGCCGGGACGCTTGAAGAGTTATCAGGCGTACAGGAAGTCATCCGCGTCACCAAACCCTACAAACTGGTCAGCCGCGACATTAAGGAAGACAACAGCGTCATCCGCTTCGTCGGCACTGACGCCACGATCGGCGGCCCGGCGCTGGCGGTGATTGCCGGGCCCTGCGCCATTGAGAGTCGTGAGCAGGCGTTCGCGATAGCGGAACGCGTGCATCGCGCCGGCGCGCAGTTCTTTCGTGGAGGCGCTTACAAACCCCGGACTTCTCCTTATTCGTTTCAGGGACTGGGCGAAGAGGGTCTGCGCATCATGGCAGAGGTCCGCGACCAGTTCGGCATGAAGATCGTCACCGAGGCCATCGATAACGAATCGCTGGAATTGGTAGAGGAGTACGCCGACGTCATCCAGATTGGCGCTCGCAACATGCAGAACTTTTCGCTGCTGAAGCGTGCCGGACGCGCCCGCAAGCCGGTACTGATCAAACGCGGTCTGGCGGCGACACTTGAAGAATTCCTGATGGCGGCGGAATACGTAATGAGCGAAGGCAATTACAACGTCATTCTCTGCGAACGCGGCGTGCGCACTTTCGCCGATCACACCCGCAACACGCTCGACTTGAGCGTGGTCCCGGCGGTACAGCGCTTGAGCCATTTGCCAATCGTGGTTGATCCCAGCCATGGCACCGGCAAGCGAAATAAAGTGACGCCGCTTTCGCGTGCTTCGGTCGCCGTCGGCGCCGATGGTCTGATCGTCGAAGTCCACAATGAGCCGGATAAGGCTCTTTCCGACGGCATGCAGTCGCTCTATCCCGACCAGTTCGATGAGTTGATGGCGCAAGTGAGGCAGATCGCGCCGGTGGTGGGGAGGACGGTGGCGGGGGTCAAGTCGACGGCGCCTGTGGAAGTGACGGCGAAGCGCTAGTTCGTAAGTTTGTCCTGCAAAGGTCCGCTTCTTAGGCGTGCGAAAACTCCTCCTCATCCTCGTCCTGCTGCCCATCCTGGGTGGCCTTGGCTGGTGGTATTTCCACGAGCGCCAGCTTACCGATTATGGCCCTGCATATCGCGAGTATGCTTACGTCAGCAATGGCAAAAGCAACACTGTATCCGTCATCGATCTGCGAACCTTTGCGCTGGCCAAGACCATTCATGTAGGTATCGAACCGACGGGGATAACCGCGAATCCCAAGAAGAATGAAATCTACGTTGTAAACACCCAATCGAACAACATCACCATCATTGACGCTGAGCAGAACGTCGTCAGCGCCGCCATCGGCGTCCACGGCCACCCTTACTTCATGGATGTCTCAGACGATGGCAAACGCGGCTACGTAGCCAACTCGGGCTCGGCGAATGTTTCGGTGATTGATCTGGATAAGCGCATAGTCGTTGGCAACATTCGCGTCGGCGCTGCGCCCGGTCTGGCACGAGTTTCGCCTGATGGTTCCATGGTGGTGGCCAGCAACCGCGGCGACAACACGGTTTCCGTCATCGACACGAAACGCCTTTCCGTCCGCAGCACCATTCCGATCTGCCCGCAGCCGGAAGACATTGCCATCCTCCCCGACAGCAGCAAGGCGTTCGTAGCGTGCACGGGATCAGGGCAAGTGGCCTCGATCGACCTGAAGAGCGACAAGCTGCTTGCGCTGCTCGATGTAGGCAAAACTCCTGTCCACCTCGCGCTCAAGCCTGACGGCGGCGAAATCATGGTGAGCAATTTCGATTCCGACAATATCTCCATTATCGAAACCACTACCAATGAGGTCGGCGGAAGCTACCTGATTGGACCCCATCCGGCCCACGGCGTGGTCAGCATCGACAATTCCCGGCTCTACGTCAGTAACTTCGGATCAAACACGGTGGCGGTGTATGACATCGATTCGGGAAAGATTGTGGCCATGCTGCCTGTGGGAAGCCATCCCGATGCGTTGGCGCTTTCGCAGAGTCAGAATTATCTGCTGGTGGTGAATTCCGGATCGGGCGATGTCACTGTGATCCAGAAGCGCACGCCGAAAAAGAAGTTTGAGCCGGGGGAGTATTCACTGCTGACCATGATTCCAGTGGGCATTCAGCCGAATAACATTGTGGTGAAGGCGTTTGTGCTGACCAGACCTAAACCATAAACATCCTGCCACAGATCCTAACGGGGCAACCGCCAAGCCAATTAGCCGTCCACGCCGCAGCACTTCTTGTATTTCTTTCCTGACCCGCAGGGACAAGGATCATTACGACCCACTTTGGCGGCTCCGCGGACTACCTGTTGCACCGGCTGGCGATCTCCCGCGCCGGCCATGCGGGCTTGCTCCAACTCGCGGCGCTTCTTGCGTTGGAATGCCTCTTCCAGTTCATCCATCGAGGTGGAAACGTTTCGCGGCTGGCGTCCATTGCCATCGCCTCCCGGCGTTGCCGCGGGCTGACCTGCAATCGCTGGGCGGCCAGGCGGAGGCCCTTCCGGTCGCTCGAAAACTTGCATTAGGTACAGGTAGCGTACCGTCTCTTCCTGGGAGCGCCGCATCATGGCTTCGAACATGTCGAAAGATTCACGTTTGTACTCGACCAGCGGATCATGCTGCCCATAGCCTCGCAGGCCGATGCCTTCCTTCAGGTGATCCATGTCGCGCAGGTGGTCTTTCCACTGCGCATCGAGCACGCTCAGCATGATCATGCGCTCGTGGTAGCGCATGGCATCCGGGCCAATCAGCTTTTCTTTGGCGTCATAGCGGGATTTGAGGCACTCGAAAATGGCGTCGCCCAGTTCCTGTCGGTTCAGCGTCTCGGGCTTGATGCCCTCAGCCAGGATGTCGACGCCGAAACGGGTGAAAATCGCATCCTTCAAAGCTTTGACATCCCAGTCCGCCGGATGCACTTTGACCGCGCAGAACTGGTCCATCAGATCGCTGAGAATGCCGGAGACATAATCCTCAAGAATGATCTCCTTCTGATCGACGCCTTCGAGCAGTTGATGGCGCAGGCCATATACCGCCTCGCGCTGCTTGTTCATCACGTCGTCGTATTCGAGCAGATGTTTGCGAGCTTCGAAATTCTGCGCTTCCACCGCTTCCTGCGTCTTTTCGATGCGCCGCGAGATCATGCGAGATTCAATCGGAACACCCTCTTCCATGCCCAGGCGCTGCAGCAGGGTCGAGATCCACTCCTTCGCGAAGATGCGCATCAAATCGTCTTCAAGAGAGAGATAAAATCGCGAAGAGCCGGGATCGCCCTGGCGTCCGGCGCGTCCGCGAAGCTGGTTGTCGATACGCCTCGACTCGTGCCGCTCAGTGCCGAAAATGTGCAATCCGCCGGCGGCGATTACTTCGTCATGGGCTTTGTCGGTCTGCTGTTTGTAACGGTTCAAAATTTCCGTCCACTGATCAGTGGGGACAACGTATTCGTTGCCGACGTAATACCAGACGGTGCTCTTGCTGTCGTCCACCACAGCTTGAACCTTGCCTTGAGCCGCCCGCAGCGGTTGAGCAATTCCCTTCTTCACGCACTCCTGCTTGGCCATGAATTCAGGATTGCCGCCCAGCAGAATGTCGGTACCGCGGCCCGCCATGTTGGTGGCAATCGTGACCATGCCCTTGCTGCCGGCCTGGGCTACGATCTCGGCTTCTTTCTCATGCTGCTTGGCGTTCAATACCCAATGCTTCACGCCCTTTTTCTTCAGTAGTTCCGATAGCCGTTCCGATTTCTCGATCGACGTTGTACCTACCAGCACCGGCTGACCGGTCTCATGCATCTTTTGGATCTCATCCGCGGCGGCAAAATATTTTTCCTTCTCGGTGCGGTAAACCACATCCGGATTTTCAAGACGCAGCAACGGTCGATTAGTAGGGATGACCATCACTTCGAGACGATAAACCTTTTCGAATTCCGTGGCTTCCGTTTCCGCCGTACCGGTCATGCCCGCTAGTTTCTTGTACATGCGGAAGTAATTCTGGAAGGTGATGGTCGCCAGCGTCTGGTTCTCGCGCTCGATCTTGACGTTTTCCTTGGCTTCGACAGACTGATGCAAGCCGTCGGACCAGCGGCGCCCCGGCATCAGGCGGCCAGTGAATTCGTCCACGATGATGACTTCGCCGTCTTTTACCACATATTCCACGTCGCGGTGGTAAAGCGCGTGCGCTTTGACCGCAGTTTCGACGTGGTGCTTCAAGTCCCAGTTTTCGGGGTCGGCGATATTGCCGATGCCGAGCAACTGCTCGACCTTCACCCAGCCTTCGTCGGTGACTGTGATGCTTCGGTGTTTTTCATCGACCACGTAGTCGCCGGTGAGCTCCTTGGGTTCCCCCGGCGCGGTGTCGATCTCTTCACCTTTTTCCAGCTTGGGGATTATGCGGTTGACGCGCGCGTATTTATCGGTAGACTCTTCGCTGGCGCCGGAAATGATAAGCGGAGTACGGGCTTCGTCGATCAGGATGGAATCTACCTCGTCCACGATGCCGAAGTTGTGTCCACGCTGCACGCAGTCGTGCAGATCGAACTTCATGTTGTCGCGCAGGTAATCGAAACCGAACTCGTTGTTGGTACCGTAGGTCACATCGGCCGCGTAGGCTTCGCGGCGCTGCTGATCGTCGAGGTCATGCACAATCACACCGACCGTCAGCCCCAGAAAGCTGTAGAGCTTGCCCATCCACTCCGAGTCGCGCTTGGCGAGATAGTCGTTGACAGTCACCACGTGCACGCCGCGCCCGCTCAACGCGTTCAAGTAAACCGGTAAAGTGGCGACCAGCGTTTTGCCTTCGCCGGTTTTCATTTCGGCGATCTTGCCCTGATGCAGCACCATGCCGCCGATGAGTTGCACATCGAAATGGCGCATGTTGAGTACCCGGCGGCCGGCTTCGCGGACCACGGCAAATGCCTCCACCAGGATGTCGTCGAGCACTTCGTTAGTAGCCTTCCGGCGTTCGTCGTCAATTTCTTTGAGGCGTTCGATATCGGCATCGGGTTCGTCTGCAATGCTTTGCAGACGATCCTGGATGCGTTGACGGAACTCGGCAGTCTTGGCCCGCAACTCGTCATCGCTGAGTTTCTGCATGGCGGGTTCAAGCGCGCCGATAGCCGCCACTTTGGGCATCAGGCGCTTGATTTCGCGCTCGTTCTTGGTGCCGAAGACCTTACCTAAAAGAGCATTAATCAATCAATTTTCCTCGCCGGGCACACTTCTACCAGTATCTTTAGAAGCCTAGCATATTAGATGCTGACGAGGCAGGTAGGTCGCCGGAAGCTTGATCTTCCAGTTTGCGCAGCGTTCTCTGCGGTCCGAGGTATTTTCGGGTATATTTCCGGCTGACCCATGTCAATGTTCTACGACCGTTTTCGCGAGTGCTCCAAGCGCTGGCCGAATAACGTCGCGCTCGAAATCCAGCGGCGGGATCACATCGAGAGTTACACCTACGACCAACTTCGTCGGATGGCTGAATCGATCGGCCGCTGGCTGGCTGAACGGGGACTTCCCCCGGGTTCGCGCCTCGCCATCTTTGCCGACAATCATCCCCGCTGGGTCGCGGCGTATTTGGGCGCAATCGCCAGCGGACACACCGCTGTCCCTCTGGACACTGCCTTTCACGCCGATCAGGTCGCCAAGCTGCTGAAGGACAGCGGCAGTCTGCTGCTCTTTTGTGACGAGAAGCACCTCGCGATCGCGCGGCAAGCTGTGGGTGAATCGACAATCGAGATCGTACTGTTGGATACGAAAGACGCGGGCGAGGACGCCCGCGCCACGCAAACCCATCTCGACAGCATCTTCGCCGCCGGACCCGGCGAGTTTGTGCCGGCAGCTTCCTCTGAAGATTCGCTGGCTTCCCTGCTCTACACCTCCGGCACCACTGCCGACCCCAAAGGCGTCATGCTCACCCACGGCAATCTCATGGGCGAAGTGGAAGCGGTATTTGGATGGGCTGATCTTGGCCCAGACGATGCGGTACTGGGCGTGCTTCCGCTGTTCCACGTGCTCTCGCAGATGGCCAATCTGCTGCTGCCCCTGGTAAAGGGAGTTCGCGTTGTCTATCTCGAAACCCTGAACACGACGGAACTTCTGCGTGCGCTTTCCGAGCGCAAGATCTCGGCCTTCGCCGTGGTGCCGCAGTTCTTTTATCTGATCCACGAACGCATCTTCAAAGAGGTTGCTCAGCGCGGCAAGCTGGCACAATCGATCCTGCGGGCTTTGATGGCTGTCACTGTCTTTGGACGAAGATTTGGCGTCAATTTCGGAAAAGTCTTTTTCAGAAAGATCCACCGCACCTTCGGAGATCGGATGCGATACCTGGTCACCGGCGGATCGCGATTCGATCCCGCGATCGCACTCGACTTCTACGCGCTTGGCATCGACGTTCTGCAAGCCTACGGTCTCACCGAAACCACTGGCGCTGCGTTTGCCACTTCCCCGCACAATAACGTGATCGGCTCGGTCGGGCCGCCACTTACCGGAGTGGAGGTCAGGATTCTAGATCCGCATCCGCAAGAAGATGTTCCCTTGCCGGTTGGCGAGATTCTGATCCGCGGAGCAATTGTCATGAAGGGGTACTGGAACCGTCCCGAAGCGACTGCCGATGTTCTAAAAGACGGTTGGCTCTACACCGGCGATTTGGGCTACGTAGACGCGGGCGGAAATCTCTTCATCACTGGGCGTAAGAAAGACGTCATCATCCTCAGCAATGGCAAGAACATTTATCCCGAGGAAGTCGAGACCCACTATCTGAAGTCGCCGTACATCAAGGAACTTTGCGTGATGGGACTCGAGGGAAGGCCGGGTGAAGTCACAGCAGACCGTTTGCACGCTGTAGTGGTGCCAAACTTCGATGCACTCAAGCAGCGCAAGATCACCAATGCGAAGGAAGTCATCCGCTTCGACATTGAAAACCTGTCCGCGCAACTACCCTCTACCAAGCGCGTTGGCAGTTACGAAATCTGGCAGGAGGATTTACCCCGAACTACCACTCGCAAGCTGAAACGCTTCGAAATCGCCAAGCAGATAAAGACGAGTCAAGGGAAAGCTGGCGCCGAAATCGGATCGGAAAAGCCGCTCACCGAAGAAGACCTGGCGTGGCTGGATCAAGCGGAGGTGCAACGGGCGCTCAAGATCATCCGCGAGGCAGCGCGGAGCCAGCCGCAGATTATAAGTCCCGACAGCAACCTGGAACTCGATCTCGGCCTCGACTCCATGCAACGCGTGGAGTTGTTGGTTGCGCTGGAGCAGGACCTCGGCGGTGACGTAGAAGAATCGCGCCTGACAGAGGTTTATACCGTGCGCGACCTGGTGAACATGGTGCGCGAAAGCGCCGCCAGCGGAGCAGGTTCGTCCAAACCTCGAGCCGGATGGGACACGCTGCTGCGCGAGCAAACTACCGACCCGGAAGTGCTGGCGCTAGGACGCCCACGGCGTATCTCGGCAGCGTTCTGGTTCCTGGTGAGCCGCTTGATCCACATCGCCGCCGCCGACCGCTTCCATCTCCGGGCCACCGGACTGGAAAAGATCCCCCCGCGCGGGCCGTTCATACTCTGTTCCAATCACCAGAGTTTTATCGATCCCATTATTTTGGCCGGCCTTTTGCCCTGGTCGGTGTTTCGCGACGCCTTCGCGGTTGGCACCAGCGAAATCTTCGGCAGTGGACCAATGCGCACCCTGGCACAATGGGTGCGGGTGGTCGTCGTCGATCCCGACGCCAATCTGATTCCGGCCATGCGTGCCGGGGCGTTCGGCCTTCGTTACGGACGGGTGCTGGTTCTCTATCCCGAGGGAGAGCGCTCGATTGACGGCACGCCAAAAAGATTCAAGAAAGGCGCAGCCATTCTCTCCATTCACATGCAGGTACCCATCGTTCCCGTCGCGATTGAAGGATTTTACGACGTCTGGCCTCGCGGAAAACCGTTTCAGAAGTTCGCGCCGCTGCGGATCAAGATTGGCGATCCGATTTTCCCTCCGCCAGAAGCAGAAGCGTCAGAAGCAGCTTATGAGAACTTGATCGCAGAGTTGAAAGCGCGAGTGGTGGCGATGCGGGAGCAGTTGCAGGAAGCGACGAGCGGGAGGCCATCCTTATGATTGGTACCTGGGATGCTGATGGGTTGGCTGAACGCTGACGGCTGAATGCTGACAGCTACTTCGCCCGGGGATGGGTCTGGTCATAAACCTCAAGCACGTGCTTCATAGAAAGCTGGGTGTAGCGCTGCGTGGTCGAGAGGCGTTCGTGTCCCAGCATCTCCTGAATCGCGCGCAGATCGGCGCCTTCTTCGAGCATGTGAGTACCGAAGGCATGCCGCAAGGTGTGCGGATGCACGTCCGGCGGAAGTCCCTTGGCTACTGCAACTTTCTTGACGATGCGGCCCGCGCTACGCGTGGTCAATCGCCCGCCGCGCTGATTGATCAGCAGCGCATTAATATTCTTCTTTCGTTGTGCCAGCATTTGCAAGCGTAGGGGCAAGTACGATGCCAGCGCCGATTTCACTGAATCGCCGAAGGGCACGTAACGTTGCTTCTTGCCCTTACCCCGAATCAAAATGGCCTCGTTGCTGAGCCGGATGTCATCGAGATTGATCCCAACCAATTCCGAGTTACGAATGCCGCATCCGTAGAGCAATTCGAACATGAGGCGGTCACGCTCAGGAAAAGCCGCGACTTCGGGCATCGGCCCATCGAGCACCGTGTTCATTTCTTCAATGGTCGGAACTCGTGGTAATTTCTTGGGTAGCTTGGGCGTCGAAACCAACGCGGCAGGATTCTGCTCGACAACTCCCTCCTGCGCCAGCCAGCGATACAGCGACCGAACCGCCGCCAATGACCGCGCCACGGAAGCCTTACTGAGGCCTGTCTCGTAAAGATGGGATAGAAATCCGCGGATGGCCAGATGATCAATCTCTCGCCAGTCGCGTGGCCCGATGTATGCAGAGAAAATGTCCAGGTCACCGGTGTACGCCTTGATGGTGTGCGGCGAAGCATTAAGCTCGCGCAGCGACCGCAGAAACTGATCGGAGGCTTTTTCGACGATGGTGCGCTTGGTGCTTGAAGTTGTCATTCTGGCCCTCAACGACCGACTTGGTTTTTCTCCGTGACTCCGTGTCTCCGTGGTGAAAGCTCTTCCTATCTCGCCTTCGCCCGCGGATGATGTTTCTGATATACGCTCTTCAGCCGATCCAGCGCCACGTGCGTGTACACCTGCGTCGTAGAAATATCGGAATGTCCGAGGATGGTCTGCACGGTGCGCAAGTCGGCGCCGTTTTCCACCATGTGCGTAGCGCAACTGTGGCGGAGCATATGCGGGCTGGCACGCCGTCCCATGCTGGCCGACGCGGCCTGTACCATCTGCCATACCCGCTGCCGGGTCAACTTGCGCCCCCCACGTCCCAGAAAAAGCAACGGCGAACTCCGGCCTTTGGCGAGCACGCCTCTCGCAGTCTTCAGATAAGAAGCCAGCGCTTCTTGCGCCGACTTCCCCAGCGGCACGATGCGTTCTTTGTCACCTTTGCCGCGCACCAGGACGTAGCCGAGATCCACCTTCAAGTCTTCGAGTTTGACGCCGACGATCTCCGACACCCGCAGCGCCCCGGCATAGAACACTTCCAGCATGGCGCGGTCACGCGCGGAAATTGCGTCGGCAAGCGGCCCTGAAACCCGCTGCGGCCCGCGCAGTACGCTTTCCACTTCGTCGTGAGCCAGCGATTTGGGCAGAACCTTCCACTGTTTCGGTGAATCGATGTTCAACGTCGGATCGTGCTCGATGAGTTTGTCGAGCAGTAAATAGCGATACAAGTGTCGCAACGCGGAAAGCTTGCGTCCGACAGATCGCCCATCGACCGAGTTGGCAAATAATTCCTGGATGAAGTCCCGAACATTGCTCCGACTCGCTTTGAGCAAAGTTCGCTTCTGCTTTTCGAGGAATGCAGAAAACTGCCCTATGTCAGTGGCATAGGCGGCGACCGTCAGCGGCGCCAGACCCTTTTCCACTTTGAGGTAATCGAGAAAGCCGGCCACAAGGCGGGAATTGGCGTCAGATTGCACCGATTGAGTATGCGCGTTATCGGACGCTGGGAAAAGTAACGATTGGGATGCGCAAGATATTGACCACTGAGGACACGGAGCGCAGTGGGGAAGTCTCTGTGTCCCCTGTGCTCTCTGTGGTTAACTGAACTCCTTCAACAACTCCACCGCGTACATCGCACCTTCCGGCGTTTCTTCGTGCTTGAAATATGCAAAGACGTCTCTTCCGGCGGCGAGGTGGTCGCGGATGCGTCCGATCATGGTCTGCCGCTCTTCGGACGTGTAACTCGGTTTGCGGTATCGGTAATAGGCAAAGTCGGCGGTGGTAACGTCCGGCGTGACCCGCTCTTCGGTCTCGGCTATGCACAACGCGCGGTTGTTTTTCTTTAAGAGTTCGTAAACTTCATCTGTGAACCACGAGACATTACGGAACTCGAAAGCCGAAGGAACAGCTCGCGGAAGACCACGCTGAAATTCTTCCAGCAACCCAACATCGACTTTGAGATTGGGCGGCAACTGGAACAGCAAGGGTCCCAGCTTTTCGGCGCGTGCCAGCGGTTCCACCGTGCTCAGAAACCGTGGCAGAAAATCTTCCGTCTTCTGAAGGCGCTTGATGTGGGTGATGACCTGATGGGCTTTGACGCTAAGCCGGAAACCAGTGGGAGTCTGGTCGATCCACTTCTGCGCCGTCGTCTCTTTCAATAACTGCCGGAAAGTAAAGTTAACTTCGACCGCGTTGAGTTGGGTCGAGTAGTGCTGGAGGAACTTCGTCTGCGCCAGCTTGGCGGGATAGAAAGCAGGCTTCCAGCTTGGATAGGCCCATCCCGACGTGCCTGCGTAGAGCTTTGCCATAGAAGTGATCGGATTATACCTTTCGCCGCTTTGGCTTCGCGGCGGCCTTTGGCGCGGTTTTCGTTCGCTTTGCGTTACCCCGAGGACTCTCCGCCTGCGCCGCGATGTCAATTCCTGTCCCCTCTTCTACTCCCGCGAGCTTTGGCAGCTTCTGTTTGAGTTTGAGGACTGGGGCAAACAGATCACCCATTTTCTCCACGCGCTTTAGCACCTCGGCTGCCTCAAATACCAATAGGTCGGCATCTTTCTTTTTCAGTGCCGACTCAACTTCTTCCCACTTCACTGGAGTTGAAACTGTCGGCCGCTCCCGCGCCCGCAGCGAATAGACGGCAATGGTGGTTTTGTGCTCATCGTTCTGGCTCCAGTCCACCAGTACTTTCCCCACGCGGAGGTCCTTCTTCATATCTGAGACCACCAGGTTGCGGTGATCACTCTCCAGCAATCGCGCCAAGGCATGGGCAAAGGGCTTGGTTAGGTCGTAGCTGGTCGGCGTATTCAGCGGAACGTAGATCTGAAGTCCCTTCGATCCGGAAGTCTTGGGAAAGCTCTGCAATTCGAAATGCTCAAAAACTTCCCGCAGCCACAACCCCACTTGACAGCACTGCACAATGTTTGCAGGCGGTCCGGGATCAAGGTCAAAAACCATCATGGTCGGACAGGTAATGTCCTTAGCCAGCGACAACGATGGGTGCAGTTCGAGCCCAGCCAGATTCGCAATCCATGTCAGCGTGGGCAGATCGTTGGCAAGAAGATAATTGATGTCATGGCCGTTGCGTTCGCTCCAGATGGGCGCGGTTTTCACCCAGTCCGGCCGGTGCTTGGTCGCGTTCTTCTCAAAGAAATATTCTTCATCCACTCCCCCGGGATAGCGTTTCAGAGTGAGTGGGCGTCCCGCGAGATGTGGCACCAATACAGGCGCGATGCGGGCGTAGTAATCAATGACCTGGCCCTTGGTAAACCCCGCAACCGGGTAAAGGATTTTGTCCAGGTTGGTGAGACTAAGGTGCCTGCCGCCGATTGCGATAATCTGTGGTTTGCCTGCCATATTATTTTTCGATTATAGGGGCTTGTCGGCTTCAAACGAATAGAGGGACCGCCTGCTTTTAACATATTGCCGCGTTTCCGTTTGACAACTCTCCCTCCCGCCACGTAATTTCAAACTTCTGCCCTACTTATACGTCCAACCTGTTGTGGAGGTCGAATGAAACGCCGTTTCCCGATCACTCTCGTCATCCTTATATTGTCATTGGCAATCCTTTCTGCCGCGCAGGACATTGCTTCCTTCGAGAAGCGCATCACCGTCAAGAAACTCGACAATGGTTTGACGGTCGTGATCTGCGAGCGTCCCGAGGCGCCAGTATTTTCCTTCTACACCCACGTGGACGCCGGCTCCGCTCAGGATCCGTTGGGCAAAACCGGTCTCGCCCACATGTTCGAGCACATGGCCTTCAAGGGTACCGACAAGATTGGCACCAAGGATTACCCTGCGGAAAAGACAGCTCTCGCCAAAGTCGAGACCGCTTACGCCGCCTATCTTGCAGAGCGTGACAAGCGCATGGGCCGAGATGAGCAGAAGCTCAAGCAACTGGAAACTGCCTGGCAGGATGACGTCAAAGCGGCCAATCAGTACGTCATTCCCAACCAGTTCAGCGAGATCCTCGAGCGCAACGGCGTCGAGGGTCTGAACGCCTCGACTGACCTGGACGAAACCAATTACTTTTATTCCCTGCCGCAGAACCGGCTTGAGCTTTGGGCTTATCTCGAGTCCGAGCGCTTCTTGCATCCGGTGATGCGAGAGTTTTACAAAGAACGCAACGTCGTTATCGAAGAGCGCCATCTGCGCACCGACAGCAATCCCACCGGACGCCTGCTCGAGCAATTCATCACCGCCGCATTTCAAGCCAGTGAGTATCATCGTCCCACCATCGGCTGGATGTCGGACTTGAATTCGTTTTCCGCAACCGACGCGCGGCAGTTCTTCGACGAATACTACATTCCTTCCAATATGGTTGTGACTGTGGTGGGCGACGTCAAAGCGTCGGAAGCGATGCCTATGATCGAGAAATATTTCGGGCGCATTCCGTCGCACCCGAAACCGGATGAAAGAGTCACGACCGAGCCGCCACAGAATTCCGAGCGCCGCGTGGTACTGAGCGAACAGACGCAACCACTCTATCTAGAGGGCTATCATCGACCCGACTACCGCGATCCCGACGACGCCGTGTATGACGCCATCTCCGATCTGATGTCCGAGGGGCGAACGTCGCGGCTGTATCGCGCGCTGGTGCGCGATCAGAAGATCGCGTCGGCCTCTGCCGGCTTCTCCGGTCTGCCCGGAAATAAGTACCCCCATCTTTTCGCTTTCTATGCTTTTCCGCTGCCTGGTCACAAACCCGACGAAATGGCTGGCGCCATTCACGCGGAAATCGACAAGCTGAAGAAGGAAGACATCAGCGATGACGAATTGAAGATGATTAAGACCCGCGCCAAGGCGAATTTGATTCGCAGTCTCGACAGCAACTCTGGCCTGGCAAACGAACTCGGAATCAATCAGGCGCGCTATGACGACTGGCGGGAGCTGTTTCGAGAAGTAGATCGCATCGACAAAATTACCAAAGCCGATATTCGCCGCGTCGCCAACAAGACCTTTACCGACAACAATCGCACCGTGGGGATCATTGAGACCACAACTCCTGCATCGGCTGACGCCGGTCAAGGAGGTGCGCAATGATACGACGCCTAACAGTCATCATGGTCCTCATAGGCATATGCGAAATCCTGTCTGCACATCACGCCACAGCCCAAGCCACCGATTGGCAGCAGGTGCCCATCCCTGCCCTACACGCTTTCCATCCTCAAGAGCCAAAGCGCATCGAGCTTCCCAACGGCATGGTCGTCTTTCTGCAGGAGGATCATGAACTGCCGCTGATTGACGGGACCGCGCGCATCCGTGGCGGATCCCGCTCCGAACCTGCCAACAAGGCCGGCATGCTCGATATGTACGGCGACGTCTGGCGCACCGGCGGTACCAAATCGCAGACTGGCGACCAGCTTGACGACTATCTCGAAGTTCGCGCTGCGAAAGTTGAAACCAGCAGTAGCGCTGATTCCACTTCGATTTCATGGTCCTGTCTGAAGGGTGATTTCGACGATGTCTTCAAAGTGTTCGCCGACTTGCTGCGTGACCCGGAATTTCGTGCTGACAAACTCGACCTCGCGCAAAAAGGAATGGACGACTCTATTTCCCGCCGCAACGATGAAGTCGGGGACATCGCCGGGCGCGAAGCGGCAAAGCTGGCCTATGGCGTTGACAATCCCTACACCCGCGAACCCGAATATGCCACCGTAGCCGCAGTCACACGTCAGGATCTTATCGACTGGCACCGTGCTCACGTTCATCCCAACAACATCATTCTGGGGATCGCCGGTGATTTCGATTCCACCGCCATGGAAGCCAAGCTCCGCCAGGCGTTCGGGGGATGGGCAAAAGGCCCGGCTGTAAAAGTGCCCGATATTGAATTCCATCCCGCCAAGCCCGGCTACTATCTGATTCCGAAAACTGACGTGAATCAGAGCAACATTCGCATGGTGGAACTCGGCATTCGCCGCGACAATCCTGACTACTACGCGACCCAGGTCTTCAATGAGGCATTCGGCAATGGTTTTTCGTCGCGCCTGGTACAGAGTATTCGCACCGCCAAGGGTCTGGCATACAACGTAGGCGGCGGGATAGGGAGTGCCTTCGATCATCCCGGCGTGGTGCGCCTCAGCATGGGCACCAAGAGTGCGAGCACGGTCGAAGCAATCCAGGCGCTTTACGAGGAACTCGACAAACTGAAGACCAATCCGATTTCCGACGACGAGATCAAGCGTGCCAAGGACTCCATCCTGAATTCCTTCGTCTTCAACTTTGATTCGCCCGATAAAGTTCTGCGCGAGCGGATGGCCTATGAGTTTTACGGCTATCCCGCGGACTTCCTGGAACGCTTTCGCTCCGGAGTAGAGAAGGTTCAAGCGGCGGATGTAGCCGGCGCGGTCGCCAAATATGTTCACAAGGATCAACTCGCGGTGCTCGTAGTCGGAAACACTGCGGACTTCGACAAGCCGCTATCGTCTCTCGGAGCAGTGACGAATATTGACATCACCATTCCGCCGCCTCCGGGAGAAAAAGAAGAAGCGCCGCCTGCCAAGCCCACCGCTTCCAACCCCGAAGGCAAAGCGTTGGCGGCAAAAGTTGTACAGGCCATGGGCGGTCTCGCGAAACTGCAATCGGTGAAGTCGCTGCAGGCTGATCTAACTGAGCAGGACGCCCAAGGCGGCCCATCGACGAGCGTGCAAGTCACTATCGTATTTCCCGATAGCATGCACGTGAATGTGCAAACTCCGCAAGGCCCGCTCGCGATTGTCGTGAGCCCGACCGCTGGATTCATGTCAGCAGCTATGGGAGTTCAGGACCTGCCCGCGCCGCAGAAAGAAGAAACCGTAAAGCAAATTCATCGCGACCTGGTTTATATCGGACAGCACCTCAACGATCCGAAGTTCATCTTCGCCGCTGGAGGAAGTGAGACGATCGGGGGCGTCGAAACTCGAATCGTTGATGTCAGCGGAAGCAATATGGCTATCCGCTGGTTTGTGGATCCGAAGACCGGCCACGTGGTTCGGGAAGCATACGAAGCGGTTGGCCGATCCGGGCAGATGCACGGCGAGACCATTCTCTCCAAATGGGAAACTACCGACGGAATCACCCTGCCCGCCATGCATAAGAACAAAGAAAACGGACAAGACAGCAGCCTCGTGGAATTCACCAAGGTTCAGTACAACCCGACAATCGATCCCAAATTGTTTGAGAAACCGGCGGCGGAAGCCAAGCCGGCGCAGTAGCACTCTTCGAGTCATCGCAGGACGGGGTCAATGAGTGCAATGGCGATGTTTCATCAACTACGGAATGGGTGTAATCAGGCGCTTGCACTCAAATCTCGCTGTCAGTCTTCCGGCACACCCTTTGTGTCGGTCTTGTCTGCGATTACTCTTAGAAAAAAACTTGCCTTGGCGGCCAACCGCAGGTTTAGAATTTCCCCGCAATGAAAAACCTCCTCGTCTGCTCTCTCTTGGTTTTCCTTTCCGTCCCGCTTCTCAATCCAGTTCTAAGCGCATCAGCCCAACCGGCCACCCACGCGGCCAGCGCGCAAGGGCCTGAAAAGCTCTCCGCCGATACCCCGAGGACCACTGTATTCGGCAATGCCTTCATCGCGCCGAAAGATTGGTCCATACGCGTCAAGGGACCGGCGACCATTCTCGAAGCGCCTGAGGGAGACTCTTGGGTCGCGCTTGTCGATGTGGAAGCTAAAACGCAGGATGAGGCTTTAGCAGCAGCCTGGCAGGCTTACAAGCCCGATGCAAAGTGGCCGCTCAAAGTCAGCAACGACCTGCCCGACCGCGATGGCTGGAGCCGGCGCCGCGCTTACGACTATCAGACTTCACCCAATGAGAAGCGGGGAGTGGATGCCGTCGTCTATTACGCCGGATCAAGTTGGACCGTCGTCATCGACGATGTGGCTGATGCTGTCGCGGGGAAGCGCGGCGCTCAGCTTTCCCTGATTTTTAGCCGCTTGTTGCCCAAAGGCTACAGCCGCGAGTCGTTTCTAGGAAAGAAGGCGAACTCGCTCGATCAATCGCGCATTGCCGAGTTGGGTCGCTTCGTCGAGCAGGGACAGAAAGTCTTGGGCGTGCCCGGAGTCGGTCTTGGCGTGGTTCAGGATGGCAAGGTTGTTTTTGCTGGCGGATTTGGAGTGAAAGAACTGGGCGGTACGGAGAAGCCGGACGGCGATACGCTGTTTATGATCGCCTCGAATACGAAGGCGATGACCACGCTGCTGCTCGCCAAACTCGTCGATGAACACCGCATCACCTGGGACACACCCGTCACCCAACTGCTTCCGAGTTTCAAGCTCGGCGATGCCGCAACCACGCGCAGCGTCCTCGTCAAGCACCTGATCTGCGCCTGCACCGGAATGCCCCGTCAGGATCTGGAATGGATCTTCGATTACGGAAAGATGACGCCCGAGAGGACGATGGCCTTGCTCGGCACCATGCAGCCAACATCCAAATTCGGCGAACTCTTCCAGTATTCCAATCTGATGGCCGCAGCTGCGGGATATACGGGGGCGCACGTGATCCATCCCGGCATGGAATTAGGAGTGGCCTACGACAGCGCTATGCAATCGTATGTTTTCGATCCATTAGGAATGAAGGAGACGACCTTCGACATGAAGCGCGCTTTCTCCAGCAACCACGCGGGCTCGCACTCTCCCGACGCTGATGGAAAAACCGCCAAGGCGATGACGGCCATTAACGACGCCGTTATTCCCGCGCGCCCTGCCGGAGGCGCGTGGAGCAGCGTAAACGACCTGCTGAAATATGTCTCGATGGAACTTGCAGAGGGCAAGCTTCCCGACGGAACGACCTACATTTCGAAAGAACCATTGCTCGAGCGCCGCGCCCCGCAAGTCAGCATCGGAAAAGACGTCACTTACGGCATGGGCTTGATGGTTGATACGACATACGGAGTACCAGTCGTTCATCACGGCGGCGACCTGGTCGGATATCACAGCGATATGATGTGGCTGCCGCAACAAAACTTGGGCCTGGTCATCCTTACAAATTCTGACCCCGGATGGCTGCTTCGCGACCGCATCCGGCGCAAGTTGCTTGAGGTTCTCTTCGATGGACATCCTGAGGCCGAGGCGCTGCTGAACGCCGACGCGAAGAGTTTCTATGCCGACCTGGCTGCCGAGCGCAAGTTGATGACGATCCCGGCCGATGCGAATGAGAGTGGCAAGCTCGCCAAACACTACGCGAATGCATCGCTCGGGGAAATCGCCATCAGCACGTCTGGAGCTTCTACAATCTTCGATTTCGGCGAGTGGAAAAGCGAGGTTGCCAGCCGCAAGAATCCTGACGGCACGATTTCCTTCATCACCATTGTACCGGGTGAGTTGGGTTTTGAGTTCGTGGTCGGCTCGGGAGCCAAGAGAACCTTGACCATCAGAGACGCGCAGCACGAATACGTGTTTGAAGAACGCTGAGTCACGATGGGTTCAATGGAGTGCAATGGCGATGTTGCAACACGCTCAGCCATGGTATAGCCCGTTGTCCAGGAAAGTTTCCGAAGAAAACCACGTTGCGCAACCATGCACCCAAGACGAGCAGAAACCCAGACCACACAGCCCCATTTCGGCGCTTTTCGATCACGCCTGGCATGGTGCTGCTCGGTTTACCAGACTCATGTTGCTACGATTGTCGAGTGAGGGGGCAAACCGGAAGCAACGGTTGAATCATGCGTTATGGCTCAGAACCCCGGTGATTGATTCCGTGCGTGAGAACGGGGACGCATGAGAGTTAGCCGAATCTTCCCCGATAGGCACTACCCTCGACTTGACCTTGCTGACCGGGCAATCAACTCACTCGAATCCTCCGAGCATTCCTCATTCTTGGCAGCGCTGCCTTAATTGTCGTAATCTTCGCAGCGCTGACGCTTCCAGCTGATGTCAACAGCCCGAACTGCTATGCAACTCTCCAAGCGTTGGGTGTTGGTCTCTGATTAAAAACCCAGGCCATTGGATTCAGCTACAACTAGTTTCCCTCGTTGACTGGCCAAAAACGACTTTCGAAGGTAGCCCGCTCTGGAAACCTGTGTGCTACGCCCCCCGAATGGCACAGTCTAAGAACTGATTACGCGTCTGCGTGTGCTAATCAGGCGTGCGTCGCATTTCCGGCCAAAATCGATGAGCGGATCGGTGCGCGTCACCGCAAGCCATCACCAAGTACAAGGTCACGGACGACTAACGCTTGTCACGGAAAACTTACGCAATCGTTACTTCTTTCTGACAACCGCCAATCCTCGCGAAGGTACCTTCTCACTATTGTCGACGCGCAGACATGGGATGCAGCGAAACAAATGTCGCATCCCGGATCGTCTGCTGTTTGCCAAAATCAAAATAATAAGGAAAGAACAATGAAAGCATTTGCATTTCATACGATCGCTGGACTCTTAGCATTTGGTCTGGTGTGTGGCGTCAACTTGGCACAAGCCCAGGCAGGCACCCTGGACACGAGATTCGGCACGGATGGAACCGTAACCAACATCTTTGGCGAAACCATGTTACCGATCGGCGCGGTCCACCAGGCCAACGGCGACATCGTGGTGCTCTCCGAGTTCGATTTCGTGGAGGGCGAGGGCACTCAGATCGGCTTGACGCGCTACACTGCGGCCGGCAAGCTGGATACAACCTTTGGGACCAAGGGGAGCACAATCACCAACTTCTCTTCCTTCACTTTTCAACCGTTTGCATTTACGTTGGAGCCGAATGGCAAAATCCTTGTCGCAGGGGTTGTATCAGGCGGGGCTAACTTCGGCCTGGCGCAGTTCACAGCCAACGGCGTGCTGGACACCACCTTTGGTACCGACGGCGTGGCGTCGGCCGTCACCGGTGCAGACTTTCCGAACGCATTTCTGCTGCAACCCAACGGACAAATTCTGATGGGCGGCTTTAAAGATGGCGGCAGGCATACCCCGGGGTCGTTCTCGCTGGCGCGCTTCAACTCCAACGGCGCGCTGGATCCAACGTTTGGCACGGCCGGGATTGCGCTGGTTACGCCCGCTCCCATATTAGGGCCGCAGGCGCTTGCCCTTCTCTCCAATGGCGACTACTTGGCTGTCGGTGAGAGCGGAGTTGGGCACGTCGGCACAGTGGTGGAGCTCACCTCTACAGGAGAGCTGTTATCCACGGTGACTGCGGGAACTGTGACGGCGAGCAGCCCGTTGGCAGGACTCGAACCCTTTCCGACCATTTTCGAGTCGAACGGTCATTATCTTGTGGCCCAGCCTAGCCACGTTGGCGGCGAGAACAGCCACCACACTGACGTGCTAGTGTCGCGCTTTAGCGAAACGGGCACGCTGGATACTACCTTTGCTAACACCCCATTTGCCTTCGGCACCACGGCAAATAACACCCCGCAGGCCCTGGCTGTGCAATCGAACGGACAGGTCGTGGTCGGCGGTCTTGAGCTTAGCGACGGTGGGCCGAATTTCGGTGGCATTGCACGGCTCGACAGCAACGGCGAGCTGGATACCACCTTTGGGAGCGGCGGTACCCTGACGGTTGACAATAACGTGACCGCACTGCTGATCGACAAGAATGGAGACATTCTTGCCATCGAGGGAACTGGCAACGATGGCATCGTCATGGCGGCGTTTCTGGGGAATTAACCGTTAGACCCGTTGTTTGGGTCGGCAGACCCACAGACCGGATAATGCCCGTTCGCGAACTTGCGCCGAGCTTGTCTCAATCCCCCAAGAAAGAGGACGCTGATCGCAACCACGGTCAGCGTTCTCTTATAACTGTTGTCACCAGGCGACAGCACTCAGAACCCCGGAGACTAATTATGTGCGGGAGAACGGGGACGCAGGAGAGTTAGCCGGACTTTTCCCGAGAGGTACCACCCTTGCCTCGACTTGACCTTGCTGATTTCCTGTCGTACTATTAGGCGAACAAAAGGCGAATTTCGCCCATGGCTTCTCTTCCCTTATTACCCGATCTAAAGCCCAAACTGGTCGGCATCGCCCGTCTGGCCGCCGAGGGCGAATCCGTGCGCCAGGGACACGACGTTGAATACTTCACCCTCCCCGTGCGCTCGCTACTGAATCGATGCACTTCCACCCGCATGCCGTTCACCTGGACCATCAATCCCTATCGCGGCTGCGAATTCGCCTGCAAGTATTGTTACGCGCGCTATACCCACGAATTCATGGAAATGCGCGATGGCGTGGACTTCGAGCAAAAGATTTTCATCAAGCAGCATGCTGCCGAACTGCTGCGGCAGGAGTTGCGTCACGTTAAGCCCGGAGAAGAAATCGCCATCGGCACCGCGACCGATCCTTATCAACCCGCCGAGCGGCGATTCGAGATCACGCACGCGATCCTCGAAGAATTTTCCCGCCATCAGGGATTTCAAATCGGCATCGTTACCAAGTCCAATCTGGTCGTCCGCGACGCTGACCTGTTACGCGCAGTGGGCGCTCACAACAAAGTTTTCGTCAACATTACGATCACCACATTAAACACAGAACTCGCTCGCATCCTCGAGCCGCGAGCGCCGCGTCCTGATCTGCGGCTGGAAGCTTTGCGCAAACTCACCGAAGCGGGCGTCCCCGCGGGTGTCATCTGCGCTCCCGTACTTCCCGGCATCACGGATTCGCCCAAGGACCTTGAAGCCCTGGTCCGCGCTGTCTCCGGCGCCGGAGGAAAATATGTTTTCGCCAATTCCCTTTTTCTGAAGCCCTGCGCGGCCGCCGTCTTCATGCCCTTTCTGGAAAAGGAATTTCCGCAGCTGGTCGAGAGCTATCGCGAACGCTTCAAAGATCGCGCGTTTATCTCTACCCCCTATCGCAAACGCCTTTCACAACTAATGGCCCGCCTAAGGCAAAAGTACGGCATTCGCACCGACTACGACCGTTACAGCGAACGCAGCCATCCGACTCCCGGCCTTGAGACTTGCGAACAATTGCGACTCTTCTGAACCGGCGCGAGCCCGATAGTACAATCGGTGCTGCCTGAGATATGTCGACCAGCCTCCCCAGACGAAACTTACCCCCTCCCGTATTCCAATACGTGTGCCTGGCATTGCTTTTCGCCGGAGCCATGCTATTTCAGGTCCGCTATGGCCGCGACATCTGGCACGAAGAAAAATTAGACCTAGGCTTCGTGGCGCCCGCCACTGCCAGCGCGTCCCTCGAGATTGTGCGCCCCACCGCCGAGAAACTGGGCTTGCACACCGGCGACATTCTGCTGGCGGTGAACGGAAAGAAGTACACCGGAACCGCGCTTTTGTCGGAAGCCTATGCCAAGGCGCGCCCCGGTGATCACATCGATCTCACCGTAAGATCTTCCTCCGGCGAACATGTCGTCATTCTCCCCGTGACCCCAGGGACCACTCCGGCCGCTCAGGTGCTCTTTGACGTTCTGCTGAACATGGTTGCGCCCATCGGCTGCATCCTGCTTGCATCCTGGGCAGTGCTGGTTCGTCCCCGCGATGGGATGGCATGGATCCTGCTCGGGCTGATGTTCTGTTTCTCCCAGTTATTCAGCTCATTCAAAATCGAGAGCTGGGGTCCGGGTTACCGCGACGTGGCCATGGCGTATCACTCCGCGCTTGGAGCCGGGTGGCCGATTTTCATGTTTTTATTCGGATTCTTCTTCCCTGAACCCTTTCCGTTCTACACGCGGATGCCGCCATCGCGGAAGTGGATCCCGGTATTGGTGATCGTGCCGGCGCTTGCGAACATCGCTGTTTTCGTGGCGATTTCGATCACGGAGATGACCGACTACGTCCGTGCGGACCAGATTATTCGGAGGTTCCATCCTTTTCAAACGCCTTTGAACATCTATATGTTTTGTGTCGTCGGCTTCGGCTTTTTCAGTTCCATCTTCGCCAAATCCGCCGTGGCGATTTCTCCTGATGCCAAGCGGCGCCTCCGCTTGCTGTACTGGGGCGCAACCGTCGCTTTGGTTCCTTTGTTCTTGCTCTCTCTAGTTTCAATATTTCGCGAGAAGTCGATGTACGACTTATTCCCCGACTGGCTGATCGGAGCTGGACTGATCCTGACCGTGCTCTTCCCGCTCACCCTCGCCTACATCATCGTGGTGCAGCGCGCCATGGACGTGCGCGTCGTGGTCCGCCAGGGCCTCCAGTACGGACTGGCCAAGAGCGGCATTCGCGTACTGCAAATTGTCTCCATCGCAATCGTCATTGCGGCGGCCTTTGCACTCGGCAGCAAATCCAACCAGTTGGGCAAGATGGTCGTTATTGCCATCGCTATCACGGTCGGATTGACCATCCCTCGTCTGGGAGATCGCCTGCGTGACTGGACCGACCGTCGCTTTTTCCGCGAAGCCTACAATGCCGACCAAGTGCTTGGTGAACTCAGCGATCAGGTCCGCAGTATGGTTGAAACCCGGCCCTTGATCGAGACCGTAGCCACTCGCATCTCCGAAACGTTGCACGTTCCTCAAGTCGCGGTCCTCCTCGGAGGCAGTGGGCCCTACCGTTCCGCCTTCGCTCTGGGCTACGGCACTCCGCTCGACGTTTCTTTCCCGGCGGGCACAGGCACAGTCAAGGTGTTGCAGGCCAACCGGGAACCAGCTCGCGTTTATTTCGACGATCCGGGATCCTGGCTCTACAGAGATCCGGAGGTCAATGAACAGGAGCGTGCCGGGTTGGCCGACCTCCACGCCGAACTTCTTCTTCCCCTCAGCACTCGCGACAAGCTCCTGGGATTTATCAGCCTTGGACCGAAGCGTTCCGACGAGCCCTACTCCGGTACCGACCTGCGCCTGCTTAAATCAGTGGCGGCACAGACTGGGTTGGCGTTGGAGAATGCGCGGCTGATGTCCGCCATCGCCGACGAAGTCGCTCAGCGCGAGCGTCTAAATCGTGAAGTGGAAATCGCCCGGGAAGTGCAGGAGCGGCTGTTTCCCCAAACTCTGCCGCCCATTACTGGCATTGACTACGCTGGCGCCTGCCGCCCCGCACTGGGAGTTGGTGGCGACTACTACGACTTTCTTGCCCTGCCCGGTGGGCAGTTGGGGATCGCCATTGGCGATGTATCCGGCAAGGGGATTGCCGCGGCCCTCACCATGGCCAGCTTGCAAGCCTCTTTGCGCGGCGAAGCCACGCGCGCGCCGGAGAATCTGGCAGCGCTGATGAGCAATGTAAATCACCTGGTTTACGAAGCGTCATCTTCCAATCGCTATGCGACGTTTTTCTACGGTCAATACAATCCTGCGACCCGCCAGCTCAGTTACGTGAATGCTGGACACAATCCGCCGATGTTGTTTCATAAATCAGCGGGCACCTGGCAGATTTCTCGCCTGGAAACCGGCGGCACTGTAGTCGGACTGCTGGAAAGTTTCCCCTACGAACAGGGGAGTTTGAGAATCGAGCCGGGAGACCTGTTCATCGCCTTCACCGACGGCATCAGCGAGTCCATGAACAGCGCGGATGAGGAATGGGGCGAGAACGCACTGATTGAGACGGTAAAGGCGTGCTCGGGTCTCAGCCCATCGGAGACCATCGCCCGCATCATGCAAGCCGCCGACAAGTTCGTCGCCGGAGCCAAGCAGCACGACGATATGACCCTCGTCGTGCTGCGGGCCAAGGCGGAGAATGCATCGTAGTAGATACCGCAGCTTATAATGTCAGTTCCACCGATCTGCATGAACGCTCCCCCACCCAAAACCGTTCCGCTTCCGCCCCGGCACCCGCATCAGGGAGTGCTCGGACATCTCCAGCAGTTTTGGCATCGCGTGACTGAAGGACTCGAACTCAGCGAACTGTGGAAGCAATTCCGCACCGATGCCCGCGCCAGCTATCGCTTCTACCAGAAAGACTTCCAGGCGCGGGCTCCGCAGGAGAGTCAAAAGCGGGGTTTCTGGCGCACTGCCCAAGCCTTCGCCTGGGCCATCCTCGAAAAGCTGACGCCGGCACGCCGCGTGCTCCTACTGCTCGGTGTGGTTTTGGTGCTATTCCCCGCGGGCGGTTACAGCCATCGCACCGAAGAGGGTCATGTCGAATTTGTTGAATTCGACCTCCGCTTTCTGGGTGGGGCCTCACTGTTCATCCTGTTAACGCTGGAGATCGCCGACCGCGTGGTCATGAAGCGAGACCTTGAAATCGCTCGCGACATTCAGAGTTGGCTGCTTCCCGCATCGCCGCCCCAGATTCCCGGCTTGACCATGGCGTTCGCAACCCGGCCGGCCAACACTGTCGCCGGAGATTATTACGATGTGTTTGCCCGGCCAGGGCTGAGAGGCGAACCGCTGTTTCTATTCGCCGTTGCCGACGTAGCCGGCAAGAGCATTCCCGCGGCACTCCTCATGGCCACCTTCCAGGCTGGCCTGAAGACTCTTTCCTCGACTCCCTGTTCGCTGGCCGGTCTGGTTGCGGGGCTGAATCGTTATGCCAGCAGCAACAGTCAGGATGGCCGCCGCTTCACCACTGCGTTTCTGGCCGAATTTGACCCGCTCATCCGCGTTCTGACCTACATCAACGCCGGACACAACACTCCCATTCTGCGCCGCAACTCCGGCGCCATCGAACGCTTGACCAACGGCGGACTTCCTTTCGGCATCATGGCGGATGCTCCCTACGAATCGGGCTCAGTCACTTTGGAAGCTGGCGATTGGCTGGTTATCTTCACTGATGGAGTGGTGGAAGCGCTTAACGCGAAAGGTGAAGAATACGAGGAATCACGGCTCTTTAACGTTTTGCAGAATGGAATTACAGCTACTCCCGAAGAACTGCTTCGCCGCCTGATGGCCGATCTCGATTTCTTTGTTGGAACCACCCCCCAGCATGACGATGTAACTTGCATGCTGATTAAGGTGGGGTAGGCAAGGCTTACCCCAAGGTATGTGCGCCTTGATCAATCAGCGGATCGAAGGGTAGATCTCGTCAGCGATCCAGTAGTTCTCCACGACAATCGCGAAGAGTGTTCCCAACAGAAATACTACCCAGCGTCGGCGGTTCCATATCGCGCTTAACGATGTTCGCCGAATTGGAATGTCTACGAAATAAGCGGCGCAGTAGCAAACGTTGGCTAGGAGTCCGAGTACGACCATGATCAGAAGCGAGGATAGCGTCAACGCCCCGCGGAAATGGGGCCAAGTCGCGGCGAGCCAGACAATAACGACCCCACTGAGCACACCGTTATAGGCCAGGCGACGAGGTTCCCAAAATCGAGCCGCCTCGAAGAAGAGATTCCTCAACTTGCCTACGGATGGTTTCATGACCGTAGAATACGCCACTAACTTCGTAAGGCAAAGTACTTTATTCCCGCGCTACCATGGCCGATCTCGACGCCTTTGTGGGAGCAACCCCGCAACATGATGTCACCTGCACGCTAATCAAAATTGCGCAGGCAAAGCTGGCGAAGAGTTAGCGTTGGGCCGCATGGATTGACTCCCCGCCGCTTGCCGCCTAACATGATCGCGCACGGCGCTGGCTTCTTCAATAATCTGCCAAGATGATCGGCCAAACCATCTCGCACTATCGCATTGTCGAAAAACTTGGCGGTGGAGGCATGGGTGTGGTTTACAAGGCGGAAGACGCCGACCTTGGCCGTTTTGTTGCCCTCAAGTTCCTGCCCGACGATGTAGCGCAGGACCCCCAGGCGCTAGAACGCTTCCGCCGGGAAGCCCGCGCTGCTTCAGCTCTTAACCATCCCAACATCTGTACCATCCACGAAATTGGGAAGTACGAGGGCCAGTCATTCATCGTCATGGAGTTTCTGGATGGAGTGACGCTGAGGCACCGTATTGCCGGCCGCCCGATGGAAACCGAACTAATTCTGTCGCTGGCCATCGAGATTGCGGACGCTCTGGACGCGGCTCATGCAGAAGGCATTATTCACCGCGACATAAAACCCGCGAACATCTTTGTCACCAAGCGCGGACATGCCAAGATCCTTGATTTCGGGCTGGCGAAGGTCAGCCTGGCAGGGATCTCGTCGAGCAAAATTGCGTCTCTGAACACGCAGACGGTGGACGCGGATCATCTCACCAGTCCGGGTTCTACGCTCGGCACAATTGCCTACATGTCGCCAGAGCAAGCCAAGGGTAAGGAACTGGACGCTCGAACCGATCTGTTTTCGTTCGGTACAGTTCTGTACGAAATGGCAACGGGAGCGTTGCCCTTCCACGGCGAAACTACGGCGCTGATCTTCAATGCCATATTGAACTCCGATCCGCCGCCTGCGATTCGTTTCAATCGCGATATCCCGCCCAAGCTGGAAGACATCATCAACAAAGCTCTGGAGAAAGACCGCAACCTTCGCTATCAGGGCGCGGCAGAAATGCGAGCCGACCTGCAACGGCTGACGCGAGATATCGAGACAGGACGCGCCAAAGTTGCGAGTTCAGGCTCTGTGGCGGTGGCACCGGGAAGCGGCTCTCAAGCGGCGCAGCCGTCGTCGCCAGCATCCGGCTCATCCCCTGCGCTTGCTCCATCTTCGTCATCGAGCGCGGGGAAAGTTGAAGTTCCTGGCTCGGGCAGGAGACGCTGGCAGGTTCTGGTTCCGGCAGCCGTGGTCCTTATCGCTGCTGCAATCGTCGGGGCGTTCTATTTTCGCTCGCGCCAGACCAGGCAGCGCCTGACCGAGAAAGACACCATCGTTATCGCCGATTTTGCCAACAGCACGGGCGATGCAATCTTCGACGACACGCTGAAGACGGCGCTCAACGTTTCCCTGCGGCAATCGCCTTTTCTGAATGTGCTCCCCGACGGCGAAATTGCGAAGACCTTGCAACTGATGACACGTCCAGCCGGCACGAAACTCACGCCCGACGTGGCCCGCGAGCTTTGTCAGCGAGCAGGCAGCAAAGCTTACATCGCCGGATCGATTGGCAGTCTGGGCACCGAGTATGTGCTGGAGTTGAAGGCGGTCAATTGCCAGAGCAGCGATACGCTGGCCCAGGAGCAGGTGACGGCGGCGGCCAAGGAGAAGGTACTGGATGCCTTGGGCGAGACGGCATCGCAGTTGCGCGGCCAACTGGGCGAATCGCTGGCCACCGTGCAAAGGTTCGATAAGCCTCTGGAAGAAGCTACTACTTCATCGCTCGAAGCATTGAAGGCTTTTAGCATGGCCGATCAGAAGCGCGGCTCCGGAGACGAAATGCCCTCGATTGCGCTCTACAAACGAGCCATCGAACTCGACCCAAATTTCGCCTCTGCCTATGCCCGCTTGGGAACCGTTTATCGCGACATTGGGGCGTCCGAGATGTCCGAGGAGTATCGCAAGAAGGCCTTCGAGTTGAAAGACCGGGTTGGGCAACGGGAGAAGCTGTACATCACGAGCCACTACTATGCCGACAACGGCGAGTTGATGAAAGGCATCGCCGCCTACGAACTGTTCGCCCAAACGTACCCCAAAGATCTGACGCCCTGCTCGAACCTGGCGTTGGCGTACGCTTCCATAGGCGAATTCGAGAAGGTAGAGCGGAACGCGCAGGAGTGCATTCGCATTGCTCCGGATGATGTTCTTGGCTATGCGTGGGCGGGCAGCGCCTTTCTCGGCCTGAATCGTCCGGACGACGCGAAAGCCGTTTTCGAGGCTGGGCTGCGGAAGACCCCTGACGCCAGTTATTTGAGATACAAGCTGGCCATCACCGCTTTGGCACGGGGCGACCTGGCAGAAATGGAAAAACAAGAGTCGCAGGTTCATGATAATCCGAATTTGGAAATGGACGCGATTCTCCGCCACGGAGACATCGCTTCATCACAAGGAAAGTTACAACAGGCGCATACATACTATGAGAAGGCGCGCCAGTTTGGCCGCAAGACGCAACTACCGGCGTTAGAAGCCCACGGGCTGCTGGTCGAAGCCGCGGTCCATGCACTGTATGGAGACTCGAAGCCTGCGGTCGAGTTGGCGAGCTCTGCGCTGGCACTTTCAACAGATTACGAAACCAAAATCTCCGCCGCCTATGTGTTGGGCCTTGCGGACGAAGAAAAGAAAGCCCTCGAGCAAAGTGCAGTCATCGAACGCGACCGTCCGAACGACACCCTGGTCCAGAGCGTTCAGGTGCCGACCGTCGAAGCTCTCGTAGCTTTGCATCGGAACGACCCCGGAACGGCTTTGCAACTCCTCGACTCAGCCAGCCCGTATGACAAAGCGAGCTATCAAGTGCATTACGTTCGGGGGCTCGCGTACCTGAAAAATGGCAAGGGCAGCGAAGCAGTCCAGGAGTTTCAGAAGGTGCTCTCTCTTCGGGACTCCTTCCCATCAGAACCCACCATGACGCTTGCGCATCTCGGCATGGCCCGCGGTTACGCCCTCGCTAGCGAGACGGCCAAGAGTCGAACGGCTTATCAGGATTTTTTCACGCTCTGGAAAGACGCCGACCCCGAAATCCCCATCCTGAAGCAAGCCAAAGCAGAGTACGCGAAATTGCAGTGATCATGGTGCTTAGAGAGTCTCCGTAACGCGTTACTCCTTCATCTCCTTCATCCCCTCCGCGTACATGCAATGAAAGGCGTGCACTCCCCGCTCCTGCTTCACGCTATAGCGGCCGCGTTCGTAGCTCCGCGAATGCAGGTTCTTCTGCACACGCTCGCAGATGGCCACATCTTCGAGTTGAATCTGATGGCTGAACTCGACCGCCTCTCGCGCGGCTTTGCTGTGCAATTCTTTGTCAGGCAAATACCACTCAAAGATCGTGAGAGTCCGCTCGACTTCGAGCGGCAGAATGATGTTCAGCGAGACATTGTCGGGATAGCAGTTCAGCATCCAGTTGGGAAAGACCCAGAAATAGTCTGTGGTCAAGTCTTCGCGCGTTTCCTGATAGCGGCGTGGCGTGGCATCGCCTGGTTGCGCTCCGCGAATCGGACTAAACTGCCGCACGTGCCGCGCGTACGGCTCAACCGTGTAGGCGTTATAGTCCAGCTCACGATTCAATCCGGGATGCACGCTCGGCAAGTGATAACCCTCGAGATAGTTGTCCACGTACGTCTTCCAATTGCACTTCATCTCGTACGTGCGGCGTTCGGAGAGCTTCATCTCGCCAAATTGAAAACGTCCTGCTTGTTGCGGCAACTCTCCGAGGGCCTTTACCAGCGGCTCGGCAGCGGAATCAAGATTCACGAAGATCAGGTTGAACCACTCCTCCACCCGCAGCGGCTTCAGTGCGAATTGCTCAGGGCGAAAATCTTCCACGCCCTCGAACTCGGGAGCGCTGATAAGCGCCCCATCCAGGCCATACGTCCAACCGTGATAGCTACAGCGAAACAACTTCTTCGAACCACAACCTTCCGCCGGTGGGCCCGCCCGGTGGCGGCAGACGTTGTAGAAGCCTCGCAGTTCCCCGGTGGCGCTACGCACCAGCAATAGTGGCTCGCCCTGCACCACCGTGGTAAAGAAATCACCTGCATTAACCAGTTGGTGAACATGGCCGACAACCTGCCAGTTGCGGGCAAAGATCTTTTCCCGCTCCGCCCGGAAAACGTCGGCGTCCGTGTAAAACAGCGATGGAATAGACCACGCGCGGGCGATATCTGCATCGACGTTGAGGCTGGCGAAAGAGCCGTTCATAGCGATCACGGCATTGTAGAGCAAGGCATCGCGACGGTCTTCTCCGGTAACAAGATTTTCCACTTGTGTTGCCTTCCGGTGCAGACACCCCTATGATGAGAACAATTGGCTTTCCCGCTACCGCCCACCGGGGAGAGCCTCTAGCACACTGCAAGGACTGCGATTAGGGGTTCTCTGACGGACATCATTCACCCTGCTGCCGATGGTGACTGAATTGCCCGAAATGAGACTGCCTGATCAGAAATTACCCAGGGCAAGAGGTAACGACGAAATGCGAAAGAAACAACGAGGATTTTCACTGATCGAGCTGTTGATCGTAGTAGCCATTATCTTGATTATTGCGGCGATAGCTATTCCCAACCTGCTGCGGGCGCGCATTGCCGCCAACGAATCTTCGGCGGTTAGTTCCATCCGCACCATGAACACCGCGCAGGTCACTTTTCAGTCCACTTATCCCACAGTTGGCTACGCCGCTACCGTCGCGGCCTTGGGACCTGCCGCGTCCACCGGTTGCACCACACCCACGTCCGCCAACGCTTGTCTGATTGATTGGGTCGTGTCTCAGGCCACGGTTGCGGGTACCGCCAAGAGCGGCTACTGGTTCACTGACACGCCGATTGCCGCCGGCGCGGGCGGCATCATCCCGGGTTACACCTTGGATGGCATTCCGGCTGCGGTCAACCAGACGGGAGTGCGCGGCTTCTGTTCCAACGAAGATGCTGTGATTCGATTCAAGGCGGTCGGTTCAGGGATTTCTGGCAGCGAAGCTGCCTGTGCCGCCTACACTGCCCTGCAATAAAATGAGTTCCGAAATGGAACAGATGTCCAAAGAGCCGCGGATCAAACCGCGGCTCTTTCATTTTCTTTGTGTCGAGTGACTTCTTTCCTAAACACAATTTTGTCATCTCTGAGTCAAAATTTGATAGGGGCGCCACTCTCTCTGTGCATCAGTCGAGACGCACGTCTCGCCACACCTCCCTTAGTGATCGCAAACCATGTGGCTTACAGCAGTCCGGCACCGAGTTTCATAATTGCCGGCGGTGGCCAACAAAGTGCCATGTGAGAGTCAGTCCGAGAGAACATTCGAAAACACACACTTGAGACCAAAAAGGGAAAATGAAAATGCGTAAACAGAAGGGTTTTTCACTGATTGAGTTGCTGATTGTGGTCGCGATCATTCTTATCATCGCCGCCATTGCTATTCCGAATTTGTTGCGGGCGCGTATCGCAGCCAACGAGTCGTCTGCGGTCAGCTCTGTCCGAACCATGAACACTGCCCAGGTCACTTACCAATCTACTTATCCGACGGTCGGCTATAGCTCTACTATTGCGATACTGGGGCCGAGCGCTTCGACCGGCTGCACCACGCCGGCTTCCACCAATGCTTGCCTGGTCGACTGGGTCGTCTCTCAGGCTGGCTCCGCAGGCAAGGCGAAGAGCGGATATTGGTTCAACGACACTCCTGTAGCCGCCGGCGCCGGCGGGATCATCCCCGGCTACACCATCGACGGTATTCCGGCCTCAGTTAACCAGACTGGCGTGCGTGGGTTCTGCTCGAACGAAGATGCCGTGATTCGCTTCACCGCGGTCGGCAGCGCAGGATCCGGCGGAGAGGCTGCTTGTGCCGCCTACACGGCTCTACAATAAAACACTTTTCACAGACACCATTGAAAGCTAAAGGAGCCGCGTCTATCGACGCAGCTCCTTTTTCGTCCTCAGAACCATTGATCCAAATTGGGGGGAAATCTCATTGGATTCCCAAATTGACACAATTTGTCATCGCCCAGTCAAAATCTGATAACAAAACCCGTCGTTTGGGGGCCCTCCAGAGCGACATGGCGTCGCCTTAGTGATTGAAAATAATATCGTTCCGCATCCGGACCCCACTATCCCGTTTTGGGCAATAAAGTGCGAAATGTATGCACAGCGGGTCGACAAGACCAGACTTAAACGGAGAAGGGGAGAAAACGAAATGCGTAAACAGAAGGGTTTTTCACTGATTGAGTTGCTGATTGTGGTCGCGATCATTCTTATCATCGCCGCCATTGCTATTCCGAACCTGTTGCGGGCGCGTA
>Ga0307478_10000048_pt1 | contig 143496 bp, 148 predicted proteins | sample atmos_gasesECM4C_2_FD_203713 | JGI IMG/M metagenome (GOLD analysis project Ga0307478, IMG submission 203713) | Hardwood forest soil microbial communities from Morgan-Monroe State Forest, Indiana, United States - atmos_gasesECM4C_05 | ecosystem: Environmental > Terrestrial > Soil > Temperate...
ACTCGTAGCAAGCCCGAGCTATATGTCAAAGTGCAAGCGGCCTCAAAAGCCTCAAGACTTGCTGGAGCATCGACTACTGGCTTTCTCGTTTTGGACGCCGACAAAGACATGGAGCTTCGTTCATACAAACGGGAGGAAAAAGGAAACGCTGACGTTTCAACCTTTCCTTGCGATGAACGACTATGCTGGCCTTGCGACTGCATTGCTGGCGGGCACCGGCATCGGCGATCTCCCGCCATTGGTGCAGCCTGAGTTGTTGCGCGACGGGCGCCTTGTTGAGGTCATGCCGAGATGGCACTTCACCGTCTTTAATCTCTGGCTGGTCCATGTGGGCAATCGTTATCTCACACGTCCCGTGCGCGTGTTTAAGGAATTCGCGACTCAAATGGCTCCGACGCTTTTTCCCTCACTTCCGTCCTGAAGGGAGTCCTCGGTGCGGCGTCGGTTGTCCCTCGTCCCGTTGCCCATCCCTCATTCCTTATCGTCCCACCGGACGTAGATTAGAGCAGCGCGCACATGGCTCGGCAGCCAAACATCGACGCCGGCCAGGCGATTGATCCAGCGGGGCTCAAGTTCAGTCACAGAATCTCTCGTCACCTTATCCAGCAAAGCCTTGAATATCAGGAACTCGTTGTCAGGACCAATCGCCTTCGCAATCTCAGCGTCGAAGGCCTTTTCATTCAAGCCATTGTGAATTCGCTTCACGGTCTGGTACACGTCGTTTGTGTATTCCTTGGTAATCTCGACATCCTTCCGAGTTCCGGTATCGGTGAGATGGCCTCCGATAAAGTTGTCGAATTTGTAGGCGAGGAGTTCGTCGAACATCTTCATATATTCGTGGAAGTTGGTCGTCAGATCGAAGTCTTGAAACGGGACGTATCCGGATGTCACCGAGTCCACAGCCATCAAGAATCCCGCCTCAGGGACGTAGATGAAAAGATCACCTTCGTTGGAGTGGTAGTTATGCCGGGTGAGTTCCACGGTTTTGTCGCCAAGCTTGATCGTCTTCGAGGTCTTGAACGTCTCCGTTGGAATCAGCCGATTCGGATCGTTCATTTCCTTCAGAAAGTCGCTGACGGTATCGAGGGCGATAATCTGCAAGCCTGGGACGCTCTTAAAGGCTACGGAACCGCCGATATGATCTTTGTGTATGTGCGAATAGACCAGCATCTTGATCGGCTTGTTCGTGACTTTAGCGATGGCTTCCGGAATGTGTTTGCCATAGCTGGCCGGCGCATCGAAAACGATAACGCCCGCATCGGTCACAAGGAAGGCGGATTGCCAACCGTTGTCAGAAAGTGCGAAAACACCGTTTCCGAAATCCTTCACCCCGTATCCGACCGCAGCATCGATACTCCAGTATTTCGCCCTCACCGCGGGTAATACGGGAACGTGTTCGCGCAACGCTTCGGGTGAATCGGTTCCGGCCAATGCAGACGGCTGTTTCGGGGCGGGCTGCGATGATTCTTGTCCGAATGCGATTTGACCAGCCAGAACGGCAATAAACATGAATGGAAATAGCAACTTTTTCATTTCTGGTTCTCCTTGCAATTGAAATGGATTAAGTAAACTGCCGGCAGAGTAGGTGAACACCATGCCTCGCACTAGAGGGCAAAGCCGGAAATTAGATTTCCATAAGTGAGATAATTTCGATTAGACCGGCCCGCCAATTCGAGTACTGGAGTGCCATGTGGTTTCAGCTCTCGTACGATTCCCGTGGCACTCCAACATCTGAGTGCTTGGCACCTGCCATGTCTGGAAGAGCGAATTGGCGAAGCCCTGGCACGTGTCTAAGATTTGTTTTGATAAGCTCCTAACGAGCTTTTTTGTAAGATTGGCACACAAAGTGGCCAAACTGGCCGGGTCGGCGGATGCAGAACTATAAATTCCTGAACTACATTGTTCTTTGGAACGTCTTCTTCGCCATCATTTGCATTCCCACTGCTGGCAAGCTGATTGACGTTATGGGAATTCCCCTCTCGATTTCCATCTACTACTTTCCTTTTGTCTATATTTTTGCCGACATCATGACCGAAGTTTATGGCTATGCAGTCGCGCGACGGGTTTTGTGGTACTGCATCTTCGCGCAGGTTTCGGTGATCGCAATTTTCGAATTTGTGATTTTCTATCCGCCCTCCGCGGTTATGACAAACAATCAATCGTACGTTGATGTGCTCTCTGCGGCGCCTCGCTTGGTCTTGTCTGGCACCGTTGCGATGTTTACTGGGGACATCGCCAACAACTATGTCTTGGCAAAAATGAAGGTGTGGACGAGCGGGCGTTATATGTCGGCACGTTTCGTGATTTCGACACTATGCGGACAAGTGGTGAACACCGCCGTCTTCTACATCTTCGGCCTGTGGGGGATGATACCGGCACGCTTATTAACAAAAAGCATTGTCGTCGCGAGCCTTACAAAAGTCAGTCTGGAGCTTCTCTTGCTTCCGGTAACGCTCAAAGCATCGTTGTGGCTCAAGAAAATCGAAAATGTAGATTACTTCGACAAAGAAACGAACTTTAATCCACTAAGATTCTAGACTCGCCGTGCTCCCCGATTTGCGGGCACAACCCGCACTCCGGACAATCCTGGCAGTTAGGGCACCCATGACCGAGGAGTGCCAGCGAGCGTGTGTTCGTGAGATTTGCATAACCGACGAGGTATCCGATTATGTCGGCGGCAAAGAGCCGAGCCTCTGGATTATCGGTGGGCAAGAATTCGACGATGCAGAGCCAGTCCTTCTCATCTTGCCAGTAGAGCTCGAAATCGTCTTTGCGCTTCGCTCCCAAAATCGCCAGATCCTTTTTCCAGGGTTTTGGTCAAAAACTCGCGGTACAAGAACGGTACAAGGTGAGCCCGTTTCTTCGACTTCTTAGCTATTCCTTACAGGGCGTTGCGTTGCGACCGCTGCCTTGTAATTACTACGTGATCCAATAGATCCGCGCCCTTTCACGGCGCAAACGCGGGTTCAAATCCCGCCGGGGACGCCAATTCAATATCTTACGGAAGAATTGTCTACTCTCTGTTTAACTACTGGACCCGAAATCGTGAGTTCCGTAACCCTAACGAACTGACTGTCGGTCAGTCGGCGGCGGGCACAATCTGGGCACAAATTGTGTTCTAAAGCGGCTCTGAACGGGCGATAAATATTGGACCACGTGCTTGAGGTTATTGCTTTGCTGCGGAGATGTCCGGCGGTGTGCTGTGCTCCTGAACGCCAAGACAAGCGATGGCGCATACAGTCATCGCGAGGATATATTTCAGTCTGCCAGAACGCCTCCCTGTCGCCGGTTTCCGACACACAATCCATCGGGTATCCGCTGTTTCCTCGCAAAGCACACCAGCCTTCACTCAAATTAGAACGCCGGTAGTGTCCTAACACACTATTAGGACACTACCAGAACGCCTTCCCCCTTGACAATTGGGGCAGCTCTCCCGTTAGCTGGTCTGTCGGCGTAGCGAATGCAGCATGTGGGGAGCAGATCTTCACGAAGAGTCCCTGACGTCCAGAATCATTCGCCCGCCGAGCGATGTCAAGGTGTCGCCGATATCATCGTGCAATTATCTTGCCTGAACTTTTCTGGTGTCATCGTTCCATCGCGCCCACGCGGGGAGTTCCGTCCAAGATCGCGTCGCCCCGTGGCTGGAACCGGTGTCGTGAATGCGGGTGCGATGGTGACCCTGCCTCCGATTGCGCCTGACGGATAGAGATAGACGGCACATTGGGCACGACATCCGCGCGCTGGACGCTACCATCGGTGGAGACATCGCCCCACAGTCCGGGCGTCAAGCGGTTGACTAGGCGTAGTTTCCCGCTGTTAAATTGCGAGTGTTCTGTGGGGAATCGAGGCGGACGGTCAGCGCCCCCGTGGTAGCCGTGCGCCTCAAAGAAGCGAAACCAAAATCTCGTCCACGCGGCTGTCAAGCATGACCAGAAATGGACTCATCGCGACTTGCTTTGTCTGTCTCTTGATCGCAGGAACTGGTCGCGCTCATGGCCTGGACCCGAGCAAACGCCTGACGCAATACCGCCATACTGCGTGGCGAGTACAAGACGGCCTTTTTTTGGGCGCTCCATCTTCGGTCTCACAAACAGCCGACGGCTATCTGTGGGTCGTAACCTGGAATGGAGTCTTCCGCTTTGATGGCATTACCTTCGAGCCCTGGTCGCCTCCGGCATCAGATTCGAGTCACATCTACCTTCTCGTGCCTGCGAAGAGCGGGGGATTTTGGATCAACGATGGTCTCGGACTTAGTCATATACGAGGCAATCGCATCGTTTCGCACGTTAACTTAGGGGCCCCCCCCGGTCACATGGTGGAAGAAGAAGAAGAAGATGGATCACTCTGGGTGACCACGTTCTATCGTTCGGGCTCTCCCGGACTGCTTTGTCATGCCAAGGACCGAGAGGTGGAGTGCTTTGGCAAAGCGGATGGCCTTCCGATGCAAAACGCGGATTCCATCCTTCCGGATGGAACTGAAGGATTTTGGATCGGGGGCGACACGGGCTTGGTCCACTGGAAAGCGGGAGTATCCGAAATCTACGAACCTCAGGCGTTAAAGTCCCACTCCGGGCAAGAAGGCATTATCGGTCTGGTCCGGAATTCCGATGGTTCCCTCTGGGTCGGGATGCCGGCAGCGGGGCGCGGCCTGGGACTCGAGCGCTTCAGCAACGGCAGCTTCAAACCATTCTCCGCGTCGAATTTCGACGGCACCAAAATCGCAGTACACACACTTCTTTTAGACCGAGATGGAAACTTATGGGTAGCGACTCAGAACAACGGTCTTTACCGTATCCACGGCAATAATGCCGATCATTTTGGTTTGGCCGACGGACTGTCGGGCAACTCAGTGAAAAAGTTGTATGAAGATCAGGAAGGAATCATCTGGGCTGCCACTTCGAACGGCCTCGACAGCTTCTGGGAGCCGCGGGTCACGACCTACGCTGAGACGGAAGGACTGGGAGCAGGCGGCGTGATCTCTGTGACTGTATCGCAGGATGGCACGGTGTGGTTGGCCAACAACGGATCACTTGATTCTATTCACGACGGGACCGTTGTTTCGATAGGAATGAAAGATGGGTTGCCGGGAAATACGGTTACTTCTTTGTTGGAGGATCGTGATGGGCATCTCTGGGTGGGAGTGGACGATGGACTCTATATTTATGAAAACCGCCATTTCCGTCCAATCCCTAGCCCTAATCGTAGTCCCATGGGGATGATCGTCGGTATCACGGAGGATATTGACGGCAACATCTGGGCGGAATGTGCTTCGAAGCCGAGAAAGCTTGTTCGTATTCGAGATTTCAAAGTACAGGAAGAGTTTTTGGATTCGCAGGTACCTGCCGGTCACAGCCTGACGGCCGACCCGAGTGGAGGGATCTGTCTGGGAGCGTTGGATGGCAGGCTAGTGAGCTTGCGTAAAGGCAAAGTTGGCAGCTTCCCCATGAATCTCAAAGGAGACCGGGTCGTGCGCCAAATCGAAGTGCAACCGGACGGCTCCGTTGTGGCGGCCGCAATCGAAGATGGGCTGATCAGTTTGCGCGCCGGAGTCGTTCAGCGGCTGAACAAACAAAATGGCCTTCCCTGCGATGGGGTCTTTGGATTCAATCGAGACAACCTGAAGAATTGGTGGCTCAGCACTCCATGTGGATACGTGGAACTGGCCGATTCAGAGATGCAGAAGTGGCGCGTTGACCCGAAAGCTGTTCTGCAATTCCGGTTCTTTGATGCGTTGGACGGCGCTCGAACCGGCAGAACTGATTTCAACCCGGCAGCAAAGTCTCCTGACGGTCGCTTGTGGTTTGTCGGCGCACTCGTCGCTCAAACCATTGAGCCCTCGCGTCTGGTAAAAGAATCGAGTGCGAGGCCGGTATATGTCGAGTCGGTAACCGCCGACCGCACACAATATGCGGCTGACACTAACCTCAGTCTGCCAGCGCGGACCCACGATGTTCAAATTGACTACACATCGCCCAGTTTTTCTATCCCGAAGGAGGTGAATTTCCGCTACCGACTGGAGGGCAATGATAGTAATTGGCAAGATGCAGGTACAAGACGGCAGGCCTTCTATACGAACCTTCGTCCAGGCCAATATCGATTCACAGTGATTGCCTCCAATGAGGACGGTATATGGAACACACAGGGTGCGACACTGCAGTTCAGCGTTGCCCCTGCATGGTTTCAGACAATCTGGTTTCGTACCCTCTGTTCGGTCGCATTCTTCCTGTTGTTGGGCGGTTTGTATCAGATGCGCCTACGTCAAGTGCGGCAGCAGTTCAACGTGAGCCTAGAAGCACGCGTGAACGAGCGAACGCGAATTGCGCGAGACCTGCACGATACTCTGCTTCAGAGTTTCAACGCACTTTTGCTCCGTTTCCAAACGGCGGCTGACTTGCTCAGTACTCGGCCAGATGAAGCGAGGTGTACTCTCGAGAGCACAATCGATCAAGCTGGTCAGGCACTGATTGAAGGGAGAGACGCTGTGCAGCAGTTGCGCTCGACGAGCCTGGGCAGCAGCGACCTGGTAGGCGCTCTTGGTTCACTTGGGAAAGCGCTGGCTGCCGATGGATCGAACGGTGATGCCCCAGCCTTTCATCTTGAAGTGGAAGGCACGCCGCAAGATCTTCTTCCAATCACGAGGGATGAAATATATCGAATTGCGGGCGAGGCGTTGCGAAACGCCTTCCGGCACGCACGAGCCCGGAACCTCGAAGTTGAAATCCGCTATGATGCGCGGCAACTGCGATTGAGAATTCGGGACGACGGACAAGGAATCGACCCACAACTTCTTCGCACCGATGGACTCTCCGGACACTATGGTTTACGCGGGATGCGTGAACGTGCTCAATCTTTAGGAGGCGAACTCACTATCTGGAGCGAAGTGAATTCAGGTACTGAGATCGATCTTACTGTTCCTTCCTCCATCGCCTACACGAAGCCCGGTCTTTCCCGTTTGCCGATTCTAACGAAACGAAGGCAGACGAGATCATGAATATGGGGACGAAATCGATTCGCATTCTAGCCGTCGATGACCACCCAACATTTCGCCTGGGAATCGGCGGCCTGGTGGCTGCCCAATCGGATATGTGTCTGGTCGCGGAAGCAGCGAATGGGCAGGAGGCGATTCAGCAGTTTCGAGCACATCTTCCAGACGTAACCTTGATGGATTTGCAGATGCCAGAAATGAACGGTTTGGATGCCATGATTGCCATTCGAGGTGAATTCCCTGACGCTCGAATGATTATGCTGACAACTTATATGGGCGACGTTCAGGTGCTGCGCGCTCTAAAAGCAGGTGCCCGCGGCTACCTGCTCAAGAATTCTTTGCATAGAGAGCTCACCGATACAATCCGAGCGGTCCATGCAGGAAGAAAAGTACTTTCTCCCGAGGTCTCCTGCCAACTTGCAGAACATGCGGGCGAGGATGCGTTGACACCAGCAGAAATCCGAGTTCTCCGGCTGATTGCTGAGGGATATGCCAACAAGGAAATTGGTGCGCAACTCGCAATCAGCGAAGAAACTATCAAGAGCCAGGTCAGAAGCATCCTTTCAAAACTAAACGCGAACGATCGAACTCATGCCGCATTGATTGGGTTGAGGCGCGGCATCTTCGAACTTTAATCACTCGAAAGAGTGATTCAGGCCGACCTTTTTAGGCTTTCGCCAGAGCTTTGCGAGATTCATGATCTCAATCTGGTGTGCACCGCCTATTCTCAACATTCGCTCGTGGCTGGCCCGGGGTCGGGCTCCTTTTGCTGCGAGTTGCGGCAGGCAGTTCATTAATCGGTCGCAGCATTCTTGTGTTGGGGAATACACCCACCTTCGGAACTGGCTCCTTCCAACTCTTCATCGCAACTGCCGGACTACTGCTAATCGCTGGACTATGGACTCCCGTAGGTGCGGCCGTTATGGTGCTCCTTGAATTGTGGCGAATCATTTCGCGACATGGAGATCCTGCAAGCAACATTCTCCTTTGTACCCTCGCCTTGGCGATTGCTCTACTCGGACCCGGAGCCTGGTCGGTAGACGCTCGCCTTTTTGGATGGAAGCGCATCGATATCGACACTCGAAAGAACAAGCGCTAACTACCTCAGAAGTGTGACTGAATTACCCTCCCAATCTAGTGAAACCTAACCCTCGATCTAGGTTTGTCGGAAATCGGAATCGATCGCATAGTGTGCGAAGAAAGGCCGACGAGGATCACCGAATCGGCAACAAGCGACACCTACAAACCTTTGTGAAGGAGGAATAAAAATGACGAATGAAGGAAGTGTGATCAGCAGTTCTCCGAATCGGCGCAGCTTTCTGAAAACCGGATTGGCAGCCGCAGGGGCAGTAACCATGGGAACCGGCTTACTCGCCCGTGCCACCAGGGCCTCCGCGGAGCAGACAGGCTCCGGCGGTAGCCTAACTTCAGGTGACATTGCCATCCTGCAGTTCCTGGCTGCGGGAGAAGCCCTCGAGGCCGACTTTTACACGCAATATAACGAACTCGGCGGACACCGGGACGCCGAAGTTCCCGGGGGAAGCGGCAATCGACTCTATACCCGTGCGCTGAGAACAATCGATCCCAATTTCTCTCAGTACATTCACGACATCACCGACGACGAGATGAGTCATCAGAGTTTCCTGAATGCATATCTTGTTTCGAATGGCGCCGACCCCGTGGATATGGAACCGTTCCGAACCTTACAGGGCAGCACCGCGACAGGATCGAGTGGAAAGTTGCGGATTACGAACCTGATGCAGCTGACGATCAACACCAGCTGGTGGACTCGTTACCGCAGCAGTGCGAATAATCCCGACGTGAATCCCATTACCTTCGAGCAAGCGGTTCCGGACCTGGCCAACGGGACGTTCCCCGCCATTCCAAGGACAGATGACGACCTGCACCCACACCTACACATTCAGGCAATTGCCAACACAGCGGCCTTCCATATTCCTACTGTGGAACAAGGCGGCGGCAGTTTGCGCTTGGCGCTGGCACAAAGAGCCACCAGCGTGGAAGTGCTACGACTCCTTATCAGTATGGGACCAATCGAGCTCATGCATTTTCAAACCTTGTCAGAAACGGCCGGCAATGCGCCACCGCTCACCGATCCAACCAATGGGCTGAAATTTCCCGACCTCAACAGTGGCGTGGATCCTAACACTGGGGCTAAAGGGGCGGCAGTCAGGGAGATGTTCCAGACGAACCTGATCATGCCGGAACCTTGCCCCTTCATCAGCACGAGCCTGCCGGCGTGTTCGGTAGTCCGTCCAACGAACACGACCGGAGTAGCTACGGGAGCGGTCAAGTTCCTAACGGGCATGGGACTCTTCACTGGCCAGCCGGACGCGTTCTTCACGTTTCTGACTAATCTGGCCGAGGCGGCGGATGCCGCACAGCGCGAAGTCTAGCGACTCTGTCATTACGCCGTGGGAGTTCCGGCAAAACACCAGCCGCAACTCCCACGGTCCTCAATCGTGCAAGGGCGTGACCTGTGTCATGCAGCGGGCCGATCTCGTTTAACAAATGAGCCCGACGAGCGGTTTCAGAGGACTCAGTAGAAGGAGACAGCTTAAGGAGCGCATCATGTTTGAAGGACTGTTTCAACCCACGCATCTTTTGGTCATTCTTGGTATCGCCTTGTTTGTCTTCGGCCCCAAAAAGCTGCCGGAGTTAGGCAAAGGGATCGGTGAAGGCATTCGTGGGTTCAGGTCCGCGATCAAAGCGGAAGAAGACAAACCCGCAACAGCGATGTCTCCTGCCACTGATCCGACGATGAGTAAGTAAGTTGTTGGGTTTGGACCTAGATCATCTTTCCGTTCGAGTACCATCACCGACCCCAACGATCTATCGCGAGTCGTGCTACGGCAGGCCGGTTCATCGAAAGGGTTCTAGTGAAGCGGAGAAGAGGACATCATGACGCAGAGTGAATCATTTTCCAGTTCGTTGTACACCGACCAGATCCACGGAGCCGAGCGCGAGTTATCAGCGTTCATCGCTGCGGTAGCGGAGTTGCTCCAACAATCCCCATTGATCGTTCACCCTCGAATGGAGGACCCTGCCCGTATCCAATTCCGTGGCTCGATAAGAATGGCAATCACAACCAACCAGCCGCCCCTAATGTCGAACTTTCAAGCATTTATCACTTCAAGGGGCAGTTGGGACGGTGCAGCGGATTCCACGGTTTGGGAACTGACAACAAGGGGAACCGCCTCGCTTGGGGCACTCCAACCACGGACTATGGTTACATGGCGGGCGAATACTGGTCCGCGCGCCGGGCACACCAGGCGATCTTCGCTCACACATGACTGACTGTTTTCAAGGGACCGGCGGTCCCTGCGAACCAGATTCACGACTTCCATTCGCCGATCTCGCCGGAAGGCTTGTATTGGATCACGCCCGTACCATCTGATGGATTGACATTCAGCGCCGATGGCAAAACCGCGACGCTCCAGATGACGAACCTGCCCATTATCGACCAGCCTCGCTGGCCCGCAATGGACGCGGAATCCACTCCGGCGTTTCTGGATTTCAAGCTGGTTTTTCAGGTGAGTGACGAACCGGTCAAGTATGAAGACCCAATGAGGCAGTACCGATTCGTGGGACGTACGGCTTCTGCGCAACTGGAAGCCAGTGTTCGAGTGCCGTCGATCGATTTCATTTTCAGGACAGATGCGCTTGAGAGTTCGAAGTGCGATTTCGCGGTTATGGGTACGGAGATGAATGGAAGTATTACGAAACGGCAGGCCGATGAATCTCCATCAACCGAAAACAAACATCCACGGTGCCTCACGCTTTGCAACAGAAGTCGATGCAGATTTCATGGTCCAATTTTGGTCCGGCAATTGTTTCCGAGTCCTCTAAACACGCTTCAGGCAGCCATCCGCGTCGCGTGACTTCAGCTAGTTACGAGCAAACGAAGTGCTGTCACGGCACTTTCGGGCAGTTTCGGACACAGCTGGGCAGCGGTGGGAACGGAAGGGAACAGTCCGGCAAGAGCAGAGCAAGGTATGCGGGGGCGTAGTTTAGCGAGAAGGACCGTTAAGGAAGTCGGCGGAGAACCCGCCATCGCAAAATGTTATTGTACGAAATCAAAATGTGTCTGTAAGCAATTTATAATAAACAAGTTATTGGTGGAGGCGGCGGGAGTCGAACCCGCGTCCGAAAATGTTACTGGTCAAGAGACTACATGCTTATTCGCGTTCATGCCCCAGGCGTTTGTCGCCATTGCTGGCGATTCCCCCGGGACGTTCGCGGCCCACGCTCAGAACGGACAAGAAACGCTAGCCGCTAGCCTGAGATCTTAACCTCTCCGCCCAGACGTAGCGGAGAAGAGCAGCCCTCTGTGTGACGCTCGCTCACCGCCCAAGGGCGAAGCGGTGGAAAGCGGCTGCCTAATTAATTAGGCTGCGTATGCCATTTGTTGATTGGCAATTATCATTTTGCCCACGATTACGGGTGTGTGCCCCCCGGCATGCCTCTTGGCCGCAAGCATCTCCGTCGAAGCCGTGACGCCCCCACTGGTGGGATTGGCCTTAAAGAGAACCACTTCCAGACTAGGTCGTAGTGGGCGGGATGTCAAACGCTGTTGCACGGGTTCATCACCGATGGGATTTAGGTTAGTGTCTCCGACAAGTAAAATTATTCTATTTTATTTAATTCTATTCATAGCATTCTATTCATGCTATTATATTCCTCTCTAGACTTCCACCGAGGAGGCTTTCGTGAAAGACGCAGATCGGATTCGAATGCACACCAAAGAAAGGTACGTGATTCCAGCTCGTGCCCGGAAGGAAGATCGGTTTTCAATCAGGGTTGGGGATGTTGTTCGGGATCTGAAACTGAGCGGCCATGCCCTCGCAGGTTGTTCTCCCGTTTGCAGCGCCCTGAAGACTCGCGAATTCCTTCAAGGAAACAGCCTGCGACTTGTCGATATGAGTGGCCCCCCGTCAGGCCAGAGCACGACAGTCACGTACACCTACGAATTTATTGGCACGCAGAAAGACGCCGACAAAGGGGCCGATCGCCAGGATGCGTGGAACCGGCTCCGGGGAGCGCTCAAAGATGTTTTTGCCGAGTTGGGCGGAGGCGAGAACTACCTCCGCAACGAACGCGCCAATTTCTATGGTCCAGGGAAAGACCAGTGAGCCGCGTCTACTGGGACACGATGCTCTTCATCTACTGGCTGGAAGAAAATCCACAGTTTGGGAAAAGAGTGGATGCAATCTGGTCGCGAATGCAGGTGCGCAATGACCAACTTATTACTGGAGCTTTGGCCTTAGGTGAAGTGGTTGCCGGAGCCTACAAACGGGGGGCCAGTAAAGGACGCATCCAAGAGGTGAGAGCGGCGCTGGAAGACTCGGTCTCAGAGGTAATTGCTTTCACTGCCGAAACGGCTGATGTCTTCGGACAAATTAAGGGTTCACTGAACATACCGTCCGCGGACGCCATTCACTTGGCCTGTGCCGCCAGCGCAGGAACCGATTTATTTCTAACTAACGACAGGAATCTTATCGGCAGAGTGATTCCGGGAATTCAATTCATTGCCGGCCTCGATTCGCACATTCTCTGAGGCAAGAGGTCCTGAACGACTTTTTTCATGCTAGCAAAAAAAGGCACGGGGGAGCGTACCCGTGCCTCGAGTTCAGCTGCGAGAGAGCTATAAGGATTTCAAGAACATCAATAGTTGTTGCTTTTGTGTCGAACTCAGGGTTTGGAAGCTTCCATTTGCTTGCGCGGCTTCACCTTGGTGACGGGCGATCGCGGCCTCAAGAGTGAGCGATTTCAAGTCATGCATGAAGCGCGATTTCATACGCAGTCCCCAAAGCGGGCTCGTGCGAAGCTTCTGGGCAGTATCCGCGGGACCGCCCTGGATAATGCCATCACCGGTTCCAATGTTATGGAGCAGAAAATCGCCGAAGGGATGGATCGTCTTATTTCCCAGTGCATCCGGGATGGTGAATATTCCTCCGTTAATCGCCGTTCCCGCGGGGAGTGTGGCGATGGATTCGACGTGGCAAGTGCTGCAGCCGATTTGTTCGAAAAGATGCTGTCCCGCAATTGCGGCCGGACCCCCGGCGAGCGCAGTGTCGCGAGGAGGCACTTGGGTACCCCGAACAAACTGAGCGAAATGGTCGATGTCGGCCAAGCCCAGGTTGTCCGGCTGGTCCTCAGGATCAGTGGTGGTTTTGCAAACCGTCGTGGTATCGGTCGGTCGCAAGCGGTTGGTGATGCCCATTTCGTTCAGATATGCATCGCTTACGAACGACAACAGGCTGCCGTGCTGGTCTTTCCAACCGAAGCGGCCGACGCGGGTTTGCCCTGGAGCCTCAAAGATCGCGACCTCTACAGCTTCGCCGTGAATCACTCCGTTCGTTTGTTGCGCTTGTTGGTTGGCGATTGCGATCAGCGTATTGTCGTCGATCGCCTCAACAAATCCATCTCCCAAGGTATTGTTCACCGCGCGAGGCGTAACAATCGTTTCGGTGGATGGCAAGTGCTCCTGCGCCTGCGGGCAGATAGAGCGATCGTTCACAATGGAACGTCCTGTAATGCTGTTCTGGCCGTCGTTGATGAGCACGGTGGGGTTTGCAAAGTTTCCGTTTGCGTCTTTGTGTCCGGCGCGAAGTTCAGTGATTTGGCTGGGACCTCCGGTGACTGGGTTTTGATGACAATCGATGCAAGAGGTGGCGTTGTAGACCGGGCCCAATCCTGCGGCAATGTCATCGCGATTCTCAAAGTGCTGCTGATCAAGAGCGAAAGTGTCGCCGGGAGGCTCGGCAATTCCATTGCTGACGCTGTGTGCGCCGTCAAAGCTGGGCGTCGAGAAGCCGGCTGGAGCTTCGGTTGGGGATTTCTGCGCGATTCCGAACGCTGTCACCAGCAGCGCGGAAACATACACAAGAATAGGAAGTTTTCTGTGCTTCATAGGACAAGTCTCCTCCGGACCAACGAGAGTTGGCTGTGTACCCCGTTTCGGGGATTTAATTCGATTGGCGGCTGGTCTCAGTCAATCCGGGGATTGACTGAGACCACCTGATTACAGAGTTGGGAACTCTCAGGAAGCTCCTGACGCTATAACTGGGAAGGGAAGAAAATATTCCAAGCTGGAAAGAAAAAAAATCGAGGGTGACTAGAAGCCATCAGATGGCTTCTAATCAGATTTCCAGGCCAGAACCTTCTACGAGCAGCAGAGGATGGCCACGCGCGCTCGTCATAGCTTCAAAAGCTTGTTTAATTGCGGTCGGATAAAAGCCAGGTCAATGGTTTCCCGAATGATCGCTGTAGGAACTCCCATCTCCGCCAGAATATCGTGGGCGCGGGAGCGCAGACGATCGCGGACTTGCTCTCGCGTACCCCGGTCCACCTTATCCAGAGTCAGTCCGTCCAATTCATGGTCGATCTTGCGAATGTCCTCGGTTGGCGTCCACCGGATTGGCCCCAGTTGACCGGGCGGGGTCTTAAGAAACAGTTGTGCCTTCGTGCGTCCCACATCGTAGTCGTGGTCGCGATAGCTCTGATCAAAGAAACCGAGAAAGGCCGATACGCCGCTGCTGGCGAGTTCCGAAGGATCCGCCGTTACTGAGCAAATGTACATTTCGTCGCGCTTTCCCAGGTCAGCCGCGGTTTCAAATACCAGAATCGATTTAATCCACGCGTCGGCGTCTGCATTTGCATTTTTGAGTGCGGCATAGTCCGCGGGAAACTGCTTCTGGAGGCGTTCGATTGCGGCATCCCGAATGTCCACCTGTTGGGGATCGGATGGCTTGAAGAACAGGGGCATGATCTGATCCGCAACTGCGCTCAGATTCCCAGTCGAGACGTTGCCGGCCAGGATTGCGTTCTTTAATCCAATGGCTCGCTGGTTAAAGAGGTCAACCTTGGCGTTGACACCCTCCGCAGTAATCCAGTCGTGAAACCGGGACTGCTGAAATACACCCTTTGCCAACGCCCCGCCTGCAGCTTTGTAGTCTGCGAGCTTCTGGTTAAAGGTCAAGTCCGCCGTTGAACTGCGTATGCCCGGCGACACGAAAAGATAGAAGCGCGAATCCACATTGAGGTGTTCGTCAATGTCGTCGACAAAGTTCTTGGCCATTCCAAGAGGTTCGTTTTGAAAGACGCCGCCATCGGTGTAAGTGAATGTCTCGACGTCGGAAGGAAATTCAAGCGGATCGGCGTCGGGGTATTCGCTTTTGTGCCGGAACAGCTCTTTCATGCGAAAAGCGAATGGGAAAGCGCCGCAGGAAACTGCCGCATTTCGCAGGGGCTCCCAAAAATCTTCGTTGTCATGGTTGGCGTCGGCGGGGATGATCGCGTCAATCTCATCCTTGTAAGACGTGTAATTGAAGCTTCCCTGCGGATAGGTCGGTTGAGAGTAGTTCACGCCATTCAGGTTCGAGAGCGCGAGTCCCAGGTGGATGGTCTTCGCCGCCGCCGGGTGCGAGGCGATTGTCAAAGGCGCTTGAGACTGGTAGCGCTGCGTAAGATACTTTCGGGAAATATCCTCGACAAAATTCGAGGACAGGATTGAGTGCGTAGGATCTTCTCCCTTCTGCAGCGCCAAAAGCCCTTCGAGATTCACATCAACGACCCACGGCCGGTAGAAGGAGTTGCGGTAGGCGCCATCGAGGGCAGCCGCGTCGAACAGCAACTTCTGCGCGGCAATCGTTGCAGTCATTCCGCCGGCAGAGGCTCCGGTCAATACGTCGACTTCGACTCGCTCGTTTTCATTTGTGGCATTGTTTTGGTTGTGCTGCTTGATCGCGGAAAGCACTTCGAAAAGCACTCCCGCCTCGAAACTGCCGAGAGAAACGGCTCCGGCAACCGTGATGGCCAGACGTTTTGGCATAGCTCCTCTCCCTTAGGAATTTTTCGAAGTCCGAGAAATTTCCTGACGAGAACAAAAACCCAGCTGCTACAAACCCGAGAGGAGCAGCGGTTGAGCAAATGGCGTGGCTCGAACAGGGAAGACAAAGCGACCAGAGGAGAAGAAGGTAAGCACGGTTCGCCTCGATCTCACTTCATCCCCAAAATTCGAGGAATCGTGCCACGTGGGCTCGAGATTGTCAAAACAAAACTTGCCATTAAGGACCGGTCCCCCGGCGTCGCAGCGGTATGCTGATTTCAAAGTGACAGCCTAACAATAATCAATAATTAACGCTTGACAAATTAATAAGCTGAATCTATATATTAATTATATTAATTGCGAATGAGTCCAGAATCAAAATCTCCGAAGGATTGGCAAGAATTAACCCGGCTTACGTCCGGGCAGCGAATCGTGGTGGAACGAGTGCGAATTGCGGACAAGGACATTGCCGTTGAAGGCCGCTTTGAGCTTCCTCAACTGGCGCGCATGGAGATGGAGGATCAGGTCTTTATCACGGCCTTTGTCCGCTCGCACGGTTCGATTAAGGAGATGGAACGGGTTTTTGGGGTCAGCTATCCGACGATCAAATCGCGGCTGACGCGCATTGCGGAGAGCCTGGAGTTTGTGGAGCACAATCCCACGCCCTCGAAGAGCGAGATTCTGGAGCGGCTCGGTCGCGGAGAGATAACGGCGGAAGACGCGATCCGGGAGATGGAGTTATTGAAATGATTCCGTTTGTGGCAGTGGTTAGCTTGCGTAACCGGGAAAGCCGGACGTTTCGTCTGTGGGTGCCATTGATTCTGGTATGGCTGCTATTTGTGCCGCTGATGGTGCTGTTGTCGCCGTTGATTCTAGTCGCGTCGCTGGCGTGCCGGGTGAATCCGTTCCGCGGATTCGTCGTGGTGTGGCAAGTTTTGAGCGCCGTGCGGGAGACGGAGTTCGAACTAGATCGCCGTAGCGCCGGCGTTTCCATTTGCATTTTATAGGAGGCCCTATGAGTGGACATCGTCGTCAGATTTTGGAGATGTTGGCTGCAGGAAAGATCACTGCGGAAGAGGCAGAGCGGCTGATCTCGGCTGCGGAAGAACCATCGACGACAAAGTTTTCGGAACAGTATTCAGCAGCCGAAACGAAAGGCCGTCCGAAGTATCTGCGGGTTGAAGTGGACGCGGAAGAAGATGGCCGGCACGACGGCCCGACCCGGGTGAACGTGCGAGTCCCAATGCAGTTGCTGCGCGCGGGTGTCAAACTGGCGGGATTGATTCCGGCGCAAGCGCTTCATCGCGCGAACATCGCAATGCATGAGAAGGGCATCCCATTCGACCTGACTCAGATCAAGCCGGAAAACCTGGAGGATTTGGTCGAGCAACTCAGTGACCTCAGCGTCGATTTGGATCAGAAGGATGAGAAGGCGAAGGTGAAGGTCCGGGTGTTCTGCGAGTGAGCGAGCTTGGAGTTTTCGCAAGGAAGATGCAACTCAAAACGCCATCGGCGAAACAATGTTTGTCGGAGGACTCCCCAATCTCATCAATGCATTCCTGCCTGAGCGCTCCATTATCTTGCATCTTGTGCCCATTCACGGCATCTGAACTAGGACGTTGTACTGTGAATAAGGCGTTGACCTGTGATGATCTCATCCGTCCAAAGATGTAGAAACCGGCGTTGTCAGGAGAGCCCACGGTGAGAGCGCAGTGTTTGCCCTTTACCCAAATCCCGCAAACCACTCGCCTCTTTACCGATTTCCTCTCCTATTCTCCCGGCGTCCGACCTTTCTATCCGCATTCTCCGCACTTCAACGAATGGGTCAAGTCGCAGGCCTCGAGTCTGCAGTACGATCCGTCGCGTCGAGAGAAAGTCAGTGCGATCCTCGAACGCCAAAATTCATCGTGGGGCGCTTCGCCGCAAACATTTTCAAACATTAGTCGTTTGCGCCAGGGCGCCGCTGCGGTGGTGACTGGGCAGCAAGTGGGTCTGTTCGGCGGCCCGATGTTTGACATCTATAAGGCTCTTACGGCAGTTAAATTGGCTGAGGACGCCACTGCCGCGGGCATTGATGCGGTTCCTGTTTTCTGGCTGGCCACTTATGATCATGACCTTGCGGAGGTCAATCACGTCTCCCTACCCGGCTCCGACGGCACTCTGCGATCACTTACGACTTCCAGCCACAGTGTGGCAGGCGCTCCGGTAAGCGCGGTGCGCTTGGGCGAAGAGATTTTGCCCGTCGTGGAGGAAGCGGTGGCTTTACTGGGAGACTCCGAGGTATCGCAGTTCCTGCGCGAGTCTTATCGTCCCGGCGAATCGTTGGGAAGCGCTTTTGCTCGCTTCTTCACGCGCCTGTTTAGTCAGTGGGGTGTGATTTTACTCGACGCGTCTGATCCGGAATTGCATCGCGTAGCGGCGCCCATCTACCGAAAAGCGATTGAACGCGCGGAAGATTTGGATGCCGCTTTGCTCACACGAGGCCAGGAACTGGAGAAGGCAGGCTACTACCAGCAGGTGAAGGTGACGCCGTCGTCGGTGTTGCTTTTCACCTTGCATAACGGGGCTCGCACTGCGATTCACCGCAGGATTAGCGGCTCGGATAACACCGCAGAGTTTATTATCGGCAGCGAATCTGGAGCGGACAAACTTTCGTCTTCTGAATTGCTGGATCGCATCGCCGAAACGCCCGGGAATTTTAGCCCGAATGTTTTGTTGCGTCCGGTCGTGCAGGATTATCTTCTGCCTACGCTGGCTTACACGGGCGGTGCTGCCGAGGCGGCATATTTTGCGCAGGTGGGCGCGGTTTACGAAATGTTGTTGGGCCGCGTAACACCGATCGTGCCGCGTTTTTCCGCAACTCTGGTTGCGCCTAAGGTGCAGCGGTGGTTGGAGCAATATGGCATCACGGTACTGGACGCGCTGCAAGGGCCAGAGGCGCTGCGCCAGAAGCTGGCTTCGCGGACGCTGCCGGCGGATTTGCAGGCGGCGTTCGAACGGGCAAAGAAGTCGGTGGAAGAGTCTTTTTCTGGGCTAAAGGATGCGCTGGCCAAACTTGATCCGACGCTGGTTGAAGCGAGCCAAACCGGTGCTTCAAAAATTGCCTACCAACTCGACCGTCTCCGGGAACGCGCACTGGCCGCCGAACTCCGGCGAAGCGAAGTCGTCAGCCGGCATGCTGCAGTCCTCAGCGAAATGCTATATCCCAACGGGGAGTTGCAGGAGCGAGGAATAGCCGGCGCGTATTTTGTAGCTCGCCACGGAGTCGAATTGCTGCGAAGCATCTATCAGACGATGCCCACGGATTGCTATGACCATCAGATTCTAGAGTTGTAGGCTCTAACTTGAGACGCGCCTAACGACTTTCGCTCGCAGCAAGATACATTCCCAGTCCAATCATAATGGCGCCAGTTACCGTTCGCTGCCTCGTCCGAAACACCGCCGAAGACTGAATCTTTTTTCCGAGCGGTCCCGCCAACAAAATTACGATCAGATCCGCGGAAGTGTTCAGAATAACCGACACAGTTCCCAACACGACGAACTGAAAGAACATATGCCCGGTCGCCCGGTTAACGAATTGCGGGATGAAGGAAAGAAAGAACAACGCCGTCTTGGGATTGAGCGCTTCCGTGGCTACGCCCTGCCATAGTGGGTTTCGTGTGGCCCCAACCGCTGGGGCCCGGCGGTCATTCGGAGGAAAATCATTCGGAGAAAAAGCCTCCTCCGTCCGAGCGTCGAGAATCATTCTCACTCCCAGGAAGCAAAGGTACGCCGCTCCCGCATACTTCACAGTGGCGAACGCCATCGCCGAACGCGCCAGTATAACGGAAACTCCCAGGGCCGCCGCAAGGACGTGCACCATGCCGCCGAGAAATGTGCCCAGCGCCGAGAGCACGCCTTCGCGCTTGCCTCCGGCCAGACTTCTGGCGAGCACGTACAACATTCCCGGCCCCGGAGCGACGGCAAGTAACAGCGCTGCCGTTAGAAACAACAACAGCCGCGTGGAATCGAACATGATCGAGAATTGTACGACAGGAGGTTAGCGCCGGAGCCAGTTTTCCAATTGCTCGAGGGAGTCGACGCGAGGCAGTTCGCCGCGGTCGCGATAAGCGCCTGCGACATCAAACAAAACCGCATCCATCCCCACAGCGCGGGCTCCTACATAATCCAAGGAGTACACATCGCCCACGTAGAGGCTTTCCTCCGCGTGCGCTTTCATGGTTCCCAGCGCCGTTTCAAAAATCTCGCGGCGAGGCTTCTCTACTCCGACAATTCCCGAGTCTGTGATGCTCTCGAAGCACTCCGCGATACCGCGGCGGGAAAGCACTCGGTCGATCCTGCCATCGGAATTGGAGATCACAGCGATGCGGAACTTCCTTGCGATTCGGTCAAGTGATTCGCGAGTACCCGGCAGAATCTGGTCCCAGTTGGCCGACTCCTGTGTGTTCTTTACCAGCGCCTCACGAAGCCCCATCTCCGCCCCAAGTTGTTCCAGCAGGTAGGTGTGAAATATCCACCAGAAGCTGTGATCGACCTTGCCGTCCTGCATGCCCCGGTCAAACTCGGCCTTGGTTCTGCGCTCCAGCGCCTGCCATTGTTCGAGCGTGGGCTGACGGTCACGCGCGAGGGGAGCCAGAATATTCGTGCGGTTGGGGAAGAGAAGTGTGTTGCCCACATCAAAGAAAATGACGCGCCGTTCCGCCATCTATCAATCTTACTGAAAACGGCAGGGAACTCCGACCGTATGATGACCTGCTGATGCCTTGTCATGTACCCCTCCGTGACCGATGCGTCAGGAAAAATGTAATATCCAATTATTCGGGGTCGAAGGAAAAAGGATTTTCGTTCGGCATGTGCTATGGCTCTCTCGACAACATCATTGATCGCGCGCACCGCGCTTTCCCTGCGGGTCCAGTCCGCCCTGGCGGCAACGCTTCTTTTATCTGAGCGTCTTTCGAAGGGCCGCAACGACATCTACAACATTCTCTGGGCTGTGGTCTTCGGGTTCGCCACGCTGAATATTCTGACCCTGGCAGCGCGGCGCTTCGAGCCGAACCGCCGCGGCCTCACTTTCGGAGAGTTGATGGCGGTTCTCGTAGTCGTGCTTTCGATCTTTTTGCTGGGGTGGGAGCTCTTAGGGCTGGTTCATCTGTTTCCGATCAAACTCCATCGCTGAGGGGCCAAAACGTACCGCTTTTGCGGTATCATTCGCACAATGGCGAAAAGTCCTGCCACCATCGAAGTCACTTGTCCCTGCTGCAGCGCCCTGCTGAAGATCGATACCGCAACCGCCGCTGTGATCGCGCACACAGCTGCCGTGAAGCCCAGAATGTTCAGCGACATGGAAGACGCTGCGCGCGCCATGAAGGAGCAGGATAGCCGCCGCGAATCGATCTTCCGGCAATCGGTCGAGGCGCAAAAGCACGCGTCGGAACTTCTGGAAAAGAAATTTCAGGAGGCGGTAAAGAAGGCCAAGGAAACTCCTGACACGGGGAAACCCATCCGCGATTTCGATCTGGATTAATCGTGACGGCCTGTTGCGGTTCGAAAGCTGCCGCTAGAATCAAGCCATGGAGACTCGTCCGCTGCTGCTCGGTCACCGTGGCGCGCGCGCTGTAAAATCCATTTCCGAAAATACGTTGCCATCGTTCGACTTCGCACTAAGTTCGTTTTGTGATGGCTTCGAATTCGATGTGCGGCTGACTGCGGACCTCCAGCCTGTCGTGTGCCACGACGCCAGAATCCGACGACTGGAAATTTCAAAGTGCTCAGCGCGCAAGTTGCGCCTGCCCTCTTTGAGGGATGTCGTGTCGCGGTATCAGCGCACGGCCTTTCTCGATATCGAACTCAAAGTCTCGGGCCTCGAGACGATCACCGTCGATTTATTGCGCAACACCCCTCCCGCGTGCGGCTTTGTGATCTCTTCATTTCTTCCCGACGTGCTCGAAAAAGTTCGCGTCATAGACCCAGGAATTCCGCTTGGCCTCATCTGCGAAACGCCGCTTCAGCTCAAGCGATTCACCGATCTCCGGGCCGATTATGGGATTTTTCATTACCGGCTCGTTCGAAAAGATCTCATCGTGCAGATGAAAGCCGCGTCCAAGAAAACTTTTGTGTGGACCGTGAATTCTACTGCCGACATGAAGCGGTTCTCACGATGGGGAACCGATGGAATCATCTCGGATGATCCCAGGCTGCTAACGCTGACGCTGCGTCCGGAGTTAACGTTCGGCAGGAAGACGCCGGAGGTTCTGTCCTGATGAATAGCTTGATCAATCGGCTGCGGCCTCGAATGCAGCGGCAGCCCGTCCCACGGGCTGAAGAAAGGCTGCGCGCTCGGTTTCAAACGATTCCAGGTTTGCGCCCATAGTGTGCTCGTTCCACCCGAGCACGGCGCCGATGCGCAGAGCGGCTTCGCGGCTGCATGACTCAGACCAGCACGCGCCCAACGCCACTGGCACGCGGCGCAGCAGCACATCTCCTAACGTTACCGCGAACTCTCTGCGATATGCCTCAACGACCTCGGCGACTATATGCGAGGTATGCGGACAAATCGGCGCCCGCAACTCGGCTCCCACCAGAGCCATGCGTGCGATATCAGCGGCGCGTTTGCCGTGCCATTCCAGTATGCCGCGAGCCGTTTCCTCGCTCACCGATCCGATTCGCGCAATTTCCAACACAGCCTCGTCCAGCAGCGGATCGAGGGCAGGCCCGGTTCTCACTACCATCGCATTCGGCTCGGCAGCGCTCAATCCGATTTTCTGCGCGCAGTCGCGCGCCAGTAATGCCGCGGTAGTCAGCTTCCCGCCGATCACCGACAGCATGTGCACCGCTCCGTCATCCGCATGATCGTGCAGAATATGCTGCCGAGTCACCGCCGAGGGACGATTGTCGGAAGAGTAGGGCAGGGGCCGAATTCCGGCAAAGGCATGCTTTACGCTTTGCGTCGAAATCTTTGCCTTGGGAAAAAGTTGGGCCACCGAGCGGACGAGGTAACTGATCTCTTCCGTCGCAGGGAGCGTTCGGCTCGGATCGCCGGTGTCCGCTACTTCGGTTGTTCCCACCAGGATCTGGTCATTCCAAGGCAGAACGAAAAAGGGACGCCCATCCACCGCCTCGGTGTATATGGCCGCACTCGGCGAACCGGAAAACCGTGACAGAACAATGTGCGATCCGCGCACACCTCCCAGCATCGGCTTTGACATTCGAATCGAGGAACGCTGGCAAACCCGGTCCGCCCAGGGTCCGCTGCAGTTGATCACCCAGCCGGCGTCCACGCGTTCATCGCGCCCCGTGATCTGATCACGCAGCAGCACGCCTCGCACCCGGCCATGCGTCACGTCGACCGCGAGCGCTTCCATATGATTACGCACGATTGCCCCGGCGTCCACGGCTTCCAATAACCATTCCGCCACCAGTCGCTCGGGAAATTCGCATTGCGCGTCCTCATAGTTGAAGAAGGACCAGCGATGCCCGGCGTCGAGGGCTCGCTCCAACTGCTTCAATTCCATTTCGCTGGTATCTGTGTTGGTCGGTTTTCCTGCCATGCGCTGGTAGAGCCACAATCCGGCGCGCACCTTCAACGCGCTGCGCTGGCTGTTCTCGTTCATAACGAGCAGGAAGTGCAAGGGATGCACCAGGTGAGATCGCTCTCGGAGCAGGCTTTCGCGCTCGCGCAGCGATTCGCGAACTAGCCCCACTTCGCCGTGCTCCAGGTAGCGCAGTCCGCCGTGGATGATGCGCGTCGAGCGACTGGTGACGCCAGAGGCAAAATCGTTTTGTTCGATCAGAAGCGTGCGCTTGCCCGAACGGGCGCACTGCCGCGCCACGGCGACGCCGTTGATGCCCCCTCCGATCACCACCACTTGAAAGTGCTGACCTTCCAGGGATCCCCGTGGGTTGGCTGCTAAGACCATGTCGTATGAGTCAGATACAAAGTTTTTGCGAGCTAATTGTAAAGGCCGAGCGAGTCCTGAGCCCGGTGACTATTAGAGTCTGAACCGGGATCGTCAGCAAAAGAAGGTAACCTTGGTACCGCGGAGGGGCTGCCCAAAGTCGCGGCGGCTATCGAAACCGAGACACCAAAAAATCGACTCGGGGCAAGCGCCGCCGAGCCGGCTGCGAAAATCTTCGCGTCTTCGCAACTTTGCGGTCGCGAACCGCCTGCGCGGCGCATTGCTCATGCCGTGGCTGCTCATTTACATTGGTTGCCAGTGTCCACCACCGGCGAACGTTTCGAACGCGCAGTCGCCATCATGGAGCGCCTGCGGGCGCCCGGCGGTTGTCCCTGGGATCGCGAGCAGACCTTCGATTCCATTAAGCCCTATACGCTCGAAGAGACGTATGAGGTTCTCGAAGCCATCGACAATCGCGATTGGGAGGAACTCCCGGGCGAACTCGGCGACCTGCTGCTGCAAGTGCTCTTCTATTCGGAGATGGCGAAGGAGCAGGGATCGTTTTCCATCGACGACGTTCTTGATCGACTTTCACGCAAGCTTGTGGACCGGCATCCTCATGTATTCGGCGACGCGAAGGCGGACACTTCGGCAGAAGTAAAACGTAATTGGGAAGCGCTGAAAGTGGAAGAGCGGAAGAAGCGATTGCAGGAAACTGCGAGCCCGGCCCAGGACGCTCGGGGGAAGGCTGGAGCCTCTGCACAATCGATTTTGGCCGGAATTTCCACCTCGACGCCGGCTCTCTTAGAGGCGCACAAACTTAGCTCGCGCGCCGCGCAAGTGGGTTTCGACTGGCCTGACATTGAGAGCCTGTTCGACAAACTCGCAGAAGAGACACACGAACTACGGGACGATCTGCGGGAATTTCCCGCTCCCGGGCCACGTCCGGAAGGCCGCGGAGTCGCGGGTTCCGGACGCCAGAACGTTCCTGAAGATCTCAAGATGCGGCTGGAAGAAGAAGTCGGGGATCTTTTTTTCGTGCTGGTGAATATCGCCCGCTATCTCTCGCTCGATCCGGAATCTTCGCTGCGCAAGACCAATCGCAAGTTCCGCCGGCGTTTTCAGTGGATGGAGCAACGCTTGCAGGAGAGCAGCACAACTCCGGAAAGCGCATCGATGGATGAACTTGAATGGCTGTGGCAACAGGCGAAGCTACAGGAGAAGCAAGGTTGAGTTCAGATGCCATCGTCATTCGGCGCTGCCAGGGACTCGATGAACTGCGGGCGTGCGTCACGCTGCAAAAAGAGATTTGGAACTTCACCGACGCCGAATTGGTCCCGCTGCGAATGTTTGTTGTGGCTGAAAAAGTTGGCGGACAAGTGATGGGAGCTTTCGACAACAAGGAAATGGTGGGCTTCGCTCTTTCAGTGCCGGGCGCGAGATCGGGCCACGTTTATCTTCACTCGCATATGCTGGCCGTCCGCAAAGAGCACCGCAACGGCGGACTGGGACGCCGTCTCAAGCTGCTGCAGCGGGAAGACGCGCTCGCGCGCGGTATCGAACTTATCGAGTGGACCTTTGATCCGCTTGAGATCAAGAACTCGTACCTGAATATTGAAAAGCTTGGGGCAATCTCGCGCCGGTACAACATTAATCAGTATGGAATCACCTCGTCGCCGCTGCAGGGAGGATTGCCGAGCGACCGGCTCATCGCCGAGTGGTGGCTGAAGTCGAAGCGGGTGGAAACTTTGCTGGCTACGGCGAAGAATCCTCCCTTCAGCCAACAGGCCGCCATTGAGGTCCCGGCGCAGATCTATGAGTGGAAGGCTGCGGCCGAAACACGAAGCAAAGCGCAGCAGGTGCAAGAACGCAATCGCGAACAGTTCCTCCGCGCTTTCGAGAACGGGCTCACCGTGCTAGGTTACTCGCGCGACTCCGAGGGCAACGGCAAGTTCCTGCTCGGAAAATGGGACGAGGAGCGGTCCTATGCTTCGCATGAATGATTTCACCACTGAGACACAGAGATACAGAGAAAGCCAGTTCTTTGGGTTTCTCGTTTACAGATTTTCTCTGTGACTCTGTGCCTCTGTGGTGAATTGACTCTGCTTTCGAAATTATGAAGATTGACGCCATCACCCTCCGCGAGATTCACATGCCACTCGTCCATTTTTTCGAGACGAGCTTCGGACGCACCTACAGCCGCCGTATTTTGCTGCTTACCACTCATTGCGGCGGAGTGAACGGATGGGGAGAGTGTGTGGCTGGAGAAGATCCCTTCTACAGCAGCGAGTGGATCGAGAGCGCGTGGCCTACGATCACCCGCTACCTCGCGCCGGCAGTCCTCGATCGCAACCTCGAATCGGCACGAGACTGCGTCCCTCTTTTCTCTAAAGTTCGCGGACATCGTATGGCGAAAGCCGCGCTTGAAAATGCGCTGTGGGACGCTGAGGCGCAACAGAAAAACTTGCCTCTCTGGAAACTGTTGGGCGGCAGGCGAACCGAAATTTCCTGCGGAGTCTCCATCGGCATTCAGGATTCCGTCGAACAATTGCTCGAGAAGATTCAGATCGAACTGGCCGCCGGGTATCGCCGCATCAAGGTGAAGGTCAAGCCCGGGTGGGACGTAAATGTGCTGGAAAAAATCCGCTCGCGGTGGTCAGAGATTACGCTGAGTTGCGATGCGAACTCGGCCTATGCGCTCGATCAAGTCGAGCACTTGCGGAGGTTCGATCAATTCAACCTGCTGATGATCGAGCAACCGCTCTGGGACGATGACATTTTCTATCACGCACGCCTGCAAAAAGAGCTCCGCACGGCGATTTGCCTTGACGAGTCCATCGTGAGCGCGCGCGCTGCGGCCATTGCCGTTGAGACTGGCGCATGCCGCATCATCAACATCAAAGTCGGCCGCGTCGGAGGTTTCACGGAGGCCAAAAAGATCCACGACATATGCCAGTCGCAGCATATTCCCGTCTGGTGCGGAGGCATGCTGGAGTCGGGCATTGGCCGCTCCCATAACATTGCCCTTTCTACGATGGAGAATTTCAGCCTGCCTGGAGATGTCTCCGCTTCGAAGCGCTACTGGAAAGAAGACATCATCGAACCGGAAGTGACAGTTTCTTCGGAAGGATTGATTGCGATTAGCGACCGGCCAGGGAGGGGATATCGAGTCAAAGAAGATTTGATTGAGAAACTAACCGTGAAAAAAGAAACGCTTCGCGCGGGGGCGTGAGCAAGTCATTCCGCCTTTGCCGTCTCAGCGCCTCCCTGCGCCAGCCTGGCTCGCTCCTCCTTCAACATTTCGACTCCCTGGGCAAACGTCGTATCGGGCGGCACCCGGCGGAAGTTGCTGAAGATTTCATCGGAGTTGATCGCGATGTTTTTAAACAAAAGCATCTTGCCGTTAAAAGTCAGAGCCATTCGCGAGATTTCCCAGCAACCCTCGCCCACGCCGGTCTGGTCGACCAGAAAGTGCCCGCCCTTGTTGAGATGTCCCAGAATGCCCCAGCCAAAACTGACCTCTCTGAATAAAGTGCCGTCAACCTCTGCGATCCTGCGCGAAGCCGGGTCAATCAGAATCGCCCCGGTCATGCCGACAAGGACATCTTCCACGCGAGAAGGTGGCCGGTATTCGGGGTTGGGACGAAATTTCAATCGGATCAGCCGCTTTCCCTCCCCGCCTACAATCGCCGTTCCGGCTTCCGTACCATCGTATTCAAACAGGAAAGCTTCCGGCAGCGATCTGAGGATGCGCACGGTACGGTCGGCCTCTTCTTTCTGCTCCCGCTGTTTGCGCTTCAGTTGCTCAGAGTTACTCGCGAGGCCCGCCAGGCGTCCCTCCTCATCCTGCAGTTGCTGGGGAGTGAGCGGCTTATCGTTATAGGCGACTGTCATCCCCACCATGCCGTCTCGCGTTTCCACATAGATGCGGGTCTGCGATCCCTGAGGCGTCTTCTTGCGGTCGCGCCACATGTGTTTCATCGAATCCTGGTTCGCGGCGGCCACCTCGTTCGCAATTGTGGAGCGAACGAGCTCGACCGGAGGCACGGAATCCTCGACAATGCTCTGGGCGCCAGCGACCACGCCGGTCGCACCCATTCCCGCGAGCACGGCAGCTAGCGACAGAGTGACGGCCGTTCGAGAAAACATCTCCATACCTCACATCTCCAACACATCTAGTGTAGCAATTAGCCTACGGCATTCCCTACAGTGGATTTGGTATGCGCCAGGCCGTATCACCGCTTGCGGCGCACTCCTTGCCTTGCGTATAGTCGTTGCAGTGGGTGGCTTCCCGGTAGTTTCACCGAATCCTCACTCGGACAGCCGTTCGCCGATTCCGTTGCAAGGAGAATCCTCCAAATGAGCGCACCCGCCAGTGGATTAGCAAGTGGATTGGCACAAATCGGTAAGTCTGTGGTTATCAAGGGTGATCTTTCGGGTAGCGAAGACCTTTACTTGGACGGCCAGGTCGAGGGCAGTATCTCCCTCAAGGGCAATAGCTTGACCGTCGGTCCGAACGGCCAGGTCAAGGCCAGCGTGGACGCCAAAGGCGTGGTCGTTCAGGGGAAGCTCGAGGGCAACATACAGGCCAGCGATCGCGTCGAATTACGTAAGTCCGCGAGCGTTACGGGCGACATTTCTACTCAGCGAATCTCAATCGAAGAAGGTGCTTTCTTGAGGGGCAAAGTTGATATTCACCGTACCGATACGAAGTGAGGGACTTTGGCGAACCGACTTTGGCGAACCCAGGGTTACCGAAGTGTGGGGGTAACGAGGCATCCCGCCGCCAAATTCTTTAGAATGAATTAATCAGGGCCATGATTCCAGGATGTCATCAGTCTCGCAGAATTTCATGAAACTTTTTCGGGGTACATCTGGAGCGGAGACGGTTGCGGCACCAGTCGCGCCGAAACTTACCCGCCGCTCCAGCGGGTTGGGAGAGTTGTCCCGCAGTTGGGAGTCCTCGGAAGGTCTCTGCATCCTCGATCTGGGCTCGACCTCGCCCACCAATATTCGCCATTTCACCGAGCGGGGACACAAAATCTATAGCGAGGACTTGCTCACGGCCTCGACCGATCCCGGACTTCCTACCAAGGATGAGCAAGGTAATGACGCTCTCGACAGCCGCAAGTTTCTTGCTGAGAACCTGGTTTATCCGGCCGCTCGATTCGATTTTATCCTGTGCTGGAATCTGCCGGACTATCTCGATGAGAGCCTGGTAAAGCCTGTGGTGGGACGGCTGTGGTCGGTGCTGAAGCCCGGCGGCATGCTACTGGCTTTTTTCCATACCCGCGACGCTGGACCGGATTCGCCCTGTCATCGCTTCCACATTGTCGGAGCCGACATTCTGGAAATGCAGAAGATTGAGCTGCGAGGAGACGCCCGTCGAGGCGTCGGCAAAGATGGCTTTCAGTTGCAGCGCGTATTCAACAACCGCCACATCGAAACCTTGTTCCGCGACTTTGCTTCCATCAAATTCTTTCTTGCCCGCGATAACATCCGTGAAGTACTGGTGGTCCGGTAGAAGTTCCGCTAAAAATTCCCGGATGTGTGAATCGTAAGCAGGTCACAGGCCGCGAGTCAGGGCATCGAGCTCGTCGGGCCGAAGCCTCGCGAAGGCTTCCGCCGCGGCCGTCCTGAGTTCGTCGTAAGCCTTGACACCATCGACGTCAGCGGCTTTGCGCAGGTCCGCGAGCCCGGGCGTCCGCAAGAGGCCGAACCCATCCGGAAGCGATAGCCACACGCGAAGTCTTAGCCGCGCGCCCGTACAGTAAACGCAGACGTTGGCGGCCGCTTCATGCAGCTTGGAGCCGAATCCCGGCTCGAAGCTGTCGTCGAGGCTCAGGGCATTGCCGAACTCTACGAGGACTCGGGAGTTGTGCGCCATGCGCCGCAGCAGCTCCCCGAATACGCGCATGCGCCGGCGCTGCGCCTCGCGGAAGTGGCGCGGACCCAAACTCCAGCGCAGGTCATGATCGGTCGCGGGATCGAGCAGCGCTGCGAGCAGGGCCGAATCGACTGGGTACAGGAAATAGACCACGTCGTCGATAGCGCGCTGAGGCACTCCGCGCCACGCGAAATACAAAACAGTAACCAATCCCAGTACGCCGCAGCCAACCAACATCCACATCAGAATCAGGGAAAACACAGCTAGCGAAACCTCCGCAGAAATTTCAGGTACTGGTCAAGCATTGCCTGATACTCTTTCCATGTTTCGGGGGTAAGGGCCGGTAATTCAGGATCGGGCTTCTGAGGAGCGCTGAAAAACCAAATCCAGATCAATACGGCAAAAGAGTATGCCACAATTAAGGTCCGGCCCCACAAGAATTTGAAGCTTGTTCCAAAATCCGAAAACTTCATGGTCATCAGCAACGCGATCACCGAGTAGAGTCCAAAGCCCGTGGCAATGCCGAATGGATATTGCCGCCAGCGCAAGCCAAAGATGAGGACGATAGCTACCGTCACCACGAAGACGAGAACCTGCACGCAGCGAACGGCAATTTCGCCGACCACAATGTAGTACAGGATGCCGCTAAATTGCGGCGGGGCCGCGTGTGCTCGGGTCAAGCTCAGGAGGACCCCGACGAGCAGGGCAGCGGGAAAGATGAGGCGGCCCCACCAGGTGCGGATCAGATTCCGCAGAACCATGCGGATCAATTCATACATTACGAGGATGCCGAGGACATCGTAGCCGGCCTCCGTGAGCCAGTATGTCGCGAAATATGGGTGTGGGTGGTTGTGCGTCACAAGTCTCGCCACGTCGGCAGCCACTCCGAAGCCCACGTAGGCAAAAAACCACGGACACGCCTTGTAGGCGCGGTTCCGGAGCATCAAGCAGAGCAGCACCGCCAGAAGCCAGTGCGGGATGGACCAGAGCAGCAGATTCATATAGCCGGGAGCAGCTTACCTCATCTGCTCCCGGTTTGGCACCGCATTCCGTTAAGGCCTGGCGGATCCCACGGGCGAGTTGCTCGACCTTGTAGGTGGCGGATAACCCCCGTCGGCCAAGGCTATCGAAGCAAAGGACAGGAGCAACAGCCCGACTGCGAGAATGCGTTTCATGTGGTTCTCCTTAAGTGTGGTTTGGGGAAAATCCCCTGGCGGACAGTTTAGTCTCGCATGCAAGCGGTGAGCTTGGGAGGGCTAAATAATTGCATCCGAAGAGCCGGGCGATGTAGGTTCGCGGCTTCGGCCAGCTGGAGATCCGGCGCCTGACGGCGGGATCGATTTGCAGGGCAATTACGCCACCGCTAACGATTCCGCTTCAAAAGCTCCCTCGGCTCTTCCACACAATCAGTCCCATGCGAAAAAGATAATTGCGCGAGATCTCAATTTGCGGCACCGCCTCAGGAAAGGCGGATGAGATAAGACCTCGCATCTCCTCCGGAAGATAAGACCGACGAACGGAAGTGAGGCCATCCAGCCAGGCTACCCGGCTTCGCATGAGCGGAAAACCGACCCAAGCCAGCGCCAGATGCAAAGGATGCCGAATCAGGTCATTGATCAACACGGCGCAGCGGCTCACCCGCGACGCTTCTCGAACAAAGGTGGCTAGTTGCTGCGCGTCCAGGTGATGTGCGAAGAGGCTGCAACTGACCAGGTCGAAGGCTCCATCGGCGAAAGGCAGGACAAGCGCATCGCCCACGATCCGGTGGCTCTTCGGGATGTGATTTCCGCCTGCGCCATTTCTGGCGGCGAGATGAGACGAGGCGCGGTCAAGCAGCGTTACATCCAAGTCGATTCCGCGCCGGGAGAGCCTCTGCCGAACCATCTCCGGAACTTCACCGGAGCCTGCCGCGACCTCTAACAACGACAAGTTTTTTGCGCCGCTCATCCGCGCTGCGCGTTCCACCATCTTCTGGGTAGTGGCTACGCCCCCGAACCACCGGTTGACCCGACCCATATCTCGCATCGAAACTTCCACATCGCATGCGGAGCACGCGTCGGAATCGAGAATCTCAGGTGCGTCGACTCGCTGCATGGAAAGAGTGTCAGAATCCAAACCGGAAACTGAGTTGGCACGGAACCAGCGTTAGACCTCGGCCAGTTCTTCTTCGAGCAATTGCTTGTTATACAGGTCCGAGTAGTAGCCATTCAAGGCGAGCAGTTCGTCGTGCGTGCCCAATTCCACGATCTGTCCCTCGTGCAACACGGCGATGCAGTCGGCGTTGCGGACAGTTGAGACGCGATGGGAGATGAAGATGGTGGTGCGGCCCTGCATCACTTCGCGCAGGTGATTGAGGATTTTATCTTCGGTGTGAGTGTCGACGCTGGAGAGCGCATCGTCGAGGATGAGAATGCGTGGGTTGCGAATTAAAGCCCGCGCAATGGCAGTGCGTTGCTTTTGGCCGCCGGACAAGGTGATCCCGCGCTCGCCCACCATGGTTTGATATCGTTCGGGAAAACTCTCGATATCGATGGCGATGTTGGCGGCTTCGGCCGCGTTGTGAATCTCCTGATCGGTGGCGGATTCTACACCCAGAGCAATATTTTCGCGGATGCGTTCGCTGAAGAGAAAGGTTTCCTGCGGCACGAATCCAATGTTTGTGCGCAGCGATGCCAGCGAAAAATCTCGGATGGGTTGGCCATCGATTAAAACTGTTCCCGGCGCGGCGTCGTAAATACGCGGAATCAGATTCACCAGAGTGGTTTTGCCGGAGCCCGTTGGTCCCACAATCGCCATGCTCGTGCCCGCGGGGATGCGCAGGTTCAGGTCGTGCAGCACCGGCTTGCCGTTGTACGCAAAGTTCAGCCCGCGGAATTCGATTTCGCCTTGCACTTGCCGGTCGCGCGCCGCCGGCCCATCTTTGATCTCGGGTTGCTCCTGCAGAATTTCATTCAAGCGTACCAACGACGCCGTGCCGCGCTGAAAAATGTTGACCACCCAACCAAGTGCGATGATGGGAAACGTAAGCTGCATCATGTAGATGTTGAAGGCGGCGAAGTCGCCCACCGTCACGGAACCGTGAAGCAGGAGAGTGGTTTTCGTTCTTAAGTAGGAAGTCAATACCACGGTTGTTTGTCCATGGATGACCTCGCGGCCGCCGATCCACAGCACCAGAACCATGGCGAGTCCCAGCATAAATTCCAGCGTGGGCCAGAGCATGCCCATCAGACGCACCAGTTTCAGGCTGCGCGCAATATATTCCTGATTGGCGCTTTCGAAGGAAGCGATCTCTGCTTCCTCCTGCACGTAGGCACGGATGACACGAGCGCCGGAAAAATTCTCCTGCGCCCTCGCAGAAATGTCAGAGAACATCGCCTGAATTCTCTCGAAACGTTCGTGAATCCGCCGCCCGAAATATTGTATGACGATGCTCACCACGGGCAATGGAAGAAAGGCGTAAAACGTCAGTTTGGGGCTGATTCGAAACATGAACGCCAGCGCTGCGGCCGTGAACACGAGCGTATTGGCCGAATACATGATCGCCGGGCCCAGCAGCATGCGCACCGCGTTCAAGTCATTCGTTACTCGGGCCATGATGTCGCCGGTACGCATACGCTGGTAGTAAGAGTAGGAGAGCGTCTCCAGGTGGGCGAAAAGATCGTTGCGCAGATCAAACTCGATGTCGCGCGAAATGCCAATCACAATCCAGCGTGTCAGAAACAGGAAGATCCCGCGGACGGCCGCGACCTCGAGCATCTGCAAAGCAAAATGCAACAGCTTCGCTGAAGTCACCCCGGTATTGAGATCGTCCACCGCATGGCGGATCACCTGAGGTAAAAGCACCCATGCGCCGTTGTTGAGAAAAACACAGAAAATGCCCGTCACGAATCCCCATCGGTAACGCTTGAGGTAGGGCAGGAGTGGTCGCATTCTTTTGGGAATCATGCAGCTTGTCTAGATGAAATTCTAGCAGGGGGTGCAGGGTTTGGCGAAGGATGGTTAGTCTCGCAAAAGGCAGAAGGGCTTGAACCACAAAGGGAACTCAGTATCACGAAGGTTCTGAAGACAAAGATTTCTTTAGTGTGACCTCGTGACCGTTTGTGCTTGAGGTCTCCTTACCCGAAGATGCGACGATATCCCGTCCGAAAGCGACTACCGTGACCGCTGCAAGGGCCGTTCCCCAGGCGGCGAAGAACGCCCATCCCAGGTCGAAGATAAATACTTGAGCCAAATCCATGGCAACACTCCTGGGGGCGGGGATGCGCCGTTTTGCGCGGGGCGGGATCAAGGAGAAAAGACCCAACCCCGCGCCTTTGCAAACTTATTGCTGCGAGTCGTTCGCCGGAGCGTTCTGCATGCGTTGCTGCATGCGCGCTTCGCGATTCGCCTCGAGCTCTTTTAGCTTGGCCTGTTGCTCGGGCGTGAGCATTTGATACAGCTCGTTGTGAATACGTGTCTCTTGAACTTTCACTTGCACCAGGGTCTGCGCCTGCTGCGATACCAGGGCTTGCACCTTGGCTTCATCGTAGGTGCCTTCCACATATTGCTTGAGCTGCCCGTCCATCTGGTGAACCTGCTGCATCAGCGGTTTCATGGTGGCGTGCTCTTTTTGCAGGACGGCTTTCATCTGCGTCTTCTGAGCGTCGGTAACATCCAACTGCTTGGCGAAGAACTCCATCATGTGGCCGTCAAGACCGAATTCATGCATGTGCATCGGCTGGGGTGGAGTCGAATCCGCAGTTTGTGATTTGGCGATTGCAGCGCCCAACAGCACTGCCAGAGCCGCGACGAGGAACCGAAAACGAATTGATTTCATAAACGTTTTTACTCCTAGCTTTGACCTCTCAGTTTTTCAATTTTGGCGATCGGTTCCTTCCGGAACCTGAGAGTTTTCCGTACCCATATAGAAACACGATCCGCAGGAAAAGGTAGTAAAAAGACCGTCAATCCGAGTAAAGTTTTGTCAAATGGGGAACTCTGAGTTTGCAGACGTGGTTTAATATTTTGACAATTCTTTACCGCGCGCGACCCGTTGTGTAATCCACAATAACAATGAAGCCTACGAAGATGGAACGCATTCTGGTTATTGACGATGATGTTGAACTTTGCACCCTGGTCGGCGAGTACCTGCAGGCAGAGGGTTTCGTGGTGGACTGTGTGCATGACGGCGAGAGCGGCTTGCAGCGCGCCACCGGCGGCGGCCACTTGCTGGTAGTGTTGGATGTTATGTTGCCCGGCATCAACGGTTTCGAGGTGCTGCGGAGAATCCGCGCCACCTCGCGCATGCCCGTGCTTTTGCTGACGGCTCGCGGGGAGGATGTGGACCGCATCGTGGGACTCGAGATCGGCGCCGACGACTATCTGCCCAAGCCTTTCAACCCGAGGGAACTGGTTGCCCGCATTCGTGCAATCCTGCGACGTACGCGCACTGATAAGTCGGCTCCATCCGCGCCGGACATCGTCCGGGTTGGAGAGATCGAACTCGATCCCGCAACTCGCAGCGTTCGCCGCGACGGTCAGCTCGTCGACCTCACCTCGGTGGAATTTAATCTCCTGGAAGTGTTGCTCCGTGAAGCTGGCCGCGTGGTTCCGCGAGAGCGTTTGGTGAACGCGGTGCTTAGCCGCAAGTTCTCTCCCTTTGATCGCAGCATCGACATGCACGTGAGCAAGGTCCGGAAGAAACTTGGCGACACCGACGCCGACGAACACATCAAGACGATTCGGGGCGTGGGTTACATCTTTGCGCGACCACGGGAAAAAACGGGCGAGAAGGCTCCAGAGAAGGTCAAAACCGCGCCATGAAGAGCCTGTTCCTCAAAATCTTTATTTCCTTCTGGCTCGCCCAGGCCCTGTTTATCGTCCTCGCCATCCTGGTAATGCTGGCTTTTCGGCCGCAGCGCAATGCGACCTGGGAGGCGCTTCGCTCGACCACGCTCGCCGAGTCCATCGACGCTTATGAAAGTGGTGGTACAAAGCAGGCCCGGGAGTACCTGGAAAATCTGCAGATGAAGCAGCATGTCAGGGCTTATGTTTTCGATGAGCAGGGAATGGAGATTTCAGGGCGATCAAGCCCCGGCTGGGCGGAGCATGTTGCTGCGGGCCGTCCGCTGCCGCCGCATCCAGGAATGATTTTTCCGCGGCCGCAAATCCTGACCGAGTCAAGAGCATCGAACGATGGTCACCACCTTTACACCATCGCGATGGAGCTACCTCCTGGACCGCGTGTCTTCTTCGGACCGTGGGGAATACCGATGCCTGGTTTGATCATCGCCGTACTCTCCTCAGGAATAGTGTGCTATTTCCTGGCGTGGTACATGACCAAGCCGGTTACGCGTTTGCGCGCGGCGACCCAGCAGCTCGCAGCGGGCGATCTCACAGCCCGTGCGGGCGATCCCAACAACAAAGGGCGGGATGAAATTGCAGGCCTCGTCCGCGACTTCGACACGATGGCGGGCCGCTTGGAATCTTTAGTGAAGGCGCAGTCGAGACTGCTCAATGATATTTCCCATGAGTTGCGGTCTCCGCTTGCGCGATTGAACGTGGCGCTGGGCCTGGCCCGGCAGCGCTCCGGTCCGGAAAGCGCAACCATGCTCGAGCGCATCGAGCTAGAAGCTGGCCGCCTCAACGAACTGATTGGCCGCTTGTTGACCCTGGCGCGCATGGAAGATGGCGAGCAACGCGTGCCCTCCAGCCCGGTTTTGCTGGACGAAATCGTCCTCAGCGTTGCCGAAGATGCCGAGTTCGAGGCGCAGGCGAGGCATTGCCACGTACACAGCGAGATTCCCGTGGGAAGTTGGGGAGTGCGTGGGGATGCGTCCCTGCTCCACAGCGCAATCGAGAATGTCGTGCGCAATGCCATTCGTTACACGCGCGAAGGCACGACAGTTGAGATTCATCTGGAGAAAAGGGAAAGTGGCGGCCGGGAGGAAGCAGTGGTTCGCGTTACCGATTGCGGCGATGGCGTGCCACCAGATGCGCTGGAAAAATTGTTTCAGCCCTTCTACCGCCTGGACGATGCCCGGGGCCGGCAGACCGGAGGAGTTGGATTAGGCTTGGCGATCACCGAACGCGCGGTACGCTTTCACGGTGGACGTGTTTCGGCGACGAACCGGGCCGAGGGTGGATTGATGGTCGAGATTCATCTGCCTCTAATGCCGGCGGACGCTGGCGTCAAGGAAGCACTCGAAGCCGTTCCAGTATCAATAATCAGCGGCTCGTGATCAGTGGCCCGTGATCAGTGCGCTGCTGGGATTTTACTGAGCACTGGCAAGTGACCGCTGGCCACCGTTTTTCCCAGGCAACTGCCTTTCCCAGGCAACTCGTGGCCTTCGCTGCGGTTCCAATCAGTGCCGGGTGAAGTTGCTCTTCCCGGGCATTCCTGATACATAAGTGGATGGCAATTCACGCCTTCAAATTGTGTTCACATCCGGCTGGTTTCTGCCCGGAGAACCCATCGGCACGCTCACAGGAGATAAAGCGAAGAATGCGGACGCGGTTTACTTGGATTGTGGCGATTCTGGTTCCGATTGCAATCGGCTTCACGATGGCTTGCAGCAACACGTACTCGACGTCTAACAATGGCTTGGTCGTTGTGCCAACGCAGGGGCTGGCGGTGATGCAGAGCTTCAGCCTCGATTTGGGCAATGGTCACCTTTCGCAGATCAATAACGTCAACGGTCCTCCGACGCCGGGACTGCCGACGCAAGTCGTCCTGAATCCTGCAGGTACCTTTGCCTTTGTGATCGTACAACAGAATGCGGTGTTGCAGCCCAGCCAAACCGGTATCGCTTCGTATCAGGTGGCCTCCGACGGAAAGCTGTCTTCCGTAGGCACGATATCCGTAACAAATCCGGTAGCGATCGCCGTTGATTCGGCGGGCAAGTTTTTGTTCGTAGCGCAGGGTAGCGCAGGGACGGTTTCGGTATTCTCAATCGGCAGCAATGGTGCCCTCAGCCAGGTGGGCAAGGCGACTGCCCTCCCCGACCAGCCCGGCGGGCGAGCCCCCGGCGCATCAGCCCTGGCACTGACTTCAACTGTCTACCCGATACAGTTTGCCGCTTGTTCGGGCTTTACAGCCCCCACGACTGAAAATCTTTATGTCGCCGACTCCGTCAACTATGTGTTGCTGAATTATTCGGTTTCATCTGCAGGTGGCCTCACTCTGGTTCCGACTGCGGCAACACTGGGAGTTCCAACGGGCACCGTGCCTTCTGGCGTGGCGGTCGATCCCTGCAACCGATTCGTTTACGTGTCGAACGCAATTCCTAATAACAGTATCAGCGCCTATACAATCTGCAACGTGGTCTCCCCGGCGAACAACTGCCCAACGGCGGACTACCATTTGCAAACGGTCACGGGTTCTCCCTTTCCCGCAGGCGACAATCCCGGGCCTCTGGCGGAGGATGCGTACGGCAATTTCCTGTATGTCGTGGATACAGGATCGGACCAGGTTTCCGGTTACCGGATCAGTGCATCCAACGGGTCCTTGACGGCATTCACTGGCGCGGCTATCGCCACAGGCTCGGGACCGACCTCGATTGCAATCCGGAGCGACGACTCCTGGATGTTCGTCTCGAATGTTAACGCTGCGACTCTTTCGCAATACGCCATCACCATTGCCACCGGAACCTTAACGCCGCAACCGACGACGTCAACCTTTAACTATCCGTCGGGAGTCGCGGTGAAGTAGTTGTTTTGCGGTGATCGAGCGGCTACCAAAGTTACGTGGGAACTTTCAAGATCAGATACGCGCCCACCAGCGCGAAGATCAGGTCGGGCGACCAGGCGGCCAGTGCAGGGGGCAACTGGCTGACATCGCCCATGGCCTCAAACAATCGCGAAACCACTGTGTAAACTACAGCTATTCCGACTGCTACCGCGATTCCGGTGATGGCTCCCTTTTTCGCAGCCGACATGGAAAACGGGACGGCGAGCACCGCCATAATCAGCGTGATCAGCGGGTAGGAAAGCTTTTTGTTCAACTGCACGCGAAGGCGAACCACGTCAAAGCCGCTCTGCTGCAGGTCGCGGATGTAGCGCCGCAGTTCCTCATAATTCATCTCGGAATACTGCTTCACTTCTTTCTTGAAATAAGACGGCGCCTCGCTAAGTTGCGGAAACGTAGAAACGTCGAAAGCGTGGTAGCTGGCGATGGCGGCTCCGTTCAGCGAGCGCTGCCAGCCTTGCTCGTAGATCCAGCGGTTCATACTGTCAGCCCAGTGAGCCCGTTCGGCGTGGATGCGCTGCGTGATGGCAAAGCTGGCGGGATCGATTTCAAAAACCGTGAGATTGGCGAACTGATCACGATCGGCATCGAAAAACTGATAGTAGTAAATGTCGTTGTGCTGGCCGAAAATCCAGCGGCGGTCGGGGCGCAGATAGGTTTGCGGAGGCTTTCCTTTGATCTGATTGTGCAGCGCTTCTTGGCGCTTGTTGGTATGGGGAAGATAGAACTGATCGGCCAGGAACAATCCAGCGGCGAGCACCGCGGCCGCAGTCATTACCGGCATGACAACTCGATAGATACTGGTTCCGGTCGCCTTGATCGCCGTGATTTCGTTAGACCGGTTCATGAGCCCGAAGGTGATCAGCACCGCCAGCAGCATAATCAGTGGCGCAACGCTGTAGAGCAAGTACGGAGCAACGTTGAGCAGATATTCCGCGACCACAAAGGCGGGCGTTTGGTTGCGTAAGATGTCCCCTAGCAGCTCGAACAGGGTGAACACTAGAAGAAGCACGAGGAATGTGGAAACGATCATCCCCAGGTAAACGAAGAAATCGCGGAGCACATAATCGTCGAGCAGAGTGGGGAAGCTCGCACTAAAAACTCGCCGCCGCGTGGAAGCGCGCTCGAAGGCGTTGACATCTCTTTTCCAATGCCTTCGCTCATGGGCCGGAACATTCGCAGGCTGGCTGGGCTTCCAGGCCAGCTTTATCGCAGAGAGCGCAATGGGCCGCCGCTCTGCTTGCCACAGCAGAAACAACGCTGCTGCAAAGAATACAAGATTGGCTAGCCAGGCCCCGAAGGTGGGACTGACTCGACCCTGCTTGGCCAGGGAAACCCCGATCAGAGAGATGAAGTAATAAACGAACACCAGCACAATGGTGAGCACAAACCCGCCGGACTTGCCGCTTTTCTTCGAAGAAAGACCCAGAGGAATTCCAACCATTGCCAGAACCAGGCACGCCGTGGGCAATGCAAAGCGAGTGTGAAACTCGATGAGATACCAACGCGCCGATACGGGATCGACACTCCGTGCGCGGTCGCGCAAAGCCCAGGTACCGATTGCTTTGACTGGGATTTGCTCCTCCGCTTTGTTTTCCGAAGAAGGCAGTTCGATTGGAATGTCGGTCTGCTGAAACGACGAAATCTGATAATGATCGGCTTTCGCGGGATCGGTCTCGTGTGTAGAACCCTCCACCAAGTGCAGGTGAAGGCGATCCTGGCCCTCGGGAACGAGAATGCCTTCGCGCGCCAGCGTGATCCGCGGATTCGCGGCGTCGGTTATGTCCGCCAGAAAAACACCATTCCAAACTGCTCCGCCTTGAGCGCTGCGAACGTCTTGTACGTAGAGCACAAGCTTCGGAAAGCCTTCGTAGAAAACGCGGGGCTGCACTTCGTAGGAAACCTGTGAGCCTTTCAGTTGATCCTCGAGACGTCCCAGCGATGCCAGCGACCAGGGCGCCAGGTAGAGTCCGTTGATTAAAGCTAGCGCCCACGCGGCAGCGACGAAGATGGCCAGCACGCGGCCAAAGTCCCATACACCCATGCCGCTGGCGCGCATCGCCGTGATTTCACTGTCGGCGGCAAGCCGGCTCAGCCCGATAAGTATGCCCACCAGCACACTCATTGGGATGGTGTAAGTGAGTGCGAGCGGAACGGTATAAAAGAAAATTTCGGCGACGCTTGGCAGTGGCGCGCTGGCCCGGACTACCAGTTCGAGAATGCGGCCCAGATCGCGCGTGAACAGCACAAAGGTGAAGATCGCCGCGCCGATCAAGGCGTGCGAGGTGACTTCACGCAGAATATAGCGGGTCAGAATCCGCATGGGAGCAAGACTGAGGGCAGGATAGCATGTGAGGCGGTGGCCAGTGCCTGGTCGTCAGTTACTGGCATTGACGCGTGGAACGACCACGCCATTCTGTAAGATGTTCGTGTTCCCTTGAGAGGCTAAAGCCGCATCACTCGAGGGGCACTTATCGCAGCGCTAAAATTGCTGCGCCACCCAAAATTCCCACCTTACGCCGCTACCCGGCCTTCAGAAACAACGCTCCCAGCGGCGGCAGCGTGAGTTTCAGCGAATAGGGCCGGCCGTGCGCCGGCACTCCTTCCGCATTCACTCCGCCGAGGTTGCCAGCACCCGTTCCGCCGTAATCCAAGGCATCGCTATTCAGCAGTTCGCGCCAGTAGCCGCCTTGGGGAACGCCGATGCGATAGCCGAGGCGCGGAATCGGCGTGAAGTTACACACGATGAGAACGGTCTCTTTGGCGGATTCACTCTTGCGTAACAAAGAAATAGTGCTGGTCAAACTGTCGTTGCAATCCACCCACTCGAAACCTGCGGGATCGTTATCGAGTTCATGCAAGGCGGGTTCGCTACGATAAAGCCGGTTCAACTCTCCCACCCAGTTCTGCATTCCACTATGAACGGGATATTGAAGCACATCCCACTCCAGGCTGGTATCGTGCGCCCACTCCCGAACCTGGCCGAATTCATCGCCCATGAACATCAGTTTCTTGCCGGGCTGCGCATACATATAACCAAACAAAAGACGTAGATTGGCAAAGCGGTCGCGCTCGTTGCCGGGCATCTTGCCGATGAGGGATCCCTTGCCGTGGACGACCTCATCGTGCGACAACGGCAGCACAAAGTTTTCATGAAACGAGTACAGCATACGGAAGGTGAGCTTGCTGTGGTGGTACCTGCGGTGAATGGGATCCTGCTTGAAATATTCAAGCGTGTCGTGCATCCATCCCATGTCCCATTTCATGCCGAAACCCAGGCCGCCAAGATAGACCGGCCGCGAAACCATGGGCCAGGAAGTAGATTCTTCCGCGGTGGTCTGAATGTCGGGGTGTTCCTTGTAGACCTCCTGATTGAAGCGGCGAAGAAAATCGATGGCTTCCAGATTTTCCCGCCCGCCAAACTTGTTTGGAATCCACTCGCCCGGGTTGCGGGAATAATCGAGGTAGAGCATGGACGCGACTGCGTCCACTCGCAGGCCGTCGATGTGATATTTGTCGAGCCAGAACATGGCGCTCGACATCAGGAAGCTGCGCACCTCGGTGCGCCCATAGTTGAAGATGTAGGTCTTCCAGTCAGGGTGAAAGCCCTGCCGCGAGTCGGCGTGCTCGTAGAGATGAGTGCCGTCAAAATAGGACAGTCCATGAGCGTCGGAAGGGAAGTGTGAGGGCACCCAATCGAGGATGACCGCGATGCCGTGCTGGTGCAGGTAATCCACCAGATACATGAAATCCTGCGGGGAGCCATAGCGCGATGTCGGGGCAAAATAGCCCGTGGTCTGATATCCCCACGAGCCGTAGAAAGGATGCTCCATCACCGGCATGAATTCGACGTGAGTGTAGCCCAAGCGCGCGGCATATTCCGCGAGGCGGGGCGCAGTCTCGCGATAAGTTAGCGGGCGATTGTTCTCCTCGGGCACGCGCATCCACGAGCCCAAGTGAACTTCGTAGATTGCGTGCGGGGCGCGCAGGGAGTTGCGGGCAGCTCGCTTCTCCATCCACTCGCGATCACCCCACTCATAGTCGAGGTCCCACACCACGGACGCGGTGCGGGGAGGTTTTTCGTGCAAGAAGCCGAGCGGATCCGCTTTATCCACATGGTAACCGTGTTGTCGTGACTCGATGTGGAATTTGTAGAGCGCACCCTTGGTGACTCCGGGGATAAAGCCTTCCCAGATGCCGGAATCGCCGCGAGGAACGAGCAGGTGCGACTTGGTATTCCATTCGTTAAAGCTGCCGATCACGGAAACCTGTCGCGCGTTCGGCGCCCACACGCTGAAGACTGCCCCTGCTTTGCCGTCGCGCGAGACCAGATGCGCGCCGATGGTCTTGTACATACGATAGTTGCTGCCCTCGTTGAAGAGGTAGAGATCCTGATCGGAGAGCAGTGTAATACGGTCAGAGGCCGGGATGGAGGTTTCTGGCATTTTCCGAGTTCTAGTGTACCGGAAGTGGGCGGGGAAGGGCTGGTAGGAGAGGCCGCAATCTTAGAAGCGTCGCTTCGGAGATGCCTCTCCTATGTAGCCTTCGTCCCGACCAGCGAATCGCGAATCGTGCCCTAGAGTGCGGCCAGGGCGTGAATTCCCCATGCTAGACTGACCATTCCAGCCATGCCCGCCCTCCGTCTGATTTTTCTTTGGCATCAGCACCAGCCTTTCTACAAGGATCTGGTGACGGGCGAATATCGTCTTCCCTGGGTACGCCTGCATGCGCTCAAGGATTATTACGGCATGGTGAAACTGCTCGATGAATTTCCCAATGTGCATCAGAACTTCAACCTCGTGCCGTCGCTGATCACTCAAATTCAGGATTACGTGGCGGGCACGGCGCAGGATCCGTTTCTGAAGGTTGCAGCCAAGCCGGCGAAAGATTTGACGCCGGCTGAGCGCCAATTCGCCTTGCAGTATCTTTTTCAGGCGAACCCGACGAACGTGATTGGGCGCTATCCGCGCTACTGGGAGTTGCGCGAGAGGTTTCGCGAACACGGCTACCTGGCCGAGAAAGCTGAAAAATATTTCGAGGCGCAGCACTTCACCGACTTGCAAGTGCTTTCGCAGATCGCCTGGTTCGACGAATTCTTTTTGGAAGACAAAGACATTGCCGCGCTGATCAAGAAGGAGCGGAATTATTCACTCGAAGATCAGAGCTTTGTGATTGCGCGCGAGCGGGACCTGCTGGCGAAAGTTTTACCGGCATATGCGGACGCCGCAAAAAAGGGTTTACTCGAGATTTCGGCGACCCCGTTTTATCATCCGATTCTTCCTCTGGTGTGCGACACCAATGCCGGGGCGACTTCAACTCCAGGCCTGCCGTTGCCCCAGAACCGCTTCCGTCATCCCGAAGATGCGCGCGAGCAACTGGTGCGCGCCCTCGATCTTCACCAGCAGGTGTTTGGAGTGCGGCCGCAGGGCGTGTGGCCCTCGGAGGGCAGCGTTTCGGAGGAGACGCTCGCGATCGCGCATAGCCTCGGCATTAAATGGATGGCTACCGACGAAGGTGTGCTCGGCCGAAGCACAGGTGTGTTTTTTCAGCGTGATGGGAATGGCCGGTTGCCCGCGCATTTGGCGGAACGACTTTATAATATTCACCGCTACGAGCATGGCACCACCGCCGTGCATATGGTATTTCGCGATCACACTATTTCAGACCTGATCGGATTCGTCTATTCGGGGATGGATCCGAAGGAGGCTGCCGCACATCTGCTGAGCAATATCAAAGAGGCGGCTCAGCCCGTGCTGGCGCAAGGTCACGACGCCGTGGTGTCGGTAATTCTCGATGGAGAAAATGCCTGGGAATACTATCCCAAGTCTGGCCGGGAATTTTTGCGACGATTCTACGACGCGCTGCAGCGCGAGAGCGGCCTCGAAGCGGTTACGATTTCGGAGGCGATTGCCCGGCATCGCAACGTGTCGCCGTTGCCCTCAATCGTGCCGGGCTCGTGGATCAATGCGAACTTCAATGTATGGATCGGCGCGCCCGAGGACAATCGCTCCTGGGACTACGTTTATTACGCGCGCGAATTTTACGCGCAGCATGCGGCCAGGGCTACCGAGGCCCAACGCAAACTGGCCTTTGAAGAGCTCCTGATCGCCGAGGGCAGCGACTGGAACTGGTGGTACGGGCCGGAGCATCACTCGGCTAACGATCGCGATTTTGACGAACTCTACCGCAAACACCTTTCGAACGTTTATCAGGCATTGGGAGCGACTCCGCCGGATTATCTGGCGCAACCGATTACTGCCGCAGAAGTGCGCCCGGCATTCACTCCACAGACGGCTTACATCCATCCCCACATACTGGGAGACAAGATTCGCTACTTCGAATGGATGGGAGCGGCCGTATTCACTGCCGATCAGCGTCCCGGTGCCATGCACGGAAAACAGTTCCTGCTCGACTCCGTTTATGCCGGGATCGACAGCACGTTCGTCTACGGCCGATTGGACTTTGCCGGAGCGGTGCCGGATATGGAGTTTGATCTTGTCGCGAACCTGGAATCGTGGGCGAAGGGAGAAGTTCGTCCCCGGCGGGTTCTACGGCTCGACGCGAGAGTGGAGGAGCGCAAGCTGAAGCAATGGAAGGTGGATGGCACCGAGGAATCGTCGGCTGCTAGATCGGATGGTTCTTCGAACCTACCATCGACCTCGGCAGAACAGAGCGCCCGTGCGGCTTTGCTTCGCAACTTTGAGTTTCGATTGCCGCTGATCTGGTTGCTGGCGAACCCCGGATCGAGTGCCGCTAGCAAGAGCCCAGCAGCGATCCTGCCCACAAGTAAACTGAAGCTGCGCTTCAGTCTTTGGCAGAATCGTTTGCCGGTGGATGCGCTGCCCGTGGAAGGATGGATCGAACTGGAATTGCTCAGCGAAGCGGAGTTGGGAGCGGGAATGTGAAGCAGAAAAAACGCCGGAGGAGCTCGTCTCCGGCGCCATTCAAAAGTAAGAAATTCTATTGTCCCGCGCTTGCCACAGCCGGCGTCATCGCGAGCGGCCGATTGAGTTCAATCGTGAGTGTGGTGCCTGCGGGCAGCGTGGCTGAGCGGTGTTTGCTGAAGTAGTGAGCTCCAGTGGCGCCTGCCCCGATGGCGCCCCCTACAACGATCCCGACCGGACCACCGACCAGGCCGCCAATCAGCATTCCGCCAGCTGTGCCGCCGCCGGTTTCGAGTTGATCGCGGCGATCGTGGCCTGATCCTTTGAACTCGCCTTCATTGTTCACGTCCGTATCGCGTCCGGCATTGGTGTCGACAAGCGTGGCATCGAGGAAGAATCGCTCGCCGGTCGGCAGGATCAATGCTTCGGGCAGAATCCCGATAGTCGGCTTGCCAGAAATGCGGCGCGGCTCGGCCACTTTCGTGACGCGGCCTTCTATTCTTGCGCCAGCAGGAATCACCGTCTGGCCATTGAGCACTACGGGTCGCGTCAAGCTGCCCTGAAAGGGATCGCCGGGCTTGTTGCTGAAGGTCGCAAGGGTTGTTTCGAGTTTGACCATAAGAGCCGTACCCGCAGGTACGGGCAAGCTGGTCTGCGCTGCCGCCAAGGCAGCCACCAGCAGGACGCAAGGTAGTACCGTCCACTTCTTCATGACCCCTCCTCAGATCGTTCCAACCCTAAAATATCGAAATTGTTGTTCTGACTCTAGACCCTTCACAGGGCTCGGGACAACACCGCGCCAGGCCAGGGAACCAGCCAAGATAAGAGTATCGTCGCGTCAGATTTCTCAGGGTTCTACCTCTCGCGCAGACCACTTTCTATCATTAAAGACGAACCTTGCGAAGATGAACCTGGCGTTCTTCTGCCATGGGTGTGGACTCCCGTTACATTGCGGTAATTTGCCATCCGCTATAATCGGGAGTTTCGTATCCACGAATGGCTCGGATATACATGGGCGTCGGCTCTCTCACGGGCCGGCGTCTCACTTTCAACTCAGGCGCTCCCCGGGACGCTGTGCGCGTGGACGACGATTCACGGGTCACAGATTCCGACTCAGATAAGGATGGCAGGCGTGTTATGACGAATATTGGAGCAATCATCGGGCGCGAGGTGCTGGATTCGCGCGGCAATCCTACGGTAGAAGCAGAAGTGCAGCTTGCGAGTGGAACGATTGGCCGGGCTATTGTTCCCAGTGGAGCATCGACCGGAGAGCACGAGGCCGTGGAACTGCGCGATGGCGACGATGCCCGGTTTCTGGGAAAGGGCGTGCTCAAAGCGGTTGAAAATGTAAACGGCGAGATTGCGGACGCGCTCGCGAATTTCGACGCTTATGACCAGCGCACACTCGATCAGAAAATGATCGAACTCGATGGCACCGAGAATAAAGGGCGGCTGGGCGCCAATGCGATTCTCGCGGTTTCGATGGCGGCGGCACGCGCGGCCGCGGCGGAATACGCCCTTCCGCTCTATCGCTATCTCGGCGGGGCGGGCGCCAATACATTGCCGACACCGATGATGAATATCCTCAACGGCGGAGCGCACGCCGACAACAACGTCGATTTTCAGGAATTTATGGTGATGCCGGTGGGCGCGCCGTCGTTTTCTGAGGCCCTGCGCTGGGGCGTGGAAGTCTTCCACACGCTCAAGGGAGTGCTAAAGAAACGCGGCTATAACACTGCCGTGGGCGACGAAGGTGGGTTTGCGCCTTCGGTGAAGTCGAACGTGGAAGCCATCGAAGTTGTTCTTGAAGCGATTCACCAGGCTGGCTACAAGCCGGGAGAGGAAATCGCCATCGCGCTCGATCCCGCAGCCAGCGAGTTCTATCAAGACGGCAAATACGTGTTCAAGAAGTCGGACAAATCCGCCAAGAGTTCCGACGATATGGTGAACTTCTATGCGAAGTGGGTGAAGGACTATCCTATCGTTTCGCTTGAGGATGGTTTATCCGAAGACGACTGGGACGGCTGGCAGAACCTGACCAAAGAATTGGGTGGCAAGATTCAGCTCGTCGGTGACGACTTGTTTGTGACGAACGTTCAATTTCTGCAGGAAGGAATCGACAAAGGCGTGGCCAACTCGATTCTGATAAAAGTGAACCAGATCGGCACGGTCAGTGAGACTTTGGATGCAATCGATCTGGCGCGCCGCAACGGTTACACGTCGGTGATCTCGCATCGTTCCGGCGAGACTGAAGACACATTCATCGCGGACCTCGCCGTCGCCACTGGGGCAGGGCAGATTAAGACCGGATCGGCTTCGCGTACTGACCGCATCGCCAAGTACAACCAGTTGTTGCGGATCGAAGCGGAGTTGGGGGACGGGGCAAGGTTCTTGGGATTGAAGGCGCTGAACTACCAGAGAATGACGTAATTTCCGGCTTCGAAGCGAGGAGGCGACCGATGCACGTGACCGTCGGACCCGCGTCTAATTGGCGTTGGACTTTAATTGCTGCGGCTATCTCAATCGTGGTCATTGTTGCGGGAGAGACCTTGGTTCATAGGATCTCGTCCCGAGAACCCTCCGTCACTTACACCGCGCCTGAGTCATTACCGTTCAACGGCGGCGGAAGGAGCGTAGGAATCTACCAAGTTGATATAACGAACGAGGGGGATGCAGCGGCCGACAGCCTCACGGGGTCGGTGCGCATACCGGCGGCTACCATCGACAATCAGCGCGTATCCGGTCCAGGCGCCTTACTGATCGACGCCAAGGCCGAGGGCGACACCGTGCGCTTGTCGGCCCCCAGCCTAAACCCGACTGAGACGATCCGCCTCTCGATTTTGGCTAGTTCCCCAACGACCCTGCCCACCGAACCCGAAGTGTCGGTAAGGGCGACTGGGATCTCAGGTTTTCGGCGAGTGCCTGGTGGCTACCGTGCAAACACAATCTCCTTCCTCCCAACACTCCTCATCGCGACCGGCACGGCAGTCGTGATGCTGCTCTTGCAGCTAGTGTTCCGCCATCGTCGAGAGGGATACAACCCTGCCGCCCAACAGGGCTGGAGCAAAGTCGCCAATGTTTTCTGGCTCGGCCATGATCTACTGTGGACCGCGACTGCCGCCCGGTCGGGGGGGAATCGAGAGAGAATTTTGCACGGTCTGCGACAGTGCAGGCATCACGCGTCTGAGGTTGGCCTAGCGACGGCGGCGCCCTGCCAAGACCTAGATAACTTGGACCTGGCCGTGCGCAAGATGGCAGACGCCGACCTGACCGCTCAGTCGCGTTCCGGCATCGCCGCCAAAGTGAACGGGTCGCTTGATGGGTTTGGACGGCTCGCTCTCGCACAGCAGCCGGGATTCAAGGCGGGCCCCGGCTGATCGTGCGGGATGCGCTGCTTTTACTGTTGATCTATGTCATTCCCGGTCTCGTGGGTAGTTGGTGCGCGGTGGCTGCGGTGAACAAAGTAGTAGGAAGACGTTAAATTGACTTAGTCCACGACTTAGTCTATGTTATTAAGATGGAAGTCAATATCCACGAAGCCAAAACCCACTTCTCCCGATTGCTCGAACGTGTTGCCATGGGAGAGGAAGTGATAATCGCCAAGGCTGGAACTCCAGTCGCCAAGTTGGTGCCAGTGAAGAAGATGCCGAAAAAGAGGGTCTTCGGCAGCGCGAAGGGTGACTTCACAGTTCCGGACGATTTCAATGATCCCGATCCCGATATTGAAGACTTATTCTATAAGGGACCTGTTATACCGAAATGAAGGCTATCCTCGATACCCATGCATTCTTGTGGGCGCTTGCCGGGGATTCGAGGATGTCGCATCACGCACGCGACGTTTTTACCGGAAGCACCGACCTTTTGCTCAGCATCGCAAGTATCTGGGAGATTCTTATCAAGGCACAGTCGGGCAAATTGAATTTCCCTCGGCCTGCCGGTCCATACGTGCTCAGTAGACTGGCGGAGAACAGGATCAAGACGCTCTCCATCAGCATTGACCATTTGCTCGCTCTCGATCGTCTGCCCATGCACCATCGCGATCCATTTGACCGCATTCTGATCGCGCAGAGTCTGAATGAGAGAATTCCGATCGTAACCTCTGATCCTTTATTTGCAGGGTATCCTGTTGAGGTGATCTGGTAGCCGTACGGTCTGTTGAGATCGCAGGGGTAGACTATTACGGTCAGGAGTGTTTATGAAATTCAAGTCGTTACTGTCCGCGTGCTTGCTGGGGTTGTCCATTTGCGCAGCGCAGACCACCGTTTCCGTTGCTCCGGATGCAGCTTCGAAAGAGGACATTCAGAAGCTCTTTGATGTCATGGCCAGCCGCGAGCAGGTGGCTCAGATGATGCAACAGTTGTTTGCACAGATGCGAACCCTAAGCCGCGAGCAGGTCAAGAAGCGGCATCCAGATATCTCCGACGCCGAACTCGCGCGCATGGACCGGCAGTCAGAGGAATTCCTGAAGGATTTTCCTTTGAACGACATGCTTAACGACATGGTTCCCGTCTATCAGCGGCACTTCACGAAATCCGACATCGATACCCTGACTGCGTTCTATAGTTCTCCAACGGGACAGAAGTTTCTTCACGAGATGCCGGCGGTGACGGCGGAAACGATGCGAGCTGTGTATCCGAAGATACAGGCGCAAGTCGACGCCGTCCTCAAGCGGGCCGAGGACAAAACCGATTCGCCCCAGAAGTAAGGCGCGTTAGGGCGCGGCTTGCCCTAACAGGCGTTATAATCGCTCCCATGCCCGATAGTGAGATCATTTTCTCGGTTCAAGAGTCGCCCGAAGGCGGATACGAAGCCCGCGCTCTCGGCCACTCGATCTTCACGCAGGCGGACACCCTCGAGGATTTGAAGCGAAATGTGAGGGAGGCCGTCCACTGTCATTTTGACGACGGGACAGCGCCCCCGGTGATTCGTCTGCACACAGTTAAAGACGAGGTCATTTCGACTTGAGATTGCCTCGTGATCTTTCCGGTCACGATCTCGTCCGTCTGCTTCGGCGCTTTGGCTACGAACCTACTCGGCAACTTGGCAGCCATATTCGCTTGCAGTCACAACTCGCAGTTATGTGCATCACTTGACAGTGCCTGACCACAAGACCCTACGAGTTGGGACACTCAGCGCAATCCTTTCGGACGTTGCAGACTGCTTGAACATCGAACGCTCGAAGCTGGAACAGGAACTCTTCGACCAATGACTCGTCCCAAACCACTCGTACTTGTCATCCTCGACGGCTGGGGTTATCGCGCCGAGACCAGGGCAAATGCCATCGCGCTCGCGCGCAAGCCCACTTATGATCGGCTGCTGCGTGAATATCCGAACACGCTGATTCACACCAGTGGACCTTTTGTCGGCTTGCCTGAAGGGCAAATGGGCAACAGCGAGGTTGGGCATCTCAACATCGGTGCCGGCCGCATCGTTCATATGGACATCACTCGAATCGATCTGATGATTCAGAACGGCGAGTTCTTTTCCCATCCGGTGCTCCTCGCCGCGATGAAGCATGCGCGTGTCGGCGAACGCAGACTGCATTTGTTCGGCCTGCTTTCCGACGGCGGCGTGCACTCGCAACAAGCTCATCTTTACGCCCTGCTGAAAATGGCAAAGCAGAATGGCGTGGATCGTGTTTTTGTTCATGCTTTTATGGATGGCCGAGATACCCTGCCCACCAACGGAGCGGGTTATCTAGAACAGTTGCAGCAGAAGATGCGGGAGTACAACTCTGGCAAGATTGCTACGGTAAATGGCCGTTACTACGCGATGGACCGCGACCGGCGCTGGGAGCGCATCTTGAAGGCTCACAACGCGATGATCTTCGGCGACGCGGAAGGCGGAAAGTGTGCCGACCCTGTGCAGGGGATGAAAGATTCTTACAACCGCGGCGTCACCGATGAGTTCGTCGTGCCCTTCGTTTGCACGGGTCGAACGGATAAAGATAAGAGCGGACAACCGCTGGCGACCATTCGTGATGACGACGCTTGTATCTGCTTTAATTTTCGGGCCGATCGCGTTCGCCAGATCACGCGCTCGCTGGCGCGTAACAGCGGCTTGAACGCAAAGGGCGGCAGCGATCTTCCAGGCGCGACCGATCTGGACGCCACGATTCCGAGAGACCGTGTCCCCAAAAATCTGCACTACGTTTGCATGACCCAGTACGACAAGAGCTTCAGCCTGCCTGTGGTGATCCCGCCGGAGTCGATGGCGAACATCCTGGCGAACGTAATGGGCAATCTCAACATGCGCAACCTGCGCGTCGCCGAAACCGAAAAATATGCCCACGTCACCTACTTCTTCAATGGCGGCGTGGAGCAGCCGTTTCCTGGCGAAGAACGCGTGCTGGTGCCGTCGCAGAAGGTCGCGACATACGACCTGAAGCCGGAGATGAGCGCCGGGGGAATTGCCGACGCAGTTGTCAAGGCCACGGAAGACGGCACCTTCGATGTGATCATCGTAAACTTTGCCAATGCCGATATGGTCGGGCACTCGGGCAAGCTCGAGCCTACGATAAAAGCCGTCGAGACCGTGGATGCGTGCCTGAGCAGCCTCGAAGCGGCCGTTCGCGCCAAGGGCGGCGCCATGCTCATCACCGCCGATCACGGCAACGCCGAAATGATGATCGATCCCGCGACCGGCGGACCTCACACGGCGCACACTACCAATCCGGTGCCCTTCATCGTAGTTGCCGACGATACCAGGCAGTTCACGCTGAATCCGAACGGTTCGCTGCGGGATATTTCGCCAACGATGCTCGGGATGCTCGGCGTCGATGAACCGAAAGAGATGACGGGGAACGACCTGCGAGCATTCCTGAAGAAAACGTGAGTCCATAGACATTGCTCAGTAGTTCTTCTACCTTGGCCCTCCGCTACTTCGTGCTACAGTTTTCTCACGGGTTGTATTCGCCCACATTTCCATGGAACCGCGACTGATTTGGATCAATTTGCTGGTGAAGCTTGGCGTAGCTGCGGCCGTGTCGAGCAGCCTGGTGCGCTCCAAGGAATTTAAGTCGCTTTTATTTCGAGAACAACGCGAGTTTCGGCAGAAGGTCTATCTGGTCCTGTGGATGGCGTTGCCGATCATGCTCGGCGTCTGGATCCGGTTCTCTGCCCAAAGTTTTCTTGCCGGCGATCTGAGTTTTGAAACCGCTCTCTTGCTGGGCGTGATCGGTGGACGCTGGGCGGGATCGCTCGGCGGGGCGCTACTTGGGGTTCCGGCCGTGCTGCACGGCGAGTGGGCGGCACTGCCATTCTGTGTGCTTTGCGGTTTCATCGCAGGCCAACTGCGTACCATGGCCGCCGACAAGGACGACATCTGGTCGTTCTCTCCATTCATCGATCAAAGTATCTTTCGGCTGATTCGTCGCAATCTGCCCACGCCGCGCCTGTTCGATTGGCAGATTATGTTCTTCACCACGATTATCGGATTGCGTTTCGTGCAGAGCGAACTGGCACGGTATTTCCCGCACTCGATTTTCAGCCTCGATACCGGCAACCTTTGGATAGAAGCGGTGATCTATGCGGCTTCGGTAATCGCCATCGGGATTGAGCTCAAGATCTTCAACAGCGTGCGAATTCAGATCAAACTGGAAGAGCAGGAGCGCTTGCTATTACATGCGCGCATGGAAGCTCTGCAGAACCAGATCAATCCTCATTTTCTCTTTAACACCTTGAATTCGATTTCATCGCTGGTGCGCTTCGATCCGGATACGGCGCGCGAGGTGATTTCCAAACTTGCAACCATCCTTCGGCGCTTGCTTAACAGCACCGATTCTTTCGTACCGCTGCGGGAAGAGGTGGAATTCATCGACAACTATCTCGACATCGAAGTGGTTCGTTTCGGAAACGATAAGTTGCGAGTAGTGAAGGAACTCGATCCCGCATCGCTCGATGTGATGGTTCCCAGCATGCTCTTGCAGCCGCTGGTAGAAAACTCAATCAAGCACGGCCTCGCCTCCATGGTGGAGGGCGGCAGCATCTATCTGCGCAGCCGCCTTTCTGAGTCGCGCCTGGTCATCGAGGTGGAGGACGATGGCGTGGGGATATCGGCGACGCAACCGGAGAGCACCGCGGGCGCCGGCATCGGCATGGCCAACATTTCCGAACGGTTGCATGTTTTGTATGGGGATACGGCGCGCATGACCATCGACAGCGGCGAAGGCAACGGAACCCTGGTGCGAATCCGCTTGCCACTTTTGCAGGCTTCGGGAGCGATTCCAGAGGCCTTCTACGAAGAGCGTTCGAGCACGCGCCGGTAAAAATCTTCGTATTGCGGAACGATCCGGCTGGAACAGAATCGCGCTTGTGCGACGGCGCGAGCGGCCTTGCCCATGGTCCGCAGCCGGCTTTCGTCCTTCAGCAGTTCGATAGCGTAGCGCGCCATCGTATCTACATCTCCAACGTCAGCTAAATAACCGCTCGTCCCATGTTCAATCACTTCAGGCACTCCTCCGGTGCGGGTTGCAATCGGCACCACCTCACAGGCCATCGCTTCCAGCGCCGCCAGCCCGAAAGATTCCAATTCACTCGGCATCAGCAGGATGTCAGCGATTGCCAGCTTTTCCTGTACTTGATCCTGCTTGCCCAGGAAGAGAACATCTTCGTGGATTCCTTTTTGTACCGATAACCATTCTGCCACGGAACGGTCAGGCCCATCGCCGATCAGCATTAATCTCGCCGGCATCTGCTTGCGTACACGATCGAAGATCTCGATTACATCCGAGAGTCGCTTGACCGGACGAAAATTTGAAAGATGAACCAGCAACTTCTGGCCATCCGGAGCATACTCGAGCCGCGCTTCCGGCGAGGCCGCGCTCCTGCTGTACACATCGCAATTTACCGAGTTGTAGATGACTTTAATTTCTTTCTTCACATCGAAGACCCGCATCGTGCGGTCGCGCAGGTAGTTGGAGATAGCCGTGACGCCGTCGCTCTGGTCGATCGAGTAACGCGTGATGGGCAGATAGGAGCGGTCCAATCCCACCAGAGTAATATCTGTGCCATGCAGCGTAGTAACGAAAGGGAGGCGGCGGCCGCGGCCTCGAGAACCGTCCCCTAGCATCTGGCGCGCCAGCAGCGCGCTCACCGAATGCGGAATGGCATAATGCACGTGCAGCAGGTCCAGGTCGTATAGCTGCGCGACTTCAGCCATGCGCGTCGCCAACGCGAGATCGTACGGCGGATAGTCGAACAGCGGGTAACGGGATACTTCGACTTCGTGATAGTGAATGTTGTGTTCCTGACCGCGCAGCCGGATGGGCGGAGCGTAAGAAATGAAGTGAATCTCGTGGCCGCGCTGAGCAAGTTCCAGGCCGAGTTCCGTGGCGACCACGCCACTGCCGCCATATGTGGGATAACACGTGATCCCGATTTTCATTCTGCGACTCTCTGCCCTTTCCCAATAGTCCCGTAATTCGATGGTAAGAAACAATAAAGGATGCTCATTCTACAGTCGCGGCGTGTATTGGGTGTGTGGAAACGGCGTAGAGCAGAACTATTCGGAGGATTTTGCAGCCGACTTGGAAAGGCCCGGGTCTAGGTTATCCAGATGGGCCTGGAAACGCCCCTTAGCTTCGTCGGGGAGACCTGTGAATTCGATACCCATTCCGACGCCGGGGTCGCGGGTGCGTACCGTCGCGGAGGCAGAAATGTGTTCCTGTTCGATCCAGAAATCGAGACGCAGCGATGTAGAAATCGCCAATGGCATGACGGTCTCAACATAACAACCATTGCCGCTGATGTCAGTAGCGTTCAATCGCATCGGGGTGTTCACGCGTTCGTCGCGGAGTTCGAGGGGGAATGAGATCTTGTGGCGTTGAAATCTTCTGCGATTATCCGGAGAGGGGGTCGGCATGTTGGTCCGCAGTTCCGTCGGCAGTTCGGAAATCCACGGGCATTCCTGGTCGACCACCAGCTGAACCCCAACCTGAACTTTCATGAACCCGCCGCCTTCCATCACCCAGATGACTTTGCAGCGGGCTTTCTTCTTCTCATACTGAACGCCGATGACGTCGCCCACTTTCAGTTCATGCTCGAGGCCGCAAATGCACGCGCCAGTGCAACTGACATTCTGCGCGACGGCGTTCTGATGGAACGGCTGATCGTTCGCGCCCATGCCCCAGACACGTACGCGCAAGTCCAAGCTCGCGCGCGGCGCTGCCCCTGCAACCGACATGATCAACGTCTCCCAGCCTGAATTCTTTATCGAATCTAATTCATCGAATCTAATTCAGATGATACGCTGCCGCTGCTACTGGTCTAAGGTTACGAAGGTCATTTCTCGACGACTCCCAGCAAGGCCCGGGAAAAGAGTTCATCATATGCCGTTGTCCGAGGTCAGCTCCCGGTACGAAATCAAGGCGATGCCTTGATTCAACAGCAACAGCCGCGCGTCGGGCATAGTCAAAACACGTAGCTCGGACTCCCGTGATTCGCGCAGCCGGGTCTTTGCCGACTTCAAATCATTGTCGTTATAACCTGGGTGGCAGACGAACTCCCACGTTCCCTCAGGAATGAGCGCGGCGATTGCGCGGAAGAGCTTTTCGTCCAGCGCTCCAGTTACGACGACGCCAAGTGTACCATCGGGAGTCACTACTCCTTCCGCTCTCACCGAATCGCTAAACCTGGCGGAAAGCGCGCGGAGAATTCGTACCTCCGCGTATCGCGTCCAGAGATTGGGTCGCGTCAACAGTTCGCTAGACCGTAACGGCTTGCTTCGGCCGAAGGGATTGCGAATCGCGCAAACGCCACAAGCCTTGGCTGCGCGCAACAGTGGCTGCAGCACCGCCGGAAACATGTGCGTGTGTTTGTGAGTATCCACGTGGGAGACGCTCAGCCCAGCCGATTGCAGCCTGCGAATCTGCGCGCTCGCTTCGGCCTCGATTTCGCCAGGATCCAGGCGGCCGGCGAGTGCGCGCGCGGCAAATGACTTCAGGCCGTCCCGGAAGTGGCCGGCATCGGAGCGCGCTAGAGCAAGGGAGGGCAATTGTTTCGCATCAAGAACCGGCTCGCCATCGATCAGGACAACATGGCAGCCGACGCTGAGGAAGGGAACGGCCTTCGCCGAATTCACGGCATTATCGAATGCTCTGCCAGTGGCCATCAGCGTGGAGGAGGTTACGATTCCGCGAGTATGGGCCTCCACAATGGCGCGATTAATGCCAGTAGTGAATCCGAAATCATCGGCATTGACGATCAGGCGCCGCACGGCGTCAGTCTAGCAGGGCGAGCCTGACTGAGCGAAAGTGCAGGCCGTGAAGACACCGTTCTCGCACGCCAAGCCCGGAGAGACACCAGCCGGGAAGGTGTAGAGACTAGACGGGCAGCCCCTAAGCTCCGGAGCTTCCGGGGGAGGGTGAAGGGATAGTCCAGACCGCAAACCTGGCGTGAGCTTCCCTATTTGTCTTGGATGTCTCCGAGGAGCGCGGTACCAATCTTGCCGGAACCGATAACGGCGTACTTCATAAAATTCTCCAGTCTCTCAGCGGGTGCTGAGCACTGTTGAAGGTTGACAATTCGAGATCAAGAGGTACGAATCGCAGCGATCGCTGCGACGCAATTCATGGTTGCGTCGCAGGCTTCGCGCTGAAGATGCCCTTGAAACTTTCGCGGTACTGAAGGAAGACCAGTACCCACAATACAGAAGCCACCAGAGCCGGAGGAATGCTCGCCGGCGCAAGCGTCAGGTGAAACGCAAGGATGTTGTAGAGCTCCGCCGCCAACGCTGTCAGCGCAAGTGGCACGAAGTAGCCGGAGAGCAACAGCAGCCCACCGAGGACTTGAATCGCGAAGAAGAAAGCAGCAAAGTGCGATGCGCTGACGGCAACAAAGAACTGGATTGCCAGTGGATTCGCCGGGGGCGGCTGGTGGATGAAATTGAGAAATCCATTCAGCCCAAAGACCGTAAACATAAGCCCTAGTAGATAGCGAGCAACAATTGAAGTAATTTTCATACGTGTCCTTTCTAGAAGGTCTGCGCGTGCGTCTGCACGGCCTGAAGGTGCGGTGCAAGAAACGCGTTCCGGTCATGCCCCTGGTTCAGCATACTCGTCCCGCCTGCGGTGAGGAAGGTTGCGTCCGTCACACCAAGAAAACCAAATACGGACCGCAGATACGGCTCCACGAAATTGAACGAGGCCATCTGCGTCTGGGCGTCGTAGATCCCGCCCGTGGCGATGATGAAGGTCGCCTTCTTGCCCCTAATCAGGCCCTTCGGCCCTCCCGCCCCGTAGGAGAAGGTCCTGCCGACACGCGCAATCTGGTCGATCCATAGCTTGAGCACGGAGGGCACACCAAAGTTATGCATCGGCACTCCGATAACGTACTCATCGGCCTGCTCCAATTCGGCGAGTAGAGAGTCGGAGAGCGAAAGCAATTTCTTCTGCTCCGGAGTGCGGGCCTGTTCCGGCGTGTAGGCGGCACCAACCCATTCCGCATTGACGGGGGGCATCGCTGTTGCGTTGAGGTCTCGGTCTATGACCCTTCCATCCGGGTGCGAAGCCTTCCATTCGGTGACGAACGCAGCGGTCAGCTCGCGGGAGACTGAGCGACTGTAGAGTGGACTCGAATCGATATGTAGCAGCGTTGACATTGAGCGTTCCTCCTACACGACAATTGATGAGTAGTCAACATATGTCGATTCAAGAAAATAAACAAGTGTCGTTTAGTCTGCAAGGAGTATCTTAACGGTAGGAATGGCCCCGCTTCTCCAATCCGAGAGTGGAACGACGGATCCGCGCATCCTGCGCAGCCGTCGCATGCTCATGGATGCACTAGCCAAGTTATTGATAAGCAAGGCTTTTGAAGACATCTCCATTCAGGAGATCGCCGACGAGGCGACGTTGAACCGGGCCACCTTTTACCTGCACTATCCAGACAAGAACGCCCTGCTGCAGGCCATGACAGAATCCCGTTTCCGCGATCTGATAGAGCGCCGCGCCATCACTTTTACCGACTGTAATGGAGCACTGCGCGCCATCGCACTCGGCGTCTGCGACTATCTTGCTGAGACCACAGGGTGTCCCAGTCAGTTGGCTCGGATATCGCTCGAAGGCTCCATCATCCCCGTCGTCGAGGATATGTTTACGGAGGGCCTTGCCCATCATGGGCTGGCACCCGGTGTCGATGCGGCACTGCTGGCGACCACCGCGGCCTGGGCCGTTTTTGGAGCCGCGCGCCGCTGGTTTCAGACCCCCAACCGTATGCCCGCCGAGGAGATGGCAGCCAGGATTGAAGCCATGGTGAATCCGGTGCTTTTCGGCGCCTCTCAATAGCTCGCCTCTCAGTAGGTGAAGAGTGGCAACACTCACCTGACGGAGCAAAGTTCAGGTACGAAAACTCGAAGCGGAGTATTCAAAGACGGCTCCACTGTACCTATCGCGGACAAATTCCGTTCGACACACTTTTCGCATGCCGGCTTAAACGGCCCATGAGGATTCAAGCCCTCCGCCCGCACCACGTTTTGTTCTAATCCAAGCCAGTTTTGCCCGATGCCCAAACTCAGGGGTTTCGTGAAGATTATCGGTATCGAAGAGCACTTTTCTTTCTCCCGCTGTCCGAGCGTCCTGGGCAACTTCGGCCAGCGCTGGTCAAGACGCAAGTGAATCGTTCAACTCTTCCGATCTGTCCTTAATGTCTCCGAGGTGAAGGCCTGTTGGGAACTACTGCGGACCTAAACCAGGACCGTACCGCCATCTACCACAATGGTCTGGCCCGTGCTGAATCCTTCCTGCATCAAAAACAAATAGGCTTGCGCTATGTCATGAGGCTCGCCGACTCGGCCAACAGGGAGACTCTTTCCCACGCTTTCGTATAGTCGTTCGCGCTCCGGTGCGCTCATGCTCTGCCAGAGGTTCGTGCGGACGACTCCAGGGGATACGGCGTTAACCCGGATCGGTGCCAGTTCAATCGCGAGGGCACGGGTTAAAGCTTCGATGGTTCCGCAAACGCTTGCCGCGATTACCCATCCCTTTTGCGGGCGCTGGCCAGCGATTCCTGTTGTGAGCACGATAGAGCCTTCCTTGCGAATATGGGGGTTTCCGTATTTGACCGCGGCGAGTGCCGCCCAATAACGCAGCTCAAAGGCGCGTCTGGCCTGTTGGAGATCTGTTGCGGCAAGGTCGTGCAAATGCAGGCTGTCGCCCGCGGTGAATACCAAATGATCGAAAGTGCCAAGCTTGGAAAAGAAGGTTGCAACGGCTCGTTCGTCCGAGAGGTCAACCACCTGGCCCTGCGCTTCTCCGCCGATTGATTCAACGGCTTTCTGAACTCGTTCCGCACTACTCGATGCGATAACAACGCTCGCTCCCTGCGACGCTGCCTGCTCGGCCACTGCCAAACCAATTCCCGACGAACCGCCCAGCACAACCACCCGCTTATGTTGCAAACCGTTTCCCCGCTGCATTTGAATTCTCCTTGTGCACTCTTCTTGCTTACACAGTCAAAGATGATTCCTTATTACATGCGGTTCATGCATAATGGTCATAGCCGCCATGCGTTTAGAGAAACTACGACAAGTCGATTTGAACCTCCTGATTACATTTGCCGCGATTGCGGAGGAGAAAAACATCACTGCAGCAGCCTCCCGTCTGTTTCTGAGTCAGCCTGCGGTTAGCCGGGCGTTGCAGCGCGCCCGGGCAATGTTTCAAGATGACCTACTGGTGCGATCGCCGCAAGGTTTCGAGCTCACGTTGCGAGGCCGCAAGATTCTCCAGGAGCTCGAGGGCTTGCTGCCCAAGATGGAGAATCTGGTCACGCCGAGTCTGTTCGATCCGTTGCGGGAGAAGAGTCACTTTCGCATTTCCGGCCCTGACAATGTCTGCACAGTTGTGCTCCCACGCTTGTGCCGGCAGTATGGGGACGGCTACCAAGTAAAGTTTGAATTCCTTCCCTGGCAGGCCGGTATTTCGGAGCTGGTGGAACGTGGGCAGCTCGATCTTATTCTTCACATTGATGACGGGCTTCTGCCGGTGCACTTTCACACTGAAAGGCTCTATCGCGAAGATTGGGTTTGCGCCGTCGCGCGTGACAGCCACTTTGGAGACCGACTCTCGCTAAAGCAGTACTTAGCAGCGAGCCACATTGTTGTTGCTACTTATGGCGGTGTGCAGACAATTCCAGACAAGCAGCTCGCAGCAGTCGGTGCGAAACGCAGTTCCTCTATTCGGATACCTTACTTCGGTGTGGCTTTGCAATGCCTGCCAGGTACAGAACTTGTGCTGACCTTAACCACTGGCATGTCCTCAGCCGTCAAACGGAATCGCGACCTACGCCTCGTAAAAGCACCTCAAGTGTTGCATCCGTTTTATTTCTTGATGGGTTGGCATCCAAGGCTGAACAGCGATCCGCCGCATGTCTGGCTCCGTCAAGCCCTGCGATCAGCGGCCGAATCTCTTGCTAGCTCGTAACCGGTTCTCTGCAATGATGTCCCGCTATCCGGAGGCGGTTCCTGGCGAGTAACGCTAGTGCTTTTTCGGAGGCGCTCCCTGGGTGAGCTGAGTGGAGCAGAACAGAGGATTGGAGCCCGCGTTCGAAAAAGCACTAGTGTTACTCGCGAGTAATCGAGCTCATAATGGTGCTAAGGGACGAGAATGGCACAGCATTTCCTGGCAAATCGCGAAATCGAGATGGTTTTGCTCGCTCTCCAGGCATTTCAGGTTCTCTTTCTCTGGGTTCACGATTGGATTCCGCTTGGGCGCCTCAACGATGTCGCAGCGGTAAGCAGCCAGGATACGAGACGCCGTCTTGTCACTGTGACGCTCATTCAAAGCGTACCGTGGACCATCGGGCTATGCTTTAGCCTGTTGTACTTTAGACGACCGTATCCCGACTGGCTTCACGACTGGCTTGTGATTAGCTATGGCCTGCTCTTCATCGGGCAAATCCGCGCCTGGTGGATACCTTACCTTTTCCGACCGGAACCGGAGCGAGCTGCTCGCTATCAAATCATGTTCGGCAAAACGCATTCCTTCTTGCCGCCGCGCAATGGAATGGTCCCAAATACTGCGCATATCCTGCTTCATTTGGCGACCGCCGCCACCTTGATCGTTCTTCTCATAGAGTGAAGACGGCAATCAGTCCACGATCGAAGCTTCCGATTGGTCGGGGGAGAAGCGGATTCCAGTGCTCCTAGTCGGCGGCCATCGTGTCATCACTTATGACCGCAGGGGCTTCGGAAAGTCCAGCCAGTCAACGACCGGCTACAACTACGACGCGTTCGCCGAGGATCTGCGCAAGCTGATCACGCATCTGAAATTGGACAAATTTGCCTTGGTCGGCTTGGTGGCGAAGTCACATAATAATGGCCGCACCTGTGCAGTGCGGCCGGAGGGGAAGCGTTACGGATTGGGTTAGTCGAGGGGCCACGCCGCGTGGCCCCTCGAATCTCTCTAGGCTAGAAGCGAACGCGAGCGCCCACCTCGATCTGCCGGTCGCCGCCGGCTTGCTCCTGCGCGGAGCCGTTATTCAGAGCGCCGAAACCGGACGCACCTTCGAACAAACCCACCTCGGCGTTGACATCCGGATCCAGGAATTGATTGTGGTTCAAAACGTTAGCGAACACGCCTTGGAATTCCAGGCTGATGCCCTCCGTCACCCGGAAGTTCTTCTTGATGCTGAAGTCCATATTCCAGTAAGGCAGCCCACTGATAATCCCCGTGCCGCCGTCCCGGTTATCTAACCCTAGAATCGGATTGCGGAAGCTGTTAATCGCTGCCGTGCCGTTCGCGAAGATATTCACCGGCAATCCACTTGAGGGCCGGTTGTAGTAGGCATGACAGCATTTTACGGCTCCAAGCGGCACCGAATTTTCATCGCCAAAGAAGTTGCTGTTATCCCCGGCACCGTATTCCTGACCGCCTCCGGTCGTGGTGCCAACCTCAACCGGAACGCCGCTTCCCGCAGTGAAGATAGACGAGAACGTCCATCCGCCCAGCGCCCGTCCCAAGAGTCCGTGCTGCCCCTTGTAGAAGGGCGGCTGGTAGACGAAGAACGAGTTGTAGACGAACTTGCGGTTAAAGGTCTGTGGGCCGTACATCGTATAAGGGTTGAAGGGGTCGTCCGGAGTGAATTCACTGGTGGCCTGGACCTCCGCGGCCGTTCCCAGGGCCTTGGACCAGGTGAAGTTCGACTGCATCGTCAATCCCCTCCAGTCCGTCATCTTTACGGAGGCGAAGCCAGCGTTGTAGTTTCCGAAGCCTGTGCTGGCGTTAACCGCAACGCCCGACGTCATCTGCGGTCCCAAAGGCCCTGTGGTTGTGTTCATCATGCTGTGCGGGAAGTTGAACGCCCCGCTGTCCAAATCGCTCCACAGGCTCCACACTTGAGCATTGGCGAGAGCACCGGTGGCGTTGGGGTTTCCAGCCTTGGAAGCGACCCCTTCATTGAAGACCACAGCCGCGGTGCAACTGGTAAACCCTTTGCAGTATCCTGTGGGTGAGTTCTTCAGGGCCGCCTCGAAGAATGGCTGCGGCGTCACCGCTCCCGCGTTGGCCGCGCAACCTCCGCCAGCCAGACCGGCGATACCTCCGCAGTATTGCAACACCACATTCTTATACGCCTGGGCGAACTGTTGCCCGCCCATTGTCATCATGTAGGGCACCGCGTTCAAATTGATGGGTTGGTACTCGTGAGTGATTCTGCGCCCGATGTAGCCCAGTTCCAATGTGACTTTGCGGGACAACTGGCGTTGAATGGTCAAGTCGAACGAGTCTACTTGGTTGGGCCGGAAGTTCGGATCCAGAGACTCGGCGGTAGCGGCCGAAATGGCATTGAATCCGGGAAAGTCCGGTTGGGGCAGCGTCGCACTGGGCTGCTGCAGTGGGGCAGTCAGACCATCCACGCCAATGCGGAAAGCATTCGCCGGCGTGGCTGTGCGTTCTGACGCGCCGCAGGTGCCGTTACTGAAGGCACTGCCGACGCACTGCACCGGCTGCATTAGGCCTGTGCCCAGTAAGGGCACGAGCACCAGGTCCACACCGTTCAGGCGCCCGTAGACGCGCCCGTAGCCGCCGCGAACGACCGTATCTTCGTGGCCGAAAATCTTCCCGGCTAGCGAATCGCCATCGAAGTGTGGGTTCCAAGCCGAGGCGATACGCGGGCTGAACGAGCCGTAGAATGGGTCGTACGGATACTTAAGCCCATTCTCGGTATTGCCTACCAAGGCAAAGCCGATTTCAGGATTGTAGACTTGGCCCTCCAGCGCAGCGCGCTTGCGATTCGCCAAGTAGGATTCCGCCGAGATTCGCTGATCTGACTGATCCACCAACTCAACCTGCTTGCCATTCGCTTCGACCGGCGGCATCTCCAGCGTCCAGCCCAAACCGTAAGTCAGGGTGAACGTCGGCTTCATGTGCCAGGTGTCGCTAAAATACACGTTGTAATAAGGAATGGTGCTCTGGTCGAATGCCGGTGTCAGCGGAGGATTCAAGGCCAGATTTGAGCCACTCCGAGTGAAGACGGTCTGGGCGATGGAGACGATGCCCAGCGCCGCCGCGGTAAGGGCGGGGCAGTTGGGGATATTGGGGTCGTTGCAAATCGATACATTGGACGCGATTTCCGAACCCTGGGCTCCGTAGCCAAGTTCATACACCGGTTGGAAGTTGATGCCGCCGCCATTATCGGTGCGCGTATGGTAGTCCCAATTGTGCTGGTAGGTACCCCCAAACTGGAACAGGTGATTGCCTTTCAACATGGAAATGTCGTCGCGAAGCATTTGATCGTGCCCATCCCAGACCCGGTTGCGGGTGTTCTGCGTGTTTACGTTGTAGGGCCCCAAATCCTGGTTTTCGCCGCCGGGTTGGCCGCTAAAAATTTCGAGGGCTCCGCCCAACGTGGCGGTCTGCGGGGTGTCTCCTTGCCGGGCGTATGCCCACCAGTTACGCAGGAAACTATAGTGGAAGTCGTTGGTGGTGTTAGTGCTGATGTTGGTGGTCAGCGCCCCTACCAACAGAAAAGACTGCAGCGGACCCTTGGCTATGGAAGCCGGCACACCCTTCGTGTCGCCGGGGAAGAAGCCACCGATATCGATTTGATTATCGGTGCTCGAATTCAGTTTGTTCCAGCGATAGCTCGACATGAAGTGCCACTTGGCCCCAAAATCGTGATCCACGCGCCCCACCGCGAAGTTGCTGGTGATGGGCAGGGCAACGTTGGCCGTGAAGCCCAGGATGTTGGCCGAGTCGCAGAGGTTCTGCGTGCAGGCCGCATTTGACTGGGGTTCGTAGGTCTTCCATATCTGCTGAACCAGGGGGTTGATGCCAATCCCACGCGGATCGGCGTTTTTCAGGCTGAAAACCTGGCCCGTTGTGGGGTCCGTTATGTTTCCCGCTATCAAGGCTGGCGAGGGAACATTCTTGTTGACCGTCTCGGAGTTGGGGAAACGGAAACCCTCATAATTGGCAAAGAAATAAGTCTTGCCCCCAAGAATCTCTTTCGAGATAAGCGGCCCGCCGATCGCGCCGCCGAAGCGGCTGTAATGGAAGCTGGGCAGCGGAACGTGGTTGTAGTCATTCTGCCAGCTTTGAGACGACCAGTTATTGTCTTTGTAATATTCGTATCCTGTTCCGTGCCAGGCATTGGTCCCGCGCTTGGTCACCACCTTCACTTCGGCGCCCGCGGAACTGTTGAAGTCGGCGGTCTGGCCTGCCGTGTTTGTCTTGAACTCCTCAACGCTGTCCTGCGGCGTGGGCAGCACGCCCGTGGGTCCGCCCACCCCTGCTCCCAAGTTATTCTGCGTGGCCACGCCGCCCGTCGGGTCGCCCGCCATGCTGGCAAAGTACACGTTCTGGCTGCCGTCCATGTCGCTGCTGTTGTTGCCGCCATCTAGCGAGAAGTAGCTCTGGTCGACCACCGCGCCCGCCACGCTGCCATCGGGACTTACGCCCGGCTGCAACTCGACGAACGAGCTGACGTCGCGGCCCAGGCTCGGCAAGTTGTCCAAGGTGAGACTCGTAATGGTGTTGCCTACGGTCGCATTCATGGTCTGCAGTTCGGTGCCAACAGTAGTTACCTCCACCACCACATTCGTGCCACCCACTTGCAGAGATAGATTAAGCGTGAGGCTGGCCCCGACTTTTACCTCCTGGTTCTCGGTCTTGATGGTCGAAAATCCCGCTTTGCTGACTGTGATGCTGTAGATGCCCGGGTTAACGTCCACATAGATGTACCGCCCGTCCTTGTTGGTGGTCGTGGTGCGTGCAACATTGGTCGAGGTATCAGTCAGCGTCACCGCCGCGCCTGCTACCACCGCGCCCGTTGGATCAGTTACGGAGCCAGCGACTGTGCCAGTTGACGTTGACTGCGCCCACGCAGGCAGAGAGTTGCCCACACAAACCACCAAAAGCAGAACCAGAGCCAACTTCACGCTTCGGATGTGCATTGTTTTCTCCGACCAAAAGATTGAGTGTCGCGACTGACCGAGAAAAATAGATGGAGTCGCTAACCACTTCCACCACGTTGAATGTTTGCAATTGGCGAACCAGAGCGGAGTTGTCGAGTTTTCAATCGCTTACATCAATGAGCAGATTTGCGGTTATGAAATGCGGGATGCCAACTAGACAGTCCTCACAGCGTATATCGTGCGCTTGATGTTGCATGTCTGTTAAGACTGTCACTGCGTCCCGTAGGACTACATCAAACAGGAGATGAATTTCCAACAATCCCGATCTCCGGAGATTACTTCCAAGCTTGACTCTGGTGACGCGAAGATACATACTGGTTGGTATGTTGACAGCGCGCAAGAATCCGAAACGTAGAGCAACTAGACTGCGCGACCCTGAGCGCACGCGGGAGCGCCTGCTGCAAGCGGCATCCCGCGAGATCTACAGATCGGGTTTTCAAAGTGCCGGCCTGGACAAAATTCTGGCCTCGGCTGGCGTCACCAAGGGAGCGCTGTACTACCACTTCAAAGGCAAGCAAGCCTTGGGATACGCCGTCGTCGAAGAGGTCATCGCCCCCGATGTTCACGGCAAATGGGTGCGGCCTCTACAGAGCGTCAAGGACCCTATCGACGCTTTGATCGGCGCTGTGCAACGCATACCCGTTCGGCCCGAGGATGTACGAGGTGGCTGCCAGATGAACAATCTGGCGCAGGAAATGTCTCCTCTTGACGCGGGATTCCGGAAACGGCTGGCGACAATCTTCGGCGACTGGCGCGAGGCCGTTGCCTCCGTTTTGCAAGAGGGCCAAAGCCACGGAAGGGTTCGCCGCGACGTGGAACCCGCTGAGGCCGCAGGCTTACTGATCGCGATGGTCGAAGGCTACGGCTCGCTGGCAAAGAATGCTCAGGATCCGAAAGTGATGAAAGCGGGGATCAGAAACATCGTGGACTGGCTGAAGTCTCTTCGCGCGCCGGGCAACCGCAAGAGGGGCTGATCGCATCGTTGTGAAAAGATAGTTCTGCATACCAACCGGTTCGTATGCTTGGGGTCATAAAAAACCCAAAAAACTAAATAAGGAGGATGGACATGACAAGGATCGGAGTATCACGGCGGAAGGCGCTCGGAGCGGGAGCTTGCGCACTGGTTGGAGCGGCGGCGTTCCCGGTGACAGCAAGCGCGGGCGCAGGAGCTGGGCCGAGCACGACATCCGAAGAAATCGTTCGGAAGTGGTACAAGACCTGGGAGGTGGAAAAGAAGGATTGGGGTCCATTTGATGTCCAACTGGCCGACAACTTTACCTTCTCGAGCGCGGCCGGCGACGACCACATCAGTAAGAGCGCTTTCAAAACGAACTGCTGGGATACACAGATTAATTTTATCGGACAGTTCGACCTGGAGCGGGTGGTCGCAAGTGGCAACGAGGCGTTTGCGAAGTATCTTTGCCACACGAAAAACGGTAAATCATTCCGGAATGTGGAGTATTTTCGGCTCAAAGATGGGAAGGTGGAGACAATAGAGTGCTATTTCGGCGGGAAAGATACCTTTCCGTCTGCAGTAAGCAGCGGGATGTGACGCCGTATCAGCCGCCAAGGTAAATGCTCGCAATCGCGCTAGCCAATCCCACTCTGGGAGCCGCGTTGTCGGCTCACCGGTGTTCCTTGTCGGTGCCGATGAAGATACGGTCAAGTCTGCTTAGGAGAAACGATGAACCGAAAGCGATTTACCGCAGGTGCTCTTCCGATATTCGCCCTGATTTTTGCCATTGTGACGCCTGGGCACGCGCAGGGGCAAGACAAGAAGGATCCATATCCCAGCATGGCTCCGCTGGATCAGTACCTGATCGCGGATCGAAACGCTGAGATTGCGCTGGCACGGACCGCGGCTCCTCCGTCCGTCTCCGGTGAGGCAACCGTCGTTATCTTGGGGTCGCACGGTTTTGAGACCGGAGCCCAAGGCAAGAATGGGTTTGTCTGCATCGTCGAACGGGCGTGGACGAGCCCATTCGACAGTCTGGAGTTTTGGAACCCTAAGAATCGCAGCCCGATTTGCTACAACCCGCAGGCGGCGCGAACCATCCTGCCCATCACTTATATGCGAACCAGACTGGCGTTGGCAGGAAAATCGAAGGCCGAAATCAAAGACACTATGAAGACCGCGGTGGAAAAGAAGGAACTGCCGGCTCTGGAGCCGGGCGCAATGTGCTACATGATGTCGAAGCAGGCCTACCTCACCGATAAAGGCATCACCCAGGATGGGGCCCACAACATGGCTCACATGATGTTTTACACCCCGCAGATCAACCCCGCGGACTGGGGCGCGAACATGGATAACTCTCCCATTGTTATCGATCCACGGGGCAAGAACGACCCGGAACCGATCAATACATTCATGATGCTTACGGGCGCGTGGTCGGATGGATCGCCGGCTCCACTCAGTTAAATGCACCAGCGGCAGATCAAGGGGACGAATCGTGACGACCAGCAATTTATTGCAGGATCACAAAATCGTTACGCAGTGCGATTGGCTCGGCGCGCAAAAGGGGGAAACGTGGCGGCTCCCAAGCTCAGTGGTTTGCGCGGCTATGTTTCTGCTCTCGTCGATCGTTCCAGCGCATGCGCAAACACTGGATCCAAAGGCTGATCCAGAGTCCACGGCAGCAACCACCCGGCCATTCAAAATGCATGTTCCCGACCAGGTTCTTATCGATCTTCGGCACCGTTTGGCGGAGACCAAATGGCCCGATCAACTTCCGGGCACGACCTGGGAGTACGGCGCCGACATCAAAAAGGTCCGAGAGCTGGCGGATTATTGGGAGAACAATTACGACTGGCGTGCACAAGAAGCGAAGATCAACCGCTTTGACCAATTCACCACGGAAATTGATGGACAGCAGATTTATTTTATCCATGAGCGGTCGCCACGCCCCGACGCGATACCGTTGATGTTGATTCATGGCTGGCCCGGTTCGATCGTCGAATTTCTCGCACTCATCGAGCCGCTGACTCATCCCAATGACAGCCATAGTCCGGCATTTGACGTCGTCATTCCTTCGCTTCCTGGATTTGGGTTCTCCGGACCCACCACAACTCGGGGTTGGGGCCCACAGCGTATGGCAAAGGCTCTGATCGTTCTGATGGACCGTTTGGGCTATTCCAAGTACGGTATCCAGGGCGGTGACTGGGGTTCGGCAGTGGCCCAAGCCATGGCTTACCAAGCGCCCACGCACGTGATCGGGCTGCACCTGAACCTTATTTTCGTGCCACCGCCGAACCCGGACGCAGTTGCGAAAATGAGTGATGCGGAGCGGAAGCGGTATTCGTACTTTGACCGGGAAGAGAGCAGCTTTTTTTTCCTCCAGGCCAGTGAACCGCAGACTCTTGCCTACGCCCTGACTGACTCCCCGACCGGGTGGTTGGCTTGGATGACAGCTAAATTTCAACTGCTTACCGACAACAACGGCGATTTTCTCACCACCGTGGATCGCGATACATTCTTGACCAATGTCACCCTCTACTGGGTTACAGACACGGTCGGCTCCGCCATGCGAATCTATCGCGAGAATCGGCTCACTGCGGAGGAAGCGGCGCGAACGCCACGCCTGGAGACTCCTGTGGCGTATGCGGATTTTCCCAAGGAGGTAGCTGCCCCTCCGTTTCGCTGGATTACTCAGACATACAACGTAGTACAAAGGACGGAGATGCCAAGGGGCGGACACTTTGCGGCTCTGGAACAGCCCGATCTCCTGCTTGACGACATACGGAAGTTCTTTGCAAAGGTCGATCAGAAATAAGCTGAAACTGCGCTCTGATACGAAATGGAACGGCGGGCTCAGTCAGATGGGAGCAATGCGGGGTAATGGAGGTCTCTTGGATAACGGCAATCTGCACATTCATGAAATCGCTAAGGATGGGTGCGAAGAACTGCTTCTGCCACTCCCGGCACGGACGGTTGTGATGGGGAAATCTGCGCGGATTGCGATCAGAGCCAAGGGGAGAATTCTCTTCATCGATGCGGCGGACGTTATCGCAGTGGAAGCTAAAGGAAACTATGTCTTGTTTTTGCAGACCTCAAGTTCGCACATGCTGCGAGAGTCTATCTCGACCATGGAGGAAAAGCTCAATCAGCACGGGTTTGTGCGAATTCATCGATCTGTGCTGGTGAACGCGGCATTGGTTGAAGAGATTCATCCATTGTCGGCGGGCGATTATGCGGTCCGCGTGCGGGGAGGAAGGGAGTTCACAGCCACTCGTACTTACAAGAAGAATCTGAAACTCCTGGCGCAGTTGTGGATCGGTATCGAGAATTTTTCTGCCGAGTAAGTTGGTTTAGCCCAACAGCTAGCTAGTTAAAACGTCATTGGCAATCTGCTTCGTCCGTGGGGATTCGAGTTTGTTGGCAAGGACTCCCTAACAAATATGCCTGATCCTGGGCCTCTGCTAGAATGCTTTTCAGGTAGAACTTGGCGTGCAGCACTAGAGATTTGCTGTGCTTTTCGGCCAACTTGTTTTAGCCAGGTCCGCAGTTCAACTTTGTCCAAGCGGTCCAATGGCTCTCAGCCAAATTGTGCAAAGATTTATGATACAGCGTGTGCATTAAAGTGGGCGGTTAGCTCAGTTGGTTAGAGCGCCTGCCTTACAAGCAGGAGGTCGCAGGTTCGAGTCCTGCACTGCCCACCAGCGTTCCTTTGCCTTTGCAATCAAGGCCAATACGGGACGCTGGTCCAGCTTCACAGTATTTTGCCCACCGATTTTGACCTCGGCTGCAGTTTCCAGTTGTGAGCTTGCGGCTATGCCGTCTCTGCGTGCGTCGATGCCACTCACTCTATTAGTCTCCCCGCGTTCATCATAATAAATGTTTGAAAGCTTCGCTAGACATAGTTGGCGTCACACAAGCTCGGAGACTAACAGCAATATCGGCTAAGAAACAGCACGATCTGCTAACAGACTTTGATTGACTAATAAGTCAAGCTACTCAACAATGTGCCCCATAACCCAGGTGGAGGCGGTAACTCCACAAGCAAGTAACAGTAAACGTCGAGCAACTTAACAGCGCGACGTTATCAAGATATCAAGACATTGGCCGCACAATCGGTGCCAGGTTCTAAGTGCCGTTCGGGCCTTGAGGAACAGCGCGGCGCGCCTTGCCTGCTGAATTGGTACGCGTAAGGAGCGGAGAAAGCCCAAGTCTGCACTCCGAAACTTCAGTAGGCGTTCGTGAAAACGGGAATCGTGAAGGCAACGAACAAGAACCCGCAGGGAATTGCCTGATCGAAAGGATGCCTATGTTAACTACGAAGCAGGAAAAGTCAAAGAAGAAGAAAAACGCTCAATCCTCCAACGGGTTCGGCTTTACTAGAAGGACCATGATTAAAGTCAGCGCAGCCGCCGGCGCGGTGACCATGCTAACGTCGAGAAAGTCGCTGTTGGCGCAATCGCTCCCGCCGATCCCAACGCAGCCGCCGGATTGCGCGCCCCCAGCTCCAACCCATAGCCCGGCGACAACGCCTTTTGTCCAGGCACTTCCGATTCCGCCGATCGCGATTCCGACGATCCTGAATCCGGCCCCAACCCTGGCAGCGGATACAGCTAATGGCGAGGCCGCGCGCGCCAATCACCAAGATTGGTTCCAGTTCTTCCCCTTGGTGCAGTACAACGTTTCCGTTCAACCGACCCTGCATCAATTCCACCCGCAGATCCCACCGACGTATTGTTGGGGATACAACGGGATCTATCCCGGACCGACCTTCCTCAATGTCTACGGCGTTCCCGTTGTTGTTCGTTTCCACAATAACTTGCCCGTGAACAATATTGGATTTGGAGACAACAACCACACCACCCACCTGCACAATGGGCATACCGCTTCAGAGAGCGACGGTTTTGCGGGCGACTATTGGGCTCCGGGGCTGTTCAAAGACCATCATTACCCGAATGTTTATGCGGGCTTCAACGAGTTCCCGCCAATCGGCGATCAGCTCGAAGCGCAGCATACTTACTGGTATCACGACCACCGGCACAGCTTCACGGCCACTAACAACTATCGCGGGATCAATGGTATGTATCTGATTTATGACGACATTGATACCGGGTTCGAGTTTCCCGGTCAGGGCCCACAAGCCCTGCGGCTGCCCGGTCCCTATGGCGTCTATGATATCCCGCTGAACTTCACCGACAAGTTGTTTTGCGCAAACGGCGAGATGTTCGCCACGGCTCCCGACGCGGTTCCCGGCGGCACGGACAAGTTCTGTGTTAATGGCGCCATCCAACCGTACTTCAATGTGCAAACGCGCAAGTATCGCTTCCGCTTCCTCAACAGCGGTCCGGCGCGCATCTGGACCTTCAACTTGTCTGACAACAACGGCAACCCCGTACCGATGACGGTAGTGACCACAGACGGCAATCTACTGCCGTCGCCGGTCGAGGTGATATCCACTTCGTCAGTTCCAACCCTGCAAGGCTTGACCGTCTACGTCTCGCAGCGTTACGACGTGATCATTGATTTCACCAACGCCACGCCAGGCACAAGCTGGTATCTGACGAACGTAGCGGCCCAGTTTGTGGGTAATGCACCTGAACCCGAGCCAGCGCCCGGAATCAATATTGGCAACGTGGTCATGGCGTTTAACATTACCGGGCCGCCGCCGTCTCCCGACCAAAGCCAGGTGCCGGAGGTACTTACCACATTGCCGAACATCACCACCCCTCTTGCCAACTTGGCCCAAACCAGGCTTTGGAACTTCAACTTCGACGTTGTCGGGGCGGAAGGCGATCCGGTGAATCCGACCGGAAAAGTATTCAATATCAATGGGTTAACCTTTGACCCGAACCGTGCCGATGCATCGATACAACAGGGCACGTCGGAAACTTGGATTATCCGGAACCGTTTCCCCGGAACAGGCTGGACTCACCCTGTCCATATCCACCTGGAAGAGGGACGGGTTCTGGACCGCAGGAACATTACGGCCAACCCCACGACCGGTGCTCTCATCAGCGTCAATAGTCAAGGGGTTCCACCGCTGGAGCAGGGTCGGCGCGACGTCTACCCGATCTTACCCAACGATGAAGTCCTCATCTTCTTGCAGTTCCGCGACTGGTTTGGCAAGTACATGATCCACTGCCATAACCTGGGACACGAAGATGGTCTGATGCTGACTCGCTGGGATGTCACCGCTGGCCCGAGTTCGACCGTCACGTCTCCAGTCTACTCGGACGGGACGCCAAACACGGGTAACGGCCAGGCCAATTCGGGCGCACAGCCGAACATAACCCCGGCCATAACCCTGCTGTCACAGCTGCCACCGACTGACGAAACGGCCAAGCTCAATCGCCCCGGCTTCAAGGGCTCCAAGAAAGGAGTTAAAGCATGAACCGACGAGACTTTTTCACCTGCCACGTGGCAGATAAGTCGCGGCCAGCAGCTTCTCTGGGGCCGAAGTATTACAGCAACGGCGTGTTCCGCACGCATGAAGGCAAACAGGTGCGGTTCTACGACGACTTGATCAAGGGTAAAATCTCGATCATCAACTTCATGTACGCAAGTTGTGACAAGTATTGCCCAAGGTCAGTTGCTTGCCTTACCAAACTACAGGACCTGCTCGGGGACCACCTAGGCCGCGACATGTTCATGTATTCCTTCACGTTGAAGCCAGACGAAGATACTCCAGCCAAGCTGGCGGCCTATGCCAAGGGCAACGGCGCCAGACCCGGCTGGCTCTTCCTGACGGGCAGCGAATACGACACGACCAGCATCCGCTTCAAGCTTTTCCGCTTGGACGATCCGTTGCTGGACTTCTCGGTCGACATCCATGCCTCGATGCTGCGCATTATCAACGACAACAACAGCCGATGGACCTCCTGGGTCTTGCCTGATCCGCCGCGACTGATCAGAGAGGCCGTTTCCTGGGTTGAACCAACCAAGCCGTTTGCCGTGAGGGTTCGAGAGAACGACGAACTGCAAGCGCGGATCGACAGGGAAAGCGCCATCACCGCGCCCAAGTGGGCCGAGTTCAAACGCGCGCGCGGCTGGCCGGAGGTCATGGCAAAGCGCGAAAACACAGACGGGATGAAGAAACTCCAAGCCCTTTTCGCTGCACGGTCGTAGCAGAAGGGTGAGCCCGGGTTACACCAGAACGATTCTGTTATGTTTTGGTGCGGCCCGAGCAGCAATCGGATTGTACCTTTGGAGGTGGGAGTTGAGCCGGAAGTCGGCTCCTACCTCGGATATCAGGCTGAGAATCAGTGGTCGCCGATAAGAGGCACTCAGCCCCATGCGCTGAGGACAAGAGTCGCCAGTTAGGTGTCCCTTGTCCTCAGTCGTTTTCCTGTCGTTCTTGCGGTTTAAACGATCTTGTCGGGTTCCAAGGAGTCTCCCATGAAGCGGCTTGCCTTCCTATGTTCTCTAGTCCTCGTATCTTTGAGTTTTTCCCCGGCTACCCTCGCCGGACAGGAACAGCAGACCGGTTGCACTTTTGACATCGGTGGTACCTGGCAATCGTCCACAGATGGACAGATGAACCCAAAGCGGATGCGCTTCGGATCTAACGGGGTTATGACTGAGCTTTCGCGAAACAGTTCGGACAAAGGTTCGGAGTGGCAGGCGACGGGAAAATCCACATACAAGCTGGACAATCCGAAGGCGCCGAAAGCCCTTACCATCACCCCCATCGACAAAAATGCGAGCGCTGCGTTGCAGATCAAGACGTTCGATAATGGGCTGTTTGTCACGGCCCCCGCTGCGGACGCTGGCGCTGCTCTTACCCGATGGACCAGAGTGGATTCACAGCGCTATTTTGTGGTCCTCGCTGCCGCCAAGGGCGACCCAGGCTTTGGTGGGGCTGGCTTTGCGATGCTGATCAAGACCGATGGCGCCCACTCGCACACCGATGCCTTCGGCGTATATCCCATGGTCAAACCCTTGGAGCGCTACCCAATCTTGGGAGTGATTCCCGAGGAGTTACGCGAACAATTTGATCATGAGCCTTTTGGCGACTCTGGAGCTATGCTGCGCCTGGAAGTGACCGCCGGACCCTATAACCGGGCTTTGGAAGTGTTGCAAACTTGGGAGCGACGAGCGGAAGAGAACACTCTGCTATATACCGTTCCTTATCTCAACAACGCCGTCTACCTCAACCAGCTTGTGAGCAGCCTCAATGAAACCGGAGTGCTCACTTGGAGGGGAGGAACACCCTGCACTGAGACCATCAAGCTGCAGAAACTGACATGGCTCATGAGTGACCCGATCATGACCAAGCACAATTTGACTCAGACTCCCTATTACCTTTTCAAGACGTTGCGGCAACTCAATAACTCCCTGCACCTCAACGACAACATGTTCCACACAGCCTTGGCAGGCGATCAATCTGCCACCATCGCGATTTCATCCAGGTGAAATGACCCATGCCAATTTTTGAATATGTGTGCAAGAAGTGCCATCACCGTTTTGACCGTGTTGTCCTGCGTCCGGAGAGGCCCAAGTGTCCAGAATGTGGAAGCGCGAAACTGGAGCGCCAGGTCGAGGCCTTTACGCAAGGCCGGTCGGCTCAGAAACCCCGCTCACTCAATTGCGACTCCGGGATTGCCCACGCGCGAGCGCTGGTGGGAAACATACCTACAGTACCCCGGTATACGACAAAAGGTCTAAGCACACCGGGTCGTCGTTCTCCGCGTTCTACCACGGTGGGGTGACTTATGGATTCGGGTTTCTCCGGGGACATGATTTTTCTTGCGTTCCTGGTGCTACTTCTATTCGGGCCGCGCAAGCTGCCGGAGATCGTGAAGGTCGTTGGGCGGTTCGTGGCTGAACTTAAACGCGCCAACAGCGAATTGCGCGCGCACTTCAGCCGAGAGATCGAAGAACTTGAGCCTTCGCAACCCGCTAAGACTCTTGGTTCTCTGGCGGACAATCTGTCAAAAAGCCTTGAGACTTCCAAGAGACTCGGAGAGAGAGGCGCTTGAAACTCGTCGGTACTGCCCCGTTGTTGTTTAGATCTCTTACCTGACAATTGTGATCTGCGATGTCGACGCAGTTGTCTTCCTCCGTTACCCTTTTTCCAGCCCGCTTCCTCTAAAAAAAAACTTACTAGCCGAACTTCAGGAGTTCCTGGCTACCGACCTTGTCCGGATCCTGCGCTTGCCGGTAGGAACTAGGAGTCTGCCGGAAGCGCCGTTCGAATGCGCGCGAGAAACTCGAAGTATGTTCATAACCAAGGGTAGAGGCGATCTCCTTGATGCTCAAAGTGGAATGTGCAAGGAACTCGATTGCGTGCTGCATCCTCTGTTCGGTGAGCACCTCGCCCAAGCCAAATCCCGTGCTTTGTTTGAAGAGGTGTTGAAGGTGTGATGGACTCAAGTTGCACTCGGCCGCCAACTCGTGAATCTTGCGAGACGGCTGGGATTCGATGACTCGGAGGATTTTACGAAGACGGCCATCCCGCGCTACGGGCAAAAGACCACTCAGCTTCGGATCAGTGCGATGGACCTCATTTCCCTTGACGAATCTTACTGGCCTTGCATTCGAAGGTATGGGAGAGGGGTGGTTTTTTCTTTCGCCAGCATAAAGTGCACACATAGAACCCTCCACAATCCGCATTCACGTCCTGCTCGGTATCGCAGGACGAAATCGGATTTCGCGGATTACCCGCAGAGAACTAAAGGTCAACTTTCTAAAATGGATTCGGACTTGAGAGGTACGGGGGTGCCCCAAAGAAATCTCGGCAGTGTGGCGCAAAATTCATCCTGCAGAACAAGAAATTGCTGAGTGTTACGAAGTCGGAACAGACCGCATTGCGAGCGGGTCGGATCAATAGCGTTTTCTTACTGATAAGCCGTTTCTCAAATATTCCCGGATCGGGAGCTGGGCGCACGCGGGTGCTTCATATATCCTGAAAGCCGAAACTATTTAGTGCACGATCGCGAATCGTGGAAGATACTAACTTCATAACTTGGGACAAGCAGGCTTGAAGTGTAAAGGAAGTAAGAATCGCCTGTGCCTCGGACGCCGAGTCGGCAGAACCTTTCCCCACGCTACTATCCTTCAGGTTTCTTCGAATACGGTTCCTAAAGCTCAAGCCCCTTTTAGAATGCTAGAATTACCCATCCATGATCGCCTTTGTGCTGCTCCGGGTGCTTCTGATCCTTCTCCTGGTGGCAGCCAATGCGTTTTTCGCGGCTGCGGAATTTTCCCTGGTCAGCGTTCGCGATACCCGCATCCAGCAGCTCATTGCCTCGGGCCGCATCGGCGCCCGCGTCGTACAACGCCTCCATCAGCATCTCGACGAGGTAGTCAATGGTGTTCAATTGGGAATCACCATGGTCAGCCTCACTCTTGGCTGGATCGGGGAACCCATGGTCGCCAGCCTGGTGGGAACGCTCCGCTTCGTTCAGGAAGTCCCGCACGCGGCGGTTTATGCGCACGGCATCGCCATTGCGATTGCCTTCAGTCTGATCACGTACCTGCATGTGCTGCTGGGCGAGCTTGTGCCGAAGACATTGGCTCTGCAGCGGGCCGAGCAGATTGCGCTTGCCGTCGCCGCTCCCATGGAAGCCTTCCTCACCCTTACGCGCCCCCTGCTTTTTTTTATGCGCCGCTCCGGCGGCCTGGTCTTGCGGCTTTTCGGTGCGCGTGAAACTCGCCGCGGAGGTGCCGTTCACTCTCCCGATGAACTCAAGCTTATCGTCACCGCCAGCCGGCAGTTCGGCCAGATCCCGGAGTCGCAGGAAGAAATGATCCACAATGCCATCGAGCTCGACAGCATCACTGTCCGAGAAGTCATGATTGCGCGACCCGATATCTTTTCCTTGCCCTCCGACCTGACCCTCGACGATGCTCTGAACCGGGTTGTGGAAGGCCGAAAATCACGCATTCCGGTGTACGATCCGCAGCGCGGCCCCGAGCACATCGTTGGAGTGCTGTACTACAAGGAACTCGTCCGCTGGGTGCGGCTGCGGCTGGTGAACCTCGGCCAACCCGTCGCCTCGCGCATCGCGCGCACGCAAATCGGACAGATAATGCACGACGTTCTGGTTGTTCCCGAAACCAAAGTTCTCTCCGAACTGCTGGAGGAATTCAAGCAGCGCCGGCGTCACCTTGCCGTGGTGGTCGATGAATTCGGTTCGACCGCGGGAGTGATCACGGTCGAGGACATTCTGGAGCAACTGGTCGGCGATATAGAAGACGAGTTCGATCTGTCGACACCCGAGCCCGCGCTGGCCGATGAGTCGGTTCTAGTACTGGAGGGTGCGGTGAACATCCGCGACCTCGAGACCCAGCACGGTTTGCTCCTGCCTCGCGACGCCGGCTTCGAAACTCTCGCTGGATTCGTGCTGGCTCGCCTGCAACAAATCCCACACCTCGGCGAATCTTTCGAATATGAAGGCCATCGCTACACGGTAGAAGAAATGGACGGTCACCGCATCGCAAAAGTGAAAATTGAAAAACTGGAAGCTGTCGAAAACAAGGCGGAGTCGATAAAGCAGTTGTGAGATTGATTTCCAAGGTTGCAATACGCTGTAAGGAATTGTGATCCCGACCGAAGCATCTCATGCCCGAAGGGAATGAGTTGCGAAGCGGAGGGACCTACTGTTCTTGTACGACGCCCATAACTCATGCGCCTGCTTCTCCAACGCGTGCTCTACACCCTGCCAGTAATCTGGCTGGTCGTCTCGCTCGTCTTCCTGCTGATCCATCTCGTCCCCGGAGATCCAATCCAGCAGATGCTCGGCGAGGGCGCGCCCCCAGCAGATATCGCAGCCACACGACACATTTACGGCCTGGACGCGCCGCTCGGCGAGCAGTACATTCACTACTGGAAAGGCGTTGTGCACGGTGACCTCGGCCCGTCGTTCCGCTATAACCAAAGCGTGACGCGATTGCTGGCGCAGCGATATCCCTACACGCTGCAGTTGACGCTGGCATCGCTATTCGTGGCTGTCGTTCTTTCGATCCCCGCAGGTGTGCGCTCCGCCCAGCGCCGCAACCGATGGGACGACCGCCTCCTTAGCGTAGTCAGCCTTTTCGGCTTGTCGTTTCCCAACTTCGCGCTGGGGCCGATTCTGATCCTTCTCTTTGCCATCAAGCTAGGATGGCTGCCCGTCTCGGGCGCCGGTTCATTCGCAAATCTCGTGCTGCCCGCCGTTACGATGGGGGGAGCGCTCGCCGCCATCCTCACCCGCATGGTGCGCACCTCGATGCTCGAAGAACTTAGCCAGGACTATATCCGCACCGCCCGCGCCAAAGGCCTGCCCGAGCGCACTGTCGTCTACCGCCACGCCCTGCGCAATGCCATGATCCCCATCATCACCGTATTGGGCCTGCAGTTCGGCGCGCTCCTGGCCGGTGCAATCGTGACCGAGACGATCTTCTCCTGGCCCGGCATCGGCCGCCTCACGATTCAGGCTATCTCCAACCGCGATTACTACCTCGTGCAAGGCTGCATCCTTGCGATTGGACTGACGTATGTTGCAGTGAACTTCCTGACTGATGTGCTGTATTCGGTGGCGAACCCGAGGATCAGACAGTAGGTTGGGTGCTAAGATTCGCCTTGATGCGCGCCTATAAGTTTCTGGACGCCAAGTTCGGCCTCGAAAACATAAAGAACAGACGGCTGAAGCAATCGCGCGTCTCCGACCTAAACGACCCGTTCGAGTTAAGGTCTTACGACGTTACTGATTTAGCCCTTCGAAAGGCGTTCGTAGCGACGAGCGAAGATGTCGACAAAGCAAGGGGCCTGCTGTGTTTTAGTGCGGACTGGAAGAATCCAGTCATCTGGGCCCACTACAGCGATAAGCATAGAGGGCTGTGTCTCGGCTTCGAAATCCCAGAGATGAAGGACGATCCGCAGAGCGATGCCGGCTACGTGAAATACGTCCAGCATCTCTCGCCATTTCCTCCTAATTTCGGAGACATGCCGGAATCAGAACACGACTCCTTCGCGCGTTCTGCCCTCTTCACAAAGTACAAGGATTGGGCCTACGAAGAAGAAATACGCGTGTGGGGTCAACTAGCAAATCAGGACGGGGGCTTTTATTTCGTGCCCTTTGGCGAGACCATGCGGCTCACGGAAGTCATCATCGGACAGAGATGTACGGTCCCGAAAGCGGAGATCCTGTCGGCACTAGGGCCGCTTGTCACCGAAGTGAAGATCAGCCAGGCACGTGCCGCCTATAACAAGTTCGAGATGGTCGAGGACGAGAAAGAGCCATAGTTCGTCTTCAACAAACCAGCCGCGCCTTCGACCCACCTCAGTGGCGCCGCACAACTGCATAGGTCCTTCGCGCAAAAACCGCGCTCAGGATGACAAGACCTAAGAGCCGTCCCAGCTTTCCACCGCGGCAGGGTTCATTCAGCACAGACATTCCATCCCCAGATTTGTCATCCTGAGCCACGCGTCCCCAAGCGCGGCCGGGAACTACCACGCGAAGGACCCATGTATTTTGTCTACATCATGACGAACCGTTCAAAGACTTTGTACGTCGGCGTTACTAACAATCTCGTGCGCCGGGCGCGAGAACACAAAACAGGTGGCGCAGGATTTACCGCGAAATACAAGCTCGACCGGCTTGTCTACTTCGAACGATTCGAAGATGTCCACAACGCCATCGAACGCGAAAAGCGTGTCAAGGGCTGGCTGCGCATCAAGAAAATCGCCCTCATCGTTTCAGTGAATCCTGGCTGGAAGGATTTGAGCGAGGAGTGGTACGAGCGCCATCAATATCAGCCTCGGAGTGCCTAAAGGCGAGGCATGGCTGCCCCGCCTCCGGTGCAAATCAAACTACGCTGCCTGCATCATCTTCTTCATCCGTTCTTTCATCTCTTGCGGCGAGACATCTTCCACATGAGTGGCCACGCCCCAGAAATGTCCGAATGGATCTCGAATGAAGCCATTGCGGTCTCCATAGAACTGATCCTGCACTGGCTTCAGGATTTTCGCGCCCTCGTCCGCTGCGCGCTTAACGACGCTATCGGCGTCCGGAAGGTATACGTAGAGGCTTACCGGGCTGCCACCGACGGTGGTTGCACTGGTGTGTCCTTCCCCCATGCTGGGATTTTCGTCGGCCAGCATGATGTGCGAGTCGCCGATCTTCAATTCGGCGTGACCGATCTTGCCGTCCGGTCCATTCATGCGAACGGTTTCGGTTGCGCCGAAAACTTTCTTGTAATATTCAATGGCGCGGGCAGCGTCTTTGATGATCAGGTAGGGTGTGACTGAGTTGTAGTCTTTGGGAATGTACGAAACTTTGCTCATGATTTTCCTCCTTAAGAATGTAAGCTGAGGGTGGAGGTTGAGGCGCGCATGCGGACCGACAACAGTAGTCCCCGCAATAGTTTTATGAGAACACAACTCGGACGCGAACTCAAGACCGATTAGCGTCCAAATTCCAGCATGCCCATCGCCGTCATCTCGCTCCGCCGCTCCGTCGTTGGGAATGCCCGCCACAACCCACTGGCCGCGACAGGCGTTGTCTTAGTCCTCATTTTCGTGATCTTCGCTCTCTTCGCTCCCTGGATCGCACCCCAAGACCCCGCCTCCATCAATCTACCTGCGCGCCTCGAAACTCCATCTCACGCGCACTGGTTGGGCACCGACGAACTCGGCCGCGATATTCTCTCGCGCATCATCCACGGCGCTCGCATCTCGATGCTGGTTGGAAGCTGCGTCGTCGCTGCATCGCTCGCCCTTGGCCTCGTCGTTGGCTCCATCGCTGGATACTACGGCGGAGCCATCGACCGCTTTGTCAATGTAGTTCTGATGAACGCGTTCCTCTCATTTCCCGGAATTCTTCTTGCCATCGCCTTCGTCGCTTTCCGCGGCCCGGGCATCTTCAATCTCGTCCTTGCACTCTCGCTTGGGGGATGGGTTGGCTACGCACGTCTGGTTCGCGGACAAGTCCTCGCTGCGCGCGAACGCGAATTCGTCGAAGCTGCCCGGGCCCTCGGCGCCAGCGACTTGCGCATTATCGTCCGCCACATTCTGCCGAACATTATTCAACCTGTCATCGTGCAGGCCGCGATCGGTATGGCCGGAGCCATCCTGGCAGAAGCCACAATGAGCTTTCTCGGTCTCGGTGTCCCTCCACCCACGGCTAGCTGGGGCACGATGCTCAACGACGGCCGTGCCCACCTGTTCGACGCGCCGCATCTCGTGCTCTTTCCCGCGCTCGCGGTCATGCTGGCTGTGCTCTCGTTTAATTTCATCGGCGATGCTCTGCGTGATTACCTGGATCCCCGCGCCCGAATCGAAGCCGGACTCTAGCTACGCAGCGCATAACCCCTCAAGAACAAAGAGGATAGATTTCTTGACAAGCATTGCGTATTGCAATATAAATATTGCGATAAGCAATATGAAACTGGGAGAGAAAATTCGTTACCTGCGCGAGGTGGAAGGCTCGCTCCGCGGCCTTGGCCGTCCTATGACGCAGCAGGAAATGGTGAAGTGGATCCGGCAGGAGTTGCGCAAGGGCATCAGCCAGTCGTACCTGTCGCAGATCGAAAACGGCTCTCGCCCGCATATGACGCAATCGTCGCGCGCGCTGCTGGCGAAGTTTTTCAAGGTGCATCCCGGCTTCCTGGTGGACGATCCTGAGGGCTATCACACGGAGCTGACCTCGGATTTGCGCACGACGGAAGGGCAGCTCGACGTTTGGCTACTGCAAGGTTCAGAGCGCTTCATCAGTGACCCCGAGGTGAGCGACGTGCTGATCAAAGCGGCACGGGAGAAGGATACTCGCCGCTGCCTGCTGGTGCTGGGAGCGATTCTCGACACGCCCGGCTTGGCCGACCGCCTGCTTGACGCGTTGCGGCCGGACTTAATGGCAGGCGGACATCGTCGTCGCGGCAACCACGTTCATGCGAAACATACCCGGGTCGCGAGTGCGGAGGAAAGGAGAATCCGATGACGTATTCCATGGCTTATTCAATGACATGGGCGGACTTCTATCTGATCTGTTTCGCCATCGGCTTCTGCTTCAGTTTCTTTTCCTTTGTATTCGGAGGAGCGCGCACCGGACGATTGCATCTACCGCATTTCCATGGGCACGCTGGCGGGCAGCTGCCTCCGGCGGTGAGTGCGGGGGCCCATGCTCCGGTCGCGGGCGGTCATGTGCCCCTTGCCCACGGGCCGGCGCCGGCGCTGGCGCCGGGGGCGAATCATGCCGCGCGTAGCAGCAGCGTATCGCCGCTCAATCCGCCATCGCTAGCCGCATTCCTGGCCTGGTTTGGGGGCGCAGGATATTTGCTGACACGCTTCTCGTCGGTATGGGTTGGTCTAGGACTATTGCTTTCGGTAATGAGTGGCCTTGTCGGGGGAGGAATCATCTTCCTGTTTCTGAGCAGGGTCCTCATCTCGGAGGAGGAAAACATGGACCCGGCTGACTACGAGATGACTGGAGTGCTGGGCCGCGTCTCCAGTTCCATCCGGGAGGGTGGGACCGGCGAAATCGTCTACGCACAGATGGGAACCCGCCGCGTGTGCGGCGCCCGCTGCGATGACGGAAGTTCCATCGCCAAGGGAACCGAAGTCGTGGTCACGCGTTACGAGAAGGGAATCGCGTACGTGCGTTTGTGGAGTGAGATGTCGGGCGAATGAGTCGACAGTGGCTGTGTTCCACGTTTCGTCGATGAGCGATGCCCCGATGACCGATGAAAGAGAGATTCTATGGAAGGAAGATTGTTTCGAGCGGCAGCGTGGTTCACGTGGCTGGCATTGCCCCTGACGGCACTGAACTATTGGCGTGCGTGGGATCGCTTGCCCATGCGCATGGCCGTGCATTTTGACATCAATTGGCATCCGAACGGCTGGACGTCGCGGGAAGGGTCGCTCCTGCTTGCGTTGGGCACGACCATTGTCCCGCTCCTGATCTTCTCTATCGCCAGCTATGTCATAGTCCGCCGCGCGGGAGTGTCCGGATTATCCAAGTGGGCAATGGTCGTTGTTTTCTATGTGGCGCTCGGTTTCGTTTATCTCGTAAATAACTGGATCGTGGATCGCAACCTTAACGGGCGCCCCACTCCTTTTAGCGAGTTGATTGTTCCTCCCGGCTTCGATGCGAATCGCCTCGATGCGATCGAGGCCGGCCGCACATTGAGTCTCTGAAACTGCATTCGTAACAGGAGGGGTTATGTTCGAGATGTCACGCATGGTTGAAATATGGATTTTCGTTGGGCTGGGAGTGATGGTCATCCTCTTTCTGATGAGCGGAATGGCCAGGCTCTATCGCAAAGCGGGGCCTCACGAGGCACTCATCGTGTATGGCTTGGGCGGAACACGCGTGGTGCAGGGACACGGCACGCTGGTGCTTCCGATGGTGCAGATCTGTCGCGATCTGTCCCTGGAACTGATGTCATTCGACGTGGCACCTCAGCAGGACCTCTACACCAAACAAGGCGTAGCCGTGACGGTCGAGGCAGTTGCGCAAATCAAAGTGAAGTCCGATCGAGAGTCTGTGCTGACGGCAGCCGAGCAGTTTCTTACCAAGAGCGATCAGGAGCGCGAAGGGCTGATCCGGCTGGTAATGGAAGGGCATCTGCGCGGGATCATCGGGCAACTCACGGTGGAGGAAATCGTCAAACAGCCTGAAATGGTCTCCGACCGAATGCGTTCGACTTGCGCTGAAGACATGAACAAGATGGGCCTGGAAGTGATCTCGTTCACGATTAAGGAAGTGCGCGACAAGAATGAATACATCACCAACATGGGCAAGCCGGATGTGGCCCGCATCAAGCGCGATGCCGACGTTGCAACGGCGGAAGCCGATCGCGACACCGCGATCAAGCGCGCATTGGCACAGAGGGAAGCGGCCGTCGCCAAGGCGCAAGCCGATCAGGAGCGAGTGCTGGCGGAGACATTGTCGTTGGCCAAGCAAGCCGAATCGCAGCGCGATCTCGAAGTGAAGAAAGCGCAGTTTCTAGAAGTCACCAAACGCCAGCAGGCGCAGGCCGACAAGGCCTATGACATCCAGACCAACATCATGCAGCAGCAGGTTGTGGCCGAACAGGTGAAGGTGCAGCAGATCGAGAAGGAGCAGCAGGTCAAAGTGCAGGAGGCGGAAATCAACCGCCGCGAAAAAGAACTGATCGCAACCGTGCTGAAGCAGGCCGAGATTGAGCGCCAGAGAATTGAGACGCTGGCCGCGGCCGAAAAACAGCGCCTGATCGCGGAAGCCGAAGGTCATGCGTCATCGATTCGTGCGCAAGGTGAGGCGGAAGCCGAGATCATTTTCAAGAAAGGCGAATCCGAAGCCAAGGCCATGAACGTGAAAGCCGAGGCCTACCAGGAATATAACCAGGCCGCGGTGATCGACCGGTTGTTTACCAGCATGCCGGAGGTGGTAAGGGCACTCGCCAGTCCGCTGGCGAACGTCGACAAGATCACCATTGTCTCCACTGGGAACGGCGATGCTTCCGGGATGAACAAGATCACCGGCGACATCGCCAAAATGGCGGCGCAGGTGCCGGCATTGTTCGAGACACTCTCGGGCATGCCGCTTGCGGAACTTCTGGGCAAGGTGCGGCAGATCGGCGACAAGTCACCGAAGCCGCCGGTGGTGGACGCGGCGAAGTGAAACAGCTTAGGGATGCTCGTGTAGGAATTGCTCGTGCAGGGACAGCCGCTCTCGGCTGTCCTTCAGAGCCCAGCGGGTGGAGTCGGAGTAAAGATTTATGAACAAGCAATCCAAAGGCGTGGGATTGGGAATCGCGTTAGGCGCAGCTTTGGGAGCGGCCCTCGGAGTCGCTGCCGGACACCTGGCGATCTGGCTGACCGTCGGAGTTGCGATTGGCATCGCCATCGGTGGGACCATCCGGAGTAAGGGAATCGAGTGTCCGCAGTGCGCCGCCCTGCATCGCCAACATGAAGCAAGAAACATTAGGCAACAAGCTAAGAGCTAGAAGCTCAAAAAAAGGAGTCCGTCATGGCATTACTGGAGCGTGTTTCCACATTAGTCCGAGCCAACCTCAATGACCTGATCGATAAGGCCGAGGAGCCGGAAAAGATGATTAAGCAGGTAATTCTGGACATGCAGAACCAACTGCTGCAGGTGAAGACGCAGGTGGCGATTGCTATCGCCGATCAGCATCTGCTCGAGAAAAAGCAGAAAGAGAATGAAGACAAAGTCTCCGAATGGATGCGCAAGGCCGAGCTCTCCGTCGATAAGAAACAGGACGATTTGGCACGGGCATCGCTGCAGCGCGTGGAGAGCTATCGCGAGATGAGCGAGAGCTACACCCAGCAGGTGTCCGACCAGAAAGCGCAAGTGGAGAATCTGAAGTCGGCCCTGCGCCAACTCGAGCAGAAGCTGGCCGAGGCACAGGCCAAAGCCGATCTCATGATCGCGCAGCATCGCCGCGCCCGCGCGCTGGGTAAGGCCAGCGACGCGCGGTTGGCCATGGGCGACGGCTCGAAGGCTGCGGCCTTCGACCGCATGAAGCGGAAGGTGGCGCACTCCGAGGCGGTAGGCCAGGCCAAGTCGGAAATTGCCGGTGACAACATGGAAGACCGCCTCGCGGCGCTGGAGAAGGAAGATCGGATTGAGCAGTTGCTGGCGGAATTGAAGGGGAAACGCGGAGCGTAACGAACGTGCTTCGAATGTTGCTCACGAGCATCAGGCATCCCGCTTTTTGCGCGGCCATGGTGTGCGGTGCGTTAGCGAACGGCCTTGCCTTCTTCGTATTGGGCCGAATGCGCACACTTGGCCATCGAGTTGGTGTCTGGCGGACCCACAGAGACTGGGCTCTCTACCGGGAGTACTGGCGACTGGCACCTGAGAAGAATTGGTCCAGAGCCCCGATCCTGATAGGCCTCCTCGGCTTTGTTCTGACCTTGTGTTTCATGTGGCTTTCAATTAGGGGCGTCCACATTCCTCACTAGATGCCAGGACTCAAATCTCGTCCAAGGAGGAAAAGTGCAGGTTAGTTTTATGAGACTCATACTAAGTATGATAAAGTAACAACCATGAGAGAGAGCACTACATTCAGCGTTTCCCTTCCGCCGGCGATGGCGAAGGAAATCGAGCGAGCCATGCGCGCGGAACACCGCACGCGCTCGGAACTGGTCCGGGAGGCGGTACGGGTATATTTGTCGGCGCGGCTGATTCCCGCCGAACTGCCGACGCCCGCTGAAACGCGCGCGTCCCGCCGCGGGATGGCCGCTTACAAGCGTGGCGATTTTGTGATGCTGCAGGAGTATCTCAATGGAGTGGACCGTCGTCCTCGCCGGTCCCGCAAGAAAGTCTCTTAAACGGATTCCAGCGGGCGACAAGACGCGCATTCTGGCCGCTTTGGCGGAGATGCAGCAGGACCCGTTCAAGGTGACATCCGCAAACTACAGGGCCTTCCTGGCTTCCGTCGTCGCGTTGGCGACTGGCGCATTCTGTTCGAGGTTACGCCCGAAGCCAGGCAGGTCGTGGTCGCGGCAATCGAGCGGCGCACATCGACGACTTATTGAACCTGAGTGAGGCGGTCGAGCCTTGCTCTACGGACAGCTGAGGGCGGCTGTCCCCACATTGTATCCCTCCGATCCGAGGCCCTGCCGATCTTCGGAGCATCCATTGACCAGCCCGCCTGCATCTCTGTAATCTTGCAGCAGAAATCTTGTGCCCTAAATCCTGCATCTCAGGGTTAGATTCGAAACTCAAGGAAGATTTATGAAGGAAGGTGCCCTCCTGCTGCTTGTCGCGCTAATGCTTAACGGCTGTGGCGGCACTCACACCGTCACTACCCAGACCGCTCAGACGGCCGCAGGTGGGATATGGAGCGCGGAAATGCTGGGAGGGAGCGGCGAGGCCTCCGGGTTCAGCTTTAACACGGAATTTACGGTGAATGGCGGCGGCGGTCTGGATATTACTTACTTCCAATTTCTTACGGCCGAAGGCGGAACTTCCCCCTGTTTCCCGGTAGATGGCGGGACGGAGGCTGGGACGATGGATTTGAGCCCCAATGCGAGTACCGGTGCCGTGACAGGCACCATGACATATACGGTGCAAGCCACCGGCAGTACGCTTACGCTCAACGGACAAGTAACTGGAACGGTCGCCATCGCGGGGAATCCGACTTCGCTGAGCAACGGCTCCGTCACAGGCACCTGGACCGTGAAGGGTGGCTCGGGATGCAACGCAACGGGTGGCACTTTTACGATGTGCCAGTCGACAACGGCAACGCCCTCCACAGGCCTCTGCAGCACGACCACAACCACTCCCGCGACCACGTCTCAGAACCAGTCGCTGCGGTAAGCCACCCACCATGAGACGAAAAGGATAGGAACGGTCGCGGCCAAACCCCACCAGATTGGCAGCAGAAAATCCGCCAGAAGGCCGAGCACGGTGAATACCATCCAGAAGATTTTTCTTTCCATGGATTGATTCTAGGCTAAAGAGCGCTTGGGCGGCAGCGCTGTCGGCCCAACACTTTCGTCATCTCCGTACTCTGCTATAGAGTGAGAGCGGAGTAAATGTAATGAAGCGCTCCCTGCTACAGATTGCCAAGGCCGTCGAAGCCCGGCTGCAAGGGGATGGGAGTGTCGAAGTTGACGGTGTGGCCAGTATCGGCTCCGCTTCACCGCACGACCTGGTGTTTGTCGAAGATGAAAAATACCTGCGGCAGGCTCTGCAGTCTGGTGCCGGCGCGGTGATTGCCGGCGAGTTTGCCGCGGCTACATCGGCGGCAAGCTCAGCGGACAAACCACTGCTCATTAACAACCATCCCAAACTGACGTTCGCGCGCGCAGCGCGTTTTCTCTTCGACGGAACTCGCGATTACTCTAAGAGTGACGTCCATGCAACCGCAGTGGTGCACGCTTCGGTTCGACTGGATGCGGGCGTCAGGGTGGAGGAGTACGTGGTTATTGCCGAGGATGCGGAAATCAGCGAGGGCACGCACATCGGAGCTGGTTGCGCCGTTGGCCGAGAAGTGAAAATTGGGCGGGAATGTGAAATTTATCCACGCGTTACGATCTACGCAGGTACTACGATAGGCGACCGGGTGATCGTACATGCTGGAGCGATTCTGGGAAGCGATGGCTTCGGATATGTGCGCGACCCAAAGAGCGGACGTTACGAAAAGTTTCCCCAGGTTGGCGGTCTCGTAATCGAGGATGACGTTGAAATTGGCGCTAATGCCACCATCGACCGTGGAGCGCTCGACGAGACTCGCATCGGACGAGGAACGAAGATCGACAACCTGGTTCACATTGGCCATAACTGCCGGATCGGCCACAACGTGGTGATCGCCGCGCAGGCCGGCCTCTCCGGCAGCGTCGTGATTGAGAATGACGTGGTTCTGGCCGGCCAGGTCGGTATCGGTGAACATGCGCGTATTGAAGAAGGAGTGATCTTGGGCGCGCAGGGTGGTGTGCCATCGAATAAAGTCTTGCGAGGCAAGGGCGTGGCATTCTGGGGAACTCCGGCGCGACCCCTGCGGCAATATCTGAAGCAGTTGGCGGCGCTGGCGCGACTGGAGAAAAAGAGATAGCCGTGTCGATCGTGGTGATTGGCGGGCATTCGCGGAGCGTTGGGAAAACCAGCGTCGCCGCCGGACTGATTTTCGCACTGCGCGAATTCGATTGGACTGGTGTGAAGATTACCCAGTACGGCCACGGCGTTTGTTCGGCAAATGGAGAGCCGTGCGACTGCGCCACCGCCGACCATAGCTGGGCGATTTCAGAAGAGAAAGATCGCGCTGGAGAGTCGGACACATCCCGCTTTCTACTTGCGGGTGCCGCGCGGGCCTTGTGGGTGCGTACCGAGCAAGGCAGGCTCGCCGAAGCCATGCCGGCGTTGCGGCAACGGCTAGAACGATCGCGCCACGTGATGGTGGAGTCGAATAGCGTACTGAAGTTCTTGCGGCCTGATCTATATCTGACGGTGCTCGACCCTGGCACGGAGGATTTTAAAACTTCGGCGCGGGAGTTCCTGGATCGCGCCGACGCGGTGATTCTTCACGACGATTCAAAAATCGCCGCATCGGCATGGCAAAACGTTTCTCTGAAGCCGGTTGCCGGACGACCGGTCTTCCGGATTACGCCGCCTCCCTATGTGACGCCCGAGATTGTCGAGTTTGTGCGGAGTTCCCTAGCCTCGGGAAGCAAAGCAGATTCCCCGCGGGCTGAAGCCAGCTCGGAATGACAAGGCCTTTTGTTATCCTTCCCAGTGCGGCAAATCCATTTCAGCGCCTGGTTGTTGGTATTTCTCTCGACTCTCTTGCAGATCCTCATCTTTCCGCTGCCCGGAATCTACGTTCTCTCCTGGGTCGCTTTCGCTCCGCTGATCGTGGCTTTGTTGCGCGCAAGGCCGGCGGGGACGCTGGAAATCGTTGGCGCGGTTAATCTTCAAAGTGCGAAGCCCGGGCAGGCTTTTCTGCTGGGGTATACGTCGGGGATTCTCTGGTACGCCGGGACGTGTTACTGGATTTATGACACGATGCATCAATACGGCGGCTTAACCCCTCCGCTGGCCGCACTGGCTCTCTTTCTTTTCTGTCTCTATCTCGGCCTTTATCACGGCGTATTCGGCTTGTTGTTGAGTTTGGCGGCGGGCCCGGGTGGTGACCACCGTCGCGCTCTGGTGGCTGCGCCGTTTCTTTGGGTCGCGGTGGAGTTGGCGCGTGAGCGGATCACCGGCTTTCCATGGAACCTGCTCGGCACTTCGCAAGTGGATAATATTTCGCTCAGCCGCATCACCACCTGGACCGGGGTTTACGGAATTTCGTTCGAAATCATGCTGGTAAATGTGGCCGTCGCCGCGGCGTTCCTGGTGCCTAAGAAAAAACGCAGCATGTTGCTGATTGCATCGCTGGCCGCGGCTGCAGTGCTGCAAGCTGGCAGGCTCGTCCCTGCTCCTGCGTTGCCGACTGATCACACTGCGCTTCTGGTTCAGCAAAACCTTCCGGTAGATGCGACCTGGACGCGCGACACGTTCGAGCGTATGCTGCACGAAATTGCCGATCTCACTGTGAAGTCTGCGGCCTTCAGTTCATCGGCTTTGCCCGATTCAAAGGCGGGTCACGTTGACTTGATCGTGTGGCCGGAATCGCCGGCGCCATTTTACATAGGCGATCCGTTATTTCGTAGTGCAGTGAGCGAGGTGGCTCGTGCATCGCAAGCCTGGGTGGTGACTGGCGCGATCGGCAACGCTCCTGCATCCCAGAGCGGCAGCTCGGCTTCTGAGGTTTTCAATTCGGCTGCGCTCATTAGTCCATCGGGCGATTGGGCTGCGCGATACGACAAAGTACATCTGGTGCCCTTTGGAGAATACTTGCCGTTTCCGCGGCTCTTTGCGTTTGCGGGGGGTTTGACCAAGGAGGTTGGAGAGTTTCACACGGGAACCTCGCGATCGCCACTGGATGCCGGGGGCACGCGCCTCGGAATTTTCATCTGCTACGAGTCGGTTTTTCCCGGCGAAGTTAGGGAGTTCGCGAATCAGGGCGCGCAGGTTTTCATAAATATCTCCAACGACGGCTGGTACGGCGATAGCGGCGCCTATGCTCAGCATCTCAATCAGACGCGCATGCGCGCCGTCGAGAATGACCGCTGGCTTTTGAGTGCCACGAACACCGGAGTGACGACCTCGATCGATCCCTACGGACGGACCGTAGTACGTCTTCCGCGCAAAGAACGCGGTGCGCTGCTCGCTCCCTACGCCCTCACCTCCGTAACCACTTTCTACACTCGGCACGGCGATTGGTTCGCCTGGCTGTGTGCGATAATTTCAGCAGGGGCGCTGCTGACGCGCTTCGCGAATCGCAAGAAACCAGGCAGGAAAGCAGAAACATCCTCATGAATCAAGAGCTCGAGCAGGAATACGGATCGCTGGGCAAAAAAGTGAGCGAACTCCGGGAGTATCTTTGACGCAGACAAACTGCGTCCGCAACTAGCCGAAATCGAAAAGCAAGCCGCCGAGCCCAATCTGTGGTCAAATCCACAGCGTTCGCAGCAGGTGATGCGGGAGAAAAAGCGCCTGGAGCACTTGCTCGCGACCGACGCCGATCTCAAACGCCGTGCGGAAGACATTGTCGCTTACTTTGAACTCGCGAAAGAAGGCGAAAGTGTCGACACAGAATTGCGACGCGAGATCGATTCGCTGCGCAACTTGGTCGACAAACTCGAGACGGAGACGCTGCTCTCGGGAGAGAACGATCCGCTGAACGCAATCGTGACGATTCATCCTGGCGCCGGTGGAACGGAATCGCAGGACTGGGCTGACATGCTGCTGCGTATGTACCTGCGCTGGGCAGAGCGGCAGGGATTCGAAACCGTGCTTTACGATTATCAGCCGGGCGAAGAAGCGGGCCTGAAATCGGCTACGTTCGCCGTGAATGGTGAGTACGCGTTTGGACTGTTGAGCAGCGAAATCGGCGTCCATCGACTGGTGCGCATTTCTCCCTTTGATCAGGCCAAGCGGCGGCATACTTCGTTTGCCAGCGTTTTTGTCTCGCCGGAAATCGACGACAGCATCGAAGTAGTGATCAAGCCTGAGGACATTCGCACCGATACTTACCGTTCCAGCGGCAAGGGAGGGCAGCACGTCAATACGACGGATTCGGCAGTGCGCATTACCCACATTGCCACCGGCCTGGTTGCCAGTTGCCAGAACGAACGCTCGCAGCACAAGAATCGCGAACGCGCCATGAGCATGCTGCGCTCCAAGCTCTACGAATTCGAGATGGAGAAAAAGCGCGCAGCTACGAAGAAAATTGAGGACTCGAAACTCGACAATGATTTCGGCTCGCAGATTCGTTCTTACGTTCTGCAACCCTACCGCATGATCAAGGATCACCGCACCAAGGCTGAAGTCGGGGACGTCGATCGCGTTCTTGACGGCGATCTGCTGCCGTTTATTCGAGCCTATTTGCTGGCTCGCCGCGGAGAAAAACAATCGTGAGCCCGAAGCGAAAGAGCCCGTCGCCGCTGAAGCAACAATCGGCGTTGACAAAAAGACCGGTAAAGCTTGGTCCTCGCTTCCGCCGCGCGTTTCTTTTTGCCGCCGACAAGCACGCCGGTCAAGCACGCAAGGCTTCGACGATTCCTTACATTGCGCACTTGATGGGGGTTGCGTCACTGGTTCTGGAGTTCGGCGGGGATGAAGACATGGCGATCGCAGCGCTGTTACACGATGTGGTCGAAGACTGCGGCGGCGCGCCGATGCAGGCCGAGGTTCGGCGGCGTTTCGGCAATCGCGTAGCGAAGATTGTAGCCGGATGCACGGATTCTGATACCACTCCCAAGCCGGCTTGGCGTGAGCGCAAGGAAATTTATATCCGCCATTTGAAGGACGCTGATGCCGAGACGCGACTGGTTTCGGTTGCGGACAAACTAAATAATGTGCGCTCAATTCTTTCCGACCACCGGGATGTGGGAGAAGCAATATGGGCGCGCTTTCACGGCGGACGCGATGGGACTCTTTGGTACTATCGGACTTTGCTGGAGGAATTTCTCGGGCGCAAGCCGAATCGCTTGATTCGCGAATTCCAGCTAGCTGTCAGAGAACTGGAAGCCATCGCGAAGAGCGAGCCGGTTCGTAACCGTGCTTCCTAGCGTTAGCTTCTTAGTGTTTTCGTAGGAGTTAAATAGATGCCGCGCACGATCGATCAAATTCGCGCCTCCAAGCTGCCGTCAAACATGATGCAGTTTGCGGCGAAGGGTGCACTCTCCGTGCCGCCCGACGAAAACATCGAGATCCTCGTCTACCTGGCCAAACACAACAAGATTTTCGGCGACCTCGCCCGCCTGACGTTAGCCGGCTGGGATGAGAAGGCGTCTCTGGCTGCCGCATCCAATCCTAAGACTCCACGCGAAGTCCTCGACTACCTGGTTTCACCCGAGAATCTTCGTCCTAAGCTATTGCCCGCCTTAGTGGAAAATCCATCTGTCGCGGAGAGCGAGCTCGCCAAGTTCGCGCTCTCGGCATCGCAGGAATCCATCGCAGTCCTGCTGCAGAGTTCGCGTGTGCGCGCTTCTGCGGGTATTCTGGATTCTCTGAGGTCGAATCCATACCTCAAGGCCGATGGCGCAGCCACTATCGCGAGATTACTAAACGCGAACGAGGTGCAGACTCCAAACCTTCCGGTTACTGACCTTGCGGTGCAAGCTCCAACCGCCGCTTCCGTCGACGAAGCTCCCAGCCGGGAAAATCCCTTACAACATCCCGACGAAGCTGGTGATGTTCCCGACGAAGCGGTATCCGCGTATCTCGCCGAACACGCGACGGAAATATCCCAGGAACAAGATAAGCCGTTTCAGCCCGTAGGAGGCATCGTGGAATTACTGGGGGCTGACTATGTTCCGGTGTCGGAAAACAAGGTGTTGGAAAACAAGGTGTCGGAAAACGAGGTCTCAGAAAACAAAGAGATGAGCCAGATTGCCGGCAGCACCAAGCCGGCTGCTGCCGGGGCAGCGCGTTCGTCCGCAGCGGCGGCAGGCGCTAAACGCGCGACAGGAGCGGCTGCGCAACCTGCCCACCGGGACAATACAGTCCAGAAGATCAATCGCCTCGACGTGAAGGGCCGCATCCAACTCGCCATGAAGGGTAATAAGGAAGAGCGTTCAATTCTGATTCGCGACGGAACAAAAGTTGTGGCGCTGGCGGTGCTGGATGCCCCGAAGCTCTCCGATGGCGAAGTCGAAAAGTTTGCGTTGCAAAAAAACGTATTAGAGGCAGTGCTGCGGCAGATTCCATTGAAGCGCCGCTTCATGAAGAATTACATTGTTGTGCGCAATCTGGTTTCGAACCCGCGCACGCCACTCGATCTCGGCTTGGGCTTGATGAAGCATTTGCTCACCCAGGATTTGAAGAATATCTCCGCCAACAAGGAGGTCTCGGAGACGGTTCGCAAGCTGGCTCTGAAGATGTACAAGCAGAAACTCGATGCGGCAAACAAGAAATGAGAAATCCATGGCCACGGCACTTCAAAATGATCCGATTGCCGAACTATTGAAACGCGCCAACACGATCGCCGTGGTCGGGCTCTCCAACGATCCGCTGCGTCCCAGCCACGGTGTCTCGGCTTACATGCAGAGCCAGGGATATCGCATCATTCCTGTGAACCCTAAGATCAAGTCCTCCCTGGGCGAGAAGGCGTATGCATCGCTGCTCGATGTTCCGGAGAAGATTGACATCGTGGACATTTTTCGGCGGCCGCAGTTCGTGGAGGAAGTTGTCGATCAGGCGATTCAGCTGAAAGTTCCGGCGATCTGGATGCAGGAGAACGTGATCCACGAAAAGGCCGCCGAGAAAGCGCGCAGGAACGGAATCTTCGTCGTCATGGATCGGTGCATTCTGGTGGAGCACCGGGCGCGCTTCTGATAAGCCTTCAGCCTCTATCGCGCCCAACTCCGATGAAAACTACAGTTGCGTCGTCGCGCAGTCCCACCCCATTTGCAAACCCGCGGACATCATCGACAATGGTGATCGCAGAGGCGTCCTGGCCCGATACATGGCCGGCGAGACGAACTAATCCGTATTCCTCGTCCGCAGGGTTGACGGCCTCGGTAATGCCGTCGCTATAGAAGACAAGGCGCGAACCCGGCGATAAAGCTACCGTGGTCTCGGAATAGTCTCCGCAACTCAGGCCAAGCGGCAGTCCGCGCTCAGTATCCAGGAAGTGTTCTCCGTTATTGTCGATAAAGAGCGGATGCAAATGCCCAGCGTTCGCAAAGGTCACGATACGAGTAGCCGGATCGAGCACAGCGTAGACCAACGTGACAAATCTGCCCGCCGGAAAGTCTTCCACTAACAGGCTATTCAGCTTGGTCAAGACCTCGGCTGGAGTGCAGCGGGCCTCCGCCAGCGAGCGCAGCATCCCGCGAGTCGCCGACATAAGCAACGCCGCCGCCATACCTTTTCCGGAGACGTCGGCCAACACCAGACCCAGCCGGCCGTCTGGAAAACAGATGAAATCGTACCAATCACCACCTACTGCACTGGCAGGAATGCTAAGACCGGAAATCACAAATCCGGGTATATACGGGGAAGCCTTCGGCAATAGCGCCTGCTGCATCAGGCGGGCTTCCTGTGCTTCGCGGTTCATCGTTTCCCGCGCTACGCGTTCCGATTGGAAGCGTCGGGCGTTATGAACCGCCACGGCCACGTGATCGCACAGCGCTTGAAGAATTCTTAGTTGCTGGCGAGGAAAGGCATCCAGTTCCGGGTGCGACGCCGTGAAGACGCCTACCAGACGTTTTCCTACGTAAAGTGGAATCGCCACTTCGGAGAGCGTTGAGTGCTCGCACGCAATATAGTAATCATCTTTGCGCACGTCGGGCGCGTAGCGCATCTGCCCGGTTGACGCAACGTACCCAACCATACCCTCCTGACCAATCTTCAAACGATGACCTTTGTGGTTGACGCTGCAGCCGTGTACTCCGGCGAGCACCATTTCGCGGTGTTCCTCGTCGTGCAGGTAGACGCTCGCCTCCAGGCAGCCGAAAGAACGCGCCACGTCATTCACGATATCGTCGATGAGTTGATCGAGGTCGAGGATCGAGGTGATCTTCTGCGCCGCCTTCTGCAGTCGTTGCAGGTCTTCCACCTGACCATCGTGCAAGTGGCCGACGGGTGGAACCTCGATGGAAGCGACTCTCGGGTTCGTGGCCATAAAAACCAGCGCCTCGTGCCTTAGAAGCGGATGCGAAATAGGGAAATACGACGCTTTATAGGATGCCGCGCAACACGTCTAAGATTCTTTCTTGGAGCGTGAAGACGGATTAGAAGCAGTGGACCCGCGTAGTTTCTTGATCTCGTCCATCCGTTCGCGGATCCGTTTCTCAATCCCTTCATTCGTCGGACGGTAGCAAATGCGGTCGCGGAGATTGTCCGGAAGGCATTGCATGTTGGCGACCTTGCCTTCGACATCGTGGGCGTACTGATAATGCTTGCCATACCCCAGGCCTTTCATCAGCCCGGTGGGCGCGTTGCGCAGGTGCAACGGGACGGGCTCCGCCGTGGTTTGTTCAATATCCTGCTGCACGTCTCCGTAAGCGGTGTAGAGAGCATTCGACTTGGGCGCGACGGAGAGATAAACAACCGCTTGCGCCAAGGCGAGATTGCCCTCCGGCATACCGATGAAATCCACCGCGTCGCGCGCAGCCATACAGAGCGAGAGCGCACTCGGATCGGCCAGGCCCACGTCTTCGACCGCCATTCGGACCACGCGGCGCGCAATGTAGAGCGGATCTTCGCCGGCTTCAATCATGCGTCCGAGCCAGTAAAGGGCGGCGTCGGGATCGCTATTCCGCACGGACTTGTGCAGCGCAGAGATCAGGTTGTAATGCTCTTCGCCGGCTTTGTCGTAAAGCAGCGTGCGCTTCTGCAACGCGTCGCGAACGATGTCATCGGTGATCTCGGGATTTTGCTTTGAGTTTTGCTGAGCCAGGCCGGCGGCAACTTCCAGCACGTTGTAGGCGCTGCGTGCGTCGCCACTTGTGTAGCTGGCGATTCTGTTGAGAATTTCGTCGGATGCGCGCAGCTTCATTGCCCCCAAGCCGCGTTCTTCATCGGTAATGGCCCGCCTCAAGAGTTGAACGATCTGATCTTCGGTCAGTGGATTCAGCACGTAGACGCGGCAGCGCGAGAGCAACGCGGAGTTGATCTCGAATGACGGATTTTCTGTGGTGGCGCCAATCAGGCGGATGTTGCCTTTCTCCACGTGGGGAAGAAAAGCATCCTGCTGGGCTTTGTTGAAGCGGTGAATCTCATCGATGAAGACGATGGTGCGCGCCCCATATTGCCGGGCTCGTTCGGCGTCGGCCATGACCTGCTTGATCTCTTTGATCCCGGCGAGGACAGCGGAGAATTCGATGAACTCCGCCTTGGTCATGCGGGCGATAATCTTTGCCAGCGTAGTTTTGCCTGTGCCTGGTGGTCCCCAGAAGATGAGCGAACCAGTGTCGTCGCGCTCGATCTGCGTGCGCAGGGGTTTTCCCGGACCAATCAGGTGCTCCTGGCCGGTGTACTCCTCGAGCGTGCGTGGACGCATGCGATCCGCCAGCGGCCGGGTGCGGTCGGTAGCATTGTCGAAATTCGGAGTGGGCTGAAAAAGTCCCATGGAAATTCATTTCACCACAGAGGCACAGAGGCACAGAGAAAACCAGGAACAGAAAAAGCCTCAGAACCCCGGGACTTGGATCGCTGCCTTCCTCGCGTGTCTCCGTGTCTCTGGGCCTCTGTGGTGAACATGTTTACTTCCTTTGCCTCGCGGCTTCATACAATACGATGCTCGCCGCCACGCCGGCGTTGAGGGATTCCACCTGCGGAGTGTGCGGGATAGAAATGAACTCATCCACTTTGGCTGCTACCTCGCGCGGCAATCCCGCGCCCTCATTACCGAAAAATATGGCCACCGCCCCCTTCAAGTCCGCTTGCTCCAAAGATTTTCCCTTGTGCGAAGAAGTTGCGATCAGGCGCGTTCCCTTTCTCCGGAGCTTCTCTGAAATCTCCTCGAGCTTTTCTGTCCCTGCCCTCCCGTGTGCATGAACGATCGGCAGACGAAAGACCGATCCGGCCGAGCCGCGCACAACCTTCGAGTTGAAAGCGCTGACCGTGCCTTCGCCCAGAATAACGCCAGCGCTTCCGAACGCTTCAGAAGAGCGCAGAATCGTGCCGAGGTTGCCGGGATCTTGCAGGCCCGCGAGAACGACAATTGGTCCCACTTGCAGCCGTTCGAAAACATCGTCGAGCGAGAATCCCTTCAGGTGCACCAGAGCGGCTACGCCCTGCGGCGATTCGCTGGGTAGGAGGCTATCGAATAACTTGTCAGGAAGCAGCAAGGTCTCGACTTGCGCGCCAATCTGCGGCAACAGGCGTCCGGCGCGCTCTTGCGCGGACTCGCGAAAGAACACAGCGCTGAAGCGCAGGCCGCTGCGGATGGCCTCTTCCAGGATGCGCACGCCTTCAATGGCACAATCTCCGCCTTCCGTGAGTTCCGCGTGTGAGAACGCCTGGCGCAATTGCTTGACCAGAGGATTGTGACGTCCCTCAATGCGGCGGAGCCTGTGCTGCGCGTTAAAAGCGGGTTCTGAGGACTTTTTCATTCTAAGGACGTGATGATACGCCGCCGCTCGTTGGTGTCATAAATAACAGTGTTTAAGGCACTACGCCCGCCGCCCTCCTCCCTTGCGGCCCATTGCCGTATTATGGTAGGTTCCACGGACAAAACACTTCAAGCCAAAGAATCACAAAGGGAGGGCCGTGCGCGCCGAAATCGTAAAAATCAGTAGTGACACTCCCGAGTCGTCGCTGATAAAGTACGCCGCTGACCAGATTCGCGCCGGCGAAGTGCTGGGCATGCCGACGGATACGTTCTACGGGTTGGCCGCCGATCCTTTTAACCTGCGCGCCGTGGATCGCGTGTATGACATTAAAACACGCTCGCGTCACAAGCCTCTCTCGCTGCTCATCGAAAACGTAGATCAGGCGGAAGAACTGGCGAAGGCCTTGTCTGAGGAGTTTTATGCATTGGCCCGAAAATACTGGCCAGGTCCGCTGACGATTATCGTAAAAGCAGGCTCGCGACTTCCGCTGAAGGTGACAGCGAATACCGGTAACGTCGCCTTGCGCGTTCCCAATGCGAAGATTCCTCGAGCAGTAGTGGCAGCGGCGGCCATTCCGATTACAGCCACGTCCGCCAACCTGAGTGGAGCTTCAGAGTGTACCACTGCTGTGCAGGTACGCGACCAGTTGCAGGGCCGCATCAGCATTATTGTGGACGGAGGCGCTTCGCCACGTGACGTCGCATCCACCATTATAGATCTGACGGATGAAGCAGAGCGCTGGCGCATCATACGCGAAGGCGCCATCCCCGCGGACGATATTTCTACTTTCTTTGCCAGAGGATAAGCTTTGCCAAAGAGCCTCGCCGAAGAATGACTGACGATTCTGTTCACCGGCTTTCTCTGCGCCAAATGCTCTTATGGCTTGAGGGGCTCTTGCTGGCTGTGCTGGCGGCGTTCCTCACATTCACTGGCATCCGGATTGCGCGTGAGGGGTCTTTGCAAGAACCGCACGCGGCGGACGCCATCGTAGTCTTTGGCGCGGCGGAATACTCGGGGCATCCCTCTCCCGTGTTGCGCGCGCGCCTCGATCATGCCTTCGATCTTTTTCAAAAAGGAATTGCTCCAGTTGTAATCACCACCGGTGGAGCGGCGTCCGATCCCAGCTTCAGCGAAGGCGGCGTGGGCCGCGATTATCTTCAGCGCCGCGGAATTCCCGAGCGCGACCTCATCGCCGAGACGCAGGGTTCCGACACGGCTCAATCGGCGGTACGCGTGGCGGTCATTATGCGCGCCAATGGACTGCACAGTTGCGTTGCCGTCAGCGACGCTTACCACGTCTTCCGTATCAAGAGACTGCTCGAGCACGAGGGAGTCGGCCCGGTTTATGTCGCGCCCCGGCCTGCTTCGCGCCCCCACGGTGGTCTGCAACGTCTCTATGCGGTGCTGCGCGAAGCCTGCAGTTATTTGCTGTGGAAGCTGGGCATGACGTGAGGAAGCGTAGAGAAGTTTGCAGTTTCCGGTTTCGCTGGAAACCAGAAACTAGGTCTTTCAGTACGTGTCGATCCCATTGGTGGTCCGAATCTTGAACCACTCGTAACGAAGGTTGTAGTGCAGAATGCCGTTGCGCACTTTCATGAACACGTGCTGAATTCGTACTTCCATAGCCATATTGTTCCGGATGGTGAACTGATCGTGCCGCTGGCCAATATATTCGGCTCGGCGGCGGCTCTCACAGCTTTGGTAATCTCCGCCCTCACGGCAAATCTCGTATCCATTGCTCAAGTTTTCTTCTCGCAGCGTGTTTACTGTCTGATTTTGCCGGATCGCTGCGGCGAGATCCGCATCGTATCGTTCATACCAGCCTTCTACGGCTGCTTCCGTCTCCTCGGGGCTGTGACTCTGTTTGTATTTGCCGATCGCGGCAATGATTTCGTCTGAATTCTCGGCGTCGTCCATCCGGATGCGGGGAAGTATGTTGGCCGCGGCATCCATGTCATCTTCCGTAATTACTTTTTTGCCCTTGGAGTTTTGCTTCTTAGAATTCCTTACGACGGTCCCGAGAGACTGCTCCGATCCCGTGCCGGTTGGTTCCGGGGCGGGAGGAGCCACGGGCGTTGGTTGCTGGGCAACTGCGGCCGAAAGCAGAAGCACCAACACGGACGCTGGTCGCAGCAAGCTCCGTTGTAAGGCTATGAATACCGATAGGGAAATGGACACGCCAGATCGTATCCGGCGGCCTACATGAGGAAAAGATGACCAAAGTTATGGGTAGCGAGGGCACTTGTCGTTGTCGCTCACGGCTCTAGTTTCCAGCTTCCGGATTTCGGAGGCACGAAGGTCCGAGGGAACCTCGAACCAGAAACCAGAAACCGAAAACTGGAAGCGGTCTACCAGCCGTTTCGCTCTCGCAACGAAGTGATGTGAGCAACGTGATGGCGTCCGTGCCAGGCGTAAAGCGCCAGGTTCTTTTCAAGGCTGACCAAGCCAAGTTCAGGATGGCGAAAGCTGCGTTTCCAGTCCTCTGGCTGCAGAGAACGAAGGAGCCGAATCCACCGATCATGCAAAGAATCCAGCATCGCCAGCGATACTTCTACAGGAGTAGCTTGCGTATCGGCCAATCGCGCCCAGCGGTCCTCCGCGTAAGGCTTGATCGTCGGTTCCTCTTCGGTGAGGGCTAGTTTGAAGCGCACATACGCATTGAGATGGCTGTCGGGAACGTGATGCGCAAGCTGCCGCACGGTCCAGCCTTCGGGACGGTAGGGCGTGTCCAGTTGCTGCTCGGAAAGCCCTCTCACGGCTGCGCGCAGATTGGCCGGAGCCTGCGCGACTTCGTCAATCGATTTCTGCTTCTGTTCTTCGGTGGTTGGTCCATCGAAGTGGAATTTGCCGATGGGATAGCGGAGATCGGTCATTTTCGTCTTCTCCGAGTCAGATCCAAGTGAAAAATTTTGCTTAAGAGATGAGCGGGGGCGACAGGAAGGTTCAGAAAAAGCGGACTCCGATCCCGCCGTTTCCCATCTAAGGCATTGACGAACCCCTCAGTCATCAGCGTTCATTAACCCGTGCCTTGACTGTGGATACATCTGTGGATACAATAAACGGTGGAGTTCAGTTGGGACGAGCCCAAACGCGAGTGGGTGTTGGCAGAGCGCGGGATAGATTTTCTGCGCGTTGCCTTCGCTTTGTTCGATGGCCGTCCCCTTCTCACGGTGCCAACGCCGCGGGACGACGAGGACCGATTTCTGAGTGTTGGTTTGATGGAGAGGAAATTCTTCGCGGTTGTCTGGACGTGGCGAGACAATGCCGTGCGAATTATCACGGCAAGGAGGGCGAGAGATGAGGAAGAAAAGCGGTACCGTGCGCTATACGGGTAAGCAGATCAGAACTAAGATTGCGCGAGGTGAAGATCGGACGAATTGGGCCAAAGTGAATGCCCTGACTGGCGCGCAGCTGGAAGCGTCGATCCGCGCCGATGCGGATGAGGTTCACGGCGAGCCCGACTGGACGAGGAGCGTGATGGGTGTCCCATCTCCCAAGGACCATATCAATATCCGCATCGACCACGATGTTTTGGAGTGGTTCAAGAAGAACGGCAGAGGCTATCAGACCTTGATGAACAATGTGCTCCGAGCCTTCGTGCAAACGCGGCGGCAGGGCGAGGAGATCAAATCAAGCTAGCGACCCGTATGGGAAGGCGGATGCCAGAACCCGTTCAGTTAACTACAACGGATAGTGTTAGCCGCCGCCCAACCCCATCCCTTCCGGCTTCGCACTTCGGTACGTCTCGCCCTAAGATTTGTGCATCCAACTTCGCTTGTTAGGCTAAACTGCCAATTCTGGGGAGCTTAGGCTATTTTGCCGTACGGTTTCGAGCGTAGTTGTTAGACTTTTGCAAGCGAGGGGAACTATGCCATCGTCGGTCTGGTCTGGACACTTAACCTTCGGTCTTATCTCCATGCCTGTGCGTTTGTTCTCGGGCGCGCGCAGTTCCGGTATCTCTTTCAACATGCTGCATCGCCCGGACAAGGTGCGGGTGAAGCAGCAGTACATTTGTCCGCTGGAAAACGTCGTGGTGGATCGCAGCGAAATCGTGAAGGGTTACGAGTTCCGCAAGGACGAGTACATCGTCATCGAGCCGGAGGAAATCAAGAAGATCGAGCCGCAGACGGCGAAGACGATGGAGATTCTGGAATTCGTGAAGGCCGGCGATGTCGATCCAGTTTATTTCGAGTCGTCGTATTACATGATGCCCGAAGAGGCGGGGCGGCGTCCGTACGCGCTGCTGACCAAGGCGCTGGAAGAGAGCGAGTACGTTGCCATCGCGAAGATCACTATGCACAACCGCGAGTACACGGTCTTCCTGAGGCCGCACGAAGGCGGATTGATGCTGCACACTATGTACTACGAGGAGGAAGTCAAGAAGGTGGAAGGCTTTGGCGCTCCTGACGTGGAGTTGAAAGAAGCCGAAGTGAAGGTGGCGCACCAGCTCATTGAGGCGTTGGCGGATGAGTGGAACCCGGAAAAGTATAAAGATAGTTTCCAGGAAAATCTGAAGAAGCTGATCGAAGCCAAGCTTGAGGGCGGGGAAGTGGCAGCCGTGGAGAAGCCGAAGAAGCTGGCTCCGGTAGTGGATCTAATGGCCGCTCTCAAGCAGAGCCTGGCGCAGATGGAAGGCAAGAAAAAGCCCGCGGCAACCGCCACGGAACAGGCGCCAGCAGCTGCCGCCGGTGGCAAGTCCCGCCGCAGGTAGCGCGGCTTTCGGGCTTGGGCTCGCTCTTTTCTTACCTGGCGTCGAGTTACCAGCCGTTCAGGATTGCTACCGTCTGCAGTCGTTTGACGTCCCTACGTCTCTTTCTGAACAGTCCAACCTGAACGGTCCAACTTGCTTGGACATTTTGGCATCCCAGAACGAAGGGCCGGGAAGCCCGACGACCGAGGCCCGAAAGCCGTCTCGCACTAGCGGAGATTGTGCCCAGCCGTTAGAATGTTAAATTCCTCGCTGATCAAACATTCCTTTGGGGTGCCGATGAGTTTTCGACGCGCGGGCCGGTTGGCGGCCATGGTGGCTCCAATTGTGTTGTGGATGGCTTGTGGGCAGGTCTACCGTCCGGTGGTTCTTCCTTGCTCGGAGGGTGGACTTCCGGGATGTCCCGTGGAGGCGCCTCCCGCGCCCGCGAACTTCCATGCCGTTTTCGGCATCAGCCACAACGTGCCCAACTTCCCCGGGGGGGCCATGCAGATCGACGTCGGGGGAGACAGCATCATCGGCGAGACGCCAAGTTCCGACAAGAGTGCGCCCAACCTGGGCGACAATCCTACGCACGCTGCGATCCTTCCCAACCACAGCCAGGTGTTCGTCGCGAGTGCGGGGAGTCTCTCGCCGGGCGGCGTGGATGTCGTCTCGGCCTTCACACCGGCCTTCCAGTCCAGCACCGCGACCGGGCTGGGGGCTGTGATCTCGATCCCCTTGCCTACGGGGTCGTTGCCAGTATTTTTGAATACAACGGAGAATGGGTTTCTTTACGTCGCCAACTTTGGCACGAGTTCGGTGAGCGCGATCAATACATCATCCAGCGCGGTAGTTAATACTGCCATCGTCGGGGCCAATCCGGTTGCGTTGGCCGAGATTCCCAACGGCCTCAAGCTCTACGTGGCGAATCAAGGAAGCAATTCCGTTAGTAGTCTGAATACCGTGGATTTGTCGCGGAATGTACTGACCGGTTTTAGCGGAATCACTCCTGTGTGGGTGGTGGCGCGGAGCGACAGTCAGAAGGTTTACGTGCTAACGCAAGGCGGAACAGGGCAATTGGTAACGATTGATACTGCCACGGATACTGTCACGAGTAGCCTCCCCGTAGGTGCAGGGGCGAACTTCATTTTCTACGATCCCAACCTGAATCGTCTTTATGTGACCAATCCCACGACCAGCACGGTGTATGTCTTTTCTGTCTCCGGCGGAGCCAATGATACACCCATTCAAATAGCGGCTATCTCTTTTGCCTCAGGTTCAAGCCCATGTCCTTCGGGATGCTTGCCCACTTCTGTGACGGCTTTGCCCGACGGCAGCAGATTTTACGTTGCCAGCTACCAGACGGCAGCGTCTTGTCCTGACCCATTCGTCGGTGCAACTTCCGCCTGCGTGATTCCTACCCTCGCTGTGTTCGATGCCAACAATTACACACTGAAGACAGCACTCATGTTGCTGACCGACCCTCCATTCGCGGCAAATCTGAATACGAACACGTATCAGTTTGCCGTGCCACCCGTGGCTGCCTGCGCGTCGGCTGCACTGTATTCCCCGAGCACGACGCGTTTTCGAGTTTTCACTGCTGCTTCCCCGGACAGTAGCCGCGTCTATGTGAGCATGTGTGATGCTGGTGCCATCGCCGTCATCAATACCTCCGACAACAATGCCAACAATCCAGGCGCTCCCTCTGTGGCCGATACGGTGATCACTGATCTGCCCGCGGCCTTCAGCGCGGGCGCGATTCAATCGAACGGCGAACCGCCGAATCAAAATCCTATCTTCCTGCTGATCGGGCAATAGTGGTCGAGGGTCTCTGACGGACGTGAACAGCCTTGTCACCCCGAGCGAAGCGAGGGATCTTGGTGTTTGCCCGCAGAGGCACCACCGGAGGCGTAAGCAGGAACCAAGATCCCTCGCTTCGCTCGGGATGACAGTGTGAGACATAGGGCCGTGAAACTGGTCCTAACTTCGGGCAGTTACTTCTTCTTTTAGGACCTCTCTGGCCGCGTAGTGCGAGTCGACATACTCATCGAGAATCCCGATAAACTCCGCCACAATGCGATCACCTTTGAGCGTGGTGAACAGGCGTCCATCCACGTAGACCGGGGCCTTCGGCTCCTCGAACGTTCCGGGTAAAGAGATGCCGATGTTGGCGTGCTTCGATTCGCCGGGGCCGTTGACCACGCAGCCCATCACGGCGAGTTTCATCTCTTCCACGCCCACGTAGCGGCCCTTCCATGTTGGCATCTGCTGGCGCAGGTAAGTCTGAATCTGCTCGGCCATTTCCTGGAAAAACGTGCTGGTGGTGCGTCCGCAGCCGGGGCAGGCCGTAACCTGCGGAGTGAAGCTGCGAATCCCCATGGATTGGAGAATCTGTTGCGCTACGCGAACTTCTTCGGTGCGGTCGCCTCCGGGCGCGGGCGTCAGTGAGACTCGAATGGTATCTCCGATGCCTTCCTGCAGCACCACGCCCATGGCGGCACTTGATGCGACCACGCCTTTCGCTCCCATCCCAGCTTCGGTTAGGCCGAGGTGCAGCGGGTAACGGCAGCGAGCGGCCAAGGCACGGTAAACGTCAATCAGATCCTGCACGCCACTTACTTTCGCGCTCAGGATGATCTGGTCCTCGCGCAGGCCAAACTTCTGGGCGAGGTCGGCAGAATTCAATGCGCTTACCACCATCGCTTCCATTGTGACCTCGCGCGCGTCCTTCGGTTCGGCGAGACGCGAGTTCTCGTCCATCATGCGCGTGAGCAGAGCCTGATCGAGCGAGCCCCAGTTCACGCCGATGCGCACCGGCTTCTGATACTTCACCGCGACTTCGATCATGGTGCGGAAATTATTGTCATCCTTGCGGCCAATGCCAACATTGCCGGGATTGATGCGATACTTCGCCAGATCGCGCGCGCACTCCGGATACTTGGTCAGCAGCAGGTGCCCGTTGTAGTGGAAGTCGCCGATGATGGGAACACGCACGCCCTGCTTATCGAGTTCCTCAACTATGCGAGGAACGGCTGCGGCCGCTTCCTCGTTGTTAACCGTGACCCGCACCAGTTCCGAGCCGGCGCGAGCCAGCGCCGCACACTGCTGCACGGTTGAAGGAATGTCGGCCGTGTCGGTATTAGTCATCGACTGCACCACAATCGGTGCATCCGAGCCGACGCGCACACCAGCGACGACGGCGGTGACAGTCTTTCTACGGGGAATCGTGGCCATGGGAGACTCTATTTTAACATGCGGAAACTGTAAGAGCCTGTGAAACCGCAGTTAAGAGTGGCCTTTCCAACAACCTGCCAGCCCATTTTCACATCGAACAACAGCGCATGGGTTCGGCCACTTCATGACGACACGAGCAATGGAATTTATGACAGGTGCGAGAAACTCCACAGGGTGTCTCACGCTGCTTTCTCAACTCCTGCTTGGGGCCACAAAGTGTAGCGGCGCCGGTCAGTCCGGGGCAACTCAGGCTCGGACAGCGGAGGTCGCCCGGACGGTCGGAATCTATGGACGCCAGGATTTTGGTGAACTATGGACCCTCGCGACCTCGCATCATGTGATCATGCGCGCGTTTCCCGCTCTCCACGAAGTTATGGTCGCCCAGGAAAAGGACGAGGCTCAATGGTGTGAGAACGCGATCTTGAAGGAAAGCACGCGGATTGAGCGCGCTTTGTCGAGGTTGTCTCCAATCTGCCAGGCGCTGGGCCAAGTGGGCGATGTGATTGTGATCAAATCACTCGATCACTGGCCCGACCTTGGAAGTGACCTCGATCTTTACAGCAACGCGGAAAGCGCCGACATCGTCGCGATCATGTGCGAGCGCTTCAAGGCGCGCGTAGAGGGACGGAGTTGGGGCGACCGCCTGGCGAATAAATGGAACTTCGTCGTTCCGGGCCTGCCCGAACTGGTCGAGGTGCATGTATCGCGGCTCGGGCAGACGGGAGAACAGGTTGCGATCACCGATTCACTGGTCAAGAGATCCCGGCAGGCGAAGTTCGGCGGGCACACGCTCCGGGAACCCGCTCCAGAAGATCGCCTGATTATCAGCACGCTGCAACGCATGTATCGTCACTTTTATCTCCGGCTATGCGACGTGGTGGATACGGCCCTCCTGGTGAACTCAGGCGCGCTTGACTACGACTACCTCAAGTCTCTGGGACGCTCAGCGGGATTGTGGGACGGTTTGGCGACTTATCTAGTCACGGTTTCGGGTTATGTAAAGTCGTATTGCGGGGACGATCTGTCGTTGCCACCCTTAGTGACGAGTGCGGCGCGATTCGGCAACGAACTCGTACACTTCCGGAGAAAATTTCTTCGCATTCCGATTTTTCCGCAGGCAGCGAAACTTTACGCCTCGGAGTGGAGTCGCCTCGTGCTCAACGGAGAACTGCTGAGCGCACTGCGCTTGAGCTTGTTGCCAGGCTTAGCGGCAGCCGCGGCGCTCGAATTTAAGCTCACTGGAAGCGACAAAGGAATCTGGTGATCCGGTTTGGGCACTCCCTCGTAGGGCCTTCAGGGTATTGCGAGGGTCGGTTGACGCTCCTATGCTGCAAGCGATATCTAAACTCGCTAAAGGGAAGGGCGGTTTGGTCCGAATTCTTGTTGTAGACGATAATCCGGCGGTCCGTCATTATCTGCGAGCCCTGCTTGAGCAGCAGAGCACGTGGCAAGTGACTGATGAGGCGCGAACGGGAGGAGAGGCCCTGCAAAGAGTAAAAAAAAATCCTCCCGACATGATTTTGCTCGATTTTCAAATGCCGGACTTGAACGGCCTGGATGTTGCACGGCAAATCTCGGAGCTCTTTCCCGAGATTCCAATTCTCATGGTTACGATCCATTTGTCCAAACAGCTGGCCGAAGAGGCTCGGAGAGCGGGCGTTCGGGGAGCTTGTGCCAAATCAGACGTTGGCTCCATTGTCGAAGCGGTGGACGCACTGTTACATCAGGAAACCTATTTTCCAGCAATGAGTTCGACGGAAAACTAGACAGTTGAAATGAAAAGGTATAGACAAAAATACAGTGTTCTCTGTATACGAGAGCCAGTAAGACAATGTTAGTTTTCAAACTGCCTCAATGGGGGGACGTTTTGGGCCTGGGGCGCGAGTAGACTCCTGCGACGGTAAAATCGTAAAGTAACAAAAGAGAGCCAGCCGTTGCAAAGGGACGCACGAAGCTGCCTCGGAAACTAGAAATTATGGCGGTTCGGATCCTGTTGGTGGATGATCATCCTATTGTGAGGCAAGGGCTACGCACTCTCTTGGAAGGGCGATCCGGTTGGGAAGTAGTCGGGGAAGCATCTGATGGGCTCGAGGCTCTGGACAAGATCGACGATCTGCGCCCCGATGTCGTCGTGCTCGACGTTACGATGCCCAGGATGAACGGTTTGGAAGCTTGTCGGGTGATGCAGCACAAGCGGAAAGCCTCCGGTCTGGAAGTTTTGTTCGTCACTCAACACGATTCTCCACAGATGATGCGTGAAGCGTTGGACGCAGGCGCCCGCGGCTACGTTGTGAAATCGAATGCGGCACGGGATCTGCTGGAGGCGGTTGAGGCAGTGAGCCAGCATCGTGTGTTTACGGCGCTCGCACGAAGTTCGCAAGCTGCATGTTGAGCGCTGGGTCCGGGAAGTTGAATTCGGTCCGATCTCTCAGGGTAGTGGAAGGAAGGCTCTGCCATGAAACTACGTATCTTGTTGGCCGATGACCATGAAATAGTGCGGCGCGGTCTCTGCTCTCTTCTTCAGAAACATGAGGGATGGGAAGTGTGCGGCGAAGCATCCGACGGCCGCGAGGCGGTCGAGATGGCCAAGCAGCTCAAGCCCGATGTCGTAATCGTAGACATTGGGATGCCTTATCTGAATGGCCTCGATACCACGCGGCAATTACTGCAACACGATCCTCACTTCAAAGTGATTGTTCTGACGATTACCGATTCCGATCAGGTTATCCGTGAAGCTCTCGACGCGGGGGCGCGCGGCTTTGTGCTTAAGTCCGATGCGGCTCGCGATCTGGTTTCGGCGGTCGAAGCTCTGCAGAGCAAGCGGATGTTCTTCACTCCGCGGGTCAACGATCTGGTGCTGGCGGGTTTCCTTGACAAGGGGCACGCTATAGCGCGTAATGAGCCGCCGAATCTTCCGACGCTGACGGTCCGTGAGCGCGAAGTTACGCAACTCCTTGCCGAAGGTAAGAGCTCAAAAGAAGTCGCTACACTGCTTAACCTGAGCACTAAGACCGTCGAAACGCATCGCAGCAACATCATGCGGAAGCTCAGTCTGCACTCCATCCGCGATCTGGTCGTGTATGCGATTAAGAACAACATCATCCAGATCCAGATGCCGCCGCAGTTGCGGAACACGACGGAAACTACCGTAGCTTAGAAATCAGGCGCGAACTTAATGGCCGGATTCTAGGGGATAGTAGCCGCTTCGGGTGCGGACTGTGAGCTTCCCGTATCCTGGGGCGTGCGCCTCAACCTGGACGTGCTGAAACTCCGGTTTAACGTTCTGATTTCTTGGCTTGTAGGCGATACGGTACTGGCTGCGAACATCGTGCGCGACGGCTCGGGTAATATTATCGACCTGATCCGGTGACTCCGGAAAGTAAGCCACACCCCCCGTCCCTCCTGCTAGATCCTGCAACGCGTCTCGCCCCGATCTTTGCAAGCCGCCGCCGAGCAAACCAATCGCATAAAGTGTTGGGCCGTTTGGCTGTTCTAGCCGGCGCGACGCCTCTTGCAACGTTTCCTCGCTCATATTGTCCTGCCCATCTGTAATTACAAGCAGCACTTTCTTTTCGAGATTGCTGTTGTTCCTCAGGTGAACGGCGGAGGCCACAATTGCGTCGTAGAGCGCTGTGCTTCCCTTAGCGGAAACCTGATGCAACGCAGCTTGCAGCAGGTTTACGTCTGAGGTGAAATCCTGATCCAGATAAGACTTTTGGCTGAAATTCACCACGAAGATTTCGTCATGCGGATTGCTGGCGCGAATCAGATTCAAAACTGCCTGGTTCACCTTCTCCCGCTTGTCCCGCATGGAGCCGGAATTATCCACTACGATGCCCATTGCCACTGGAAGGTCCTCGCGCCGGATTGATGTGATGGGCTGCGAAACTCCGTTTTCAGTCACCGAGAAAGCATTCCGATCGAGGCCGGAAACCACGTGATGCTGCTCGTCGAACACCGTGGCGTGCAACACAACCTCTTCCACCTGTTTCTTAAAAACAAACATTCCCCCTTGGTCACTGGAAGTAGGCTCTGCGCTTACCGGGTTCTGGCCGGCCGGATTCTGATCAGGGGCAGAGCTCTGGGCTGATCCGTTTTCAGTGGGCGCGGTTTGCGGTGGTGCCGTCTGCTGCCCTGTGGGACTTCCATTCACAGTAGTGGGCGAGGTCGTCGTACCCTGAGCGACGGCGGGGGCCTGAGCCCCTGCACCAGAAATCAAAATCGCACTTGCGACAACCGTTGAGGAAAATGAAAACCACCAGGCAGCGGCTGATGAACGCATTGATGCTCCTCCGTGCCGATCTTAGATGCCATTCTTTCTGTGACCGGAGGTCGCAATTGGGCATCAAATTTCCATTATAGAAAAGTCTTATTGCAACCGGCGCTCCCCCAACCGCAACTATCTCTCAAACAAGAAGTTGCCTCAAAAGGGGAGGCTGGGATAGGGAAGGCCGGCAAGGGTTTCGGTTCGTTTCGAGGGAGAGAGCTTGCTTCGAATCCTGATCGCGGATGACCACGAGATCGCACGGCAAGGCATTCGCTCGCTGCTCGAAGACCACCCCGGATGGGAGGTTTGTGCCGAGGCCAAAGACGGTCGTGAAGCCGTAGCGCACGCCGTTAATCTGAAACCGGATGTGCTTCTTCTCGACATCGGCATGCCGAATCTCAACGGACTGGATGCGGCACGTCAGATATTGGCAACTGATCCCGAGGCTCGCATTCTGATTCTGACGGTGCATGATTCCGAACAGGTTGTTCGCGAAGTGCTGGCCGCCGGCGCTCGCGGCTTTTTGCTGAAGTCCGATGCCGGCCGTGACTTGGTCGCTGCCGTGCAGGCTTTAGAGAATTCCCGAACTTTCTTCACGCCGAAAGTGGCTCAGATGATGCTGGATGGCTATCTGCGTCCACACGAAGACACCGTTTCTTCCGCCCAGTGCATTCTCACGCCGAGGGAGCGGGAAGTAATTCAGCTTGTCGCCGAAGGAAAGACTACCAAGGAAATTGCGATGGCGCTTAGCCTCAGCGTAAAAACCGCGGAAACGCACCGAACCAACCTCATGCGGAAACTCGATCTGCATTCCGTCGCGGATCTCACGCTTTACGCCGTGCGCAACGGAATCGTCCAGATCTATTGAGTCAATCTCTGGTCTCGGCTGAACTCTCAGGCGCGAACAGTAGACTCTCATCGATTTCCTTGCTCGGGCTGTATCCGAGTAGTGCTGGATCGCCCCGTGAATAGGGAGTCTACTCGATACCTGCCGCAATCGACCCTGCCTACACTCGGTTGCAGTTGCTGATCGAGCGGAACACACGCTTCCGGGAAAGGAGTGCCAATGCTCTGGACTATAGCCGTTCTGCTGTTGATTCTCTGGTTGTTAGGTATGGTCAGCTCATACACGCTGGGCGGATTCATTCACATTCTGCTCGTGTTGGCGATCGTTGCGGTTCTGATCCGCCTGATCCAAGGGCGAAGCCCCGTAGTCTAAGCCTCACACCCGGCAGCGTTTGAACGGCAGTGTTTGAATAAAGTTCGAAAACGAAGATTCAATACTCCAAGGAGAGGAGGCAGCCATGAATAAAGATCAAGTGGAAGGCAAGCTGAAAGATGTGGGCGGTCGCGTGGAGCGCCAGGTTGGCGAATGGACCGGAGACGCGGATAAACAAGCCCATGGAGCCGTTAAACAGGCCGAGGGCAAAGTACAAAACGCCTGGGGCAAGGTGAAAGAGGCGGGGGAAAAGGCAGTGGATAAATCGACCACAGACCACGACCAGGATGATTCAAATGTCATCGAGGAAGAGGAAAAAGAGAGCCGCACGACGCGACGCAAAGTAAGCTGATCTTGCTCTGCGCTTTCATTGTTTTTGATCAACATCGCACGATTCTTGGGGCTTCCAGTACGGCTGCGAAGATCAGCCGGGGACACTGGAGGCCTCGATGATTTCAGGGATGGCAACAATCCAGCAAGAACGAGTCACTCGGAAAAATGAAATCAAGGGGCACGCCAAGCATCCGAACCCCTTTGAGAATTTCTGCGAGCGAATTTACAGGGATAAAAGAGTCGTAAGTAGGGAAACAGACCATTAGCACCCGGTGCTTAACAGTATTGCTGCCCAGCCAAGGCCATTTTAAAGTTCCCAGAGTCAAGACGTAAGAAAAGAAATAAGAAAGTTGAGCCTCTCTCCAATGGCATCCAGAATCCTAGGACAAAATAATAATATTCAGACGCATCATTCGGCGTCCCACGAAGACCTCAGACGCGCGTTCGAGACCGCAGTATGTGAAATTCACCAGGCGGATCTCGCCGTCAAGAGGAGTCTGCAATACCGGGCGCCTATCGTCCCTCGCGCGAGATTGTTAGGGATCTCACAAGCCAACGCCGAAAAACGTGCCCTATCGGACGCGGCGCGTGCTCTCGCTCAGCTTTGGAGAGTTTGAAGCCTGCGCTTGTCAGCGGACGAGCGCAGGGACGAGGGACACACATCTCCCGCAGAAGTCCGGTAGCCAATATAGAATTTCAGGCGGCTGATGCCTGGACCTGCAAGCAGCTCTGGAGCGCACGCAGTGCATATAACGCATCGTCTAAAGCTTGATCTTCTTCGATCGTGTCGGAACTAGCCGCAAAGAGTTCTCGAGACCTTGTTACAATTGCTCTCTCTGCTTCCGCGATGCGGTACGGAATTTTATTCGTGTCGGTCTCGAATAAAGCAGCGGTATAAAGTTCACGCCAGCTTTGAGCTTTGTCTTGGGAACTTCTTACAGGGTGGATGGCTGCGTCTGCCATATCGACCTCGAAGTGGGTGATGTACTACAGGATTAACCTGAGTGCACCGTAGCCGGACTTCGGAGAGAACGCCATCAGGTGAATCCCGTAGTTACAATCACCAGCGAAAAAAGGGCCATGGAATGGCCCTTTCTGGTCCGCACTTCAACCTTTTCTTTAGGCGACTCGCTTGGATTTCGACGCCATGCTCCGGTTTTCGCGTGCGCTGGCTGGGGCTTGTCCTTCTCCCTGAGCCTCCGCCGCCTGGACATTAATTCCTTCCGCAAGCTCGGTCAGCTTGTGGTCAGCCTCTTTCTCTTCTTCGAGCGTTTGCTGCAACAGCGACACCTGTTCATTTTCGCCGAGAAGCTCGGCAAAGGCCCTTACCGTTCCGTATCCAGCCATTTCATAGTGCTCCACCCTCTGGGCTGCGCCAATGATCGCGGCATCCTTGATCTGTTCGGGGAAATCCTCCTTGAGGGTCTCGGCCCCTTCTTTGACCAAGCCTTCCATGCCAAGGCACTTTTTGCCGGATGGTTTCTCCTCCAGTTGTGCGAAGATCTGCTCCAGACGCGACACGTGCTCCGTGGTCTGACGCAAATGTTCTTCGAACGTTTGCCGCAACTGGTCGTTCGCGGACGCCTTTGCCATCTTCGGCAGAGCCTTTACCAGTTGTGTTTCCGCATTGTAAAGATCCCGAAGTTCGTCGATATACAGCTCTCGCAATGAGTCCTTGTGCATTTTGTATTCTCCTAGATGGTTTTTCGCCATGCCAATTCTTCCTGCTGGTTTTTCTCGCGTGGCTTATTTCAAAGTAGGTTGTGAATGCGGGCCGAGACAATACCCCGGACTCCGTACGCGTCGGCGATGAGTCCGCGCTTTTATAAAGCATATCGAGGCATTACTACTATCATTAGCTAGCTGGAAAAAAAGATGAATAATTTGGAGGTGTTACTTCGTCTTCTTTTTTGTGCTTTTCCGGCCCGAAGGTGAGTGTCGCGCGCTCGGTGCACGTTTCCTCGCGCTGGCTGCCTTTTTCACTCTCCGATTGCGGCCAGCCGTAGAACTTTTCTTAGCACGGGGACGGCTGCCTGCTGCAGCTGTCGAAGCGCCAAAGAGAGCCGCGTCGCGCACCTTTGCGGTGACGGCCCCGGGCATAGCTGAAAAAGACTCCGCGAATTCCTGTGTTGCCTTGGTGAATGTGCCGGCGGCGTGACCCAATTTGCGCGCGACCGCGTTTAGCAGAGGCTCACTTTCCCGACGCCCTTTCTTGGCTGTCATCTGGCTTCCTCAGGTTGGCGCTTTTTTTTGGCGTCAAGCATAGCACCTTATTCCTTCTGATTAGCAATATCCCTTAAACAATTAGCGCTAAACAAGAAGTCCCGGCCAAAAGGCCGGGACCCAGTTCCGCTCTAATCAACTCACGCTGAACGGCGCTGACGATCTCGGTTCTGGTCATCCTGCTCGTTCTCGTCCTGCCCCCGATTGTCCTTCTTGGGCTGATTCTGGCCGCTCTGGCCTTGGCCAGGCTGCCCGGATTGACCGCTGTGTTGGCCCTGTCCGTACTGGCCGGTCTGCTGATTTTTCTTCTCCATATCATCTGCCATAAAAATTGTTCTCCTAAGAAAACGCGCTCTTCTGCGCCCTCGAGATTTAATCGCTATCTGTAGGTTAGTTGCCGCAAAATATTGCAAAGGTTGGGAGGCATCCTGGTGGGTTACTTCACGCAGCCCCGCCGCCCGAAGGAGAACGCAAACAAAAAGGGAGAATTCAACTCCCAATAAAAAAGCATCGGGGCCAGGATGCGGAACATGTTTAACATCCAGCCGTCGATGCTTGAAACTCAAACAGTTCTGCCCCCTCCAGAGTTTCTAAACAGACCCGCGACGCGTCAAATGGGTCACGAGTGAAATCACAAAAAGAACGAGAAAAACGAAAAACAGCAGCTTGGCGATACCCGCCGCCGCTACAGCCACGCCGGTAAAGCCTAAGACTCCTGCGATCAGCGCTATCACCAGGAACACAATTGTCCAATAAAGCATAAGCCCTCCTCAGAGTTGATCTGCTGTTTGCAGAAACCAAGGTAAGACTTGGGTCATGCCCGAAGAATCCCTTGCAATCTGTATTTCGCCCCTTTCTGAGCTGTAAACTTTGCGAAAGGTAAAAAAGCGCGCTCGCAGGAGATTTGTGACGATTTCTAACGGTCGAAGAAGGGGAGCAGGTGCCGTCTCTCCCAGTGAAACAACACCTGCTCGATGGGGGCGTCTGTCGAGTAGACACACAGCCTAATGCAACCGGCCACGCTTGCCCATACAGTGAAGATTGTATCTTTATAGTAGAAAGGCCCACCCGGAGCGAAATAATTTCCATCATTCCCGAGTTACGTGAAACCGTGTATAGACGCGTCGCAGTTCACGCTGTACAAAAAATTATGCGCTTGCGCTAGCATCGCTGCTTTCGTCTTTCGGAGGTTTCATGAAACGAGAGACAATCCTAGCAATCGTACTGGCGGCATTGCTGACGGCGGTCCCTATGATGATCGCACAGGATCAGGGCGATGATCAGGGTCGCCCCGCTCCCCCAGCGCCGAGCGACGTGATCGGTACACAACTGATCGCGTGGTCTGAATTGCAGGAACCGCAACCCGTGTCGGCGCGAACGCCACCGTCCGATCAAACTAAGCTGTCGCAGCCAAATCAGCAACCGGTTCAAACGGCGAACTCGTCAAAGGAACAGGCGCCGGCGCCCGACTCGTCGGTATCTCAGAACGTCAAGAATCCTAAAAAGTAAACCAGACCGCGAGGGGGTTAATCTCTTAGTGGAGAGCGTGTCGCGTGAAAGGCCCCGCCGCGTCCTTCAACCTTCACACACTGGCCGAGCGATGCTGTCTGCCCGTACCGGCTGTTTTTGCAGCGAGTTCCTCGATCGACGGCACCGACTCCGGAACAATCAATCTGCGCTCCGGAGGTTGTACTCCGGTGCGGATCGCCTCAGTCAACATTTCCAAAGCGAGGTCGGTGTTGGGTTGGATATAGATCGTAGCCGTCAGCAGGCCGCTGCGCACCCACGATTGGCCTGTCTTGGGTAAACCGTCGCAGCCGGTGAAAGGGATCTTTAGCCATCGTTCGCGCTCACCCTTCTCCATTTCCGCGAACGCTTTTCTGGCACCGGCAGCCATACTGTCATCCTGGGCGCCTACCAGATCAAAAAGGCTTTCCTGCGAGGTGCGCAGTCGTAACCAGGAACTGACGGCACGGTAGGCGCTCTCCTCGGTCCAATTGCCACGCAGCGTCTTCACTTGGATGTTAGCGGGTTTCAGATGCATCATGCCCGCAGTTCGTGCCCGCGCAGCCGAACTATTAATCGGGCCTTCAATGTACAAAACGGATCCGCCCTGCGGCAGCAGTTGCGCAAACTGCTTACCTTGAATCTTGCCTACCGCTTCGTGATCGGCGCTGATAGAGAAAACCGGAACATGGCAATTCAGGCGGAGCTTTGAAAGATAATCCGGGTCGTGATTCAGGACGACCCAGCCGATATCGGCCGCTGTGGCGGCCCTGGCAACCTGCGGGAACGCAGTTCCGCTGGCTGGTTCGAATATGATGGCATCCGGCCGCGACGACGCTGATCCCTGGATGTAGTGCAGCAGTTGCTGGCTTTGCGTAACTGCGTCGTTGTTCGCGTGGACGATGGTGATGTCCACATCCAGCCGCCTAGCAGCTTGCTGCGCCGCAGAGGCCTGCTCCTGCTGGTAGTCGTTATCGTCGTTCGTGAGCGAAACGAGAAAATTGAGTTTCTTCATTGCTGGGTTCCGTTTCGAGGATATTCCAATATTGCGAACGCCGAAGGTAACCACAGTAACGTGAGATCTTCACGACCAAAAGGATCTGATCTCAATGTTCTCGAAAGAATTGTTCGCGATATTTTTGGTCGCGGAAAGCCTCCGTGCCCCCGGCTCGCGTGGTGGAAAAAGCGCCGGCTATGTTGCCGGCGCGAAGGCATGCAGTTAAATCCGCCCCTCGCACATACTGATGCAGAAACCCCGCATCGAAACTGTCTCCAGCCCCAACCGCGTCAACGGCGTCGACGGAGATCGAGGGGCACGCGAAACGCTCTGCGCCGCGCTGCGCGATCGCGCCCTGGCGGCCCAGTTTCACCACGACCAAAGGGACAACCGCCGCGAGCTTGTTCACGGCCGCTTCGACATCGGCGACTCCCGCGGCTTTCTGGACCTCCCGCTCATTCGGCAGGAACACGTCGACATACTGCAGCACCTCATCCAGCCCCCCTTTCCATCGGTCGTCGGGGTCGTCATTGGTATCGAGTGATGTGGTCAGACCGGCCTCTTTCATTCTGCGAAAAAGCTCCGGCACTCGTGGCCGCAGCCCGCGCTGTAGATAAAAAGAGGAGAGGTGAAAGTGGCGCGAATTGCTCAGGTAGTCCAAATCAAGATCGTCCCACATCAGCTCAGCAATCGTTCCGGAATAAGTCACCATGTTGCGCCACGCCTCGCGCTGCAAAATGACGGTAAGCCCGGTCTTCACCGCACCGGGAACGCGACGTACGCGCGAAATATCCACGCCACTTTCCTGCAGCGTCAGCAGAGCGCCTGAGCCTAGTTCGTCGTCGCCGATGCGCGACTGAAATCCCACCCGGCTGCCTAACGAGGAAAGATTGTGCGCCATGATCGCGGAGGATCCTCCCAAGGTCAGCACCATGCGGTCGGCCAGCAGTTCGCGCTCGGGTGGAAGTTCATCAGGCAGTCCGTAGAGGATCAAGTCAAGATTGATTTCGCCGGCGATGGTTACGTCAAAACCTGGCATCAGGACTCCTGCAAATCAGTTCTTCGACTGACCCAGAAAAATTATGTTGTTGTGCAATCCGTTCAGACGATCGTGACCTCGATTGCGGCCTGTTTCAAACTGCGCAAATCAGATTTGGAAATTCCACGGTCGGTGATGACTTCCTGAAGCGATGACGGGGGGGCGATCAGCGACAGGCTGCGGCGTCCGAACTTGCTCGAGTCGCAAACCGCGATCGTGCGCTTCGAAATCTCGACCATCACGCGGTTTACCTTGGCCTCCAGCAGATTGGGAGTGCTCAGCCCGTGATGCACATCGAAGCCGTCGACCCCAAGAAACAGAAGGTCAGCGCTCAGGCGGCGCAAGGTTTCCTCTGCAATAGGCCCGACCAGTGAGAATGAATTCTTCCGCAGCGTGCCGCCCGTAAGGATCACTTCCACCGCGGTCCCGGTCAATTCCGCCGCGATGTTGACCGCATTCGTTACGACGGTCAGGCTGCGAAATTCGCGCAACGCGCGGGCGATGGCAGTTGTGGTGGTGCCGGAGTCCAAAATTACGACTTGGCCCTCCGTCACCTTGCTGGCCGCGGCCTCCGCAATCCGCAGTTTCTCCTGCCGATGCAGTTTCTCTTTTTCTCGCAGAGTTGGATCTTCCAAAACGCTTTCGCGGGCCGGCAAAGCCCCGCCGTGGGTGCGGTGAACCTGCCCGTGAGCGTGCAGTATCTCGAGATCCTTGCGGATCGTAACTTGAGAGGTCTGGAAATGCCGCGAGAGTTCCGCGACCAGGACCCGTCCCTGGCGGTTCAAGATTTCCAAAATGGCGCGGCGTCGTTCTTCGTTCAACAATCGGGTTTGCTTACCTCTGGCGGCTTTATCGCAGGCGGAAGCCAGCGAGGACTATCTTTCGTATTTCTTTTTATAGCGTTTTGTTTCGTTTGTCCAATGGGAAAGGCTGACGCCTGATTCATACCCTCAAATCGATTATCGAAGCACCACAGGATGGCTGCGTCGCATTGATACCTCTCTCGGGGAGAGTCGAAATGAAAACTTTCTTCAACGATGCTCCTTGTACGGGTCATCAGCATTGCGTTGCCATTCGTCCCGTGAGCACGATAAGATACTTTGTACACATCTTCTCCGCTTTTCATCCCAGCGAGTTATAAAAGTTTTGCCGCGGCAAGGCGTGTGCGACCCGGTGCGGCGCAGCTATGCGCCCGCGAAATCCCTGTGACGGAGTTAGCATTGAAGCGAGGCAAGACCGCGGTAATTGTCGGTGCCCAGTGGGGCGACGAGGGCAAAGGGAAGATTGTCGACGTGCTGTCAGAGAGTTTCTCTGTAGTCGCCCGCTACGCCGGCGGCCATAATGCCGGACACACGGTCATTATCAACGGCAAAAAATTTGTTTTGCAACTGGTTCCCTGCGGAGTATTACGAGCCGGTTGCCGCAGCGTGGTCGGCAACGGCGTTGTTCTCGACCCCATGGCCTTTCTGAAAGAAGTAGGAGGGCTCCGCGAAGCGGGTGTCAGAGTCGACGGCAATCTTTTTGTGTCGAACCGCGCACAAGTAATTCTTCCTTATCATCGCATGATCGAGTTGGCAGCGGAGAACGCCCCCGGCCGCGTAAAAATTGGCACCACCTCCCGCGGAATCGGTCCTGCATATGAAGACAAGATGGGCCGCCGCGGTCTGCGCGTTGCCGATCTCCTTGATCTCCAACTGCTGAGGAAGCACATTGAAAACGCGGTGCGCGAGAAGAACATGATTGCGCACGCGCTGTTTAATTCCGAACCGCTTGACGCCGACAAAATGTACGCGGAATATGCTGCCGCAGCCGATAAAATCTCGCCGTTCGTATGTGACACGGCGCTACTGCTGAACCAGGCGCTAGCGGGCGGTGAGGCCATTTTGTTTGAAGGCGCGCAGGGCACGATGCTCGACATCGACCATGGCACCTATCCTTTTGTGACTTCTTCCAGCGCGACGTCAGGAGGCGCCGCGACCGGCACCGGCGTTGCTCCCAATGCGATCGACTCGGTGATTGGATTGACCAAGGCGTACTGCACGCGCGTCGGCGAAGGTCCATTTCCCACCGAGGAGAAGGGCAATTTAGGCGAGCAACTCCGTAAGCGGGGCAACGAGTTTGGCGCGGTTACAGGGCGTCCGCGGCGCACCGGTTGGCTCGACTTGCCTCTGTTGCGCTACGCCGCCATGATTAACGGCATTTCGTGGCTGGTCGTGACCAAACTGGATGTGCTCGATGAGCTGTCGGAGATTCCGGTCTGCGTGGGCTACAAGATCGACGGCAGCAAAACTGTCGAGATTCCAGCGCAAGCCAGCGGCTACGAAAAAATTGAATGTGTTTACAAGAAGATGCCAGGCTGGAAGACCTCCACCCAGGGGATTACTAAGTTCGAGCTGTTACCTAAGCCAGCGCGTGAATACCTGACGTTCGTGGAAAAGGAAACTGGAGCGAAGGTCGGCATGGTTTCCACCGGTCCGGACCGGGACCAAATAGTCCTCACCGACGCATTCGAAAATGAAATGAAGACAACTTCATCCCAAAAAGTCTAGAATGGGTTCCCACATCGCAGGCATGGAGACTGCGTAAGGAGCGCACGATGGTGGTTTTGGCAGTGACGTGGATGGCGAAAGCGGGGCACGACGCAGACGTTGCCCCAATTTTTGTGAAGCTCACCGAAGAATCCCGCAAAGAGCCCGGCTGCCTTATGTATCAGGTGCACCGGCACAAAACCGAGCCACGGCGCTTCTTTATCTACGAACAGTACAAAGACGACGCCGCGCTCGAAGCTCACCGTACCTCGCCGCATTTTTTGCAGTATGCCCGCAAGGAGTTACCCAAGGTAGCGGACCGAGTAGAAGGTCACTTGTACCAGGCTTTGGGGTAGCTTGTTCCCTTGTACGTCTAGACATCAGCTTGGTTCAGAGCCTGCCCTGAGCCGAGGCAGAGCGAGGTTGTCGAACGGGCCCGCAAAGCGCCGTCACTTCGCCAGTTCGTAACCCGCAAAGAAGAAACTCAACTCGAAGCGCGCTGTATCCTCGGCATCGGAGCCATGAATTGCATTGTGCTCGATGCTCGTAGCCCATTTCTTTCGGATTGTGCCCTCCTCGGCATTAGCGGGGTTAGTGGCGCCCATGAGGTTACGCAGGTCCGCAATGGCGTTTTCTTTTTCCAGAGCGAGCGTGACGATCGGTCCGCTCGACATGAAATCAGTGAGCGAGCTATAGAATGGCCGGCTCGCATGCACGGCATAAAACTGCTCCGCCTGATACTTGGAGATTTCCAGCATCTTCATGGCAAGGATGCGGAAGCCATTCTTCTCGAATTGTTCGATGATGTCGCCGACTGCATTCTTGGCGACGGCGTCAGGTTTCACGATGGTAAGAGTGCGTTGCAGAGTCTTCATAGTTGGTCGTTAATTAGTCCTTAGTCGTTGGCTCTGTCGTCTTTACCGGCTACCAGGTTGTTCTTTCCTACTACTAAACCTTCACCCCCAGAGCCGCCACGAGCGTCTCCCCGATCGCCGCTGGAGATTTTGCCACACGAATGCCGGCGGCTTCCATGGCTTTGATCTTTTCCGCAGCCGTCCCTTTTCCACCCGAGATGATCGCTCCGGCATGTCCCATGCGACGCCCCGCAGGAGCAGTTTGTCCGGCGATGAAGCCGACGACCGGCTTTTTCATTTTCGTCTTCACAAATTCTGCCGCAGTCTCCTCGGCGTCGCCGCCAATTTCACCAATCATGATTACAGCTTCGGTCTCAGGATCGCGATTGAACAGGTCAAGGGCGTCCAGGAAGGTGGTTCCGATAATCGGATCTCCACCGATGCCGATGGCCGTCGATTGGCCAACGCCGCGCTGCGTAAGTTGATGCACGGCCTCATAAGTCAGCGTTCCTGAGCGCGAGACAATACCAATCGAACCTTCCTTGTGGATCGACCCCGGCATAATTCCGATCTTGCACTTTCCTGGCGAGATAATTCCGGGGCAGTTTGGGCCGATCAGCCGGGAGCGCCGGTTCTGCAGGAACTCCCAGGCTTTGACCATGTCGAGCGTGGGAATGCCCTCGGTGATGCAAACGATGAGATCAAGCTCGGCATCGGCCGCTTCCATGATTGCGTCGGCCGCGAATGGAGGAGGAACAAAGATCACCGTTGTGTCGGCGCCGGTTTTTTCCACCGCTTCCTGCACGGTGTTGAAAATGGGCCACCCTTCGTGAGTAGTACCGCCCTTGCCGGGCGTCACTCCGCCCATAACCTGCGTCCCATAAGCCGCGCAAGCCTTGGCATGGAAGGTGCCTTCGCGTCCGGTGAGGCCCTGCACGATCAGTCGCGTATTCTTATCAACCAGAATTGACATAAAAATAAATTCCTCAGTAGTAGAGAGTGCCGCGAATATCACTGTCATCACGAGCGAAGCGAGGGATCTTGGTTTCTGCCCGCGCTAACCCAGTTGCCACCGCCGACCAACACCAAGGTCCCTCGCTTCGCTCGGGATGACAGCCGTGTTGAAAGTCATCGCGCCGCAGCCACAACTTTATCAGCTGCATCTTTCATGGTGTCGCACACTACGAAGTTGAATCCGGATTCCATCAGGATCTTCTTGCCTTCGTCCACGTTTGTACCCTCGAGGCGCAACACCACGGGAAGCTTAATGTTGGTTTTTGTTGCTGCTTCAACCACGCCCGTGGCCAAAGTATCCACGCGTAGAATGCCGCCAAAGATATTGATCAGCACCGCTCGCACGCTTTTGTCGCTGAGCAGAATTTCGAAGGCGTGTGCGACCTGCTCGGCATTGGCGCCTCCGCCAACGTCGAGGAAATTCGCGGGCATGCCGCCCGCGTACTTGATGATATCCATTGTCGCCATCGCCAGCCCCGCGCCGTTCACCATACATCCGACGCTGCCGTCGAGCTTGATGTAGTTCAGGCTGTATTTCGAAGCCTCGACCTCCAATGGATCTTCTTCGGTAATGTCACGCAGTTCGCGAATATCAGGATGGCGAAAAAGAGCATTATCGTCAAAGGTCAGTTTCGCATCGAGCGCGAACAGCCGACCATCGGTGGTGGTGATGAAGGGATTGATCTCGACGAGCGATGCATCCGTGTCTAGAAATGCCTTGTAGAGATTCGAGAGAAAGAACACTGCCGGATTGATCTGCTTGGCGCTAAGTCCAAGCTTGAAAGCCATCTTGCGCGCCTGAAATGCTTCAAGTCCCATGCCGGGATCGATGTGCTGCTTCAAAATGGCGTCGGGATTTTCCGCCGCGACTTGCTCGATTTCCATTCCCCCTGCGGCCGAGGCCATGAACACCGGCTTGCCCTCTGCGCGATCCACCAATATCCCCAGATACAATTCTTTTTCGATGGGCAGAGTTTCTTCGATCAGCAGGCGCCGAACGGTGCGGCCTTCGGGGCCAGTTTGGTGCGTGACCAACTTCATGCCCAGCATCCGGCCGGCAAGTTCCGCCGCCTCTCCGACGGACTTGGCGATCTTCACGCCTCCGCCCTTGCCGCGTCCGCCCGCATGAATCTGCGCCTTTACAACCACTCCGGTTGCGCCTGCGCTGAACAATTCTTTTGCCGCGGCGTCGGCTTCTTCCTGAGAGGTCGCCATTATTCCGCGTGGCACCGTCACACCATACTTCTTAAGAATCCCTTTGGCCTGGTACTCATGGATTTTCATAATGACGCTCGTCGCTACGAATCGGAAGGAATCTGCTTGCGGCTTTCGACTGAGGCAGCAAACCCTCAATTTTATAGAAGCCCCGTGGATTTGAGCAAACCACTGTTCCGGGTCTTTCCAATCGATTGGACATCTAAGTCAGGGCGGAACAGTCGCGGTGAAGGGGCCCGATCAGATTCGCTAGAAAGCGAAGACTCAAACGTGAAAATAATCTCGCTCAACGTCGCGCGACCGCGCCTCACGGTTTACAAAGGAACGACCATCAACACTGGCATTTTCAAGAAGCCGGTGTCCGGGCGGGTCATGCTGCGAACCTTGAACCTGGAAGGCGATCAGCAAGCGGATCTCACCGTTCACGGCGGCCCTTACAAAGCGGTGTATGCTTACCCATCAGAACATTACGAGTATTGGCGGCACGAACTGCCTGGGATGGAACTGCCGTGGGGCACGTTCGGCGAGAACTTCACGACCGAGGGCCTAAGTGAAGGCCTCAACGAGGACAAACTTCACGTCGGCGACCGTCTTCGAATCGGCTCAGCTACGGTGATGGTCCGTCAGCCGCGCATGCCTTGTTATAAGCTGGCTGCCAAGTTTCTTCGGGATGACATGATCGAACGGTTTCTCCTCAGTGGACGCAGTGGGTTTTATTTTTCAGTGGAACAGGAGGGTGAGGTTGGGGAGGGAGACTCCTTCGAGCCTGTTTCCCGGAATCCGGAAGGCATTACGATCGCTGAAATGAACCGGCTCTTCGTCCGCGACAGATACAATCGCGAACTATTGCAGAAGGCGATTGCCACGGCCGCACTACCGGATTCCTGGCGTGAATACTTTCTGCCCAGACTGAAGGGGCCGGCCGCGAGAGCATAGCTCCTTACGCCGCTCTGCTTGAGAAGAACGGTTATCCCTTACAATTCCAAGTGCACTGATCCTCGCTTCTGATCCTCGTTAAATGATCCTCGACGCCCTCCATCGTGTCACCCATCACGGCCAATCGCTGGCGCGGGCGGAAGCTTGCGCAGTGATGGCCGAGGTGCTCGCGGGAAAGTGCACCGACGCGCAGATCGCGGCGCTGCTCGTTGCCTTGCGCATGAAGGGCGAAACCGTTGAAGAGATCGTCGGCTTCGCAGAAGCGATCCGCGCCGCTGCGACCCCTTTGCCCATCTCGCTTGCCGCAGCGGACCCTTCCGGATCCGGCGCTCTCGACTTGAGCGGCACAGGTCGCGACGCGCTCGTCGAGTCGGCTCTTGTTGATACCAGCGGCACCGGCGGCGATGCGAGCGGAACTTTTAATATCTCAACCGCAACGGCGTTTGTGACTGCAGGCGCGGGTGTTCGTGTTGCGAAACACGGCAATCGCAGCATCAGCTCGAAGTGCGGCTCGGCGGATGTGATGGAGGCCCTGGGCGTGAATATCCAGTTGTCTCCCGAACAATCCGCGCAGTGCCTGCGGGAAATTGGAATCTGTTTTCTGTATGCACCGGATTTGCACTCCTCCATGAAGCAAGTACAGAAAGTAAGGCGGGAGTTGAAGCTGCGCACAATGTTTAATCTGCTCGGTCCGCTCACGAATCCCGCGCACGCATCGGGACAGGTTGTGGGCGTGTATGCGCTTGACATGGTCGAAAAACTCGCCGAAGCGCTGAGTATGCTGGGTTTGCATCGGGCGTTAGTGGTGCATGGCCTCGATGGACTTGACGAGATCACCATCACCGGACCGACGCGCATTGCCGAGGCTCGCGATGGATCCGTGCGGACATATGAGGTTGATCCCGCGGAGTTCGGCATGAAGCGATCCACACTTGAAGATATTGCTGGCGGGGACGCTTCGGACAATGCAGAGATTATTCGCGAGGTGTTGAGTGGAAAGAAATCCGCGCGCCGCGATGTGGTTTTGCTGAACTCTGCTGCCGCGCTGGTGGCCGCGGGACTGGCGGACCACCTGCGGGATGGAGTTCCTATCGCAGCGCAGTCGATTGATTCGGGCGCGGCGGCTGCCAAGTTGGCGGCATTGGCGAGTTTCACAAAGCGTGAAGAAGGGGGATAGGTCGCCATGTCTTGCGTGCTCAGAGCAAGCGGAACTAATTTTGACGTGGATTTGTTCTTGAAGAATTCTTCGCTTCGGCCCTTAACAGTTTTTCGCCGCGGCGAAGTGCGTTTTCCAAACACGAACGCGGCGCAACGCGCAAAACGAGTGTTCTGGAATGAACGTAAGTGTCAGCACGAGGGAGTTTGCCGATTTAAAAAGTCAGGTGGGGGACGCAGTTGGATTTCTCTCAAAAAATGACGACGAGTTGAAGCGCCTTCGTGATTTTCCCGGCTTGGAAAGGACGGATCTGGATTTTCCAATCGAAGCGCGCGATGTTGTATTCCAGTCCGATGCTTTTCCTGCTCCTTTGCTCTCGCTCATGGGCGGCCTGCGTATTGGATTGATCGTCTCGCGGTATCCGGTGCATTCAGAAGCGAAAGATTAGCCTCCATGTGGTGCGATAGAGAAGACATGGACTCCAACTGAGTCGATTCCTGTTATTTCGCCGCGTCGCTAGCTTCAATCTTGAAACTATTGTTTGTGGTGTCGCTCTCAGGAACGCTGCCGTCGTTGATCACAATTTCCTCCGGCGCTTTCTGAACTTCCACGCGAATCACGCCGTTGCTCTTGCCATGCACCACTAGGCGTTTCGTGACTTCTCCTCCGGCAAACTTTACCGTGAGCGGAACCTCAGCTCCCGCCGCGCCTAGATTTGCCACCGTGATCGTGAGCATGTATCCCTGCGGCAATGTCTTGCGCGTGAAAGCCGACTCAACCTTGAAATCCGGCACGCCGCGGTCGCGATAGACCCAGTCATCGAAGAACCACTCCAGATCGCGCTGAGTCTGCGCCTGAATCAGGCGCGGCAGATAAGAAGGTTCTTTATCCTCCTCCGGCCGGTACGCGGCGAGAGCTTTCTTCAATGCCGGATCGCCGATCATGTCACGCAGCATCCACCACACGCACATTGCTTTGCTGCGATAAAGCCCCTCGTCGGCCGTATTCACCAACGAGTGGTTCACTTCATCTTCGGAGCGCGGCGGGGTAGTCTGCCTGGTTTTTTCGTTTTCCGCCACGCTGAACGCGGAGCTGTGCAATCCCATGTAATCGAGCGCAGACTGGCGTCCACTCTGATGTTCGAGATAAAGCGCCTGCGCGAAGTGTGCGAGACCTTCATTGATCCAGGGCCGCGCCGAGGAAAAAGCCGCGTGCGTGAGTTGGTGTGCGGCGACCAAGCCCGCCAGTTTGGGGTCCGTCTTGGCCAGCGGTGTAAGTAACAGAGCGCCGCTCTCGAACGGTGCTGCATTTGCATCGGCGAGGTCGGCAGTTTCGGCCTTCGAATGCGGCGCTCCAAACCATTCCGTAATGAGTGGTACAACTTTTTCCGCGGCATCGGCATAAGTCGCTGCCGAAGAATCATGACCAGCCAGGAAGTGAACGGCGATATCCGCACGTTCCGCGACTTCGTAATTGGCAATTACAAAAGTTGGCACCGCCGAAGCCATCGACCGGTAGGTGCAATCCGCTACGAATTGATGGATCACTTCGTGCGCCGTCGGGCATGCTGTCGCATTGACCAGAAGTTCAGGTTTTTCATTGTCATCGTCGCTCGACACTGTGATTTGCACGTGCATGGTGGAAGCGGCCTCGCGCGCCTTCCACCGGTCCAGAATTTCGAACAAGTCTGTACCTTCCGAGAGACTCGCAGCCTCGGTGGCTATCGGATACCAGGCTACGTATCCCACTCCGCGTACTGCGGTGAATTTCCTGCTGATCTGATCCCAATCAGTGCTGTGGGCCGTGTTTTCGGGTGTGTCGATGCGCGTGAGCCGCGTCGCATCCAGCACGACGACGCCTTCGTAGGCGACCTCAAGATCGACGGTCCCCTTGGGAGCGATACCCTCAGGCAACGTCACAATTGCCTCGGAAAGCGCGCCAGTGTGATCGCTGTCAGAGTTGTAAGGTTGCGAGACGAACTCCAACGGCTTGCCATTAGCTTTGATCGACAGCCAGTTCAGCGAGGAAGAAATCTGCAGCACAGCGGTTTTTTGAGGAGTCCCTGAATCATTCCGCAGAGTGATTTGGCCGCGAACACCAAGTCGTTGTTGCGAGGGATCGATTTGGATATTCAGGTCGTAATGCGCAAACGAGAATGCTTCGCGGTCACGAGTAAGCGCATGTATTAGAGGGGCACAAAGAAGCAAGAGAAAGAGCACTCGCGAGCCACGGTGGTTCACTGCGCACCCGAGAGCGCCTTTTTATCCTGATCCTGCGACCGCCTCTGCCGCACGATTTCGTACATCACCACAGCACCCGCAACCGACACGTTCAGCGAAGATACTTTTCCAAGCATTGGAATCGAAACCAGGAAGTCGCACTTCTTCTTCACCAAATCGTGCAGGCCCTTACCTTCCGCGCCGAGAACCAGCGCACAGTCCATGTTGTAATCGAGGGCGTCGTAAGTCTGCTTCCCGCGTTCGTCCAAACCAACGGTCCAGATATTGCGTTCTTTTAATTCTTCCACCGTGCGGGCGATGTTCGTCACTTTCGCGATCGGCAAATGTTCGCTGGCTCCCGCAGAAGCCTTTGTGACTGTGCCCGTGATGGCCGCTGCACGCCGTTCGGGGATCACCACGCCATCGGCGCCGGCAGCATCGGCTGTCCGCAAAAGCGCGCCGAGATTATGCGGATCTTCCACACCGTCGAGCACGACTACGAAGGAATACCGTCCGCGCTTGGCGCCAACCACATCGTCGAGGTCGCTGTACTGCTTGGCTGAGGTGACTGCAACCACTCCCTGATGAGCTGCGTTGCCGGCCATGCGGTCGAGTTCAACTCTTGACAGGAAGCGAACCGGTACGCCGAGTTTCCGGCACTCCTCGATCATCCGCTGCAGGCGGATGTCGTTCCTCTCTTTCGCCATCCCGACCCACTGAAACGCGCGTCCGCGGGCCTTGAGCGCTTCGGTAACGGCGTTGATGCCATAGATATAGTTCATGAAGTATTCAGTGTACCGAAAGCTGTTGCTTTAGACAGCGCCCAGCGGTTGCCGCGCACGATCGGCAAGGTCACGGATCGGGAAGGGCACGGATCGGGAAGGGCACGACTTCAGTTCTTAGCCTGCCCTGAGCTAGCGAAGCGCGCCGAAGGGTGCGATAAAAGCCGTACTACCGTGGGAGAGCGGCGCTTCAGCGCCGCGAAAGCCCTACAACTCACGCGGGATTCAGCCCCTGAGGGTAGTATTTAGAAAGCGCACAATGTCCTCCGGCTCCGGCCGCTCAGCGTAATCTTCATTCGCGGAAGCGAAGAGCACGGTTCCATCGCGGTCGATGACATAGGTCGCAGGAATCGGCAGCTCCCAACTGTCATCTCCGTTCACGAAGGACAGGTTGACGAACGCACGTTGATAGACCGCTCGCTGTTCATCACAGACGCGATAGGTCAGAGCGAACCGTCGAGCGACTTTGTTGCCGGAATCAGAGAGCAGCGGGAAGCGCAGCTTGTGCTGGTCGCGCATGAAGAACGATTGCTGCACAGTTTGTGGAGAGACGGCCACGAGCATTGCGCCTGCCTGCTCGATCTCTGGCAGGACGAGATTCATCGCTTCCATCTGACCGACGCAAAACGGGCACCAGCGCCCGCGAATGAAGCAGAGGACGAGGCGCCCTTTCGCGAGCAAGTCGGAGGATGTGACGCTCTCGCCGTTGTGATCTTGAAGCTGGAACTTCGGGATCTTCGAGTCCACGGGCAGAATATTCGTCCCCAAGCGACGCTGCTTCAGTTCTGCGACAGCTCGGGCGTGTATGGCATGCGTCTCCGCCGGAACGTATTTCGCGATCAGTTCCCTGCGCTCGGCGTAGATTTCGCTCAGAGGGCGGTGATCCGAGGCAGGAGTCGATTCTTCGAGAGAGCGCCATTTCATAAGAACTGTTGCCAGCTGACTGTCTCTTATTTCAGGATTGCAAAGAGAATACCTAGTACCACAGGCAGCAGTACGAAGATGATCCACAGGTGCTTGATGATGCGGCTCGCGTCCTTACTGGCACTCATTGCGATGAAGCGTGCATCAGCTGAGACCCGATCATCTGGCAACCGCGCTTGGTCTTTCGGAACTGCAGTTGGCACATTGAATCCTCGTCGTTTCAGTTCGTCGGTTGCCTCTTCAGCCCAAGCTGCGGGGGTAGCAAGGCCGTTGTCATATTCGGTAACACCACCCTTCCCGCGTGCGGCGTCATACAACTCATTGACGGACATCTTCTTTACTCTATCCGCAACGGTCATGGGTCGGAATTATCTCATGATTGTGAGGCTGGGCCACCTTAGCAAAAGCGGGCACTTTTGCGGTCGGTAAGATGCGGCTCCTACCACCCCGCCGGGAGCCTTCACTACATTCCCGGCAGCTTCATCCCCGCCATTCTTCTCGCGAAGCTGGGCTTGCCCATCTGCTTGAACATTTTTTTCATCTGAGCGTACTGGCGGAGAAGGTTGTTCACTTCCTGCACACTGGTGCCGGAGCCGCGGGAGATGCGCTTGCGGCGGCTGCCGTTGATCACCTCGTGATGATTGCGTTCGTACGTGGTCATCGAGTTGATGATGGCTTCGACGCGGTTGATCTGCTTTTCGTCGACGTTGTCGGCGGCTTTCTGCAGGCCGGAAAACGGGCCAATACTTGGCAGCATGCCGATCAGGCTCTTCATTGATCCCATCTTCTTCACTTGCCGCAACTGGTCGCGAAAATCTTCGAGCGAGAAGCCGTCGCCGGTGAGGGCCTTCGTGGCCATCTCCTGCGCCTTTTTCTTGTCGATTTGTGATTCGGCGCGCTCGATCAGCGAGAGGATGTCGCCCATGCCGAGAATGCGCGACACGATGCGGTCGGGATGAAACGGCTCCAGCGCATCGTATTTTTCGCCCACGCCGATGAATTTGATCGGCTGTCCCGTGACCTGCCGGATGGAGAGCGCTGCGCCGCCGCGGGCGTCGCCATCCATCTTGGTGAGCACCACGCCGGTAAGCGAGAGCTTTTTGTGAAACTCATCCGCGGAGCGCACCGCATCCTGCCCAGTCATTGCGTCGGCGACGAACAGAATCTCTGACGGATTCAGCAGCTTTTTCAGCGACTGCATCTCGTTCATCAGTTCATCGTCGATGTGCAGACGTCCGGCGGTATCGACGATCAACACATCGCACCCGGAGACGATGGCCTCGCGGCGCGCTTCTTTTACCAGGCGCTCGACCGCTTGTGTGAGCTGTGCGGGCGTGTTCGCCTCGCCCACCTCGCCTTCGTAGATCTGAGCCTTGACCGCCTGCGCCACAACTTTCAACTGCTCACGCGCCGCTGGACGGTAGACGTCCACTGAAACCAGAAGGGGACGATGTCCGCCCGCCTTGAACCAGTGAGCGAGTTTGCCCGACGTGGTCGTCTTGCCTGAACCTTGCAGCCCGGCCATCAACACGACCGTGGGCGGCTGTGAAGCGAACTTCATGCGCGCGGTGTCTTTGCCGAGAGTTTCGACCAGTTCGTCGCGCACAATCTTGATGACCTGTTCGCCTGGCGAAAGCGCGGTCAACACTTCCTGGCCGACGGCTTTGGCCTGGATGCGGTCAATCAATTCCTTGACCACTTTGAAGTTGACGTCGGCTTCAAGCAGCGCGAGGCGAATTTCGCGCAGCGCCTCGGCGATGTTTTCCTCGCTCAGCCGGGCTTGGCCGCGAAGGGACTTAAACGCGCGCTGCAGTTTTTCCTGAAGATTCTCGAACATATGTGTGAGCGGCTATTTTAGCAGCCTCTCGGGTCGCAAAAAGTCAGTGCCCCTCTCAGTTCATCCCAATGCCGGGCTTGCACATAGCGTGACTGCGTGGGAGGTGCCAACTCCGCCTTTATCCAATTTTAGGCCTTACCATCTCAAATCGTTGTGTCGTCCTGGTGTACTGCATTCCGCCCATACGTCCGATGAGGTCCAGCGAATTCCTGTCCAGTCGGCCATCCTTGAGATGCGCGTCGTTGATGTGGATCGAGACAATTTTGCCGATCACCAGGCTGCTGCTGGTAGGCGCGGGAGAAAAATCGAGAATCTGATGCAGTGTGCACTCAAAGCTGATCGGAGATTCGCCGACTCGCGGCGGACGCACGACTTTTGACGGCTCAGGAGTGACCTTCGCCAATTCGAATTCGTTCACCGACGCGTCGTATTCCCCGCTGGTCAAGTTCATTGCTTCGCGAAGTTCGTACGTGACGACATTGACGACGAATTCCCGTGTTTCACGAACATTTCGCAACGTGTCTTTATGTTTAGCTTCGCCGCGAGCTTCTACCTGCTTGGGATGCCGATGCCCAGGCGCGAACGCCAATAACGGAGGGTCGACGCAGACTGCGTTGAAAAAAGAAAACGGCGCGAGATTCGGCTGCCCCGCTGCGCTGATCGTGGACACCCACGCAATCGGGCGGGGCGCTACGGAATTGAGCAGGGTGTTGTAAAGGTCGCTGTGCGAGAGGTCCGACGGGTTGACGATCATTCCATCGAGTATAACTTTTCACCCGCGCTTACTTCGTTACGCTGAATATTTCCTTCGCTGCGATCACCGTGTTGCAGTGAATGGTCACGGTATCGTCGACATTCTGCGCATACCCACCGGCGAAGGTCACCATCACGGGAATGCCTCGGGCGCGAGCCACGCGGAACACAAGTTCGTCGCGCCGCTTTAATCCCGCAATCGTCAAAGCCAACCCGCCCAGTTGGTCTTCGTGGTAAGGGTCGGCCCCAGCGACATAGCAGATCAGATCAGGCTCGAACTGACGCAGGCCCGAGCTGAGCGCGTTGTCGAGCCAGGATAGATAATCGTGGTCGCCAATGCCGTCGGGCAGGTCGACATCAATCGAAGACGCCGGCTTCCACAGCGGATAGTTGTTGTGCTGGTGCAGCGAGATGGTGAAGACCTCTCCCGAGTGTGCTCCGCGAATCTTCGCCGCTGACGCCGAACTAAGCGACGATGAATTGAGAGTCGATGCTCCGGCCGAAGGCAGGGGCGCACTTGCCGTACGGGTACCAGCAAAGATCGCCGCCGTACCGTTGCCCTGGTGCACGTCGCAGTCGACCGTCATCGCTGTGCGAATCTTGTCGTCGCGCTGCAGCCGCCGGATCGCGACGGCCACGTCATGAATCATGCAGAAGCCTTCGCCGTGGTCGGGGAAGGCATGATGAAAGCCGCCGCCAATGCTGACGGAGACGCTATCGACCAAAGCCTGCCGCGCCGCCAGAATCGATCCTCCGGCCGCGAGCCAAAACGCATCCACCAGATCACGAGAGTAAGGAATCTCCATTTCCATTTCCTCGCGCGGGCTAAGCGTGCCGGTCTTCAGCTTGTGCACATACTCCGGCGTGTGGACCAGCAGAATGTCCTGATCAGTGGCGGGTTCAGGTTCCAGAAAATCTCCAACGTCGGCGACGCCGGTCGCAAGCAGCCGGTCGCGGGTGCGCCGATATTTTTCAGCAGGGAAGACATGCTCGCCGATTGGAAGGTAATACGCGTCGCTGTAGACCAGCTTGAAGGGCAGCATTCAGCACTCAGCATTCAGCACTCAGCCAGTCTGGTACTGAAGGACTCCATATGATACGCGAGGAATCAATTGCAACCACATTGTCGTCGGGAACTAGCAAAGGCTGGTGCGCCATCAGGTGGGTGAATGCTAAGGCCTGAATGCTGATTGCTCGACCTTACCGCTTTTTCCCCGGCTGAACCGCCGGCACTACCATCGCCCGGCGCACCGGCACGATTGCTCCTTTCGCGGGATCGGCGGCGGCATTGGCGCGGGTGAGCACTTCCTCCTGGATGTACTGCACGAACTCCTGAATCTGACGCTGCATCTCCTCCATGCGCTCCCGCATTTGCAGGATGATCGCAATGCCGCTGATGTTCACGGCCAAATCGCGGGCCAGGGTCAGGATGAACTCCAGGCGCTGCAGATCTTCGTCGGTGTAGAGGCGAGTGTTGCCCTCGGTGCGCGACGGCTTGAGCAGTCCCTCGCGTTCATAGAGGCGCAGCGTCTGCGGATGGATGCCATACATCTCGGCCACCGCTGAGATCATGTATGCGCCCTTGGATTTGCGCTTGGTCATGTGTCCGGAATTCTCGCCGCAACCAATTTACAACAAAACAAGTCGGCCACGGATGACACTGATTCCCACAGATCCAGAAAGCCAAATCCGTGTTCATCCGTGCTTATCCGTGGCCCAAAGTCTAGGCTACAGGTTCCGGCTTCTCAATAGGTGAGGTCCATCCTGAAGGCTTCAGCGCATGGTTAATCGCATAAGCCACGAAGCCCGCCGCGATCAGTATCATGCCGAACCAGAAGGAGCTCATGTTCCACACTTGCTCATGCTCGCTGCGGATGATAGAAAAACCCAGCAGTAGCATCGGAGGGATGCCGATCGCGATCGCGCCAAACAATCCGCCAGGGACGCGAAACGGGCGCGGGAGATCTGGCTCACGGAAGCGGAGCACCGCCAGGGCGACGAACTCCAGCAGCAAGCTGAAGCCATAAAGAAGGATGTCGAGCGTCACCAGCCGGGCAAAGCCCAAGCCGAGGCACATGGCCCAGCACATCGCCAGCGCCATAATGGCAACCCACGGCGCCCGCGACTTTTTCTGAAGCTTGGAGAAGATTCCGGGCAGCATTCCGTCTTGCGCCATCGCCAAAGGCAGCCGCGAGTAGCTCATTACCAGGGCGTTGAACATGCCAAAGGCGCTGATGACCCCACCGAGAACCACGCCAATGCGCAGCAGCGGCCCACCCAGCAGGCCGGCAATGTCAGCCCAGGATCCGGTCTCCCACGCGCTCGGAGTTAGCCCCGTCATCCACATTGCGGCGAAGGGAAGCACATAGCTCAAAGCCACAATCGCCACCGCAACCAGCATCGCCCGCGGATAGGTCCGCTGTGGCTTTTCAACTTCGGTGGCGATAGTTGAGGCATTGTCCCAGCCCATGTAATTCCACATGCAGATGAGCAACCCGCCGAGAATATCAACGGTGGAAGTGGTCGGTTTGGTCACCGCGTTGGCCAACGCGCCTATCTTGAAAGGAGCCAAAACGACGATTGCCACAAACGGGGCCGAGAGCGCGAAGAACAGCCACAGGGACGTCAGCGACACCACTTTCACGCCCGCAATATTCAAGAAAGCACAAGCAATTACCACGGCCAGCGCGACCCACCATCCCCGATTGCCTTGCTGGAACCACGGGAACATGCGCGTCAGATACGCCACGAACAGCGTGGGATAAATCGCCATGTCGAAAATCGACGCTACCAGCGAGAGCCAGGCCTCCTGAAATCCCCAGAAATTTCCCATGGCGCGGCGCACCCAGGCATAGTAGCCGCCTTCATACGGCAGCGCGCTCGAAAGCTCGCCAATCATGAAGGCGGTCGGCAGGCTCCAGAGTAGCGGAGTGAGCAGCAGAATCAGAATCGCGCGTCCGTAGCCGGCTCCGTGGACGATGTCTTCGGTGCCGTAGGTTCCGCCTGAGACCATAAAAAAGGTGGCGGCGACGAGTGGCCACAAGGTCAAACGAACGAATCGTTTTTTGGCGATCGGGGTCCGGTTGGGGACGACGGGGAGAGGTTGGAGATTTTCGGTTTGTTGACGCGGGGCGCTAGCTGTTGCCAATTTCGATGGCTTCCTCCTCAAGCGACTCACTCTCAGCTACTCCGCAGCGGGCTGGTCTTCTTTCGAGATCGTCTTTTCGAAAGTGTGCTCGAGCTTTCTGGTTTGTTTAGATTCCAGAAATTCCGCTGGAGTTAGTTCGCATTTGTGAGATTACGGGAAATCTAAACGGATGCAAGAAAAATGTGAGATTTCTTGGAAAAGTTTTGTCAAAGAGGTCAGCGTCGGAGGTAACGGCAAAAGCTTGACTGCAAGGGGCGCGACGAACCGGGGCGAGCCGGCCAGTTGTCGTGTTATCCCCGTCGATTTATCATTCCGCAACCGCTTTGGAGGCGGACCTATGAGACTACCGTTTCTCGTCGTTCTTGCTTTCTCGCTGACTGTTGTTCTTGCTGCGCAACCCACCCGCGCACAAAACGCTTTCACTCCCGATCAGGTGAAGTGGGGATCTGCGCCCCCATTCCTCCCTCCCGGCGCGCAACTCGCTGTCCTCGAAGGCGACCCCATGGCCTCCTCGGGCGACTATACGATTCGCCTCAAAATGCCGGACGGCTACAAAGTCGCCCCTCACACCCATCCCTACCGGGAGAACGTGACCGTCCTGTCGGGCACCCTCAAAGTCGGTATGGGGGATCAATTCGATACCAGCAAAATGATGAGTTTCAACTCAGGCAGTTTTGCTTATCTCGATCCGTCCATGCACCACTACGCGGCTGCTTCCGGGGAGACGGTGATCCAGATCCACGGAGTGTCGCCGGTGAAGTTCAACTACATCAATCGAGCCGACGATCCCAGCATGAAGAAGTAGAAGCTAGAGACTTGAAAGGGCCCGGCTTTCGACCGGGCCCTCAATGTTGTTCCAACCTTCCCGATGTTTCACAGCCTCAGTTCCCAGGTTTCGGCAACCAGATCCTTCCGGCTCCAACTGGAGTGCTTCTTCCTCGCTACCACCTTGAACCCTGCGTTCTGATAGATGCTGCGAGCGGCGATGAGCTCGCTCTGGGTCCACAGCAGGATTTTTTTGTAACCGACCCGCTGGGCGAATCGAACACACTCCTCTACTAGTCGCTTCCCAATCCCTAGCCCTCGCGCCGAGGGCTCCACCAAGAGGAGGCGAAGTTTGGCCACGGTTTGAGATTTCTTCACCAGAAATACCGACCCAACATTTTCGCCATCCTTCTCCGCGATCCAGCAGGCTTCGCGTGTGGGATCGAATTTCTCGATAAATTCAGCGACAATTCCGGCGATTAACGCCTCCATGCGCTCGTCGTAGCCATATTCCTGGAAATAGAGCACGCCGTGCTGCCACACCACCCATCCCATATCGCCAGGCCTGTGGTGCCGGAGGACGTACGATGTTGCGGTCTCGGTTCCAGGATTTAGCACTGACTCGACCGTCTGCATCGAGTGGAGAAGATCGGCCTGTTTCCCAGGAGAGAGCTTACTCAGGATGTCCCTTACCTGCTGGTCGGATCGGGCGTTCAGCGGCTCGAATACCTGCCGCCCTTTCTTGGTGAGCGCCAGCAGAGTCTGACGCGTGTCCTGGGGCGACTCCTTTTTGTCGATCAAATCGTCTTTCTCGAAGCCGGTTAGGATTCGACTCAGGTAACCCGGATCGAGCCCCAGAGCATTGCACACGTCCGCCGCTGTCGACTGTTTTCGGTTCGCCAGTTCGTAAAGAACCCGCATCTGGGTCAAGGAAAGTGGACTATTGAGGAAGCCTTCGTCCAACAGTCCCAAGTGTCGAGTATAGAAGCGGTTGAAACGCCGGATGGCGGCGACGCGGTCATCGGAAACGAGGGAAGGGGCTGTGGAGGCCATGCATAAGTATTGATAGGGAAGGTTGACCAAGTCAAGTAAATTACATGACATAGTCAATCTTGAGTGTGAGAATACCAAACGTATCGACCACAGTTCCCCGTTGGTAAAAGATTGTGGGACTTTCCCGATCTGAACCGTCAGGTTAGACTTTCTTCCACAGCTCTTCGCGCGGATCTTCGGGATTCAGCTTGGCAAGTTCCTTCAACAGTTCCTTGGTGCGTTCGTCCCGCGGCATGGGCACGCTGACCGTGATCTCTACGATCTCGTCGCCCCGCGCGCCTTCTTTTGTAGCCGAGGGCACGCCCTTTTCGCGTAAGCGCAACTTCTGCCCCGGTTGCGTGCCGGGCGGGATCTTCAGCAACGCCCGCCCATCAATGGTTGGCACTTCGACCTTAGCGCCCAGCGCTGCTTCGGTTGCACTGACTGGAACCGTTAGGTAGATATCGTCCCCATCGCGCCGGAATACAGGATGCGGCTCGATCCGGATAATCACGTAGAGATCGCCCGCCGGGCCGCCGTGTGCTCCGGCGTTGCCCTTGCCCGCGAGGCGGATGCGCTGCCCGTCCCGCGTCCCGGCCTTAATACGCACTTCCATCGGTTCGGTGCGGCTCACCGTTCCCTCGCCGTGGCAGGTTGGGCAGACAGAAAGATTCTTGCCCGTGCCCTGGCAGTTCGGACACTGCACGTTGAACTTCATCCGACCGCCGGTCTGCGTAATCTGGCCCGTGCCATTGCACTCAGCACACTTTCCCGGCGCTTCGATGTAACCTTGCCCGTGGCAGGTGGTGCAAACATCCTGCCGCGTGATGTTGAGCCGCATGACGCCGCCGCGAATGGCCGTCCAGAACGGCACGTTTACCTGATACTCAAGGTCGGAGCCCGCTTCGGGTCCAGTCTCAGTCGCCGCTCCTCGTCCGCCGCCAAAGATTCCCGAGAAAATGTCGCGAAATCCGCCGCCACCGCCGCTTCGCCGGGCTCGACCGGCGCCATCCACCAGGTCCGAGAAGTCGAAGCCACTGAAGTCAAAAGGTACGCCTTGTCCGCCCGCTTGCCCTGCTCCGCCGCCTGGAAACCCTCCCGGCGCGCCGCTTCCTCCGGCAAAACCTCCCTGCCCACCGCCACGCGCATAGGCCTCCGCCGTCGCGGGGTCGATATTGTCGGAATAAAAGCCGACCTGATCGTAGATTTTTCTTTTCTTGGGATCGCTGAGGACGTCGTTGGCCTCGGAGAGCGTCTTGAACTTCTCCTCGGCCGATTTGTCCCCAGGATTAACGTCAGGATGGTACTTCCGAGCCAGCTTGCGAAACGCTTTGCGAATCTCCTCCGCCGACGCGGACTTCTTCACGCCCAGAATTTCGTAATAATCTTTTTTGGAAGTCGTTGCCATTTAGATCAGTGTGTCATCCTGAGCGGAGTCTCCGTTCGCGAAGCGAAGGGAAACGGAGTCGAAGGACCCCGCGTGGGCTTGTAGAAGTATCGGCCTATCAGGGAGGTCTCTCATCGGTCCTTGATCCTTTCCCCGGCAATCGCCATCTCTGCGCCCCACTTCTCAGCCAGGTTTTCCCATCGTGAGTTCTTCGACTCGATCAAAGCCACTTTCTTCGCCCGACTCCAGCCCTTCAATTGCTTCTCGCGCCCGATCGCCTTATGAACATCATCGAAGCTCTCGTAATATACGAGCCGATCACAATGATACTTGCTGGCAAACCCTTCGACCTCTCCTCGCTTGTGTTCCAATGCGCGGCGGTAAATGCTATTCGTCATCCCAATGTAAAGCGTTCCCGAGCGGCTGCATACGATATAAACGGAGTACTCGTGGTCCTTCATTCCCGCCCCACAAACTTGTCATCCTGAGCAGAATTTCCTTTCGCGATAGCGAAGGGAAAGGCAGTGGAAGAGCCTGCCCTGAGCGAAGCCGAAGGGACCCCGTGCGCCTCCCACCACGAACTCATCAGGGAGTTTCTCACCGCGCACCTAGCGTCATGAAGACTCCTAGTTAGGTCCATCTCACTGCGCGCTTGCAAGGGGTCCTTCGACTCCGTGGGTGCTTCGCTTCGCGAAACACCCACTCCGCTCAGGATGAGTTTAATCTCTAAGATCAACAGCTATCGTTCTTAATTAGGCAGCCTGTGCTTCTGTTCTTGTAACACGACCAACGGCCCTGACTGCGGCGCATCCACATAGACCGGAATCGGACGCGCCCCATTCGGTGTTGAGACAAAAAACTCCCACAAGTTCTCATCCTCAGCCAGGCTGAGGAAATAAGTCTGTTCATTTACCTGAAAATCCATTTCACCCCCCACGTGCAAAATTTAAGGAGTTCCCGTCACTGCGTCGGCAGCACCGTGGGAACTCCTCAACGCTTCCATCTCACCGCATGACCGCCAGGGATCCTTCGACTGCGTGGATGCTTCGCTTCGCGAAACATCCACTTCACTCAGGATGACAAGTTACTTCTTGTCCTCTACATCCACGTACTCGGCGTCGATCACACTTTCATCCTTCTTCTGGCCGCCGCCGTTCGCTCCCGGCGCCCCAGAATCCGCAGTCGGTCCATCAGGACCACCCGCAGCCGGCCCCTTTGCCTGTGCCGACTTGTACATCTCTTCGGCCAGCTTGTGCGAAGCCTTGGTCAGGTTCTCGCGCGCCTTATCCATCTGCGCCTTGTCATTCGACTCGAGGGCCTTCTTGGCATCGGCCACAGCGTTCTCAACATCGCCACGCTCCGAGCCGGAGATTTTGTCTCCGTTCTCGCGCAGCATCTTCTCGACGTTGTATAGCATGCTGTCGAGCTGGTTCTTGGCTTCGATCGCCTCGCGCTGCGCCTTGTCCTCTGCCGAATGCGCGTCGGCTTCTTTCGCCATGCGCTCGACCTCTTCCTTCGACAATCCAGAAGACGACGTGATCGTAATCTTCTGGTCCTTGCCTGTAGCCGTATCCTTCGCGGTCACGTTCAGGATGCCGTTGGCGTCAATGTCGAAAGTCACCTCAATCTGCGGCACGCCGCGCGGTGCGGTCGGAATCCCGGTCAGATGGAACTTGCCCAAAGTCCGGTTCTGCGCCGCCATGGGACGCTCGCCCTGCAGCACATGCACCTCAACCGAGGTCTGATTGTCCGCCGCCGTCGAAAACGTCTCCGTCTTCTTAGTAGGAATGGTCGTGTTGCGCGGAATCATCGGCGTCGCCACTCCGCCCAGCGTTTCAATCGAGAGCGACAGCGGAGTCACGTCCAGCAGCAAAAGATCTTTCACTTCGCCGCCGAGCACGCCACCCTGAATCGCCGCCCCAATCGCCACCACTTCGTCGGGATTCACTCCCTTGTGGCCTTCCTTGCCAAACAACTCTTTCACCAGCGCCTGAATGCGCGGCATGCGCGTCTGTCCGCCGACCAGCACCACTTCCTGGATCTTGCTGGCATCCACGCCCGCATCTTTCATGCACTGCTTGCACGGACCCACCGACCGCTGAATGATGTCTTCCACCATGCCTTCGAGCTTGGCCCGTGTCAGCTTCTTCACCAGATGCTTCGGACCGCTGGCGTCCGCCGTGATGAACGGCAGGTTGATCTCGGTCTCCATCGTGGTCGAAAGTTCAATCTTCGCCCGCTCAGCGGCGTCGCGCAGACGCTGCAACGCCATTTCATTGCCCTTGCCGCGCAGGTCGAGACCTTCATCCTTCTTGAACTCATCGATCAGCCAGTCGACGATCCGTTGATCCAGATTGTCGCCGCCCAGGTGCGTATCGCCATTGGTGGCTTTGACCTCAATCACTCCTTCGCCGACTTCCAGGATCGAAATATCAAAAGTTCCGCCGCCGAAGTCGTACACGGCGATCATTTCGTCTTTAGTCTTGTCGAGGCCGTAGGCCAGCGCGGCGGCCGTCGGTTCGTTGATAATGCGCTTCACATCGAGCCCGGCAATCTGCCCGGCATCTTTCGTGGCCTGCCGCTGCGCGTCATTAAAGTAGGCCGGCACGGTGATCACCGCCTCGGTCACTTTCTCGCCCAGGTAGTCTTCCGCCGCCTTCTTCAGCTTCTGCAAAATCAGCGCCGAAATCTGCGGAGGCGTGTACTCCTTACCCTGCGCCACCACCGCCACGTGATCACCCGACTTCACCACCTTGTAGGGCACCATCTTGATCTCTTCCGTCACTTCGTCAAAGCGCCGCCCCATGAAGCGCTTGATCGAATAAACGGTGTTCTCCGGATTGGTGATAGCCTGCCGCTTCGCGACCTGCCCCACCAACCGCTCTCCAGTCTTGGTAAACCCAACCACGGACGGCGTAGTGCGCCCCCCTTCTTCGTTGGCAATCACTTTGGGCTCGCCGCCCTCCATCACCGCCACGCAGGAATTGGTTGTCCCAAGGTCAATTCCAATAATCTTGGCCATAATCGTCTCCTAATAACTTACCGTTAATCAAATAAGTGCTTTGTAATCAATGTGCTTCTGATTGCCAACAGGTCCATGCTAAGACCTGAGTGGAACGTTGTCAAGGTTTAGATGCGGCGGCCCCGGACTGGGATGCTGCGATTATCGTGCGTACCAGATTATGCGGAACTACAATCTCCGGAGGATGCCCAAAGGCAAGCCCATCGCTAAAGCCCCTACTCAGAAGAATCTCTTTGGGGAGCACGTTCCAAAGCCTCGCGCTCAGTACGAGGCGGCACTCGAACGTGCAGACAAGCGGCAAAACGCATCCCGCGCTGCCCGAGCGCGGTGGCTCAAAAGGACGATCCCAAAAAACGTCAGCTACGTCTTGCCCGTTGAAACCGCACTTGTTTTCGAGGAGGCGAAATCCTGCTTCGTCTATGGACACTTTGTAGCCGCCATAATCCTCGCAGCGTCATTCATTGAGCACTGGATGACATCGAATCTGCAACAAAGCGGACACCACAAAGAGGCGTCACGGGGGCTAGCGGCAGCGATTAGATTTGCTCGCCGTACGCACCTACTGGATCCCATCGTTCTGGACCAAGCTGACCGCCTACGCTTGATCCGGAACCCCTTCGTACACCTAAAGGAGTTCGACCACGAACACACAATTACCCAGCGAGCCGGAAGATATCGAACTGACCCCTGGACGCTCTCGGAGAGAGACGCCCAGGAAGCGCTGATCGCAATGTACGCGGTCGCAGCCTACTGGTTCCGCTGAAACGTGCCGTCACGAAAGTATCCTTAACCCGTCAGCCGAATTCGAGAACCTGAACTCGGTAGTGCTATCCACTCGCGCGCCCACAAGACGAACCTGCACCCGGAAGACCTCACCTGATAATTTGTGCTCTGGCTTTGTCATGTCCTGGTAATTGTAGTTATCGTTGTTCCACGCGAAGCATTCGCCCGTGCGCGAGTCTCGATAAGCAACGTCAACGTTGTGCTCGTCCCCGATATCAAACTTAATACGCAGCAGATCGTTGTAGGATTGCCACCTCTCTCGCGGTGTAGGCTGATCGCTATCGGCCCATCTTCCATCAATGGAGAGGATCGGATTGTTCTCCCCCTCTCGGAAGTAGCTTATTTTAGCCGCTACCGCCTCAGCTACCGCGCTTGGCACAGCTTCGTCGGGAGTGTTTACGAAACGGACCCTCAGAAATTGCGCTACAAAGATGCTTCCCACATATACATTGGGCTCAATATGCACCGCTCCAGGCTGTTTAAGGACGATTTTCGGTCGGCTGTTCTCCAAAGACTCCAACCGTTGTCGTAGCTTCCTCTTCTCCCTATTTTCCTCACCGAATACGAGGGCCACAGATAATACGAAAGCAATTCGAGCACATGTCCAAAACACGTTCTGAGAGGGAAGCGTCCCGCGATACAGCGAATACAGCTCCCTGTACAAGGAGAGCACCCCGCTCATTATCCCAATCACCCAGATAATGATTTTGAAGAGCTGACGCATGGCGCGAACCTCCCTTAAGATGCCGTTTTTCGGGGCCAATGAAGGATAGCCCCTCTACGCTTACAGCCGCTACGACGCTCGCGAGGTGGCCCATGGTTCGCGCACTTTGCGAAGCGTCGGATTCCACGGTCCCACCGCCAGGGGGTTTTGTCGATTCATTAGATCCCCTGTCATCCCGTCTCTAACGACGCTATGCCTTGTCAAGCGTTTTGTGGCGACACTTCGGCGTGGACGCCGAAAGCAGCGCCATTTCGCTCTCGTAGAACGCTTTTGATGTCCAGACCAAGCTCGTCAC
>Ga0307478_10000049_pt1 | contig 139117 bp, 120 predicted proteins | sample atmos_gasesECM4C_2_FD_203713 | JGI IMG/M metagenome (GOLD analysis project Ga0307478, IMG submission 203713) | Hardwood forest soil microbial communities from Morgan-Monroe State Forest, Indiana, United States - atmos_gasesECM4C_05 | ecosystem: Environmental > Terrestrial > Soil > Temperate...
TTTTGAGAATTGTTATGCTTCTTCAAGGTCTGATCTCCTTAGCCGTTTTGATTGCACCTTAGAGTGCGTTGATCATCGGTAGCTTAACGCAATCCGTGATCGGGGATCGACCTTCTCATCCCATCTACACCGCTACAAGCCGCGCCAGAGAGGACTGATGTGGAATTCGGCTAGAAACCGCCTGAGCCCGATGTAGCGGGTCTCAGACGAGACCTTCCGATCGCAATTTGGGCGGCTTTGTAGCGATGTAGCGGTTGAACGTTAGTACGAGGTGTCTTGGGAATTAAGTTGGGTCCGCCTACGACACGCAGAGCTTCTTCTGCATCCAAAAGTTTAGTACCAAGAAAGCACCAAACTTCAAGGCCCGGACTACCCAGGCTCAGATCGTCGCAGGGCGGGCCGTTTTCCGCCTCGCGCTAGGTACTTTGGGGCCATGGCGCAGCCGGACAAGTTGAGTCAAGCTTGCCAGTGCAAGACCACGTTGTTCCTCGTGTGACAACGGCGATGGGTGTTGGCCGGAGAGAGGCACCTGTCGCCGTTCTATTTTGAGCCGTGGCAGTGGGTGCCGGTGGGTTCCTTGACCACATACGTAGTGAGCGACAGACCAGCTTCGCCAAGGCTGGCCAATGCCTCGGATGCGGCCGGGCGTCGGTCTGCGCCAACGAGAGCGGCGTACGGTTTCGAAAACGATTCGTTGTCCGCAGGGACGTTTGACAAGGCAGTAGGTTAGGTCCAGAATTCCTGTGAGTCTGTTACAAGGCCCTCCTAGTCCTCTGTTCCCCCTTCTAGGATCGGGCTTTCGGCCCTAGGCCCGGCGCGCTTCGCGTTCGCTCACAAAATCAAAACGATGTGTCGAGGGAGGCAGAATCTTATGACCTCAGGAATTTCGTTGGACAGTTTTGCCAAGTCAGTGCTCGCTGTCGTGCTGAACTCAGCAGTAATCTCGGTTCTGGTGTGTTTGGGGAGTACACCATGCCTGGGCCAGGACACGTTCACCGCTGGCTCGGGACTATGGAGCAAACCTGCCAATTGGTCGCTGGGAAGGCTGCCCATGTCCAGCGATAACTGCGTAATCCCGGGCGGTTCGACGGTGACAGCTGATGCCGGCGGCACATGTCTGAATCTCAGGATTGGGAGCGGGGCCTCAGTGACGATCACCGGATACATCGACGTTTATGGCACCAGTCTCGTCAATTCGGGCACGATCTACGTCGGCTCCCTCGATGGCTTGAATTTTCTTGGAACCGGAACCCAATCTGTATCTGGCGGAGGCACCATCAATTACACCACGGCGTCGAGCCGAACGCTAGGGAACAACAACACCGTCGTGAATGTTGACAATACGATCCACGGTGAAGGCAGCCTCGGTGCGGGCAGTATGGCAATCATGAACAAGGCGTTGATCGACGCCAACAGCCCCTCCAACCTGCTCGTCGTTCAATCGAACGGCGCCGGCGTCACGAATACGGGTGTAATCCAGGCTAGCGGAGGCGGCAATTTGCAACTGGCTGCAGGATTCTTGACAATTCCATTTAACAATACCGGGGGCACCATTCAAGCTCTAAATGGCTCGGTCGTGACTCTTGAGGGGCATACCTACACTGGCGGAACGCTCTCCACGACCGGGACCGGCAGTTTCCAGATCAAATAACACAATCTTGAATAACCTCACCATTGCAGGCCTGTACGAGTCGATCAACGGAGCTAACACCACGCTGCGGGGCACGGTGACCAACAATGGCACCGTGCAGGCGCTCAACGGCGGGATTCTGATTAGCGGCAGTGCCACCTTGAAAGGGACAGGGGTGTTAAGAGGCAACAACGGCCACTTGCTCGGTTCTTTCACCGTCCCCGCTTCCGCTCTGCTCAACCAAAGTACGATTCATGGCGGCGGAACAATTGGCGACCAGTACATGACCATCACGAATCAGGGCACAATCGACGCCAATAGCAAGACGAATCCGTTAACGACCACCGGCGATCCGCTCACGAATGCGGGAGTCCTCGAAGCCTCCGGCGGCGGCACACTGACCATCGGAAATACCGTGAAAAATAGCGGTGCGACCATCACGGCACAAACCGGGTCCAAGGTCATCCTCAGCGGCACGGTCAGCGGAGGAACCCTGGCTAGCGTAGGAACAGGTTCGTTTGTAGCCGAGAACGGTACGCTCGATGGCACGACCAATACGCTCACCAACACCGGAATGGTGAAACTCTCCGGGTTCGGCCTCAATGTTCAGGGCACCATCAACAACACGGGAACGATTGCCTTGCAGAGCGCAGGCGGCTTCTTGGTCATGACAACACCTACCGTTCTCACCGGCTCCGGCAAAATCACGATGACCGCGAACAACTCCCTCTTCGGCTCGGGGAACTCGCTTACCAATCAGAGCGCGATTCAGGGTGCGGGGAGCATCGGCGATTCCAATCCCATGCCCATTACGAATCACGGGACGATTCTGGCCAACCTGTCCAGCCCGCTTTTCATTGTGCCCGACGTTAGCGGCTTCACCAACACCGGCAAACTCATCGCGAACCCCGGCAGTGCTCTGGAAATCCGGGGTACGTTTAATACTGTCTCGACTACTGGCACACTCAGCGGCGGAACTTACATCGCTTCCGGCACTCTTGGGTTTCCTGCCAATGTGGTCACTAACGGCGCGGCGATCACATTGAGCGGTGCAACGGCAGAGGTCCTCAACACCAGCACGCTTACCACGCCACAGCACTCTCGGGTCGAACACGACGGCCGGAGTCCTTACCCTCCAGAAGGGACAGGCGCTGACCACGACCACGAACTTCAGTAACTCGGAGAAAACCATTATCGCGACCGTCAGCAGCTTTGCTCCCGGCAGCAGCTACACAGACTGCTGGAGCGACTGCGGTGGATGGAAAGCTGACCGCACCCGGCGGTTTGAATTTGAAAGCAGGAACTCTGGTGGGCCAGGGGACAGTGGCCGCCACGGTGACTTCCGGCGCTTCGATAACAGGGGATTCCGCAAGCAAACCCGGAAAGTTATCGATTCAAGGCACCTTCACAGAACTCGACCGGGACACTTAATATCTCGGTGGGCGAAGCCGCTGCGGGCAAGTTTGGCGAGTTGTCGGTCACAAATGGGGCGAGCTTGAGCGGAACGCTTGCTCTCAAGTTGGTCAACGCCTTCACCCCAGTCGTCGGGGACAGCTTCACCATTCTGACAGGAACTGCAGTGAACGGAAAGTTCGCAACTGTAAAGGGTACAAGCATCAATGCCAGCGAGCATTTCCAGGTCAATTACAGTGCGACGGCCGTCACGTTAACTGTTGTGTCAGGTCCGTAGGAGCCATAGCAAACAGACTGTTTGAAGGAAGCCGCTCGTGGGTGCGGCGGTGCGGCCGTGCGGCCGTGCGGCGGTGCGGCGGTGCGGCGGTGCGGCGGACGAGGGGCGCTATAGGAATTTAATCGCTTTCGGTCTCAAAAGCCTAGCCAGACGGTAACTTTGGCCAAAAAGCAGTTATTGATGCTCATCGATATATGTCATACAACCATCGCGATGATCTCCCCCCGCCGAACCCAAACCACAGCTCTTGGCCTGCGTGAATCTCGCACCGGGGAAACGCGAAGAAAACGAGCTCTACAACGCCATCCCGCGGCGCCACACGAATCGTGGTCCTTACGATCCGCGCAAAGCGATTTCGCCAGATTTCGTTGACGCACTCAACCATCTGCCGAGCGACTACCCAGATGTAAAGCTATTCCTCTTCACGGCTGAAGCCCCAACGGGTACGCAGCCACGGCCGCGCTCCTTCCAGGAAAACTTGGCCCGATTCCCGCTTGCAGAAGAGTTCTCAAAGCGCGACATCAAGATCATTTGCGACGATGCAAATACGGCCCTGTTGAACTGGTGCAAGCAACTGGACACCAAGAGGGCGCGGGCCGTTGTGTTTTTGGACCCATTCGGCGCGAGCGTGGAGTGGAAGGTGATTGAGGCCATCGCTGACACAAAAGCGGTAGACCTGTGGATTCTGTTCCCCCACGGCGCGATAAATAGGATGCTAGTGGTCGCGCCGCTGGCCCAGCTGCTCTCTGATGGGTGGGAACAAATCCACCTGCGTCGTGCGGAATACGAAATCCGCAAGAAGATTAAGGGCACTAATCTGGCTTGGGGGGCTGGTATGCCTTCCGCCGTGGGCTGGCAACGAATCTGTATCGATGTGGAATGCGTCCGGAACAGGCTTGCCTGATCCTTCGCAATTCCGCTGAAGTTGTGCGTCGGCATTATATCCGCTTGGAACAAGAGGGCACCAAGGTTGACGCCATGGCCCGTTTGGAGCAAGCCTACGAGCAGTGTGCAGCAAGTGTGCAGTAAAATGTCGATAGAACCCGCATAAAACAACCCTCCAGGTCGATTGTGGAAAATTACTTCAACTACTTTACCGAGATTGAGGAACACTTCTTGCGCCGCCGTGGCGGAGGCCTGTTGCTCTCGACGCTCGACTGGGCGCTGATTGAAACCTGGAAGGATGCAGGCATTCCCCTTGCTGCCGTGCTACGCGGAATTGAGGCGGCGTTTGACCGCTACGAACAGCGCCCCTCGAAAACACAAAAAGTGAATAGCCTGGCATATTGCTCGCAAGCAGTTTTGGCAGCGGCTGAAGACATGAAGGAAGCCGCTGTGGGCGTTGTAAGTGAGTTGCCCCCCGCCAAATCTCAAGAACGGCAAGGGTTCGAGCCTGATCGGGTGGTGGAATTCCTGCGGCGCAATGCCGATTTGATCGAGGCCGCGAAGCTGCCGCAGGGAACCGGAATCGACGCGAAATCCGTGGCTCAAAGCACCGCAAAGACTCTTCGCCAGCTAGCCGAAGAGAAAAGATCTGTGGTGCGCCTGGAAGATCTGGAGCGACGCCTGACGGTGCTGGAGGAAAAGCTCTTCGCCGCGCTTCTGGCGTCGACTCCTGACGAAGAGATCGTTACCGTGCGCGCGGAAGCCGATCGCGATCTGGTTCCTTACCGCCGGAAAATGTCCAGCGCTCAGATCGATCAACTGCAGAAACAATACGTGCACAAACGCCTGCTCGAAAAATACTCGCTGCCTCGGCTAAGTCTGTTCTATCTGTGATTCCCGTGATCCATTCCTTTGACGCTCTGATTCTCGGCGGCGGCGCGGCGGGACTGATGTGCGCCATAGAGGCCGGAAGGCGCGGACGTCGTGTCGGAGTCGTGGAACATGCCGACCGGCTGGGCAAGAAGATTCTCATCTCCGGCGGTGGGCGGTGCAATTTCACTAATATCCATTGCCAGCCTGAAAATTTTCTTTCCTCCAATCCGCACTTTGCCAAGTCAGCACTGGCCCGCTACACGCCGGCTGATTTTCTGACCCTGGTTGAAAAGCATCGCATTCCCTATCACGAAAAAACGCTGGGCCAGCTGTTTTGCGATCGTTCGGCGCGGCACATTCTCGAGATGCTTGAGGAGGAATGTCGGTCCGCGAACGTCAGCATCTTCGTAGGTACTCAGATTCAGGAGGTCAGCCAGGCCGCGGGCTTCGCCCTGCGCACAGCGAATGCGGAATTTCGGGCGCCCGTGCTCGTAGTAGCCACTGGCGGTCTGTCGATTCCGAAGATCGGGGCAACCGCTTTCGGATACGACCTCGCCCGCCAGTTTGGTATCAAGATTCGCGAGCCGTGGCCTGGGCTCGTGCCTCTTGTGTTCCGAGCGGAAGACTGTTCGTGCTATCGCGATCTGGCTGGGGTGTCCGCCGAGGTGATCGCCTCGTGCGACGGCCAGCGGTTCCTCGAGAAAATGCTGATTACACATCGCGGTTTGAGCGGTCCGGCCATCCTGCAGATTTCTTCGTATTGGAAGAGGCCGCAGCCGATTGCCATTGATCTTGCGCCCGGAAGCAAGGTGACTGCCGCCTTCCATGATCCGAAGACACCACGCGACCGCGGCACGCTGAGAGCTGAACTTCGCAAAACACTGCCGAATCGCTTCGCCGACCGGTGGATCGAACTCCACCCGCCCGCCTCATGGACCAACGCAGCGCTCGACGATTTCGAAGAGCGTACCCACGCTTGGACCATCGTCCCCTCCGGCACCGAGGGCTTCGAGAAAGCCGAGGTGACTGCGGGAGGCGTCGACACCGATGAACTCTCGGCGAAGACGATGGAGAGCCGCAAAGTTCCAGGCCTATTCTTTATCGGCGAGGTCGTGGACGTGACCGGCCATCTCGGCGGATTCAATTTCCAGTGGGCGTGGGCTTCCGGTGCGGCTGCAGGAAGGGCATTGTGACTTCTGATTTAGAATCGCCTCTTGCTCCTCACCATCGAAAAGCTGATCTACGGCGGCGACGGCCTCGCTCGCCTGCCTGCAGACGATCGCGGGCGCGGCAAAGCTGTATTCGTACCCTTTGTCCTCGGCGGAGAAAAGATCGAAGCATCACTCACCGAGCAAAAGCCTGGTTTTGCGCGCGCAAAGGTGGATGCGATTCTTACGGGCTCTACTCACCGCGTTGAGGCTGCCTGCCCGTACTTCACCCGTTGCGGGGGATGCCACTACCAGCACACGAATTACGAGCACCAACTGGAGATCAAAAAGGAGATTTTGCGCGAGACTCTTCGCCGCACCGCGAAGGTCGAGGTGCCAGTGGAGATCGAAGTCCATGCCTCGCCGGCGTGGAACTATCGCAACCGATCCCGCTTGCAGGTTCAGGTCAGCCCCACGTTCACTGCGGGATACTTCAAGCTGGCCTCCCACGATCTGCTCGCGGTCGAGGAGTGCCCCATCAGTTCGCCGCTCATCAATCGCGGCATCGCCATGCTGTGGCGGAGTGGGCGCGCGGGCAATGTCCCGCAAGGGGTGCGCGAAGTTGAATTTTTCTCCAGTGCCGACGATACGCAGCTTCTTTTGGAACTGGGGTGCGCCGCCGAGGCTCGCCGAAGCTCGGTGCGGGCTTGGGCCGAAAACTTGCGCGAAGCTCTACCCGAAGTCGTCGGAATAACAGCGTTCCGCAATAGCAGCCCCAGCACACCCACAGAGAGACTCGTCTCCGTTGGTGTGGATCACCTCACCTACCAGACCCAACGGGCCGCCTATCGGGTCAGCGCTGGTTCGTTCTTTCAGACCAACCGCTACCTGACGGACGAACTGGTGAGGATCATCACCGAAGGGCAATCCGGTGAGCTGGCGCTCGACCTGTACGCTGGAGTCGGGCTGTTTTCCACAGCTTTGGCCTGTGACTTTCATCACGTCGTTTCTGTCGAGTCGTCACAGACTTCCTCAGGTGATCTTTCCTACAATCAACCCTCGAATGGTAAGGCGGTCCAGGCGACGGCGGCGCAGTACCTGGCCGGTGCGGAAAACTCGGGGCGGGTCGGGAAGGGCGCAGTCCTCCCTCATATATCTCAGAAGCCCGACCTTGCCGTGGTGGACCCGCCTCGAAGTGGCCTGGGAGAACCCGTGGCGCGTCTGTTGACGAATCTGGGAGCGCCGCGGGTTATTTATGTTTCATGCGATCCGGCCACGCTAGCCAGGGATCTGGTGCCCCTGCTGGCCGGAGGCTATCGCGTGGAGCAAATACACTTGGTGGACTTGTTTCCGCAGACTTACCACTTGGAAAGCGTGGTTCACCTGGCGCGGTGAGCGACGTTTCCTGAAGCGTCGGCGACCTGCCCGGCATGCCGCATTCGCCCGCGGTCCAACATGGCTCCTGATTAATGAATGCAATCCCAGTGCGGCCGCTCCACCGGTTTTTCCCACAAAGGCCCCGCGCCAGCCCACGCTTCGGGCCGCCTTAGCCTATTCCTCGGGCATTGTGGTCGGGATATACGCGTAGCGCACCGCTTTATGGTGGGTGGTGGCAGCCGTGTCCCTCGCATGTGCCGCAGGGTATTTCGTACGACCCCGGTCCGATTTGGGATGGACTCTGGCACTCGGAGTGCTCTTTCTGCGCGGGGCGCAACACATCCAGATCTGCGGAGCCGCGACCCGCCTTGACACAAGCATCCAACCTTACGCCGGTGGGCAGGAACTCCAAGTCACCGCTCAGTCATCCGCGACCGGCGCCTCGAGCCGGGCGGCTTCGGCGAAATGAGGCAAACACTCGATGTCGAGGCCGAACACGTCACCACGGCAACAGGCCGGACTGTGCCTGTTCATTCCGGCGTTCGACTGAGCATTTACTCGCCCCATCCTAACGACGTCCAAGAAATTCTCCCGCCGGCGCATCGGGCACGCCCCACGCCTTTCATTACGGGGAGCACGTGGGGTTCTCAGCCAAACTCAAGTTGCCGCGAAATTTCCGCAATCCCGGCGCCTTCGACGATCCAGCCTATCTAGCGGACCGCGGTATCGCGGCACTGGGATCGTCAAAGGCCGAGGATGTCGAACTCCTTCCCGGCTTTGCAGGCGACCCCATGAACTCATGGGGCAGCCGCCTGCATCGCGGCGTCGTCCGAAGGGTGCACCAACTCTAGCCCGCGCGCCAGGCCGCCTTGATCGACGCTATGGTTACGGCTGAGCTCCGGAAACTCATCGGTCTTGCTGGAGGGAGACGCCGAAAAGAAGGTGGAGGGCCACATTGCCCTGAATCATCCTGGCGCGCAACCTGCTCAAGGTGGGCCGCTACGGTAGCGCGAAAGCGACTACACCGGAACTGGTTACTGCGGTCAAGCCGGGCGTTGCCGTCATTTCCGTGGTCAGGAAATTCATTCGGTCTGCCGCGTCTGGAAACCCTCGGGCGCCTGACGGAAGCGGGAACGCGCGTTTACCGTGCGGATCTCGACGGAGCTATCACGTTTACCTTGACGGCCACTCGGTCACGGCTTCTGCGGCGGCTCGTCAATAGTCTGGATCTCGGCCGTTTCGTCATTGTCGGCTGGAGATCGCTTGTATTCCGCAATTAGATTCCTCGCCGCTTCCGCGTCTTCTTCGCGCACCAGAATGATCATACCTCCGAGGCCAGGAAACATGTCCTGCACCATGGACGCCGCGGTCAGGTCGCTGTCGATGCCCGCCGACTCGAGCAAGCCGTTGACCACCATCGCCTCAGACTCATCCTCGGAATCGAATACCTTCACCAGTTTCTCGTTGGGATCCGGTCGCGGCGGCGTACCGGCGGAGGAATTTACGGGCTCTGCCATGGAATCTCCAGTTCTTGAATTGGCCTCATAACGGCCGACAGCGGGTTACTCGGTGATTTTACGCTTCCTCCGTATCCGAATTGCAGCCACTTCGACGAGTTGCCCCTTTTTCGCCATCAGCGCCGGGAGGGGCAAGCAGCGGCACTTTCGGGTAGTTGTTTTCCTGCACAGCTAAGGCACAATGGCGTTAACTGTGGTCGCAACGCCTGGCCGCGTTGCGTCATCCAAAGGTATAGCGCCCATCCACTTGGGCGAATGACAAGGGGACATCATGAACTTTCCTCAGGAGGTGGGGCGGACAACAGGCTTTCCTTTAGGCGAAGAGGAGGCCCTGCGCGAGCGCGAGGAAGAAGCCCGGAAAATCCGCCGGCTGCAAATGATGATCAGCATGGTCATGTCGGTGATCGGCCAGGACCCCAACCTCACCGTGGAAGAAGCTTCAGAGTTGGCCGCCGGAGCCAAGCGCGCCGCTCTTGCCATGTTCCCCGACAAGGAGCTGGCGTACGATCTGCTTTACCGGCCGCGGCTGCAGCGATTGATTAAGGAACGATTTCGCCTGCAGTAAGGTCGATTGAAAACCGGAAGATTCGGCCTACTCGTCCACCACTGAATTGCGCAGTGTTCCGATTCCGTCCACACTGACTTCCACCTCGTCCCCGGCCACCAGTGGCCCTACGCCCGAGGGCGTGCCGCTCGGAATCAAATCTCCTGGAAACAGCGTCATCGCTTGCGCGATGTACCGGATCACCACGTCGAGCGCAAAGATGAAGTCGCGTGTATTCCCCTGCTGGCGAACCTCGCCATTGACGCGTGTTCCCACGCCCAAACCGGCCCACGGATCAATCTCGTCAGTTACCAGCGGCCCCACCGGACAGAAGGTGTCGAATCCCTTGGCTCGGCTCCACTGATTGTCTTTGTTCTGAAGATCGCGGGCCGTCACGTCGTTCACGCAGGTATATCCCAAGATGTACTGCCGAATGTCCGCGTCCGGGGCAGGCTGGTAACAGGTTTTGCCGATCACCACCCCCAACTCGCCCTCATAATCGACGCGTTGGGAAATCTTGGGCCGACGCACGGTGCCCCCGGGCGGAAGAAGGGCCGACGTGGCTTTCAAGAAAATAAGGGGCTCGGTCGGTACGTCGTGACCTAACTCAGCTGCATGTTCGCGATAATTTCGCCCCACGCAGACAATCTTGGAAGGCCGCACCGGCGGCAACAGGGCCGCCTCCTCTAGTGGGATGGCTTCGATTCTCCGAGTGCGCAGGCTCTCCATGTCGCCGTCGGCTTCCTCCGGAGGGGTGAGCAGAACCCGCACAATCGCGTCCCGCCCGGCCACTGGCTCGACCAGACCGTACCGGGACTGGCCATTGAATTGAAAACGGCAGTATTTCATCGCAATCTATCTAAGCATATATCTGTAAGCTGAGGCGCAATCGGCCAAAATATTTTCGGATAGCGGAACGCGGAAACATTGCCCGCCGGATCGTCACGGCACGGTTTCACTGGCCTCCTCCGAGCGCTGACTTTCATTCCCGCGAACGTCCACCGCAGAGACGGAATAGAAGTAATGCTTCCCTGCCGCTACGCTGCCATCCCGGTAAGCAGCTGTTTTTATGGGCTCGGCATTGAGCTTCATCGGTTCGGTGCCCTCTTCGTGGCGGTAAACGTAGTATCCGTTGAGATCGGCATCGGTGTCCGGCGCCCAAACCAGGTCAATAAAACGCCGCTGCCCTGGCCCGGAAAATACTGCCTGCAGCCCTGCAGGCACGGTCGGCGGAAAAACATCGTCCGCAAATACCGTAACCTCGGGCGAATCGTCGCCTTCGACCTGCACCTCAGGCTTGCCTTCTTGAGCGACCAATGTCACCGCCTCGGTATGGTACTCATACGTCTTTTGCCACTCGATGTTCGAATCAGTGAGCGAAAGATGCCGCTCGATTCCGGCCGGCGCTTCGCTGACAAGCATCTTCTGCGGGTCGCCTTGCTGACGGCGGTAGACGCGATACACGAAGCGCACAGCTGGCGGGGACGCCGGCAGTGGAGCGCTCGTCCAGTCCAAGACGACTCCCTGAGCCGTGATGTGCGCATTCAAGTCCTTCGGCGGCGGAAGGGTGCGGGCCAGTGACACTCGCACTTGATTGGAGAGTGCGGCGCCGCGCCCGTCTGCATTGAGTACCTCGACCGCATAAGTCAGGAAGCCCGAAGGATTGTCGATCTCGATGGCGCTGGGCAGCACATCAATGTATGAGGCGGAGATTTTTTGCTCGCCGGATTTCCGCATAGCTTTCCCTGGTGCGGCTTCTCCTGCAGGCGTACACCGGGTCAACACGGCCTGCAGTCCGCGACAAATCCGTGTTGCTCCAAAGCTATGCGCCGCCTGCCGATCTGTGGTTAGAGTCGGAACCGTCCACGTGAGCGTGACGTTGTCGCCCTTCCGCCGGGCGCGCAGATCCGACGGCGGCTTCGGCAAGTCCAGCGACGGAGGCTCCGGCGGCCCGATGTTCGCGCAGGCAGTGAACACCAGCGGTGTACCCATCGCCAGCAGCAGCCATCGCGGGAGAAGCCTCATGCGGGAAACAACAGACTAACAGAACCAGCACGGGGGCCGGGTACACGGCCGCGGCACGTTCGTTGCGGGAAAGGCTATCTATCCCACTAACTCCTTTACCGCGGAGCGAAAGACTCCTGTGTGCAGGTCCACATCCTCTGCCTCGGTCTGCGGTGACATCAGTGCCATATTGTGAAACGGAGTCAGCAGGACTCCGCGGTTCATCGCATGAAGATGCATGAACCGTTCCAGTTCGAAGTCCATCGCGTCGTGCGCCTGGGTCCCATTCTTTGGTTCCAGGCCAAAAAGATATTCCGCGCGGCAACCCAGCCGCGTCACGTGCCAGGGCAACCCCGCGTCGGCGATGGCCTTAGCCACACCTGTCGTCCATCGCTCGGCCAGCGGAATCATGCGGTCGAAAGCTTCTTTCGTAAGCACTTTCGTCAGTGTGGCCCGCATAGCGGCGAGCGAAAGCGCATTCCCTGCGAGCGTGCCTCCGATACCGCCAACATCGCAGCTCTCGAGTTCCTGCCGGGCCACAATGCGGTCTGCAACCTCCCGAGAAAAGCCGTAGGCCGCTCCGGGAATCCCGGCACCGATGGCTTTGCCAAACACAATCACGTCTGGATCAAGATTCTCCGCCCGGGTGTATCCGCCCGGCCCGGCGCAGATCGTGTGAGTCTCATCGATAATCAACAGCGTCCCATGCTTGCGTGTGAGCTCGCGCAAGGCCAGGTGGTATCCCGGCTGCGGATGCACGATGCCCACATTGGTCATCGCGGGCTCGGCCAGCACACAGCCCACGTCTTCGGAAGCCAGCGCAGACTCCAGCGCCGCAACGTCGTTGAACTCGATGACCTTTGTGGTGATCGCCGGGTCTACCGGCGGCCCAATGTTTCCGGGCCGAGGCCCCGCCGTGCCATCTGCAGCAAGCGTAATGAACGTCTCATCCACCGTGCCGTGATAGCACCAGTTGAAGACGAGAATCTTCGGCCGCCCCGTGATCTGCCGGGCGAGGCGAATCGAAAACCGGTTTGCATCCGTCGCCGTGAGCGCGAACTGCCAGTACTGCAGGCTGAATCGTTTCTGCAGCTCCTCGGCTACGGCGATGGCGTCTTCTCCCGGGAGCATCAGCGTGATGCCGCGCCGCAACTGCTCTTCCGCCGCTTTGACCGTGGCAAATGGCGAATGCCCGGTCATCGCGCCGGTGTCGCCGAGGCAGAAGTCGGTATAGCGGTGTCCGTCCACGTCGAAAAAGTGTGCGCCCTGCGCCTCGCGCACGAACGGAGGAAACGCTCCTGCCCACTTGACCATCCAGTTCATGGGCACGCCCGCCAGCAGCGACTTGCGCGCGCGCTCAAATAGCGCCTTCGACTTGGGGCGCTCGTCGACAAACTTCTTCTGCTCGCGTTTGATCAAGGACTGCAGGCGGGTACGGTCGACGGATTTCATGATTATGATTCGAGGCAGGATATCAGAAGAACTCGTGTGGGCGCGGGCGACTCGCCCGCCCGGCTTTAAGCTACCGATTCAATCAGGTTCTCGTTCCACCACAACCATCGATACTCTCCTGGGCCAGCCGCCAACCTCGCCCGAATGGGATTCTCCAGAATGTACAGCACCTTCTTCCCGAGAATCTCATCGCCGTGCAGAATATGATCGAAAGACTCATCCTGCCAAATGGGCCCGGTTCGCCCTAAGGTCTTGTTGATCCGGTGGGCGGATTCGCTCTTGATGGTCCGAGTGATCTCGGGGATCGAGATCGAGCCGCGTTCGTCGACGAGCGGCATGCAAATCAGGTGAACATGGTCTGGCATGACGACTGCAGCATAAAACGAACATTTTCTATCGTCGGCTCGCCTGCAAGAGTCCAGAACTGGATCTTTGGCAATGTCCGGAAGCCTCCATCAATGCCAGGTGGAGTAGGTGATGAATAGGATTCGGTTATCTTTCTGGTAGTGAGGGAGATAACGGCGATACTCGTATTTCCTCTGTACCTTAAAGAGCAGAGTCGCAGTTGGCAGTTGCGCGGGAAGTCACCCGCGCCCACACGAGCACATCCGGGTCCCAACTTGGGAATAGTCTACAGAATGTAGCGCGACAGATCCTGGTCTTTGACGATGTCGGTCAGCATTTTGCGGACGTAATCCGCGTCGACGATGACCTGCTGGCCCTTTTTCTCGGGCGCCTCGAAGCTCAACTCGTCCAGGACGCGCTCCATGATCGTGTGCAGGCGGCGCGCGCCGATGTTTTCTGTGCTCTCGTTCACGCGGAAGGCAAAGTGGGCGATTTCGTCCAGGGCCTCGGGAGTAAACTCCAGCTTCACGCCTTCGGTCTCCAGCAACGCCGTGTACTGCTTTACCAGAGACGACTTCGGCTCCGTGAGAATTCGCACGAAATCTTCCATGGTCAGTGATTGCAGTTCCACGCGAATCGGGAACCGCCCCTGCAATTCCGGGATCAGGTCGCTCGGCTTCGACACGTGAAACGCCCCGGCCGCGATAAACAAGATGTGGTCGGTCCGGACCATCCCATAGCGCGTATTCACGGTGGTACCCTCGACAATCGGCAAAATATCGCGCTGCACGCCTTCTCGCGAGACATCCGGGCCGTGGCCGCCCTCGCGCCCCGCGATTTTGTCGATCTCGTCGAGAAAAACAATGCCGGAATTCTCAACGCGGTCGATCGCGATTCGCGTTACCTGGTCCATGTCGATCAGCCGGTGTTCTTCTTCCTGAATCAGGTACTCGAAGGCTTCGTTCACCTTCATCTTGCGCTTCTTGGTCCGCTGACCGAAGATGTTCGGCAACATGTCCTTAATGTTGACATCCATCTCCTCGACGCCCTGGTTGGAAATAATTTCAAACGAAGGGAAGTTGCGTTCGCGCACGTCGATTTCTACCGTGCGGTCGTCGAGTTTCCCCTCCCGCAATTGCTGCCGGAGTTTTTCTCGCGTCCGGCTGGAGGACTCCGCCAGGGCCATGGTGCCATCGATCACGACGCCGCCCGCGGTCGAAACCGGCTCAGTTCTTGGCGGAGGCGACGGTGGCAACAGAATGTCGAGCAGCCGCTCTTCGGCGTTCAGTTCCGCCTTGTCGGCTACGTCCTCCAACTTCTCCTCGCGCACGTTGTCGATTGCGATCTCCACCAGATCCCGCACCATGGACTCGACGTCGCGCCCTACATAGCCGACTTCCGTAAACTTCGACGCTTCCACTTTCAAGAATGGGGAATTCGCCAGCTTCGCCAGACGCCGGGCAATCTCTGTCTTTCCCACGCCCGTGGGCCCGATCATGATGATGTTCTTTGGGATGATCTCTTCGGCAAGGTCCGGCGCCAGCTTCTGCCGCCGCGTGCGATTGCGAAGCGCGATGGCCACGGCGCGCTTGGCGTCCTTCTGGCCAATGACGTGCTTGTCGAGCTCAGCCACGATCTCACGCGGCGTGAGTTCGTCCAGCGCGAGCTGCTCTTCTTCGGCGGTAGAGGGGAGATAGATGGCCATAGATTAGTTACAGCTCTTCAATCGTCACCTTATCATTTGTATAAATGCACATCTTGCCTGCAATCTTCATCGCTTCTTCGGCAACCTGGCGGGCGGAGAGTTCCGTGTGATCCGAGAGCGCCTGCGCCGCTGCCTGGGCATAAGGCCCGCCGCTGCCAATCGCCGCGATACCGCTGTCCGGCTCAATGACGTCACCTTGACCACTGAGCAGAAAGGTCTGCTCCTTGTCGCAGACCAGGAGCAGCGCCTCCAGATGGCGTAGGAACTTATCGGTGCGCCAGTCCTTGGCCAGTTCGACAGCCGCACGCCCCAGATTGCCGTGATACTGCTCCAGCTTGGCCTCAAAGCGACTGAAAAGGGTAAACGCGTCAGCCGTCGACCCGGCGAATCCAGAGAGGATTTTGTCGTTGTACAGGCGCCGGATCTTCTTGGCGGTGTGCTTGATCACCGACTCACCCAGTGTGACCTGGCCGTCGCCGGCCAGAACCACACTGCCGCCACGGCGCACTGACAAAACCGTCGTCGAACGAATCAGTCTTTTCCCAGTCATGAGCGCAATCTTTAATTATAACAGCGGGGTGTCTAAGGCTGCCGCCACATCAGAAGCGTTGCGGTGGTCCATTACCAGCTCCCTTCGGTAACCGAATCGCCGATTACCGCTGTGACCTTACAGACTTGGTGTTAACCCCGTAGTTTGTAGCTCATGCGCCAGTCTGCCGCTGTGCTTTGCCGCGACAACTCGTCTCTTCAAACGCTGCGACCCGCCCTGCAAGAGCTCGGAATCGAGCCAGTATTCTGCTCTTCTAACCAGGAAGCTCTGGAACTGGTCCTAGCTGGGCCTTGCTCCACGCTGATCGTGGACTTCGACCTGCGTGGCGCGGATGAAGTCGTGCGCATGGCGGCTCTGTTGCCGCCAGCCCAAAAACCAGCCCTGCTCGCCGTGGCCAGCCGGGCGTGGCCGGGGACCGGTCAAGCGTTCCAGTCGGGTGTCAGCCGGATCCTCTACCGTCCTCTAGATCCGGGGATGGTCAAAGACGCGGTCAGGGCCGGCAGAAAAGACGTCAAAGGCCGGCGGCGCAAATCCGCGCGCTACGAAATGAAGACTCTGGTCTATCTGGAGGTCGAAAGCACCACGCTTGCCGCAGTCACCATCGACATCAGTGAGCACGGCCTGGCTCTGCAGGCAACCGAGCCCGTGCCCATCAGCTCACACCTTCCTTTTCGCTGCGTGCTGCCAGGTACCGACTTCACTCTGCATGGTCACGCTGATGTGATCTGGGCGAGCGACCAAGGGCGCGCGGGGCTGTTCTTCTCCAAGCTCGCGCCCGCTACACGCAAACATCTCAAGCACTGGTTGCAAAAGCGCAGTCATGCCCGCCACGAGGGTAAGGGTCACGATGACCAAAAGGACGGAGACTCGGTGCGCTCTCTGCTTCCGCCGGAGGACGCGCACGTCTCATTTCCGGTTATCGAGTAGAAGAATCCTGAACATTGTGGCGTCTTCAAGAATTCCGGAGCGGACCGATTGCAGTCGAATGTGCCCAGGACTGGATTGCTAACTCTCCATTACTTCCAATCTCGGACTCACGATCAGTCGCGCCCCGGTCGCCCGCTGTACGTCCTCGGGCGTAAGGCCGGGGGCCACTTCTTCCAGCACCAGCCCTTCTTTCGTCACTCGGATATACGCCATCTCTGTCGCAATCGTATCTACGACGTTTACTCCAGTCAGGGGCAGAGTACATTTTTTCAAAATCTTCGGAGCACCTTCTCGGGTGGTATGCTCCATGGCCACGACCACGCGCCGGGCCCCTGCGACTAGGTCCATCGCCCCGCCCATCCCTTTCACCATTTTTCCCGGGATCATCCAGTTCGCCAAGCTGCCCGTTTCATCCACTTCCATTGCGCCCAGCACGCTCAGATCAATATGCCCGCCGCGGATCATGGCAAACGATTCGGCGCTCGAGAAATAAGACGTCCCGGGCATCTCGCTGACCGTCTCTTTGCCGGCATTAATGAGGTCCGCATCCTCCTGCCCCTCGATCGGATACGGCCCAATGCCGAGCATCCCGTTCTCCGATTGCAGCGTGACCTCCATCCCTCGAGGCACGTGATTCGCAATCAGTGTGGGCATCCCGATACCCAAGTTCACGTAGAAACCATCACGCAACTCGCGCGCAATGCGCTTCACGATGCGCTCGCGCTTATCGACATCCTTCGCAGGCCTGTTCATGTTTGTCGTTCGTCGTTGGTCGTTAATCCCGAACCCCCTGTCATCTTGAGCACTCGAAGGATCCCTAAACTCTCAGGACGCACTCCGACGCGGCAAGGGAGTTTTTCCATCCCTCGGTACTAGGTACTAGCCTTTCGCACCGTCCTTCTCTCAATTCGCCGCTCGTACAACTCCCCCTGAAAAATGCGCTTCACGTAGATCGAAGGCGTTTGAATCGCGTCCCCTTCCAACTCGCCGACTTCTACCAAGTGTTCCACCTCGGCGATCGTGATCTTCGCCGCCGTGGCCATCACCGGATTGAAATTCCGCGCCGTTTTCCGATAGATCAAATTGCCCTGCCGGTCACCTTTCCACGCCTTCACCAATGCGAAGTCGGCCGTCAACCCGCGCTCCATCACATACAGGCGGCCATCGAACTCGCGCGTCTCCTTGCCCTCGGCGACAATTGTTCCCACTCCGGTCGGCGTGAAGAATGCCGGAATCCCCGCGCCCCCGGCGCGAATGCGCTCCGAGAAGGTTCCCTGCGGAACGAGGTCGAGTCGGATCGTCCCCTTCAATACCATCTCTTCCAGCAGCCTGTTCTCGCCCACATAGGTTCCAATGTGGTGAACGATCTGGCCCGTAGCCAGCAGCAAACCGTTGCCCACTCCGTCGACACCCACGTTGTTGCTGATCGTCCGCAGATTCATGGTCCCCTTGCGTACCAGCGCCCGTATCAGATTCTCCGGCATTCCGCACAAACCGAAGCCTCCGATCATGATGGTCGCGCCATCGAACACGTCGCGGATGGCCTCATCCGCATTGGCTACAACTTTGTTCATGGCGTCCGCATTTTATCTGAAAACCTGCCGCGAGAATCGCAACGGTAAGAAAAGCCGGAAGAATAGACCGCGAATGGCGGTGCGATTATCGCCCGCCCCCAAGAGTTCAATCAGACCGCAACCCGATTACCCAATCCCACCAATTGCCTATCTCTTTTTCGGCGGAGCCTTCCTGAGCTGGTGCGCCTGCTCAAACTCTTCCGCCAGTTGCCGGGTTGCCAGGTTTTCCCGGATGTGTGCCAGCCGCTGCTCCACCTTCCAAAGCGCGTCTTCCAGATTCTTCTTGTTGCTAATCGCGACATCGCGCCACATCGAATAGGGACTCGCGGAAATCCGTGTCATTTCCTGCAAGGCGCGCCCGCCCGCCGGCAGCAGCGGAGCCTCTGCTCCGAACTCCGCCACCAGGGCCGCCGCCAATGCCGTCGAAATCATCTGGGGAACATGGCTGATCCATGCGCACAGGCGGTCATGCTCCTCCGCAGGAAGCATCACAATCCGTGCTCCGATGGCGTCAATCCATCCCGTATACTCAGCGAATAACCCTTCGTTCAGGCTCTGCCCCGGCAGCGGTGTCAGAAACCACACAGCATTCTGAAACAAATCTGCATCGGCATAGTCGACTCCACTCATTTCCTTTCCCGCCATCGGATGCCCCGCCAGAAACCGCTTCCCGGCGTTCTTCCCAAACAGCTTAAGCGCACGATCGGCCACCGCCGCCTTCGTGCTTCCCACATCGGTAAGGAGCGCCTTGGCGGGAAGCACCGGACCCAGGCGCTCAATCAGATCGACAATCGCCAGCACGGGAGTCGCGAGCACGACGATCTGACTCCCGCGAACCGCGTCCCCGGGATTGGCTGTTCCATCGTCGATGGCCCCCCGAAGTCGCGCCCGCTCGAGGCTAGCCTCGCGGTCGCACCCCACAATCCGCCCGGCAAACTTCTTTTTTCGGAGGGCAAGCCCCAGCGATCCACCAATCAGCCCAGTCCCGATGATCGTGATCTGCCGAATCGCCATAAAGAGAATTGAGTAATTTCGAAACTGGCGTAATTTGAAAAGCAAATATCAAGAGGCCATCAATTACACAACCCGATTACCCAATGTTCTAGAGCTTTCTTCCTACCGCCGGCGCGATGATCCGCAACTCGTCCATCAATTTCGCGAACTGGTCGGGAAACAGCGACTGTGCCCCATCCGACAGAGCCTGGTCTGGATTGCAATGCACTTCGATCAGGAGCGCGTCGGCGCCCGCGGCCACTGATGCGCGCGCCATGGGTGCCACCTTGTCGCGCCGCCCGGTGCCGTGCGACGGATCGGCGGTCATTGGCAAGTGCGACAACTTGTGAATGATCGGGATCGCCGAAATGTCCATCGTGTTTCGCGTGTAGGTCTCAAAAGTTCGAATCCCGCGCTCACAGAGGATCACCTCGTAGTTCCCGCCCGCCATGATATATTCGGCCGACAGCAGCAACTCTTCGAGGGTCGCAGCGATGCCACGCTTCAGCAGCACTGGCTTGCGCACCTTGCCCAGTTCACGCAGCAGATTGAAGTTCTGCATATTGCGCGCGCCCACCTGCAAAATGTCCACGTAGGGCAGCATCAGCGGAATTTGCGAAATTTCCATTACTTCGCTGATCACGAGCAGGCTGAACTGCTCTCCCGCCTCGCGAAGCAACTTCAGCGCTTCTTCGCCATGCCCCTGAAACGAATAGGGCGAGCTGCGAGGCTTGAACGCGCCCCCGCGCAGAACTTTCGCGCCCGCGTTCGCCACCGCTTCCGCAGTGGAAAAAAGCTGCTCCCGCGATTCCACCGAGCACGGCCCGGCCATCACCACGACCTCGTTCCCGCCGATGCCAATCCCATTCGCCAGTTGGACAATGGTCCCTTCTGGGCGAAAACTCCTCCCCGCCAGCTTGTACGGCGAACTGATGCGATGGACTTCCTGCACCCCGGGCAGCAGTTCCAGGATGCGGATATCGAAATCAATCCCCGATCCGACCGCGCCGAGAACGGTCATCCGCGCCCCGGTCGAGCGGTGTACTTCAAATCCCATCTTCACCAGGTGCTCAATCACCTGTTGGATCAGTTGCTCGTCCGCGCCTTCCTGCATTGCTACAATCATAGGAATCTCTCGTGTTCGTTTTCGGCCGTCAGCTCTTAGAACCTCTTGTCATTCGCGACCCGGAGCAGCGCGCAGGGGAGGGATCTGCTTCTCCCTTCATCGGCGATGCCGTCAATCGTTCAAATCCGAATCCATCTCCGTGCTTCCCTTGGCCGGTTCTTCGGTCGTCACAATCTCTTCCTTCTGAATATTCCGCATCACATCGATAATGCGCTCATAAATCCGCACCAAGTCCCGGCCCGGCAGTGGCCCACGATTCGCCTCCTGAACATTCGTAAACACGACCCGCTCCCGCTCCGGCTCGTACACGGGTAAATTCGTATGGCGCTTGAGACGCCCAATCTCCACGGCAGCCTGCGCCCGCTCGCTCAGCAGCGCCACCAGCTTCCGATCCAAATCATCAATTTTCTTTCGCCAATCCTCGATGTCCATGAGATCCCTGGGCTACCTTGGAATCGGGTGCCCCATCCTGGCCGCGTTCTTTGCAGATGGAGTGGGGATTTTGACATCCATCCCGTTTCTGTCGATCGTCACGGCAACGCAACTGACGGCTGAGAGTTGATAGCTGTCAGCTTCCTGACGAATTCTCCTACCGCCGCCGCCTCTCGCCCCCGATTCCGTTCGATGGTCTCTACAATCGCACTGCCAACAACCACCGCATCCGCGAACTCGCCCACCTCGGCAAACTGTTCTGCGGTAGAAATCCCAAACCCCAGCGCAACCGGCAACTTGGTCACACGCCGCAATCGCCGCACCAAAGTCCCCGCATCGCCGGCTAACTGCGGCCGCGCCCCAGTCACTCCAGTCCGCGACACCGCATACACGAAGCCCCGCGAAGTCTGTGCAATCCGCCTCAGACGCTCGTCCGGACTCGTCGGCGCCGCCAGGAACACCGGTGCCAGATCATGTTCCCGCATTGCTCGCAAATACTCGCCCGCCTCTTCCACCGGCAAATCCGTTACCAGCGAGCCATCCACACCCGCGGCCCGCGCGACCTTGCAGAACTTCTCCATCCCCATCTGCAATATCGGATTCAAATACGAAAACACGATCAACCCCGTGGACTGCGCCTGCTGCCGCACCTGGGCCGCCAGCGTCAGCACCTGCGCGAGCGATGTTCCATGTTTCAGTGCCCGTTCACTCGCCCGCTGAATCACCGGCCCATCCGCGACCGGGTCGCTGAACGGCACTCCCAGTTCAATCACATCGGCCCCGGCCTCGATCGCCGCGAGCACAATCTCGCGCGTCGTCGCCAGATCCGGATCGCCGCAGGTCACGTACACCACCAGCGCCGGGCTCTTGTGGAAAATGAGAGGCATAAGACGTTGAATCAATGATTCGATGGCTCAATCCAGCTTCAAGTTCTCCCGCATAATCCCAATATCCTTATCGCCGCGTCCCGACACATTCACGATCACGGTTTCCGACTTCTTCATCTTCGGCGCGCGTTTCACCACCTCCGCTACCGCGTGCGCCGACTCCAGCGCCGGAATAATCCCCTCAGTCCTTGCCAGTAGCGTCGTGGCTTCGAGTGCTTCTGCGTCCGACGCCGGGAGATACTCGGCTCGCCCCGCATCCCGCAAGGCCGCATGCTCCGGCCCAATCGAGGGATAGTCCAGACCCGCCGACACCGAATGCGTCAGGGCAATCTGCCCTTCCGAATCCTGCAACACGTAGGAATACGTGCCCTGCAGCACTCCCGGCGATCCACCACGAAACCTCGCCGCATGCTCGCCCAGAGCCTCACCACGTCCGCCAGCCTCGACTCCGATCAGCCGGACTTTCTTGTCGTTTAGAAAGTCGTAGAAAATCCCGATCGAATTCGATCCTCCGCCCACGCACGCAATAATCGCAGCTGGCAACTTCCCCTCGGCTTTGAGAATCTGTGCGCGAGCCTCCCTCCCAATTACGCGATGAAAATCGCGCACCATGGTCGGATAAGGATGCGCTCCCAGCACGCTGCCCAACAGATAATGGGTCGTCCGCACATTCGTGACCCAGTCCCGCATCGCTTCGTTAATTGCATCTTTCAACGTGCGCGATCCCGAATCGACGCCACGCACCTCCGCCCCGAGCAGGCGCATGCGGAACACATTCAACTCCTGCCGCCGCATGTCCTCGGTGCCCATGTAGACGACGCACTCAAAGCCCAGCAGCGCGCACACTGTCGCCGTCGCCACGCCGTGCTGCCCCGCACCAGTCTCGGCAATCACGCGAAGTTTCCCCATACGCTCGACCAGCAGGCCTTGCCCCAGGCAGTTGTTGATCTTGTGAGCGCCGGTGTGGAGCAGGTCCTCCCGCTTCAAATAAATCTTCGCGCCACCCAGTTTTTGCGTAAGCCGCCGCGCAAAAAACAACGGCGTCGGACGGCCGGCGTACGTCCGCAGCAACTCCGCGAGCCGCGCCTGAAATTTACGGTCGCGCTTCGCCTTCTCATACTCGCGCTCGAGTTCCTCGAGAGCCGCCATCAAAGTCTCGGGTACATACCGCCCGCCGTAAACCCCAAACCGCCCCGGTTCTTGAGAAGAGCGGGAGGTGGGAAGAGGGTGAGTGTCCAACCCTTGTCGCGTCTTTTGGGACAGGGTGTGGGTCCTGACTTTCATAGTCCGTGGAACCGTTGCCATCTCTAACTCACCTTCCGATCCATCTCCCGCACCGCCCGCACAAATGCCCGCACCTTCTCCGGATCCTTTTTCCCCGGCCGTTCCTCCACTCCGGAAACCACATCCACTCCCCAAGGCTTCAGAATCTCCATCGCCTCACCGACATTCGCCGGCGTCAATCCACCCGCAACCACTGGCTTCACGCCGGCCCGCCGCATCCCCTCGGCGATCGGAGCCGCCTTTCCCCAGTCAAACGTTTTTCCAGTGCCACCCGGCATCTGCAACCCGCCGGAATCAAGGAAGAAGGTATCTAGCACCCCTTCGGGAAACGGTGCGCGACCCGGAAAATCCTCCCGAAGATGCTCAAAGTCTCGCGCCAGTTCATCGACTGGTGTTCCCGCATCCAGAAAAAGCGCAATCGGCAAAGCCACAAAAAACTTCGGCGTCTTCGAAAAAACGCCGCGTTCCACGGCCTTTGCCGCATGGGTCTGAACATCGGGCTCCAGCGGCAGGTAGTGCTGCACCGCCGTCAGCCCGGTCGAAAGCACAACTCGGGCCCAATCGGTTGCGGAGTCACTCACAAACACTCCTACCTTCTCCACGCTTCCCGGCAACTTCTCCACAATCTCCCGCACCGCCTCCACACTCACGCATCGCGGACTCTTTTCATAAAACACGAAGCCCACCGCATCGGCCCCGGCTTGGACCGCAACGAGCGCGTCCTCCAGATTCGTCATCCCACAAATTTTCACCCAAGTCATAAAGCCAATTGTCAGCGCCCAGTAAAAATCCTATGGTTGACTTGCCACTGGGTACCGAGTACTGGGCAAAAGCAACTCTCGCAACGCGTCCCCTGGCCGCTCGGCCCGCATCAACGACTCGCCAACCAGAAACGCGTCATACCCCGCCGCCCGCAAACGCGCGACATCCTCCGCAGAATGAATCCCGCTCTCGGCCACTCGCACGACGCCAGCGGGGAACTTCTCCGCCAGAACAAACGCAGTCTCCAGATCGACTTTAAACGTCCTTAGATCGCGTGTATTGACGCCGATCAAGTCACACCCGGCATCTAAGGCTCGTTGCAACTCCTCCCCGTCATGCACCTCGCACAAAACATCCAGGCCGCGCCGCCGCGCACCCGCCGCAAGCGCAGCCAACTCCTGTGCGGACAGCGCCGCTACAATCAGTAGAATCGCATCGGCGGAATTCGCCCGCGCCTCGACCAACTGAAACTCATCCACGATGAAGTCCTTCCGCAGGCAGGGAACCTTCACCGCCGCCGACGCCTCCCGCAAATTTCCGAGCGACCCTTGAAAGAATTCCTCGTCCGTCAACACCGAAAGCGCCGCCGCTCCTGCCGTCTCCAGTTCCAGCGCCAACTCGGCCGGACCGAACTCCACCCGGATGAGCCCCTTCGATGGCGATGCTTTCTTCAACTCCGCAATCACCGCCACGCCGTCCTTGCCCTTCGACTCAAGGCCTCGCCGAAACCCGCGTGGCACGTGCTTTTCCGCGCGCCGCTCCAACTCGCAGAAATCCGAATCGCGCTTGGCGTCCGCCACTCGCGCCCGCGTAGCCGCAAGAATCCTGTCCAGAACGGCAGGCATAGAGAATCTCTTGATTATACGGGAGCCCGCGATTAGGACCGATTGGCCGGGATTGTGGCCCTGACGATTACTCCATTCCTAACGAGGCACTCACCGACTTCCGATACTCCCGTGCCTTTTCCAACACGCCCGGCTCGTCAATCGTGAGCAACTTGCGCTCTCGCATCACGACACGCCCGCCAATGACCACTGTCTCGACGTCGCTCGCCTTCAGCGAATACGCAATCTGCGCATAGATGTCATACATCGGCACTGCATTCGGCTCATTCAGGCTGATCAGAATGAGATCTGCCTTTTTCCCCGCCTCCAGCGAGCCAATCTCTTTCTCCATATGGAGCGCCCGCGCGCCGTCGATGGTGGCCATTTCTACAACGGCCTTGGCGTTCAGCGCCAGCGGATCCATCTTCGTAATCTTGGCCAGCTTCGCCGCCAGGTCGATCTCCTCCATCAAGTCGAGATCGTTGTTACTCCCCGCCGGACCATCCGTTCCCAGCCCCACCGCGATGCCCGCCGCCCGCATCTCCGGCACCGGAGACACACCGCTGGAAATCATCATGTTGCTCGACGGATTGTGCACGCACCCCACATGACGCTCCGCCAGGAGCTTCCGGTCCGCCTCATCCACAAAAATACAGTGCGCCGCCACCAGGTCCGGGCCCAGCGCTCCAATCTTCTCCAGGTACTGCACCGGTGAAGCGCCGTTCTGCTTCTCGCTGTCCTCCCACTCCTTCTTCATCTCCGACACATGCATCAGCAGAGGGGCGTGATATTTCTTGGCCAGCGCTGCGGCGTCTTGGATCGTTTTCTTCGAACAGGTATAAATCGAGTGCGGTGCCGGCGCCGCCTGAATCAGCGCATCCCCCTGCCACCGCTTGAGAAACTTCTCGGTGTAAGCGAGCATCTCGGCTTCGCTCTTGTTGTCTGGAGAGGGGAAATCGATGAACGTCTCACCCAGCACGCCGCGCATCCCCGCCGCCTTCGTTTCCTCCGCAACCGCATCCTCGAAGTAATACATGTCGGCGAACGTGGTCACGCCTGACCGGATCTGCTCCGCTGCCGCCAGCCTCGTCCCCCACCGAACAAACTCCTCGTTGACGTTCTTCGCTTCGGCCGGAAAGATGTACTTATACAGCCAGTCATTCAGGGTCACATCATCGTGCAGGCCGCGAAACAGCGTCATGGGCACGTGCGTGTGTCCATTGATAAACCCCGGCAGAACCAGCCTGCCGCGAGCATCGAGCGTTTTGGCGCCCTTATATCGAGCCTCGATCTCGGTCCGCGGTCCGGCGGCGACGATCGCATCTCCCGTGATGGCGACGCTCCCATCCTGATAAATCCTCCTCGCCGGGTCCATCGAAACCACGGTCCCGCCGCTGACCAGCAGGTCGACCTCCTGCTTCGTCTGCCCGAACATCGGCGCATTCAGCAGGCAAGCCAACACCATCCACGACATCGCCACACGAACCAGCCTTCGCTTTAACATTTCTGCCCGTCTCACCCTATCTCGCCGCCACTCTCTTCAAATAGAACTTAAAAAAATCCTCCGCATTCGAATCCAGACAAACCTGCGCATTCGGCGTCCCTGGTTCCTCGCGCGTGAACCCTTTGTCGTCCACGCGAATATGCATACCCTGCACCGGACACAAGTCCGGCCGCAGGGCGAATGCCACCGCCATAGGATCGAACAACGTCGGCGTCTCCTGCCCCCACAGGTGATACAGCACCGCGAGCGCATCGGTCACGGGTGTCCCCTGGCTGAACAGGAACCCCCGCTTCACTTCGTCCAATTTGAGTTGCGTCGAATCCAGAGGCATCACAAACAGAGGAACTCCCGCCGCGAACAGCTTCTGCGCCGATGGCACATCGTTCACGATATTCCACTCCGCCATCGCAGGGACCGGCGCCGTGTATCCCAAGTCCCCATAGCCGCGCCGGATAGACCCGCCCATCAGCACCACCCGCTTCAACTTGCGGAATGTCGCCGGATCCCGATCGATGACCGCCCCCAAATTCATCAGCGGACCGATTGCAATCAGGGTAATGTCGCCGGGGTATTTTCGAATCTGTTCCAGCAAGAACTCCACGGCGTCCCCATGCGACGCCTTTGCGAAATGCCCGCCCTCCGCGTAGCGCCGTTGCGACATTGGATTCTTCGTCGCCGTTGGCTTTCCGGCTGAGACCGGAATCTCCGGACGGCCCACTTCGCCCAGAAGCCTGTCCGCAAGCTTGGCACGCATCTCGGTATCGCCGAAGGTGGTGGTCACGCCCAGAATTTTCAATTCTGGACTTTTCACAGCGAGCGCTAGGGCAAATGCGTCGTCGACGTCATCGCCGATGTCGGTGTCGATGATGACTTTCTCCGCGGCAGGGCTCGGCGCCACTTGTGCCGAGTTTGCTGTCGGCCAAGCGCACACCGCCAAGCAGAGCACCCATCGCAATGCCGCCCGAAGGCCGCCCGCCATCACGCCCTCCGCTTCCGTCAATAAGGAAAACGCGGCCCTAAGGCCGCGTCCTTGTATTCCAGATTCCTACTGCTCGAAGCGGAGGCCGCCTACTGAATCAGCGTGCCTCCGTTGCCGCCGGGTTCTTCTTCTGGCGCGATCACGACTGCGGCGGCGACGCGGTCGCCCGGCTCCATGTGCAGGAGGCGGACACCCTGGGCGTTGCGGCCGGACTCGCGGATGGTAGTTGAGTCCATGCGGATGATCTTGCCGTAGTGGCTGATCAGCATGACCTCAGAAGTCTCATCGACCTGCGCGATGCCGACTACCTTGCCGACGCGCTCGGTGGTCTTGACGTTGATTACGCCCTTGCCACCGCGGTTGGTGAGTCGGTATTCTTCGGCCGGAGTTCGCTTGCCATAGCCGTTCTCTGTGACCGAGAGAATGAGCGTGCCTTTGACGGCTGCGTCGATCGGCTCAGGCTCGCCTTCGCCCGAAGCAGGCGCTCCCGCGCCTGGGACCGCCGAGGCGGCTGTCCCCCCATTTTCTGCGGCTGCGCCGGGCTTGGTGGTCGTGGCCATGCCAACGACGTAGTCCTTGTCTTCGAGGTCGATGCCCCAAACGCCATACGCGGCGCGGCCCATGGGGCGGACGTGGCTTTCGTCGAAACGAACCGCCATGCCCTCGTGCGACGCGAGGAAGATGATCTGGTTGCCGTCGGTGACGCGGGCGGCGACCAGTTCGTCCGCTTGCTCGATGTTGATCGCATTGATGCCGTTGGAGCGCACGTGCATGAATTCCCGCAGCCCGGACTTTTTCACCAAGCCGTTGCGTGTCGCGAAGAAAACATACTTGTTTTCTTCTTCGAGGTTGCGCACGGCGACCATGGTCTTCACGGTTTCGCCGGGCTGGAGACCGACCAGGTTGCCAATGTGCTTGCCTTTACCGGCGGCGCTGACATCGGGAATTTCGTAGACCTTCAGCCAGTAAACGCGGCCCTTGTTCGTGAAGATGAGTATGTAGGCGTGCGTAGACGCAAGGAACAGATGCTCGACGAAATCTTCGTCGCGCGTCTTCATTCCAGTGCGGCCCGTGCCTCCGCGGCGCTGCATGCGGTAGGTGGAGATGGGCGTGCGCTTCATGTACCCGGAATGACTGACGGTGACCGCGACCTGCTCGTCGGCAATCAGATCCTCGAGGACGATTTCTGCAGCTTCGTCTTCGATCCGGGTTCGACGCTCGTCGCCATAGAGCTTCTTGACCTCTTCGAGCTCTTTGATGATGACGTTGCGCAGCTTCCTCTCGGAAGCCAGGATGGACTCGTATTCGGCGATGTTGTCGCGCACACTCTTCAACTCGTTCGCGATTTCGTCGATGGAGAGCCTGGTCAGGCGGTGCAACTGCAGTTCGAGGATGGCATCGGCCTGCTTCGCCGTGAAGGGCTTCTCTGGATCGAGCTCGGGAGTGCGGCCGGTTGTGTTGATGTCGATTTTTTTGCCACCGAAGTAAAGCACCAGGTTTTCGCGGGCGTCGGCGCGGTTGGCGCTACCGCGAATGATGGCGATGACATTGTCGAGGTGATCGAGAGCGGTGATGTAGCCCTCGAGAATGTGCTCGCGGTCCCGCGCCTTGGCGAGCAGGTACGCGGTGCGGCGGCGGACGACGTCAACGCGATGCTCGATGAAGTACTTGATGGTCTGGATGATGCCCATTTCGCGGGGCTGTCCATTGACCACTGCGAGCAGGATCATCGAGAAGCTCTCCTGCATCTGGGTGTGCTTGAAGAGCTGGTTGAGAACGATCTGGGGTTCGGCACCGCGCTTCAGTTCGACGACAATGCGCATGCCGTCGCGGTCGCTCTCGTCGCGAACGTCTGAAATGTCTTCGATGTCCTTGTCGTTTACCAGCTGGGCGATCCGCTTGATCAGTACAGATTTGTTTACCTGGTACGGAATCTCAGTGACGATGATGGCCTGGCGATCTTTGGTGAGATTCTCAATCGCGGCGTTGGCCCGCATCATGAAGCGGCCGCGGCCGGTGCGGTAGGCTTCGAAGATTCCGGCCCGGCCATGAATGATGCCGGCAGTGGGGAAGTCCGGCCCCTGCACGAACTTCAAAATCTCGGCCAGCTGCGCGTTAGGATCGTTAACCAGCGTGATGGTCGCGTCAATGATTTCCGTCAGGTTGTGCGGCGGAATTTTCGTTGCCATGCCCACAGCGATGCCATCGGAACCGTTGACCAGAAGATTCGGAATGCGCGCGGGCAAAACATCGGGCTCGACCTCACTGCCGTCATAGTTAGGATGGAAATCTACGGTTTCCTTGTCGAGGTCTTCAAGCAGCGGAGTGGCAACCTGCGCGAGCTTCGCCTCGGTGTAACGGTCCGCGGCAGGCGGATCTCCGTCGACGGACCCGAAGTTGCCCTGGCCGAAAATCGGCGGGTAACGCATCGACCAGTCTTGGGCCAGACGAACCAGAGCGTCGTAGACGGCGAGGTTGCCGTGCGGGTGGTACTTGCCCATCACTTCGCCGACGATGCGGGCACACTTGCGCGTGGCGCGGTTGGGTTGCAGCCCCATCTGCTGCATGGTGTACAGAATGCGGCGATGGACGGGCTTCAATCCGTCGCGCACGTCGGGCAGGGCGCGGCCGATGATCACCGACATCGAATAGTCGAGATACGACCGCTTCATCTCCTCTTCAACGTTGACCGGTTGAATGTTGAGTGCGCCGGGGCCATCGCCCCCGGGAGGAGGAGGGAGAGGGAGTTCGGGGTTTTGATCGTCAGCCATTCTTAGCTCTCAGCTCTCAGCTGTCAGCTTTCAGCCGTCAGCTCAAACCAATCGATCCAGTCTGGAAACGCTTGTAACTAGTTGTATTTACAGGATGTTATGTGTCCCGGGATCGGTGTTTATTATACCATGCCACCGGCGTTTCCGTACGCAGAGGGTATCGACTTGGCCAGAGGCTGGGCCGCAGAGAGAGACGTTGCGGGCAACATCATACGTAGTGTTTTGCGTGCGAACTATGGGCGGGTCACAACTTCGTTGGGGGCGGTGGGAAGGAGGAAATGCACACCGCGGGAGCGGCTGGCTTCGATGGTTGCAGGAAGGTTCAATGAAGAAAGATCGATCTTCCTGTTCCATGATCCGTCGGTGTAGTAGTTCCCTTGGGCGTAGAGCACGCCATCGGCGATGGTGTAGGCGCCCACCTCTTCGCGGTGGCCGTCGCGGAACACAAGTACCGCGGGAGCGAGAGTCTGGCTCGGAATCGCCGGCGTTGATGATCCCCCATGCTTGAGCGCTGGGCTGGACTCCTGGTCGAGCATCTCAGCTGCAGCGGGCTCTTCGCCATTTACGCGGATATAGTGGCCACCCTGCAGTTCAATCAGAAGCGGCTGTGCCGGGGGCGGGAGGGGCTCGGGCATTTCTTGAGGTGCTTGCATGACAGGTGCTTGCGTGACGACGATGGGCGGCTGAGATGAAACGAGAGGGCGGGATTGCGCTTCGTAGTCGAAGGAATCCGCAAAGAAAACGAGCGGGTACGGGAACGGGCGAGCATGCGCGCTATGCTGTGATGAGGCAAAATGCGGAGGCGATATCGGCCTCTGCGCGCTAGCGCACGGCATCAGGGCAGCGAGCAGCGCGACCAAGGCCAGCTTACACACGGCTAATTCGCCTTAGAGGATATGGGCAGCTGAAAGGTGATGCCGCGATCGTCGTTCTGCCGCCGCGTGGCCTCAAGATCGAGATCCGCAAGCGGGACTTTGCGTGCGTGCCCGGGTGTCATATCGAACAGGGTTTGACCGATGATGGCGTAGTTCCCAACTTCGAGCTTGTGCCCGTCCTTGAACACGAGCATCGTCGGCTCCAAGGCCTCAGGAGCAGAGGACGCGGTGGCATCATCTCTGCGATCCGCGGAATGAGGAGGGGGCGTGCTTCGCGCCGGCGGGACATAAGAGTCACGGCCTGATCCGCGGCGATCAAATACGGTTGGGCCACCCTGGTAGTTGGCGTCCGGCTCGTCAGCATCGGTGTCGGCTTTGTCCTCCTCCGCTGCGCCGAAGTCAACGGCGTAAGGTACAGGAACCGCGTAAAACACCGGCGGAACGTCAGAAACGTGGTGATGATGCCCGCGCTCGCCATCGCCACGACGACCGTCAAATGGAATCCCGGCAGAGAAGCCTACGCCGGGACCGGGGGCGTATCCGCGTGGTCCGAGAGACGTGACGCTGGCGCGAGGGCCGTTGATCGCGTTGCCGCCGAATCCCGGTGAGGTCACCGAAGCGGGAGCGCCATTGATCTGGGCGTGGCTACTCGCGACAAGAAGCAGTGGTATCGCCAACAAGCTGAACACCGCCACCGAGGCCGGAGTTGAACGCCGCACCCACCCATCATACTCCAATTCGAAAGTCATGGAATCACCTTAAAAAACGAAGCTTCACTTGAGTTTGATCCTGCGCAAAGATGGTTAGATGCTCGATACCCGACGGTTATATGTCTCTGAATCCTATATTGTTGAAAATAGGTTGATTAATTCCGGGTGAAGGGGAGCCGGATATAATCTTGAGTCGTTGCGACTCCAGTGCCATTTAAAAGCATGAAATCTGCAATCCGATTAGCGCTGATGGGGCTGATTCTGGTGATTGTCGCTATGGTGTCGGCGCTGACGGCGATGCGATTTGCGATTCATGGGCAGGAGGTCGCCGTTCCCCCGCTCGTCGGCCTTGCCCCGGCGGAGGCGGAGCGGGCGGTCGCCGGACTCGGATTGCAGATTTCCATCGAGCGGCAGTATTACAGCGCGCAAATTCCTGAAGGAAGGATCATGTCGCAACTGCCATTGCCCGGAACGAAGGTGCGGCGCGGGTGGCAGGTCCGGGTGGCGCAAAGTCTCGGGCCAACGCGGGTGGCGATTCCAGACGTTACGGGACAGAGCGAACACGCGGCCGAGTTGAATATTCGCAGGCGCGGGCTGGATGTGGCTTCGATGGCGGTAGTCGAGTCGCCGGGCATTCCAGCGGATCAGGTGCTGGCGCAGAGTCCGTCGGCAAACGCAACCCAGGTGCTCGCGCCCAAAATCAGTCTGCTGGTCACGGTGACGGCCGCTCCGCCAGCCTTCGTAATGCCGAGTTTTGTCGGACAGCCGTTGGGAACGGTGAGCCGCACTTTGCAGGATGAGGGGTTCCGGTTGGGAAATGTGAGCGTCGCGCCGCCCCCTATTGCACTGGCGGATGACACACCCGCGCCGCCAGCGGCCACGCCTCCGGCGACCACTCCCCCGACCCTCGCGCCAGCGCCTCCGGCGCAACCTACGCCGGCCAGCATCATCGTCTCGCAGGCGCCGGCAGCAGGTCAGAAAGTGCTCGCCGGGACGGCGGTCAGTTTTGAGGTGCGTTAAGAAAACCGTCAGCCACGCACTTACGCGGATCAACCATCGAGAACTCTCTTAGGTTCTTTCCAGGATTGCCGCGAAAAATCCGTCGCAGGGGTGAATGCCTGGGATCGTGCGCAGGTAAGGGCCGCGGGTGAGGGACGCGGGATCAGGCCAAGTAAGGTCCCCAGCCGTTTTCAAGCGATCGAGTTCCGTGCAGCAATTCAGATGGTGAATCGATTTGTCGTTGGCCAGAACCTGCTCGACGACGTCTTCGTTTTCCTCTTTCTCTAGCGAACAAGTGGAGTAGATGATGCGCCCTCCGGCCCCAACTTGCGCAAGGGCGGACCGAAGAATCGCGCTCTGGCGCGCCTGCAGCTGAGACAAGTCGTTGGGTTGGAGGCGCCACTTGATCTCGGGATTGCGGGCGAGCGTCCCTGTGCCGGAGCACGGAACGTCAGCCAGAATGCGCTCGAACTTGACCGATAGCGGCAGATGCCGGGCATCGGCGATCACGGTTTGGATTCGTGCGGAAGAAAGGAGCGTTTGCAGACGCCTTTCGACAAGGCGGGCCCGGTGCGGGTGAATCTCAACGGCAGTGATTGTGGCGTGCCAGTTGTGATCTGCGATCGCGAGCGTTTTGCCGCCGGGAGCGGCACAGCAATCCAGAATTCTAGTTTCGTTCTTTAGTCCGTAACCGACGAGGGCGGCGACCAGTTGTGAAGCTTCGTCCTGAATGACTATCTGGCCGGTGTGGAATGCATGAGCTTTCGTGATGTCTCCGGCCGCGACCCGACGCGCAGAGGCCAGCAGGGCGCCGGGATTGAGCATCACGCCGGCCTTCATGAGTTCTGAACTGTCCCTTTCGGCGATTGGCCCGCGCACGCGAATTGCTGTCGTCGGGATCGATTGATCATGTTCGCAGATTCGGCGAGCAGCCGCGATTCCGTATTCACTGGCCCAACGTTCGACGAGCCACAAGGGATGCGCCAAGGCGCGGGCCAGATCCTCCGGCGTACTCTCGTTTTCAAATTCCGTGCGATCTTGCTGCGCCGCTGCGATCTTGCGCAGCACGGCGTTTACAAATGGCGCGGCGGAGCGCTTGCGGGCCCGCTTGACCAGTTCGACACTCTCGTGAAGGGCTGCGCGCTGCGGAATACGATCGAGCCAGCGGAATTGATAAAGGGCCAGACGCAGGGCGACGAGGATTTCAAGGTCGAGCCTCGCTAACGGTTGGGCAGCGGCGGTTGCGATCTCCTGGTCCAGCCGCGAGCGCCAGCGCAGAACTCCCATAACCAATTCCGTGGTGAGCGCATGGTCGGACGTCGAGAGACGCTGGTAAGTCGCGGCATGCAGTAACTCGGAGGCGAAGGACGACTCGCGCTCGGCGCGGAGCAGGATATCGAAGGCGGCGGCGCGGGCAGGCGAAACGGGCATCGGCCCGATTGTAGGCGTTCGCGCGTTGGTGCCAAAGGGCTAACCATAGAGGGCACAGCCGTTATCAAACACCTAGCTTCTCGCCGGGTTGGGGGCGATAGCCATGGATGAAATCGCGGGCGGATGTGGGTTTTTTCCCTTCGACCTGAAGCTCCAGGAACTCAAGAGAAGTGTTCAGGGCGCAGCCTACTAAGAGTCGATCTGCCACGACACGCGTCTCTGCAGAAGGCAGCCCACCGGCACCAACGCAAGCCTTCAGTATTTGAAGATTCTTTCCCCGAAATCTCGTATAGGCTCCGGGCCACGGTTGAAAACCGCGCATACGGTTGAGGATTTCAGAGGCCGATCGAGAGAAATCCACGAGGCCGTCTTCTTTTTTGAGGATGGGAGCGAGGCTCGCCTGGGAGTGGTCTTGTGGCCGGGGTTGAATCCTGCCAGCTTGCAGGCCACGCAAGGTTTCGACCACGAGATCGGAACCGATTGAGGCGAGGTGCGGCGACAGAGTCTCGGACGTGTCGTCGGGCCTGATCGCAAGTTCCTTCTGCAGCAGGATGTTGCCCGTGTCGAGTCCCGCGTCAAGACGCATCGTGGTGACGCCGGTGACAGTTTCACCTTTTGCGATGGCCCACTGAATCGGCGCCGCACCGCGGTATTTCGGCAGGAGCGACGCGTGAAGGTTGATGTTGCCGAGCCGAGGGAGATCAAGCATCCACTGCGGGATGAGGCGGCCGTAACCAACCACAATGATAGCCTCGGGCTGGAGAGCGGTGATTTGGGCGCGGAATTCTTCGTTGGCCTTGATGCGCTCAGGCTGGGTGATGGGGAAATTGAGTTTCAGTGCAGACTGTTTGACCGGAGACGCCACGACTTCAAGGCCGCGACCCTTAGGGCGGTCGGGCTGAGTCACGACCAGATGCACGCGGAATCCGGCGGCAGCCAGTTTTTCGAGTGTGGGTACAGCGAAACGTGGCGTGCCGCAAAAAGCGAGATCCAGGGACATTGTGTAGTTGAGTAATTGTAGAATTTAGGACGCGCTTTCAATTACACAATTACCAAATTACACAATTACTCGGTCTCTTACCATTCTCCGGCTTTCACCAGCTTGCGAATTTTGCGCCTCATAAGGTCGCGCTTGAGCGCGCTGAGATGGCTGATGTAGAGCTTGCCATTCAGGTGATCGGTTTCGTGGAGAAGGGCGCGGGCAAGCAGTTCCTCTCCGGTCTTTTCGAAAAATTCGCCGTGCGAATCCTGCGCCCGCACCGTGACTACATTGGGGCGAGTCACGTTTTCGCGGAAGTCGGGAATGCTGAGGCATCCTTCGCTCTGAGTGTGGCGCCCTTCACTACGAATGATTTCAGGATTAATCAGGACCAGCTTGGCCTTTGGATCCTCTTTAAAAGTCACGTCGATAACGGCAATGCGGCGGCCAATGCCGATCTGCGGCGCCGCCAGACCTACGCCATGTGCGGCGTACATCGACTCAAACATGTCGTCGATGAGCTTCTGCAATTCGTCGTCAAAGACAGTGACGGTTTCACTGCTCTTCTCGAGGACCGGATTGCCAAACTTTACGATGGGGTAGATCATCAGTAGCTTTTCAGTTGCTGGCAGTAGCCTTGGAAATTCCGAAGAGTCTCGGTCATGGAATCGCCGCCGAATTTTTCCAGAGCCGTGCGCGCCAGGGTCAGAGCCACCATGGCCTCGGCGGCAACACCGGCGGCAGGAACCACGCAAACATCCGAACGCTCATACGCGGCCTTAACCGGCTCACGCGTGGAAAAATCGACCGACTGAAGCGGGCGGCGCAGTGTCGAGATTGGCTTCAGGTAGCCACGAACCCGAATTTCTTCTCCGTTGGAGACCCCGCCTTCAATTCCACCAGCATTATTGTGGGGGCGGGAAAAGGCGGTGAATCCAGAACTGGCGGAGTAACCGATTTCGTCGTGCACCGCAGAGCCGGGAGCAAATGCCGCAGCGACCCCAGCTCCAATCTCCACTGCCTTGACCGCTTGCAGCGACATAACCGCGGCGGCGAGCATGGCATCCAGACGCTCATCCCACTGCGCGTACGTACCGAGCCCGGGAGGAACCTGGTGGGCCACGACCTCGAAAACGCCGCCCAGCGAGTCGCCAGTCTTAAGTACCTTGTCGACCTCTTCTTTCATACGCTGCTCGACTTCGGAATCGGCGCAGTTGAGTAGGACATCTTCGCGATCATGAAGAGCGCGAATCTTCTCCCATGGAACCTGCTCGGGCAGAGTGACGCTTCCAGTCGTGACCACATGGCTCAGGACTTCGATGCCCAGTTCTTTTAGAAAGAGTTTTGCGATCGCGCCGATGGCGACTCGCGCGGCCGACTCGCGGGCCGACGCTCGTTCGAGCACGTAGCGGGCTTCGGGAAAGTTGTATTTAAGCGCTCCGGCAAGATCGGCGTGACCGGGACGGGGAGACGCGACACGCTTATGTTTGGCGGGATCGCCGTCTTCCACGGGCAAGGATTCCTGCCAATTTTTCCAGTCTCTATTTTCGAGCAGCACGGAGATCGGCGAGCCTATGGTCGTGCCGTGGCGGACGCCGGAGAGAAGGTGGGCGGAGTCGCGTTCAATCTTCATGCGGCCACCGCGGCCGTATCCCTGTTGGCGGCGCCAGAGCTCGCGGTCGAGGAATACCTGGTCGATCCTCAGCCCGGCGGGCATGCCGGAAAGAAAGGCAACCAGGGCCTCGCCGTGGGATTCCCCGGCTGTGAAGTAGCGCAGCATAAATTTTTGATTGTACCTGAAGGCTGAGTGCATCCGGCGGGGCTGGCGCAAGCTCGGTTGCATAAAACTTCACGTGCGTTTGCCGGACAGAGCATTTGCAAGCCTGGCGGCAACAAGAGTTACAATGGCCCAGCGCCTCAGGGTCGTCACTTTAGCTTTTGCTGGGATCGTTTGCCGTAGATTTGTTGGTTACCGCCAAGGAGGAAACTGTGTACCCGCTCGCATCGGTACAGCGAGAAGGAACGTTCGGCGACCAAAAAATTCGCTGCGTCCTGGTGCACGACCATGTCCTGTTGAGGCAAGGTCTGCGGCGCCTGCTTGCAGACGAACCTGACGTGGAGGTCGTGGCAGAGGCCGGCAACGCTGCCGGAGCACTCCGAAGAGTGTTCGAGCAGCGTCCTGACGTGGTGATAGCCGGTGCGGGCATTTTCGGTGGTGCGATCGACCAGGTGGAACGAATGGTTCGGCACGAGTCCCCGCACAGCAAAGTCCTGTTCCTGACCATGCACGAAGACGGCCTTGGACCTCGCGAAAATGGAACCGAGGGGTCGAGTTGCGCGGTACGGGAGACTTCCGCACAAGAATTGGTCGAGGCCATCAGAAAAATCCATTCCGCTCGAAACGCCGTGCGGGAAATGCCACGAAGAGGGCGCGGGCAGTGGCCCGCCGAGGAGCACACATCGCGGAATCGCGTTTTGACATCACGGGAGAGCGAAGTGCTTAAACTGCTCGCTGAGGGCCGCACCGTGCGCTCCGTTGCCGTTCTTCTTGGACTTAGCGTCAAAACGGTGGATGCCCACAAATTTAACTTGATGCGGAAGCTGGGGATTCACAACAAGGCAGAGTTGGTCATGTGGGCGATCCGAAAGAACGTTGTGCAGGTGCCGGCGAACTTCTAGGGAATTGCAACCGCCTTCAGATTTCGTTCGCTCTAAGGCTGAACCGCCACCGCCGCAAGTTCCGCTAAGCTCGAGACTTCGAGATCGGGCTTGGCTTTCGCTACTTTGACAGCTCCCACGCCAGGCCGGGCCGAGGGACGGTTTACCCACACGGTAGCGAGCCCGAGAGCCTGGGCGGGGATTACGTCGTGGTAGAGGCTCTGTCCCACATGTAGTATCCGATGCGTCGGGGCGTTGATCCGACTTAGCGCCAGTTCGAAAATTTTCAGCGAAGGCTTGTAGGCCTGGGCCTGCTGCGCGGTGATGACCTCCGCAAAATCCACTCCCAGCTTAGGACGTGTGGTCGCGAACAGATCGTCGTCCACGTTGGAAAGGATGGCTAGGCGAAATCGAGTGCCGAGCTGGCGAAGCCCGGCAACGCTATCGGGCCAGGGCTCCCAACTCGGCAAGGAGTCTGAAAGCGAAACGGCTTCGGCGGCAGTTGGGGAGAAGCCAAGCTGAGCGCCAAACCGGCGAACTACAGACTCCAAGACCTTGCGATAGGGATGGAATTCGCCCTGTTCGGAAAGTTGCTCGAAATCGCCATAGAGCTTGAGGAGCGCGGCGTCGTCGATCTTCTTTCCATGGGCGGACAGAATGCGATGAAGTGAAGACAGAATGCCGACTTCCCAGTTGATGAGCGTGCCATAGCAGTCAAAGGTGAGAATTTCAAAGCGGGAGAAATCGAGCATAGTGCGGGCCGGTCCTGTGCTGATAAAGATGTCGGTTGCGATCCCCCCAGAAACAGGGACTGGAGGGATCGCAGGATTACGATTTACCGCTACATCCGTTCCAGCTTGACCGGTTGCGTGAGCTCGAAGCTGACGTCGGATTCGACCGGCAAGACGATATCTTTATTTCCGGTGAAGGCTGCGCCTCCGGTGCCTGCGCCTGCGCCTGCCGCCGCCCCGATGGCTGCGCCTTTGCCCCCGCCAGCCAGGGCCCCGATGATCCCACCGAGTGCGGCGCCGCCGCCAGCCAGGACGGCGGTGCGCTTCCCTTTGCCCTTGGCCGTGAAGCTTTTCGCAGCGGTTTGAACGGGCAGGTCATAGCCGTTGAGCTTGATGGAGTCAAGGCGCACCTGCAGCGACGCGCCTCCAGCGAATCGTCCCAGAGGCTTGGCGTCGGTGACCGTTCCGGATACGGTCGCCCCCTTGGGAATCACGACTTCGTTCCCAACCATCACGTCCTGCGCCACGGTGCCGTCAAAGGTCTGGCCCGACTGGCTGAGCTTGGAACCCAGCGCCGAGCCCAGGCTCACGGTCACCTCCGTTCCCGCGGGTACGACGACGGGCTCCTTCTTTTTCTCCTCCCGGGCTTCCTTATGCTCTCGATGCTCGCGAGGTTCCTTGGCGCTTTTGGCAGTGGTGTCGCTGGCATCGCCCGCGTTGCCTGTGTCGGTAGCGTTGTCAGTCGCAGGCTTGCTGGTGCATCCAAGCACGGTCAGCGCCAGGTAGAGACTGAGAATGAATAAGATCAAGCGTGATCGCATACAGACCTCCACTTCTTTGGCTGTTGTTTTTGGCTGTAGCCACTGTACTGGAATCCTCCGGGCAGGAGCAACGGGCAACGATGCCCGCGCGGAATCGAAAGTCTATGGGTGGTCCTCACCGGTGCAGTCTTGTCGTCAGCCGGCGGTGGAATCGAACGTCCAGCGGGTTGCGTTGTTTGGAAAGTCCTTCTCGGTCCACGCCAATACGACCCGCGGACGCACGGAATAGACCACGCTCCCGGGTACTACCATCAGAGGCATCTTGTACTTGGAACGTGACGCTGCGTCCAGCTTCTTAAAGGTGAGTTTGTCGCTGAGGTCTACTTTGATGGCGTCGCCTTCCAGAATGACAACGTCATCGCCCGAGTCAAGATGCACGGAGACGGCTGGATTGTGTGCCAAGTTGCGCGCCTTGCGCGAGGAGCTTGCGGTGCCGAAGTAGACAGCGCCGTCGATCCAGAAGCCCCAAACTGGAATGGAGTGAGGACGGCCGTCAGGGCGTGTGGTGCAGATCCAATAGTTGCGAGACCTGGCTAGCCTTTTTTCGGCGTGGCTGAAGGGCAGATACTTTTTTCGCGGCTTCAATCCGTACAGCGGTGGAACATCAGGCAAACCGGCGTGGCCACCATCGGGACCGGTCGCCGGGGCGGGGATTCTTCTCTGCGCCTTCGCTTTGGGCATAGTTCGGGGCCTCGGCTCAAGCTTGAAGTGTGGATGATAATTTATCGCCTGGGCTCGAGGGCGGGCAAGGCTGGAGTTTCTTCTGGAGATTCAGTGGACTCAGGTTCTGGAACGGCAGGTTCCTCCGGCGAAGGCTCTTTCTTCGGAGAAAGAAATTTTCCCGTGTTCAGAAGCGGCCGGCCGAGGGAAGCGTTGTAGCTGGTCCAGGGACCGTCGAGGGTGGCTTCGCGCTCGAAGTGGGCGCGCATGGCTTCCATCTTGGAATCGAGGTCATCCAAGTAATGCAGCATGAGGGCCTCGGGAAACATAGGAAGCTTGGGCGAGCCGAATTCGTATTGGCCATGATGGCTGATGATCAGGTGTTCAACCATCGTTTTTAGTGGGTCCGGAAAGTCCGGTAAGAGGGCCAGCTTCGCCTGCAGCATTTCGAGTTCAATGATCATATGGCCGAGTAGCTGGCCTTTGGTCGTGTAGGTGAAGGAACGGTTGTACGTGAGCTCGTGAATTTTCCCGATGTCGTGCAGGAAGGCACCGGTGAGCAATAGATCGCGATTGATCTGAGGATAGTTCTTGCACATTAAGTCGCAGGAGCGGAACAGAGAGACGACATGGTCGAGCAGTCCGCCGATGCAGGCATGGTGCAGCGTCTTGGCCGCTGGCGCATTGCGGTAGGCGGCAGAAATCTCAGGATCAGAAATGAAGGCCTGGACCAACGATCGCAGATGGTGGTTTTCAAAGGTCGTAACGAAGTCGGTCAACGTTCGCCAAAGCTCATCAATGTCCTTGGTGGTCTTCGGGAGGTAGTCGGCAAATTCGATTTCCGATCCGCCCAGCTTGCGCAGCTTGTGAATGGTCAGCTGGAAACGCTGTTTATATTTGTTGATCAGGCCTTTGACCTTTAGGAAGTCATCCTGTTCGAAGGCGTCGAGCACTTCTTCGACGTTGTCCCACATTTTGGCTTCGAGTTGGCCGCTCCGGTCCCCCAGAGTGAGCGCGAGATAAGGCTCGCCGGTCTTTTTAGGCTTGATCTGCTTGGCGACGACGACGAAGCTGGAAGTGATGACCTTGTTTTCGTGGCGCGCGCAGTCGCAGATGTAGAAATCCTTCATTGTGCTGTGTCTGAGTATAAGCGCCGCGATTAGAGGATGCCGAGTTTCTTCTTTCTCTTCTTGCTGAGCTTTTTGGCGTCGGATTCCTTGGCAGAAGCGGTTTCGATGGGCTGGGTCTGGTTCGGACTTTGGCCGGTATCGAGATAGCCAGGGATGATCTTGATGTAGGCGTCTTCCCGCAGCTTGGTGAGATAGGCGCGCAGAGCGGGCTGCAGTTTCTCGTAGTAGAGCGCGTCCTGAATTTTTGGGAGTACGTCCCTCATGGGGGGAACACCAGCCATCTGGTGCTCGATGACTTTGAGGATGACAAAGCCTTGCTTGGTTTGGATTACCTTGGTGACGTCGCCGGGTTTCAAGGCAAAAGTCTCATCTTCGATTTGCTTCGCCAGTTTGCCGCGCTCAAATGTGCCCAGCGTACCGCCATCGGCGGCGGAAGGTCCGTCGGAATATTTCTTGGCAATATCCTCGAAGCTGGCACCGTCGCGAATCTGCTTCAGCAGATCGTTGGCCTTGGCCTCGGCGGCACTGCGAACTTCAGCTTCGGCCGCCTTGCGGGCGGCTTCATCGACCACAGGCGGTGCGGCAGGAGTCGGGGAAGGCGGTGCGTTGGGATCAGCCGCTGCGACCGGAGCAGCTGAAGCGGCAGGCGCGACAGCTTTTGGAGCAACCAGAATTTCGCTCAGGCGAATGTACTCCGGTTGTTCCATCCTGTCCTTGTGCTCGTCGTAAAATTTCTGCTCCTCTTCTTTGGTGATGTTGAGGTGTTGCCCGACTTCTTCGCCGATCACCTTCTGGGTGATGATCTGGTTCTTCATGTTCTGCTTAAAGTCTTCCCAGGAGATGCCCTGCTTGGTGGCTTCCTTCTCCAGATCCTCGAGGGACTCGAGCTTCATGTCCTTGCGCATCTGGTCCAGGCGCTTGATGAGATCGGTATCGCCACTGATGCTGAGGTCCTTACCCTTGTCGAGTAGCAGTTGCTGGTCGATGAGATCGCGAAGAATGTCTTTCTCGCGGTCGGCATAGAGCTTGTCGGCGTTGTTTGGATCCTGCTGTTTAACCTCTTCTTTGAGCTGATCCTTGCTGCGCTGAAATTCCGAGCGGGTGACAATTTGATTGTTGACGCGAGCGATGATCTCTTCGACCACCTGAGCGGACGCAAAGGCTGGCAGACAGGCACAAGCAATAAGAACTAGGCAAAATTTCTTCATAAGATGATTGGGCCGCCAACACGCTTCCTGGGCTTGCCGGCCAAAGGCGGCTGGGGCCGATGGACAGTATTTTACTCCTTCGGGAACGATCCCTGCGTACCTCGCCATTATTTGACGGCCGAAACAGTTGAAATGTTGTCCAGGGTGAGGTCACGCGGTTCGAATGAGGGCAAGGGCGGTGCGATCGTCACACATAGGAGCTGCCGCACCGAACTTGCCGGTAGTCTCTAGGATGAAGGTGCACAGTCCCTGAGCGTCGCCGGGATGGGAGTCGACCAGAAGCTGCTTGACCCGCTCCAGACCGAAATCTTCGGCTGATTTGTCAAGGTCTGTACCGCACTCCATGACTCCGCGCGAGACCAGCAGGAGAGCGGCGTCGTTCTCCAAGGCTACGGTCGGGGCATCGCAGGTCGCGTGGGAAAACAATCCGAGCGGCAACCCGGTGGAACCGAGTTCTGCGACCCCGCTGCTGTCGCGAAGCAGCGCCGGCGTATGTCCGGCGTTGGTGTAACAGAGTGTGCCGAACCCTTCGTGATAACAGCCGATGAACGCAGGACAGGAATGCACTCCTTGGGCAACGTCGATGAGGCCGCGATTGAGGTGAAGGCAGAGCGCAGTCATGGCGTCTGATTCATTGACGTCGGAGCCCGAAAAAAGTTCGGCGCCCAGGCTTCGGAAAATCTCCTGCGCGGCCGTCAGGATGCTGCGGTTATCCTCCCGGCGCCCGGCAACGTCAAGCAGCCCGAACAAGACGCGCTCGGGGTTGACGCGGACCGAGTCGTAGAAATCCCCGGCCACGCGCTTGCCTACAAAAACCGCGGCGATGTCTGCGCCCTCAATCTTGGGGAAGATTGTCGGGACCGGTTCGGCCTCGGCTGGAGGCTCGGTGGCGCGGGCATGGAACAGGGAACGCATGCGCGGCTGGCTCAACGCGAAAGTAGCACAGCGACAGCCGGCGGGCAAACCAACACCGGGCACTCTAGGACATAGATGGGATGCCGCAGACCGCGGGGCTACTCGCCGTATTTGTCGGAGAGATATTTGGCCAGGTCCGCTTCAAATTGGCCGTAGTCGGAATGAAGGGTGGCTCGCAAAGCTGCCTCGGTCGAACTGCCTTGGCTAAGCTGTTGCAGGATACGCTGAATGTCGCCCATGCCGTAGGAATCGTTGATGTATGAGACCGCGGCGAGAGATTCGGCGTAGGCGACGTAGGCCTGCACACCGGAGAAATTGGAGAAGCTTCCTTCCAGCGCGTTGAGCGGAATGTTCTGCTGCGCTTTGAAGAGCAAGGAGAGTTGATGCCCGTCCCCTCCAAGGTTCTTGGGCTCGAGGAGCTGTGCAATGCCTTCATGCAGCCAGGGCGGACAGCGGGCGCCAGAGAGTTTCGTGATAAACGAATGGGCCAATTCGTGTTTCAGAACGCGTGCCAGTTCGGGCGTCACTGAACTCAATCCGCTCACGGGAATGTGGAGCTTGCCGTCGTTGATGGCTCCCGACCAACTGGGGGCGTGGGTGACATCGAAGAAAGCTTGCTCCGTGTAGAGCGTGACCAAAATACTGTCGTGCGGTGGATTGCCCAGATCGCTCGCCAGGTCGTCGTAGTCGGATTCGAGCGCGGCAAGGATTTGGGACCGGAGAGCTTCGGAAGTTTGCTTGCCCTCATAGTGCAAGACGAAATGACTGCTTTCGCCCTGAGAAAACTCGGATGCGACAGTATCTTCACGCTGGGCCTTGGCCAGAAGTTGCCGCACCGCCGGGTCGGGTCGCAACTCAAGCGAACGCTTCCACGATGCAACGGCGTCCTTTGTACGATCGCAGGCGAACTGGGTGTAGCCGAGAATGGTGTAGGCGTCGGGCGATTCAGGAGCCGAACGAACGGCGCGCTGCGCATAGGTCAGTGCCTGCGCGGCACTGCCGGTACGGACCAGGAGCGCGGCGTAGTAGATCAGGATTGTCGAATTGTCCGGCTGGAAGCGAAGGGCATTCTCGAAATAACTCCGGGCTTTGTCGATGTTGCCATGCTCGAATTCAAATTTTCCAGCGATGAAGTCGGCCGTCGCGCTTAGCTCGGCGTTCCCCTTGCCCTCCACACCAGCAAGAACGTCGGTGTCGACCTTGCCTGCCTTAATGATCTGGGTGAAGACGTCGCTTTCGTGGGCGAGACTATCGGCGGGCTGAAAACTGGGAAGATCGGCGGCCTTTCCCACTGCCGAAGTGTTACGTATCGCTATGCCTCCGGCATCCACGTGATCGACCGAAGACTTAGGGATCTTGTAGGAATCGTCCCCGATTTCGTATTCGTAATGATTGCCGTTTTCTTTGACGTGGTCGGCTACGATGGTGCGGCCGTTCTTTAAATGGATCGTATCGGCTGCGGCTCCGTTAAGGGCGAAAGCCCCGGCCATAAAGAGGATGGTGACAGGTAACCGCATTCAGGCGCATTCTAGCAATAGAGGACGACCCTTCCACGTGACGAAGGTACTAGCGAAGCGGCGCGGCTTGCGGATTACCGGGGTGACCTGGCTTGCGATTTGCACGCTGGCTGCGGTCAACGCCTTTGGTGGTGTTCCGCCCGATAAGCCGGCCGAAGCGCTGTATTTACAACTCGGACAAGTCAAGTTGGATCCGGCGCGTGTTTATCAAGTTCGAGGTGCGTCCCTGGATCGATCCGCGATTCACATCAGTCTGGAAGACGGTACGATCGGCTTCACCCAGGATGTGATGGGCCGGATCACGGGGGCGTTCTTCGAGGGCGATGGCGAGGTGTTACTCGTGCCTCCGAATGATGTTGAACGGAGATCGATGAGCCTGTTCACGGGAATGGCAATTTTAGAAGAGCATTTCGCGACCGCGTATTTTCGCTTCAACGACGACGCGGCGGCCGAGATGCGACCAGACCTGCGGGCCACTGAAGAAAAACAGGCGTTTGTAGAGCGGTGGGGCGCAACCGCGCAAAACCTGGGCCAGGGCGATGCCATGCGGCTGCTCGAGACCTTTAGCCGGATGCTTCCGATCAAAGACGGCGCAGTGCCCGCGGAACCCGTAAAGGCTCAAGCCGACCCGCAAGACCGGTTCCTTCACGCGCGGTTGCGGGGGACCAAGCTCGGTGTCTTCGATCTTTATTTTGATTCTCTGGCCGGAGAGCAGGTTCATGTGGGGCAAACCCGCCCGACGGAGAGTGGCGTCACTTACTACAACGTCTGGACATCGTTCTCCTCCCTGACGGCCGCAACTACGGAAGCCAAATCCAAAAGCACATCGCACGAGAACGTGGACAAGGCCCAAGAAGACTGGGTCACCGTTCGGCACTGTTCGATTGCCACTGAGGTTCAGCCGCCGAAGCGGATTCACGCGAGCGCGCGTTTGCAGCTTGAAGTAAAGGCGGGCGGGGCGAGGGTGCTTTTTTTTGAGCTATCACGATTTCTTCAAGTGGAGAGCGTTGTGCTCGCGGGTCAGCCGGTCGAGTTCATCCACAATCCGGCAGTGGAGGGAACAGAACTCGCCCGTAGTGGCAACGACACCCTGGCAGTGATTCTGCCCGAGCCTGCACAGGCGGGCCAGAAGATCGAGTTGGAATTCGTGTATGGCGGGGAAGTTCTGGCAGAGGCTGGCACCGGGTTGCTCTATGTGGGAGCGCGAGGGAACTGGTATCCCAACCGCGGGATGGTGATGGCCGATTTCGATTTGCAGTTCCAGTACCCGCCCGGCTGGACTTTGGTCGCAACCGGAAAACCATCGTCGGTTTTGGCGGAATCCGCTCCTCAGAATGCCGGAGCACTGCAGACATCGCGATGGATTTCGGAACGGCCGATTCCGTTTGCAGGTTTCAACTTGGGCAAGTACAAAGTATTCAAGACACGAGTCGGGGAGGTTTCGGTTGAGACCTATGCCACGCAAAGTGTCGAGCGAAGTTTCCCCAATGCTCTGGCTGAGCAGCCTGAGCCCAAGCATTCGGGTCTTTCCCCCCAAGCGCTGGAGGTACTCGTCCCCCATCGGCCTTCGCCGGCGCAAAACGAAGGGGCCGTTGGCGAGGCGGCGGCGCGAGCGATTGAATACTACTCGGAGAGATTTGGGCCATATCCCTACGGCCGTCTGGCTTTGACACAGTTGCCAGGCCATACCAGTCAAGGATGGCCGGGGTTGGTGTTTCTGTCGTCTTATGCGTTTCTAAGTCATCAGGAACGCGAGCAATTGCATTACGACCCCGCCGGGATCTTGCTCCAGGAGTCGGTGCCCGCACACGAAGCAGCCCACCAGTGGTGGGGAGATCTGGTCAGTTGGAATACCTACCGGGACCAGTGGTTTTCCGAAGGTCTGGCAAATTACTGCGCCTTGATGATGCTGCAGGACAAGAATCCAGCGGGGTTTCGCCAACTCATGGAGAAATACCGTCGAGATCTCGTGCAAAAAAACAAGGATGGCGTTGCTCCGATGGACGCGGGACCGGTGACGCTGGGTCTGCGATTGTTATCGTCCCAGTTTCCCGAAGGGTATGAAGCGATCAGTTATGGACGGGCCACCTGGCTGTTTCACATGTTACGAACTATGTTGAGAGATTCGACAGAGGGAAGCAAGGGCGGGCCGGATGAGCCCTTCGTGCGCGCATTGCGCCGACTCCGTCAACGTTACGAAGGCCAGCCCATCAGCACCCGGCAACTGATGGAGGTGTTTGCCGAGGACCTTCCTGCTTCCCTCCGCTACGAAGGCAAAGATTCGCTGGACTGGTTCCTGGACGGCTGGGTGAACGGTACGTCGCTGCCAGTTCTCGAATTGAAGTCCGTGAAGTTAACGCCAAAGGCGACCGGGACGGCCGTCAGCGGAACGATTGTGCAGAAGGAAGCTCCGGAAGGGCTGGTGACCTCGGTCCCCGTGTATGCGGTAAACCCGGGGAAGCGGATGGTTTTGCTCGGGCGTGTGTTTGCCGACGGCGAAGAGTCGTCGTTCCATGTTTCGGCACCCGCCGGGACGCACAAGATTGTGCTCGATCCCTACGAGACGATCTTGACCCGTCCGAAGTAGCGGCTCGGCTCAGGGTTCTGGATCGGCCGCTGGTTTCAAAAAAGGCTCCGAAAAACGAACTGAATGAGAGTCTTCGAAGGAGGCCTCAGCTTCCCGAAGCTCTCGCGCGGTGAAACCCGCAGGCATGTGCTGCACGATCAATACCGGAACCGACAAATCGCCGGGCAGAAGCGGTAGAACTTCTTGCAGAGCTTCTAGGGCCGCCGGTGGAAGCTCCCACTGCCACGATGGCGGGCGTCGTCGCAACTGTGTCCTGGAGTTCTCTCGACGACGATGCCGGAGCCTTCTTGCAAGCGGACGGCAAATGGGGTCGCTGCAATTGCGCCGCGTCTCGAATCTTTGCCATCAGGTCTTCCCGGATATGAAAGATGTCGAGCGTGGCGGCGGACATTTATTTGGGCACATAGTCATCTACACCCGTATCGAGGCACTGGATCCGTCTTCGACCCGGTTGCGCTGCGTCAGCACCAGCACGGGCAGGCTGGGCTTTTTCAGCCGCAGGTAGCGCAGCACGCTGACTCCATCCAGTTTCGGCAGGGTTCAGGTCGAGGATTACAACGTCGTAATCGACATCGGCGGCCGCCGTCTGTGCCTGCTCGCCATCGGCCAGAACGTCGACCGAGTAGTTTTCGGCCTCAAGGCCCTGGCGCACGAACCTGGCCAGCCCTTCATCATCTTCTTCTTGTCGGCGCCGAAATTCCCTGCTGAAACTCAGCCCCATTCTCGAAACTACAGACCTTGGTGTAGTCGAGTTTTCGCTGCAGTTGAGCGTTTCTAACTCGACTGGTCGCCGGCTGTCGTTGTCGAACCTCGGGGGCCAATTCCTAAGGACGTGGTGCAGCGGAGATAATCTCCAGGGGAGTTCTCCGGCGGGAGCAAATATCTTGCGGGTCTGGAGGGCGGCGACAGTGAAGTCTCTAACGGTGCCCGGTGGAATTCTGTTGCTGGGCGCCGCCGTGCTTGTGCACTCCGGCTGGCTAAACCTGGCACTGCCTGCCCTGAGCTTCCTCTACTACTGCGCGGTCATCGGTGGGATGCTACTGGCCTGGCGTTTTCATTCCACCCGCATCTTTTTCGCGCTGATCGTGCTCTTTCTCGGCCAGCAGGCCATCGCTCTGTCCGGCCGCGCGCACGCTGCGCCGGGGTCGACGGTGTTTATCGCTGCTGCGGTCCTGGTGCCGCTGAACTTCGTCTTAATTGCCCTGATGCACGAGCGGGGTTTCACCATTTCCGGCGTTGCCCCTCTCGGTTTGTTCCTCTTTGTGCAAGCCGTGATCGTGGCCGTACTTGGCCGCGCCGAAGAAGGCGCATCGCTGCCTGCCCGCGCGCATCACGCCGCCTTGGCCGTCTCTTTGCCGGACTATGCCCCGCTCGCCTTTGCCGCTGCTGGGATTCTCCTGCTTGTCCGGTTGCTGCTCAGTCGCAAGCCCGCCGATAGCGCCCTGCTTTGGTCGCTAGCTTCGTTTTTTCTCAGCCTTCAATTCACCGGCACGGCACGGATTTCGGCCGCGTATTCTGCCACGGCGGCGTGCATCCTCGCCACCTCGATCATCGAGACCTCGTACCTTCTCGCCTATCACGATGAACTCACCACGTTGCCCTCCCGCCGCGCCTTCAACGATGCCCTGTTGCGTCTGCAACACCCCTACTCGATTGCGGCGGTCGATATCGATCACTTCAAGAGATTCAATGACGCTTATGGTCATGACACAGGAGACCAGGTTTTGCGACTAGTCGCGGCCAAACTTGCCCAGGTGACCGGCGGAGGGCAGGCTTACCGCTGCGGCGGAGAGGAGTTCGTGATTCTATTTCCGGGCAAAACCACCCGCGAGATCGTGGATCATCTGGAGCAATTGCGCGCGGCGATCGAAGCGGCGGAGTTCCGCATGCGAGGAAACGACCGTCGCCAAGTTCCACGCGGTCCGGACCGTCGCAATGTTCGACCTACGGGACGTGCGCGAAAAGGAAATTCCCCTCGACGCCTCGCCCAAGAAAAGACTCCGGCGCCCTTGTCCGTGACGGTGAGCATGGGCATCGCCCATTCCTCGGCGGACCGGCCAGGTCCCGATCTGGTCCTCGAAGCCGCCGACAAAGCGCTGTACCGCGCCAAGGCGAACGGCCGGAACCGCGTGGAAACGGCTGCATCGCTTCGGCGGCGGAATTCGACGAAAGCTGCCGGGATTGCGTGAAGTTCACCAGGCCGAGAGATGGAACCAAAAGGCTATTTCGGGGGAGCTAGCCGTGGGGAGCCGGGTCGCCGATTGCAGGACGGGAAGTGACGACCCGGCTTCGCACGTTTCGCAAGCACCACGGGCCGTGCGGTCAGCCTGTGGCGGTGGGAGAACTCGGGCGCTTCCGGCCGCTGCCCCCGCAGGCAGGACACTTCACCCGGATAAAGGCAACACCCTCTGACTTACCGTTCAAGTCTAAGGGCTTCGCAATGTATCCAGTCCCGCCGCAGTTCGGGCAGTCGTCCGGACTCACTCATCTCCCCCCTCAGTGTTGAGGGCATTCTGCCCGACTGACGCACAACATGTTCAGCAATCGAGTTTGCGTTACGAATCACGAACAAAGACCCAAGGGATGAGGCGGCCATAAAGGCCACTACGCAGGCTGCACCCCCCTAGACCCGCACGCTGACTTCTGGATCCGTCGCAAGATCAGTGCAAAATCTTGATGGAACTAGACTTACGATTGCTGCCAGGATGTCGGAGGGTGTTGCTCGTCAACGCAGCGCTGTGGATGGGCGCCAGCGCGCTCGCTGCCGGACCCGGTGACGCAGCGGCGGCGAATCTCGTTCGGTACCGCCACGAAGTGAGGAGCCGTCCGCAATTCGTCGGAGCCGGCTGAATATTCAGCCGCAAAACGAGCGTTTGTCGGCAGGATGTTCAGGAGGCGATTTCGTGCCAACGTCGGATTTCCGACTTCGGAGTCGGGCGATCCGATGCCGCCAAGTTTGCAAGGTAGGCATCGACCCCCTCTGCCGCCTTGCGGCCTTCAGAGATGGCCCACACCACCAGCGATTGGCCGCGGCGCATGTCTCCGGCGGCAAATACGCCCGGCACCGACGACATGTAATTCTGATCGGTCGCGATGTTGCCCCGGTTGTCGAGTTGAACTCCAAGCTGATCGATCATCCCGTTGCGCACTGGGCCTAGAAAGCCCATTGCAATCAGGATCAGGTCTGCGTCCATCGCGAACTCGCTTCCGGCGATGGGTTCGAACTTCGGGGGAGGGCCAACCCGCACCGCGTGAAGCTGCTCGACGTTCCCGTTTTCGTCGCCAGTGAATTTTGTGGTTGCCAGGCTCCAGTCGCGCACGCCACCTTCTTCGTGGGCGGCCTCGATGCGCAGTTGCAACGGCCACAGCGGCCACGGTGTCTGTTCGGAGCGCTCCTCGGGCGGCTTCGGCATGATCTCGAACTGGTGAATGGAAATCGGTTTTTGCCGGTGGCACGTACCCAAACAATCGGCACCGGTGTCGCCGCCTCCGATAATGACGACACGCTTGCCGGTCGCGAGAATCTCCACCGCGGGATCGATCGTGTCACCGAGGCAGCGCTTGTTCTGCTGCGGAAGGAACTCCATCGCAAAATGGATGCCCTTCAGTCCGCGACCCGGAACCTTTAGATCGCGTGGGTGCTCCGAGCCGCCGGCCAGCACAAGGGCGTCAAACTCACGCCGCAGATCTTGCACCGCGATGTTCTTTCCGACCTCGGCATTGGTCACAAACTTCACGCCTTCAGCCGACATCTGATCGATGCGTCGATCAATAATTTGCTTTTCGAGTTTGAATTGAGGGATGCCATAGCGCAGCAATCCGCCGATGCGGTCGGCTTTTTCGTAGACCGTGACCGAATGTCCCGCACGGCACAATTGCTGCGCCGCCGCCAGTCCGGCCGGGCCCGAACCTACAATGGCTACTTTCTTTCCGGTGCGAACCTTCGCGGGCTCCGGACGAATCCACCCCTCCAGAAATCCGCGCTCCACAATGTTCTTTTCGTTCTGCTTGATCGTGACCGCCGGCTGAGTGATGCCCAGCACGCAGGAGGCTTCACATGGGGCGGGGCAAATACGCCCGGTGAATTCCGGGAAATTGTTGGTCGCGTGCAGTTGTCGGACGGCATCCTTCCATCGTCCGCGATACACCAGATCGTTCCAATCGGGGATGAGATTGTTGACGGGACATCCGGTCTGGCAGAAGGGCACGCCGCAATCCATGCAGCGGGCGCCTTGCTTGCGCAGGCTTTCCTCCGGGAAATCCTGGTAAATCTCGAACCAATCATTGACCCGCTCGGCCACCGGACGACGCGGAGCCAGTTCGCGCGAGTAATCCATGAAACCCGTGGTCTTACCCATGCTGCACCTGCTCCACCGGCTCCAGGACCGCGACCGGATGGCCCGGAGTGTATGCCTGTGGGCGGCGCACGACTCCCAGCACCCGCTTGAACTCATGCGGGTATACCTTGATAAACCGCGGCAACGTCTCCTGCCAGTTTTCGAGGATCCAGTTGGCGCGGCGGCTGCCGGTCAGTTCCATATGTCGCGCCAAGAGATCGCGGACGAGCTTCACGTCCGGCTCATCGAGCAAAGGCTCAAGATCGACCGACTGAAGATTGCAGCGTTTCTCGGTAAACTCTCCCTGCTCGTCGAAGACGTAAGCAACCCCACCGCTCATGCCCGCCGCAAAATTCCTGCCGCAGCAGCCAAGCACTACCACCAGTCCATTCGTCATGTACTCGCACCCGTGGTCGCCGACTCCCTCGACCACGGCGGTCGCCCCGGAATTGCGAACAGCGAAGCGTTCTCCGGCAACTCCATTGAAGAACGCCTCGCCGCTCGTAGCGCCGTAAAGTGCGACATTTCCAATGATGATGTTTTCTTCCGCTGCAAAACCGGAACCACGCGGCGGATACACCACCAGCCGTCCGCCCGAAAGCCCTTTTCCTACATAGTCGTTGGCGTCGCCTTCCAGCCTAAGCGTGACTCCCTTGGCCAGAAACGCTCCCAAACTCTGTCCCGCCGAACCCGTGAGATGAACTCGCACCGTCTCGTCGGGAAGCCCCGCCGAGCCGTAACGGCGCGCGATCTCGCCGCTCAGCATGCTGCCGACCGTACGATGCACGTTGCGCACCGGCAACGTGACCTCAACCGGACTAAGCGTCTCAAGCGCGCTGCGCGCGGCTCCGAGAATCTTGTGATCCAATGCCTGCTCCAGGCCGTGATCCTGCGAGTGAATGCAGCGCTTGGCTACGCGCGATGGCACCGGCGGACTGTAGAGAATCGCGGAAAAGTCGAGGCCGCGCGCCTTCCAGTGATCGACGGCTGGCTCAACGTCAAGCAGGTCGACGCGCCCGACCATTCCGTCCACAGTGCGGAAGCCCAATTCCGCCATGTACTGCCGAACTTGCTCGGCAATGAAAAAGAAGAAATTGATCACATGCTCGGGCTGTCCCTTGAATTGCTGGCGCAGTTCAGGATCCTGGGTGGCGATGCCTACCGAGCAGGTGTTGAGATGGCACTTGCGCATCATCACGCAGCCCATCGCGATCAGCGGAGTCGTCGCGAACCCGAATTCTTCGGCCCCCAGCAAAGCCGCAATCACCACGTCGCGTCCGGTCTGCAGCTTGCCGTCGGTCTGGACACGAATGCGGCTGCGCAAATCATTCAACAACAACACTTGCTGCGTCTCGGCGAGGCCCAGTTCCCACGGAATGCCCGCATGCTTGATCGAACTCAGGGGGGAAGCGCCAGTGCCGCCGCTGTCGCCGCTGATCAGGACCACATCGGCGTGAGCCTTGGCGACGCCCGCGGCCACCGTTCCAACTCCAATTTCCGCCACCAACTTCACCGCAATGCGCGCCTGCGGATTTACATTCTTCAAGTCGTAGATCAGCTGCGCCAGATCCTCGATCGAATAAATGTCGTGATGCGGCGGTGGCGAGATGAGTCCGACGCCCGGAATGGAGTGGCGCAGACGGGCGATCACTTCGTCGACTTTATGCCCGGGGAGTTGTCCGCCCTCTCCGGGCTTGGCGCCTTGCGCCATCTTGATCTGTAATTCGTCAGCATTTACAAGATAGTTGGCGGTTACGCCAAAACGTGCAGAAGCCACCTGCTTCACCGCACTTCGCCGCAGATCGCCGTTCGGATCCGGCCGGAATCGCTCTTCGTCCTCACCGCCCTCTCCAGTGTTCGACTTGCCACCGATGCGGTTCATGGCGATCGCAAGGGTTTCATGGGCCTCCTTGCTGATGGATCCGAAAGACATCGCACCGGTAGTGAAGCGCTTCACAATTTCCTTGGCGGGCTCGACTTCTTCGATTGGAACCGGCTTGTCGCTCTTCTTGAACTTCATCAGGCCGCGCAGCGTGCACAGGTTCCTGCTCTGCCGGTCAATCAGTTCGGTGTACTCCTGAAATGTCTTGAAGTTTTCCTGACGCACCGCCTGTTGCAGCTTGCTGATCGTCAGCGGATTCAGAAGGTGATACTCGCCGTTGACGCGCTGGTGATAGTTGCCCCCGACAGCAAGTTCGGTCTCAAATTCGGTCAGCGGCCGGAAGGCAAATTCGTGCTTGAGCACGGCCTCAGCCGCCAGCACAGACAGGCCGATTCCCTCCAGCCGCGAGGTTGTACCGGAAAAATATGCGTCGATCAACTCCTTGTTCAGCCCGATGGCTTCAAATACCTGCGCGCCCTGGTAGCTCTGGAGGGTAGAGATTCCCATCTTGGAGAAGGTTTTCAGCAATCCCTTCTTGATGGCCTTCAGGAAGTGCTTGACGGCTTCCTCGGGAGTTATCCCCTCGCCCAGTTCGCCGCGCCAGGCGAGTTCCTCCACGCTCTCCAGCGCTAAGTATGGATTGATTGCGCTGGCACCATAGCCGCTGAGCAAGGCGAAGTGCATCACTTCGCGAGGTTCGCCGGATTCGGTGATCAACGCAACTTGAGTTCGGGTTTCCTCGCGCACCAGCAAGTTGTGGACCGCGGCCAGTGCCAGCAGACAGGGAATCGGCGCGTAATCCTTATCCACGCCACGGTCGGAAAGAATCAGCAGCGAATATCCCGCTTTCACAGCCCGCGATGCTCTCTGGCACAACTCATCGAGCGCCCGCTTGAGCCCGGCTTCCCCCTCGCTGGCGCGGAACAGAGCCGGAAGAGTGGTCGCCAGCAGGTCTCGGTTCGAAACGCGGCGCAGTTTCTCCAGTTCCCGATTACTGAGCAGCGGATGCTCCAGCTTCAGCATGTGACAGTTTTCGGGAGCTTCGTCGAGAATATTCCGCTCGCTCCCGATATAGCTGATAAGCGACATGACCATCTCTTCGCGGATGGGATCGATCGGAGGATTGGTCACCTGCGCGAACAGTTGCTTGAAGTAATTGAACAGCGACTGGGGCTTGTCCGAGAGACAAGCCAGCGGAGTGTCGGTTCCCATCGAGCCGACCGGTTCTTCCCCCTTGGCCGCCATGGGAGCCACGATCATCCGCAGGTCTTCGTCGCTGTAGCCAAACGCCCGCTGCCGGCGCAGCAGAGTCTCGGAGTCCGGAAAATGCATGCGCGAGGGTTCGGGCAGTTGATCGATGGTGATCTGATTTTCTTTGAGCCACTCCGCGTAAGGCTGCCGCGAAGCCAGTGTGTGCTTGATCTCTTTGTCAGAGATGATGCGGCCTTCGACGGTATCGACGAGGAACATCTTGCCCGGCTGTAAGCGGCCCTTGCTCTTCACTTGTTCGGCGGGAATGTCGAGTACACCCGCTTCCGAAGCCATAACCACTAGGTCATCATGAGTTACGACATATCGTCCCGGCCGCAAGCCGTTGCGATCCAGCGTCGCCCCGATGAAGCGGCCATCAGTGAAAGCAATCGCGGCCGGTCCGTCCCACGGCTCCATGAGACAGGCGTGGTACTCGTAGAACGCCCGCTTCTCCGGCTTCATGTGCGCATTGCCCGACCAGGCCTCTGGGATCAGCATGGCCATGACGTGGGGAATACTTCGTCCCGACTGGAAAAGCAGTTCGACCGCGTTGTCAAAGTTCGCCGAGTCACTGCCGTCGGGGGTAATGATGGGGAAGAGTTTCTGCAGGTCGTCGCCAAATAACGGTGACTTCAACAGCGACTGGCGGGCGTACATCCAGTTAACGTTCCCCCGCAGCGTGTTGATCTCGCCGTTGTGTGCGATGTAACGGTACGGATGCGCCCGCTGCCAACTGGGAAATGTATTGGTCGAGAATCGCTGGTGCACTAGGCACAACGCGCTCACTACATCGGGATCGGAGAGTTCGCGATAGAAATTGGTAATCTGCGGAGCGAGCAGCAACCCCTTGTACACGATCGTCCGACAGGACAGCGACGGGAGGTAAAACATCGGGGTGTCTTCGACGCCAGCCTCGCGAACTTCATTTTCCGCACGCTTACGGGCGACGTAGAGCTTGCGCTCGAACCCATCCTCGTCCATGCCCGAAGGGCAACCCACGAAAATCTGCTGAATGTAGGGCTGCGAAGCACGAGCCACGCGGCCGATCGCCGACGCATAGACCGGAGTGTCGCGCCACCCCAATAACGTCATCCCCTCTTCGCGCACGATGCGCTCGAGAATTCCTTCGCACTGCAACCGCGGATGCTTTTCGACCGGCAAGAACGTCATTCCGACGCCGTAAGTCCCGGCCTCCGGAAGCTTGAAACCCAATCTCTCCGATTCCCGAGCGAAGAACTTGTGCGGAATCTGGATCGTGACTCCAGCGCCGTCTCCCGTTTCCGGGTCGCAACCGCAGGCCCCACGATGCGCCAGGTTGAGCAGCACCTGGATGCCCTTCTTAATGATGTCGTGACTCTTCTGGCCGGAAATGCTGGCCACAAACCCGATCCCGCAAGCGTCATGCTCGTGCGCAGGGTTGTAGAGTCCCTGGGCGGGAGGCAATCCATTTTTCGGGTTGATAGGCATACTGCTGGACATCTCGGTCCACCCTCTTAACTTTCTGAATCAATTGTTCTTGGGCGTGTCTGACGGGGCAACGGGGGCGTAGGACACCCCTGCTCAGGAACAGACGTTCGCCTTTATGTAATAGCGCTTCCGGGTGGCTAAAGTACAATCCAGAATTTCGATGCAAGGTATGCGAATTTCAGGTGCGCCCCAAAACGGGAAGTGCCGCTGAAAAGCCAACATCACAACCCCTTGGTACCACGGCATTCCTAAATTCCGATATTCTGGGCGCGCATGCAACCAACGCCTGCAGCTCCGGTCATTGAATTCCGAAATGTTTCCTATCACGTGGCGGGAACGCACGTCCTGCGCAGCCTGACTCTAGAGGTCCAGCGGGGAGAAATCCTGGCGCTGTTGGGACGCAGCGCTTCGGGCAAAACCACTACTCTCAAGCTTGTCAATCGCCTAGTGTCACCCACCTCCGGCGAAGTTCTGGTCAATGGCGCCCCGAACGTCAATGCCGAGGTCACGCGCTTGCGGCGCAGCATTGGCTATGTGATCCAGGAAGTAGGCTTGTTTCCTCACTTTACCGTCGCACAAAACATTGGCGTCGTGCCCAAAATTGAGGGTTGGCCCCAGCCCCGAGTTCGTGCGCGCGTCGAGGAATTGCTGCAGATGGCTGGCCTGGCACCGGAATTGGCGTCGCGCTATCCCCACCAACTTTCCGGAGGACAGCGGCAGCGAGTCGGCGTTGCCCGTGCCTTGGCCGCCGATCCGCAGATCCTGCTGATGGACGAACCTTTTGGCGCTCTTGATCCTCTTACGCGCGACGAACTGCAGCGGGAGTTTCTTTCCCTCCAGAGGAGGCTCGGCAAAACCGTCGTCTTCGTCACGCATGACCTTCGCGAGGCCATGCGGCTGGGCTCGCGCATTGCTTTGATGGAGGCGGGAAAGTTGGTCACGATACTTTCTCCCGATGAGTTCTTGCGGTCCACCGATCCCTGGGCGGCGGCCTACGTCAAGGCCTTCGGAGACCGGCTCGAGTCGATTGCGACAGAAGGCATGTCATGAACTTCTTTCGATTCATTCTGCAAAATCGAAGCCAGGTGCTGGAACTCACCGCCGAGCATCTTTGGCTGGTCGGTCTTTCCACTCTATTCGCGACCCTGATCGGCATCCCGTTAGGGATTGTGATTGCCCACTGGCCTCGCCTCAACAAGCCCGTGCTGGCGGGCGCAAACATCATCCAAACCGTCCCCAGTCTGGCGCTCTTTGGATTTCTTCTGCCGGTCCCGTGGCTCGGAGACCGAGCCGATAGGCTGGCGATTTTGGCGCTCACTCTCTACGCGCTGCTCCCCATCATTCGGAACACATACACCGGAATTCGCGGAGTCGACCCGGCTGTGATGGAAGCGGGCCGCGGCATGGGGCTGACGGAATCGCAGCTGTTGCTGCAAGTGGAACTGCCGCTGGCGGTGAGTGTGATTCTCTCCGGCGTTCGAACTGCGGTCGTCATTTCGGTCGGCTTAGCCACAATCGCCGCAGCCATCGGCGCCGGAGGGCTGGGCGAATTCATCTTCCGGGGCCTCGCCATGGTCGACAACCGGGTCATTCTTGCCGGAGCCGTCCCCGCCGCCCTGCTGGCGCTGCTGGCGGACATTGGCGTGGGATGGCTGGAAAGTCGCCTTCAACCGCGATGAGACCCACACCACAAAAACTGTCGGCCGCCGTGATGATTGTGTCGCTGATCAGTCTGTTCTCATTCTCGTGCTCACAGTCGCACCCAGATCGCATCGTCATCGGTTCCAAGAACTTCACTGAATCCTTAATTCTGGGCGAGCTCATGGCGCAGCAGATCGAGGCCCATACCAACGTAAAAGTGGAACGCCGATTCTATCTGGCAGGCACCTACATCTGCCAGCAGGCGATGCTGGCCGGAAGGATCGACATCTATCCGGAGTACACAGGTACCGCAATGACCGCGATTCTCAAGCAGAAAACCGGGAGTGAGAAGCAGACCGTTTACCAGCAAGTTAAGAGTGAATACGAACGCCGTTTCGACCTTACATTAGGTCCGGCTCTCGGCTTCAACGACACCTTCGCGATCGAAATCCGCGGAGAGGATGCCCGCCGCTTGAACCTCAAGACGCTCTCCGAAGCCGCTGCGTTTGCGCCCGGCTGGCGCGCCGGGTTCGGCTATGAATTCATGGAGCGGCCGGATGGATATCAAGGGCTGGCCGCAACCTACGGACTGCACTTCGCCGAACAGCCTCGGGTGATGGATCTGGGCCTGCTGACGCGGGCCCTGCACGATCATCAGATCGACCTGGCGGCCGGCAACGCTACCGACGGCCTTATTCCGGCTCTCGATTTGTTTGTCCTCGACGATGACCGGCATTACTTTCCCCCTTATGAAGCCGTGCCCGTGGTACGGGAGCAAACACTGCGGGGGCATCCTGAGATCGGGCCCCTTCTCGCGGACCTGGGAGACAAAATCTCCGATCAGGAAATGCGGCGAATGAATTATGCGGTCGATGGTCAACACCGCGATGCGAAGGACGTCGTAAGGGATTTCCTGCATCAGAACAAACTCGCCCCCTGAACCTCCCAAGCCGCCACGGGTGGCCGGCTAAGCGGCTACAGGGCCATCCGGCAGCCCGTCAAAAAAGTCATTTCGACTGCAACTTTGCCTCCGGAGGCACATCTAAACCGGGCGTGGGTTAGACCCGATCTCCAAGCCGGGTCACTGAAATTGGAAAAGCTTCTCGGCTCCTTGAATTTGCTTCAAGCCCCTGGTCTGGTTGCAATCGCTCTAGGAGGCACGAATGCTCGCCGCACAAACCGGTGTTGCTGTTCACGAGTTAATGCTCAGGATGTCCGACGCACGCCGGGAAAGCGATGCTCTATTCCAGGTAGTTCGCGCTGACTCACTCTACGAGAGGCCCATCCCCGAACGTCACCGCATTATTTTTTATATAGGCCACCTCGACGCGTTCGACTGGAACCTGCTTCACGAAAGCGTGCTCGGCCTGAAATCCTTCCATCCTGAATTTGATCGGCTGTTTTCCTTCGGCATTGATCCTGTCGATGGCGGATTGCCAAAGGACCAGCCATCGGATTGGCCCTCCATTCAGGCAATTCAGGAATACGTGTCCAGAATGCGCACGGCACTGGACGACACGCTTGCGGATGCTCTCTTGCAATCGCCCCCTCCCACGCGTGACGGCTTCCCGCTCGCCACACTGCTGAACGTGGCCATTGAGCATCGACTCATGCACGTTGAGACGCTGGCATACATGCTGCATCAGTTGCGGTCGGCCCATAAAATCAAGCCTCAAGTTGATTTCCCCATTACCCTCGCCCCGCCGGTAGCCCCTAGAGCCATTGAAATCCCCGCTGGTATTGCGACCCTTGGCCTGTCTCGCGATGACCACAGTTTCGGTTGGGACAACGAATACGAAGCCCACACGGCTGAGGTGCCGGCGTTCGCAATCGACCAGTACAAGGTGACGAACCGTGAGTATCTCGATTTCATCGCTGCTGGAGGCTATGAGGCGCGCAGTTTCTGGAGCGACGCGGACTGGGACTGGAAAGGCAAGGACGGGATTTCTCATCCCGTGTTCTGGAAGAGGACTGGTGGCCGGTGGCTCTATCGCACGATGTTCGAAGAAATCCCGTTGCCGATGGACTGGCCCGTCTACGTGAGCCAGGCAGAAGCGGCTGCCTATGCGCGCTGGGCGGGCAAATCGCTGCCGACCGAGGAAGAATGGCACCGTGGCGCCTTCGGCACGCAGAACGGAACTGAAAGACGCTACCCGTGGGCAAGTAATTTTGCCGGCGCAGATTTCGGAAACTTCGATCTCCACCGCTGGCACCCCGTTCCCGTGAATGCATTGCGGCTGGGCAGGAGCGCATTCGGGGTGGACGGGATGTTGGGCAATGGGTGGGAGTGGACTTCTACGCCTTTCGCCCCATTTAATGGCTTCGCGCCGTTTCCGTTTTATCGCGGATATTCAGCCGATTTCTTCGACGGCAAGCACTTCGTCATGAAAGGCGCATCGGCGCGGACCGCGGAGTGCATGCTGCGGCCCACCTTTCGCAACTGGTTCCAGCCACATTATCAGTACGTGTACGCCGGCTTCCGCTGCGTAAGCCGCTGATCAAAAGGAGTCGAAATGCTTGTCCACGCTATCCCCGCAAGCCCGACTTATGATTTCGCAGCCGACGTTCGTGCCGGTCTAACCCGGCCCGGTCAGAAGGAGCTTCCTTCTAAATATCTTTACGACGATGTGGGCTCCGCGCTCTTCGAAGTGATCAGCCGCCTGCCAGAATACGGCCTCACTCGCGCCGACGAGCGATTGTTGCGCCGGCATGCCGACGAGATCGTGGACCGCGTCCCAGGTCCCGTCGCCGTCGCCGAACTGGGCAGTGGCAGTGGCAGAAAGACTCGATCGGTGCTTGAAGCCCTCTGCCGGCGGCAGCGGACGTCCTATTACCCGGTTGAAATATCGCGTTCGGCGTTGGCCATGTGCGAGCGAGAACTCAGCGACATCGATGCCGTCACCGTGGTTGGTTTTGAGCGGGAATATCTCGACGGCCTGCTGGAAGTGGCCGCATGCCGCGAGCCGGGCCAGCACCTGTTCGTGTTGTTCCTCGGCAGCACCATCGGCAATTTTGACCGGCCCGCCGGGGCGGAATTCCTGAGCGAGGTGCGCCGGATTCTTCAGGCCGGCGATTCGCTACTTCTGGGCGCAGACTTGGAAAAGCCTGTCGCGCAATTAATCGCGGCTTACGACGACGAACTAGGCGTAACTGCCGCGTTCAACCTGAACTTGCTGGCCCGCGCTAATCGCGAGCTCGACGCCGATTTTGACCTGTCGCAGTTCGCCCACGTGGCCACGATCAATCCTCGCGCACGAAGCGTAGAAATGCACTTGCAGTCCAGGCGCCGGCAAACCGTCAGCATTCCGGCGGCAGAACTGGTCGTGGAATTCCTTGAAGGAGAAACAATCTGGACGGAGAGCTGCCACAAGTACTCCGCGGAGGAGATCGTCCGGACCGCCCGCAACGCGAGTTTCGCTTGCGCGGCGCAATGGATTGACGATCAGTGGCCCTTTGCCGAGAGCTTGCTCATTGCTCGGTGATAGCGAAGGCCTGGCTTCAAGAAGTTCGCGACCTGCGCCACGCACGGAGGTTGATGGCGCTCATCACCATGCAGAATACGTTGGCCGGAATGAATCCCAATTGTGCCGTTCGGATACCAATAATGCACATCACGACGCAGTTGGCGCCAGCCAGCGCCCATCCTTCCCAGCACCGCCGTCCGACTAAAATCGTGGACACGATCGTTAGCACGCAAGATAAGTAATCAAGACGCAGCACGGATAAAATGGCCTCCACAGCTATTCTGAGCGAAGAAAAACTATTTTTGATCATTTCGGCCCTTTCGTAATGTGACCGGAGTCACTTGAGCGATTAGAGAGTCTAGGACCTAGGGTCGCGCACTCAGCGACTGCACAGGCATGGCCCAGCAACTGGAGGAAATAATGCCGGACGAATGCTCACACCTCGACCAAATCAAAATCAAGCAAACCAAAACGCACGTATGCGAAGACTGCATCAAAACCGGAGATTCATGGGTACACCTGCGCTTATGCCTGATTTGCGGGCATGTCGGCTGTTGTGACTCGTCGAAAAACAAGCATGCGACCAAGCACTTTCACAGAACGAAGCACCCTCTGATTCGTTCGATTGAGCCCGGGGAGACCTGGATGTGGTGCTATGTGGACCAGATCGAGGCCGGCGAACTCGCGGCTTGAGGCTGCTCGAGAGTCTCTTGCCCTCGCCTAGCGCGCGTGGGAACTTGGGTTATGGGAGGCCACCGATTTCACCAGCACTTCCTGCATGGTGTCCTCAGCGTCTTCGCGCTGCCCGCATACCCGTATGCTGAAGGAGAAGACCGTGTTTTGGAACAAAGCCAAGGCCGGCTCTAATGCTTCATCGTCACCTCGCCTCAAGAGCGCGACGGCCTGTTCGATTTCAGCGCGCATCTTTTCAAGGTAGCACTTGCGTGAGCGGAGTCTCGGCAGTTACAGAGCCATGAAGGCATCATGCTAAAACCTGCAATCCCGCAGTAATTTGATACCACACAGTCGCCGCCAGCCAACCGGATGACCCGGCTAGTCATCCCTACCTTTAGGCGGTACTCTATCCGGCAGCGGAGGTGGTGCCATCAAGGGCCCGGCTCTCATCATCCTTCTGTTGGCGTCGGGCTCGTTTGCGCAAGAGACGATTCCCGCGGGTACGATCCTGCCGGCTCAATTGAATTCTTCTCTGCGATCGAATCGGCTCTGGCCCGGGCAACCCATCCAGGCACGCGTCATGCAGGATGTGCCCTTGCCTGGGCAGTCGACGATTCGAGCCGGGGCGAAGGTCATCGGTCATGTGGTCGCAGTTACACCAGCGACCAAAGTGCCCGGGGCAAAGGTCTCCCTGCGCTTCGACACCCTGGCAGTTGGGAAGCGGCGCATTCCGCTCGTCACAAATCTGCGCGCCTTGGCCACCATGATGGATGTATCAGCGGCCCAGGTCCCGGAGAGTGGTCCCGATCGAGGAACTTCGGAATATAGCTGGACCACCGACCAGATCGGAGGCGAGATCGCCTACCACGGACGTGGCGCGATCGTTAACGGCTCCCACGCTGTCGGATATTCGGAGGCTGGTGGTGCGTTGGTTCAGGTCAGTTCGAGACCCGGCACCAAGTGCCGCGGCGCAGTCGATGGCAACGACCAGCCCCAGGCTTTGTGGGTGTTCTCCTCCGATGCTTGCGGCCTTTACGATTTTCCCAACGTGACCCTAACCCACGCGGGACGGACGAATCCAGTCGGCGAGATAACGCTCAAATCGAGCAAGGGTGACATCAACATCCGAGGCGGCAGCGGCCTGCTGTTGCGGGTGGCAAGATAGGGCGCGCTGCAGGTTCGCGCCCCTCTGTTAGCTAGAAGAAGGCTCCGACCTAACCAGGGTTGCCCGAGTAATAAAATATCGTCAAACGATATACATCCTGATCGTCAGGGCAGCTGAGCATCTTCATCTCATCCGACTCATCGAATGAAGTGTGGGTTTTGAAGGAGGCTCACAATGCTGCGGTCAAGATTTGACGCCGTGGCAAGTGTCGTACTGGTCGCGCTTCTATCTGCGCCTGCGTGGGGAACAAATGCGCCCGCAAATTCAGCACTGCCGGGGACCCTTAACTATGTTGAAGGACAGGTTTCAATGGGCCAGCAGACCCTCGATGCAAAGTCGATCGGTTCGGCTGAGCTACAACCCGGCCAATTGTTGACGACCGGGAACGGTAAGGCAAAAATCCTACTGACGCCCGGCGTCTTTCTTCGAGTGGGGAACAATACCTCGGTGAAGATGATCTCGCCCAGCATCACCAACACGGAGTTGTGGCTGGAGAGCGGACACGCCATGGTCGAGGTCGCCGAGATCCATCCGGAAAACGACATCCGTATCACCGAAGATGGCGTCACGGCGCAGTTGTTGAAGACCGGGCTGTATGACTTCAATCAGAAGCAAAACGAGTTCCGTGTATTCGACGGCAAGGCGTCGGTTGAGGACGGTGCCAAATCTGTGACCGTAAAGGGCGGCCGCGAACTCAGCCTTAAGGCGAATAGTTCGCCGAAGGCACAGAAGTTCGACCGGAAATCGTACGAAGAGGGCGACCTGTATCGCTGGAGCAGCCTGCGCTCGAGCTATCTGGCGGAAGCTAACGTGGACGCCGCCGGCAGCTATGCCGCGAATGGATGGGGGCCGTGGGGATACGGACTGGTTGGGTGCGAGTTGGTATTGGGATCCATGGCTTGACGCTTTCAGACCAGCGATGGCGTCGCGCAGCTTCGGGAGAACGGGCAGTGGATTCCATGGGGGCGGCGGATTTCAAGGTGGAAGTGGAGGATTCCATGGAGGTGGGCTTCACGGCCGATGATGTGACGTTCGGGGGAGGTTCGACGATTTAGGAGCGGGCCTCCTCTTCGATCGCCTGATTCAATTCAGTTTCCGGGTAGCCTGTTCGATTCTCTCCAACGTAGTTTCCCGCCCTAGCACTTCCAGCGTTTCAAACAGCGGCGGCGCATTCTTGCGCCCGCACACCGCGACCCGGATCGGCTGAAACATCTGTCCGGCTTTCACACCCAAGTCCTGAGCCGCGGCTCGTAGTGCCTGATCCAGAGGATCGTGCCGGAACTCCACCTTCGCAAGCACAGCCTGCGCCTTCTCCAGAACCGTCCGCGCCATCGCCGCGTCTCCTTTTTGCGGGATGAGTTCCGCGGCATCGTACGGCGGAAGCAGGCGGACAAGGAAAAAGTCGGCCGCGGTGAGCACGTCGCGCAGCAGTTTGATGCGCTCGCGGATGAGAGGCGTAATCCGCAGCATCTTTTCCGGCGTGACGTCGAAACCAGCCTCGCGCACCAGGGGGAGCAGCCGCTGGCTCAGGTCTTCAATGGCCAAGGCGCGAATATGCTCGGCGTTGAGCCAGACGGCTTTGGGATCAAAAGTTTCCTCCGGCGTGGCGGCAGGCTCTTTGAAATTCACCACCACATTGGCGCGGTTGATGCCTTCGAGCGAGAACGCATTGATCAGTTCCTCGCGGCTCATCTGTTCCCGATCGTTCTTCGGCGACCAGCCCAGCAGGCACAGAAAATTGATGAAGGCCTCGGGCAGAAATCCGGCGTCACGATAGGTGGTTACGCTTACCACCGAACCGTGGCGGCGCTTGGAGAGCTTGGTGCCATCCGGCGCGACCAGCAGGGGAAGGTGCGCAAACTGCGGGGGCGCGCAGCCGCCCGCTTCGAAGATCAGAATGTGTTTGAACGTGTTCGTAAGATGATCCTGCCCGCGAATTATGTGGCTGATGCGCAGGTCGGCGTCGTCGGCGCACGACGCAAGGTGATAGGTTGGCATCCCGTCGGAGCGCAGCAGGGCGAAGTCTTCAATGTCAGCGCCGGCCTTCATCTGTTCGCCGTAGACTGCGTCGGTAAACCGTACCACTTGTCCGGCTTCGCGCGGAACGCGAAAGCGCAATGCAAACGGCTCCCCGGCGGCAGCGCGGCGATCGCTGTCCGTACGCGAAAGTTCGCGCATCCCGGGGTTGAACAACCAGGTCCCCTGCGTGCCCGATTTTTCACTCTCTCCGGTGTGGGCAGGCGTGAAATCGCGGTAAGCCAGCCCTTTCTGAAGAATGGCTTCGGCCATCTGACTGTGCAACGCGCCGCGCTCTGACTGCTTGTACTCTTCATCCCAGCCAAGCCCCAGCCAGTTCAAGCCATCAAAGATCGAATTAACGGAGGCGTCGGTGTTGCGTTCGACATCCGTATCGTCGAGCCGCAGAATCATCGTTCCGCGATTCCGCCGGGTATACAACCAGTTGAAAATAAAGGTGCGGGCGCTTCCGACGTGGAGAAATCCAGTGGGCGAGGGGGCAAAACGCACGCGCGGCGTGGCCTGCGAAGACGAGCTTAAGGAGTCACGATCAGCCAAGGTTCGATGGTACGGGCGCCCGGAAGACATCGTCAAGCCGCCACGGAAAGCGCTTCTGCATTCAATACCCGTTACTTAAGTCACATGAAGATCGGGCTGTTGTGCTGAAATCCGGTTGTTTTCGGACACCTGGTTGTGAAACCATAACAGTACACTGTTTCCCCCCGAAACTGAGTGGAAGGACTTGCCCAGGGTGTCCTTACGGACCCTATGAACAGTGTTGTTATCACGACCGTCGTAGTGCCGGGCTTTGTCTCGGTGCTGCTGTTCCTCGTCTTCACCTATCTCCACGAGCAGAGCCGCCAGGCCTACTTCCGGGCGTGGAAATGGGCGTGGGCTTGCTACTCGCTTCACTACGTGCTCGATGCGTTTCCGTCGTCTCCTCTTGCGTTCTTTGTCAGCGAGCTTTTCCTGGTCGCGATGGCGCTGTGCATTTTCGTTTCGACGCGGCTGATGCGTGCTTCCACTTATCGTTACCGATGGTACGACGCCGCGGTCGCATCGGCGGGGATTGCCCTTGCGTTGCTGACGTTGCGCGGCCACATGGTAGACGGCGCTTTTCGCCCGGAGATGCAACCCGCGATCCGGCTCGGGCTGGGCCTGGCTGTGATTCTGTTGTACAGCTCTGCCGTCTTTTACTTGAACGGCCACAAGCGCGGATCCCTTGCCTTTCAGGTGCTTGCGGTTTCCTTGGCCCTGTGGGCGGTTCTGATGGGGGTGGGGCAGTTGCAGAATCCGTGGGTGTTTGGCACAGCCAGTCGGCTGTTCGGTCCCGTGCCGCAGATGCTGTTGGGCATCGCCATGGTCATGGTGTTGTTTGAGAACCAGCGCAACGCCGTACAGGAAAACACGCTTGCCCTGTCGACGCTCGGCGTCGACCCGCGGCGACTCCTCTTCGCCGACGACCTGGTGCTCAACATGCAATCCGCGCTCGAGCGGCTCATGAGCGCCTTGCCCATGCGCCGCGCTGCTATCTGCATCACCGAGCGCTGGCGTGGCCTTTTACCTTCAGTGCAGCAGGGATTCTCGCCGGGATTCGTGGATGCTCTGGAAAGGAGCAGGTCCGCGGACTACATTTCCGAAGTTGCCTACCGCCAGGGCGGAATCTTCACGGTGCATGACCTGGCTGAAATGACCGAGCCGTTCCCAGTAACCGCCGCAGGAACCTTCGCCGAATTCAAGCAGATTCTATCGGAAGCCGAGGTTCGCAATCTGACCGCAGTCGCCCTGCAGACTCGGGAACATAACTTTGGCGTCATCCTCTTTCCGCATGCGGAACGCCGGGCGTTTGGTTCTTCGGGTCCTCGCCTGATGGTCGGTCTCGCCCTGCAGCTGGGACTCACGCTCGAGAATTACGTGGTCGGCCACGACGCTCATCGCCGCACACAGGAATATGAGCTGTTGACCGAGATCGGAAAGGCCATCAGTTCGCGCCTCGACCAGGACGAAATCCTCCGTACCATCCAGGTTGAGCTCGGGCAGATCTTTGACACCAGCCACTTTTACATCGCTTTCCAGGAGCCCGATGAAATTCGCTTCGAGCTCGAGGTCCGGGACAATCGGGTATTCCCCAAGCGCACGCGCGAGCTGCGCAATGCCTTCACGGAATATGTGATCCGTTCCGGCGAGTCCCTGCTGATTCGCTCGGATTTAGAGAACACGCGGGCGCGATTGGGAATCAGCCACGTGCCGGACCGCCCTGCCAAGTGTCTGATCGCGACGCCCATTTTCCTGAACAACAAGCCCGCCGGTGTCATGGTCGCGATGAATCCCGAGAGAGAATTCGTCTTCGAACAGCGCGATCTCGACGTGCTGGTCACCGCCGCCGGACAGGTCTCGGTTGCCATGGAAAACGCGCGCCTGTTCGCCGATGAGCAGCGCCGTTCCCGCCAGCTTGCCTTCCTCAACAACATTTCCCGAACTGCCATCTCGAGCGACGACCCCGTTCACATGCTGAGCCAGATCGCCGGCGAGATTCAAAAGAACTTCAATTTCGATCACATCGGGATCGGCTTGCTCGACTACGGCACCAAAGAGGTCGAAATCAAGGCTGAGGCTGGCACCACCGCTCACGCGACCGGCAAGCGCATTCCGCTGGGCACAGGCATTCTGGGCCGGGTTGCCCGCAGCGGTGAGCGTGCCCTGGTGCAGAATGCGCTGCCCGGAAATCTGACCGGGGTTTTGCCCGATTCGCGCGCCGTGCTCTGCATTCCCGTCACCTACGGCGAATCTCTGCTCGGCGTCCTCAACGTGGAGAGTCGTAACGAGAACGCGTTCTCGCCGCAGGACGTCCTCATCCTCAACACCGTTGCCGATTTGCTGGCCACAGCCTTGCACAACGCCTTCGTCTTCCAGAAGCTGCAGCAGCAATCCATCACCGACGGCCTGACCGGCATCAAGACGCGCCGCTTTTTCTGGGAAGCCCTGTCGGCCGAGTGGAAGCGCGCTTCGCGTTCCGGACGGCCGTTCTCGGTCGTGCTCATCGATCTCGACAAGTTCAAAGAGGTCAACGACACCATGGGTCACTTCGAGGGCGATCTGGTTCTGGCCCGCGTCGGACGGCTGCTTGAGCAAAAGTCGCGGCAGTCGAACGTGGTCGCACGCTACGGCGGAGATGAATTCATCGTCCTGATGCCGGAAACCGGCGCCGAGCAGGCCCAGGTGCTGGCCGAGCGTCTGCGCCAGTGGATCGCCGCCGACCCCATGCTGGGCGAACATCACGTAACCGGCAGCTTCGGCGTGGCCAGCTTCCCCATGCACGGCTTCTCCATCGAAGACGTTATCCGCGTTGCCGACGCGGGCATGTACGTCTCCAAGCGTTCGGGCGGAAACTTGGTCTCGACCGCCCAGGAATTTACGGAGGGTGAGACTTTCGCCCGCCAACGCCAGCAGATTTCCGCCTACATTGAGGGTTTCCTCCAGCGCGAACGCACCGGGCCGGAAGATCTTGAGGAGTTGACCTCGACGTTGGAGAAGCTCTGCACCGGCGATGAAGGCTGTAACGTGCCGATATTGAAGGAATCAATCGAATCACTAAGCCGCGCCGCCGAATCGCGCGAATTACGCACTGCCGGTCACGGTGACCTGGTGGCGCGGTACACCGAAGTGATTGCCCGAGCGCTGGGCTTATCCTCGGAAGAGACGGCTGATCTGGTGTATGCTGCCCGGGTTCATGACGTGGGCAAGATTTTTGTCGCCGAGCGCATTCTCAACAAGCCCGGCCCGCTGACCGACGATGAATTCCTTCTGGTGCGACTGCACGCCCACGTGGGTGCTGAAATCGTGGGCACGATCCCCCATAGTGCCATGATGCGCGAGGCGGTCGAGCATCACCACCAGCGCTTCGACGGTTCCGGTTATCCCGATGGGTTGAAGGGTGAAGAAATTCCCCTGTGGGCTCGCATCATTGCCCTCACCGATGCCTATGCCAACATGGTTACCGAACAGTCCATCGCAGCCGCGAGAACGCCCGACCAGGCCCTCGATGAACTAGCGCAGATGAGCGGCACGCGCTTTGACGGAATGCTCGTGCGCGTGTTACTGCGCGCACTGAAGTCGGAAAGGTCCTCGAGTTCCGCCGCCGGCTAAGCGCAGGTTTCAAGCGGATCGCTCCCGCAAGCCAAGCCTATCTCCAGGTGAATTTCGGGTGGATTCTGCGCTGACCACAACTCGGTTCGCCACTTGCTGTGAATGGAATGTAGATGGTATCACGCGCACTTACTAGCTTGTTTCTTTGTCGTTGCGCGGGAACAATGCCCTGCATGAAAACCGAAACGACGCGCATCAACGACATTCGAATGTTCTACGAGACTGACGGAGCTGGGGCACCGCTACTCCTTTTGCACGGGGGAGGCGGCTGCCACGAAGACTGGGCATACGCAGGTCGCGACGAATTCCTGCGTGACTACACTCTCATCCTGCCCGATGCGCGGGGCCACGGCCGCTCGACCAATCCGAAGCGAGCGATTACCCACCGGCAATGTGCGCTGGACACTATCGCGCTGCTCGATCATCTCGGCATCTACCGCTGCAAGGCTATCGGCCTGAGCATGGGTGGGAACATTCTTTTGCACATGGCTACGATGCAGCCCGATCGCATGGAAGCGATGGTGGTCGTCAGCGCGACCATGCACTTTCCCGAGCAGGCACGCGCCATCATGCGACAGGTTCGAGTAGAAAATCAGTCTGCGCAAGAGTGGGAGGCCATGCGCAAGCGCCACAGGCTTGGCGACGATCAGATCGTAGCTCTGTGGGAGTGGCAGCGCGGACTGAAGGACAGCTATGACGATTTGAACTTCACCCCAGCGGTGCGGGGCCAAATCAAGGCGGCGACTTTGATCGTCTATGGCGACCGGGACTTCTTGTATCCCGTCGAGATGGCAGTCGAAATGTATAGAGCGATTCCGCGTTCGGCGCTGTGGGTCGTACCCAACGGCGGCCATGCCCCGGTCTTCCTCGACGCCGCGGCGCGATTCGTCCAAACCACTCTGGCCTTCTTAAAGACTTAAGGCACATTCGAATGGACTGGCCGACCAATTCCGTCTTGACAGTTCGGATGAGCCAGGTGCGGGAACGCCTCGTCAACGACTATCGCTATCAGCGAAAGACAGCACTACAGCTTCGGAAGCACGATTCCCTTCTGCGCCTGGTATTTGCCTTTGCGGTCGGCATAGCTGGTTTCGCAGACTTCGTCGGACTGAAAGAACAGAATCTGGCACAGGCCTTCGTTGGCGTAGATGCGGGCCGGAAGCGGCGTCGTGTTCGAGATCTCAAGCGTGACAAAGCCTTCCCACTCGGGCTCGAATGGCGTCACGTTGACGATGATTCCGCAGCGGGCGTAGGTGCTTTTGCCCACGCAGATGGTCAGCACGTCGCGAGGAATCTTGAAGTATTCGACCGAGCGGGCGAGGGCGAAGGAATTCGGCGGAACAATGCAAATGTCGGTGGTTATGTTGACGAACGATTTTTCGTCGAAATGCTTGGGATCGACCAGTGCGTTGTTGACGTTGGTGAAGATTTTGAACTCGTCGGCCACGCGCAGGTCATAGCCGTAGGACGACAAGCCGTAGGAGATCACGCCCTCTCGCACCTGCTTCTCCGAGAAGGGGTTAATCATGTCGTGTTCCAGGGCCATCTTGCGGATCCAGCGGTCACTCTTCGGCATGCAGCTCCTTGGGGAATTTGTAATTGGGGTAATTTGTAATTTGAAATGCGCTCGGGGATGTTGCAGTCTCGCTGGTCCGGGAAATTGCAAATCACCCGCTTACACAATTGCTCAATTTTCTTGGGCTGGGTTGCTGTCAGTTTACGGGATTGGTGCTCCCGTTGACAATCTCGGTTATCTCCCATAGCATCAATAACTTGAAGCATCATCTAGACCCTTGCACCCGGGAGCGCTCGTGATCAAGCTCGACATTATCAATGAAGTGGTGGCCAAGACCGGCATCACCAAGACCAAAGCCGAACTCGCCGTAGAAACCGTGTTTGAGAGCATGAAGCAGTCGCTGGCGCGAGGCAATCGCATTGAACTGCGGGGATTTGGCGTCTTCAATGTGCGTCCGCGCAAGACGGGTATCGGGCGCAATCCGCGCACCGGGGCCGAGGTGTCCATTCCCCCGGGAAGGGCCGTGCGGTTCAAGCCAGGGAAAGAATTGCAGTCGATTGATTGATGCCGCCTGCTGTGTCGACCGCGAGCTTCGGTTTTAAGATCCGGATTCGCGGTCCCTCCCTCGTCTCCGCTCGTAGTAGCATCAGAGAATGGTCCGGGATCCAGATCCCGGACTCGTGAATCGCATGTCGGACCCGAATTCCCCGCTCCCAACCTCGACAGTCGAGTACGAATACCTGCCGGAACCGGTTGGGCCTCCGCCGCCGGAACCGTACTGGGTGCATACATTGCTGCTTCTGGCGACGTGCTTCACCACGTTGGTGGTGGGGGCGCACATGCAGTTCGACTTCCTGCACAATTTGCCTCCGTTTGCCATGGGGGACGAATACCTTCCTTTCTTCAAGCTGAAATGGGTTGTTGAGCAACCTTCGAGACTGCTGTTGGGAATTCCATTTTCCGCGACGCTGCTCGCGATCCTGCTGGCGCACGAGATGGGGCACTACCTGGCATGCCGTTATTACGGAGTGCGAGCGACGCTGCCGTTTTTTATTCCAGCGCCAACCCTGATCGGAACCCTGGGGGCGGTGATTCGGATCAAGGCCCCGATTCGCACGCGGGCGTCGTTGTTTGATATCGGAATCGCCGGACCGATTGCGGGATTCGTGGTCGCGGTCATCGCACTGGCAGTCGCGCTGAACCTGTCGAAACCGCTTGCACCCGGTATTGGACCGTCCGATCTTCACTTTGGGTTTCCTGCGATCTTCTATGTCATGCACGACCTGCAGCGCAGTTTCGCTCCGCACAACGCTGTTGCTGCCGTGCCGTTGGGGCAAATCTATTTGCACCCAACGGCGATCGCGGCCTGGGTTGGGATGTTTGCCACCGCACTGAACTTGCTACCCAGCAGTCAGTTAGATGGAGGGCACATAGTTTACGCGCTCTCGCCCCGGGCGCATCGAGTGATTTCGTGGATCACGGTCGTCGTGCTGTTGGGCCTGGGACGCGTCTATCGGGGATGGTCCGTGTGGGCCGCCCTGCTGCTCGCGATGAATATTTTCACTCACCGGCAGCAACAGGCGCCGGAGTATCCCATGCTGCCCGCCAACCGCCGGTTCCTGGCACTGCTGGCGCTGATCCTGTTGGCGCTGACGTTTACGATCTCGCCGTTCCGCATCGATTTGGGATAGTCAGGCTGGGGCAACGGACGTGGCCCGCCGAATTCACTAACGGTTAACAATCCAAATTTCACAGACTGTTAACACTCTTAGTCCCCTACGTTGCTTCTAACATCGGGTCTGCGATTTCTCAAGCCCCACCTTAAGGAGAAGCTATCTATGAGACTTTCCATTTCACCGCGAATGATCCCCCTCGCCGCACTGCTGTTCTCGGCCGCCGCCTTCGCGCAAGTCAGCGCGGTGGCTCCGTACACGGTCTCCACTTTTGCCACCAGTGTCCCCGGTGTCTACACGCAACCCGATTCCATTGCAGTGCTGGATGGTCACGTCTTCATTGGCTTTGGCAACGGAGCGGCTCCTGATGGTTCGGATGGGAAAAGCAGCACAATTGTCGAATACGATCGCAACGGCAATGTCATCACCACCTATAGCGTCAAGGGACACAACGATGGTCTGAAGGTCAATCCGCTCACCCATCACTTGTGGTCGATGCAGAACGAGGACGGAAATCCGAATCTCGTCATCATTGACCCGAAGGCCCACACCCAAAAGGTGTATACATTCGGACCGACGCCGCATGGCGGAGGTTATGATGACATTGCATTCCGTGGACACGATGTCTTCGTGAGTGCTTCGAACCCGCTGCACAACCCGAACGCCTTTCCGGCGGTTGTGCGCGCGGAACTCCATGGGACCATGGTAAATGTGAGCCCCGTACTTATGGGCACTGCCACGGCCACCGATATCCCCACTGATACTCCGGTTGGGCTGAACCTGCAGGATCCGGATTCGATGACGTTTGATCCGTTTGGGGATCTGGTGCTCGACAGCCAGGCGGATTCAGAACTGATCATCGTGCACCACGCGGGAGCCTTCGACCAGAGCGTCTACCATCTGGCGCTCACCTTGGATGGATCGCCGGTGCAAATTGACGACACGGTCTTCGCCACCACGTCACATGGAGTGATCCTGGTCTCGGATCGCGATGGCGAAACAATCTATACGGTTTCGAAGGACATCTTCGCGCCGGGCCACGCATACTCCGCGACGCCAACGTCGGTAGGCAGGGTGAATCTCGACACCGGTGTGATTACCAACGTGGTCACCGGGATGGTCAGCCCTCACGGGATGGCGTTCATCAGGGATGATCGAGCGCAGGGGGATTAGGCCAGTTTTATCGTCGTCGTATTCCAGAACGTCTGTCATCCCGTGCGCAGCGAGGGGAACTATATGTTTGCGGGCAGCGGCAACACTGGTGGTGTAGGCAAGGACTTAGATCCCTCTCTTCGCTCGGGTTGTCATAGTATGGTGGTATGGTGACGTATGGTGGTACGGAGACCTCTAGCGCTGGCAGTGATCGTGTAACGCCAGCCTTTTACATCAACCAGAGTGCATCGACATCAACGATGACCTGCGTGCGTGGAATTTTCTGCTCCGTCGCATAAGCCAGCATGGCGCGTAACGTGGCGTTGAGTTTTTGCCGGCTGGGTGATTTCAGAACGAAGTGGTAGCGATAGTCGCGCTTCAGGCGCATGATCGGCGCTGTGGCGGGGCCGAGTACGCGCACACCCTCGTGGCGTGTGGCGGCGAACCACTTGCCGAACAATCCCGACCATCGCAAAGCATCGTCGAGTTGATCACTGCGGACGAGCACATTCGCCAGGGCTGAGTACGGCGGGTAGTGCATCCAACTGCGAAAGCGGAGTTCCTTTTCGTAGAAGCCAATGAAGTCATGTTGGGCGGCGAACTGGACCGCGTAGTGATCTTGAAAGTAAGTCTGCAGGATGACTTTGCCGGGCGTCTGGCCGCGTCCGGCGCGGCCGGCGACCTGGGTCAGTAACTGGAAGGTGCGCTCCGCGGCGCGGAAGTCGGGCAGGCCGAGAGCGACGTCAGCCCCAATCACCCCCACCAGGGTGACGCCGTGGATGTCATGGCCTTTGGCGATCATCTGCGTGCCAACGAGCAGGTCGAGTTCGCCCTCGTTAAGGGCGTTTAAGGTGCGCTCGAAATCTTCGTGGCCGCGGACGGTGTCGCGGTCGAGGCGGGCGATGCGCGCTTGCGGAAACATTCCGTGCAGAAGCTCCTCCAGCTTCTCTGAACCAGTTCCCAGGAAGTAGACATATTCGCTACCGCAGTGCACACAGGCTTTCGGCACCGGCGCCAGATAGCCGCAGTAGTGGCAGATCATTTTGTGCTCGCGCTTGTGATGCGTGAGCGCAATGGCACAGTTGGCGCATTCCAGTTTCTTGCCGCAGGCGCGGCAGAGAACAACCGGAGAGTATCCGCGGCGGTTGAGCAGAACCATGACCTGCTCCCGGCGTTCCAGCCGGTCTTGAATCTCGGCGGCGAGTTTGCGCGAGATGACTTGCTCGTGGCCGGTTTCCTGGAACTCCTGACGCATATCGACGATCTCGACCTCGGGCAACGGTCGCTGTTGCACGCGATCGGGCAGTTCGATCAGGGCATACTTGTTCTTCTTTGCATTGAAGTAGGACTCCAGCGACGGAGTGGCCGAGCCCAATACGACGACGGCGTCGGACATTTTGGCTCGCATTACAGCCACATCGCGGGCATGATAGCGCGGCGTTTCTTCCTGCTTGTAGGAGGAGTCGTGCTCTTCATCGACGATGATGAGAGCCAGGTCGGCGACCGGGGCAAACACGGCCGAGCGCGTGCCGACCACCATGCGAGCCTCGCGGCGTTTGATGCGATGCCACTGCTCGGCGCGCTCGCGGTGGGAGAGCGCAGAGTGGAGGACGGCGACTTCGCCGCCGAAGATCTGATGCAGGTCGGCGGCGACGGCGGGGGTTAGGCCGATTTCAGGAACGAGAAGGATGGCAGAACGGCCGGCATCGAGAACTGCCCGCATTCCGGCCAAGTACACCGCAGTTTTTCCCGAGCCCGTGACACCGTGGAGAAGCATGCCAGAGAATTTGCGGGCTTCGACTTCGTCTCGCATTCGAGTGAGGGCGGCCTGCTGCCATGAGTTGAATTCGAATGCGAAAGGGGATGAACGCGGATGGCTGCGGGAGACGGTGAATTCGGCAGGTGCATCGACAACCTCGACAAGTCCGCGCCGGATCAGGGTGCCGAGTGTGGTGCGCGGAACGTCAAGCGATTGCAGTATCGGGACTGCTACCTTCCCGCCCGAGCGGGCTAGTGTGTTGACCAACTGGCGCTGATTCTCGTTGAGCTTGCCCTCGGCCGATTTCAGCAGAGCGACCCGGATCGTTCGCGTAGCGTCTTGCGGCGCTGAGACATCTTCCCGGACAAGCCATTGCTTGCGGACCATTCCGCTTAGAATCGCGCGGGACGCACGCGTCGCGGAGCGGAGAGTTTCTTCGCGTACCAGAGCGGAAGACTTGACGGCCAGAGCAGCGGACTCCGTTTCCGAGGCATGCGCCGCGAGATATTCGAGGACGCGAAACTCTGCCGCTTGTTCCTCGGGGCTACGGCGGGAGCGGGTGGACGAGCCAGACATGCCTGCCAGATGCAGTGCCATATGCCCGTCTTCCGTGATGCGATATCCGATCGAGCGTTTGAATTCGGCGCTTAGCGGAAGCATGGTGCGAAAGACTTCACCGATCGGGGCGAGGTAGTAGTCGGCGATCCAGCGGCCGAGACGCAGCAGTTGCTCGTCGAGAAGCGAGGCTGGGTCGAGCACAGAGATGATGGTTTTCGTGGTAACGGAGGGCTCACGATCGTGCACTTCGACGACTATGCCCGACATGCGCTTCTGGCGGAACGGCACCAGCACACGGCCGCCCACGACTGGCGCGGCATCGGCGGGGACGCGGTAGGTGAAGGCCATGTCCAGTGGCACGGGCAGGGCGACGTCGCAGAATTCGGGCATTGGTTGCAAGCATAACCTAGGTCTCGCACGTGTGGGTTGCGTATGTTGTCAGGTAGAGATGCTTCGACTCCGCTGATCGTCCGCGACCCGGATGATCAGCTTCGCTCCCCATGACAGGATCGCCGCTTACTCGCTCTTCTGCGGAGATTTCAGGCCCAGGTACTTCATCACCATCTGCAGGTCCTTCCACGCCTCGCCCTTCTGGCGCGGATCACGGAGAAGAAATGCAGGATGGTAGGTCACGGCCAGGCGCGCGCCCTGCCACGAGGGATCGCCGCTGCGCGCGCCAGCCGGCATGAAATCATAAAAGCGGCCGCGCAGTTCGGACATGGGCGCGTTGATGGCGAGCAGATTTTTGGCCGCGACCGCTCCCAGCGCGACCACGACTTTGGGTTTGATTACCGCGATCTGGCGCATCAGGAACGGCGAGCAGGTGTCACACTCGTCGCGCTCGGGCGTGCGGTTGCCAGGGGGGCGGCACTTGACCACGTTCGCAATGTAGACTTCCTCGCGCTCGAGCCCCATCGCTTTGATCATATTGTTAAGCAGCTGCCCGGCGCGGCCTACGAAGGGCTCACCCTGCGCATCTTCGTCGGCGCCGGGGCCTTCGCCGACGAATATCAACTCCGCTTTCGGATTGCCTACCCCGAAGACGATCTGTTTGCGGCCCTGCTTGTGCAGCTTGCAGCGGGTGCAGTCGCCCAGATCCTCGCGAATCAATTTGAGCGCAACCACAGGATCGGCGACGCTCTGCTCCGGCCTCGGCGTCAGCACCTCGAAGATGTTGTCTTCAGCAACGGCCGCGACTGGGGCTGATTTTCTTGGGGACATTTCCTCTCGCAGTTCTGGCTGGGTTCGAGATGATGCGACGGCTTCCAGCGCGATCGCTAAGCGCGGGTCAGTTTGGTGTGATTGGGGTTCCTGACGATAGAAATCGTAAATGCCCAGTTCGTGATAGTAGCGCATGCGCTCGGCGAGAGCGCGGCGCAACCGAGGGTCCAGGAGGGAGGGCATGAGTTGACGTCATTATAGCTTGGCTCAGGATGTAGTCTGGAAGACGGATTTCTCAGGTTCTGACCGGTGACTTCCGGTGCTGGCGCAGGCGGACCACCTGATCGAGAACCCGCTGAGCCACTTCCCACTTGGTGGTTTCGGGAACCTCGACGACTTCGTCACGAGTGATGATCATCACGGCATTGCGGTCGGAGTCAAAACCAACTCCTTCGCGGGAAACGTCATTGACCACGATCGCGTCGAGGTCCTTGCCGACTAGCTTCTGGCGGCCGTTCTCAAGAACATTTTCCGTTTCCGCAGCGAAGCCGACGACGATCTGCGAGGTCTTCCTGAGGGAAAGCTCCTTGAGGATATCGGGAGTGGCTTCGAGTTCCAGGGTCATTGGGCCTTTGCGCTTGATTTTCTGGCCGGCGGCAGCTTTGGGGCGATAGTCGGAGACGGCCGCGGTCTTGATCACAATGCTTGCCTGCGGCAATAGCTTGAGCACAGCATCGCGCATTTCTTCGGTCGACTCCACACCCGTAACCTCGGCAGCGCCGGGCGCCGTGAGCGAAGTCGGCCCGCTGATGAGCTGAACGCGCGCGCCCCGGCGAACGGCCGCCTCCGCCAGGGCATAGCCCATCCGCCCGCTGGAACGGTTGGTGAGGAAGCGCACGGGATCGATTTTTTCGCGGGTGGGCCCAGCGGTGATCAGCAGCGTCTCGCCGTTCAAATCCTGGGACGCACCGAGACTCTCCAGCACAGCGGCGACGATGGCGTCGTTCTCGGCCAGCCGGCCCGCGCCCGTCATGCCACACGCCAGGTAACCTGAGCCCGGCTCAACGATCTTGACGCCGCGTTGGCGGAGGATCGCAAGATTAGCCTGCGTGGCAGGATGATTCCACATGTTCACATTCATGGCTGGCGCCACCACAACGGGAGCTGTCGTCGCGAGATAAAGCGTGGTCAGAAAATCGCTGGCGATGCCTTGCGCGAAGTGGGCGAGTACGTCGGCCGTAGCTGGAGCGATAACCAGGGCGTCGATCGACTGCGCTACGGCAATGTGCTCGATGGCGGAATCAATGTTGGGCGCATGCTCTTCGCCAGTGGAAAACATCCCGGTGATGACCTTTTCTCCCGAAAGGGCGGCGAAGGTGAGGGGGCGAACGAACTGCTGAGCGGCGCGAGTCATGACGACTTGCACGCGGATGCCGCGATCCTGCAGCAGGCGAACGATTTCGGCGGCCTTATACGCTGCGATGCCGCCGGTAACGCCGAGGGCAATCTTCATGGAGTTTTGATGGTCGATCTTTGATTGTTGATTCAAGGAGCCCCAATCGGCATTTCGCCTTCAACAATCAACCATCAGGAAATCAACAATTCCCTTAGTCCTGGCCCAAGGCCTTGTCGAGAGCCTCTCCCGCTTGCTGGGCGGCGGTACGGTTGTCGGGAATTTCCCACTTCACCTTGCCCGCGCGGATTTCATCCTGCGCGATGCGGCATGGCTTGCGGGAATTGGTGTCTACTACGGGTGGCGCACCGGACTGGAGTTGGCGTGCACGCCGGGCCGCCACCAGAATGTACCGGTAGTTGCTGTCAAAGCCTTCGATCAACTTCATTGGGACTCTCCCCCTTGAAAAGCGATTTAAAAACTAATCAGTGCCGAGCGTCAAATGATGCGTTGCACAGAACATGACCAGCTTTCAGGCTTGTCCCGCGTATCGCTGAGTGGCCGTCCCACACCCGTTTGGGCGTTCATGAAATGATACCGCGAAAACTAAGAGCGTGCCGAGGGGGGTGGCTCCCGGAATGAGTCCAGGATGGGCTGAATCCGGTTGCTGATACTGGTGAGCCGGCACCGGTCGGCCAAGTCGACTACCCTCCGCTCCTCATCGGACAATGAACGCCGCAGACGCTCGACCTGCACGATGCTGTTGAGGCATTCAACCGATTCCCTAAGATCATCGTTGATCACAATGTAGTTGTAGGCGTGATAGTTTTCAATCTCACGACGGGCCGTGACCAAACGGCGCTGGATCACCTCTTCGGCATCCTCACTTCGGTGGCGAAGGCGCGACTCCAGGGTTTTGAAGTCCGGAGCCAAGATGAAGATGCTGACTCCATTGGCAAGGTTTTGCTTGATCTGGGCGGCTCCCTGGACGTCAATATCGAGCAAAAGGTCATGACCTTTCTGCTCGGCATCATTCAGGAACCGGCGCGCCGTTCCGTAGTAATTTCCGAAAACGTTAGCGTGCTCCAGGAATTCATCGGCTCGGATCATGTGCTCGAACTCTTCGCGAGGAACAAAGTGGTACTGCTTGCCATTTTTCTCGGCGCCGCGCGGTGGGCGCGTCGTGTAAGAGATCGAGAAATCCAGGTCGTGAACAAGTTTCAGCAACTGATTAACGAGCGTCGACTTCCCCGAGCCCGACGGCGCGGAGATGATATAGACGATCGGCTTGCGGGACGGGCTCATTCCAGGTTTTGCACCTGCTCGCGCGACTTCTCGATTTCGGCCTTCATGGCCAGGCCTGCCTCGGTAATCTTGAGCGCTTCCCCGGCCAAACCGGAGGTCTTCGAAAGCAGCGTGTTGGCCTCGCGATTCATTTCCTGGAGCAGGAAGTCGAGTTTTTTCCCGACCTCGCCACCCTCGTCGAGAAGGCCAAGGAAATGCTGGACATGGGTTTCCAGGCGCACGATTTCTTCCTGAATGTCGCTGCGATCGACCAGCAGTGCGGCCTCCTGCAGGGCTCGTTCCCGGTCGATGCTGACCCCGAGCAGTTCCTCGAGACGCGACTGCAGCCGTTCGCTGTAGTTTTGTAACACGGCGTGACGATGCTGCTGTACGCTTCTGCCGGCTTCGTGTAGATGGGACATCCGCGCGCGCAGTTCGCGGGCGATGCCGCGTCCTTCTTCTTCGCGCATCTGGTTCAGGCGATCGAGAGCGTCTCCCACCTTAGCCAGGACGGCAGCTTCGATCTCTCCGTCCGCGCCCTCGCTGGCCGAGTCGAGCGCGCCGGGAATGCGCAGAACCGCATTCAAGTCGGGATCGGCGGAGAGTGAAAACTCGGCAGCGGCGGCGCGGAATGCGGCGATATAGCCACCGACGATCTCGCGGTTCAGGGCAAACGCCTCGCCCACCGTCCGCTCCAGGCTCAATGTGACTTCGACGTGGCCCCGCGCCATTTTTTCCTTCAGCCGGCGCCGGAGCTGCATCTCGAGCGAATCGGTGCCCGACGGCAGTCGGAAGTGCAGATCGAGAAAACGATGGTTGACCGACTTCAAGGAGAGCGCGAATGCCAGGCGGCCATTCGAGGACGCGCCGGCGACCGTAGCGACATTCTGGCGCAGGACCTCACCTCTCACTTGGGCAAAACCGGTCATGGATCGTATGGGCATTGGGCCGTGGTCGTCCTCAAGTTTCCGCGACTGCTTTGGGCGCGTCTACATTGACAAATTGCAATTCGTAGAGGCGCCGGTAAGTACCTAATTTCTGCATCAACTCCTCGTGCGCGCCGATATCGGCAATCGTACCGTTTTCGATCACCGCAATGCGATCCGCACGGCGAACGGTCGAGAGGCGATGCGCGATCACGAACACGGTGCGGCCGGTCATCAAGTTGTGCAGCGCAGACTGCACCAGAGCTTCGGATTCGCTGTCGAGCGCAGACGTGGCTTCGTCAAGTATCAGAATCGGCGCATTCTTGAGCAACGCTCGGGCAATGGCAAGCCGCTGCCGCTCCCCTCCCGAAAGCCGCACGCCGCGTTCTCCGATGACGGTATCGTAACCCGACGGGAGAGCAAGAATGAAATCGTGCGCAAGAGCGGCACGGGCGGCCGCCTCGACTTCCTTCTGCGGAACCTGGGGCTGGCCGTAGGCGATATTGTTGCGGACCGTGTCGTTGAAGAGTACCGTTTCCTGGGTCACGATTCCGACCTGCGCCCGCAGCGAGGCCAGAGTCACGTCGCGGACGTCATAGCCATCGATAAGCAACCGCCCGCCGGTGATGTCGAAGAAGCGCGGAATCAGATGAACCAGGGTGCTCTTGCCCGCGCCGCTGGAGCCGACGATCGCCACAACCTCACCGCGTTTAACCTCAAGATCGATCTCGTGCAGGGCATCCCGCGTCCCGTCACCTTCGCACTGGGCGGCGTAGGCGAAACTCACGTGCTCGAAGCGAACACTCGAGGAAAATCTGGGCAAGCTTGCGGCACGCGGTCTCTCCTTCACATCATCTTCCAGATCCATAAACTTGAAAATCTCAGAAGATGCCCCAAGAGCCTGCTGAAAGTTGTTATTGAACAGGGCGAACTTCCGCACCGGGTTGTACAAACTGAAGACGGCGGTGATGAAGGCGACGAAGACACCGGGCGTCATGCGGCCGTCCTTGATCTGCTCGCGGCCAAAAAGCAATAAGAGGGCGACACCGATCATGCCGAAAATATCCATGAGGGGCGAACTGACGGCAGCAGCAGCGACGGATCGCAGATTGGCACGAAACAAACGCTGGGCAGCATTGCGGAAGCGGGAGATTTCCCAGTTCTCTGTATTAAAGGCCTTCACAATGCGGTTGCCGGTGATGGTTTCGTGCAGAATGTTCTGAATTTCGGCCAGTTTGTCCTGCCCGTGCCGGGTGGTGTGCCGCACGCGAGAACCAATCTTGCGCGAGGAGTAAAGAATTACCGGCACGAACAGCAGGAGTATCCAGGAAAGACTCCCTCCCAGAACGATCACGACTCCAGCGACGAACAGGAATGTGAAAAACTGCTGCAGAGACTCCGCCAGCACAGTGGACATGGCGTACTGCACGCGCTCGATGTCGTTGACGATGGTGGAGAGCAGGGTGCCCGTAGTATGTCTGGAGAAAAACGCGGCCGAGCGGCGCAGGGTCGCATTGTAGAGGTCGTCGCGGAGATCGGTGATCATACCGAAGCCGGCATGGTTCACCAAGTAGGTGCCCGCATAGTCGCACAGGCCTTTGAGGATGGTGGATGCCACCAGGGCGAACGCGACGATATTCCAGGCGTTGGTGAAGTGCGAAGGGACCAGTTGCTGCAAGTACAGAGAATAGTGCGTGCCGGGAATGTTGAACAGTTGAATGTCGCGGGAGCCGGTGGCAGGGTTCAGAACCCGATCAAACACCGGACGAACCAGCAAGTACTTGAATGCGTCGAGCGCGCCTACCGCCGCCATGAGCAGAACGGAAGACAGGATCTGCCACCAGTACGGGATCGTGTAGCGAATCAGGCGGGTCAGTTGCCGCATGGGGCTCCCAGACGGGGCAGGCCGCGATCGCTTGCTGCCGATCGAATAAGCATCAGGTGCAAGGCCTATTCTACTTGAGGATCCTGCCGGGCAAGGATAGCGACGGCGTTTCCCGAGTGGGCCGGCTTAGGGTTTAGGAGGGTGGAGGTCTGACGGCTACCGCGGGCTGTCCCGGTGCACAACCTTCACGCGGTACCCGGCGCGGCGAAGGTTCTTGCACACCTCCTCCGCGATCATAACGGAACGATGCTGGCCGCCGGTACAGCCGAAGGCGATCGTCAGATAACTCTTGCCCTCATGGATGTAGTGCGGGAGCAGGTAGATGAGGAGATCAGAAATTCGGAGCACAAACTCGCGCGTCTGCGGGAAGGAACGAATATATTTGGCTACGCTCGGGTGACGCCCGGTCAGGGGACGAAACTCGGGCACGAAATGCGGGTTCGGCAGGAAGCGGACGTCGAACACCAGGTCTGCGTCCTCTGGGACACCTTGCCGGAAGCCGAAGCTGACGCAGGACACGAGGATGCCCTTCTGCGGCGACTCCTGTTGACGAAAGCTCTGATTGATGTGGGCCCTCAGTTCGTGGACGTTGAACTTCGAGGTATCGATCACGAGATCGGCGACGCGGCGGATGGCGCCGAGGTGACGGCGCTCGGCTTTGAGTGCCGATTTCACGGGTGCATCGGTGCCCAACGGATGCGGGCGGCGAGTCTCGCTGAAGCGACGCAGTAGGACGGCGTCGTCAGCCTCAAGGAATACAACCTTGGTCGGAATCATGCGCCGAATGGACTTTAGGATTCCGGGTAACTTGTCCAGCTTGGAGCCTTCGCGGACGTCGACCACCAGCGCCGTGCGCCGGATTTCACTGGACTGCATAGCCAGCTCGGCAAATTCGGGGATCAGTTGGACGGGAAGATTGTCGACGCAGTAGTAGCCGAGGTCTTCAAAGGCCTTGAGTACAGAGGCTTTTCCGGAACCGCTCATGCCCGTGATTATGACCAGTTCCGGCGAGTGCTGGCCATCGCGGGGGGCCTTGTTCCCCTGACGCTTCGAGTTTTCTCGGACCGGCCTACCCTTGCGGGGCTTCATGAAGTGGATAGTAGCATCCAGAGACGCTGGCCGCTTTCCGCTGGTGATTAGCGACTGAGGTACCGCCATAGGCCCGCTTGAGCAATTGTTGGAATCGGAAATCCAGATTTGTCTCCCGGCGGCGCTGACAGGTAAGCTATGGCGTCATGAAAAAGTTCGAAGATCTTACGGAACGGGAAGTGCTCGCGCTGGCCATCGCGTTGGAGGAAGAAGACGAGCGCGTGTACGCCGACTTTGCCGAGGGACTGCGACAGGACTATCCCGCAACTGCATCCATGTTTGAGGGCATGCGCGAGGAGGAGTCGGGGCACCGGAGACGTTTGCTGGAGCTGTTCCAGAAAAAATTCGGCGAGCACATCCCGCTGATCCGGCGCCAGGATGTGCGAGGTTTCGTCGATCGCCCAGCGTTATGGCTGGTGCGTCCGCTGCGGATTGAGGCCGTGCGCAAGGAAGCGTCGACGATGGAGGTCGAGACGCGACGTTTCTACGAAAAAGCCGCCGCGCGCACGCAGGACGTGAGCATTCGGCAATTACTGGACGACCTGGCTACCGAAGAGCGGGAACACGAAGAGCGCGCCCAGGAACTCGACAAGCAAAAACTGCCGGACAACGTGAAGGCTGACGAGGAAGTGGCCCAGCGCCGTTTGTTTGTTCTGCAGATTGTGCAGCCGGGGCTGGCGGGACTGATGGATGGTTCGGTCTCAACCCTGGCTCCGGTATTCGCGGCCGCCTTCGCCACCCAGAAAAGCTGGGACGCTTTTCTGGTAGGTCTGGCTGCCTCCGCCGGCGCGGGCATCAGCATGGGCTTTGCCGAGGCCTTGTCAGATGACGGGAGTCTCACGGGGCGGGGACATCCGTGGGTACGGGGATTGATTTGCGGCGCAATGACCGCGGTGGGTGGAATCGGCCACACGCTGCCGTTTCTCTTGCGCGACTTCAAGATGGCACTCTGGGCAGCGGGAATTGTGGTGCTGGCAGAACTAGGGGCCATCACCTGGGTTCGCAAACGCTACATGGATACGCCCTGGGTCTCCGCCGCCCTGCAGGTAGGCTTAGGCGGCGTGCTCGTGTTCATCACCGGCATGCTCATCGGGAAATATGGGGTATCGTGAATCAGTGCCCGCCGGAAACGTCCGAAAGCTGCATCTCTAGGGCTGTGTATCCATCGGATGGCTGCTCTTTTCGTAGAACTCGTTTTGCAGTTTGAGACTGACGTCGTCGGCTTTGACGGCGCGGATCGCTTTCACCACCGAATCAATCCACCACGTCATCTGGTACTCGCCGAGCTCTTTGGTGGCCGCTGAGCCATCGCCGGAGTAGTGATTGGGAAAACGCGTGTACCACCAGATTCCGGTGTAGACACCTTCGGGAAGCTTCTGGCGGGCCTGGTCGGCACCGGATTCGTTCTTGGCGCGGTCGGGATGAACGAGGTCGGGGCGGGAAATCATCATCTTCGACGTCTCGCTCTCGCCGGCGTGCATGTCGATGGTGGTCTTCTTTGCTGGTCCACCGTGCTGTGGAGTGCGCTCGTCGAACACATACACAACGTAGTCGTGAGGCTTGTCGAGTTGGCTCTGCGCGAAGTAGGGCAGCAGATGCTCGTTGCCGCCGTGGCCGTTGACGATCAGGACTTTCTTGCAACCATTGCGCGCCATCTCGTCGGTGGTTTCTTCGAGCAAAGTGAGTTGCAGGTTGCGGCTGTAGGCCATGGTGCCGGGCTCGTGCTTGGCCTCAGCGATCTGGCCGAAGTAATACTCGGGAAAAACGACGGCGTATTCCTCTTCTGCCGCGTGCAGCGCGGCGTAGCGAACGTCCAGCAGATCAGTGCCCAGGGGCAGATGGGGGCCATGTTTTTCCAGGATGCCGAAGGGCAGCAGGCACGTTGCTTGCGAACGGCGAATACCTTCGCGAAAATCGGAAGCCGTGAGTTCTTCCCAGTGCACCGAGAGTTTGGCCACAGACGAGGCGGGCTGTATGCCAGCAGACTGCGAATGCAAGACGCTCGACAATGCCAGAATTGTAAGGATGGAAAAAGTGCGGCGAGGTTTGGTTTTCATGGCGAATTCGTCTCCGCGGCGAATTCTAGCACGCGAATCCCGCCATTCAAACGTATCAATACGAGTGTTGCTGGGGTGGCTACCCCATCGAAGTGTCCGCCCCTGTGCACGAAACGCATCGACCGGGACCGGGCAGCCGCGGTTCATCGCATGCGATCACGTCAGGAAAATCTCTCCGACTGAATGTTGCTTTGAGCAGCGGCAGGATCATAGGCTCAGCGGGAAGAAATGGGGTAGCCAGGTCGCCCCGTCGGTCTCCGCGATAAACGCGGAGACCAGAACGGAGTAGGCGTACATTGGCGGAAGCAGCAGCCGAGCTTTGCTCGACCTGACCAGGTCGAAGACCCGATCCCACACGGTTCCTACGGGGCTTCGATCAACTCCATCTTGCCTTCGCGGGTGCGGTGCAGCACCATGACTTTGCCCTTAGGATCGCGGAAGACGAAGACGTCGCGGTCGCGGAAGTGGGCTTCTTTGATGGCCTCTTCCAAGGTCATGGGGCGCATGGCCACGGCCTCGTCAGAGCGCACGAGGTGGACCTCCGTTGTCTTGGCCACGGCAGGATACTTGTGCACAAGGACCGGGACCGCCGTCTTCTCCGTCAATCCGACGGCAGTCTGCAATTCTTCCTGCGGCGACGAGTGGCCGCCGTTCCATTTCTTCACTTCCTCGCTCTTGCGCGCCGAACGCTTCTTGGACTGCCAGCGGGTCTTGTATTTGATTGCCTGCTTTTCCAGGTGCTCGAGCGCTTCGTTGACGGCGATGGTCATGTCCTTGGCCTGGGCCAAGCCGACCAGCGGGCCGTTGCGCGGGCTAATGGTGATTTCTGCTTTATGGCGGTGCTTCTCGACGGCGAGGATGACCTTGGTTTCAAATCTGTCGCCTAGAATTTTGCGGATTTTTGCGAGGCCGGTTTCTACTTCTTTGCGGATGGAGGAAGTGACTTCGTAGTGTCTGCCGGTGTATTCCACGTTCATGAGCGCCCCTCCTGAAATTTCTTGCCTGAGATGAAACGGGCACTACATTCGGATCCTTCAGCCGTAAAAGGAGCGGCTTAAGGAAAACAACCTTTTATTTTTTTACCCGGCGCTGATGCGTGCTCGGGATGCGCATGTCCTCGCGGTATTTGGCCACCGTGCGTCGGGTCACCTGGATGCCCTGCGACTGCAGGATGCGGGTGATCTGTTCGTCCGTCAACGGACGGCCGGGATCTTCTTCATCGATGAGCTTCTTGACGCGCCGCTTGAGGATGAGCAACGACGTGTTACCGCCCTCTGGCCCCTGCACGCTCTCGCTGAAGAAGTAACGCAGCTCGAATACGCCTTGTGGTGTGTGGGCATATTTGTTGGCGACGGCACGGCTTACCGTGGAAGGATGCACGCCGATTTCTTCGGCCACCTCCTTGATCATCATGGGTTTCAGTTGATCGATTCCGCGTTCGAGGAAATCCTGCTGGCGGGCGACGATGCAGTAGCAGACTTTGGTGATGGTCTGTTTGCGCTGCTCAATGTTTTTGATGAGCTGGATGGCGCTCTTGTAGCGTTCTTTCACGTAGTCGCGCGTGTTCTTGTCGTTGGTGCCGTCGCGAGTGACGAGCTTTTTATAGGCCGGATTCAGGCGGAGCTGGGGCAGGTCTTCGTCATTCATGATCACCAGCCACTCGTCGCCATGCTTCACAAAAGCGACGTCGGGCTCGATCAGCCGGGCCTGAACTTTGTTGTAGCGGAGGCCAGGCCGCGGATCGAGCGTACGAATGTAATTCAGCGCTTGCTCAACCGCTTCCATGGGACGGCCAATGGCCTTGGCAATCTCTTTGTGACGCTTGTTTTGCAGGTCGCGGAGATGCTGGTCGACAATCGCCGTCGCATCCTGCAACACTTGCGCGGTGCCGTTGCCGTTTTTGTGGAGCGCGAGTTGCGCCTGGTGATAACGAAGCTGGCAGAGCAGGCAGTCTCGGAGATCGCGGCACGCAACGCCTGGAGGATCCAGTTGTCGGACGACTTCCAAGGCCTCTTGCAGATCTGCGGCGGTGAACCTCGGCTTGTAGGTCGGGGCGGGTCGTGCAGCCGGCACCGGCGCGGGAGCGACCGCGGCGGCGGCGTCTCCGGAACGCGAGGAGAAAGACGCTTCCGGGGGCTGAACTTCCGTCGGTTGAGGACCGGGCAGGGCCGCGGGTTCAATGTCGTCGAACCCGGCACTCTCACCGGGGTTCAGGTCAACGTCGAGAGAAGCCGCGAACCCTTCGCTCGGGGCAATGTCGTCCGCTTCGGAGCCCGAACCAGCCGCGATCTCGGCCAGACCCAGGGCTTGCGCCTCGCTGACGATGTTCTTCGCGGTCTCGGCATCGGCTTCGGGTGATGCGGGCGGAGCGACGCCCAATAACTCATCATCGCTGGCGATCAGGTAGCCGTCTTCATTCAGATTGCCGACGATCAGGTCGGCGGCCTCGCGCACTTCGGGGCGGAGACTCAGGGCACCCAGTTGCCAGGCGAGGTGGTCGGTCAGATTGGTCGGCTTGGAGAGAAAGTTCTCAAACGAAGGCCGCTCGATCTCTTCCATTTCCCCGTGAGTGCGGTAGCCGGGATCGAGATAATCCTGGAAGAACGAGCCGAAATCAATTTCTTCGAACGGATCCTTCTTTTCGACGGCGGTGATGGGATTTTCTTCGTTGCTCGCGGCAGCGGCGCGCTCGCGGTCTTCTTCTTTTTTCCCGACTTCGTCGAGCAGAGGGACCGCGTCTTCGAGCTCTTCGAGCACCGGGTTCTCAACCATCTCGGTGTTGATCATGTCCTTGAGCTCGAGCTTATTGAGCGCGAGGACGGAAACCATCTGCACCAGGCCCGGGGTGAGGATCTGGCGCTGCGAGAGCTTGACGCTGAGTTTGTGCTGCAGCAAAACCATGTATTAAGCCGACTCTCCCAAGCTTTTGTGTCTGTCATTTCGAGCAAGGCGAGGAATCTGCTTGCTGCCGGCAGAACAGCAGATTCCTCACCGGCAAAGAACGCCGGTTCGGAATGACAAAACCTGCTTTAAAGTTAAACCCTCTACACCAGCGAGAAACTCTCGCCTAAGTACACGCGCCGCACTTCCGGATCTCCCGCCAACTGGCTGGGCTGCCCCTGACGGAAGATTCTGCCGTCATCGATAATGTAGGCCCGGTCGGTGACCGAAAGCGTTTCGCGCACGTTGTGATCGGTGATCAAGACTCCGATGCCGCTGGCTCGCAGGCCACTGATGATCTTTTGCAAGTCGAGCACGGCGATTGGATCGATCCCGGAAAACGGTTCATCCAGCAAAATAAATGTGGGATTGATGCACAGGCAGCGGGCAATTTCCACGCGCCGGCGCTCCCCCCCGGAAAGGGCATATCCGCGGTTTTGACGGATGTGCTCCAGTCCCAGTTCATCGATAAACTTTTCCATCTTCTCGCGACGCTCGTGCCAGGAAATCGGCTGCGCCTCCAGCACCGCGAGGATGTTCTCTTCCACCGTCAATTTGCGAAAGACCGAAGCTTCTTGTGGGAGATAACTGATGCCATACTGACGGGCCCGCACATACATGGGAACGTCGGTGATGTCCTGACCGTCGTACAACACGCGGCCAGTGTCAGGAGGGATCAGGCCAACAATGGCGTAAAACGTGGTGGTCTTGCCTGCGCCGTTAGGTCCAAGTAATCCAACAACTTCGCCTTGATCGACCCGCAGGCTGACCCCATTTACAACGCGGCGGCCACGGTACGATTTGCCAATTTCTTCAGTGGCCAGAGTACGCATTTATCGTGCCACTCGCGTTCGCGTTACCACAGGAGTACTCGTTTCGCCTTCTACGAGCACCCTATCATCGCCCCTAAAGAAAGTCAACGAAACCCCCGTAATTTTGCCGCGTTCGGCATCAAAAATGCTGGGCGGCCCGCCGGTAAGGACAAACTTGTCTTCGGCCGCCGTATAGATCAGCTTCTGCCCTTCGGCTCTGCGGTTCGGCTGTTGAATCCTTACGCCGTCTTGGGCAACCATTCGGTCGAGCTGGCCAGGTCCTGTAAACGACTGATTATTGGACGCTTGGCTCCGGGACAGAAGGTAGGCATCGGCCGTTTTGGCGTGGAGGGAAAAGTCGGCGCATTTCGCATCCACACCACCCTCATAGTGGACACGCCGTTCCGAATCCGCGTAGGTGAGGCGAGCGGAGGCGATCGTGACGGGGCTTGCCACGGCTTGGATCTTACTTTTCCCTTGGGGGGCGGACCCAGATTTTGAGCTTGGCTTCGTTGCCTGGATCAGAGTGGTCAGCACCGGCGTGGCAGGCGAGCCTTGGGCTGTCACGAAACGACGGTCGCGGTCGAATTCAATGGACGGGGCCTCGATGATGTTGGCGTCCTGCCAAAGGCGGACATTACCGGTGTAGAGGGCCATTCCCGTCGTCCTAGCAGCGGTCATGGTGCGTGCGGTGACGTGAATTGGGGACGAAGAGGCCAGCAATGCGCCTTCGGGCTGTTCTTTGAGCTCGCTGTAGGTGCTCTTGACGTCGCCTTCGGCCAAGGCGGCGCCCGTGGCACGATTGATGCGGACGGTATTCGCCGTCGTAGCCATCGAGATGCTGGCTATGCGGGGATCGCCACTCAACACGAGCATCTGGTCCGCCGGAGTGTAGTGCGCTCGGTTCGCCCAGGCTTGCGTACGTTTGTCGGGCGATAGGCCATCCGTGTAGGCAACACTTCCTAGCTGCGTGACGGACTCGATCCCGCCTTGCGCCAAGAACGTAGCGTCGACGGAGTCGCTGGTGCTGACGCGATCGGGCTGTCCGGCGGATGAGCTGACGATGCGGGCATCGGGAGCGCCGTGAATGCTGCTTAAGTGATTACCGGAGCCTTTCCGGCCTTTCGCCGGCTCGTCTGGGATGAATTTCGCTACAAACTTGGCCGCCGTGACGACAGTCCGCTGCGGCGGAAAAGCCTGAGATGCCCCTTGAGGCGCTTCCTGCAAAGAGGAGATCGTAATCTTTGCCGCGCCGGACGTCTCCGCGCGATCAAGAATGTGCCCCTCGGCCACGTCGAAGTCAATGGCCGACGCGCTGAGTTCGAAATCCTGGGGCCCGGAACCGGCTGTTGGTTGCTTAGCTCCTGTAGCCTTTTGTGTCAGCCGGGCGCCATCGAGCGCGTGAACCTTGCGCAGTTGGTTCTGACCTCGAAACTCCAGGAGCACGCGACCGGCTTCGCCCTGGATCGGCTGCACTCCAGACTGTTCCACGTGAACGTTGCCGGTCAAAACTGCGGTTTGAAGAAAGTCTCGTTTCCCCGTGAGCAAGAGCTCGGCTTCGTCCGAATGGGTGCGAATCTCCGACGCCTGGCCTGCCTGAGGCTTGGCGGTTCCCGTTGCGGCGCGGTTTTCGGCAATCACATGGCCGATGGCCCGCACGCTCTCGACGTTATTGTCCTCCCCAAGATGGAAGATCGCCCGATCGGCCTCGAGCAGACTCGCTTCGTGATCAAGATGAGGATGATCCAGTACAACCTCACGCGGATCGTTGGTAATGACACCGTGTTCGGCCTCGATGACCGCGGCATTTTCACCGTTGAGAGCGAGGTGAATTTGCGACGATAGAGTCAGAGTATTGCTCTTCCCCGCGTAGTTCACGCCGACGGCCCAACCGGTGGCTTGGGCCATGCTGAACTCGACGCGTGCATCCGTGGAAGCGTTGCCTGTGTCCTTGTTGAAGACCAAATCGCGCGTCCTAAGATGGATTGGATTCTTGAGTTCCTTGGGCGTTGATTGATCCGGACTCACGAGGCCCGCCGGGTTGGCGACAAGATCAATCTGCACATCGCCTTGGGCGGTGACCTCACCGGATTTTGGATCGTAGGCGAAGTCGTCGCCGTAAATCTGATCGAAGCGCGAAGAATCACGCCCATAAAGCAGAATGGTGACGTTGTGCAACTCGGCGCGCCCGTTGAGCTTGAACTCTTTGACATCCGTTGCATGTACGGAAAACAAGGTACGCTTGCCGTCGGACTTGGAAATCTGGAAACCGGTTGCCGTCTTGCTGATGTCGTATCCAAGCTTGTTGGGAACTTCCCTGCGAACGTCGCGGATCTGCAAGCGGGCGGAGAAATACATCCCAGTCACGACCACGATGAGCGCGATGGTAGTGATCGCCAGCAGGCGTCGCAGATGATAGACGGGAAGCGGCATCTGAGTTCAGTGTAATGCCAAAACCAATTCTCGGTTCTCAGTTCCCAGTTTCAGGGTCGCTCGGACCTCATCTACACTTGGATGCAATGAAAGTGAATGCGGAATCCACGCCGCCCTTGCTCGATTTCCAGAACCTCCGCGTGATGCGGGGTCAGAAGATCGCGCTCGACGATTTCAGCCTGCGCATCGAGGCCGAGGAGCACATCGCGATCCTTGGCCCGAACGGGTGCGGCAAATCAACGCTGATCAAGACCATCACCCGCGAATGCTATCCGGTCGCTCGGTCGGAGTCTGCGCTGAACATTCTCGGGGAAGAAAGCTGGAACGTGTTTGACCTGCGCGCCCGGCTGGGAATCGTCTCGAACGACCTGATGCTCTCCTGCACCAGCGAGGCCTGCGGACGGGATGTGGTGCTTTCGGGTTTTTTCAGCAGCACCGCCATCTTTCCGAATCACGCCGTGGATCCCGCCAAGCAGACGCTGGCCGACGCGGCGCTGGCAGAATTGAAGATCCTGCATCTGGCCGAGCGGCCGGTATGTGAGATGTCGTCAGGAGAGGCTCGCCGCGTGCTGATCGCCCGCGCCTTGGTCCATAAGCCGCGCGCACTGTTGTTCGATGAACCCTGCAACTCGCTCGACCTGGCGGCCCAGCAGAGTCTGCGGCAGACCATGCGTGAGCTCGCCAATTCGGGGACCGCGATCATTCTCGTTACCCACGAACTGGCCGATATTGTCCCCGAGATTCAGCGCGTCGTTCTCATGAACCGGGGGCGAGTCGTCGGCGACGGCCCCAAAGAAGAAATCCTGCGGGTGGAGCGGCTATCGGCTCTGTTCGGAGTCAACGTGGAGATGGCGCGGCGCGATGGGCACTACCATTTGTGGTGAGGGATTTGGGGGAGGCTCGTCTCACAAGCATCTGCTCAGCTCAGGAGCAGAGGAACCAGTCCCCAGCGACGAACTACTGATTCTTGGCATTCAGACATCAGGTTCCGTTACAGGCGAGCTTTGACGCCACCCCGTTGAATCCGGCCGCGAAGACATTGTTGCCGATCTGAGCGATCATCGCAGCGCGGTCGATGCCCACCACTTCGAAATCGGCCCACCATTCCGCAAATGTCCGGTTGCGATCGGTGACCCGATGCAGTCTGACTCCTGCGACATAGCCGCGAACCGGAAGGGTGCCTTCGATGATTTCATAGGTGAACACGTAGTTCTTGTCGTCCAGACAAAGCAGGCGCTCCCGCACAAAGCCTTCTCCTAGCGTCAACCGTCGCACGCATCCGACCTGGTCGCTGGGGCGGTCGTCCTCGACGACGCTTTTCTTGATGCCAGGATGATAGTAAGGCATATCGTTGAAATCGCGCATAATCCTCCACACTTTTTCGATGGGCGCGTCAATCACATGACTGATGTACACGGTGTTTGCCATATGGGTCCTCTGGCTCTAAAAGCTGATTCGTTTGAAGTCTTGCACCTGGCGGGTGATGCCTTTTTCGGTGGGCAACCGTTCCATCGAACTCGCGCCGTAAAAGCCGTGACAGTGGCGAGCTTTGCCCAGCACCCAGGCCGCATCCGAAGGTTCGGCAATCGGGCCGCCGTGGCAGAGGACGATAATATCGCCGCGCACATCGAGCGCCGCCTGAGCAATAGCGTCGATCCGTTGGACGCAGGCGTCAAGCGTAAGAGTCGTCTCGGCGCCGATCGTGCCGCCGGTGGTCAGGCCCATGTGGGCCACGATGATATCAGCGCCAGCACGTGCCATGGCTTCAGCCTGCTGGCGATCGAAGACGTAAGGTGTGGTCAACAGATCCATGTGGTGCGCGAGCCGGATCATCTCAACTTCCAGCGTGTAACTCATCCCAGTTTCTTCCAGGTTCTGGCGAAAGACCCCGTCGATCAGCCCCACCGTCGGAAAATTCTGCACACCCGAAAAACCGGCGGCGGCAACGTCGTTCAGAAAAACGTTAAAGATGCAGAAAGGGTCGGTCCCATTCACGCCCGCGAGCACAGGCGTGTTCTTAACCAGGGGCAAAACTTCCTTCGCCATCTCCATCACGACGTCATTGGCGTTGCCATAGGCGAGCAGGCCCGACAGCGAACCTCGGCCTGCCATGCGATAGCGGCCAGAGTTGTAGATGACGATCAGGTCGATACCGCCCGCCTCTTCGCACTTGGCGGACAGTCCTGTTCCCGCGCCACCGCCCACGATGGGCTGTCGCTCGCGCAACATCCGCCGGAATTTTGACAGCAACTCCTCGCGTGAAAAACGTGGCATGGATGACTTTCCTCAATCCGCGACGGTCATTGATTGACAATCTGATGGACAATCTTCAAGAACTCTTCGACCCCCGCCTGCGCAAACTGCGGGTCGTTGATGTGGTAAGGCGAAAGCAACAGCTTCCTCCGGTCGGTCTGGCGGAGTTCCGTTGCCAACGTGTCGAACAGTGCTCGGTCCGCGGCGGGATCCCAGAATGGTTGGCCCGGCGCATCCAGTGCTGAAACTCCTCCCATCGGCAACAGAAATCTCAACTCGCCTTCGCACCGATTGAGCCTCTCCGCGATCCAGCGGCCTTGACGGATGTTTTCCTCCACCGTGGTTCGCATCAACGTGATCTGCGGATTATGAGGATACAACTTGCGCCCGCGATACGGTTGCGGCACGGTTTCGGGCGCCCCGAAATTCACCATGTCAAGCGCGCCACACGAGCCCAGGTAAGGAGCGCGGCTGCGGGCCACCGCGCCAAAGCGGTCTTCAGTGCATGCGAGCACACCCCCGAAAAGGTAATCGCAGACTTCGGTGGTGGTGATGTCGAGCACACCGCAGATGTGGCCATCGTCCACCAGTTTTTCCATAGATTGGCCACCGGTACCGGTGGCATGAAACACCAGGCAATCCCAGCGAGCACCAAGCAGGCCGACCATCTGTTGCACGCAGGGGGTCGTTACCCCGAACATCGTGAGCCCGAGCGCCGGACGTTCGCCATCCGGCTGCGGGAGCGTGTGCATCATCATGCCGGCGAGCGCATGTGCGGCGTTGCCCAGCACACGACGCGAAATCCGATTCAGACCCGCTACGTCGGTGACCGAGTAGACCATCGTGATATCGGAAGCGCCGACATACCCCGCCACATTGCCCGAAGCCATCGTCGAAACCATGACTTTGGGTACTCCGATCGGCAGGGCCCGCATGGCCCGCGTAATCATGGCCGTGCCTCCCGAGCCGCCGACACCCAGCATGGCACCGAGCTCATCCTGCGCCTTCACAAAGCGCTCAAACGCCTGCGTCATTGCAGCAATGGCGCCACCTCGGTCGCCACAGAAGACAGCACTCTCCCCTAGCGGATGATGCGCTGCAATCTCCGCTGCCGATACCTGTTTGCGACCCGGCGTTAAGTGAGAAGCGGGGCTCGGAACGGGATTCTTGGTTGACAGGTCGGCCAGTGTAACGGACAGTCCCGCTGCTTCGAGCAAGCCGCAAACATACTCAGCTTCGTCAAGCTTCGTGTCGAGTGTTGCCACCACCCAGGCTCGCTTTCGCGTTGACATTATGTCCCTCCACCAAAACGAAATTGAAGCCGGGACTAATTTGCGCTCAGAGCCGAGGGATTCGGAAATCGCGCAGGGAGAGTTCGAGACCGCCATATTCGGGGTGGTCGTTGTGTCCGATGGTGAAGGCGATGTCGACAGTATCGCCCGCCAGCAGCGGCATCTTCTGGAGCCGCTCGGCCATGTGCCAACCCAGGGCGTCGAAAGTGATTTTAGTTCTCAGTTCAGTTCTCAGTTCACGGTTCTCAGTTCTGAGTGGACCGCCATTCGCGGTCGCAAAGCCTTCCGCAACCGCCGCCGCTCTTTCTCCGCGCCGGATCGCGGCGCCGTCGGGATGGCAGCGTGGGGTCACCAAAACGGCGGCTGCTGATAGCTCCGCTGAATCGTCGCATGGCGGCGCGGGAGCCTCGGCAGAGCCGACTTGGGCAGAGCGGAGTTTCAGCTTGACGTGCTTGTCTTTGAGGATGCGCGGAGGCGCGGTCAGCTGCACGCCGCGCGCCGCAAAGACGGGCTCGGGATTCCCGACGCCGTAGGGTTCAATCAAATGCAGCGCCTGAAACAACGCGGGTGTAATTTCGGTGAGGCTCAGTTCTGAATCCAGATCGAGCACCGGATCGAAATCGGCGAGCGTGAGGCGGGACCGGGCGAGGGCATCAAGCCGAGAGCGCAACTCGCCGACATTGGCGGCGGGCATGGCAAATCCACAGGCATGAGCATGACCGCCGTAGCGGGAGAAAAGACTGCTGCAAGTCTCGATTGCTTCGAGCAGATGAAAAGCGTGAATCGAGCGTCCTGATCCGAACGCCTCTTCGCCTTCGCGGGAGATGACCAGGGTCGGACGGTTGTAGCGCTCCACGACCCGCGTGGCCGTGATGCCGATGACGCCGCGATGCCAGCCATCCCCGTCCACGACAATGCAGTAGGCGTCGCTCAACGTGGGATCGCCGGCAAAGCGTTCCTCGACGGCGCGCAAGATTTTCCGCTCTTCCTCCTGGCGATCGGTGTTGAGCCGGTCGAGTTTTGCCGCCAACTCCCTGGCGCGGGCTGCATCCCGGACGCTGAAAAGTTCGATCACGTCGCGAGCCACGTCCATGCGCCCGGCGGCGTTGATGCGCGGCGCGATGCGGAAGGCAACTTCGACCGAGGTCGGCGGGCGGTTGGCCGAAATCTGCGCCACTTCGAGCAGCGCTTTCAACCCAGGGTTCACCGCTCTACGCAGCGCCTCGAGGCCCAGGGATGCGAAGACCCGGTTCTCGCCCGTCAGGGGCACAGCATCGGCGATGGTCGCAATCGCCACCACTTTCATGAAGGAGAGCAGCAGCTTGTTCTGATCTTTCGCATCGAGATGGCGCTGCATCAATCCCTGTGCCAGCTTGAACGCCACGCCCGCACCGCACAGCAGCTTGTTCGGATAGGCGCAGCCTTTCTGATTCGGATTCAGCACCGCGAGCGCCGGCGGTACGCCATCGCGGCCGGGCAGGTGATGGTCGGTCACGATCAGGTCGACACCCAGGCGCCGCGCCGTCTCGGCGGGCGCGAAGGCGCGGATGCCCATGTCGACGCTGATGATCAGGCGAATCCCGGCCGCAGCAGCACGTTCGATCACGTCGTCGCGCATGTCGTAGCCTTCGCGAATGCGGTGCGGCACGTGAAAGTCGGCGGCACCACCACAGAGTTCGATCGCGGTCTTCAGGATGATGACCGCCATGGTGCCATCTACGTCGTAGTCACCGTAGATGAGGATCGGCTCTTTGCCTTCGATAGCGGCGTCGAGCCGGTCCACGGCGGCGCCCAGGCCGGTCATCTGCTCGGGAGCATGAAGATGAACCAGAGAAGGGCAGAGGAAACGCCGGGCAGAGTCCGCATCGGTGATGCCGCGGTGCACCAGGAGCGTAGCGAGTACATGTGCTTGGCCACGGAATGCGTCGTCGGCACGCAGGGCGGAGGAAAGAGTTTCAACCAGGTCCGGGGCGGGGGTCTTGGGAATCCACTGCATGACAATTTGGCAGTCAGTGTACTCCAGGAGAATGTGGGTAACCGCCGAGCTTGGCTCGGCCTGGACGGGCGAATGCGCCCGTCTCCACACGTTCACGGCTAGTTTTCTTCGTCCTGATCGGGCTCGTCCATGGTGAGGCCGCCGAATTCGTCGGAAACCTCCAGCAGTCGTTGATAGCGCTCATACCATTCGGTGCTGACTTCGCAGAGGAACATTGATCCCTGGTAGGCCCATCCCAGCTGCAGAAATCCAACCTTGCCGGCGTGAGCGCGGAGCCAGCGCGCGTCTTCCACGTCGTCGCCCTCGGTGAATTCCGAATTCGTGAGCCGCTCGACCAACTCATCCAGTTCGGCGCGTTGCAGGGTCCAGGAGTGCATGGTCAGGAACGGCGCGCCGGCGGTTTTGGCCAGTTCGACGAAATCCTTCCAGCCGTCGGGATTTCCATCCATCTCCCACATGACGCACTGCACCTCTTCGTAGTCGACAAAGCCGTGGAAGCGGCGCATGCCATGGCCTTCGATGAAGGCAATCATGTCGTCTTTGATGGTGGTGAGGTCGTCTGGAATGGGAGACATAGTGGAAAGACTCGTAATTTGCCATTGTATGCCGTTCCCAACTTCGGTGCCAGCGCGATCAACGGCTCGCAACGGCTCGCGGTCAATGGGCCGGGGTGGGAGCGGTCATCAGGCTCACAAACATCCGGTAGAACTTGTCGGTATCGAGGTCCACCTGGATTTCCACCAGCTGGGCGGCGGGTTTTAGTGGGTCGTTCGCCTGCCAAGTCAACGTGTTGCCGTATCCGGCGCCCCGATCCAGATCCACTCCTATGTAGAGAGTTTCTTTTCGGGTGATGATTGTGGGGTCGATCCACGCGGCGGCGGCAAGTTCGTCCCACATGATGTCGGCTCCAATGGTGAACATGGCGTAGCGAGCGACATAGCGGGCCAGAGGCGTGCCGGCCGCCTCGACCTGCTTCATCATGGCAGGCGTATTGCGGGTCTTGATCGAGATGTCGACTGGCGTGCAGGTGATCTTCTTCCAAGGCGCTCGCAGCACGATTTCCGCCGCTTCAGGATCGAACCAGAAGTTGAACTCGTGGCGTGGATTGGTGGCAAACTCGGGATTGTCCGTCTGCGGGCTCAGGCTGCCACCCATGAAGACCAGTTGCTGCGCCAGTTCCGGGAACTGCGGATCGAGTGAAATCGCGAGCGCAAGGTTGGTCATCGGCCCACCTTCGTAGATGGCGACTTCGTGGGGGTACTTGCGCACCATGCGAATCAGGAAGTGAGCGGCATCTTCCTCCGAGGGCTTGGTGGTAGGCTGGCCCTCGGGGAGCGGCGGCACGACGTACGGTTCGTGCCACCAGCGATCGTCCCAAGCGCCGGTGGACCAGAGGGAACACGGCGCCGGGAACCACGGGGATGTCGGTGCGTCCCATGATTTCGAGCAGGCGCAGTGTGTGCGCCACTTCTTCGTCGCGCCACTGATCTCCGCTAACCACAGTGATGCCCAGGACCTCGACTTGCGGCGACTGGATCATCACCGCCACGGTCTGCAAGTTGCTGCCGCCGGGACCGGAACAATCCTGATTGATAATCACTTTGTGGCGGGGTTGAGCGAACGAAAGGGCGGTCGTTACCAGAAGACCCGTTGTGAGAAGGACTGTTCTATTCCGCATGGCCACCTGATCGGTCAGCTGTATAAGGTCCGTTCTGACGATCTGTTCTTCCCTGGCATCCCATGTGCCTTCCTTCAGATAATCAGCACAAAATTTAAGGCAGACTGAGTAACCGATCAGTCTGCCCATGATACGGAACCGACTCAGTTGTCCTAGAAATTCAGCTTGAGGGCAAACTGAATCACACGCGGATCGTGTACTGTCGAGTTGATCACACCAAACTGTGAACTGGGCGCCCCGCCGAATGCTTCCGCCATATCGGAGCCAGGCAGCCCAAACTGTGGATGGTTAAAGATATTGAAGAATTCGGCACGAAAATCCAGTCCGAATCTTTCGGTCAGCACGAAGCGTTTGATGAGCGAGAAGTCGGTATTCACAAAATCGGGGCCCGAAAACGGGCTTCGATTCGCCGTTCCGAGTTGCCCAGGAGGAGCAGGAGCAAAGCAACCCGTATTGAAAAACTGACTCAAGCTCTGGTGGAAGCCGCTCTTGCCGTTGCATGTCTGATCCGGACGGTTCACTGGAACGAAGTTGTATTCGAAATTTACTCCGGACTCATTGACGGTGTTCGTCACGAACACGGGGAAGCCGGAAATTGCCCGCTCGATCACTGTAACCTGCCAGTTCCCGAAGGCCGCATTGACTGGCCCGCTCCAGCCACTCCCGTACGCCTTGCCTTTCCCAAAAGGCAGATCGTAAATCACGCTCGCCGTAAACGTGCTGCCCACATTGATCTGCGACAAGGCCCAGTCCGCGTGCGCGGTCCCAGGCAAAGGCCAATAAGTAGCCCCAACCGGACTACCAAGACCATCCGGCAATCCGTTGTCGAAAGTGTGCGACCAGGTATAGCCAATCAGCGCGTACAGACCGTGCCGCGCGTTCTTCGTTTCGGCTTTGATCTGGAGCGAATCGTAGTGCGTCGTACCCCGACTGCTGATGTTGGAAACATAGAAGAACGGGTAAGGCGGGGTGAAAACGGCTCCGCCGGGACCACAACCAAAAGTGTATCCGGGAGTTGCGTTTGCACCGCCAGTACATGCGGAGGGTGAGCCCACGTTCTGGTTCAGCCCTTGCAGAAGGAAGTGCGTACCACGGGAACCTGCGTATCCGGCTGTCAGGACAACATTACCAGGAAGTTGCTGCTCAATATTGAGGTTGTACTGCTGAATCATACCCTGTTTGAAATTCAGGTCCTGCGATTGCACGGTGCCGGCGAAGTTGCTTACCGGTTGGGGCGTGGTTACGAGAGGAAACCCTGCGGAGATTGCGCATGGGGTGAAATTTGGATTCGAGTAGGGAACGGAGGGAAAGGCCGGGGCGCCGCAACCTGTCGGGAAATTAAACTGCCCCGATTCAAAGAAGAACGGCGGACTCTCCCACAGTCCCTGTCCACCCTGATTCCACGATGAATCGTGGAAGATGCCATAACCGGCTCTCAGAGCAGTGTTTTTCCTTCCGAGCACTTTCCAGGCCAACCCAATGCGTGGCTCAACTGCGGTCTTGTCAAAGGGAATGCCAACTCGAGAGTCGGAGTTCACGCCAGGAATGAGTTGGAGACAATCAGGTGACGGCGTACACGCTTTCCCGTAAAAGTTGAAATTCGCCTGCCGGTTCTGGACCTCGGTTTCGGGCGTGACCAGAGCCCAAGCGAAGCCCAGATTCAGCGTGAGATCGGAAGATACGCGCCAGTCGTCTTGTACATAAGGCCGATACATTTTCCACCGGCGGCCTGTTGTCGCTCCCTTGAACGTCTGATCATGAAAACCGCTCGTGTACAAGCCCATCATCAGGTCGGCCATCGCGTCCCCGGTCTGGTTAATGACGCTGAAAGTTCCGTCCTGAAAGGAATTGGTGAGGACGTTTAATTGGTTGGCGCGAATTCCCACACCGACTCGAACATTGTGCTTGCCACGAATCATGTCGAACGAGTCGGCAACGGAGAACACATTTGTGCCGCCGGTGAAGGGCGCAAAGCCGCGATCGCCAATCGCCCAGTAGCCCTGGTTCAAGCCGATGTCGGTCAGTCCGCAGCTCAGACAAAGACCCGGAGCCTGGGGCACCCCCTTGCCGCCGCAGGCGGGATCAAGATTCGCATTCGGAATGCCAGGCCCAACTTTCGAAGCCTCGCATGTGCCGCTCGCGAAAGAATGAATGAAGTTGAAGATCCGGTTGTAGCCGAAAGTAAACTGGTTGATGTTGCGGTCAGAGAATATGTGAGTCTCGGAAATCGCAGCGTTTCGCGCGTGATTATTGATGTTCTGGGTACTTCCAAAACCAGTCTGCTCTGCAAAAGAGGGAGAGCCACCGGGTACGAACGATACTGCTTGATCGTAGCTGAAACGCGCAAACACCGAGTCTTTGTTCGAAAAGTTGTGATCCAGGCGCACATCAAAAGTCTTCTCGTCAAGCTTGCGAACTGGCACGTTGGTGTAGTTATAACCGGCGCCAACGTTGCTCGTAGTTGCAGTTGGATAGAGATTAATTAGCACCTTACCGACCGGATCCATAAGCTGCGTTGGAATCACGCTGCAATCCGTTCCTGCAGCCTGTGTTCCGTCCACCGGGTTAACAGCCAGAGGCGTCACGCCATCGGCTGCACACTGAAATGCGAAATCTTTCGGTTTTCCCACTGCCGGCTGACCAACTGAGTACGGATTTTTCAGTATGTTTTTGCTTTGGACCGACCTAGGATTTCCGAATTGGTCGTTGTTGAAATTACCGAGCTGCATTTGAGCGGTCGGAACCAGGCCCGTAAAAGGAATTCCGTGCCGTTGATTCTTCCCTTGATAATCAATGAAGAAGAACGTCTTGTCCTTCCAGATTGGTCCGCCCAGTGAGCCACCGTACTGATTCAGGTTGAATTGTTCTTTCTGCTTCGGCGTCCCAAAATCAAAGGTCTTGGCATCGAGTTTCGTATTGCGGAAGAATTCAAACAGGGATCCATGCCATTGGTTCGAGCCTGATTTCGTCGTGACCAGGACGGTCGGACCAGCACGCGTCCCGTACTCCGCCGAATAGTTGTAGGTAAGAACCTTGAACTCCTGGATTGCGTCGATTGAGGGGATCGTTCCTAGGCCGCCCGCCGTCAGTTCATTGTTATCCACATTGTCGAGCTCCCAGTCAGTGCTCTGGGGACGTGACCCGCCAACCGAGAGCGAAAATACACCGCGTGCTGCCACTTCGCTGTCTGCCCCCTGTGTAAAGAAGCTGTTCGGGCTGGTTTCCTGTGTCGTGCCGGGGGTCAGTGTCGCTAACTGGACAAAATTGCGGCCATTGAGCGGCAGTTCGGCCACCTGTTGCTCCGTGATGACCTGACCCAGCGTCGGATTTGTCGTCTCCACAGCCACTTCCGTGGCGTTGACCTCGACGTTCGTGGTGACCGAGGCCGGCACTAGCTTAAAGTCGAGTTCGCGCTGTTCGTCGACCTGCAAGCGGACGTCCTTGGACTCAGAAGCCTTGAAGCCAGCCATGTCGACTCGAATCGTGTAGATGCCGACACCGAGCAGGGGCACGAGGTAGTGTCCAGTGTCGTCAGTCTTCGCGTCGCGGGACGCGTTCGTGGCCTGGGCCGTGACCGTTACCTTGGCACCGGCAACCACCGCTCCGGAATTGTCCGAGACCGTGCCCGAAAAACTCCCCGTGGCCTGACCGTACAGGAGTGGGCTAACCAGACAAATCAGCGAACAAAAACACAACGCGAAGAGTCTTTTGGTCCTCGACATTTTCGTCACGACCCCTTTCGGCGGTTCCAACTGCCCCCAAAAAGAAAAATACCCTCCCCCTTCCCCGTGAAGTTGGGAGGTTTCCGGACCGCAGACACGGCTTATAAATGGCCTGCGTCCGGTTAGTCAAGAATTTTCGCAGTTGAAACGTATTAGGCAGTTTTATTTTTGCGATCGTCTTATCGAAGAAACTGATCCGGGCTGTTGATTGTTGCGCAATCAGGAGCGAGCGGCCCATTCCGCATTGAAACGCCCACGGTCGTAGAAAGATTTTTGTGTTCCGACGCCTGTGGTCGAGAGCCCGGCGTAGAGGTTGGCGCGGCGGACGGCTTCTCGTTCCAGCACGCCCTCGGCGAGGAATACCGCGAAGCTGCCGATGAAGGCATCGCCAGCGCCGGTGCTGTCGACACTCTTCACCGCGAACGGTGCAACGTGCTCGCTGCCATCGCGACTTGCGAGCAATGATCCATTTGCCCCGAGAGTGATAATCACGCGGCGAATGCCGCGACTGACAAGCTTGTCCGCGCACCTCTTTGCGTCGTCGAGATTTTTCACTGCAATTCCTGTGATTGCTTCCGCCTCATGCTCGTTGGGGACAAAGTAGTCGAGATCCTTGAGTGCATCCAGGTCGACGGGCTGCGCGGGCGCTGGGTTGAGAATGCAGCGGATGCCGTGTTTTCGGGCGAACACAATCGTATAGTAAACCGTTTCGAGCGGTATCTCGAACTGCAGCACGATGCAATCCGCGGTCTTGAGAGTCTCAGCCGCCGCGTCGACATCGGCCGCCTTCAACGCGTCATTGGCACCCTTCACCACGAGGATGCGGTTCTGGCCGCTGGGCTCGACAAAGATGGGGGCGACGCCGCTGGACAATCCCTCGACTGGTTTCACGTGCGTCGGATCGATTCCCTGCTTGCGGAAATTTTCGATCGTGGCCGGGCCGAACAGGTCGCTGCCCACGCGCGCCACCATGAACACTTCGGCGCCGCATAGACGCGCGGCCACAGCCTGGTTCGCACCCTTGCCGCCAAAGCCCAGATCGAATTTCTCAGCGAAGATCGTCTCCCCGGGCTTCGGAAACTTGCTGGTGAACGTGGTCATGTCAATGTTCGCGCTGCCAACCACGGCAATTCGCGGGCGCTTTTCCATGGTTATAGAACCTGTAAACTCGGAGAAGGGCGAGTCTATTGACCCAGCCGGACCGTGTCAACGGCGAGGGCGGCGATTTCTGCTATAGTTTCGTTCCTTAACGATTAAGTCTGGGAGGATCCCCATGGCCCGCATTGTCCGTTGCGCTCTGATTCAAGCCAGCAACGCGCTGAGTACCGACCGCCCCCTCGCCCAGATCAGAAAGGCGATGATCGACAAGCACATGAAGCTGATCGAGCAGGCGGCACGAAAGAAGGCGCAGATTCTGTGCCTGCAGGAGCTCTTCTACGGTCCGTATTTTTGTGCCGAGCAAAATGCACGCTGGTACGAATTGACAGAGCGAGTCCCTGACGGACCCACCACGCGCCTGATGCAGAAAGTGGCTGCGAAACATGGCATGACGATGGTGGTTCCGGTGTATGAGGAACAGATGCCAGGCGTCTATTTCAATACCGCTGCCGTGATCGACGCGGACGGCCGCTATCTCGGAAAGTACCGCAAGCATCACATCCCGCACTGCCATCCCGGATTCTGGGAAAAGTTTTACTTCACCCCGGGCGATCTTGGTTATCCCGTGTTTGAAACCAAGCATGCGCGGGTAGGCGTTTACATCTGCTACGACCGGCATTTTCCCGAAGGAGCGCGCATTTTGGGGCTGAACGGCGCAGAGATCGTGTTCAATCCGTCGGCGACGGTGGCTGGACTGTCAGAATATCTCTGGGAACTTGAGCAGCCGGCACACGCAGTGGCGAACGGCTACTTTATCGCGGCCATCAATCGCGTGGGCACCGAGAAGCCATGGAGCATCGGAGAGTTTTACGGCAAGAGCTACTTCTGCAATCCCCGCGGCAAGATCATCGCGCAGGCCAGTCGCGACAAGGATGAAGTCGTGGTCGCCGATCTCGACCTCGACATGATTACCGAAGTTCGCCAGGTATGGCAGTTTTTCCGAGATCGCCGCCCGGAGAGCTACGGGCCATTAACGACGCAGAGCAGTGCGTCCGCGGCGGCGGACTAAGAATACCCTCCATGACTTCACCCTCCGGCATCGAGTCGAGCCCTCTTTACAACGAAGACCTCGCGCCCGCCACTACCGAGCGCCGACATTGGGGGACCTACAACTTCGCTGCGCTGTGGATTTCGATGTCGGTGAACATTCTCACCTACATGCTCGCCGCCAGTTTGATTCAGGGAGGAATGAACTGGAAGCAGGCCGTCTCGACCATCTTTGTCGGCAATGTAATCGTACTGATTCCGATGCTGCTGAATTCGCACCCGGGCGCGAAATATGGAATTCCTTTTCCGGTACTGGCGCGCGCGTCGTTCGGTGTGCTGGGCGCGAACGTGGCCGCGGTGCTACGCGCTCTTGTGGCCTGCGGATGGTTCGGGATTCAAGCCTGGATCGGCGGCGAAGCTATCAGCACACTGCTCGCAACCCTTGCTCCCGAGTGGAAGAACGTTGAGCACGGGACCGCGATCTGCTTTTTTCTGTTCTGGCTGATCAACCTCGCCGTCGTCCTCAAAGGAATCGAATACATTCGAATGCTGCAGGGGATCAGCGCGCCGGTGTTGCTGGGCGTTGGGCTGCTTTTGTTGGGGTGGGCGTATCACACCGCTGGAGGAGTCGGCCCGATGCTATCGGTGCAGTCGCGGTTCACAAGCTTTCCCGACTTCTTGAAGTTTCTGATCCCTGCGCTGAATGGTACTGTGGGCTTCTGGGCGACAGTTTCGTTGAATATTCCCGACTTCACGCGATTCGCCCGCAACCAACGCGAGCAGATCATTGGGCAGGCCTTAGCCTTGCCGACAACCATGACACTTTATGCCTTTGTCGGGATCGTAGTGACTTCGGCCACGGTGATTATCTATGGCACGGCGATTTGGGATCCGGTGCAACTGCTGAGCCGATTCCATTCTCCGGTGGCGGTTGTGATCTCACTGATCGCGATCCTGCTGGCGACGCTCAACGTCAACATCGGAGCGAACGTCGTATCGCCGGCGAATGATTTTTCCAACTTGTGGCCGCGCGGAATCAGCTTTCGCACGGGCGGCGTGATTACGTGCTTCATGGGCATCGCTTTGATGCCATGGAAGCTGCTGTCCAATTATAAGACCTTTATCCTGGGCTGGCTCGGTGGCTATGCCGCATTTCTTGGGCCCGTAGCTGGAATCATGATCTGTGACTACTTCGTCGTTCGGCGTCGAGTGTTAAGGGTCGACGATCTCTACTTGCGAAATGGTCTGTACGAATATTCGCGGGGATTCAACTGGCGCGCTGTGATCGCCCTGGCGCTCGGGGCCGGGACCGCGCTCGCTGGCCTGGCGATTCCGTCGATCCGCGTTCTTTACGATTATTCGTGGTTTGTCGGATTCGTAGTCTCTTTTGCAGCCTATTACGCGATGATGAAGTTTCAGCGCCAGACTGCGTTTTCCGCGCAGGAAGCGGTGTAGCTTCCGCGCCGACTACTTCGTTTTGAGGAATGCCGGCAGCACATCCCGCTGGTAAACGTTCAGGGTTTGTTCTTCGTCTCCGCACATCAGATAAATGTTGAATTGCGTGACACCGGTGTCCGCCAGTTCGCGCAACTTTTTGCCATGGGCCTCAACAGGGCCGACCACGCAGAAGCGGTCCACAACTTCGTCGGAAACAAAATCCGCGTTCTCACTTTCAACTTCACAATGGTGCTGGTAATCGTAGTGTCCGCGATCCTGGACATACGAAGTGAGTGCGGGTGGAAGATCTTCCGGCTTGTACTGGCGAATCAGATCCATCACGTGGTTCGAGACCAATGCTGGGAACCACCGCACACGTTCGCGGGCAACTCTCAGATCATCGGAGACCCATACGGGCGCGGCTGCCATGACTTCGATCTGGCTCGGGTCTCGTCCTGCCGAGCGCGCGCCGTCTTTTACAAAACTCATACACCAGGCAATCAATGCCGGATCAGCAAACTGCAGAATGATGCCGTCAGCCACGCGCCCGGCCATGTTCAACACCTTGGGGCCGTATCCAGCAATCCACACCCGTGGAGAATCTTTGGCCCAAGTAAGCCGGGTCTGCTGACCGTCATGCTGCGTTTCCTTTCCACTTGTGAGATCCCGGAACTCTTTCACGGCCACTTCCAATTGCGACCAACTCACAGGCTTCTTGCCCATCACGCGGCGCGAACTATCGCCGCGCCCAATGCCGAGTTCCATTCGCCCACCCGAGATCAGATTTAACGTTGCGAAGAGGCTCGCTGTGACCGTAAGGTCGCGCGTCGCGGGATTCGTCACGCACGTGCCCAGCCTCATGCGCTGCGTATTTGTCGCCATCAGTGTGAGCAGGGGATAGGGCTCCATCCACAAGACGTGGGAGTCGAAGATCCAGCCGTATTCAAATCCGGCCGCTTCGGCCTGGCGCGTGAGACCGACGATGCGCTCGATGGAGATATCAGGTTTCAACGTAATGCCGAATTTCATGGCTGGTCCCCTTTACCCCAGAAATATCGCTCCCGAACAACTCCCGTGAAGAATTAAAGAGCGGCAGTGTAGCATAGAATTCCTTTGGCATCGCGGCTGGTGATGCCGGATCCGGCGAGGAGGACGCGATGGGCTTCGACACGATCATCAAGAACGGTTCGGTGGTAACGGCAACCGACACTTACACCGCCGACGTGGCCATCTTGGACGGGAAGGTCGCAGCGATCGGAACAGATTTTCCGTCCCAGAACGCAACGAAGATTCTTGATGCGGCGGGCAAACTCCTGTTGCCCGGCGGTATTGACGTTCATACTCACCTCGATATGCCATTCGGAGGCACCACCAGCGCCGACGACTTTGAGACGGGCACGCGGGCGGCGGCGTTCGGCGGGACAACAGCGCTCATTGACTTTGCGATCCAATACAAAGGCCAGCCGTTGCGCCAGGCGTTCGATACCTGGATGGGTAAAGCCACGAGCAAGGCGGTCTGCGACTATGCATTTCACTGCATCGTGACCGACGTCTCCGGCGGGCAACTCGGCGAGATGAATGATCTGGTCCGCGAAGGCGTGACCAGCTTCAAGCTCTTTATGGCGTATCCGGGCGTGTTCATGCTCGACGACGGAAGCATCTTCAAGGCACTGCAAACGACATCGAAGAACGGCGGCTTGGTCTGCATGCACGCCGAAAACGGTAGCGCGATCGATGTGATCGTACAGCAGGCGCTGGCGGAGGGAAAGAAGGCGCCGAAGTATCACGCACTCACACGCCCCACTACGGCCGAGGCTGAGGCCACAGCGCGCGCCATCGCGCTGGCAGAAATGGCGGGAGCGCCCATCTACATCGTCCACTTGAGCTGCAACGATGCGCTTGAAAAAGTGCGCGAGGCGCGCGACCGCGGGCTGCCCGTATATGCGGAAACCTGCCCGCAGTATCTGTATCTTTCGCTCGAAAACTTTGACGCGCCTGGCTTTGAGGGAGCGAAGTACGTTTTCACCCCGCCGCTACGCGAGAAGTGGCATCAGGAAAAACTCTGGAACGGCCTTAAGCGCGACCACCTGCAAGTTGTCTCCACCGATCATTGCCCCTTTTGCTTCAAGGAGCAGAAAGAACTGGGTCGCGATGACTTCACGAAGATTCCCAACGGAGGTCCGGGCGTAGAGCATCGCATGAGCTTGATTTACTCCGGTGGCGTCGCCGGCGGCCGCTTCAGCGCCAACCGTTTCGTAGAGCTGGTTTCGACGACTCCGGCGAAATTGTTCGGCCTTTATCCGCGCAAGGGAACGATCGCAGTGGGCAGCGACGCCGACTTGGTGATTTTCGATCCCAAGCGCAAGCACACCATCAGCGCCGCCACGCATCACATGCGCGTGGACTACTCGATGTTCGAAGGAATACAAGTCACAGGCATGCCTGACGTCGTTCTTTCGCGCGGAAGAGTCGTGGTCGAAGGCGACAAGTTCGTGGGCCGCGCCGGGCAGGGAGAATTTCTGCGGCGGGCCACCTACGCGCAGGTGAACGGGTAGGCGGTTTTCGAATCCGGCAACAGAAACGAGTTCTATTTTAACGCGGCATAGAGCGCTTTCTTCCATCGCTGGTTGTCGATGCGCCAGCAGATTTTCGCTCTCCTTCCCTGCAGTGCTGGTTTCCACGCGGCCTGGTTCCGCTCATCGTCGGCGACGTTCAGACGATCCACCACCGTCATGCCGCGCGTAAGTTCGCTTTGCGTTTCAACTTCCACATAGTGCTCGCTCCAGTCGGTTCCCACCGTGGGGTCGAGTGCGACACACATCGCAACCGGATCAGGTAAGCAGATGCCATCCTCGCCGGTCTGAATCTTCAATGCGACGCGAGCATGGCTGTTGGACTCGACGGCGAAGCGCGCGAGAGCGGTATTGAATCCCTCCACGTGGGCAATGTCGGATGGACTGAGCACGGCTTCGCCGCGGCACAGCTGCCAGCCGATCAGTTCGATCGGAAGGCCGCTGCGCATGACTATGCTCGCCGCTTCCGGGTCCACCCAGATGTTGTACTCTGCCGCCGGAGTCACATTGCCTTCGCAGCAGGGAGCGCCTCCCATGACAACACAGCGGCTGACTTTCGCTGCGATCGCCGGCACCTTCGATAGCGCCAGCCCAATGTTGGTCAGCGGTCCCAATGTAACCAGAACAAGTCCGGGGTTGGTTTCAATGGTTTCGATGATGGCATCGACGGCATGCTTCGGTTCCGCAGATCGCTGTGGCGCAGGATAGTTGTGATCTCCCAGTCCATCCCGTCCGTGGAACCAGGTCGCATTCTGATAGATGCGAAGAAGCGGTTTCTCCGCGCCCGAATAGACAGGCACACTCGCGTGGCACAACTCTACCGTGTACAGCGCGTTGCGCGTTGCCTGCCTCACATCCACGTTGCCGGCAACCGCCGTGATCGCGGCCACGCCAACGTCCGGTGCGCGCAGAGCCATGATGAGCGCGACAGCGTCATCCGAAGCTGTATCCGTGTCGATCAGAAAAGTGCGAGTCACGCGCGTAAGAATAGCAGACCACCAGCGGCCTTCGATCTACACCTTGTGGGCCGTAGCGAACAAGAGTAGAGTTACACCCTTTCCGAGGGAGAACCAATGTTCACGCCACCGAGTTTGACCATCGCGCTGATGATGATGATCACCAGCGCCATTTGCTGGGGGTCCTGGGCCAACACATACAAGGGGGTCAAGAATTATCGCTTCGAACTCTTTTATTGGGACTACGCGATCGGCATCTTCCTGATTTCTCTGGTGCTCGCTTTCACCATGGGAAGCAGCGGGCACGATGCATCCAGTTTTCTGAATAATGTTCAGTCGGCCGACACTTCGAATATTGTCTCCACTCTTGCGGGCGGGGCGATTTTCAATCTGGCAAATCTTTTGCTTGTGGCTGCGATTGACATGGCCGGGCTCGCGGTTGCGTTTCCGGTCTCGATTGGAATTGCCCTCGTGGTCGGAGTTGTGCTGAACTTCATCCTGCAACCCAAAGGCAGCGGCCTGCTTTTGGCCGGGGGCGTGGTTTGTGCACTGATTGCGGTGATGCTCGACGGCAAAGCCTACGGCAGCCTCACCCGCGCCGGGCGCGGGGCCTCGCGCAAGAGCATCGTTTTGTGTGTGATATCTGGAACTCTGATGGGGCTATGGAGCCCGTTCATGACCTATGCCATGACCCGCGGACACTCACTCACGCCTTATAGCGCGGCCACGTTCCTTACGCTGGGAGCCCTGCTTTCCTGTTTTGTGTGGAATGTGTATTTCATGAGAAAGCCTCTGGTTGGCGAGCCGGTAAGTTTCAGCGGATTTTTCACCGGACCGCCGTCGGGACATTTGCTCGGCCTAGTCGGCGGTTGCGTGTGGGGATTGGGGACGGTGTTCAATCTCACGGCAGGTAAGCTGACGGGCCAGGCGATTTCTTATGCGATCGGACAGTCTGCGCCTATGGTGGCGGCGTTGTGGGGGCTTTTGGCATGGAAGGAATTTGCCGGCTCCGATTCCCGCGCCAAGACTTATCTGACGTTCATGTTCATCTTCTATGCACTGGCGATTCTGCTGGTCGCGCGCGCCAATGGCTGAGACGGCGGCGCTGCTTATTTCCCTTTGATGCGGTCGGTGAACAACTGCAGGAAACGATTTGCATCGGAGGCCAAACAAACAAGCGCATTGGGCTTAAGTTCAATTACGCCCTCGATCTCATAGTGATCGCCATGCAACACGTTATTCTCGTTCGATCCCATGCGATTGGCGACCGTCTCGCCACGAGTGAACTCGCCCTTGGTTTCCACATCGACGTGCATCTGTTTGAGCGTGACCAGCGACGGATCAATCACAGTGGCGACGGCCAACGGGTCGTACATGGCGGCGCCGGAGTAACCACTCTTCTCCGAGCGCGTGATGTAGAAATCAGCCAGCTTGGCGATGAAGTCGCTCTCGGGCCCGTGTTGCGCCTGCAGTTCGGCAAGATGCTTGCGGGTAAGGATGGTGCGCTCGCCCACGTCGGAGCCGATCATGGTAACGGTCCAGCCCGCATTGAACACGATGGCCGCGGCCTCCGGATCGTTATAAATATTCGCTTCGGCCGCGCCGTCCACGTTCCCACCGGAAATCGAACCACCCATGATCACGATGTCTTTGATTAAACCTGCGATGGACGGATCTTTCGAAACGGCCAGCGCGATGTTCGTCAAGGGCCCGACAGGAATCAGCGTTACCTCATGCGGATATTTGTGAACGGTTTCGACGATGAGATCCGGGCCAAAGCGTGAGTCAGCGCTGCACTTCGAAGCCGGCAACTCCACTCCAGCCAGCCCGTTCGGACCGTGCCAGAACTGCGCGGTGATCAGCTTCTGATTCAGCGGATGCTTCGCTCCACTGGCCACTGCCACGTCACATCGCCCTGCCAAAGAAACAATTTTGAGCGCATTCTCCAGACCCTGCCGTCCGTCGACATTTCCCGGCACCACAGTCAGAGCCTCGACTTTCAGTTCGGGCGAGTTCAGGGCCAACAGGATGGCCATCGCGTCGTCCACGCCGGGATCAGTGTCAATGATTACGCGCCGCGGCGTTTGCGCGATTGCGGCGACGAGGCAAGAAACGACGAACACTAAGGCGGTAGAAGCAAAGGCGAATCGTTTCACGGGAGAAGTCCTTGTCTGGTAGGTGATCATGCAAACGAAGTTCAAAGCAGCATGCCCGCTATCGACGCCGACATCAAGTTGGCCATCGTCCCGGCCAGCATGGCGCGAACGCCGAGCCGGGCCAGTTCGCCTCGTTTGTTCGGAGCCAGCGCGCCGATGCCACCGATCTGAATCCCAATCGAACTGAGGTTGGCAAAACCGCACAAGGCGAACGTCGCAATGGTGAATGAACGGGGATCAAGCACGGCCCTCTGCGGCCCCAGCATCGAAAACGCCACCAGTTCGTTCAGCACCATGCGCGTGCCCAGCAGATTGCCGATCGCTGGACAATCGCGCCAGGGAATTCCGATGACCCATGCCACCGGCGAAAACAGCACGCCAAGAACGCTCTCCAGGCTCACGGGGAACCATGCGATGTGCCTGTGTATGCCGCCGAGAATGCCATCGAGCAGAGCGACCAGCGCCAGAAATGCGATCAGCATTGCGCCGATGTTGAGGGCCATATGCAGGCCATCTCCGGTGCCGCGCGCGATGGCGCCGAGCAGATTTTCGTGGCTCTCTTTTTCGGTTTCTTCTTCGCTCATCACAACGCGCCCGGCGGTTTTCGGTTCTTCTGTCTCGGGCACGAGCATCTTCGAAACCAGGATGGTGCCGGGAGCCGTCATGATGACGGCGCTGAGCACGTGCCGCGGTTCGGCTCCGAAGGCGAAGTAGGCCGCCATGATCGAGCCGGAGACGTGCGCCATGCCGCTGGTCATCACGGTCATGAGTTCGGAGCGCGTGAGTTCGGGCAGGAATGGGCGAATCGTCACCGGCGCTTCCGTCTGGCCCATGAAGATGCTGGCGGCAACGTTAAGCGACTCGGCACCGCTGGCGCCCATGATACGCGTCATCGCCCAGGCCGCGATCCGGATGATGAACTGCATAATGCCGTAGTGATAGAGAATGGCGAAGAGAGCACAAATGAAGATGACGGTTGGCAGAACCTGGAAGGCGAAAATAAAACCGATGCTCGAACCCTGCTTGCCCAGGGGGCCGAAGACGAATTCCGAACCGACAAAGGCATAGCTGAGGACGCGATTGGCGCCGTCGCCGGCGATCTGGAAGATGCGGCGGCCGTAGTCCACGCGCAAAACGAAAATGGCGAAGGCGATTTGCAAGCCCAGTCCCCACGCCACGGTCTTGACGCGAATGGCGCGGCGGTTGGTGGAGAAAATGTAGGCCAGGCCGACCATCGTCAGCAGGCCGAGAATTCCGGTGAATCGTCCCATTCAGTATGTCTCTCCAGACTTTCCGATGATTCTATGGATGAGCGGCCTTTTCGCCGGGGGCGCTGCATCAGTGATCCGGAAACTCGCTTCGATCAATTGCCGGGCACGAACGGCGCGTGCCTCGGCATTGTAGTAGATCGTGGCGAGGGCCTCACCGGCAGCGACTCGGTCGCCGACTTTCTTGTGCAGGACAATTCCTACAGCGGGATCCACGGCATCTTCCTTGCGCTCTCGGCCGCCGCCCAGAATCACGCAGGCGGTGCCGATTTGCTCGCACTGGATGGAGCCGACACATCCCGAAGTAGCGCTCGCGACCTGCATGGTGCTTCGCGCTTGCGGCAAGCGCTTGGCATCGTCAATCACTCGCGGATCCCCGCCCTGCATCTCGATCATCTGGTGGAATCTTTCTAGTGCCTGGCCGGATGAAATCAAGCGCACACTCTGCTTCTTAGCTTCCGCAACTGTTTTTGCAACGCCCCCGAGATGCAACATCCATCCAGCAAGTTCGAGGCAGAGTTCGCGCAGATCCTCTGGCCCGCGTCCGCGCAATACCTCCACCACTTCGACCACTTCCAGCGCGTTGCCGACCATGTTGCCCAATGGCTGGTCCATATCGGTGATCAGCGCGACCACTTGCTTTCCCATGCGCTCTCCGGTTTCAACCATAAGCTCGGCGAGGAAGGCCGCGTCTGTCTCACTCTTCATGAACGCCCCCGAGCCGGTCTTCACGTCGAGCACGAGAGCGTCAATTCCCTCCGCCAACTTCTTGCTCATAATCGAGGCGCAGATCAGATATGGGCTCTCGACGGTGCCAGTCACGTCGCGCAAGGCGTAGAGCTTTCGATCGGCAGGAGCAATTTCCGCCGTCTGCCCGATCATCGCGCAACCACAAATCTCGAGCACGCGGCGAAATTCGGCCACTGGCAGATTCACGTTGAAGCCCGGAATGGCCTCCAGCTTGTCCAGCGTGCCTCCGGTGTGCCCCAGGCCGCGGCCGCTGATCATCGGAACCGCGACCCCCGCCGCAGCTGCCAGCGGGGCAAGCACGAGAGAAGTCTTGTCGCCGACTCCGCCGGTGGAGTGCTTGTCGACTTTTCTCCCCGGCAGGGCGGAAAGGTCCAGTACCTCGCCCGAACGCAGCATGGCGTCAGTGAGGGCGGCGGTTTCCGGGCGCGTCATGCCGCGCAGCAACACGGCCATCAGCCACGCCGAAGCCTGGTAGTCAGGCGTTTCCCCTTGGGTGTAGGAGTTGACCAGGTCTTCGATTTCGGCGCGTGACAGCTCACCTCCGTCCCGTTTCTTGCGGATGACGTCAATGGCGCGGAACCTTTGCGAGGCAGTCGTGGTTTGGATCACTGGAGGCGAAATCCTTCCGGGAGAAGTTCGGTAATGTGCGCCTCCTTCGGCCCGTGTGCCCCTTGGAAAAAGATGGTGGCGTCGGGGCCGAATTCGTAGATCACCTGCCGGCATGCGCCGCAGGGTGAGCAGGCGACGCCGTGGTCGTTGGCGACGGCAACCGCGCGAATCTCAATCTTTGGACCCAATTTCGCGACGGCAGAGAAGATCGCGGTGCGTTCCGCGCAGTTGGTCATACCGTAAGAAGCGTTCTCGACGTTGCAGCCGGCAAAAATTTTTCCGTTCGTGAGCAGGATCGCCGCGCCAACATGGAAGTTGGAGTAGGGCGCGTGGGCGTTCTTCATGACCTTGGTCGCGGCGTGCTCCAGTCGCTTTCTGGTAGCCGGGGACAGGTTTGTGTTGCGCATAGGAGGAACGGGTTCGACGGCCAAACCGTGCGCCATTGTAAACCCTGGGCCCGTGGGTTCCGGGTTTTTGTTGGGCCCACAACCAGTCGAAGTTCACTCCGGACAGGCAATGGTGCTGCCTCACATTTTGATCGTTAATATCGTGCACCTGAATTTCGCGTTGGGGGATTCGCTGCCGTACAATTACACCTCTGGTTTGCCGAAATGTCTGCTGATCACGAAAGGCGAAGCGGAAGCGAAGTCGTGACGCGGGAGGCACAATCCGCGAACGCGATTGCCACGCTTGGAGAGCGGCCGCTGCTTCCGAACTCCGGGACTCCGCTCGATTTGAACTGGGTACAGGAAGTGCGCGTGAACACCAGCGCCGTGGAGCGCCGCACGCAGACGCAGGTGGCACGACGAACGGTCAAGAAAGAATGGCAGGCGGCGTGGCTTCTGCGGGCGATTTCGTGCATGGACTTGACGACGCTCTCCGGCGATGACACGGACGAACGCGTGCGGCGTTTGTGTGCAAAAGCGCGCCAGCCGGTCCAGCCGGATCTGGTGCGGAAACTTGGCATCGAGCAACTCGGAGTGAAGGTTGCGGCAGTATGCGTTTATCACACGTTCATCGAGACCGCGCTGACGGCACTGGAGGGAAGCGGCGTACACGTGGCCGCCGTCTCCACCGGATTTCCGGCAGGACTTTCGCCGCTCGCTGAACGTGTGGCAGAGATTCGCCGATCCGTCGAAGCGGGCGCCCATGAAATTGACGTTGTCATCACCCGAGCTCATGTTTTTGGCGGACGCTGGCAGGCCCTGTACGACGAAATCGCAGCGTTCAAGCAGGCCTGTGGCGCCGCTCATATGAAAGTCATCCTCGGCGCCGGAGACCTCCTGACGCTCCGCAATGTGGCTCGCGCCAGCTTTGTTGCGATGATGGCGGGCGCCGACTTCATCAAGACTTCTACCGGAAAAGAACCGACGAATGCCACGCTGCCGGTGAGCCTCGTAATGGTGCGCGCCATCCGCGAGTACGCGCAACAAACCGGGATGGCAGTCGGCTTCAAGCCAGCCGGCGGAATTCGCACGGCCAAGCAGTCTATTGACTGGCTTGCGATGATGAAAGAGGAACTCGGCCTATCGTGGCTGAACCGACATTTATTCCGCCTGGGCGCGAGCGGCTTGTTGGGAGATATAGAGCGTCAGTTGGAGCACTATGCGACCGGACGCTACTCAGCGGAGTATCGTCATCCGATTGCGTAGCGGAACCGGGCACAACCAGCGAAGCGACGGAATCGAGCTGAATCTCATGAGCATAGCCGAAAAATTCGTCACGATGGAGTACGGACCAGCTCCCGAGGATCCTAAAGAAGCGGGCGTATGGTTGGATCGCCACGGCCACCGCTTTGCTCACTTCATTCACGGAGCCTGGCAAGCGCCAGCGGCTGACGAGTATTTCGCGACCCTCGATCCTTCCAACGGAGAGCAGCTCGCGTCCATCGCGCAAGGCAGTGCCGCCGACGTTGATGCTGCGGTTCGCGCGGCGCGCGCGGCGTCTGCAGAATGGCGCGCTCTTTCCCCACACGTGCGCGCTCGATATCTATATGCCCTGGCGCGGCTGGTGCAAAAGCATTCGCGGCTGCTGGCGGTTCTCGAAACCATGGACAACGGCAAGCCTATCCGCGAGAGCCGCGATATCGATATTCCCCTGGTGGCGCGACACTTCTACCATCACGCCGGCTGGGCGCAACTGCTCGAGCAGGAGTTTCCGGACTACGAGCCCTGCGGTGTGGTTGGCCAAATCATTCCCTGGAACTTTCCGCTCCTGATGTTGGCGTGGAAGATCGCTCCTGCTTTAGCAACGGGAAATACGGTCGTGTTGAAGCCTGCCGAGTTCACGCCGTTGACCGCGCTGGCATTTGCGGAACTCTGCCGGGAGGCGGGGCTGCCTGCCGGAGTCGTCAACATCGTCACTGGAGGTGGCTCAACCGGCGAGGCACTGGTAAAGCATCCGGATATAGACAAGATCGCGTTTACCGGTTCGACTGAGATTGGGCGCGCCATCCGCAGCGCCACTGCGGGCAGCCACAAACGCTTGTCGCTCGAACTCGGAGGCAAATCTCCGTTCATCGTTTTCGACGATGCTGACCTCGATAGCGCCGTCGAGGGCCTGGTCGACGGAATCTGGTTCAACCAGGGGCAGGTTTGCTGCGCTGGCTCGCGCCTGCTGATGCAGGAGAGCATTGCCGAAACGCTGATTTCGAAAATTCGCGATCGCATGACCACCCTGCGCATTGGGCCGCCGCTCGACAAAGCGATTGATATCGGTGCCATCGTGGCTCAGGTGCAACTGGACCGCATCCAGCGAATGGTGGCGCAAGGTGTTGCCGAGGGTGCGACGTGCTGGCAACCCCAGATAGCCTTGCCCGCGCGCGGCTTTTATTACCCGCCGACTCTGTTGAGCAATGTGCATCCCACCTCGATCGTGGCCCAGGAGGAGATCTTCGGGCCGGTGCTTGCAGCCATGACCTTCCGCACTCCGCGAGAAGCTGTGGAATTGGCGAACAACACCGTCTATGGACTGGCATCTTGCGTGTGGAGTGAGAACATCAACGTGGCGCTGCATGTGGCGGCGCAACTGAAAGCCGGCGTCGTGTGGGTCAACTGCACCAATCTGTTCGACGCCGCCTGCGGCTTCGGGGGCTACCGTGAGAGCGGATATGGGCGCGAAGGTGGGCGCGAAGGCCTGCTCGAATACCTGGAGCCCTCATGGTTCAAGCATGCCCCGAAGTTGCCCGTAGCTAACGCGGCTAGATCCGCGCCATCGGAAGAGCGGATCGAAACCAGCACGCCCAGCATCGACCGCACGGTCAAGCTCTACATCGGCGGCAAGCAGGCGCGTCCCGACTCCGGCTACAGCATGGAGGTGCGCTCGCCCGAAGGCCACTTGTTGGGTGAAGTTCCCCTCGGCAACCGCAAGGACATTCGCAACGCTGTAGAGGCCGCGCGGAAAGCCGAGGCTTGGTCCAAGGCTACGGCGCACAATCGCGCTCAGGTTCTCTACTACGTCGCGGAAAACCTTGCCCAACGCGGGGACGAGATCAGACGCCGTCTCGCCGCGGTGGTTGGAGAACAGCAAGCTGCCGCGGAAGTTGCCGTCGGGGTTGAACGCATCTTCTCCTACGCCGCCTGGACCGATAAGTTCGACGGTGCCGTACACAACCCGCCATTCCGTAATATTGCAATCGCGATGAACGAACCGATCGGAACGGTTGGAGTTGTCTGTCCAGTGGACGTTCCGCTCCTTGGTTTCCTGTCGCTCGTAATGCCCCTTCTCGCAGCGGGAAACACGGTGATTGCGATCCCTTCCGAGCGATACCCGCTCATCACCGCCGCTCTATACCAGCTTTTCGACACAAGTGATCTGCCCGGCGGTGCGGTGAACATCGTGACTGGCTACGTTTCGCAACTGCTGAAAACCCTCGCCGAACACGATGACGTCGACGCCATCTGGTGTTACGGGGACGAAACCACGGTCGCAGCTGCGAAATCGATGTCCACCGGGAACCTGAAGCAGGTCTGGACGAACGAAGGCCGGGTCATCGACTGGTTCAACACAAGACAAGCCGAAGGTCGCTGGTTTTTGGAACATGCGACGCAAGTGAAAAACATCTGGGTTCCTTACGGGGAGTAAGGGCCCACATCATCAACTCTCGTGCGTCGGCGACGAGAGATTTGTAAATTCGCTCGACCGCTTTCCCTCGCATAGCCCGCCATGCGGCAGAACCTCGCGGCTCTTGGCGCCTGGCATCCCGAAAATTGGACGGCAGGCGCTCCGATCCTGCAGGCACTCGTGGATTGCAATTGCCCGGGCCCGGCGCTAGCATACCGAGGGTTGGATCTTTAAGTTCATACGCGTGCGCCACTTTCGTCCGTCCGGCATCTTTTAATTCTTTCAAGTGTAGTTGGACCAAGGAGGACGTATGGGCATCGCAATTTCCCCGCAAATCCATCCGCAAGTCGCGGAGTTCATCGACAAACCACGAAAAATGTTGATCAACGGCAGGTGGGTCAACGCCACCTCCGGTAAGACTTTACCAACCTACAATCCGGCGACGGGTGATGTTCTCGCTCAGGTTGCCGAAGGTGATCGCGAAGACATTGAGCAAGCCGTAAAAGCCGCTCGCAACGCCTTTGAAAACGGCCCATGGCGCCGGATGACTGCGGCAGAGCGCGCACGACTGATCTGGAAACTCTCCGATCTGCTGGAGCAACATACGGAAGAATTCGGCTACATCGAGAGTCTCGACAACGGTAAGCCTCTCAACATCGCGAAGGCCGCGGACGTGCCACTCGCAGTTGACCTGTTCCGCTATATGGCGGGATGGGCCACCAAGATCGAGGGCAATACCATTCCTCTCTCAGTTCCATACACGCCGGGCGCGAAATATCTCGCTTACACCCTGCGCGAGCCCGTGGGGGTGGTGGGCCAGATCATCCCGTGGAACTTCCCCCTGCTCATGGCCGCCTGGAAATTGGGCCCAGCGTTGGCGACCGGCTGCACGGTCGTGCTGAAACCGGCTGAGCAAACTCCGCTATCGGCGCTGCGCCTTGGAGAGTTGATCATGGAGGCTGGGTTCCCTGAAGGCGTAGTCAACATTGTCCCGGGCTATGGCGAAACGGCAGGGGCGGCGCTGGCTGCCCATCCCGACGTCGACAAAGTCGCGTTCACCGGATCGACCGAAGTTGGCAAGCTGATCGTGCACGCCGCCGCCGGCAACCTGAAGAAAGTTTCGCTGGAGCTAGGGGGCAAGTCCCCGAACGTTGTGTTCAAAGACGCCGACCTTGAGACGGCCATTCCTGGCGCGGCCAGCGCAATCTTCTTCAACCACGGCCAGTGCTGCTGCGCAGGATCTCGGCTCTATGTTGAGAAGGCAGTGTACGACCAGGTCGTGGAAGGTGTTGCCGACCACGCGAAGAAAATCAAAGTGGGCTCAGGCCTTGAGCCCGCCACCGAAATGGGTCCGTTGGTCTCCCAAGAACAACTGAATCGTGTATGCGGATATCTTGAAGCTGGATTCTCCGAAGGTGCCCAAGCCGTTGTCGGCGGACACAAGGCCGGCGACCGTGGATACTTCGTCGAGCCGACAGTGCTGGTAAACACAAAAGAAAACATGAAGGTGGTGCGGGAGGAAATCTTTGGACCGGTCGTGGCCGCGATGCCATTCACGGATCCCGAGGAGATTGTTCCCCGCGCCAACAACAGCGACTACGGACTCGCTGCCGCCGTCTGGACCCGGGACATCGGCAAGGCGCATCGCATGGCGGAGCAGCTTCGCGCCGGGACGGTGTGGATCAACTGCTACAACATCTTCGACGCAGGGCTGCCGTTCGGAGGCTACAAGCAATCTGGATGGGGCCGCGAGATGGGCCACGACGTGCTCAGTCTCTACACGCAAACCAAAGCAGTGTGCACCAGGATCGGATAATTCGCCGTACATCAAAAAGGACGGCGGGTAAATCCGCCGTCCTTACTTTGTAGGAAATTTGTTTGCGGCGCGCTACTTCTCCATCAGCAGAACCTTCTCCGCCTCATCGATCTCCGTCAGTTTGACTTCGATCACCTCGTCCATCGTGGTCTGCACGTTCCGGCCGACGAAGGTAGCCTCTACCGGAATCTCCCTGTGTCCGCGGTCAATCAGCACGCACAGTTGAACGCGCCGGGGTCGACCATGCGAGAACAGGGCGTCCAGCGCCGCTCGCGTGGTACGGCCTGTAAAAAGAACGTCGTCGACCAGCACGATATTCTTGTCCTCAATCTCGAATCCAATCTCTTTCTCTTGCACCACAGGCTTGGGCCCCAGCGTCGACAAGTCGTCGCGGTAGAAGGTGATGTCAAGAGTTCCCACCGGGACCTTGGCATTCTCGATGCGCGCGATGATCTTGCCCAGCCGCTCCGAGAGGGGCACGCCGCGGCGCCGAATCCCCACCAGTCCCAAGCCATCGACCCCGCCGTTCTTCTCGACGATCTCGTACGCCAGGCGCACCAGCGTGCGTTCAATTTCAGAAGCGGACATCAGTTGCGCCTTCTGACGAAGGCCTGTCTTTCGCGAACGAGTTTTTGCGTCCATTGCTAAATGATTCCTTGAAAGCCGCAAAGCCGGCTTCTCAATGTAGTCAACGCGCACGATGAGGTCAAGGGCTCTATGGATCGAGGGGCTTCACTTGCAGACGGGGGTCCCTACTCACCAATGGATACTAAACGCTAGGGTTGTCGACGGGCGTGGCGGCTTTAAACTCGGCAGCGAAAACCGAATCCCGACTGGGGCATGCAGTTTGTATAGTGCGAGCCAGCGGGGGATTTCCCTCCCGCACAGAGAGCAAATCAATGTTCCCCGGGTTACCGTTCGCGGCATCGCCAGGCACGATTCCAACTCCTTGATTTCTGCCCAAAGCCTTTGCCTTGTACAGAGCAGCGTCCGCCAGAGCAAGCGATTCCTCGGCGCAGAGCGCCTCAAACGCGCTGCGGCTCCACGGATACGCCGCCCATCCCACAGAGCAAGTTTTGCGCACGCTGATTCCGTGGCCGAGATCAAACGGTTCCGACGACATCACCTCCAGAACGCGGCTGCAAAATGCCGGCGTTCCCGACGGATCGGTCGAACGGCTCATAATCAAAAACTCTTCGCCGCCCCACCGCACCAGCACGTCGGATTTGCGCACGACCGTCGACAGCCTTTGCGCCACCAGTTGCAGCAAGCGGTCTCCCGCGGGGTGACCGTGCATGTCATTCACTTGCTTGAAGAAATCCATATCCACCATGATGAACACGAGGTCGCGGTGATCCGTCTTCCGGATGCCGCTTCCCCGCGCACGCTGATAGTTCCGCAGCACCTGACCAGCCTCGGCCGTAAGGATCTCTTCCAGATAGCGGCGGTTCCATACTCCCGTCACCACATCCGTGAACGATATCTCCTGGAGTTCCAGATTCTTGCGCTGCAGTTCCAGACCGTGCCACCGCAGCGAGTGTTCCTTATTCTCCAGCTCATCCTTTAATCGCGACATTTCCTCGAGGTTGATTCGCGCCAGGCCTAACAGGCTCAGTAATTCCTGATCCAGTAAATGCTGCCTGAGAAATACGAGTGCGCCCATTACAATCATGGCCGCAACCGTAAGAAGGGTTCGGTAGGTTCGAACCCGTTCCGGAACGTTGCCGTATTGCGCCCAGGCGACCATCAGCGGCGTGATGAAGAAGGCGACCATCGCCAGACGCGCTTTCCAGATTCCGTGCCCTCCGGCAGGGGTGTCGGCGACGGGATTCTGAGCCGTCGCTTCGGCCGCGAGGAAACCGATGCGAACAAACCACGCCATCGACCCCACCAGGGGCACATCAAACAGACTGCCCGTGTGGTAGAGGTGTAAATCGATGGCTTCACTGGCCACCAGGGAAGCGACGCCGTACAGCAGCGTGGCTCCGAACAGGTGGAAGTAGATGCTTCGCCAAATGCCGCGACTGCGGCGCCAGACCAGAATCAAACCGGCGGCCAGCACGAGTTCTCCCGACACGTAGAGCAGGTCAAAACTTCTGCCGTAAACAGATTCCGCGGGGTGCACGTATTGCCACGGGATTACGACAAACAGATAAAGAAAGAGCCACCACGTCAGGAGCAGGGCAAAATCCAGCGTGCCGACGCGCAGGGTCCGATTATGGTGTTTCACGTGAGGCTGAACCGCTACCGCGGCCATCATGGGAACGATGTGCAGGAACAGAATGACGTCCCCAACGAATGGATTCGGCGCCTCATGCCGCAGGTAGACTTCCACGTAGGTCCACATCACCTGCGAAGTCAGCCACATCCCCATGCCAAGACCCATCAGCGCCCAGAACAACCGCGCCTTCGGGGCAGCGGTTCTCACGTTGGCGACAATGGCGATGGTGGCGCAAAACAGAATGGCATTTTGCAGGATGTCGCCGAGAGCTGTAAGCGAGAAGCCGCGTGGCGCCAGCAGGGATAACAGAACATGGGCACCGACGACCGCGCTAACCGCGATCGTCCATTTCTGCCCTCGTTGTAGCGCAGCACTCCCCACGCTCGAATTGTATGTTCGCGCCTAGGCGGCCACTGTATTACTGAAGTAACCAAGGCAGGGGATTCGGAAGTGGGGGTGCAGGAAATTCAACATTCCCAGCAGGGCGAAGAGTTGGCAGAGTGTTTAGCCGCCTCGCTCCTGAAAAAACCGCCCGAGCGCATCTCGCCATGTGGGCATGACGATTCCTTGGTCCGTGAGGCTCTTCGCGGACATGACCGAATACGCTGGACGGGGCGCCGGCCGTACCATCTGCTGCGTGCTGACCGGCCGTACCTCGGTAGAAAGCCCCGCGCACTCGACGATTTCGAGCGCGAACTCGAACCACGAACAATCGCCAGCATTGGTCACGTGCACAATTCCATTCGCGCTCTTGCGGCACAACTGAACGATCGCCCGCGCCAGATCGACGGAATACGTCGGGCATCCCCGCTGATCGCTGACTACATCGAGCACGGGCCGGGCGGCCGCGAGCTTCAGGATTGTGTCGGGGAAGCATTTGCCTCCGATCCCGAACAGCCAGGCAGTGCGCAAGATGCAACAAGTGGGAATAACTTCGAGCAATTGGATTTCAGCTTCGGCCTTGGATCGGCCGTAAACGCTCTGCGGGTTTCGCCTGTCCCCGATCTCGTAGGGCGAAGTTTTCTTTCCGTCGAAGACGTAGTCTGAACTTAGAAACATTAACTTCGCACCGGCGTCTTTCGCGGCTCGCGCGACCTGAACGGCGCCATCGCGGTTTACGGAGAAGGCCAACTCCTGATTGCTCTCGCAGCCATCCACGTCGGTGTAGGCCGCCGCCAGAACGATCCATTCCGGGCGCATCTTTTCAATCACTTCCCGCACTTTCCGAACGTCTCGAATGTCGGCATCGCGGACTCCGAGGCCCAGGACCTCATCTCCGCTCCACTCCCGCATCAAGGCCTGGCCTAACAGACCGGTGGCGCCCAGAATTAGTGCTTTCATGCGTGTGATTTCCCGCGACTACTGGAAGGTCTCGGCGGCGCGGAGCGCAACCCCCCGCTGATCTTTTGCGGACACAGTCGGTTCGCCGTCCAGTTCCCAGTTGATCTTTAGATCCGGATCATTCCAAGCCAGAGTGCGCTCGTATTCGACTGCATAATAGTCGGTGGCTTTGTATACAACGTGCACCTTCTCCGACGTAGCGCAGAATCCGTGAGCAAAGCCGGCGGGAATCCACAACATGCGTTTGTTCTCTCCCGACAGGCGCACAGCCTCCCATCCGCCAAACGTCGGCGAACTCCGCCGGAGGTCCACAGCGACGTCGAGAATCTCCCCCTCCACGGCACGCACCAGCTTTCCCTGCGCCTGCTGGATCTGATAATGCAGTCCGCGCAGCACATTGCGGCGCGAGCACGAATGATTGTCTTGAACAAAGTGCTCCTCAATGCCAATCTCTGCCAAGGCTCGCTCGTTGTAGCTCTCCAGAAAGAAACCTCGTTGGTCCGCAAATACGCGTGGCTCCAGAACAAATACCCCAGGCAGTGAGGTCGAAATTTTCTTGAAGGCGTCCATTGCGGGCCGCGTCGCCGGGAGCACACTCATTTCAGAATACCCTTTCCTTCAGCAGTTGCAGCAGGTACGCACCGTAGCTGCTGTTCTTCATCGAACTTCCAACTTGCTCTACTTGGTCGGCTGTAATGTAGCCGTACCGGTAGGCGATCTCCTCGGGACACGCCACCATCAACCCCTGCCGTCTCTCAATCGCCTGGATGTACAGGGAAGCATCCATGAGCGATTCATGTGTGCCCGTATCCAGCCAGGCCATCCCGCGCCCCATCACCACAACCTCAAGTTGCCCGTCTCCTAGATAGACCCGGTTCACATCAGTGATCTCGAGTTCTCCCCGGGCGCTGGGCTTGAGCGATTTTGCAATCTCCACGACCCGGCCATCGTAAAAATACAGCCCAGTGACGGCGTATCGGGACTTCGGTTGCTGCGGCTTTTCCTCGATGCTCAAGGCGCGCCCGCTCACATCGAACTCCACCACCCCGTACCTCTCAGGATCGTGCACGGGATAGGCGAAGACGCGCGCGCCAACTACCTTTTCGGCGGCCTCCCGAAGGTCCTTCACCAGATCATGCCCGTAGAAGATGTTGTCGCCCAGCACCAGCGCACACGGACCGCCGTCCAGGAATTCCGTTCCAAGTAAAAACGCCTGAGCAATCCCTTCTGGCTTGGCTTGCACGCGGTACTGAAGGCGAATCCCGTACTGGCTTCCGTCTCGCAACAGGGCCTGAAACTTGGGAATATCATCGGGAGTCGAAATGACCAGAATGTCCCGGATGCCGGCCAGCATCAACGTACACAGTGGGTAATAGATCATTGGCTTGTTGTAAACCGGAAGCAGGCTCTTGCCCATTACCTGGGTTGTGGGATACAGACGGGTTCCCGACCCTCCTGCCAGGATGATGCCCTTATATGGTGTCCTGTCGCTCATCGTTCTGACTTGTCTTGAATCCCGTCCGCATCGCGTGGGTTGTCGCGCTCGCTTCGTCTAGACCGAGTAGTGCGTCGCAATCCACTGCCGGTAGCTTCCGCTGGTCACGTCTCGCACCCACTGGTCGTTGTCAAGATACCAGCACACGGTCTTGCGAATGCCACTCTCAAACGTCTCCTTTGGCTTCCATCCGAGCTCTCGTTCGATCTTGTGGGCGTCCATCGCGTAACGCCGGTCGTGGCCCGGGCGATCTTTTACAAACGTGATCAGGTCGCGGCGCGAGACTTGCGCACGGGGAGTGATCTCATCGACCAAGTCGCAGATCGTCTGCACGATCTCGATATTCGGTTTCTCATTCCAGCCGCCAATGTTGTAGCTCTCACCGGGACGGCCGCGCCGCAGCACGGTTCGAATCGCGGCGCAATGATCTTCCACATAGAGCCAGTCGCGGACGTTCTGGCCGTCCCCGTAGACCGGTAGCGACTTCCCATCCCGTGCGTTGAGGATCATCAACGGAATCAATTTTTCCGGAAACTGAAACGGTCCATAGTTGTTCGAGCAATTCGTGGTCAACGTGGGCAGCCCATAGGTGTGGTGGTAGGCACGCACCAGGTGATCCGATGCGGCTTTGGACGCGGCATATGGGCTGTTCGGCGCGTACTGCGTGGTCTCGCGGAACTGAGGATCGTGCGGCCTGAGAGACCCATATACTTCATCCGTGGAGATGTGCAAAAAGCGAAAATCCGCCTTCTCCTCGTCGTTCATCTCGGTCCAATGCGCTCGCGTTTCCTCCAGTAGTGCGAACGTCCCATCGACGTTGGTGCGAATGAAGTCGTCCGGCCCCCGAATCGAACGATCCACGTGACTTTCCGCCGCGAAGTGAACGATCGCTGCTGGCTGATGCCGTTCGAGCAACTGCCTCACGAATCCGCGGTCGCCGATGTCGCCCTGCGCGAACTCATACCGTGCGTCGGCTGCAACCGACTCAAGGTTGCGCAGATTTCCCGCGTAGGTAAGCTTGTCAAGGTTGATGATCGACGAGGTATCTTCCCGCATTAGCTGCAGGATGAAGTTGGACCCGATGAAGCCAGCGCCGCCGGTTACGAGAACCTTGTTCTTCATGCCGAATGTCGTTCGGGACAGTCCGCGCTGCACCTGCCGCGACCGATTCCTGATTGTAATAAAAAAAGAGGGGGTTGACCTGTCCCTTGGGCGAATGGATGATCAACTACCCGACCGACAACGATGTGCCACGCGCGGTAAGGGCAAACGACGCAGGATCACGCCGCTGTTCTCCACCTAAGATTGCAACGACTACCCCGGCCCGTCGCTCCACGCCGCTGCCCTCCCCCGCAGCGGCAGCTCGAGCACTCGGCTTCTTCGGTGCAGCATCTACCGGCTTCCCTCCCATGATTTCGAAGTACGCCGCCTCGATGTCGGCGGCGATCTTCTGCCACTGATACTGTTCGCGAATCCGTCCCTTGGCGGCTCTTCCCGCCGCCTCGCGCACCGCCCGATTGGCGATGAGGAGGCGCAGGCGATCCGCCAGGTCTACTGCATTCCAGCAGGCTCGAGCCCCCGTTGCAGAATCTCGCGGGGCTCGGTTCAGTCCCGCAGCACTCCGCCGTTAAGCACATAAAAGGCTTCGATTCCGTGGATCTCGCGATACCGTTGCTGCAGCGCTCGCTACACGACCATGGTGCCGTTTGGAAGGTGGAACGATGCACTCTGGCCGGCACGCAGCACCCACGATGCAACCCGCCCCACTTCTTTCTCTGCCAGTCGGGCCCTGGCACGGTAACCGCTGTCTTCGCTCGAACCAGGCGCGGAAGGAATGAAAATAACGTCGGCCCGAGTGCGTGATAATGCACCAGATCGTACCTCTGGGTCAGCGCGTGCGCCGTGCTGAGCAGAGTGTGCACGACGGTTTCGAGATGTTTGGACCGGATCGCCGGCAGCCGGACCAGCCGCATGCCATTGTGTTCTGCCGGCGCCGGCGTGAAATAGGAGCGAGAAAAACGGAGATGAGGAGCTGACGGAGCTGACTTCCCCCTTTTTCTTCTGGGCTTCTCTGGTGGCCGCCGGCATGGGGTTCCGGGCGATATTTGAAACTGTTCGCTCCGCCCTGTATAAATTGGGACGGGACTCCTTGTCCGACGCCACTTCCAACTCGGCCCCTGCGCCCAAGCCGCGTCGCTCGACCATTTTCGCTGCCGGCTTCCTGCTCCTCGCACTCGCCTTGGTGGTCATCTACACCAGCCGTAACGCTTTCCTGAGTCCGTTGGCGCTGGTGGTCGTCGCGGCCATCGGACTCGCAGCGCTCCTGCTGCAGCTCCGTTTGCGCAAGGACATCGGCGCTCCCGTCCGCGCGCCTCTAGGGCTCAACGTACTGGGACTCATCTTCGCGGTGGCTGCTATTTTCGCCGACGTACTCCGCCTCAGCGCCGGCCTCCTGCAAGTCGCCGCCCTGGGAGCGGTGGTATGTTTCGCCATCAGCGGCATCGTCGTGCTCCAGGCACTCCGCAAGCCGCGCGCGTAAGGAAGCACGCCGACTCCTGCTTAGGCGATCGGAATCGCTGCCCTACCGCTTAAACTCCACCGCCACGGTGGTCTCCACTACCGCTGGCTCACCATTCACTCGATAAGGCTCGAACTTCCACCACCGCAGCGCGTCCATGGCTGCTCGCACCAGCGCGTCCGGCCCATTGAGCGCATGCATGCTCATTACCGACCCGTCCCGCCCCACTACAATATCGAGCGCGATAACCCCTTGCAGGTTCGCCCTCCTGGCCTCCGTCGGATACACAGGCTCCACGCGATGGGTCAGCAACTTCTCCATCACCTCCGCCGGAACCTGCGCTTGCGGCTTTTCGGTTGCTGCCGCCTGCTCGGTCTTCAGGCCAGACTCCAGTTCCTCCCATCCTCGGTTCCACTTCCACCAAAACACGCCCGCACCCGCAGCCGCGAAAACAAGAAGAACAACACCGACGACCCATGCCTCCATGCCCCGCTTCTTTGACGATTTCTCCGGCGCACCGTTGCTGGCAGCGTCCCCGCGCCCGCTGGGCGATCCTGCGTCTCTCTTCTTCTTTTCCTCCTTGCCCCCTAAGAGTTTGGCACTCGCCCCGGCCTCTGCTTGTGTTTCTTGCGCGCAATCTCGAATCGCCGCCTGCTGCTCCACCGACAACCCGACAAACTCAAACCCGTAGCGCAGTTTGTCGTGATACCGCACCGTCGCCCGGATTCGCAACGGATCGGTAGTGTCGGGCAGCTGTACCTCAATCCCCACCACCTCACCCGGCAGAAGCTCTCCAGCGAGCATGGCCGCGATCCCGCACTCGCACACATCAACGGCCCGCCCCGGCAGCGTGTCCGGGACCCCCGATCTCAGCACCGTCACATCCAGCGGCGTCTGCAGTTCGAACCGCTCCACGCGCCTCCGCGACGGCCCCCCCCACCCCGACGCCTGTGTTCCCGTCGCCATTTGGTCCCTTTCACCTTGTTCTAACAGTTGTCATTCCGCGCGAAACGAGGAATCTTTTTTTTGTCCGTGTGGGTCCAGGCCTCAGACCCGGACAGGCCGAGTCCGGCTCGGCTGGCATTTGGTCGATCTCGCCCCCGCCCAGGCTAGCGTCCGAACTCCACAATCTCGCTCCCGCGTGCAAACAACACCACGCTCGCCATCCCGATAAATAGCCCGTGCTCCACCACTCCCGCCATCTCGCTCAACTGCCGCGCCAGTCCATCCGCATCCCGAATCTGCCCAAACCTGCAGTCTAGGATGTGGTTATTCTCATCGGTCAAATAGGGCTTGCCGTCAGTGCCGGTTCTCAGCTGCACTTCCGCTCCCAACGCCGCAATCCGTCTCGCCACCAGCGTCTGCGCGAACTTGATCACCTCCACCGGCAGCGGAAACTTCCCGAGCACCGGCACCTGCTTCGAAGCATCCGCCACAATCACCAACTGCTTGGTGGCCGACGCCACAATCTTCTCTCGCAGCAGCGCCCCGCCGCCACCTTTAATGAGCCGCAGCTCTGGATCGACCTCATCCGCTCCATCTACCGTAACCGCAATCTCCTGGCACTCATCCAGTGTGGTCAGCGGAATTCCCAGACTCAGCGCCAGCTCCCGCGACCGGTCCGAAGTGGGAATTCCCCGAATTCGCAGCCCATTCTTCACTTGCTCGCCCAGCAGCTTGATGAAGTGCGCCGCCGTCGATCCCGTGCCCAGGCCCACAACCTGCCCGTCTTTCACAAATCGCAAACTAGCTCGCGCCGCCGCCTCTTTTTCCTGATCGTTCGCCATAGTCTTTCGCGTGGGTCCGGGTCGGAACCTGTCCCGAGCGAAGTCGAAGGAGCCCGGAGGGGCCGAGCGCAGCTCGGCTGCCTCTGTGCTGTACCCTCTCACCCCACACTTTTCTCGATATAAATCAAATAAGTCGCCAACGCCAGCCCAAACAAAACGGTCAAAATCGTGACCAGGTCCAAAACAAATCCCGCTGGCTCAAAGGTCCCGGCGTCCAGCCGCGCCCTGGTCTGGCGATACCGCACCAGCCCCGCGATCACCAGCACTACTCCGAACACAATCGAAGTCGCACCCATCCATACGGAAAGCCCACTTCGGTGCAGCGGATGTCCCTGAAGCGCCGTCAACTGCCGCAGAGCGATAGAAAACCTCCCGATCGCGAATCCGAACACCACGATCGCCGCTCCCGTCCGCACCCAAGCCAGAAACGTCCGCTCATTCGCGAGATGGTCGCGCGCTCGATTAGGATTTGGGCCTTCCGTCACGACTCTCCGGGTGCCCCATTTCTCGCGCGTCCTTTGCGCGAGAAGTGGGCTTCATTATTCCACAGCTTTTTCGATCAGCGCCCCCGCCCCTGCCAGATTCTTGATCAGATCCGCAGGCACGCCATGCCGCTCCTCGAAGTACTCGGGGCTGTTGTAGGTGACCCAAATTTTACCCTCGGCATCCTCGGCGACCAACGCCTTCATCGGCAAATCAATGGCAAGGCTCGGCGCCGCCACCATCAGCGGAGTTCCACCCTTCGGGCTTCCGAAAATCAACAGCTTGGTCGGCCTCATCTTCAGCCCCACCTTCTCCGCCTCCCCACTGTGGTCGATGACGGCAAAAACCTGCATGCCCTTCCCGATCAATGCCGCTTGCAGCCGCTGCACCGTCTCGTCCACAGAATGGCGGCTGCGGACCAGTACCAGCCCAAAATTTTTGGCCATTGCACCATCCTCCTTAGAACACGCGATCACCTCAGGGTTCACCCCACCTCGACCAGCCCGTAGGTATGCTGCCAGCGGGCCCGCATTTGAACCAGAGCGCGGCTGATTTCTTCCGACGAAATTTCCGCGTTTGGCCCGGCGAGCACAGCCGCAGCTTCGCGCTTGGCGGCTTCGAGCAGTTGGGCATCGCGGATGATGTTGGCGACCCGGAAGCTAGGCATCCCTGCCTGCCGCGTGCCGAAAAACTCACCCGGGCCACGAAGCTCGAGGTCAAGTTCCGCAATCTGAAATCCGTCGTTGGTCCGCACCATAGCATCGAGCCGCCGCTGGCCTTCTTCGGTGACCTTGCCCCCGGTCATCAGAACGCAATACGACTTGGCGGCGCCTCGTCCGATCCGCCCCCGCAGCTGGTGCAACTGGGCCAGTCCAAAGCGCTCGGCATGTTCGATGACCATCACCGTGGCATTAGGGACGTCCACACCCACCTCGATGACAGTGGTCGCGACCAGGATCTGCAATTCGCCCTTCTGGAACATGCGCATGACCTGGTCTTTCAATTCGGGGTCAAGGCGCCCGTGCAGCAAGCCAACTTTGAGATCGGCAAAGACGCGACCACTCAGTTCGCGATACATCTTGATCGCGGCCTTGAGTTCGCTTTCCTCGTTTTCAGAAATAACGGGATAGACGACGTAGGCCTGATGTCCCGCCGCCACTTGCTTGCGCACAAACTCCCACACCTTAGGGGACTGGTCATCAGCAACGCAGCGCGTGACGATGGGCGTACGCCCGGGCGGAAGTTCGTCCAGCACACTGAGATCAAGATCGCCATACAGAGTAAGCGCCAAGGTGCGCGGGATAGGCGTGGCAGTCATGACGAGAACGTCAGGCTCGGCAGGTCCCGTGTGGGGACGGACGCTCTCGCCCGTCCCGCCGAGCGAAGCACGGCTTTCGTCCCCCTCCCCCGACTTCTTCATCAGCTTAAGCCGCTGCATTACTCCGAACCGATGCTGCTCATCCACAATCACCAGCCCCAGCCGGGCAAATCCGACTTTTTCCTCCAGCAGCGCGTGCGTGCCGATCACCAATTGTGCATTTCCCTGCCCGATATGACGCCGAATCTCCCGTTTGCGATCCGCTTCGAGCGAGCCGGTTAGCAAGACGATGCGGTACCCAGCATTCTCCAGAATCCTCCGCGCCGAAAAATAGTGCTGCTGCGCCAGAATCTCAGTCGGAGCCATGAGCGCGACCTGGCAGCCATTCTCGATGGCGATGATTGCCGCCTCGAAGCCGACAATCGTCTTGCCCGATCCCACGTCGCCCTGCAGCAAACGCCGCATGGGACACGGCTTCTCCATGTCGGCGGCGATTTCCTTCAGCACCCGCTTCTGCGCCGTTGTAGGGTGAAACGGCAGTATCTTTTTGATCGCCGCCCGCACCCGCTCATCGAGTTGAAACGCAATTCCGGTCTGCGCCTTCTGATCGCGGCGCTTCAACTCCAGGCCTACTTCGACGAAGAACAATTCATCGAAGATCAACCGGATATGCGCCGGCGTGCGCGATGTCTGCAAGTCCTGGAGACTCTCGCCGGGCTCGGGCCAATGCACATTCCACAACGCCGCCCGCGCCGACACCAGGCCCATCCGACTGCGCACGATGGCGGGAATCGGTTCTGACAAATCCGGCGTCAGGTTGTCCAGGGCTGTGCGAATCACCTTCCGAAACCAGCGCGGAGTCAGCCGTCCCTGCCCGATCGACTCGTAAATCGGAACGATGCGGCCGATCTCCAGGGACTCCGCCGCCTTCTTTTCGGCGCCATTGTCGCCGCCCTCCCCGGGTTCTCCCAGCATCTCGTATTGCGGCTGGATGATCTGCAGTTCGCGGCTTCGCGGGTCTTCCTCGACCTTTCCGTACAACGCGATCATCTGGCCGGGCTTGAATTTGTCCTGCAGATAGGTAGCATGAAACCATAGACAGCGCAGGCGGGCCCGCCCCTGGCCGACGGTGAGTTGAAAAATCGGCATGCGCCGCGTGCGGAACAGGCCCGAGTTGCGTACTTCAGCGATCACGGTCGCCATCTCGCCCGGGCGCAACTCCGCTAGGCCCCGCGGATTCAACCGGTCTTCGTAGCGAAAAGGCAGATAATGGAGCAGGTCGCCGACTGTGTGGATCCCCTTCGCCGCCAGCACTTCGCCGATGTGCGGACCCACGCCCTTCACGTACATCACCGGGCTGGAGAGTTCGAGCATGCGTCGACATTTCCTGCGGAGTTCGGGTCCATCACAAAAGACGCGAAACAGAGCGCGAGAGAACGATGGGTCCGCCGAGGGAACAGCAAGAATGGTAGCAGGAGTCGCGGGCGCTCTGTGGAGCCGGTTTCGGTCTCCCTTCTGAATTCCTGTTCTGAGGTGCGATGGTGTCTAAATCACCGGAGCCTAAAGCATCGGTGCTGGTCAACTTCATCCAGGCACTGGCGGCAATCGTGTTGGGCAATGTCGCCTATTTCATTCTGGCGCCTTCATTTCCGCCGGCTGTCCGCCATCGTCCATTCCAACCCGACTTGGGCATGCTGGTGGACTTCTGGTTCTGCCTGGTGGCTTACGGGTTGATCCGCACCGCCAGGAAGTGGAGGTAGACAAGCGGGCAACTGGTTGAAATCCAGTTACTTTCGGAACCTCGATGGTTCCCATTCCCGACTTACAATCCCCTTACATGCAGAAAATCGCCGTCCTGTACGACGCGGGCCAGGCTGTGCTCTCTACCTTTGATTTGGACGAGGTACTGAGCCGGATCCTCGGCATCGCGCGTGACTTTTTTCATTTGCAGAAAGCGGCCATCCTGCGGCTTGACCAGGAGACCCAGCAGTTGTGTGTGCGTTCGCAGATCGGCTGGGACCACGGGAAGGACAACTCATGCCTCGGATGGCACGAAGGCATCACCGGCGCGGCTGTACTCAAGAAGCAGCCCGTCTATGCCCCCGACGTCAGCAAAGACTCGCGCTACATCTGCTGTGCCCAGTCCACGCGCTCCGAACTGGCGATTCCGCTGATGGTACGCGATGAGGTCGTCGGAGTCCTGGACTGCCAGAGCGAGCGCCTCGATCACTTCGACCGTGAAACCATTGACCTGCTGACCATGTTCTCAACCCAGGCCTCGATTGCGCTGCAGAATGCCCACCTGTACTCGCTGGAGCGCCAACGGGCACGGCAACTGCAGGCGATCAACGCCATAGCCCAGCAAAGCACTGCGGTCATCGACCTGGAGGATCTGCTGGCTCGCGTGTGTTCGGAAATTCAGCGCGCGTTTCAGGTACCCCACGTCTCTCTCTGGTTGCGCGAGGACGGCGACTTGGTTCTGCGCGCCCAGCAAGGGGCACTGACATCGCTGCTCCCCGCCGGCGGCCGTCTGCCCGGTGGCAGCGAGTCGTGGTTGCGAGCCATGGAGTCCGGGGAGACGCTCATCGAAAACGACTTGGGCAGCGCCCCGCGGTCGTGCAAGCTGTTTGCCGAATCTGCCTCGCAGATGAGCATTCCGCTCATCACATTTGGGCAGACACTGGGCGTGCTCGCGCTGCATAGTTCCGAGCGAAATGCTTTCCGCAAGAATGAATTCCAGCCGCTGGAGGCGGTGGCCGACATTTGCGCAAGTTCTATTCAGAACGCCCATTACGTAGAACGAATTCGGAAACTTTCCTATCTCGACGGATTGACCGGCATCTTCAACCGCCGCTACTTCGAGTTGCGCATCCAGGAAGAAATTGAACGCGCCCGCCGTGGCGGAACCGGAATGGCGCTGGTTATCGCCGACATCGACCAGTTCAAGAAGTTGAACGACGAATTTGGACACCTGCTCGGCGATGAGGTGCTCCGCCAGGTCTCGTCCCTGTTTCACCAGCAATTACGGAAAATTGATGTCGTGTGTCGCTACGGGGGAGAGGAGTTCGCAATTCTCCTCACCAACACCAACGCGCAACATGCAATGGGCGTCGCGGAAAAGTTGCGCAGGGTTGTAGAAGGTTGGCCATTCCCGGGAGTGCCGCGCCTGGTGACCATCAGCGCCGGAGTGGCCGCTTTCCCAGAGCACGGAAGCACCCGCGATGAACTGGTCCACGCCGCCGACAAGGCGCTCTATGCCGCCAAGCAGGCGGGCCGCAACCTCGTTTGCCTCACCGGGCTAGCCAGCCCGCTCGGCCTCACGAAGCCGGCAGTCGATCCAATCTGCTGCTAGCCCCAGCCGATCTGTGATCCTCAGCGCAGCGAGGGATCGAGGTGGTTGCTTGCGCGGGGCAACAATGGTCGTCCTGCTATGGACTAGATATCCATCCGGTACGACCGCATCTGCCGCCGCATCCGGTCCATTTCCATCCTCAGCTTGTGCTCCTCGCTCCTCAGCTTCTGGCGTTGCTCTTCGGCCTGCCTGCGCGCTTCCTCGCGAATCTTTTTCTGCTCGTCGCAGAAGGTCTTCCGCAGTTCTTCCGCCGACTTGCGAGCCTGTTGCGCGGCCAGCTCTATTTGTGGTCGCAGCTTGGCGATCTCGTTTTCCAGTTGGCCCAGTTCAACCGCCGACTCAGCACGGATCGCAGGAGCGTCAAAGGTCTCTTCTTCCATCAACCCGGACTCTTTGAGATGGGGGAGAGTCAGATTCAGGTTCTGTTCTTTTTTCTCCCGGATCAACCCCACACTTACGGAATTGCCGTTGCGCGATCGTATGGCGTGCGTGAAGTCGCTGGTGTCGTGGATGGGCTGATCGTTCACTTTCACAATAACGTCGCCAGCGTGGAAACCTGCCTTATCCGCGCGGCTGCCCTTGTCCACCGCGCGCACCAGCACTCCATTTCCGTTCTTTACTCCAAAAAACTCGCCCAGTTGCGGCGTTATATTTTCTACCGTCAAACCGCTGCGGGCCGACTGCGTCACCACCACCATGTTGATGGAGGGGATGTCGATATCCGGGATGTGTACCTCCGGCATTACCATGGGGAAGTCTTTTACCTTGGGACCGACAAAGGAGAACTCTTTGTGCTTGTCTGCCAGCTGCACCTTCACCGTCATGGGTTGGCCGTCGCGACTCAACCCAAAGCTCACGACGCGCCCGGGTGGGGTCTCATGGATCATCCGGCGCAACTGTGCCCCACTTTCGATGGCGGTGCCGTTCATGGAGAGAATGACGTCGTGCTCCTTGATGCCCGCCTTGCCGGCCGGGGCATCCTGGTCGACCATCGTCACCTCGACGCCCTTTTCCTCTTTCAGTTTTAGCGCGCTCAGACGCTCGGTGGTCACGTCGGCAATGTCGACCCCGAGATAGGAACTGGTGCCGCCCTCGTCGCCGGAGAAGGCGAACGACTGCGCGGAAGACTCTACCGGCCAATTCTGTGCCGCATGCGAGAAGCTCAGAAGTAACGGCAACAACCCGATGCTGGTCAAAACGTATCTGCGCATAGTCATGACCTCAACCATCAAGACAGACTTCAGTGACCGGCGCGCTTGAAGGTAATGTCGCCCGTCGAGGTGTGAACTTTCAGCGTGGGGCCTCCGCCATTCAGCTTACCCTCGGCGGTAAAAGTCTTTGGCTCCCACTGTCCACCTTCGCTATGGACGTGAATGTCCGGGAACTCGGAAGTTATGCGGTGCCCGTTAGCCAGGTCGACGCTGGCCCACACGTTAACCGCAACGTCGGAGGCGATGTAAACCGTGATGTCGCCCGCACCCGTTTCCAGATCGGAATCGTGGCGCTCGCCGCCGGTATTCACCAGCTTTACGGTGATGCCGCCCGCGCCGGTTTCAGCCCTCGCCGAAGGCACGCCGTAGAGTTCGATCCCACCACCGCCGGTCTCGGCATGAACATGTCCCTTGGCCGAAGTAAGACGGATGCTGCCGCCCCCTGTTTCAATCTCCGCCGGCCCGCCAATGTCGCTCAGGTCGACGCCCCCACCGCCGGTCGAAACCTTCACTTTGCCATTACACTGGCGCACTTCGACGCTGCCACCGCCGGTCTCCACGGTCGCGCCCTGCGCTCCGGAATGGATCTCGACGCTTCCGCCCCCGGTCTCGGCCACAACCTTGCCATTGGCCCGGTGTACCTCGATCGATCCGCCGCCCGTATGCAGCCCGATCTCGCCGCTCACCGTACCCACGTCTATGCCACCGCCCCCGGTCTCGGCGTAAACGCCTCCGCCAATGTCATCGAGGTGCATGCTGCCGCCGCCGCTCTGAGCTTCCACCTTGCCCGTGAGCCCGGTGGCCTCCACATTGCCCCCCTCCGTCTCAAGCTTCACGAGCGCCATTTCACGCGGCACCATCACGGCAAATTCCGAGGAACAATGACGCGGCTGCCTTCCCCCCTGCCAGTCCGCTACGATCCATGCCGTATCGCCCTTCACATAGGCGGTAATCTTGTAATTCTCGAACTGGCGGCGGGCGTCCTGCTCAGAAGAAGTGCCAAAACGAGTATGAACGACGTAATTGATGCCCTGCTGCTGCCCCCCGTGCACAACCACGGAACCCATGTCGACTTTGACCCGCAAGTTCTTCACCGCAGCTAGCGACCCGGTGATCTCCTGACCCCAGGCTCCGCCCTCGCGGGATATGTGTGATGCTTGCGCCACGGCCAGCGGCGCAAGCAGGGCCAGCACACTCCCTAGCCCAACGACTTGTAGCGCGCGTTTCAAATCTCCCACCTCGCTGTCTGCCAATCTCTGTTCCTTCTTCTAAACCGTTCCGGCGTAGGTCTAATCAATCTCAGGCAACTGGGCCAGCATGGTGCGGGCCTGCGACTTGATGTAGGTGCTCTGGTCCTTCGCCGCCAGCGCCATCAGTACGCCACGCACGCTACCGTCGGCCTTCACCGGCTCGATCAGTCGCAGCGCTTCGATGCGGACTCCCGAATTGGAGTCGTTCACCAGGGCCCGCAGAACCGCGTCGCGCACGTTGGTGTCATCTTTCACGTAATTGCCCAGCGCGTCTAGCGATTTCAGCCGCACACCCGGATTCGTATCATTCTGCAGCGCGTAGATCAGAGCTTCGCGGACCTGCATGTCGCTGCTCCTCTGCGCCAGCAAATCGACTGAGTCCACGCGCACGCCGGAGTTGTAATTGTTGCGAGCCGCATACAACAGCAGTTGCTGGATCTTCTGATCGGTCAGCGATCCCTGCACTTCCTGGGTCGATACCGCGTTGTACTTGATGCTCACCTGATTGGTGCCCGGGTCTTGGACAATGGAACTGATTCCGGCGATCGAAGCGTCGCTGACCACGGGCGTTGGCGTAATGGCAGGTCCTGGATCCAACTTCGCGTGCGGGGTTACCTTGTAGGCGGTCAAAACACCGCCAGCGAAGCCGAAGATGAGAATCGCCGAAGCCAGCGCAGGCGAGAACCGCACCTGACGCAGCCAGTTCACGGGATCGAACGGCAGCCGACTCCAGAAGGTCCCTTGCTGCGCCGTCTCCAGCGCGTCCTGCAGGCGCATGCGCGAAGACGTCAGCAGATTCGGCGTGGGATCAGACGCGCGATCCTGCGAGAGCAGTTCGTGGAACTCCTGCTCCGCCTTTAGTTCGGCTGCGCAATCGGCGCAGCGGGCCACGTGCTGCTCCAGTTCATGGCGGGCGTCATCGGCCAGCTCGCCATAAACCTGGAGCACGATATTTTCTCTTACCCATTCACATTTCATGGTTGCAGCCCCCTCGGGCGATCCTTCTGTCTTAATGTGGGGACAGCCGCCCTCGGCTGTCCGCCGGCCATTAGCCCGGCTCTTGCCTACCTCATGTCCGCCAGCGCCCCGCGCAACTTCTGCGTGGCGCGGAAGAGGGTATTTTTGGCGGTCTCTTCCGTCGTATGCAAAATCTCACCCACCGTGCGCAGCTTCAATCCGTGATAATGCTTCAGCTCGAACACCATGCGCTCGCGTGGTGTCAGTTTCTCGAGCGCACCGGCAATGCGTGCGCCCAACTGCCGCCTCATCAGATCCCGCTCCGGATTCGCGCCCGCGCGTCCATCGGCCACCTGGTCCAGCAGGTCGTATTCCCCGCCGTCCGAGTCTTTCGCCACCGGCGCGTCCTCTTTGCGCACGGTTTTTTTGCGCAGGTGATCGAGGCACAGGTTGGTGACGATCCGGTAAATCCAGGTGTAGAAGGAACACTCGAACCGAAAATTTCCGATGTTCTTATAGGCCTTGAGAAACGCGTCCTGGTAGACGTCCTGGGCGTCCTGCTCGGTCCCGGTGAGATGAAGAGCCAGGCGTAACACCGCTTGGTCATAATGACGCACGAGTTCCTCGAAGGCGGCGCGGTTTCCGCGCTGCGCCTCCCGGATCAGCATCGTGTCGTCTATGCGGCGTTCTTGCCCAGCCATGCGGCCCAGCGTGGGGTCCTGGTTCTCTCCGACTACGCAACCGCTGACTCTCTCTCTACTCTCACTCGTTCTCGAGTGGGCCTG